>Ga0310345_10000018_pt1 | contig 484426 bp, 493 predicted proteins | sample HC15DNA20500_MG_FD_204667 | JGI IMG/M metagenome (GOLD analysis project Ga0310345, IMG submission 204667) | Marine microbial communities from station ALOHA, North Pacific Subtropical Gyre - HC15-DNA-20-500_MG | ecosystem: Environmental > Aquatic > Marine > Oceanic | place: Pacific Ocean...
AGTTTCTTGAACATTGTCTTGGTCCTTTCGGTGTGGTGTTGTGTGTGTGGCGTGATTGCCGTGTTTCGATGGTGTAGATATGACACCAAGTATAAGTGTTGTAAAGACACTTAATGAGAGAAGCTGGTAGAATTTTCTTAACCATTTGAATTTAAACGATTCAAAGTTTCATCTTTTGGGTTCGTGGACCTGATTTTGACGACCCAGCTCCGTTTAATGCGCCGGATCTTCCCCCCCCGGAGCCGCCGCCTGTGGCCCATTGGCCGCAATTGCGACCCGCTGACGCCGGATCGGGCGCGCCGGGCTGGCGCTGCGCGACCTGCCTTTGCTATCCAGCGCTGGCCGGGGGGCGAATTTGAGGAATACGGCACTCATGACACGCTTTCTTGCCGCGCTTTGCGTGATTTTTTCCCTTTCCATCCCGGCCATGGCGCAGGAGCGCGGGCCCTACAGTTTCGGCATGCTGGTCACCAATGACACGCTGGGCGACGGCCATGACCGCTGGCGCACCGGGTCGATCGCGTCGAGCCATGTCTGGGCGCCGGGCTGGACCGGGCAGGGGGATTACGGGCTGGGGCAGGTCTGGGAGCTGCGCGTCAATGCCGAGGTGATGGGGCCGGAGAACCTCGCCACGCCCGCGCCGCTGGACCGGGTTTACGCGCAGGCGCTGTCCTTCGGGCTGCACACGCATTTCCAGCGCAATGCGATAGAGTATGCGATCGGCGGCGAGCTGGTGCTGACCGGGCCGATGACGCAGCTCGATCACGTTCAGGAGGCGTTGCACGACGTGCTGAGCGGGCGCGATGCCTCGCCCGCGGTCAAGGCCGCGCAGATCAGCAACGATGTCGATCCGGCGGTCGTGTTCGAGGCGGGGCGCGAGTTCCGGCTGGGCCAGCGGGCGCGGCTGCGCCCCTTCGTCGAGGCGCGGGCCGGGGTCGAGACGCTGGTGCGGGCGGGGGCCGATTTCACGTTGGGGCAGTTCGGGGAAGGCGGCCTTCTGGTCCGGGCACCGGTCACGGGGCATCGGTACAGCGTCATACAGGAGGCGCCATATAACGGCCTGTCGCTGATGGTGGGGGCGGATACCGCCTATGTGCACAGCAGCGAGTTCATCCCCTCGAGCGGACCGACGCGATTGAACGAGACGCGCAACCGGGCGCGCGCCGGCCTGCACTGGCGCAGCCGGACGGGCAGTAGCGTGTTCTACGGGCTCACATGGCTCGACAAGGAATTCGCCACCCAGCGCGAGGCGCAGGTTGTGGGTTCTGTGCAGCTACGGATCAAATTCTGAAAAAACCTTTTGTGTGAAGGGTTTCCAAGGCGACTCTAATTTGTTAACCTTGGGTCAATAAAAAAAGAAACTGAGGCAGGACGACAGGTGATGGAAACGGGCTTTCGTGGCGCGTTCGTCATTTCATGGTCGCAGACGGAAGTGGACGGTTTGACCGCCGCTCCAATCGAATCCCTCGCCGTGGGCGCGACGTGGTCGTGGCAGGGGGAGATCGTGCGGATTGACGGGCCAAGCGGTGTGCTGCGGCTGGAAGGGGCAAACGGAGAGGGGACAAGCCGCCGCTGTGCGGCCAAGCTTGTCAGGCGGCTGGTTTCGGCGGCCAGAACGGATACGCGGAACATCGAGGACGTGGAGGAGAGCGGGCCGCTGGCCGATACCGGTTTCGTGGTGACCGACGGGCTGAAGGCCTACAACGTGACGGTGGTGCCGGTGGGGCACGGGGCGCCGCCGCTGGTCATGTTCGTCGATGACATTCCGCCCAAGCGGCGCGAGCTGTGGGTGGTGCATCACTCGCTCGACCGGCTGGGGCAGAACCCCACCGGGCCGGAGACGGGCGGGGTGATCTGTTTCACCCCCGGCACGCGGATCGAGACGCCGGAAGGGCCCCGGCTGGTCGAGGAGTTCCGCGAGGGGGATTACGTTCAGACCAAGGACAACGGCGCCCAGCCGGTGCAGTGGATCGGCAGCCGCCGGATGACCGGCGCGCGGCTGTTTGCCATGCCGCAGCTTCGCCCGGTGCGGATCCGGACGGGGGGGCTGGGCATGCAGCGGCCGGACCAGGAATTGCTGGTCTCGCCGGAGCACCGGATGCTGGTGAAGGGGGCGGTGGCCCGCGCGCTGTTCAACACGCCGGAGGTGCTGGTGTCGGCCAAGGACCTAGTGAACGACGCCTCGATCACGGTCGACAGGGCCGCGCGGGAGGTGACCTATATCCACCTGCTTCTGCCGCGGCATCAGGTCCTTTGGGCGAACGGGGTGGAGACGGAGAGCTTTCACCCGGCCTCGGCCGCGCTGTCGACGCTGGACCCGGAGGACCGGGCGCGGCTTCTGGCGCTCGACCCGAAGCTCGAGCACGAGCCGCGGGCTTATGGCGGGTTCGCGCGACGCAACTTGAATACGTCGGAGGCGGCGATCCTGATGCACGAGGCGGCGTGAGGGGACCGGGTTACGGGGGCGCTGCCCCCACCGTTGAAATCCGTTCCGGATTTCAACGCCTCCCCCGGAGTATTTCGGGAAAGATGAAACTGCCCGGGCGCGCAGACCGCTTCCGGTGTTGACTCCCCCGCGCGCGCCTGTATAAGCGCGCCTTCATTGGTGTTGGTGGCCCCCGCAAGGGGATCCCTGTCACTCCGGCCAAATCCGGGGAGAGGACAACGCCCTTCGAAACCCTGAACGAAGGAGATCAGCCGTGACCAAACGCACGTCTGCCAAGTACAAGATCGACCGCCGGATGGGCGAAAACATCTGGGGCCGCCCGAAATCCCCCGTCAACCGCCGTGAATTCGGCCCCGGTCAGCACGGCCAGCGCCGCAAGGGCAAGATGTCCGACTTCGGCCTGCAGCTTCGTGCCAAGCAGAAGCTGAAGGGCTATTACGGCGACCTGACCGAGAAGCAGTTCCGCCGCATCTATGCCGAGGCCGAGCGTGTGCGCGGCGACACCGGCGAGAACCTGATCGGCCTGCTGGAGCGTCGTCTCGACGCCGTGGTCTATCGCGCGAAGTTCGTGCCGACCATGTTCGCCGCCCGCCAGTTCGTGAACCACGGCCACGTGCGGGTGAACGGCCAGAAGGTCAACATCCCCTCCTACCGCGTGAAGGAAGGGGACGTGATCGAGGTGCGCGACCGGTCGAAGCAGATGGCCGTTCTGCTGGAGGCCGTGCAACTGGCCGAGCGTGACGTGCCCGATTACATCGAGGCCGACCATTCCAAGATGACCGCCAAGTTCGTGCGGACGCCGGGCCTGGGCGACGTGCCCTATCCGGTGATGATGGAGCCGAACCTCGTCATCGAATTCTACGCGCAGAACTAAGGCGTTTCTGCAACAGACAAAGGGCCGCGACGGGGGACCGCCGCGGCCTTTTTGTTTGTTCTGGTCAAGGCGAATTCCCGCCGATACAAGGCCGGGAAGGAGCAAGCGTCATGACGAAAATCAAGCCGCAGCCGGGGATCATGGATATCTCGCCCTATGTGGGCGGGGCATCGAAGGTCGACGGGGTCGAGAACGTGATGAAACTCAGCTCGAACGAGAACCCGTTCGGGCCGAGCGAGGCCGCCAAGGAGGCGTTCCGCAAGGCGGGGTTCGACCTGCACCGCTATCCCTCGTCCGACCACGGGAAGCTGCGCACGGCAATCGGCGAGGTGCACGGGGTCGATCCCGAGCGGGTGATCTGTGGCGTGGGCAGCGACGAGATCCTGAGCCTGTTGTGCCAGGCCTATGCCGGCCCCGGTGACGAGGTGATCCATACCGAGCACGGGTTCGCCATCTACAAGATCAGCGCGCAGGCCAACGGGGCGACCCCCGTCGAGGTGCCCGAGCGAGAGCGGGTGACGGATGTCGACGCGATCCTTGCGGCCTGCACCAAGAAGACGAAGCTGGTGTTCATCGCCAACCCCAACAACCCCACCGGCACCATGATCGGCGAGGCCGAGCTTGGCCGGCTGGCCGAGAAGCTGCCCAAGCAGGTGCTCTTGGTGGTGGACGGGGCCTATGCCGAGTATGTCGAGCATTACGATGGCGGCGCCGCGCTGGTGGACATGCGCGACAACGTGGTGATGACGCGGACCTTCTCGAAGCTGTATGGCTTGGGCGGGCTGCGCGTTGGCTGGGCCTATGGCCCGGCGCATGTGATCGAGGTGCTCAACCGCATCCGTGGCCCGTTCAACCTCTCGACCGCCGCGTTGGTCACCGCCGAGGCCGCGGTGCGCGACACCGAGTGGGCCGCGAAATGCCGGGCCGACAACACCCGGCTGCGCGCATGGCTGGCCGAAGCGCTGGCCGAGAAGGGGGTGCCGTCGGACACTTCGACCGCGAATTTCATCCTCGCCCGGTTCGCCAGCCGGGAAGAGGCCGAGGCCTGTGACGATTACCTCAAGTCCGAGGGGCTGATCGTGCGGCGGGTGGCCGGGTACAACCTGCCGCATTGCCTGCGGATCACGGTGGGTGACGAGCCCTCCTGCCGCCGGGTGGCCCATGCCATCGGGCAGTTCAAGGAGGGGGCGCGATGAGCCGGGTCTATGACCGGGTGGCGCTGATCGGGCTGGGGTTGATCGCGTCGTCGATGTTCTGGGCCATCAGGCGCGCCGGGCTGGCGGGCGAGGTCACGGGATACGCCCGCTCGGCCGAGACGCGCGACGTGGCGCGGGAGATCGGGCTGTGCGACCGGGTGTGCGACAGCGCGGCCGAGGCGGTGGAGGGGGCCGACCTCGTGGTGCTGTGTGTGCCGGTGGGCGCGATGGGCGCCGTGGCCGAGGAAATCGCGCCGGTGCTCAAGCCCGGCGCGACGGTGAGCGACGTGGGCTCGGTCAAGAAGGACGTGATCGAGGCGGTGGCGCCGCATCTGCCGGAAGGCGTGCATTTCGTGCCGGCGCATCCGCTGGCAGGCACCGAACATTCCGGGCCGCGTTCGGGCTTTGCCGAGTTGTTCGAGAACCGCTTCACCCTGATCGTGCCGGTCGAGGGAAGCGACCGCGAGGCGGTCGAAAGGTTGGAACGCTTCTGGCAGGGGATGGGCGCCAAGACCGAGGAGATGGATGCCGATCATCATGACCTCGTGCTGGCCGTGACTTCCCATGCGCCGCACCTGATTGCCTACACGATGGTGGGCGTGGCCGATGATCTGCGCCGGGTGACCGACAGCGAGGTGATCCGCTATTCCGCTGCCGGTTTCCGCGATTTCACCCGGATCGCCGCCAGCGACCCGACCATGTGGCGTGATGTTTTCCTGCACAACAAGGAGGCGACGCTGGAAATCCTCGGGCGGTTCACCGAGGAGCTTTTCGCCCTTCAACGGGCCATCCGCACCGGGGACGGCGAGCATCTTTTCGACTATTTCACTCGCACCCGGGCCATTCGGCGTGGTATCATAGAGGCCGGGCAGGATACCGATGCACCAGACTTCGGACGCGTGAAAAGAGGCTGAGGGCAATGCGTTACATTTGGCTTATCCCATTGATATTGATGGGATGCGGGGCGTTTGGCGGACGCGACGACGACCGGGTTTCGAGCCGGGGATCGGTCTGTGGCCAGCCGATGATCAAGGGATCGGTGGTGGGCGAGGTCGACGGGGCCAGCGCCATCTGCGGCATCGAAAACGCGGTCGAGGTCACCCGTGTCGGCGGGGTTTCGCTAAGCCAGCCTGCGATCATGGAATGCAACACCGCACGCGTTCTGAATGCTTGGGTCCAGAGGGACGTCAACCAGATCATCGGCAACATGGGCGGCGGCGTTCAGGAGCTTCAGGTTGCCGCGCATTATGTCTGCCGGACCCGGAACCACAAACCGGGCGCGAAGGTTTCGGAGCATGGCAAAGGGCGGGCGATCGATATCTCGGCCTTTCACCTGCGCGATGGAAGCGAGATTTCGGTTCTGAGGGACTGGGGCAATGGCCGGAGGGGACGTGCCTTGCGCCGGCTGCACGAGTCGGCCTGTGGGCCGTTCGGCACGGTGTTGGGGCCGGAATCGGACCGCTTCCACCTGGACCATTTCCATTTCGACACGGCGAATTACCGGTCGGGCGCCTATTGCCGCTGAGGTGGCAGGGCGGCGGCCCGTCCGGAAGCGGGCCGCCTTGGATCAGGACATGCGCCTTGGCTCAGTGACCGGAATGGTCGTGGGCGTCGCCGCTGCGTTCCTCGACATGGAACATCACTTCGATTTCGCCCGCCTTCTCGAACACCAGCGTCACGGGGATCTCCGCGCCGACCTCGAAGGGGTCTGAGAGGCCCATGAACATGACGTGGAACCCGCCCGGGGCCAGTTCGACCGTGTCCCCGGCGGGCAGGTCGATCTTCTCGACATGGCGCATCCGGGCGACGCCGTCTTCCTCAAAGGATTCGTGGATCTGGACCCGGGGGAAATCCCCCCTGACGTCGATCAGCGCGTCGTCGGTCTCGCCGGTGTTGGTGATGGTGACGTAGCCGCCGCCGCTCTTGGCGGTCGCGGCGGTCTCGTAGGCCATGGGGTGGCCGATTTCGAGGGTGCCCAGGGTGTAGTCGTGCGCCGCCGCGAAGGTGGGCAGGGCAAGGGCGAGGGTGGCTGCAATAAGGGTTTTCATTGGAAGTATCTCCATCTCGTTTGAGGGCCGCGCAACGTTGGCGGCGGGAATTCTGGTCAGGGGGTTTGGCCGTCAGGCGGCCGGAGGGGCCCTTGGAAGAGACGGAGAATGGACGGCCCGAAGGCTTTGGAAGGGGTGGGCCGCCAGCAGGGCGGGCGCCGGGATCAGCGGGTGCGCGGCCGGGGCCGGTTCAATTGGAGTGGCCGTATCGGTGGCATGGACCAGCGCGCAGGTGTCCGGGGTTTCCGAGACCTCGACGGGGTTGCCGTCGGCGTCGAAGCGGAGCGTGCGCAGCCCGTCGCCGGTACAGATTACCATGACGCGGTCTGCGGTCAGGCCGAGCGCGGCCGCAACCCCCGCGCCCTGAGGCACGAGGAGGCCGAGCGCAACGATCAGCGCGACGAGGGTTCTGGCGATCCAGCCGGTCATGGCGGAAGGACTAATCCCCCTTCCCATGGGGGAGCAAGGGCAATCCGCCGCCTGCGGCTATCTGAGGCGGAGGAGGGGCGCGTCGCCCAGCGGCACCGGCCCGAGACGGACCTTGCCGTTCTTGAAATTCAGGGGAATGTCGAGCGTCTTGGGGTTGCCCGCCATCTGCGAGATCAGGCCAAGCCCGTCTTCCAGCGTGCCGGCGATGGCGTCGGGCAGGGTGCCGGAGGCCACGGCCATCTTGAGGATATCGCGCCAGTTGCGGGCCTTGACCGTGACCTCGCCTACGGGGAAGCCCTGTTCGTCGACCGTCACTTCGCCCGCCGCCTGAAGCTCGAGCCGGCCCCAACGCGCCTTGGCGAGGCGGATGTCGATGCGGCGGGGCTGGGGGCGGGCCTGTTCGATGGCGGAGCGATCCCACGGCTTGTCGAATTCGACGGTCACGTCGGCCTCGAACGCATCGAAGCGTTCCGGCAACTTGCCCGCCGGGTCGAGCCGCACGCGCCATTCCAGCGGGGGCGAGAGCCCCTCGGCGGCCAGCCCCAGCCGGTAGGAGGAGGGGTGGGCGGCCACCCGCTCGGCGGCGAGGCGGATGGCCTCGGCGCGGGTCGGCTGATCTTCGGAGCGGGGGGTGACGGAGAGTTCCTCGGCCGTCAGGGTAGTACGTTCCAGCGGCAGCGAAAGGTCGGCGCCGACGACGATGCTGGCGCGCATGTCGCTGCTTTCCACGTCGTATTTTTCCCGCGGGGTGGCGACCATCTGTTCATCGGGCCAGACGGCGATGACGTGATTGGGCCGGTAGCTGAGCGCGAGGATCTGGAACATCGGCGCCTGCCACGCAAGGCCGGTTTCGGGGTCGGCGAGGGTGATGTCGGTAAAGGTGGTGTCGAAGCGGTTGGGGAAGCCTTGGGTTTCCAGCGTGCCGGTCTCGGCCGCCCAGCCTTCGGCACGGCGCGCGTCGAGCCATGCCGAGAACCCCTCGGTCACGCCGGTCTTGCCGATATACCAGTACCCCGACCATGCCGCCGCCGCGATCAGGATCAGGGTCAACAGAATACGCATGTGCCCGGTGCCTCTTTCATAGGGTCTTTCGATGGTGTTTAAGGCCTCGAAAGAGCGAGGAACAGCAAAATGACGATGTGGGTTTTCGGCTACGGCTCGCTGCTGTGGAACCCCGGCTTCAAGCCGCGCGAGGAGGTGATCGCCACACTGCCCGGCTATCACCGCAGCTTCTGCATGCGCAGCATCCACCATCGCGGCACCGAGGAAAAGCCGGGGCTGGTGCTGGCGCTGGACGAGGCCGAGGGGGCGCATTGCACGGGCGTTGCGCTCAAGGTTAACGAGCCGGAAGAGGAGCAGGTGCTGGAATATCTGCGCGAGCGGGAACTGATCTCTTCGGCCTATGTGGAAAAGGTGCTGCCGCTGAAGCTGACGGATGGCCGCAAGGTTCAGGCGGTGACCTACGTGATCGACGCCGCGCATAACCAGTATTGCGGGGGCATGCCGCTGGAAGAGCAGGCGCAGATGATCGCCCACGCCGTCGGCGGGCGGGGCCCGAATACCGAATATCTCTACAACACGACCAGCCATTTGAAAGAGCTCGGGCTGGAGGATGCCGACCTTGAATGGCTGGCAAAACGGGTGCGCCAGATCGTGGGATAAAGCCTTGGCTTGACACCATATAAAGCGTAGTGTGGCGCCAAAGAACCGTCAGAGCCGGGAGCCGTCCATATGGACCAGCCGGACCGTGAGGTCGAGCCGCAGTTTTCACAGCCAGTCCGTCAGATCACGCTGATGCTGATCGTGCTCGGGCTGACCGGGTTCGGGGCCTTTGTGGCTCTGCCGCGCGTTTTGCCGGTATTCCAGTCGAATCTGTATCTCAACGGGTTCATCGTCTTCGTGTTCTTCATCGGCGTGGTGGCCTGTTTCTGGCAGGTGTTCCAGTTGATCAGCTCGGTGCGCTGGATCGAGGAATACGCGCAGGATCATCACGTGCCGGACACGTCCGGGGCGCCGCGGCTTCTGGCGCCTCTGGCGACGCTGATGCGGCAGCGCCGGGGCAAGAAGATGCAGATCGCCTCGACCTCGGCGCGGTCGATCCTCGACTCGGTCGCGCAGCGGATCGACGAGGCGCGGGAGATCACCCGTTACATTGTCAACATGCTGATTTTCCTTGGGCTTCTGGGCACGTTCTATGGGCTTGCCACGACCGTGCCGGCGGTGGTCGACACGATCCGCAGCCTTGCCCCACAGGAGGGCGAGGGCGGGGTGGAGGTTTTCAACCGCCTGATGACCGGGCTTGAGGCGCAGCTAGGCGGTATGGGCGTGGCGTTCGCCTCGTCGCTGCTGGGGCTGGCCGGCTCGCTGGTTGTGGGCTTGCTGGAATTGTTCGCGGGGCATGGGCAGAACCGGTTCTACCGCGAGCTGGAAGAGTGGATGTCGTCGATCACCCGCGTGGGCTTTGCGTCGGGCGAGGGGGAGGGCGGGGGCGAGCACGGCGCCATGGCGGGCTTTCTCGAGCATATGTCCGAGCAGGTGGACGCGATGCAGCAGATAGTCAGCCAGTCGGATGTCAGCCGGGCGATGGTGGATGAAAAGCTGGGCGTTCTGGCGGATTCGATCGAGCGGCTGACCCACCGGATGAGCGAGGCGAACCCGGTCAACACCGCGCTGATGCAGGTGGCCAACGGGCAGGAACGGCTGATCGCCACGCTGGAGGCGCGCAACGAGTCGCTGGGCGAGACGGGCCTTGATGCCGAAAGCCGGATGCGGCTGCGGTCGATCGATGTGCAGATGCTGCGTATTCTGGAAGAGATCAGCGCCGGGCGGCAGGAGACGATGACCGAGATCCGCACCGATCTGGCCGCGCTGACCAAGATCTTCAACCAGTTGCGCAATGCCGAGAGCGGGCGGGCCCGCGCTGCGCTTCGCGTGCGGCCCGACGCCGGCAAGACGGAGCGGGAGGGCTGAGCCATGGCCCTGTCCCGCCGCACCGGACAACGCTTTCAATCCTCGATCTGGCCCGGCTTCGTCGATGCGATGACGGGCCTTCTGCTGGTGCTGATGTTCGTGCTGACGATCTTCATGGTCGTGCAGTTCGTGCTGCGCGAGACGATCAGCGGGCAGGCCAGCAAGCTTGACGAGTTGTCGGCCGAGGTGGCGGCGCTGAGCCGGGCGCTGGGGCTGGAGCAGGACCGCAACGCCACGCTGAGCGAGCGGGTGGGCGAGCTGACCAGCACGCTGACTGATGCGCGCCAGCAGCAGGAACAGCAGACCGCCCTGATCGCCAGCCTGCGGCAGGAGCGGGCCGAGCAGGACGAGGCGCTGGCCGCCGCGCAATCGCGGATCGCCAGTTTCGAGGAGCAGGTGGCGAGCCTGCTGTCGGACCGCGAGACGAACCTTGGCACCATCGCGGATCTGGAAGACCGGCAGGAGGAATTGCTGTCGGAGCAGGAGCAGCTGAACCTTGCGCTGGCCAACATGCGCGAGGAGATTGACGCCCAGACCGAGGAGGCCCGCCTTGCCGCCGCCCGTCGCGAGGCGCTGGAGGCGCTGATTGCCGACCTGCGGCGGCGTTATACCGAGGGGCAGGAGCAGATTGCCAGCCTGTCGGGGCAGGTGGAGACGCTGGAAGAGGAGTTGAGCGAGGAAGAGAAGCTACGGCTGGCCGAGGCGGCGGCGGCGGAGGCGTTGCAGAAGAAGCTTGAGAATGCCGAGACCGAGCTGACCTCGATGACGCTGGCGCTGGAGGAGGAGCGGCGCCGGGCGGAGGAGACGCTGACGCTTCTGGCGGCGGCGGAGAATGCCGAGGAGGATCTGGACATCCAGCTTGCCGCCGCGTTGCTGGCGCAGGACCAGATCAGCGAGGAGTTGACCACCGCGCAGCTGGCCATCGACGAGAAGGACGCCCGGATCGCAGAGCTGGAAGGGCAGCTTTCGGAGGCCGAGGGCGATGCGGTGGCGCGGGCCAGCACGCTTGAGGATATGGAGGCGCAACTTGCCGCCGCGCTGGCCGATGCCGAGGACAAGGGCAAGACGCTGGAAGAGCTGCGGTTGGAATTGAGCGAGGCGCAGAGCCTTGCGGAGGGTCGGGCGGAGGAGGCCCGGACGCTGGAAGAGCGCCTTGCCTCGGCCGAGGTGGCGCTGGCCGCGGCGCAGGCGGATGCCGAGTTGGCGCAGGCGGAGCTGACGCAATCCGAGGAGACACTCGAGGCGACGCGGGGCGAGCTGGAGGACAGGCTGGCCGCGCTGGAGGCGGAACTGGCCGGGACGAGCGATCTGGAAGCCCGGCTGGCCGAGGCGCAGGACGAGGCCGAGGCGCTGGCGGCGGAGCGGGATGACCTTGCCACGCAGTTGTCGCAGGCCGAGGCCGTGGGGCAGGCGTTGCAGGACGAAACCGAGACGCTTTCACGGCAGCTTGCCGAGGCAGAGGGCGTTGCGGGCCAAGCGGATGACCTGCAAGCCGAACTGGCGCAGGCGCAGGCCGCGGGCGAGGCGCTGGAAGCCCGGCAGGTGGAGCTGGAAACCCAGCTGTCGCAGGCAAGGGCCTCGGTTGATGCGCTGACGCAGGAGAAGGCCGATCTCGAGACCCGGCTGGCCGACGCGCGGCAGGCGCAATCGGAGGCCGGCACGGCGAGTGCCGATCTGGAAGAGCGGCTGGCGCGGCTGGAGAACCAGTTGGCGGCGCTTCGGAGCGAGCGGGAGACGCTTGCCGGGGAGGCCAAGAGCCTAGAGGAGAAGCTGGCCGAGGCGCTGGCCGCCAAGACCGCCGCCGAGAACGAGGCGGTCGAGGATGCCGACCTGATCGCGGAGTTGCAGGCGCGGCTGGACCGGACCGAGGAGGCGCTGCAGAAGGTGCGCCGCAGGCTGGCCGAAGTGCTGGCCGCGAACGAGGCGGCGGAGGCCGAGGCGGTGAGTTCGGAGGATGTGCGCAAGCAGCTGGCCGCCGCGCTGGCCGCGAAGCTGGCCGCCGAGAAGCAGGCCACGGCGAACGAGGAAGAGGCCGAGACCATTCGCGATCAGCTGGCGCAGGCGCTGGCCGCGAAGCTGGCCGCCGAGCGGGACGCGCAGGCCGAGATCAGCAAGGCGGAGGAGCGCCAGATCCTTCTGGAGGAGGCGCGGCGCAAGCTGGCCGAGGCCGAGGCGGCGCGGGAGGAACAGGCCGATCTGGCATCCGAGGCGCAGAAGCAGCAGGAATTGCTGAACCGGCAGGTGGCCTCGCTCCGGCAGCAGCTGGGCGAGTTGCGGGCGTTGCTGGATGACGCCAAGGCGCGGGAGGCGGCGGCGAACGTGCAGATTGAATCGCTGGGTGAGGATTTGAACGTCGCGCTGGCGCGGGCCGCGGCAGAGGAGCGGCGGCGGCGGCAGCTGGAAGAGGAGAAGGCCAAGCGGCTGGAGGAAGAGCGCAACGCGCTTCAGGCGCAGAACGAGGATCTTGAGAAATACCGGTCGGATTTCTTCGGGCGGCTGCGCGAGGTGCTGGGCAATCAGGAAGGCGTGCGGATCGTGGGCGACCGGTTCGTGTTCTCGTCGGAGGTGCTTTTCGCGCCGGCCGAGGCCGAGCTGGAAGAGGCGGGGAAGACCGAAATTGCCAAGGTGGTGAACATCCTGCAGGGGGTGGCCGACGAGATACCGGAGGGCATCGACTGGGTGTTGCAGGTGGACGGGCATACGGATGATATCCCGATCCGCAACAGCCGGGAATTCGAGGATAACTGGGACCTGAGCCAGGCAAGGGCGCTGTCGGTGGTGCGTTACATGATCGACGATCTGGGGATGGACCCGGAGCGGCTGTCGGCCAACGGGTTCGGGGAGTATCAGCCGGTGAACACCGCCGATACCGAAGAGGCGCGGGCGCAGAACCGGCGGATCGAGTTGAAGATTACCGAGAAATAAGGGCCTAGCGGCTGACGGTGATGTCGGCGTGGCGGGCGGCGATGAGGGTATCGCCGCGCATCAGGGTGACGTAGCCGCGGTAAGGACCGGCGGGCCAGCCGCCATCCGGGCTGCGGCGGCCGTAGGCGCGGAAAAGCTGGGCCTGCGGGTCGATGAGGGTGATAATGCGGGTGAAGACCTCTCCCTCGGGGCCGGTGGCGGCGAGGGTCAGCGTGTCGTTCGGTTCGGCATGAAAGACATGGCCGTAGAGGACAAGGGGTTGGTTGGGCGTGGTCTGCGTGACGCGGGCCGCGCCGGTCCGGACCTCTTCGAGCGTGGGAACGGCGGTGGAGAAACCGGCGGTGAAGAAGCCGGTCGGGGTGTAGGCGGGGGCAGTTGTCCATAAATCGTTGCCGCTGTCGGCGCCGCATTGGGTGGCGTTGGGCAGGAAGGGGTCAATGACCTCGCCATCCTTCAGAACGGTCAGGTGGAGATGGGGGTTGTTGGTGAGACCGCTGAGCCCGACGAGGCCGAGCGGATCGCCTGCCGCCACGCTCTGCCCTTCGCGAACGGTGAGCGAGCCGTTCTGCATGTGGCAATAGAGGGTCTGCCAGCCATCGCCGTGGTCTAGCCGCACGGCGTTGCCGCATTCGCGGCCGCGGATGGTGTCGCGGGTGGCGTCGGTGACAGGGGTGTCGGCCATGCCGTCGCGAAGGGCGGCGACGCGGCCGGGGGCGGCGGCGAGGACGCGCACGCCGCGTTCCAACGCGTCGAAAGAGGGCAGGGCGATATCGGTGCCGCGATGGTCGTCGCGGCTTTTCAGGCCGCAGGTATAGTCGCGCTGGCCGGGGCCGGGGTCGTTGTCGACATAGTCCTCGATGAAGCAGGTCTGCCCGAGGGTGCAGTCGATGGGGAGGGAGAGTTGCGGGGGCTCCGCAAACGAAGGCGCGGCCCAGAGGGCCGCGCCAATCAGTGCCGCAAACCGCGACGGTGACATCAGTCAGCCGTCAGAAGTGGCGGCTTTTTTCCCGACAGACGGGGACGGCTCGGACCTTCGTATTGAAGATCGATCTTGCCGTCCTTGACTCCAACCTTGACGATGCCGCCCTTGGAAAGCTTGCCGAACAGAAGCTCTTCGGCGAGCGGTTTCTTGATGTGCTCCTGAATGACGCGGCCGAGGGGGCGCGCGCCCATCTTGTCGTCATAGCCCTTTTCGCCAAGCCATGCGGCGGCGGGCTCGGTCAGTTCGATGGTCACGTTGCGATCCAGAAGCTGGGCTTCCAGTTGCAGCACGAACTTCTCGACCACCTGCAGGATCACCTCTTTCGGCAGCGGCGCGAAGGAGATGACCGCATCCAGCCGGTTGCGGAATTCCGGCGTGAAGGTGCGTTCGATCGCCTCGGTATCCTCGCCTTCGCGGCGGTCACGGCCGAAGCCGATGGCGGCCTTGGCCTGTTCCGTCGCCCCGGCGTTCGAGGTCATGATCAGCACCACGTTGCGGAAGTTCACCGTGCGGCCGTTATGGTCGGTCAGGTTGCCGTGGTCCATCACCTGCAGGAGGATGTTGAACACGTCCGGGTGCGCCTTCTCGATCTCGTCGAGGAGGAGAACGCAATGCGGATGCTCGTCCACGCCATCGGTCAGCAGACCACCCTGATCGAAGCCCACATAGCCCGGAGGCGCGCCGATCAGGCGGGAGACGGCGTGCTTCTCCATGTATTCCGACATGTCGAAGCGCAGCAGTTCCACGCCGAGCGAGTCGGCCAGTTGCTTGGCGACCTCGGTTTTACCCACACCGGTGGGGCCGGCGAAAAGGTAGTTGCCGATGGGCTTCTCGGGCTCGCGCAGGCCGGCGCGGGCCAGCTTGATGGCGCTCGACAGGGCCTCGATGGCCTTGTCCTGCCCGAAAACCACGCGCTTGAGCGCGCCTTCGAGATCCTTGAGCACCTCGGCGTCGTCCTTGGAGACGTTCTTCGGCGGGATGCGCGCGATCTTGGCGACCACGGCCTCGATCTCTTTCGGGCCGATCGACTTGCGCCGCTTGGAGGCGACGACGAGATGCTGGGCCGCGCCGGCCTCGTCGATCACGTCGATGGCCTTGTCGGGCAGCTTGCGGTCGTTGATGTAGCGCGCCGAGAGGTCGACGGCCGACTTGATGGCCTCGCTGGTGTATTTGACGCTGTGGTGATCCTCGAAATAGGGCTTGAGGCCCTTGAGGATCTTGATCGCGTCTTCAACGGTGGGCTCGACCACGTCGATCTTCTGGAACCGGCGGGAAAGGGCGCGGTCCTTCTCGAAATGCTGGCGGAACTCCTTGAAGGTGGTGGAGCCCATGCAGCGCAGCTTGCCGCCCTGAAGCGCGGGCTTGAGCAGGTTCGAGGCGTCCATCGCGCCGCCCGAGGTGGCGCCGGCGCCGATGACGGTGTGAATCTCGTCGATGAAGAGCACCGCGTCGGGGTGCGCCTCGAGCTCGGTCACGACCGCTTTCAGGCGTTCTTCGAAGTCGCCGCGATAGCGTGTGCCGGCCAGCAGCGCACCCATGTCGAGCGAGTAAATCGTTGTTTTCGAAAGAACTTTCGGCGTTTGACCCTGCACGACCTTGTGCGCGAGCCCCTCGGCTATGGCGGTCTTGCCGACGCCGGGATCGCCCACCAGAAGCGGGTTGTTCTTGCGCCGGCGGCAGAGCACCTGAATGCAGCGCTCGACCTCGTGGTCGCGGCCGATCAGAGGGTCGACATCGCCGCGGCGGGATTTCTCGTTCAGGTCGACGCAGTACTTGGCCAGGGCGGATTCGCCCTGTTCCACGGCCTCGGGGCCGCTGCTTTCGGACTTGGCCTTTTCGCCGTCCATGTCGCTGACGCCCTGCACGGGGCGGGTTTCGCCATAGGCCGGGTCCTTGGCGACGCCATGGGCGATGAAGTTGACCGCGTCGTACCGGGTCATGTCCTGTTCCTGCAGGAAGTAGGCGGCGTTGCTCTCGCGCTCGGCGAAGATGGCGACGAGCACGTTGGCGCCCGTCACCTCGGTGCGGCCGGAGGACTGGACATGGATGGCCGCGCGCTGGATCACGCGCTGGAAGGCGGCGGTGGGCACCGCCTCGGAGCCGTCGATGTCGGTGACGAGGTTCGACAGATCCTCGTCGATGAATTCCACAAGCGTCGCGCGCAGATCTTCGGTATCGACCGAGCACGCCTTGAGCACGCGCGAGGCGTCAGGCTCGTCGATCAGGGCCAAAAGAAGATGTTCCAACGTCGCAAATTCGTGCCGCCGCGCGTTGGCCAGCGCGAGGGCCGCATGAATCGCCTGCTCTAGTGTCGTCGAGAATGATGGCACTTTCCTGTGCTCCTTCTGATCTGCGATCCGGATCGCTGTCCGGAGTCTTGACCTCATAGGTTTAAAGTTTGGTCGATCTGCCGGGTCCTTCAAGTTTTTTTTCGTGGCATCCGATCACATTTCCAAACGTTATTGAGGTTTTGCACCTATTTTGTGCCCGGCCGGAAACGGTCGGGGAGTTTCAGAAATTGTCCTTGCGCGTCCGGATTTCGGCGAAGACTTCGGCCGGGTTGGCACCAGTCAGGCCCAGATGATCCTGGATGCGCACATCCCCTGCGCGCAGGAACGGGTTGGTGGCGAGCTCTTCGGCTAGGGTGGAGGGCACGGTGGGTTGGCCGTTCGCCCGGGCTGTCTGGACCGCCTCTGCACGGGATATAAGATCGGGATTGTCCGGATCAATGGTCAGGGCGAAACGGGCGTTGGCGGCGGTGTATTCGTGGCCCGAGCAGATGGTGGTCTCGGGCGGCAGGGCGGCCAGTTTCTGAAGGCTTTCCCACATTTGCGGCATGGTCCCCTCGAACACCCGGCCGCAGCCCAATGCCATCAGGCTGTCGGCGGTGAAGGCCACCTTGGAGGCCGGGAAGTGAAAGGCGATATGGCCGACCGTGTGACCCGAGACGTCGATCACCTCGCCGCTTTCGGTGCCGATGCGGATGGTTTCGCCTTCCTTAACGGCGGTGTCGAGCGGGGGGAGGCGGTTTGCGTCGGCGGCGGCGCCCACGACCTTGGCGTCGTGCTTGGCGAGGATGTCGTCGAGCCCCTGCACGTGGTCGGCGTGGTGGTGGGTGAGCAGGACCTGTGTCGCGGTCCACCCCTTGTCGGCCAGCGCCTTGAGGATCGGGGCCGCCTCGGGCACGTCGATCACCGCGGTCTCGCCGGTGTCCGGATCATGGGCGAGAAAGGCGTAATTGTCGGACAGGCAGGGAACGGTTTCGATCTGCAGTGTCATTGTGTTTCCCCATTGGCCGGTTACTGATACCCTCAGACTGACGGATCGGGACGGCGGCTGCAATGCATCTTGATGTGCAGGATCTTAGGAATTTCTATTACCGCAGCGCGCTGGGCCGGGCTGCGCAGAAGATCATCCGCGTGGAAGTGCAGAATTTCTGGCCCGAAGCGAAGGGGCAGACGGTGCTGGGCTTCGGCTTCGCGGTGCCGTTTTTGCGGCCTTATCTGGCGGAGAGCAAACGGGTTATCGCCTGTATGCCGGCGCCGCAGGGCGTGATCGGGTGGCCGCAGGGGATGCCCAATGTCTCGGTCCTGTGCGAGGAGACGTGGTGGCCGGTCGAGACCGGGCATGTGGACAAGCTCTTGGTGGTGCACGGGCTGGAGACGAGCGAGCAGCCGAGCGCGCTTCTGGAGGAATGCTGGCGGGTGCTGGGGCCGGGGGGATCGGCGCTGTTCATCGTGCCGAACCGGGCGGGCCTTTGGTCGCGCAGTGACCGGACGCCGTTCGGGTTCGGCCGGCCCTATACCCAGAGCCAGCTTGAGAACCAGTTGAAATCGCACAACTTCCTGCCCGAGGGCCATGCCACGACCCTGTACCAGCCGCCGTCGGAGAAGCGGTTCTGGCGCAAGACGTCGGGGATGTGGGAGAAGCTGGGCGGCTCGCTGTCGGTGGTGGCGGCGGGCGGGGTGCTTCTGGTGATGGCGACGAAGCGGGTGCAGGCGCCGATCGGGCCGGGGCTGCGGGAGACGGTGAGAACGCCGCTGGGCGTGCTTCAGCCGAAGCCCGAGGCCAAGCCGGTGTGACGTCGGTATAACGTCGGTATTTTGTCGGTATTGCGTCGGTGCGCGCGTCCGTTCTTGCGGATGGCCCCGCCGAAGCGCGACGGATGGTGGCGCTAACGACAGGCCCGTGCTGCAAGGCGTTCCGCGGCGCCGGGGAAAGGCGTGTTATGCGAAGGAATCGCGCTTTCGTGAAGAAATCCGCAGCTTTTTCTTCCCGGAAGATATGCGCATTCCGTCGCAGGCCGGTTAAGCTTTTGAAAAGGCTCAGTATTCAATTGTATACTGTTGATTTCAAGCGGCTTGCTAGGTTCGCAAGGCTCTGCTACACCCCAGCCGAATTTCGATGTTTACAGACAGGCATCGTGTCCTAACGCCCCCGGACGACGGCATGCTCATGCCGTCATTTTGCTGAACCGGGGCCAGAAATCGGAAGGGTGGACGTGTCCGAACCAGCTTCGATCTCCTCCGGCATTGCCGAGCGCTATGCCACCGCCATTTTCGAGATTTCGAAAGACGACAAGTCTCTGGCGAAACTTGAATCCAACGTCACCGATCTTGCCGCCGCGCTGGACGACAGCGACGAGTTCGCCGAGCTGATCGCCAGCCCGATCGTGCCCCGGTCGGAGCAGAAGGCGGCAGTCATGGCGATTGCCGACAAGATGGGCCTCGAGCCGGTGCTGAAGAACGGGCTGGGCCTGATGGCCGAGAAGCGCCGCCTTTTCGTGCTGCCGCAGCTGATCGTGAAGCTGCGCGAGAAGATCGCCGAGGAAAAGGGCGAGGTGACCGCCGACGTGACCAGCGCCAAGGCGCTGACCAAGACCCAGTCGGAGAAACTTGCCAAGACGCTCAAGGCCACCGTGGGCAAGGACGTCAACATCAATGCGACCGTCGATGAAAGCCTCATTGGTGGTCTTATCGTCAAGGTGGGCTCGAAGATGATCGATACCTCGATCCGCTCGCGCCTCAATTCCCTCCAGAACGCAATGAAAGAGGTCGGATAAATGGGTATCCAAGCTGCAGAGATTTCTGCGATCCTGAAGGACCAGATAAAGAACTACGGCAAAGAGGCCGAAGTGGCCGAGGTCGGCCGGGTTCTTTCGGTCGGTGACGGGATCGCGCGGGTTTACGGGCTCGACAACGTGCAGGCCGGTGAGCTTGTCGAGTTTCCGGGCAACGTCATGGGGATGGCGCTGAACCTCGAAACCGACAACGTGGGCGTCGTGATCTTCGGCTCGGACCGCGAGATCAAGGAAGGCGACACCGTCAAGCGCACCAAGTCGATCGTGGACGTTCCGATCGGTGACGAGCTGCTGGGCCGGGTCGTGGACGCGCTGGGCAACCCGCTGGACGGCAAGGGCCCGATCAAGACCAAGAACCGCGGCATCGCCGACAGCAAGGCGCCGGGCATCATCCCGCGTAAATCGGTTCACGAGCCGATGGCGACCGGCCTGAAATCGGTCGACGCCATGATCCCGATCGGCCGTGGCCAGCGGGAGCTGATCATCGGCGACCGTCAGACCGGCAAAACCGCCGTGGCGCTCGACACGATCCTGAACCAGAAGACCTATAACGAGGCCGCCGGCGACGACGAGGGCCAGAAGCTCTACTGTGTCTACGTGGCCGTGGGCCAGAAGCGTTCGACCGTGGCGCAGCTTGTGAAGAAGCTGGAAGAGAACGGCGCGATGGAATATTCCATCGTCGTGGCCGCCACCGCGTCGGACCCGGCGCCGATGCAGTTCCTCGCCCCCTATTCGGCAACCGCCATGGCGGAGCATTTCCGCGACAATGGCCGCCACGCGCTGATCGTTTATGATGACCTGTCGAAACAGGCCGTGGCCTATCGCCAGATGTCGCTGCTGCTGCGCCGTCCGCCGGGGCGTGAAGCCTATCCGGGCGACGTGTTCTACCTTCACTCCCGCCTGCTGGAGCGTTCGGCCAAGCTGAACGAGGAGAACGGCGCGGGCTCGCTGACGGCGCTGCCGATCATCGAAACGCAAGGCGGCGACGTGTCGGCCTTTATTCCGACCAACGTGATCTCGATCACCGACGGCCAGATCTTCCTCGAGACCGAGCTGTTCTACCAGGGTATCCGCCCGGCCGTGAACACCGGTCTGTCGGTGAGCCGGGTCGGCTCGTCGGCCCAGACCTCGGCGATGAAATCGGTCGCCGGTCCGGTGAAACTGTCGCTCGCCCAGTATCGCGAGATGGCGGCCTTTGCCCAGTTCGGCTCGGACCTCGACGCCGCGACCCAGCAGCTTCTGAACCGAGGTGCGCGCCTGACCGAGCTGATGAAACAGCCGCAGTATTCGCCCCTGACCAATGCCGAGATCGTCTGTGTCATCTATGCCGGCACGAAAGGCTATCTCGACAAGCTGAAGGTCAGCGAAGTGGGCCGTTTCGAAGAGGGTCTGCTCAACCACCTGCGCAGCAAGCATCAGGACCTGCTTGACTACATCACCAAGGAAGACCCGAAAATCGCCGGGGAGGCCGAGGAGAAGCTCAAGGCCGCGCTGGACGAGTTCGCCGCTGACTTCGCATAAGGGGGGACGAGGCAATGCCGAGTCTTAAGGACCTTAAAAACAGGATCGAGTCGGTCAAATCGACCCGCAAGATCACCAAGGCCATGCAGATGGTGGCCGCCGCGAAACTGCGGCGGGCACAGGATGCCGCCGAAATGGCGCGGCCCTATGCGGAGCGGTTCAATGCCGTGATGACCAAGCTGGCCGCCTCTGTCGGCGACAGCGAGGGCGCGCCGAAGCTTCTGCGCGGCACCGGCAGCGATCAGACCCACCTTCTGGTGGTGATGACCGCCGAGCGGGGCCTGTGCGGCGGCTTCAACGGCAACATCGCCAAGCTGGCGCGCGCCGAGATCGAAAAGCTCAAGGCCGCGGGCAAGACGGTGAAGATCATCACCGTGGGCAAGAAGGGCCGTGACGCGCTGAAACGGGATCATTCGGACCTGTTCATCGACCATGTCGACATGTCCGAGGTGCGCAACGTGGGCTATGCCGACGCGCAGGCCGTGGCGGCGAAGCTGCTCGAACGGTTCGAGGCCGAGGAGTTCGACATCGCGAAGATCTTCTTCTCGCGGTTCGAGAACGTCGTCAGCCAGATCCCGACGATGCAGCAGGTGATCCCGGTGGATGTCGACACCGAGGAGCAGCCGCAGGATGACGGCGCGTTCTACGATTTCGAGCCGGACGAGAACGAGATCCTGCGCGAGCTTCTGCCGCGGGCCGTGGCCACCGCGATCTTCAGCGGGCTGCTGGAGAACGGCGCCTCGGAACAGGGCGCGCGGATGTCGGCGATGGACAACGCCACCCGCAACGCTGGCGAGATGATCGACAAGCTGACCATCGAGTACAACCGCTCGCGTCAGGCCGTGATCACCAACGAGCTTATTGAAATCATTTCGGGCGCTGAGGCGCTCTGACGACAACCGGAGACGAAACATGGCAAACGCTAAAGGCACAATCACGCAGGTGATCGGCGCCGTGGTGGACGTTCAGTTCAGCGACCACCTGCCCGAGATTCTCAACGCGCTGGAATGCGACAACAACGGCAAGCGGCTGGTTCTGGAAGTGGCGCAGCACCTTGGTGAAAGCACCGTGCGCTGCATCGCGATGGACGCGACCGAGGGCCTTGTCCGCGGTCAGGAAGTCACCGACATGGACGGCCCGATCAGCGTGCCGGTGGGCGACGCGACACTGGGCCGGATCATCAACGTGATCGGCGAGCCGGTGGACGAGGGTGCGCCGATCAAGGCGAAAGAGACCCGCGCCATCCACCAGCCGGCACCGCAGTTCGAGGAACAGTCGACCGAGTCGGAAATCCTCGTGACCGGCATCAAGGTGGTCGACCTGCTGGCGCCCTACGCCAAGGGCGGCAAGATCGGCCTGTTCGGCGGCGCCGGCGTGGGCAAGACGGTTCTGATCATGGAACTGATCAACAACATCGCCAAGGTGCACTCGGGCTACTCGGTCTTCGCCGGCGTGGGGGAACGGACCCGCGAGGGGAACGACCTGTACCACGAGATGATCGAATCGAACGTGATCAACCCCGACAACCTCGAGGAATCTCAGGTGGCGCTGGTTTACGGCCAGATGAACGAGCCTCCGGGGGCCCGTGCCCGCGTCGCGCTGACCGGCCTGACGCTGGCCGAGCAGTTCCGCGATTCGTCGGGGACCGACGTTCTGTTCTTCGTCGACAACATCTTCCGCTTCACGCAGGCGGGCTCCGAGGTGTCGGCGCTTCTGGGCCGTATCCCCTCGGCCGTGGGCTATCAGCCGACGCTGGCGACCGACATGGGCGCGATGCAGGAACGGATTACCTCGACCAAGGCCGGCTCGATCACCTCGATCCAGGCCGTGTACGTTCCCGCGGACGACCTCACCGACCCGGCACCGGCCACGACCTTCGCCCACCTCGACGCCACGACCGTTCTGTCGCGCGCGATCTCCGAGCTGGGTATCTACCCGGCCGTGGACCCGCTCGACTCGACCTCGCGCCTGATGGATCCGGCGATCGTGGGCGAAGAGCACTATAAGGTTGCCCGTGACGTTCAGGGTATCCTTCAGCGCTACAAGTCGCTGCAGGACATCATCGCCATTCTCGGCATGGACGAACTCAGCGAAGAGGACAAGCTGACCGTGGCCCGCGCCCGGAAGATTCAGCGCTTCCTGTCGCAGCCGTTCGACGTGGCCAAGGTGTTCACCGGTTCCGACGGCGTTCAGGTGCCGCTGGAAGACACGATCGCGTCCTTCAAGGCCGTTGTCGCCGGCGAATACGATCACCTGCCCGAGGGCGCCTTCTACATGGTGGGCGGCATCGACGAGGTGAAGGCCAAGGCCGAGAAGATGGCCGCGGAAGCCGCCTAAGCATCGCGCCGCGCCTTTCGGGGCGCGGCATCCTCTCCCAAAGGAGACAGTGAATGGCTGACACAGTCAAATTCGATCTGGTAAGCCCCGAGCGGCTTCTGGCTTCTGTCGAGGCCAGGGAAGTGCAGATTCCGGGCGCCGATGGCGACCTGACCGCGATGCCGGATCACTCGCCGCTGATCACGACGCTGCGCCCCGGTATCGTCACGGTCTCGGGCAGCGACGGCACCCAGTCCTACGTGGTGACCGGCGGCTTTGCCGAGATCAACCCGGAAAGCATCTCGGTGCTGGCCGAGCGCGCCATCCCGCGCGAGGAGGTCACGCAGGAGCATTTCGACGAGATGATCCGCGACGCCAACTCGCGGCTGGAAAAGGCGCAGGACGCCTACAAGAACGAGCCCGGCCCGGTCGACGAGGCCGCCAAGCTGCTGGCCGACATGGTGGCGATGGGCGACGAGATCGGCCTCTCGACCACGGCCCGCGTGGCGGCGCCGTAACGGACCGCACCGAGACAGAGACACAGGAAAGGCCCCGGCTTCCGGGGCCTTTTGCTTTTCGGGCGCCGCGCTTCTTTGCTCGTTTTGAGGGGTGATCCCCCTGCCTGATCAGTCCCTTGGCCGGGCTTTTCCTTTTTTGTTGCGCATTTCGGTCCAAATACACCTATAAGACCGCTTCATCGAAAGGGCGGAAGACCAAGGCGCATGAAAGAACTCTCGGGACGCACCATCGGGATCGACGAAGGCGACGTCGTGATGTTCTCGGATTTCGAGGATGACGGCGAGATGTGGACCGGCTCCGGCCCGCGCGAGCGGCGCAGGGCGGTGCAGTTCGACCGCCCGTTCCAGGGCCCGCCCACGGTCTTCGCGAGCCTGTCGATGTGGGACGTGGACAGCGCCGCCAACATGCGCGCCGATGTCAGCACCGACAAGATCAGCGCCGAAGGGTTCGAGCTTGTCTTCCGGACATGGGGCGACACGCGCGTGGCGCGGGTGCGGATGCGCTGGATGGCGATCGGGGCCGTCAGGTCGGAGGATGACTGGGACCTGTACTGAGCCCCGTCAGTTGCCGAACTGGCCCTCGTAGATCGGTTCCAGCGTCGGGATCTCGAACAGCGACGACACGCTGGTGCCGTTCCAGATGTTCAGGATCGCCTGTGCGAAGACCGGCGCGGTCGGCAGGATGCGGATGTTGGGCGTGTTCTTCACCGGGTCGGGCGCCCCGATCGTGTCGGTGATGACCATCGACTTGAGCTTGGAATTGGTGATCCGCTCGACCGCCGGGCCGGAGAGCACGCCGTGGGTGACATAGGCATGCACCTCGCGCGCGCCGTTTTCCAGCAGGAGGTCGGCCGCCTTGCACATGGTGCCGGCGGTGTCGCACATGTCGTCGACGATGATGCAGATCTTGTCGGTGACCTCGCCGATCACCGTCATTTCCGAGACCTCGCCCGCCTTCTCGCGCCGCTTGTCGACGATCGAGAGCGGCGCGGTGATGCGCTTGGCAAGTTCCCGGGCGCGGGCCACGCCGCCCACGTCGGGCGAGACGATCATGACATCGTCGAGATGGCCCTTGAACTGGGTCTGGATATCGAGCGCGAAGATCGGCGAGGCATAGAGGTTGTCGACGGGAATGTCGAAGAAGCCCTGTATCTGGGCGGCGTGCAGGTCCATGGTCAGCACCCGCTCGATGCCCGCCTCGACGATCATGTTGGCCACCAGCTTGGCGGAAATGGGCGTGCGCGCCTTGGTGCGACGGTCCTGCCTTGCATAGCCGAAATAGGGGATCACGGCGGTGATGCGCTTGGCCGAGGAACGACGCAGCGCGTCGGCCATGATCAGCAGTTCCATCAGGTTGTCATTGGCCGGGTTCGAGGTGGACTGGATGATGAACATGTCCTCGCCGCGGACATTCTCGAACACCTCGACGAAGACCTCCTGGTCGTTGAACCGCTCGACGCGGGCATCGACCAGCCCGATCCGGGTTCCGCGATGCATCGACATGCGGCGGGTGATGGCATTGGCAAGCGGCAGGTTCGCATTGCCGGAAATAAGCTTCGGCTCGGACGAGATCGACATTGGCAGGGGTCCCCGGGTGGCCTTCGATGACAGAATCGTGACGTTGACACCGCTTAGCACGCGCGTCACGTATGGCAAAGGATGCGGGACAGGAGGAACGCTCGAAATGGCCCATATCGATTATTATTTTTCCACCCTGTCGCCCTTCTCCTACCTTGCCGGCACGCGGCTGGAGGAAATCGCCGGTCGGCACGGGGCGACGATCACCTACAAGCCGCTGGATATCATGGCGCTGTTCCCCCGGACCGGGGGCCTGCCGCCGGGCGAGCGCCATCCCGTCCGCAACGCCTATCGCGCGCAGGACCTGCCGCGGCAGGCGCGGAAGGCGGGGATGAAGCTGAACCTGAAGCCTGCGCATTTCCCGACCAATGCGGCGCCGTCCTCTTATGCCGTCATCGCCGCGCAGAACGCGGGCGGCGGGCATATGGGGGCGCTGGTGCATGGCATCCTGCGGGCCGTCTGGGCCGAGGACCGGGACATCGCCGATGAGGGGGTGATCCGGGGCTGTCTGGAGCGGGCGGAGTTCGACCCGGGCCTTGCCGATAGCGGGCTGCTGACCGGGGCCGAGACCTATGCCGCCAATCTCGAGGAGGCGGTGGCGGCGGGCGTCTTCGGCTCGCCCTTCTACATTGTCGATGACGGGCAGATGTTCTGGGGGCAGGACCGGCTGGAAGACCTCGACATGCACCTCTCGGGCACGCTCTGAGCGTGGGCGGGGGCTCTCGTCCCGGCTTCTTCTTGGTAAAAATACTCAAATTCCGACGCCGCCACGCGCGCGCCGCCCGAAGGGATTATCCCTTCGCCACCTCGACAAACCGGTCGATCTCTTCTTCGGTGATCGACCAGTCGCAGACCAGCCGAGCCAGCAGCGGCTCATCGGCCTCGCCCTCGTCGAGCGGGCCGTCGTAGAGCCCGTAGACCGCCCCCTCCTCGTGCAGGCGCTGGTGGGTGGCGCGGGGGAGGCGGGCGAAGATCATGTTGGCCTGCGGTTCGACCTCGAAACTGGCGCCGGGCACGGATTTCAGCCCGTCGGCCAGCCGGGCGGCACGGGCGTTGGCCGTCTGGGCCGAACGGCGCCAGAGGTCGTCTGTCAGGTAGGCCAGCATCTGGGCCGAGAGGTAGCGGTGCTTGGAGAAGAGATGCGCCGCGCGCTTGCGGCGGAGTTCGAATTCCCACGCCTTGTCCGGGTCGAAGAAGATCACCGTCTCGACGCCCATGCAGCCGTTCTTGGTGCCGCCGAGGCTGAGCGCGTCGATGCCGGCCTCGTGGGTCATCTGGGCGGGCGTGCATTCCAGCGCTTCGAGCGCGTTGGCAAAGCGGGCCCCGTCCATGTAGACCGGCAGGACATGGGCATGGGCGACCTCGGTCAGCGCCGCGAGTTCCTCGAGGCTGTAGACGCGGCCGCGCTCTGTCACCTGCGTGAGCGCCACGGGCCCGCGCTGGGCCACATGGACATCGCCCGCGGGCCAGCTTTCGATGGCGGCATTCAGCGCCTCGGGGGTCATCTTGTCGCCTTCGCCCGCCAGAGTCAGCTTGCAGCCGCCGGTGTAGAACTCGGGCGCGTTGCATTCGTCGGTGTTGATATGCGCCAGCGGTGTGCAGAAGATGGTCTGCCACGGCTGGGCCAGCGTCGAGAGGGCCAGCGCATTGGCGGCGGTCCCGGTGGCGACGAGGAACACCTCGGCCTCGGGCGCCTCGAACAGGTCGCGGATGCGTTCGCGGACGGCATCCATCAGCCCGTCGGCGCCGTAGGAGGGGGCAAAGCCCTGGTTGGCGGCGGTGATGGCGGCCAGCACTTCAGGGTGTGCAGGGCCGCAATTGTCGGAGGCAAAATTCATGCGCCAGGCTCCTCGATCAGGTGGTCTTCCCAGTCGTCTTCGTCGACCTCGAATTCGGGCACGGTGCTGTCCTGCACCGAGACGCCTGCCGCGTGCACCGTGTCGGGCGTGCCCGAGATCAGCGGGTGCCAGTCATAGAGCGGTTTGCCGGTATGCAAAAGCTTGTAGGCACAGGTTTCCGGCATCCAGTAGAGGTTCTTGTCGAGGTTCTTGGGGGAAAGGGTGATGCATTCCGGCACGAACTGGTGGCGGATGTCATATTGCGCGCAGCGGCAGGTGCTGTCGTCGAACAGGCGGCAGGCGACGCGGGTCAGCGCCACCTCGCCGGTGTCCTCGTCCTCGAGCTTGTTGAGGCAGCATTTGCCGCAGCCGTCGCAGAGCGCCTCCCACTCGGCGCGGGTCATGCGGTTGAGCGGCGTCGTCTCCCAAAAGCGCGGGCGGAGGCCGGTCCGGTCGATCGGGTCGTCGATCATAACGCGTCGAGGATCGCGCGGGCGCGGGCACAGTCGGCGTCCATCTGGGCGATGAAGGCCTCGAGGCTGTCGAAGGTTTCCTCGGGCCTGAGGTAGTCGACCAGCGCGACGGAGAGGTCGGCGGAGTAGAGATCGCCGGAGAAGTCGAAGATGAAGGTCTCGAGGTTGGGCACTTCGCCGTCGAACATCGGCCGGATGCCAAGCGAGGCGGCGCCCTTGTAGTGACCCTTGTGCGGCCCGTCGAGCACGTCGACCAGCACGGCATAGACGCCGAATTTCGGCGGGTGGAGGCCTTCGATCGACATGTTGGCGGTGGGGTAGCCAAGGTCGCGGCCGCGCTGTTCGCCGCCGATCACCGGCCCGTCGATGCGGTGCCAGTGGCCCAGCATCCGCGCGGCATCGCGCGGGCGGCCGTCGGAGAGGGCGTTGCGGATGGCGGTGGAGGAGACCTCGCCATTGTCGCCTTCCAGCAGCTCGGCAATGGTGACGCCGAATCCCATCTCGCGGCCAAAGGCCACGAGGTCGGCGGCATCGCCCGCGCGGCCCTTGCCGAAGCAGAAATCGGCGCCGACGACCACATGCGACAGGCCCAGCCCGTCGCGGATGACCTTTTCGGCGAAGTCGCGCGGGGTCAGGCCGGCGAGTGCCGCGTTGAAGTTCAACTCGTAGAGCTTCTCGACGCCCAGCTTTTCCAGCCGGTGGGCGCGTGCCTCGGGGTTCATCAGGCGGAAGGGCGGGGCATCGGGGGCGAAATACTGGCGCGGGTGCGGCTCGAATGTCAGCACGCCCAGCGGTGCGCCGAGGTCGTCGCCGGCCGCGCGGGCCTGCTCGATCACCGACTGGTGGCCGATATGGACACCGTCGAAATTGCCGATGGCAACTGAGGCGCCGCGGTCGGCCGGGTCGAGATAGGTAAAGTCGCGGATGATGCGCATGGCGTTTGCGTAGCCCCATGCGCGGGCGGGTGCAAGACGCGATGCGGGGCTGTTGGCGCTTGCCTCGGCGTCGGGGCGCTGCCAATCTGGCGCGCATGAAGAGCGAAACGGTTTTGCGGCGCGCAACGACGATCAAAGAGCTGGATGCAATCACCGGCTTTTCGACCGAAGAGGGCCATCGGATCGGGCTGGCCTATCGGCCGGGGCCGACCGATATTTTCATTTCACCTTATGCCAAGTGCGGCACGACATGGATGCAGCAGATCGTGCACGGGCTGCGCTCGGGCGGGTCGATGGATTTCGGCGAGATCACGCAGGTCGTGCCGTGGCTGGAGCTGGCGCATGACATGGGGGCGGATGTGAATGCGCCGCAGGTGGCGGCGCCGCGGGCGTTCAAGAGCCACCTAGACTGGAACGAGATCCCGAAGGGCGGGCGATATATCGTCGTTTTCCGTGATCCGGTGGATGCGATGATCTCGCTTTACAGGTTTTTCGAGGGCTGGTGGTTCGAGGCGGGGACGATCAGCGTGGACCAGTTCGCGGATTATTACCTCCAACGCGGGGGGGATTACTGGGCGCATATGGCGTCGTGGCTGCGTCAGCGGGAGCGCGAGGAGGTGCTTTTGCTCACCTTCGAGGAGATGAAGCGAAACCTGCCCGGTGTCGTGGACCGGGTGGCGGAATTCATGGGCGGCTTTGACGCCGCGACACGGGCCATCGCCACCGAACAGGCCGGGTTTGGCTTCATGAAGCAAAACGGGGGCCAGTTCGACGACCATCTCGTGCGCCAGACGCGCGATGCGGCCTGTGGCCTTCCGCCGGGCGGAAGCTCGACCAAGGTGGCCTCGGGCAAGACCGGGGCGCAAATTTCGGATGATATCCGCCGCCGGTTCGAGGACCGCTGGCAGGAGATGATCGCGCAGGAATTCGGCCTGCCCTCCTACAGCGCCCTCGATCAGGCGCTGCGGGAACGGTGAGCCGCGTCAGCCCTGGTTGGGCCCGCGCAGTTCGCTGATGGCGAGGCGGATGCGCTTCCAGTCTTCCGCTTCATCGGTTTTGCCTGCCTCTTCGCAGTCGCGCATGCGCTGCGCCGCTTCGGCGAGGGCCTTGTTGCCATGCGCGCTGTAGAGGGCGCGGGCGTATTCTGTCGTCTGAATGGCGTCCATTGGGATGTCCTCCATCAGGGTTGGGGCACCATCATAGCATATGACGTGTGCCTCAGACAAAGCTGAGGAGGACGCGGCCGGGTTTCAAGGGGGGGTGGTGTCAGTCGAACTTGCCCGACGGCGCCAGCACCGTGGCCTCGCCGATCAGCACCTTCTTGCCGTCGACCATGCAGCGGCAGTCAAGCTGGACGCGGCGCTTGGCGTGGTCGATGCCGATCACCTCGACCTCGGCATGGACCATGTCGCCGGGGCGGACGGGGCCGAGGAATTTGAGCGTCTGGCCCATGTAGACGGTGCCGTGGCCCGGAAGCTGTTCGCCGATCACGGCCGAGATCAGCCCGGCGGTCAGCATGCCGTGTGCGATGCGGCCCTCGAAGATGGTGTCCTGCGCGTAATCGTCGTCGAGATGCACCGGGTTCCGGTCGGTGGAGACCTGCGCGAACATCTCGATATCCTCGTCGGTCACGACCTTCCGCAGGTGGCGGGTCATGCCCATCTCGATTTCCTCGATGGTGATGGTTCCGCGCGGCATGTTGTCCAACATTCGACCCTCCAAGGTCTGCGAGTGCGTAACTTTCGGACCGATTCACGCCCGATCTGGCAACTTAATTACTTCGCGGGTGCAGAAAATCAAGGGGTAATCTGTCAGCGCAGGAAGCCGATGGTGTAGGTGGGCGACACTTTTTCCATGTCGAGATAGGCCTTTAGCGCCTCAGGCTCGGGCTGGTGCGTCGTTTTGGTGGCCTCGGCGGCAAGGCCGCCGGAGATGAACAGGCTGTCGATATCCTCGCCCATGGCACCGGCGATGTCGGTATGGGCGCCGTCCCCCACGGCGAGGATCTGGTCGTTCGAGAAGTCGCGGCCCAGTTCGGCCAACCGGCGATGGGCGAGGTCGTAGATCGGCGGGTGCGGCTTGCCGAAATAGAGGCTTTCGCCGCCCATCTCGGTATAGAGCCGCGCGAGCGCCCCGGCGCACCATTCGCGGATATCGCCGCGGTCGACCACGATATCGGGGTTGGCGCAGAGGAGCTTCATGCCCTTCTGCTTGGCGTAAAGGAAATCGGGGCGCATCTCGTCGAGATCGGCAACAGGGTCGAAGGGGCCGCAGCAGACGATGCCCTCGGCCTCTGCCAGCGGCACGCTGGTGACCTCAACCGGGTCCTCGATGAGTTTCAGCGGCTCGAAAAAGCGCAGATCGTGATCCTGTCCCACGAAATAGACCTTGTGGCCCACCACGCCGCGGAACATGGCCATGCGCGCGCTGTCGCCGGAGGTGGCGATCGTGTCCCAGCAATCCTCGGGGATGCCGAATTTCTGGATCTGCCGTTCGACGCCGCCGCGGGCGCGGGGGGCGTTGGTGACAAGCACCACCACGCCGCCGGTCTTCCGGTAGGCCCGCATCGCCTCGACCGCCTCGGGATAGGCGGTGACGCCGTTATGCAGGCAGCCCCACAGGTCGACGAACATCGCCTTGTAGCGGTCGGAAATCTCGGAAAGGGCGGTTATGATCTGGGTCATGGGGCCTCGGCGCCTGTGCTCTGGACAACGGGGCCAGATATGGCAGGCCGGGCGAGCCTTGGCCAGTGGCAGTTTGCCCGTGGCCGGTTTGCCCGGCGGCCACCGAGGGGCAGCCGCCGGCAAGATGCCTCAGTGAACCGCGACCGGGTCCATGTCGTGCTGTTTCGCGAGGACGAAGGCCAGCGCCCGGTCGCGCACCAGCGCGAGGCGTTCGCCATCCTCGTTATGCACGGCGTAGAGCGTTTCCAGCCCCATCGCCTGTTGCTGTACATCCTCGGGCAGGTCGCCGACCTTGACCGAGCGCACATAGACGATGGCCCGTTCCGCATCGGCGGCAGTGCCGTTTTCGAAATCGTATCTGGTATCCATACCGCTTATCCCTTCTTGATGTTGATGGTCTGCACCACCGTTTCCGGCTGGGCGCGTTTCAGGTCGATGTGCAGCAGGCCGTTTTCCATCAGGGCCTCGCCCACCTCGACCCCGTCGGCCAGCACGAAAGAGCGCTGGAACTGACGCGCCGCGATGCCGCGATGCAGGAACACCCGGTGTTCCGAGTCGTCCCGCTGACGCCCGCGGATGACCAGTTGCCGGTCTTCCACGGTGATCGAGAGGTCGCCCTCGCCAAACCCCGCCACGGCAAGCGTGATGCGGTAGGAGGTGTCCGACGTCTGTTCGATGTTGAAGGGCGGATAGCCCTCGTTGCCCGATTTGGCGCTGCGTTCCAGCATGCGCTCAAGCTGCTCGAAGCCGAGCATATAGGGGTGCGACCCCAGGGATAGCTTTGTCATCGGTGCGTCCTTTTCGATTAAGCGACCGTCCGTCTTCTGGCCGGGCCCCTTTGCGGCGACCCTGCCCGAGAAATATGGTAGCGGGGCGTTCCGGGCGCAAGGGCTTTGCGAAACGCGGCTTTGAGGGTATCCTCAGGTGTCTGACCTTCAGGGGAATCGGCCCGGATGAACATGTTTAGCGACCTGTCGATGAAATCCGACGAGGTGCTGCGCGTGGAGCTGGAGGAATTCCGCCGCCAGCACCGTGACCTTGACGAGGCGATCCAGGCGCTCGAGGATCGCGGCACCAGCGACCGGCTGACCATCAAGCGGCTCAAGCAGCAGAAGCTGCGCCTGAAGGACCGCATTTCGTGGATCGAGGACAGGCTTTACCCGGACATCATTGCGTAACGGCAAGTGATCGGTATAGTGCGCGCTCCTGAGACCGGGGCGGATCGCGAGAGGGCGCAGCATGGCCGAAATTTCCGTGGGCATCATCATGGGCAGCCAGTCGGACTGGGCCACGATGAAGAAGGCGGCCGAGATACTCGACGAGCTGGGCGTGGCCTATGAGACGAAGATCGTCTCGGCCCATCGCACGCCCGACCGGCTGTGGGAGTATGGCAAGGCGGCTGCGGACCGCGGGCTGAAGGCGATCATCGCCGGGGCCGGGGGCGCGGCGCATCTGCCGGGTATGATGGCCTCGAAGACCCGCGTGCCGGTGATCGGCGTGCCGGTGCAGACCAAGGCGCTCTCGGGGGTCGACAGCCTGTATTCCATCGTCCAGATGCCCAAGGGGTTCCCGGTGGCCACCATGGCGATCGGCGAGGCCGGGGCGGCCAATGCCGGGCTGATGGCGGCGGCGATTCTGGCCAATGGCGATGCGGCGCTGGCGGACCGGCTGGACGCGTGGCGCGATGCGCTGGCGGCCTCGATTCCGGAGGAGCCGCAGGATGGCTGAGGTACTGGGACAGGGTAGCACGATCGGCATTCTGGGCGGCGGGCAGCTTGGGCGGATGCTGGCCGTGGCGGCGAGCCGGCTTGGGTTCAAGACCTGCATTTACGAGCCGGGCGGGGATTGCCCGGCGAGCCACGTGGCGAATTACCATTTCCAAAAGCCCTACGAGGACAAGGACGCGCTGCGCGCCTTTGCCGAGGCGGTGGATGTCATCACCTACGAGTTCGAGAATATCCCGACCTCGGCGCTCGATATTCTCGAACCGCTGAAGCCGGTGCGCCCGGGCCGCAACGCGCTGCGGGTGAGCCAGGACCGGCTGGTGGAAAAAGCTTTCCTTTCCGATCTGGGGCTGGCCACCGCGCCCTTCGCCGCCGTGGACGAGGCCGAGGACCTGGCCGAGGGGCTGTCGGAGATCGGCTTTCCGGCGATCCTCAAGACACGGCGCTTCGGCTATGACGGCAAGGGGCAGGCGCGGATCAACGCCGCGTCGGAGGCCGAGCAGGCGCTGGAGGATATGGCGGGCCAGCCCGCGATCCTCGAAGGGTTCGTGAATTTCAGCCACGAGGTGTCGGTGATCGGGGCGCGGGGGCTGGACGGCTCGGTGGCCTGTTTCGACCCGGGCGAGAACGTGCACGAGGGCGGGATTTTGCGGACCACGACGGTGCCGGCACGGCTGTCGACGAAGCAGCGGACGGACGCAGTGCTGCTGGCGGGGCAGATCCTCAACAAGCTCGACTATGTCGGCGTGATGGGGGTGGAGTTGTTCGTGACCGAGGCCGGGCTGGTGGTGAACGAGATCGCGCCGAGGGTGCATAACTCGGGCCACTGGACGCAGCAGGGCTGCACCATCGACCAGTTCGAGCAACATATCCGCGCCGTGGCGGGCTGGCCGCTGGGCGATGGCGGGCGTTATGCGGACGTTGTGATGGAGAACCTGATCGGCGATGACATGAAGAAGGTGCCGGGCATCTCGCGGGAGGCGGGGGCGTCGCTGCATCTCTACGGCAAGGCCGAGGTCAAGCCGGGGCGGAAGATGGGGCATGTGAACCGGATCTTGCCGGCTCGTCCGTCCTGACGGACGGCCTCGCGCAAGACCGGCGGAGCGGCGGCTGAGCCTCGGGGCGGGGTGGCGGCCGGGGCGTCGGATTCGAGTATTTTTGCCAAGAAGAAGCGATGGGCGGGGCATGAAACCACGGCGCGCCGCGCATCGGAACGTTCCGAGGGCGGCGCGCGAAATGCGTGTTTGGTCGCATTTCCATGGGCGGTCATCGGCTCCCCAGCCTGTACCGCGGGATCAGGGTAGGCCGGGGAGGGTTAACAAAAGGTTAGCGCGACCGGGATCGCGCGGGTCAGGCCAGGAAGCGCGCCGCCGCCTCGCCCCTGAGATGCGTGATACGGCCGCCGGAAATGGTGGCGCAGATGTCGCGGGTCGTGGCGTCGAGGATCACGAGATCGGCGCGCTGGCCGGGGGTAAGCGTGCCGCGATCGTCAAGGCCCAGCAGGCGGGCGGGGCCGGCGGAGACGAGGAACCATGCGCCGGCGAGGTCGGCAACCCCGCCATCGGCCAGCAGGAAGGCGGCGCGGCGCAGGGAGGGGTAGTGGTAGTCCGAGGCCAGCGCGTCGCAGAGGCCCATGGCGGCAAGGTCGATGGCGCTGACATTGCCGTTATGCGAGCCGCCGCGCACCACGTTGGGGGCGCCGAGGATGACGCCGTCGCCGGTGGCGCGGGCGGCTTCGGCGGCGTCCTGCGTTTCGGGGAATTCGGCGAGACGGACGCCCATGGCGTGCCATGCGTTTCGCTGTTCCGGGGTGCGGTCGTCATGGCTGCCCATGCGGATGCCCTGGGCGGCGAGCGACCGGGTCAGCGTGTCGAGGGCGGCGGGCACCTCGCCCATCCTTGCATGCAGGGCTTGCATATATTCGAGATGTTTCTCGGGATTGCGGCCGATGCGCAGGGCCTGTCCGGTCAGGCGGGGCGGGCGTTTGCCCTTTTCCAGCGCCTCGTGCGGCAGGTGGTCGTTGAAGACGACGTAGGGGATGGCGAAGCGGCGCAGCATGTCCTGCATGGCTGCGTAGTCGTCGAGCATCGGGATCTCGAAGCGCAGCTGAGCGATGAGCGTGGTGTCGAGCCGGGGTCGCACCTCCTCGAGGCCGGTGAAGACGCGCTCGGCGAAGTCGGGCCCGCGCATGCCGCCTTCCCAGCTGTAGAACTGGGCGAGCACGGCGGTGGTGATGCCGTTGGCCGCAAGCTCCGACTCGGCGGCGATCAGCCCTTGGCCTATGTCCTTCATGGCGCCGCGCCTCGGCGCGAGGTGTTTTTCGAACCCGTCGCCATGGGCATCGACGAGGCCGGGCAGGACGAGGAAGCCGGTGAGGTCGACCTCGCGGCGCTGCGCCGCCTCCGTGATCCGGCCGTCGGCGAGGTTGAGGTCGGTGGTGGCCAGCCCCTCGGGAAGCAGCACTTCGGCCCCGGTCAGGCGGAGGGAAAGGCTCATTCGCTGCCGCCCCAGAACAGGTCTGTCAGGTCCATGTGGTGATCGAAGGCGCCGGTTTCGAGGAATTCGCTGACCTGTGCGATCACCATCGGGTTGTTCATCATGAAGGTGTGGGTCACGGGCAGTTCGATATGGTCCGCCATCCCGTCGACCCGTGTGGAGGCGACCGAGACCTTGCCGTCATCGGGCCCTTCGATCAGGGTCGAGAAATAGGGGTTGAGCGAGCGGGTGCCGGCGATCACGCCAAGCTCGAAATCGACCGGCGGGAGGCTGGCGGGCAGGCCCTTGGCGCCGGTGACGAGTTCCTGTGCGGCGGGGCCGTGGATCCATTGGAAGAGATCCACCTCGCCCAATTCGTCGACCAGTTCCGAGCCGTGGTTGGGGGGCGCGAGCATGACCACACGGCCAAGCCGCTCGGGCCGGTGATCCTGAAGCCAGTAGCGCAGCAGGATGCCGCCCATGGAATGGGTGACGAAATGGATGCGCGTTTGTCCGCAGACGCGCACGGCGTAGGGCAGGGTTTCCTCGGCCAGTTGCTCGATGGACTGTTCGGTGGAGGGATAGTCGGAGCGGAAGGTGGTGTAGCCTTGGGCGCGCAGGGCCTCTTCCATCACGATGAAGGACGCCTCGGTGCGCGCCAGCCCGTGCAACAGCACCACGCAATCGGCGAGGGCCGGCGCGGGCAGGAGCAGGGCAAGGGCGGTGGCGAGCGCTTTCATGGGGATTGAGATATAGTTATCGGCGGCGTTAAAACAGCCCCTGTTGTCGAAGGGAGGGTGCCGGAATGGTGCGACTGGCGGTGCGCGCGGTGATCGTCGAGGACGGGCGGCTGTTGCTGGTCAATGCCTATCCCGGTGAACAGAGCGCGCTGTGGTGCGCGCCGGGCGGCGGGGTGGAGGAGCATAGTTCGCTGGAGGATAACCTTGTGCGGGAGGTGTATGAGGAGACGGGGCTGACCATCTCGGTCGGGTCGCCCTGTCTGGTGAACGAGTTTCACAGCGAGGCGCGCGGATTTCACCAGGTCGAGATGTTCTTTCGCTGCCGGGTCGAGGCCGGCGAGTTGCGCGACGACTGGAAGGACCCCGAGGCCGTGGTCAACCGGCGGCGGTTCTTCACGGAGGCGGAACTGGCGGGGATCGCGCTCAAGCCCGACAGCCTGCCGCAGGTCGCCTTCGGGGGCGGGTTCCGGTATGATCCGCTGGAGGAGTTGGTGAAATGAACAAGGCCTTCACGAAAGAGGATGATGGCGGCGGGCCGGAGCGGTTGCCGGACCTGCCGATCAGCCCGCACCCCAACCACGTCACCCCGCGCGGGCTGGCGCTGCTGAAGGCTCGCGCGGAGGCGCTGGAGGCCGAGCTGGGCCGGTTGCGTGCCGGGCAGGAGGAGGCGGGCGACCTGACGCCGCTGGCGGTCGCGGAGCGCGATTTGCGCTATGTGGAGGCGCGGATATCGAGCGCCATTCTCGTGACCCCGCCCGAGGCGCCGGATCGGGTGCAGTTCGGCACCACCGTGACGGTGGTGGACGAGGAGGACCGGGAGGCAAGTTACACCATCGTCGGCGAGGACGAGGCGGAGCCGGAGAAGGGGCTGATCACCCATGTCTCGCCGCTGGCGCGCGCGCTGCTGGAGGCCGAGCCGGGGGACGTGGTGGATTGGGTCAAGCCCACGGGCACGGTGGCGCTGGAGGTTCTGTCGGTGCGGCCGGCGAAGCGTTGACCGGTCAGCGGCGGCGCAGGACCGATACCGCCACGCCGCCCAGCACCAGCGCCGAGGCGAGCGCCGTTTTCGGTTCGAGCACCTCACCGAGGAAGATCATCCCGCCCGCGATGGCGATCACCGGCACGGTCAGTTGCGCCACTGCGGCGACCGAGGCGTCGAGCCGGGGCAGGACCGTGTACCACAGCGCATACCCCATGCCGGAGGTCACGGCGCCCGACAGGATGGCCAGCGCCACGCCGGGCAAGGTCGCGTCCACCGCGTCGATCGGCAGGCCGAGCCCGATCACCACGCCGACCGGTGTGGCGAGGATGAAGTTGGCCGCCGTCGCCTGAAGCGCGTCACCGGCCCGGCGCCCGGCCAGCGAATAAAGGCCCCAGCCAACGCCCGCCGCCGCCATGAAGAGCCCGTGACGCACACTGACCTGCACCGGCCCGGTGGGCCAGAGGAGCCAGACGAGCCCCGTCAGCGCCAGCGCCGCGCCGATCCAGCGCGTTACGGGCATCGCCTCGCGCGCCCAGAGCCCGCCCGCGAACATGGTGATTTGCACCGTGCCGAACAGGATCAGCGCGCCCAGCCCCGCATCGAGCGCGCCATAGGCCAGCGAGAAGCCGTAGATATAGACCAGCAGCGCCAGCACCCCCGCCGCCCGTGCCGGCCCGCCGAGCATCAGCCCGCCGCGCAGGACAATGCACAGCGCCGCCAGCATCACCGCCCCGGCGAAGAGGCGGATCGTGCCGAAATCGCTGGCGCCGATATGTCCGCCCGCCAGCGCCATCCGGTTGAGGATCGAGTTGGCGGCAAAGGCCACCATGGTCAGCGCTGTGAGCAGGACAAGCCGCATCAGAGCCGCTCGAACGGCTTGGGATAGCGGAGGGTTTCTTTCGGCGCATCCTCGCCCGGCCCGGCCAGCAGCGTGTGCTCGAGCGGGTAGGGCGAGGCAAGCCGCGCCGCGCGGTCCTTTCGGAAACTGCATTTTTCGTAGAATTCCACCTGGCCCAGCACCACCACGTACTGCCCCGTCAGCCGCGCCCATTCCGCCAATTGGCGGATCATCCGGCGGCCGTGGCCGTGGCGTTGCAGGTCGGGCGCGATGGCCACCGGCGCAAGGCACAGCCAGCCTTTCGGTGCCGTGAGCCGCGACAGCGCGTAATAGCCGATCACGCGCTCGCCCATCGGGAGCACCATCTCGCCTGCCATGTCGCCGGATTTGCGCAAGCCGTCGACAAGGCGGCCTTCGTCGGTGCCGCCGAAGGCCGTATCAAGCAGGTCGCGCACGCCCTCTTCCTCGCCGGGGCGCATCGGGCGTGTGAAGCCGGGGAAGGCCGGTGTCACGTCCGGCCCGCCATGTCGGTGAATCCGGGGGTGCCCGCGTCCTCCGGATGGGCCTCAAGATGACGCCGCTTGATCCCGTCGGACATGGTGCGCGAGCCGTCATGGCTCCAGCCCGGGGGCATCACGCAATACATCAGCCGGTCGCGCAGGCTGAGCCCCGGCTGGGTGGCATCGCGCCAGATCGCGACCCATTCGTGAAAGGCCACGCGCAGCGGGTTGAAGGTGCCGATATTGTGCACGAGGCCATAATCGACCTTCTCCTTCTCGTACTCGGGCACGAAGGTGCCGAACAGCTTGTCCCAGACGATGAAGACCCCGGCGTAATTGGCATCGAGATAGCGCGGGTTGCGCCCGTGATGCACGCGGTGGTGGCTGGGCGTGTTCATCACCGCCTCGAACCAGCGGGGCATCCGGCCGATCGCCTCGGTGTGAATCCAGAACTGGTAGATCAGGTTTAGCCCGCCGCAGAACAGCACCATCGCCGGGTGAAAGCCCATCAGGATCAGCGGCGCGCGCACCAGCATCATGAAGGTGAACGTGCCCGTCCATGTCTGGCGCAGGGCGGTGGTGAGGTTGTAATGCTGGCTGGAATGGTGGTTCACATGGCTGGCCCAGACCCAGCGGATGCGATGGCCGAACCGGTGGACCCAGTAATAGCGCAGGTCGTCGAGCACGAAGCATAACAGCACGACCCAGAGGCTGGTGCCGAGGTCGAGCGGCGTGATCTCCCACAGGAGCATGAAGAAGCCGTAGGCGACGAAGCCCAGCACGATGCCGGAGGCCACGTTGCCCGCGCCCATCAAGAGCGAGGTCAGCGCATCGCGCGTCTCGTAGCGCCCGCCGCGGCGCCGGATCATGATCCAGACCAGCTCGGCCAGGATCGCGGCGATGAAGAAGGGAACGGCGAAATTCACCACGTCCGGATAGGTCAGCTCTTCGGTCACGGTCTGTCTTTCCTGTTCATCAGCGTCGGCCAGAGATCGGCCTCCTCGTCGTTCAGTCTTAGCCGGATGCGGGGGGCAGTGAAATCGGGAAGATCGACGAGAAGCCCATCCTTGGTGCGGCGGATCTCGGCGCCGCGCAGGGTGCGGGCCGTGGTGTCCATCCCCATCGGCCAGACAACGCCCGCGCCGAAATCCGTCTCGACCAGCGCGGCGTGGCGGTCATGGCTCAGGATCACCCGTGTCGGGGGGGTGTCGGGATACTCCCTCAGCCAGGCGTGCCGGGCGGCAGCCTCGTCGTCGAACCGGGCCAGTTCCGACAGCCCCAGCATATGCAGCAGGACCGCGATCCCGGCAATGCCGATGACGACCATTGGCAGTAGTATCTGAAGCGGCATGCGTCCTCCCGGCGCCCCCGGTTCGAGTAAGCCAAAAGCCGGGCGGGCTTGTCAAAGGAAGCGTGGCGTCACATCGGTTGCGAGGGGCGCACCGGCGGCGGCGGCTTCTTCAGCCGCGCCTCGCGCCACGCCAGAAGGCCCGCGCCGCACAGGATGATCGCGGCCCCGGTCAGCGACACCGCGTCAGGAATGACGCCGAAGACCAGCGCGTCGTAGATCGCGGCGAAGACCAGCGCGGCATAGAAGAAAGGCGCCACGAAGCTCGCATCGGCCCGCGCCATGGCGTTGACGAAACAGGCCTGCGCCATGGCCATCAGCACCCCGATCGCCGCCAGCGTCGCCCATTGCCGCGGCTCGGGCCACGCCCAGACGAAGGCGGCGGCAGCGGCCGAGATCAGCAGGCCGATGGCGTTGTTGACCAGCAGGATCTGCACCGGTCCCTCGCGGCCCGACAGGCGTTTTATCAGGATCATCTCCGAGCCCATGAGCACCGCCGCGCCAAGGGCGAGCAGGGCGCCCAGTTCCACCACCCCGCCGCCCGGCCGGGTCAGGATGACCGCGCCAAGGATGGCGATGGCCGCCGCGCTCCAGCGGACGCGCCCCACGGTTTCGCCCAGAAGCGGGATCGCCAGCATCATCGCGAAGACCGGGTTGAGAAAGCTGATCGCGGTGGCGTCGCTCAGGGGGATGAAGGCCGCGGCCGCGAACATCAGCGTCACCCCGCCCCAGCCAAGGGCGGAACGCGCGGTGTGCAGCTTCAGGTCGGGCCGGGTGAAGCGCGGGCGCATCACGGCGGTGGCCGCACCGATGGCGAGAAAGGCAAAGAGGAAGCGGCCGTTGGAGATCTGCAGCGCGTGCATCTCCGGCCCCAGCGCCCCGGTGCCGAGCGCCTTGGCCAGAAGCGTCGTGCCCGCCGCGAACGCGGCCGCGCAGAGGGTCAGCAGGGCGGCAAGCGCCGGGTTCTGGTCGCGCGGGGTGAACATGCGCTCCGCTTCGCGCGAAACGGCGCGAGGGTCCAGAGGCGAATTGTGCGCGGTACAAGTTTTCGCTTTCCCCGGCGGCAGTTCGCCGGTATCACCGCGCCCATGATCGCACGCCCCGCATACGCCGCATCCCGACGCCGACGCACCCGCGCCTGACGTCCGCCCGCGTTCGATCCCCGGCGCCCGACAACCGCGCCACCCTCACATCACATTTGACTCATGGGCCCGCCTGAGCAATCAAAGGGCCTCCTGCAACAGAGGATATCGCCATGATCCCGTCCGTTCTGCCGACCTATAACCGCGCGCCGCTCTCTTTCGTAAAGGGCGAGGGCAGCTGGCTGATCGAGGAAGACGGGCGCCGATTTCTCGACCTCGGTTCCGGCATCGCGGTGAACGTGCTGGGCCATGCGCATCCCGCGCTGGCGGCCGCGCTGACCGAACAGGCGGGCAAGCTGTGGCATACCTCCAACCTCTACCAGATCCCGCAGCAGCAGGCGCTGGCCGACAAGCTGGTGGCCTCGACCTTCGCCGACACGGTCTTCTTCACCAATTCCGGCACGGAAAGCTGTGAACTGGCGGTGAAGATGGCGCGGAAGTATTTCTATGAGAAGGGCCAGCCCGAGCGGGTCGAGATCATCGGCTTCGAGGGCTCGTTCCACGGCCGCTCCTCGGCCGGGATCGCCGCTGCCGGGTCCGAGAAGATGACCAAGGGGTTCGGGCCGCTCCTGCCGGGGTTCCGCCATGTGGCGTGGGACGATTCCAAGGCGCTGAAGGCCGCAATCACCGACGAGACCGCCGCCATCCTGATCGAGCCGGTGCAGGGCGAGGGCGGCATCCGGCCGCTCTCGGATCAGGCTTTGCGTGACCTGCGGGCGCTGTGCGACGAGCAGGGTATCCTTCTCATCCTCGACGAGGTGCAATGCGGCATGGGCCGGACCGGCAAGCTTTTCGCCCATGAATGGTCTGGGATCACCCCCGATATCATGATGGTCGCCAAGGGCATCGGCGGCGGCTTCCCCCTCGGCGCGGTGCTGGCCAGCGAAGAGGCCGCCTCGGGCATGACCGCGGGCACCCATGGCTCGACCTATGGCGGCAACCCGCTGGGCTGTGCCGTGGGCAACGCGGTGATGGATCACGTCGCCGACCTCGCCTTTCTGGCGGAGGTGAACCGCAAGGCCGGCCTTCTGCGGCAGAAGCTCGAAGGTCTTGTCGCAGGTCATCCGGAAGTATTCGAGGAGGTGCGCGGCACGGGCCTCATGCTGGGGCTGAAATGCAAGGCGCTCAACACGGACGTGGTCAAGGCCGGCTATGACGCACAGGTCATCACCGTGCCCGCCGCCGACAACGTGATCCGCCTTTTGCCGCCCCTCAACCTGTCCGACGACGAGATCGCCGAGGCCGTCACCCGCCTCGACGCCGCCGCCACGCAGGTCGAAGCCGCCATATCGGAAACCGCCTGACCTTTCATCTTTCCCAAAATACTCCGGGAATCCGGGGGCTGGCCCCCGGATGCACGGCATCCAAGAGATAAACCCATGACCGATTTTCTCGACATCCACAAAACCGACCCCGCCGACCTTCGGCAGATCCTCGATCAGGCCAGCGCCATGAAGACCGCCCGTGCCGGCCGCCTTCGGGGCGCGCCCGACGATGACCAGCCCCTCAAGGACCGCATGGTCGCGCTGATCTTCGAGAAGCCCTCGACCCGCACCCGCGTCAGCTTCGACGTGGGCGTGCGCCAGATGGGCGGGCAGACCATGCTGCTGTCGGGCGCCGAGATGCAGCTTGGCCATGGCGAGACCATCGCCGACACCGCCCGCGTGCTCAGCCGTTATGTCGACCTGATCATGATCCGCACCTTCGACGAATCCGTGCTGATCGAGATGGCGGAATATGCAAATGTGCCGGTGATCAACGGGCTGACCGACCGCACCCATCCCTGTCAGATCATGGCCGACGTGCTGACCTTCGAGGAGCATCGCGGGCCGATCGCGGGCAAGAAGGTGGTGTGGTCGGGCGACGGCAACAACGTGTGTTCCTCTTTCCTGCACGCCGCCGCGCAGTTCGGTTTCGACCTGACCTTCACCGGCCCGGCCCAGCTTGACCCCGAGGAGGAGTTCGTGGGCCTGGCACGAAAGGCCGGCCGCACCATCACCATCGAACGCGACCCCTTCAAGGCGGTCGAGGGCGCCGATCTGGTGGTCGCCGATACGTGGGTGTCGATGCATGACAGCCAGTCGACCAAGGAGCGGCGGCACAACATGCTGCGCGGCTATCAGGTGAACGAGGAACTGATGGCCCATGCCAAGCCCGACGCGCTGTTCATGCATTGCCTGCCCGCCCACCGCGAGGAGGAGGTGACCAGCGCGGTGATGGACGGCCCCCATTCGGTGATCTGGGACGAGGCCGAGAACCGGCTGCACGCGCAGAAGGCGATCATGCGGTGGTGCCTAGGCGTGTGAACGAAGCCGCCGCCACCGGGCCCGGCCGCCTTCTGGCGGCGGGGCTGCTCATCCTGATGGGGATGATGTGGGGGCTGCAATTCGCCATGCTCAAGCTCACTTCGCAGGGCGGGTACTCCGAAATCTCGGTCGTGATGATCGCGCTGGTGCTGCTGTCGGTGGCCTTCCTCGCCATCTCGCATGTGCGGGGCGAGCATATCCGCAGCCTGCGCGGCGTGGTGCCCTTCCTTCTGATCACCTCAGTGCTGGGCTATGTCATCCCGCTCTTCGCCGCGCTGACCGCGGCGGGCGAGATCAGCACGGGGCTGCTCAGCCTGACCGGCTGTACCTCGCCGGTCGTTGCTGTCCTCGTGGCGCTGCTCCTGCGGACCGAGCGGGTCTCGCCCCGGCGCATCGCGGCGGTGGCGCTGGGCCTTTTGTCGGTCGCGGTGATCCTTTTGCCGCATGTCGATGCGCCGGGTTTCGGGATGGCGCCGTGGATATTGCTGGCGCTGCTGGTGCCCGTCTCCTACGGGATCGAGTCGGTCTATATCTCGCGCCACTGGCCCGCCGGCATGAGTGCCATGCAGGCGGTGACGGGCGAGACCGTCACCGCCGCCGTTGTGGTCCTGCCGCTCTTCCTTGCCGTCTCGGGCGGCACGCTGCCGCTGTCGGCGGGCTGGACCATGGCCGAGACCGCCATCCTCGTCTTCGTCGGTGCGGGCGTGGTGGAAAGCCTGATCTATTTCTACCTGATCCGGCATACCGGCGGCGTTTTCGTGAATTTCGGCACTTTCGTATCGCTCTTCGCGGGCATCGGCTGGGGCATCGTGCTGTTCGGGGAAAGCCATTCGGCGCTGGTCTGGGGGGCGGTGCTGTTGCTGGTGGGCTCGCTCTATCTCGTCAGCCGCGAGGCGTGATCCGGCCGACCCGCTTGCACCTGATCCTCAATGCAATAGGCTGAAGCCGGGGTATCTGGATAAGGCGCATCGATGGCCAAGGCACAGATCGGCGTTTACGGGCTCGGCACGATGGGCAGCGCGCTGGCGCTGAACATGGCCGAGAAGGGGTTCGAGGTCGCCGTCACCAACCGCGAGACCGAGTGGATCGCCGCGTTCATGGCCGAGGCGGGGGCGCTGGCCGACAGGGTGCATCCGCATGACACGCTGGAGGCGTTCGTGGCGGGCCTCGCCACGCCGCGGGTGATCCTGTTCATGATCCCCTCGGGCAAGCCGATGGACGCGATGATCGAGACGGTCGCGCCGCTGCTCGCGCCGGGCGACACGATCATCGACGGCGGCAATGCCGATTTCCACCAGACCCGCCGCCGCTCGGCCGCGCTGGCCGAACAGGACATCCATTTCGTCGGCATGGGCGTGTCCGGCGGCGAGAAGGGCGCGCGGCACGGCCCGTCGATGATGGTGGGCGGCACCGAGCATAGCTGGCGGCAGCTCGAGCCCGTATTGCGGGCCATCGCCGCGCAATACGAGGGCGAGCCCTGTGTCGCCCATCTTGGCCCCGACGGGGCGGGGCATTTCGTCAAGACCGTGCATAACGGCATCGAATATGCCGACATGCAGATGATCGCCGAAATCTACAGCCTGCTGCGCAACGGCGCGGCTTGGGCACCGGCCGAGATCGGGGCGCTGTTCGGCGAATGGAACAAGGGCCCGCTGCGGTCTTACCTTGTCGAGATCACGGCGGATATCCTGCAATACCACGACCCGGAAACCGGGCACCCGATGGTCGACGTGATCAAGGATGCCGCCGGCCAGAAGGGGACCGGCCGCTGGACGGTGATCGAGGCGCAGAAGATGGGTCAGGCGGCCAGCATGATCGAGGCCGCCGTGGGCGCCCGCGCGTGGTCGTCGGAGAAGGAGACGCGCCAGACCGCGCAGGACAAGCTGGGCGGCGCACGGGGCGGGCTGGAGCTGGACGGGGCGACGCTGGCCGAGGCGATGATGGCCGCCCGAATCCTTGGCTATGCGCAGGGGTTCCGCATCCTCGCCACCGCGTCGGCCGAGTATGACTGGCAGCTCGATTTCGCCCGCATCGCCGAGATCTGGCGGGCGGGCTGCATCATCCGCTCGGCCCTGCTCGACGATATCGCGACGGGGTTCCGGGGCGAGTTGCCGCATGGCGAGTTGATCCTCGCGCCGGGGTTCACCGAAACCCTTGGCCGCACCCTGCCGGCCTTGCGCGGCGTGGTGGGCGCGGCGGTGGCGCAGGGGCATGCCGTGCCGGTGCTGTCCTCCGCCCTGCAATGGGCCGACACGATGCGGCAAGGCTTCGGCACCGCCAACATCATCCAGGCGCAGCGCGACTATTTCGGCCATCACGGGTTCGAACGGCTGGGGCAGACGGGCCAGCATCACGGGCCGTGGTGGGATTAGCGCAAGGGTTGGTTGTCGGGCGCGCCGGGGGTGCGCCGCGTGCCTTCCATCGGTGTGTTCATCCACCTGTAGAGCAGCGCCTCGTAAGCCGTCAGCCGCCTGATGGCGATGGCCTTGTCCTCGGTCTCGTCCTCGAGCCGGTAGAGGACGGTCGCCCCGGCGGGCACCGCCTCGCCCTTCAGCGTGGCAAGGGTGCGGCCGACGATCTGCGCCTCGTAGGTGAGGTTGGTGAGCCGCGCCGCAGGTGCGCGCTTGGTCTCCAGCGCATCGAGCAGGTTGACGGTGCGCTGGCGCAAAAGAAGCAGCATCCGGAAGAGGTGCACCGACATCTCCTGGCTGAAGCCGTCGGCGACCACCTCGCCACCGGCCTTGTTCAGCCTGATGGCGTTCCTGAGCGCCCGGTCGGTGACGATCTTCAGGTAGGGCCGGTTATAGACCACGTAGCGTTCGGAGGGGTTGCGGGGCCGCCTCTCGGGCTGGACGGTGACCGCCGGGGCGGGGCCGGCCGTGGTGACGGGGGCCGCGGCGCGCGCGGCCGTCTCGGCCCCGGCGGTGGCGGGCACGGGCGCGGCAGGACCGAGCGCCAAGGCGGCAAAAGCCCACACAAGACGGCGTGAACCACGGTTCTTCCAAGCAGCATCCGTCTTGATCATCGACGTCCCCAGCCCCCAACGGGACCAAGCTACAGTCAGCCTGTCACCCGGTCAAACGATGCCGGCCGGGCGGCCCTCAGACGAGGATGGAATTCAGCAGCAGGAAGATCGCCGCCGACATCGCCGCCGCCGCCGGCACGGTGATGACCCATGCGGCGATGATGGTCATGAAGTGGCTGCGCCGCACCAGCTTGCGCCGGCGGCGTTCTTCGGGCGGGAGACGGCGGGCGGGGCCGGTGCCGGCATTCGACGAACGGCGCCGCCGCTCCATGTACCATTCCCGGAAGAAGCCCACGCCGAACACGCCGCCCACGGCGATATGGGTGGAACTGACCGGCAGGCCCAGCCAGCTTGCCACGATCACGGTGATGGCCGCCGACAGCGCCACGCAATAGGCCCGCATCGGGTTGAGCTTGGTGATCTGGCTGCCGACCATGCGGATCAGCTTGGGCCCGAACAGGAACAAGCCGAAGGAGATGCCCAGCGCCCCGATCACCATGACCCAGAGCGGGATCGCCACCTGCCCGGCCGAGGCGCCGAATTCCGAGGCATGGACGATGGCGGCGAGCGGTCCCACCGCGTTGGCCACGTCATTGGCGCCATGGGCGAAGGACAAGAGCGCCGCCGAGACGATCAGAGGCAGCGCGAAGAGCGTCTTGAGCGAGCGGTTGCGGTTCTCCAGCCCGCGCGACTGGCGCCGCACCAGTGGCACCGTCAGCCCCCAGCACACCAGCCCGCCGACAAACCCGATCAGCAGGGCCGCGCCCATGTCGATATCGATCACCCGCTTCAGCCCCTTCAGCGCAAGGTAGGCGGCAAAGGTGCCGGCCATGACGCCTACGAGGATCGGCACCCAGAAGCGGGCGGCGGCGAGCTTGTCCTCGCGATAGATGATGCGGCTCTTGATCAGGGCGAGGAAGGCGGCGGCGAAGACCCCGCCGAGCACGGGCGAGATCACCCAGCTTGCGGCGATGGCGCTCATGGTTGGCCATGACACCGCGCCGAACCCCGCCGCGGCAATGCCTGCGCCCATCACCCCGCCGACGACCGAATGGGTGGTCGAGACCGGCGCGCCGACCTTGGTGGCAAGGTTCACCCATAGCGCGGCCGAGACCAGAGCGGCCATCATCGCCCAGATGAAGCTTTGCGTTTCGGCCACGCTGGCCGGGTCGATGATGCCCTTGGAGATGGTCGAAACCACGTCGCCGCCCGCCAGCAGCGCGCCCGCCGTTTCGCAGACCGCGGCGATGACGATGGCGCCGCCCATGGTGAGCGCGTTCGCGCCCACCGCCGGCCCCATGTTGTTGGCCACGTCGTTGGCGCCGATATTGAGCGCCATGTAGGCCCCGAACACGGCCGCCGCGATCACGATCAAGTTGCCGGGCTGGGTGCCGAACAGCAGCGCCGCCGCCAGACCGGCGACGACGATGAAGGCCATGGCGATGCCCAGAGCGGTCAGCGGGCGGCCGACATAGGCCGTGGCATACTCGACCTGAGAGATGCGCCCGAGGTCCTTGTCGAGCGTCTTCCACTGGTTGGTGTCGGGCGAATTGCTCACAAGGCGGGCCTTCCGGGGTCGTTCAGCTTCCGGGGCGCAGCGCTACCGGCACCGGCATGGCATTTCAACCGCCCCTGTCACAAAACCGTCACAAAAGCTTTACAGTTGCAGCAAAAGCTCTTTCAGGCTGGGTTCGTCAACGCGGTTCGCGGCGGTGGCCGGGTCGAGCCAGAGCCGGGCGCGCTCGCGCATTTCCGGGTAGGCATCGTCAAGCTCCTCCACGTCGATGCGGTAGACCTGCACCTCGACCGGGGCGACGTAGCCGTCGTCGAGCCGCTTCTCGTAGTGGTAGGTGCCGACCGGCGCCGCGCTGACATTGGCCGACTTGACGCCCGCCTCCTCCCACGCTTCCTCGCACGCCGCCTCGGCCGCGTCCTTGCCATCCATCAGCCAGCCCTTGGGCATGACCCAGCGGCCGGTGTCCCGGCTGGTGATCATCAGAACCTCGGTGCCGTTCTCCCCCGCGCGGCAGCACAGGGCGGCCACCTGAAGTTCCGGTGGGCGGCGCAGGAGGGGCTGAACCATTTCGGTCCAGGCTTTTTTCAATCCATCGTTCATGCGGTCTATTCTTCTGCTCAAAGAATTTTCTTATCCCGTTAATATAACACGGGTTTCCGGAATATCAATTCAGCCGCCCCGGCGCTTGGTGCGAAGTGTCGGATCGGCAACCGTCGGATCCTCGGGCCAGGGGTGTTTCGGATAGCGTCCGCGCATGTCCTTGCGGACGTCCGCATAGGAGGAGGCCCAGAAGCCCGGCAGGTCCATCGTGGTCTGCACCGGGCGGCCGGCGGGCGACAGCAGCGTCACGCGCAGGGGCGTGCGGCCGACGGTGGGGTGGGTGGTCTGGCCGAACATCTCCTGCAGGCGCAGGGAAATCTCGGGATGCTCGCCGGCATAGTCGATGGGAATCTCGCGGCCAAGCGGTGTGGTGAAATGCGCGGGGATACGCGCGTCGAGCCGCTGCATCCGGTCCCAGTCGAGCATGGCGCGCAGCGCGGGCAGGATGTCGAACCGCTTCCAGTCCTGCGCGGTCTTCACGCCGGCGAGGTAGGGCAGAAGCCAGTCCTCGAGCGTGTCGAGCAGCGCCGCTTCGCTCATCTCGGGCAGGTTTTCGCCGGCCTCGCGCAGCAAGTCGACCCGCGCGACGAAGCGGCGGGCGGCGTCCGTCCAGCTGATCCCGAGGTCGCGCACGCCGTCGAGCATGGCGCGCGCCACGGCCTCTTGCGGCGCGTCCTTCCAGAGCCGGTCATCGAGGGCCAGCGCGCCGAACCGTTCCTGCTGGCGGGTGACGACGCGGCGTTCGCGCCGGTCCCACTCGCAGATGTCCTGCCAGCCGATCTGGTCGGCGTAGAGCGCGCGCAGCTCGGCCTCTTCGATGCGGATGGCCTGCCTGATGCGGGCCTCGCGCCGGTCGCCGTCGAGGTCGGTGGCCACGATGAGGCGCGCGCCGGACAGCGAGTCGCCCTCGGGCAGCACCGCGCCCTTGCCGCCCGACAGCACGTAGCGCGGGGCATCGCCCTTGCGGCGCAGGCCCACGCGGTCGGGATAGGCCAGCGCGGCGGCGCTCGCGTCGCTCATCGCGCCGTTGCCGGCGCGCTTCGCGGTTCTGGCGAGGCGTTTGGCCTCGGCGCGGATGCGTTCGAGGGCAGGGCGGTGTGGCTGGTGCGGCGAGCGGTCGGCAAAGCCTTTCGGGTCGCGCACCGCCGCGAGGCGCAGCGACAGGTCCACCGGCGCCCCGCGCGGCAAGAGGTCACGCTCGGCCAGCAGCGCGGCGAGCGGGGCGGCGTCGGGCCCGGCCATGGCCAGCATATGGGCAAGGCGGGGGTGCAGGGGCAGGGCGGCCAGCGCCTTGCCATGCGGGGTAATCCGGTTCTCGCGGTCGAGCGCGCCCAGCATCCGCAGAAGCGCCTGCGCCTCGGCATAGCTGCCGGGGGCGGGGGGCGTCAGGAAATCCAGATCCTCCGGCTGCGCCCCCCACAGAGCCAGTTCCAGCGCCAGCCCGGCAAGGTCCGCCGCCTCGATCTCGGCGGGTGGATAGGCGCGCAACGCGCCCTCCTCGCCCTTGCTCCAGAGCCGGTAACAGGTGCCCTCCGCCACCCGCCCCGCGCGGCCCGCACGCTGCGTCGCCTCGGCGCGCGTCACCGGCTCTGTCACCAGCCGCGACATGCCCGAGGCCGGGTCGAACCGCGCCCGCCGCGACTTGCCACCATCCACAACGACGCGGATATCCTCGATGGTGAGCGATGTCTCGGCGATGGAGGTCGAGAGCACCACCTTGCGGCCTTGCTCCACCGGCGCGATGGCGGCGCGCTGCTGGGCGAAGGGGAGGGCACCGTAGAGCGGCCTGACCTCGCAATCGGCAGGCAGACGGCCTTTCAGCAACCCCTCGACCCGGCGAATCTCGCCCTCGCCCGGCAGAAAGACGAGAATGCCGCCTTCGGTCTCTCCGGCGGCTTCCGTCACCAGATCGGACAGCGCCGCGTCGAACCGCACGCCCTTGCGCAAGGGCCGGGGCAGGTGACGGATATCGACGGGAAAGCTGCGCCCCTCGGAGGTGATGACCGGCGCGCCCATCAGTTGGGCCACCGGCCCCGCGTCGAGCGTGGCGGACATGGCCAGCAGGATCAGGTCGTCACGCAGCGCCCCGGCGATCTCGAGGCAGAGGGCGAGGCCGAGATCGGCATTGAGCGAGCGTTCGTGGAACTCGTCGAAAACCACGGCGCCGATGCCGGTAAGCTCGGGGTCGGACTGGATCATGCGGGTGAGGATGCCCTCGGTCACTACCTCGATGCGCGTGGCTTTCGACACCTTCGCCTCGCCCCGCACGCGGTAGCCCACGGTCTCGCCCGCCGGCTCACCCAGGGTCGAGGCCATCCGCTCCGCCGCCGCCCGCGCGGCGAGCCGGCGCGGCTCCAGCATCAGGATGCGGCCCCCGGTCAGCCCGGCCGACAGCATCTCCAGCGGCACCACGGTCGTCTTGCCCGCCCCCGGCGGCGCCTGCAGCACGGCCCGCCCGCCGCGCCTCAGCGCGTCGATCAGCGGCGGTATCGCCTCGTGGATGGGCAGCGTGGTCATGGCCCGGGTTATCGGGGAAAGGGGCGTGGATTTCCATAGGCCGTGGCGCGGGGCCGTGAGGGCGGGATCTTGAGTATTTTGGCCAAGAAGAAGCGCAGGGGGCCGTCAGCGCCGGTCCATCACCGCGGGGCCCAGCTTCGTGTCGAAGGCCACCCGCTCGGCGCGCATCACCTCGCCCGCGGGCACGTAGGTGACGGTGATGCTGACATTGCGCTTCTCGCGCTCGCTGTCGGAATAGCCCGCCACCCGCCGATAGGAGCCGTTGCAGGTGATGTTGCTGCCGTCGGACCGGCGCCCCTTGAGCGAGATGACGGCATGGCGGTGGCCGTCGAAGACATCGGCCTCGAAGCGGCAGACCTCGTCGCGGGGCTGGTCGCGCAGGGCGACGTAGAGCAGGGTCAGCGGGTCGATGGCATCGGTCAGGGTCGAGGTGTCGGCGGGCGGCGCGCTGCTGCCGGTGTCGCCGGAGATCAGGCGGGGCCGGCCGGGCGAGAACTGCACCTTCACGTTGGTCACCCGGCTGCCATCGTCGATCGCCTCGGTATAGGTCCGGGGTTTCAGCGCCCCGCCCGCCACGCGCCCCTGCACCGACACATCGGCGCGCACCTGCTTGAGCGCCCCCACGACGCCGGCGGTGCGAAACTGGGTGCGGGCGGCATAGGCGCTGTCGGTCACGTTGGCGCCGATCTCGATCACCCCGGCCTTCAGCCCCAGCAGACGGACCTCGAACCGCATCGAGGACGGGTCGGCCTGCGCCGGCATGGCCAGCAGAACAAGCAAACCCACAATCAATAGTCGCATCACGTACCTCATTCGCCGCGCGCCCCGCTCTGGACATCCCCGCCCCGGCCAAGGCATAGGACCGGTAAGACCAATGCACGGGCGGCGGCCATGGATATTGCACAGCTAAGCGACAGAATTATCAAGGGGGATCGGCGTGCCCTGTCACGGGCCATCACCCTGATCGAAAGCGGACGGGCGGATCACCGCCGACAGGCGGGCGATCTGATGGAGGCGCTGAAGGGGCAGGGCGAGGCCATCCGCATCGGTCTCTCGGGCACGCCGGGTGTCGGCAAGTCCACCTTCATCGAGGCCTTCGGCACCATGCTGACCGGGCAGGGGCTGCGCGTGGCGGTGCTGGCGGTGGATCCCAGCTCGGCCCGCTCGGGCGGCTCGATCCTCGGCGACAAGACGCGGATGGAAAAGCTCAGCCGCGATCCCAACGCCTTTATCCGCCCCTCGCCCAGCCAGTCGCACCTTGGCGGCGTGGCGCGGCGCACGCGCGAGGCGGTGGGGGTCTGCGAGGCGGCGGGCTTCGACGTGGTGCTGATCGAGACGGTAGGCGTGGGCCAGTCCGAGACGGTGGTGGCCGAGATGTCGGACCTGTTCATCCTGCTGCTGGCGCCTGCGGGCGGGGACGAGTTGCAGGGCGTCAAGCGCGGGATCATGGAGATGGCGGACATGATCCTCATCAACAAGGCCGATGGCGACCTGAAACCGGCGGCGACGCGGACCTGTTCCGACTATACCGGCGCGCTGCGCCTCTTGCGCAAGCGGCCGCAGGACCCGGAGGGGTTTCCGAAGGCGATGATGGTTTCGGCCCAGCAGGAAGAAGGGCTGAAATCGGCGTGGGAGGAGATGACCGCGCTGGTGGACTGGCGCCGCGAGAACGGTCATTTCGCCGGCCGCCGCGAGGCGCAGGCGCGCTACTGGTTCAGCGAGGAAGTGAAGCAGGGGCTGCTGGCGAAGTTGGAAACCCCCGAGGCGAAGGCCGCGATGAAACAGGCGGCCGAGGATGTGGCCGCGGGCCGCGCGACACCCACCAACGCCGCGAGGGAACTGCTGGACAGGCTGAAGGGCTGAGGCGCCGGGTCAGCTCGCCTCGGGCAGTTGCAGATCCCCTTCCACGGCCGACATCGGCACCGGGGAATAGGTGGTCTTCTGCTCGGGTTCGATCCCCTTGTTCACCGTCAGGCGGAACACCGCGAACAGCACGATCACCGATTGCGCGGCGCTGAGCGTCATCAGGAAACCGGTCGGCCCGAACGCCTCCATCGCCGCGCCGCCGATGAAGGGGCCCGCCGCCGCCCCGACCCCCTGCATCAGGACGATCCCGCCCGAGGCCGCCAGAAGCGAGTCGGCGGGGGCCCTGTCGTTGATATGCGCCACCACGACCGAAATGGTCGGCAGGAGCAGCCCGCCGATCAGGGCGGCGATCGCGAGGCTTGTGGCAAAGCCCTGAACCTCGACCCGCGACAGGAAGGCGATGATGAGCGTGGCCGCGAGCGCAACCGAGATGCAGACCCAGCGGCGGTCAATCCGGTCGGAGAGGGCGCCGATCGGGAACTGAAGCGCCAGCGCCCCGAGGGTTGCGGCGGCCATCAGGTAGGCGATCTCCGAGGGCGAAAAGCCGATCCGCTGCGCGAAAACCGGGGCAAGGCCGAGGAATGTCCCGAGCGAGGCCCCGGCCATCGCCATGGCGACCGCGCCGAAGGGGGAAATCCGCCACAGGAGCCGGATCGAGGGCCGTTGCTGGGCCACCTCCGACACCGGCGCCTGCGCCTGGCTGAGCGCGGTGGGCACGAGGGCCATGGACAGCCCGACCGAGACCACGAGGAACAGCAGGAAGCTCTCGGGCGGGGCCGCGTCGAGCAACAGCTGGCCACAGACCCCGGCGGCCATGCCAACCATCGCGTAGATCGACAGCAGCCGTCCCCGTTCGTGGCTGGCGACCGAGGCGTTGAGCCACGATTCGACCGCGATCAGCAGCCCGGCAAAACAGAAACCGGTGATCGCCCGCACCAGCACCCAAGTGACCGGGTCGATCAGGATCAGGTGGACGAGCGCCATCGCCGAGGCCATCGAGGCCAGCGCCGCGAAGGTGCGGATATGGCCCACACGCTCGATCAGCCGCCCGGCCAGAAGCGAGCCCAGCCCCATGCCGACGTAGAAGCCGGACATGACCAGCCCGATGGCCGTGGCGCCGAAACCTTCGATATCGGCCCGCAGCGCCAGCAGCGAGCCCTGCAGCCCGTTGCTCATCTGGAGCATGAAGAAACCCAGAAGCAGGGCGGAGAGGGTCACGAGCGTGTGTTTCATTGCCCGGTCAACTCGGGGCCGGCGGTCTGTGTTCCTGCCTGTGGCTATGGCGGCGATGTCGGCAGACCTCGGCGAAAGGGAGCGCAGCCCCGGGAGCGCGGTCAGGTGCTGCGGTAAGGCAAAGGGCGAATTTCGCGCAGTGCGATGTGGGTCTGCGGGTCCGCAGGCTTCGACCAGGCGCTGGTGCTCCTGGGCAAGTTGAGGGATTGCGGCGGCAAGTCGAAGCCTGTCGTTGGAAACCGTTTGTTAACGCCTTGCCGCCAAGACTGTCTGAAAACCTACGAATGACCGCAGTCACCTCGGGCGATGCTCGTGACGGGTGATGGCCGGAGGGGCATGTGATACATCAATTCTTGAGAACGGCGGCCTTCTTTGCCGCGACGAGCGCCGGGGCTCAATCCGCAATTGAACACCACGCTTGGCAAGATGCCGGGTCTTTCGCTCCTATCAGCAGGACGGCCGTGGCGATCACGGGCGAGATTACTCTTTCGGGTAACGCGGAATTCGCGGTCGAAGGCAGTTCGATGGAGATGACGTTTGGAAATGGGGCCGCCGTTGGCCTGACATCCGTCGGTGCATCGTGGCGGGTGTGGGACATGAGCGGCGAAAAGAGCACGGCCGAGGTGTTCAAACTGTCCGGGCCGCCGGGCGAGCTTTTGAACGGCAACATGCTCTGCGGTGAAGCGGCTGCTGGAGAGAACCTTTACGCGGTCTTCTTGGAACAGAGGATTTCCAACCTGTCGCCGGTCCTCGTGCTTGCCGTTTTTCAATCCGTTGAACCACCCTTCGACATCGACAGCGCTGGCCTTTGCGGAACGTATTCCGATGCGATAGGCGCTCCCTCTCGTGATGAAGCGATGGTTTCGAACGAGGCGGCCGACAGTTCGGACGAACCGGCATCATCAAACAGCGATACCGCTGATCCCGGGTTCTGGCGGGTGCGGAAATCGATCAATCCGATTGACGATACGAATACGGTGACCCTGATGCTTGACGCCGAGATCGGTATGTCCCGCTACGGAGATCCAATCACGTTCGTGGCGCGCTGCAAATCCAACAGAACGGAGGCATACGTGGTCTGGAACGAGTATCTTGGCGACGACTCGCGCGACGTATATTCCAAGTGGAAAAACGTCACCGTCCGAATTGGAAAGCACCGGGCGAGGCAGGAGCGCTGGGGCGTGTCGACCGACAGTCAGGCCACCTTCGCGCCCGATTGGGCTGGCACCATGCTGAAGCAGCTTCTGGATGAAAACCGGCTTGTCCTGCAAACGATTCCATACGGGGAAAGCCCGAAGACGGCGATCTTTGACATCTCTGGGCTTCGGTCCGTTCTTGGCGAACTGGCCGGGGAATGCGGCTGGAGCTACTAGACGCGGCTCTGCCTCTCCCCGGAACGGGGCGACGGCTGCGTCAAGACAAAGACGAGAAAGGGCGCCCGACGGCGCCCCTTTCGTGACATCCGATCAACCCTCAAACCGCGAGGTTCGGGATGATCTGCTTCTTGCGGCTCATCACGCCCGGCAGAACCACCGTGTCGCCCGAGACGGAGGCGCCGAAGCTCTTCTCGGCCACGGTTTTCACGAGGTCGTTGGGCACCAGCAGGGTGGCCTCTTCCTTGAGGATATCGACGACGAAGAGCAGCACCTGGTCGACACGATCCTCGAGGGCAACGGCCTTCATGCTTTCCATCAGGCTGTCCTTGCGCGAAAGAACCATGTCCGGCGCGGTGGTCTCCAGAACCGAGACCCGGAATTTCGTGCCGCCCACCTCGTATTCCTTCGAATCCATCCGCAGCAGTTCGGCATCGGAGAAGGCCGACACGTCGGACTTGGCGGCGAACATCTCGGCGGCGTAATCCGGCACCTTGATCCCGAGGTCGCGGGCCAGTTGCTCGGCCACGGCCTTGTCATGGTCGGTCGTGGTGGGGGAGCGGAATTCCAGCGTGTCGGACAGGATGCAGGTCAGCGCCGCGCCCTTGGCCCAGTCGGGCATGCGGTCGGCATCCTCGCCCATCAGGTCGACCATGATCGTCGCGGTGCAGGCCAGCGGGCGCACGGTGATGTCGATCGGGCCCTTCGTCTCCAGCCCCCCGACCAGCTTGTGGTGGTCGATGATCGCCTGAACGTCGGCGCCGTTCACGTTGGCGGGCAGTTCGGCGGGGTTGTTGGTGTCGACGATCACGCAAGGCTGCCCATCCTCCACGTCGGAAATGATGCGCGGCTTGGGCAGGTCCCAGCGCTTCAGCATGAAGGCCGCCTCGGTGTTGGGCTCACCCAGCAGCACGGCCTCGGCGTCGATGCCCTTCACTTCCTTGAGGTACCACGCCCACAGGATGGGCGAGCCGGTGGAATCGGTGTCGGGGGATTTATGGCCGAAAACAAGCGTGGTCATTTGAGTGATGTCCTGTCTGCGATGAGAATTTGCGCGCCTTATAGGCATGTCCGGAAGGCTTGTCACTACCGATGCTGCGGTGCAGCATCAATTTGGCCGCCACCGCACGAAGCGCCGCCTTATCCCGGTTTCATCGTGGCGATGGCGTGCAGCGTCTGGCCGGTTCGGGGCGGGGGCGGCGAAAGGCGGCCGCATCGGCGAAACCGGGGTTCCATCCTTTTCCGCCGGCCCAGCCCAGCACGGTTACCAGCACGGAGCCCCGCCGCCGCCCCCGCTCAATCGCGCATTTCCCGCATTGGCAAGCCACCCCCGCCCCGGCTACCCTGCGGCGCATGAGCAGACTGGCCGAAACCGACCTCTATCCGCCGGTGAAACGCTGGCTCGAAGCGCTGGGCTACGAGGTCAAGGCCGAGGTCGGCCCGGCCGACGTGGTGGCCTGCCGCGACGGCGAGGAGCCGATCCTCGTGGAGTTGAAAACCGGCTTTTCCCTGACCCTCCTGCAACAGGCCGTGGCGCGGCAGGCGATATCGGACGCGGTATATGTCGCCGTGCCGCGCTGGCAGGGCCGGGCAGGGTGGCGCGCCTTCAAGGGGAATCTCGGGCTGTGCAAGCGGCTTGGCGTCGGTGTGCTGAGCGTGCGGGCCGAGGATGGCTTCGTGCAGGCCCATTGTGACCCCGTCCCCTTTCAGCCCCGCAAGTCGAAACGCCGCCGCGCGCGGCTGCTGACCGAATTCGCCCGCCGCGAGGGAGACCCCAACGCCGGCGGCACGCGCGGGGCGGTGATGACGGCCTACAAGCAGGACACGCTGCGCATCGTGGCCCACCTTGCCGCAAACGGCGCCTGCAGGGGGGCGGAGGTGGCCAAGGCCACGGGCGTCGCCCGCGCGACGCGGATCATGGCCGACAACCATTCCGGCTGGTTCATCCGGGTCGAGCGCGGGCTTTACGGGCTGAGCGAAACAGGCGGTCTGGCCATCACGGCCGAAGCGGAAGCCGCTCGATCGTGAAACCTTCCTGCTCGAGCAGGTAGAGCAGCCCGATCTCCCCCGGCAGATGCCCGGCCCCCGCGGCGACCACCACCTTCCGCCCCGTCGCCTCGGCCATCAGCTTTTGCGCCCAGCCGGCGTTCCGGTCGGTCAGGAAAATCTTCTCGAGCCGCGCGAAATCCTCCTCCGCCGTCGGCCCGCCATATTTCAGCGATACGGCGCGCGAGAATTCCCACATCAGGGCGACCTGCTGCTGCAGATACCGCTCGCGGATCGTGTAGGACATGTCGTTCGGATCGCCGGGCCAGGCCAGCGTCATCCGGATCATCTCGATCTGCTTGTCCAGTGGCGTGCTGTCGAGCTTGATCAGCACCTCGGCGAAATTCTCGAGCGACCGCGTGCCGGTGCCGTGCTCGGTGGCGTATTCCCCGATCATCTCGTCGATGCCGCCGCCGCCCAACCCGCCATTCTTCGCCTCGCACGGCCCGATCCCCAGCATCATCGCGGCCCAGAGCGGCTTGAACTTCGCGGCCATGACGCCGGGGATCATCCGCGCTTCCATCTCGGCCCTGAAATGCTGCCAGTCATCCTCGCCCAGAAGGGTGGGCAGGGTCTCTCCTTGCGTGATGAACATGATCGAGGGGTCACGGGCCAGCTTGTCCTGAAAGCTCTTCTGCTCTTCCAGCGACATCTCGAGATAGACGGTATCGGCCGCGTCGATCAGCGGCTTCATCCGCTCCAGATGGGCGTCGGTTTCGGCATGGCGGAAATGGTAGGTGCCGAAGATCGTGATCTCGGTCTCGCCCTTCTCGGCCCGCCAGAGCAGGCCCTCGGGATAGGGGGTGGCGGCGGCGCGGGCCTGCACCTCCTGCTGCTCGGCCTCGGGCATGGCGTCGATCAGGTCGCGGCCCTCGCATAGCGCTAGGGCCGCAACGGGTTGAAGAACCAATAGAATCACGGCAACAAGACGCAGCATGAAATCTCCTTTCCGCCCCCGTTCGGCGGAAGCCTATTGGCCCCATGCGCCGGCGGCAAACCCTCTTTCAAAAAAATGCATCACGGGATGTTGACAGCTTCGTGCGCAGACCCTAGCTATTCGCCGTTAGCACTCGCCACCTATGAGTGCTAATCGCCCGGGACGGGGCGATTGGAGGAAACTTTGAGCCAAGGAGCCAAAGCAATGGCATTTACACCGCTGCATGACCGCGTGCTTGTCCGCCGCGTTGAGAGCGAAGAGAAAACCACCGGCGGGCTGATCATTCCCGACAGCGCCAAGGAAAAGCCGCAGGAAGGCGAAGTCGTCGCCGTCGGCGCCGGCGTTCGTAACGAAGACGGCGAGCGCATCGCGCTGGACGTCAAGGCAGGCGACCGCATCCTGTTCGGCAAATGGTCGGGCACCGAGATCACGCTCGACGGCCAAGAGCTGCTGATCATGAAGGAAAGCGACATTCTGGGCATCATGGACGGCAGCAAGGCCGCCCAAGCCGCCTGAACGCCGCGGATCGTCTGATCTACCAACGACAACAAGATTTCAGGAGCAACTGACATGTCTGCAAAAGACGTCAAATTTGACACCGACGCCCGCAACAAGATGATGCGTGGCGTCAACACGCTGGCCAATGCCGTGCGTGTGACCCTCGGCCCGAAAGGCCGTAACGTGGTTCTCGACAAATCCTTCGGCTCGCCCCGCATCACCAAGGACGGTGTTTCGGTCGCCAAGGAAATCGAACTGGAAGACAAGTTCGAGAACATGGGTGCGCAGATGGTGAAAGAAGTCGCCAGCCGCACCAATGACGAGGCCGGCGACGGCACCACCACCGCCACCGTTCTGGCGCAGGCGATTGCCACGGAAGGCATGAAAGCCGTTGCCGCCGGCATGAACCCGATGGACCTCAAGCGCGGCATCGACCTTGCCACCGCGAAGGTCGTCGAGCACATCAAGAACCTCGCCCGCGAAGTGAAAGACTCGAGCGAAGTCGCACAGGTCGGCACCGTCTCCGCCAACGGCGAGAGCGAAATCGGCCAGATGATCGCCGACGCGATGCAGAAAGTCGGCAATGACGGCGTCATCACCGTCGAGGAAAACAAAGGCCTCGAAACCGAGACCGATGTCGTCGAAGGCATGCAGTTCGATCGCGGCTACCTGTCGCCCTACTTCGTGACCAACGCCGACAAGATGACCACCGAGCTGGAAGACTGCATGATCCTGCTGCACGAGAAGAAACTCTCGTCGCTGCAGCCGATGGTTCCGCTCCTCGAGAGCGTGATCCAGTCGCAGAAACCCCTGCTGATCATCGCCGAAGACGTCGAAGGCGAAGCGCTGGCGACCCTCGTGGTCAACAAGCTGCGCGGCGGCCTGAAAATCGCGGCCGTCAAGGCACCGGGCTTCGGCGATCGCCGCAAGGCCATGCTGCAGGACATCGCGATCCTGACCGGCGGTCAGGTCATCTCCGAAGACCTCGGCATGAAGCTGGAAAGCGTCACCATGGACATGCTTGGCCAAGCCAAGAAAGTGTCGATCACCAAGGACGAAACCACCATCGTCGACGGTGCCGGTGAGAAAGCCGAAATCGAAGCCCGCGTCAGCCAGATCCGCAAGCAGATCGAGGACACCACCTCGGACTACGACCGCGAGAAGCTGCAGGAACGTGTTGCCAAGCTGGCGGGCGGCGTTGCCGTCATCCGCGTCGGCGGCATGACCGAAACCGAGGTGAAGGAGCGTAAGGACCGCGTCGACGACGCGCTGAACGCCACCCGCGCCGCGGTTCAGGAAGGCATCGTTGTCGGCGGCGGCGTCGCTCTGGTTCAGGGTGCCAAGGCGCTCGACGGCCTGAAAGGCGCCAATTCCGATCAGGACAACGGCATCGCCATCGTCCGCAAGGCACTGGAAGCTCCGCTTCGCCAGATCGCCGAGAACTCGGGCGTCGACGGCTCGGTCGTTGCCGGCAAGATCCGTGAATCGGACGATCCCAAGTTCGGCTTCAACGCGCAGACCGAAGAATATGGCGACATGTTCGCCTATGGTGTCATCGACCCGGCCAAGGTCGTCCGCACCGCGCTTGAAGACGCCTCCTCGATCGCGGGCCTGTTGATCACCACCGAAGCGATGGTGGCCGATAAACCGCAAAAGGAAGGTAATGCCGCCGGTGGCGGCATGCCCGACATGGGCGGCATGGGCGGCATGATGTAATCTGCCGCACCCTGTGCGAAACGTTACGAGGGCCGCCTTTCGGGGCGGCCCTTTTCTGTTGGCCTGTCTGGGGCTTACGCCGGCAGGCTGACCACCATCTCGATTTCCAGCTGCAAGCCCGGTGCCGCCAGCGCGGTGACGCCGACGCCCGTCACGCTGGGCTGCACGCCGCCAAGGAAGGCGGCCAGTTGCGGCATCACCGCCTCCATCGCCTCGGGCCGCAGGTCGGTCATGTAGATCCTGACCTGCACGATCCGCTCCGGCGTGGCGTCAAGCGCCGCCAGTGCCTTTCCGAGGTTGCCGAACACGATCTCCGCCTGCGCCTCGAGCCTGTCTGGCGCCGGCGTGTCGTCGGAGGGCGGCTGGTCCGGCTGCTGCCCCGGGCCGGAGCCGGGTCGGTTCAGATTCTGGCGATCTACCCGCACAAGCGCCTGCTCGACGCCAATGTGCGCGGCTTCATCGACCATCTCGCCGCCCAGATGTGACCGGCAAAACGGAAACGGGGCCGCCTTGCCGGGCGGCCCCTTGTCATCTGGCTGACCTGACGGCCGGTGCCGTCACGCCGAAAGCAGCCCTCTCGCGAACCGTCCCCGCGTCTGCCCTTCGCCCTGCCGGATATCCTTTTCCGAGGTCTGGATGATCTCGCAGAGATCCTCGTGAAGCTGCTTTAGCTCCTCCGTCGCCCCGGTCAGGGCAAGGATCGGGCCCTCCTGTCCGGCCACCCGGACATAAAGCGACGCGAACCCCGCGCGCCCGGCGGGCCGGCGCAGGAACAGGCTTTCGATCTCGCCAAGGCGGATGCTGCGCACCACGCGTCCCTGGTCGTTCATGTTGATCTTGGTCAGCGCCAGCGTCCCGCGCTTGGCATCGAGCGACAACTGCCGCCGGAAGCCGCGCGTGCCATAGGCATAGACGATCAGCCCGGTCGCGGTGAACAGCGTCGCCAGAAGGCTGTGCGACACGATCTGGTCGGTCCCCGCCCCCAGCGGCAGCACCAGCCACAAGAGCGTCGAGCCCGCGACCATCAGCCCGCCCGCCAGCCGCAGGACCAGTTCCGACATCGCCTCGACCTTGAAGCGTTCGAACCGTTCGCGCACCGTCAGGCCCAGCGCCGTCGCCGTCAGCGACACCGTGCGCCACTCGCCCTCATAGATGTTTTCCAGCCGTCCCATGCTCTGCCGACCTTTTTGTCCGTGTGTTAACCACTTGAGGGGGAATTGGCGCGAGAAAACCGGCGACAATATGTCGGGCCAATATCCTTTTCGCGGCGAAGGCGGGGTAAAATTCGGCCAAGCGCCCGGATTCGCGGGAGAATACCTCTTCCGATCAGGTTTCTCGGCTCAAACCTGCCGCGGCCGGACGATATGGAACGACCCGCTCATATAGGTCAGCGGCTTCTCTCCGGCATTGGAAATGCCGGTGACGTCACCGATGCAGATGGCGTGGCTGCCATGCACGTGCCGGTGGTTGAGCGAACAGGTGAAGGCCGTCGCCCGCGCAAGGATCGGCCCGAACTCGGTCTCGGTGAATTCCACGCCCTGAAAGCGGCTGTCGCGCTCGTGGTCGAACACGCCCGCGAAGGCCTGCGCCATCTCCACCGCGTCCTCCGGCAGCACGTTGACGCAGAACACCCCGTTCCCGTGCACCGCCCGCGCGATCGTGCTGTCGGCCTTCAGGCAGACCAGCACCGAGGGCGGATCGGCCGACAGCGAGGTAAAGGCGCTGACCGTGGCGCCCGCCTGGCCCGCCGGCCCGTCGGTGGTGACGACCGTGACCGTGGCCGCGACCTGCCGCATCGCCGTGATGAAGGCCTCGCGCGCGGCGTTCACGGGCGCGGGCCTTTCGCGGCCTGTTGCATGGGGGAGGGGGCGGTCACAGGGGGCGTCTCCTAGCGATGGGGGTAGCGTGCGATGACGGTGACCACGGATAAAGGCGAAACCCGCCACGGTAAAGCGCTTAGGCACCCCGATCGTGCCGCGCAGCGATTGCCCAGCGGCCGGTTTGCCCGTATGACCCTGCCTGCCAAGCGGAGCGTTCGATGCCTGACCCCACCCCCGCCGTTGCCGTCATGACGCCCGACATCAAGCCGGGCCTGCGCCGCGGGCGCGTGCCGCTCGACCGGCTGCTCTGGCCGCTGGGCCGGCCCGAGCGGCTGGCGGGTGCAGGCGCGACCATCGCCGACCTCGCCCCCGCCGATCACCTGGTGGGGTTTCCGCAAAGCTATTACCTCGCCTGGCCCGGCCTCGGCACGCGGGCGCGGGTCTCGATCCTCATGGCCGAACCCGCCGCGATCCACGGCGCCTATCACGCCCGCGTCGCCCGCGCCGCCCGCCGTTATCACCGCATCCTCAGCTATAACGAGGACCTGCTGGCGCGTATCCCCAACGGCATCTTCTTCCCCTATGGCAGCACATGGGTCCGCGACTGGCAGACCCGCGACATGACCAAATCCGCCATGTGCTCGCTCATCGCCTCGAAAAAACGCTCCGAGCAGGGCCACGCGCTGCGCCACCGGCTGGTGGAACGTGTCCGGTCTGAAGGGCTGCCGGTCGAAGTGATGGGCCGCGGCTATATGCCGTTCGAAAGCAAGGCCGACGGGCTCGCGCCCTACCGCTACTCGCTGGTCATCGAGAACGTGCAGGAGCGGAACTGCTTCACCGAGAAACTGCTCGACGCGGTGCTCTGCCGGACGGTGCCGATCTACTGGGGCTGCCCCAATATCGGCGATTTCATGGATACCTCCGGCATGATCCTCTGCCAGACCGAGGCCGAGATACACGCGGCCCTCCTGTCGATGTCCGAGCAGGACTATGCCGCCCGCCTGCCGGGGCTCGAAAGGGCCATCCCCACGGCGGACGCCTACGGCGATTTCTATTACCGCGCCGCCACGGCCGTGCTCGAAGACCGCCCCGTCCCGCCCCGCTCCTGATCGCGCGCCCTGCGGCGCATCCGGTCAGTTCGCGTTCGGGCCACGCAGGCCTTGAGGGGCCAGCCCCTCAAACTCCCCGGGATATTTTCGGCATTAGGTAGCAAACGCACCAAGCCCCCGACCGGGGGATATGCTATTCTACCCCCATGCAGGACCGCACCATTGACAACGCCCTACTGGCACTGCTAAAGCAAATCATCCGAGAGGATGGCGATGGGCTGGGTTACGTTGAAGCCCTGTTGCAGATGCGCGGAGTGGATATGCCCCGTGTGCTGCCGCCCAAGCGCAAGGACGTGGCCGGTAAGGGGCTGATGACCCGGTTGGTGCTGGAAGCCCTCAGAGACGGCCCACAGACCGCCGAGGCGGTTACGGCCTACGTTGCCCCGCGAAGGCCAGAGTTAAGCCCAGAGGCCGCGAGGAAACGCACGTCGCTGGCGCTGACCAAGATGAAGAAACGGGGGCTGGTGAAGCGTGACGGGAGGGCGTGGATATTTAATCCGCACCCTTAACACGACCAGCCAAGCCGAGGTTTTTAAGCCTCCACTTCATGGCTGAAGCTGAAACCTGAAATTTCTTATATAGATCGGCCAAGCTCACTTCCCCGTCAGCGTTTTCAACGGCATCGCGAACAAGATTTTCGGGCATCAAAACGCTGGCCGCAAAGCTATTTGCCTGCCGCTCATGCGCCAAGTCGATAGCGGTGTTGTAAAAATTACCGTCCGATGTACTTCGGAATTTCTTATTATCATCAAGTCCCGCACCTATCAGCGACTTGTGGAGAATATAGTGGCCAAGTTCATGAGCCAACGAAAACCTTTGGCGGAAATAATGTTCCCCGGCAGAAGACGCCAGTTCGTAACGACCGTCTGGAAGCATCTTTATTTGCCCCGAAATCGCAGCCGGCAGATCGGCGTCTTTTGCGACCTCTTGCCCAAGGCTGCGGATTATTGCTTCAATGTTGACCGGAGCATCGGTCATCATCGATCTAACAATATCCATTTTGCTTCGTTCAGGTTTCATGTTTCTGGCGTCCATTCTGAATCGTCATCTACGTCCGATGCGTCATCGGTGTCCTCTAAGCCATATTCCTTGAATTTTAACTGCAACTGGGCAACAACCTCAGCGTCACTAAGGCACTCCCGGATCATGCCCGCGCCATTCACAGATAATTGCTGCTCAATTGTTTTTCTAGCCTCCGCTTCGGCGGTTTCTACGGCGATCAATTGGATATCTCTCCTAAATGTAGTATAACTAAATACTGCGCCTAGCGCGAGGACTATCGCCAGAACTGCCAAAACGATTTCAACGGCAGTCATTGAGATTTCAAGCACAGCCGATTGCTCTTCGATGGGGCCGGTCGGCCAATTATATGCCATTCCGATCAAAATAAGCCAAACAAACTGAAGAACCCACAATAGCGACCAAGAAAATTGTTTGCCGTGATCTATTTCTTTATCCATTGGCATATCCCTCGTTTTTGAGGGAGCATCGCAACAAATATCCGCTAGCGTCAATCTCCCGTTGGTGTTGTTTTCAAGCCGCCCGCTGCCAATATCCCTTCCACGTCCGGCTAACCGGTGCGCCCATCGCATTTGCCACCAGACGGTGCGCCAGTTCGCCGTTATCGCTGCGGCGGTTATCTTCCAGCCACGCGGCGTGGTTCGCGTACTGGTAAAGGTACTGCGGCGAAACGTGATGGTGTTGGCCAGCCACCATGCGGCGCAGGCGGGAGAAGTAGCTTTCCGCCATGTTGGTGTGCTTACCGTGGTCGCTGTAGCACTCGCTGTGGTTCACGCGGTCCACGTTCCAGCCAGCGTGAAGCAAATCCCAATGGCTCGCTTCGTCGGCTGACATGGTGGCCATTCGGCAGACGTTCTCGTTTGCCAGCGCAACGCCCTCGCCTTCGTCCTTGGCGACGAAAGGCAGGGTGCGACCTTCACGCTCACGCATGGCGATAACCACGCGGCGCTTGCCGGTCTGGTTCTCTTTGCGGCGGCGGTCTTTCCGATCTTCCTTGCGGTTCTCGGGGCGAACGTGACCGCCGAAATACGCACCGTCGATTTCAATATGGCCTTCCAGAACTTCGCCGGTCTGGATTTCTGCTGCCATCGCTTCCCGCAGCTTGTGGGCCAGCACGAAGGCGGTCTTGTACTGGCAGTCCAGATCACGGGAAAGCTGGATCATGGAAATGCCCTTGGCGCCGTTCACGATGATGCAGATCGCGGCCAGCAGGTCCACGAAGTCCATTTTGCGGCTGGCAAAGATGGTGCCGGAAGTCACCGAAAACTGGTGGTGGCAGTTCTTGCACTTGAACTTGCGGCGGGTGGAAATGTCGTAGGTTTCTTCGTGGCCACAGCGCGGGCAGATAGCCTCGCCATTTGTCTCGGGCCAGCGCATTTCACAAAAGGTGCGATAAGCCGCTTCTTCGCCTGCCTTGTAGATCTGGCGAAGGCTGAGGGTGCGGGATGCTGCTGAAAGAAGGAAGTGCTGGGCCATTTTCATCATATCTGTTGCTTGTGCACCAGATATAGTGACGTTGCATCCTGCCTTCAAGTGCTATAGTATCGAAAATAATGATACTAGCACCGAAGGTGATGAAAATGCCCGAAAGAACAGATTGGGAAGAAAAGGCAAAGGGGCTTCTGCGAGCGGAAATGGCCCGTCATAACGTGACCTATGCCAAGCTGGTCGATCTACTCACGCAAATTGGGGTTGAAGACAACGAGCGGAATTTGCGCAATAAGATAAGCAGAGGGAAATTTACTGCCGGATTCTTTTTGCAATGTCTTCACGTTATGGGATCGTCACACTTGTACTTGGATTAACATTAATATCACTGCCCTGCGGCGCGCAGGATAGTGTGAACCAGGAGGGCGAACGAAGTTATAGCGAAGAGGGCGCAGCACCCAGCGAAAACGCTGCGCCTGAGTTTGTTATTCCGGTCCAAATCATCGAAGGCCCGGAAGAGGCCAAGGCCCGTCAGCGCGGCAAAGCCGAGAGTCGCCAGCTGCAAAAAGACGATCTTGAAGCCCAACAGGCTATGAGCAAAGCCACTTGGGTTATTGTCTGGCTTACTGTGGCCAATCTCGTGTGCGTTAGCCTCGGTACTGGCCTTTTGATTTGGACTCTTTGCCTCACTAGAGGCGCCAATAAGGCGGCCTTTAAAGCGGTTCAGGTGGCTGTATCTCAGTGCAGACCTTGGTTGAAAATTGACCTTGAGCCAATCAAGGTTGCTCACGACAAGGACACGGGGAGAATCAAACTCAGTGTCAGACTTACACTTGAAAACATCGGGCAATCCCCCGCCGTGGACGTCAGAGTGTATGTACTTGCCTACGCATGGCAGGTGCCTTTGAAAACACCAATCGAAAAGCAAGCCTTTGTGGGTGCTCGTAAACGGTTTTCCAGGTTCGATGGCACCGATTCCTTTTATGGCGCAATATTTCCCGGGGACAGAAGAGAGAATAGATTTGAAACAAGTGCAAAAACCGATCTCGTTCTTCATCCCGCCCTCACGGATGCCGGGAGGGCGATGTATGAGGAAAAGATGACCTACGATAGGATCGCACCAATTGTCTCTTTTGTCATCACATACAAAGCGACGGGGCATGACGAAGACTTCACCACCGAGTGGGGGATTGGTATCACAAGTGACGGATGGAATGGGTTCCCGCTCTCCCCCGGCGACGAAGTTACCAATTTGGTCGGCACACCCCACCCCCCATACATGAAGGCAAACTAAAGCGGCAATCTTAATCACCGCTCAGCCCTCCGGCTGGTGCGTTTGATACATAAGGCCGGATATTTTCCGCCAGAAGAAGCTTGTGCGCCCGTGCCTCTTCTGGCCCGAAGTATCCCCGCCGGAGGCTCCCGTCGGCTCGGCGCGCGGGCCCTTTCCCTATTGCGCGGGCCAGATGCCGTAAGTCCGCGTCAGCGTTTCGACGCAGGCCATGTTCGCCGCATGCCGCGCACGCCCGCCGATCACCGCCTGCTGCAGCGCGTGCGTGTCCTCGAAGGCCGGCATCATGCCCGCCCGCGCGCCCGTGGCAAGCCGGATCGGGATATCTTGCCGCGCCAGCTGTCCCGAGAGCCAGATATCGTCCACCGCCCATGCCTCCGCCGGCGGCACCATGTCGGCGCCCGCCAGCCAGCGCGGGTCGATCAAGACGCCCGAGAACCCCTGCGCGATGTCCACGCAGCCCGGCCGCGCCGCGCTGCGCCGTTTCAGCCGGTCCACCGACCAGCCGCTCGCCGCCACCGCTTCGCCCTTTCGTTGCGCCGCCAGCAGGGCCGCGGCCCAGCCCTGCGGCATCAGCCAGTCGTCGTCGCAATAGATCAGCCGGTCAATCTGTCCCGCCAGCGCCCTTGCCGGACCGATCGCCTTGGTCGCCGGTCCGAAATCCGCGGGCGCTCTCAGCAGCTCGACCCCGTCGGGCAGGGCGGGCAGGGGCGCACTGCCGGGAAACCGCGCCCATCGCTCCGGCAGGCACAGCAGCACCCGCGCCGGTGCGGGCTGCTGGGCCAGAAGCGAGGCCAGCACCGGCCCCAGCCGGGGCAGGCGCGGGGGAATGGAGGTCAGCGCGATGGCATACATGCCCCGCCTTTAGCGGATCACGGCCCCCCTGACCAACCCCGCCCCGGCCCCCGCGCCGGGGCCACTGCCAAACGAAAACGGGCGGCCCCGAAGGACCGCCCGCCAACTCGCAGCACCCGAACGGGTTCAGCCCGCGATCAGCCCCATCTGCTCGAGCTTCAGGATCACCTGATGCGCGCAATTGTCGACGTCGGTCCCTTCGGTCTCGACCCGCAATTCGGGATCTTCGGGCACGTCATAGGGGTCGGAAATGCCGGTGAATTCCTTGATCTTGCCCTCGCGCGCCAGCTTGTAGAGGCCCTTCCGGTCGCGCCGTTCGCATTCCTCGATCGAGGTGGCGACATGCACTTCGCAGAAGGCGCCGTATTCCTCGATCATCTGGCGGACCTTGCGGCGCGTCTGGGCATAGGGGGCGATGGGCGCACAGATGGCGATGCCGCCATTCTTGGTGATCTCGGAGGCGACATAGCCGATCCGCTGGATGTTGAGGTCGCGGTGTTCCTTCGAGAAGCCCAGCTCGGAGGACAGGTTCTTGCGCACGATATCGCCGTCGAGCAGCGTCACCGGGCGGCCGCCCATCTCCATCAGCTTGACCATCAGCGCGTTGGCGATGGTCGACTTGCCGGACCCCGAGAAGCCGGTGAAGAACACGGTGAAGCCCTGATCGGAGCGCGGCGGCTTGGTCCGGCGCAATTCCTTGACCACCTCGGGGAAGGAGAACCAGTCGGGGATTTCCAGCCCTTCGGACAGGCGGCGGCGCAGTTCGGTGCCCGAGATGTTCAGGATCGTGACATTGTCCTTGTCCTCGATCTCGTCCATCGGCTCGTACTGGGCGCGCTCCTGCACATAGACCATGTGCTTGAAGTCGACCATCTCGATGCCGATCTCGTCCTGATGCTCGCGGAACAGGTCCTGCGCGTCGTAAGGACCATAGAAATCCTCGCCCGCCGAGTTTTTGCCGGGGCCGGCATGGTCGCGGCCGACGATGAAATGGGTGCAGCCGTGATTGCGGCGGATGAGCCCGTGCCAGACCGCCTCGCGCGGGCCGGCCATGCGCATGGCGAGGTTCAGCAGGCTCATCGTGGTGGTCGAGCCCGGGTACTTGTCGAGTACCGCCTCGTAGCAGCGCACGCGGGTGAAGTGGTCCACGTCGCCCGGCTTGGTCATGCCCACGACCGGGTGGATCAGCAGGTTGGCTTCCACTTCCTTGGCCGCGCGGAAGGTAAGCTCCTGGTGGGCGCGGTGCAGCGGGTTGCGGGTCTGGAAGGCCACGACCTTGCGCCAGCCCACCTTGCGGAAATAGGCGCGCAGCTCGTTCGGCGTGTCGCGGCGGGCACGGAAATCGTAATGCACCGGCTGCTGGATGCCCACGACGGGCCCGCCGAGATAGACCTTGCCGGCGGTGTTGTGCAGGTAGTCGACGGCGGGGTGCGCCTGATCGTCGGCGCCGAAGACCTTCTCGGCCTCGCGCGACTTGTCGGGCGTCCAGCGGTCGGTCACGGTCATGGTGGCGAGGATCACGCCTTCCTGATCGCGCAGCGCGATGTCCTGGCCCAGTTCGAGCCCCTCTGCGAAGGCCTCGCTTACGTCCAGCGTGATCGGAATCGGCCAGAGCGAACCGTCCGCCAGCCGCATGTTCTCGACCACGCCGTCGTAATCGGCCTCGGTCAGGAAGCCTTTCAGCGGGCTGAACCCGCCATTCATCAGCAGCTCGAGATCGCAAATCTGGCGCGGGCTCATGTCCCAGCTTGTCAGGTCGCCGGCTTCGACCTTCAGTTTCTGCGCGGAATCATAGGAGACATACAGCTCGGGGATCGGAGCCAGGTTCGAATAAGACATTGCTTCTCTCGCGTCGTCTGGACAATGAAAATAAGAGGGCCGAAGGCATCCGGTCCCCGCGTCAACGGCGCCTTAAACCGGCTTGAACCCGACTTGCAAGCGCGGAGACAGGGTTCTTGGCGAAACTGGCGAAAAAGCCGCGATGTGCGCGGCGCATCGCCGTTTTGCTCGGCGAAGGCCCAAGGCCCAAGGCCATCGCCCGCCTCACTCGACCGCGACGACTTTCTCAGGAGGCTGAACCGGAAGATCCTCCAGCTCGGCGAGGAACCGCTCGGCATCGAGCGCCGCCATGCAGCCCATCCCGGCACTGGTCACCGCCTGCCGGTAGGTGTGATCGGTTAGGTCGCCCGCCGCGAACAGCCCCGGCACCGAGGTGCGCGTGCTGCCCGGCTCGACCTTGACGTAATCGCCGTGATGCATCTCGACCTTGCCCTTCAGCAACTCGCTGGCGGGCGCATGACCGATGGCGATGAAGACACCCTTGCAGGGGATATCCGACACTTCGCCGGTCTGGTTGTTCTTCACCCGCACGCCGGTTACGCCCTTGGGGGTGTCGTTGCCCAGAACCTCCTGAAGCTCGTGGAACCACAGCGTTTCGATCTTCGGATGCTTCAGCAGCCGGTTCTCGAGGATCTTCTCGGCCCGAAGCTCGTCGCGCCGGTGGATCAGCGTCACCTTGCTGGCGAAGTTGGTCAGGAACAGCGCCTCCTCCACGGCGGTATTGCCGCCGCCGATCACCACGATCTCCTCGCCGCGATAGAAGAACCCGTCGCAGGTGGCACAGGCCGACACGCCGAAGCCCTTGAAGGCCTCCTCGCTCTCGATCCCCAGCCACTTGGCGCGGGCACCGGTGGCCATGATCACGCTGTCCGCGGTGTAGATCGTGCCGCTGTCGCCGGTGGCCTTGAAGGGCCGGCTTTCGGTGTCCAGATGGGTGATGATGTCGCTCACGATGTCACAGCCCATCGCCTTGGCATGGGCCTCCATCCGCACCATCAGGTCGGGGCCCTGCACCTCGGTATCGCCGGGCCAGTTCTCGACCTCGGTGGTGGTGGTGAGCTGCCCGCCCGGTTCGATGCCCTGAACGAGCACCGGCTCCAGCATGGCGCGGGCGGCATAGACACCGGCGGTATAGCCGGCCGGGCCTGAGCCGATGATAAGGGTTTTGGTGTGACGTGTCTCGGCCATGATCGGAACCTGTCTGGTAAGGGTGTCTGCGACTCGGGGCACAGATATAGCGGCGGGGCAGGGGGCGCGAAACCCCTGCAAGCCCGTCATGCGCAAAGCGGGACACAATCCCGGCCCGCAGCCCTTCTTCGATGCGGGCGTTCCGGGAGCGGTCACGAAACGAAACACCTGAATGGCCCGCATCAGGAAACGATCTTGCGCATTGGCGAAACATTATTGCGTGTGCCGGCGGCGGTGTTATAACAATCGCGAATTTGCAGGAGAGCCAGAATGCCCGCGACCCGACTCGATGAGATCGACCGCAAGATCCTCGCCGAATTGCAGGCTGACGGCCGGATGACCAATGTCGAACTGGCCAAGCGCGTCGGCATCTCGGCCCCGCCCTGCCTGCGCCGGGTGCGCACGCTCGAGGAAAGTGGCTATATCCAGGGCTATCACGCCAAGGTCGACGCCCGCGAACTGGGCTTCGAGGTGCAGGTCTACGCCATGGTCGGCCTGCAAAGCCAGGCCGAGGCCGACCTGTCCGCCTTCGAGGCGCGCTGCCGCGAATGGCCGCTCGTGCGCGAATGCCACATGCTCAACGGCGAGGTGGATTTCATCCTGAAATGCGTGGCGCCCGACCTGTCGACCTTCCAGCGCTTCCTGACCGAGGAGCTGACGGCGGCCGACAACGTGGGCAGCGTCAAGACCTCGCTGGTGATCCGCGGCGCCAAGGACGAGCCGGGCGTGCCCTTCGACGTTTTGGAAGACCGGTTGAAGAAATCGGCGTGATTGGCCGACCGCCGCGATGAAGAACGGGCGCGATCACGCGCCCTTTTCTTTTTCAAGAAAGGGCCGGACCCCTCAAGCCATTTCGGCCGGGTTGTCCACGCCGCTGAGCGGCAGCCGTTCATGGGCCAGCGGGCCGAAATCGCGGGCCTGCTTGATATGCGGGAAGAATGACAGGAACAGGCTCAGCATGTTCGGTCCCATGTTCCGCTCGAAGCCCGGACCGGGGTGAAAGCTTTCGGCCTCCATCCCGCCGGCGGTGATGATCGCGTGCCGCCGCAGGCACAGGTGATACACCGTCACCGGCGTCGGCGGCGTGATCCTGATGGCGTTGAACCCGTCGACCATCTGTGCCGCCGGCGTCAGGGCCCGTTCATTGCCATAGCGTTCGGCATGGCCGCTGGGCCGCAGCAGGAACCGCGCGCCGGGGCCGGCCATGATGTCGGCCTGTGGCCGGCCGAAGCCGAAACTGTCGGCCATGATCCGGGTCAGGCTGCTGCCTTCGGGAAACCGTTCGGAACGTGGCATCAACGTCATCGCGCCCACCCACAAAAGCTGCATCGGGCCCTGATCGACCGTCTGAAGCTTCATGCCGGGTTCGAGATCCTCGACCGCCACCTGGCCCTGCGTGGTGCTGATCAGCGTGCCGTGGGCAAAGGCCGAGAAGGCGGATTCGAAGATCGGCATCGCCGGTCCGATCTGGTCGGAGGTGCGGATCTGGCCGTCGGACAGGAGCGAGGAGATGCGGTACTTGCGCATCGCCAGCGGTTTGCGCGCCGGCTGGGGCGCGGTGCCGTGATTGCGATGTGCAGAGGAAGTGTTGCCGGCACGCGCGGAAAAATGCGCGGAGTCGTAGGGGGATACCATTATTGAGTCACCTTTATCAGGTTGTCTCAACCGCGTCGGCCCCCACCGACAACGACAGAAGGACTAGTTACCATTCACGTTGCGATGACAAACAATTGGCGCAATTGCCCAAGTTTAGTCAAATTTGACCAATCACTGTCATAAGCTGGCCGACAATCCCTTAATATTCGTTAAGATTGTCGGTCACGTGTCGACGAGTTCGCCACATTTCGGCATTTCCGTGCGATTCGAATCGCGCAACTTTGCCACAATTGGGGCGGTCCCCGCCGGTGGCGCGGGTGCTCAGGCGGTGCGCACGGCCTTGACCGGCGTGGCGGTCTGGGCCCCGTTGCGCAGCGCCGTGTTGCGCATCCCGCGCTGGAACGGCAGCGCCGGCGTCGCCTGCTTGCTGGTTTCGATGACGGATTTCATCCAACGTTTCTTCATGTCCCTTACCCTCTTGTTTCGACGGTCCGTGAGCGCGGCGGTGTCCCTCGGTCCGTTGGGGGCAATATTGCCGGGGTTTGAGGCCACGATTTGACCGGGGTGTGGGAATACTCGGTCATTTGCCGGGCAGGGCGGCCACAATCGGCAAGGCGGGACGGGCATGGATTACCCTGTTGATTACACTGAAAAATTCGTTTTCTCCAGCCATGGCGCCGCCCGACCGTCCGAGGGCGAATGTGGCAGGAACCGGCGCCAACCGGCCCGCCCATGCCCCATTCTACAGCCGGATCGCCGCCAGAAGCCGCCCGTAATCGGCCTCGCCCGCATGGGTCGCCCGCCGGTAGGAATAGAACCGCGCCGCGTCGGAATAGGTGCAATGCCGCGTCCATTCCGCATGGCCCACCCCCGCCTTCCGCAGCCGGTGCAGCCCGAAGGAAGGCAGGTCGAACAAGTACCGGTCGCCCTCGCCATTGGCAAAGAACCGGTGGTTGTCCGGGTCCTCGGCCATGAAGTCGTCAAGGAACTCCGGGCCCACCTCGTAAGCCTGCTGGCTGATCGATGGCCCGATCACCGCGACGATGTCGCCGCGCGTGGCCCCCAGCGCCTCCATCCGGTCGACCGTCTCTTCCAGCACCCCGTCCAGCGCCCCGCGCCAGCCGGCATGGGCCGCGCCGATCACCCCGGCCTGCCGGTCGGCGAAGAGCACCGGCTGGCAGTCGGCGGTCAGGATCGTCAGCGCCAGCCCGGGCACTTTCGTCACCATCCCGTCAGCCTTGGGCCGCTCCTTCTGCGGCCCCTCGACCACCTCGACCCGCGCCGAATGGACCTGGCGCACGTTCACGAGGTTTTCCGGCCCGACCCCCAGCGCATCGGCGGCCCGTGTCCGGTTGATCCGCACCACGTCGGACTGATCCGACGACCCCATGCCGCAATTCAGCCCCGAGAACACACCGGACGACGCGCCGCCCTTGCGGGTAAAGAACCCGTGGCGCAGCGGGGCAAGGGAATCGGCGGTGATGATTTCCAGCGTCATGTGTCCAGTCCGGGCAGCGGTGCCGCCCCGTCGGGGGTGAAGGCCATTACCTTGAAGAGCGTCCCCATTTCATGCGGGTGGGTCAAGCGGCGATGCGCGGCAATGTGGGTTTCCAGCCGATCGCCCTCCAGCCCGCCGGCCAGCGCCTGCGCCCGCGCGGTGATCCCCAGCCGTTCGAGAAACACCCCCTGCGGCGTCAGCCGGCTGTACCGGCTGGGCGTGGCCCGTGCCAGCGCCTCGAAATCCACATGCGCCGTCAGGTCGGCCAAACCGGGCTCGGCCAGCGGGTCGGTCGCCTCGTGCCCCTTCACCGCCTGCCACGTATCGCCCAGCGACCGCCAGTCGCCGTAATCCACGATCAGCGCCGCGCCGCCATGTGTCGCGATCCGTCCCCCGATTTCCTCCGCGATGCTCTCGCCCACGGGCGAAATCTCCACGATGTCCCCGTCGCGCGTATCCTCCAGCCGATGCTCCAGCGGCGCCATCGCCTTGGGATCGCTCAGACCGATGCGAAGGTCATCACCCTCGAGCCCAACCAGCCGTTCGCGCCACCGCTCCCCCTCGCGCTGCAATTGCCGCACGGGCAGGGCATCGAAAAACTCGTTCGCCACCACGAAAAGCGGCAGATCCGGCAGGTCCGCCGCACTATCGCGCCACTGCACGCCCGGTCGGTTCACCGTCCGCGCCTGCACCTGCCGGAGCGTGGCCGACGCCTCCACGAGGTTCACCCGCGCCGCCTCGTGAAACCCCGCCACGCCCTTCGTCGCCCGTAGCAGGTCGGCCATCAGCGTCCCGCGCCCCGGCCCCAGCTCGGCCAGCGCAATCTGTTCCGGCGCGCCCTGATCCATCCACGCCTGCGCCAGCGAAAGCCCGATCAGCTCGCCGAACATCTGGCTCATCTCCGGCGCCGTGGTGAAATCGCCCGCCGCGCCCAGCGGGTCGCGCGTCGCGTAGTAGCCGTGCTCGGGATGCATCAGGCAGGCGGCCATGTATTCCGCCACCGTCATCGGCCCGCTGGCGCGGATCTGGCTGACGAGAAGCTCCTTAAGCGCCGTCATGCCCGCCCGCGCGCCCGGATCACCAGATAGGCCGCCAGCGCGAACATCGGCAGCGACAATATCTGCCCCATGGTCAGCCCGTAGCCGCCCACGTGAAAGGCCAGCCCCAGCGGATTGCCCTCCGACACGAACTGCGCATCCGGCTGCCGCACGAACTCCACGAGAAACCGCGCCAGCCCGTAGCCGGCGAAAAACACCCCCGTCACCGTGCCCACCCGTTTCAGCGCGCCCTTCCGGAACACCAGCCACAGCAGGACGGCACCAAGGATCAGCCCCTCCAGCAACGCCTCGTAAAGCTGCGAGGGATGCCGCGCACAGGCGCCCACCACCTGCGGACAATATTGCGCCATCTCGCCGGGGAAGATCACCCCCCACGGCAAATCCGTCGGACGCCCCCAAAGCTCGGCATTGATGAAATTGGCGATCCTGCCCAGCAACAGCCCCACCGGCGTCGCCATGCACAGCACATCGGCCACCGACAGCCACGGAATCCGCTGCCGCCACGAAAAGCCGACACAGGCGATGATCACCCCCAGCAGCCCGCCATGGAACGACATGCCCCCCTGCCACAGCATCAGGATCTCGGCCGGGTTCTCCACGAAATAGGCGGGCTTGTAGAACAGCACATAGCCCAGCCGCCCGCCAAGGATGACGCCCAGCACCACCCAGGTCAGCAGGTCCTCGACCTGGCTTTCCCTCATCACCGGCGTGTCGTTCTTCCACAGGTGCGGCCGCCGCAGCGTCGCCACCACCAGCCGCCAGCCGATGATGATGCCCACGATATAGGCCATCGCGTACCAGCGCAGCGCGAATTCCATGCCGAAGATCGGCAGGGTGAAGATCTCGGGCGACAGATCGGGGAATTGAATGGCGGCCTGCATTTGTGTCTCTCTGCCTCTGGCGCCGCAGGGAAGTCAACGGGGAAGTCAACCTTGCACGGCGGGGTTTTGCGGCCCATATAGATTTCAAATGTAACGCCGGAGCAATCCCCATGCAGACCCGAAACAAGGTATTCGACGACATCTCGCAACTCATGACCAACGCCATGGGCGTGGCCCAGGGCGCGCGGGAAGAGGCCGAGACGGCGATGAAGTCGATGATCGACCGCTGGCTCGCCGATCGGGATTTCGTGACCCGCGAGGAATTCGACGCCGTCCGCGCCATGGCCCAGAAGGCCCGCGAGGAAAACGAGGCGCTCAAGGCGCGGATCGAAGCGCTGGAGAAGTAAGCGTCGGGCGGGCATCGGCCCGCCACTGGCGCACCCCGCCACGCTCGGCGCTGCGGCCGTAGGGTGGGTGCCAACCCACCTTGTGCCGGCACAACCTCCCCATCCACGCCCCGCCCGGAATCAAGGTGCGCCAAAGGCGCACCGCCGGGCTATCGGCGATTGCCTGCAATCGCCTGCCGCAAGTGAATTGCAACGCAATTCACGATAGGCAGCGCCCGTCCGCCCGCGTCGCACCGAAGGTGCGCCATGTATAGGCGGCACGCCTCTGGCGTGACGGGCGGGCGCTCCTGCAACGGCGCCATGCAGAGCCGCCGTCGGAGGCTGGCCGACCCATAAATCGACCATCACAACCGTCGGCGCGCCCACCCGCGGACGGACGCCGCCCGGCCTACGCCGTAGGGTGGGTGCCAACCCACCACTCCTCCGGCCACTCCCACGTAACACCCCAATCTCATGTTGATGAAGTTTTGACGTCATCCACAACTTATTGAGGTTATCCCCAACAAATAGCTTTACAGGTCGCAATCCACTCGCCACGATATCTGGTAGGGACAGAGGGAATAAGCCCCCGTTCTAGAGCAGGCACCTAGCGCTTGGGGCGCTGCCACGCCCCCGCGCTACAACTCACAAGAGGTGGCGGCATGGCATTATCCGAGCAGTTTCTGAGTGAAGATCTTCACCCCATCGACATCGTCGAGCATCTCGCCGAGCATCACGACTGGGATTTCGACCGGATCGGAGACGATCAGATCGCCATGGCCGTCGAGGGCCAGTGGCGCACCTATTCGGTGACGCTGGCATGGTCGGCCTATGACGAGACCCTGCGCATGGTCTGCACCTTCGAGATGGAGCCGCCGGAAGACAAGCTGCCGGTGCTCTACCAGACCCTCAACGAGGTGAACGACCAGTGCTGGGCCGGCGCCTTCACCTACTGGGCCGAGCAGAAGCTGATGGTCTATCGCTACGGCCTCGTGATGGCCGGCGCGCCCAGCGTCTGCCCCGAACAGGTGGACACGCTGATCAACGCCGCGGTGCTGAGCGCCGAGCGTTTCTACCCGGCTTTCCAGCTGGTTATCTGGGGCGACCGGACCCCGCGCGACGCCATGCAGGTGGCCATCGCCGAGGCCTACGGCACCGCCTGACGCACAGGCCATCAAGGGCCTCCGGCGGGCAAAGCCCTGCCGGGGCGCCACACCTCCGACACCCGCCATTGAATCCCCCTTGATGCGGGCGTAACACTCCCCTCGAACGCCATTCGCAACGGCAAGGGGGACAGGGGATGACCACGGAAAACGTAGCCCGCAACGGGCTGGTGCTGCTGGGCTGCGGCAAGATGGGCTCGGCCATGCTCGCGGGCTGGCTCAAGCGCGGCCTGCCGCCGGAAAGCGTCTCGGTGATCGACCCGAAGCCCTCCGACTGGCTGGAAACCACAGGCGTGACCATCAACGGCGATCTGCCGGAACAGCCCGCCATCGTGCTGATCGCGGTGAAACCCCAGATGATGGGCGACGCGCTGCCCGCCATCGCCGCCATGGGCGGGGGCCAGACGCTCTTCGTCTCCGTCGCCGCCGGCACGCCCATTTCCGCCTTCGAGGCCGCGCTGGGCGATGACAGCCCGATCATCCGCGCCATGCCCAACACGCCGGCCGCCGTGGGCCGGGGCATCACCGCCATCATCGGCAACACCCACACAACGCCCGCCCATCTCGACATGGCCGAGGAATTGCTGAGCGCCGTGGGGCAGGTGGTCCGCCTCGACAGCGAAGACCAGATGGATGCCGTCACCGGCGTTTCCGGCTCCGGTCCGGCCTATGTCTTCCACATGATCGAATGCCTCGCGAAAGCGGGCGAGGCGCAGGGGCTTTCCCCCGACCTCGCCATGCAGCTCGCCCAGGCCACCGTCGCTGGCGCCGGGGCGCTCGCCGAAGAGGCTGATGAAACCCCCGCCCAGCTTCGCGTCAACGTCACCAGCCCCAACGGCACCACGCAGGCCGGGCTCGAGGTGCTGATGGACGAGGAAACGGGCCTCCCCCCGCTGATGAAGACAACCGTGGCCGCCGCCGCCGACCGCTCGAGGGAGCTCCGCAATGGCTGACGAAATTACCTTCGACGACTTCCTCAAGGTCGATATCCGCGTGGGCCGGGTGATCCGCGCCGAACCCTTCCCCGAGGCGCGCAAGCCCGCCATCAAGATGTGGATCGATTTCGGCCCCGAGATCGGCGAGCGCAAGACCTCGGCCCAACTGACCGCCCATTACACCCCTGAAAGCCTCACGGGGCGTCAGGTCATGGGCGTGGTCAACTTCCCGCCCCGCCAGATCGGGCCGTTCATGTCCGAGGTGCTGGTGCTCGGCGCCTCCGACGCCGAGGGCGGCATCGTCCTCATCGCCCCCGATCAGGAAGTCGCCGAAGGGGAGCGGATGCACTGATGCGCGTCCTCTTCACCACACGCCTGCCCGACGCCGTCATCGCCCGCGCCGAACAGCATTTCGACGTGGAAGTGCGCGAGGATACGCGACCGCTCAAGGTGGGCCAGATGCGCGCGGCCCTCACCCTCTATGACGGTGTCCTGCCCACGCTGGGCGACTATTTCACGGCGGATGTCTTCGAGGGCTCCCAAGGCTCCCGCTGCAAGGTGCTGGCCAATTTCGGCGTCGGCTACAACCATATCGACGTGGCCGCCGCCCGTGCCGCGGGGCTCATGGTCACCAACACGCCCGGCGCCGTCACCGATGCCACCGCCGATATCGCGCTCACGCTGATGCTGATGACCGCCCGCCGCGCCGGCGAGGGCGAGCGCCTGCTTCGCGCCGGCAAGTGGACGGGCTGGACCCCAACACAACTCCTCGGCCTGCACATGACCGGCAAGACCGTCGGCATCATCGGCATGGGCCGCATCGGTCAGGCCATTGCCCGGCGCTGTCACTACGGCTTCGGGATGAACGTGGTTTATTACAACCGTTCGCCCAACTCCGTGGATATCGAGGCGCGGCAGGTTGAAACCCTGCAAGAGCTGGCTGGTCTTTCCGATTTCGTCGTCACCGCCGTGCCGGGTGGCGGCGAGAACACGCACCTCGTGGGCGAAGAACTTTTCGCCGCCATGCAGCCCCATGCCCGCTTCATCAACATCGCCCGCGGCGACGTGGTCGACGAGGACGCGCTGATCGAGGCGCTGCAAACGGGGCAGATCGGCGGCGCCGGCCTCGATGTCTACGAGAACGAACCCCAGGTGCCCCCTGCGCTGACCAAGATGGAGAACGTGGCCCTCCTCCCGCATCTGGGCACCGCCGCGCTGGAAGTGCGTGAGCGGATGGGCTTCCTTGCCGTCGACAATCTCGTGGCCGCCCTCAACGGGGAAACCCCGCCCAACCTCGTCAACTGACGCCCCGTTACGGCAAGGCTTCGCCGGTTCCGCTTGACCTGAGCGCCCGCCTGCGTTGATCTGGGCGGTACACCTGATGAGAGCCAATATGTTCAAACCTGCCATCACGGGCACCGGGGTCTTCACCCCGCAACAGACCATCACCAACGAAGAGCTGGTCGACGCCTTCAACGCCTATGCCGAGAAGTACAACGCCGAGAATGCCGAGGCCATTGCCGCCGGAGAGGTCGAGCCCAAGCCGCCATCCTCCACCGGCTTCATCTTCTCCGCCTCGGGCATCGAGCAGCGCTACGTGATGGACAAGACCGGCATCCTCGACCCGGACGTCATGCACCCCCACCTGCGCCCCCGCTCGAACGAGGAGCCGGGGATCATGGCCGAAATGGCGCTCGACGCCTGCGGCAAGGCGCTGGCCGCAGCGGGCCGCAGGCCCGACGAGGTCGACCTGATCATCTGCGCCGCCTCCAACCACGAACGGCCCTATCCCGCCATCGCCATCGAGATCCAGCAACTCCTCGGCGCCGGCGGCTTCGCCTTTGACATGAACGTCGCCTGCTCCTCGGCCACTTTCGGCATTCAGGCCGCCGCCGACATGATCCGCGCGGGCTCCGTCCGCTGCGCCATCGTGGTCAGCCCGGAAATCTGCTCGGGTCACCTCGAATGGCGCGACCGCGACTGTCACTTCATCTTCGGCGATGTCTGCACCGCCATGGTGCTGGAACGCGCCGAGGATGCGCAAGGGGCGCATTTCCTCGTCCACTCCACCCGCTGCGCCACGCAATTCTCGAACAATATCCGCAACAATAACGGCTTCCTCCGCCGCACGCGCGAGGGGCACATGGACGACCGCCGCGACATGCTTTTCGTGCAGGAGGGGCGCAAGGTGTTCAAGGAAGTGCTGCCGCTGGTCTCGAAACACATCGCCGACCACATGGCCGAGGAGGGCGTATCGTCAGACGACCTCAAGCGCCTCTGGCTGCACCAGGCCAACAAGACGATGAATGATTTCATCGGCAAGAAGGTCATGGGCCGCACCCCGGAGCCGGAGGAACAGCCCAACATCCTGCAGGACTATGCCAACACCTCCTCGGCGGGCTCGATCATCGCGTTTTCGAAATACTCGGACGACCTCGAGCCCGGCGATACCGGGCTCATCTGCTCCTTCGGGGCAGGGTATTCGGTGGGCTCCGTTCTGGTCGAACGAGGCTGAAGAGGATCGCCGCGCATCGCCGTGCCGTCGGGGCGGCCCGGCGATGCGCGGCGGCGCGCCAAGGCGCGCCTTTATTCCGCGCAGTGCTACGCTTCAAATCTCCGGCGCTTTCGGGTCGGGCAATATCCCGTCCGATTTCCGCGGCTTGCGGTGATTGAAATTCGGGTCCTCCCGCTTGATTGCGCGCGAGATCCAGAACCCGACCGGATAGGCGGTGACCAGTCCGATCACGCCGCAGACAAGAAAAGACCAGAACGAGTAATACCCCAGCGCGAAGGCCCCGATCAGAGCGGCCCCGGCAACACAGGCCCCGGTCAGAACGGCAAGGTAGATGGCCAGACGATCCATGACGGTTCTCCTTTCACGCTAGGTCAACGTGACAAGGCCCCCGCCGGTTCCCGCTATCCCCGGTCCCCCACCGCCTCGCGCCAGTGCCGGCGGCAGAGGCTCACATATGTCTCGTTCCCGCCGATCTGTACCTGCGCGCCCTCGGTCACCACTCGGCCACGGCCATCCTGCCGCACCACCATCGTCGCCTTTTTCCCGCAATGGCAGATCGTGCGCACCTCGCGCATTTCGTCGGCCAGCGCCAAAAGCGCGGCCGAGCCGGGAAACAGCTCGCCCCGGAAATCCACCCGCAACCCATAGCACATCACCGGGATATCCAGATCATCGACCACGCGGACAAGCTGCCAGACCTGCTCCTTGGTCAGGAACTGCGCCTCGTCGATGAAGGCACAGGCCACCGGCCCTTTCTTCAGCCGCGCCTGAAGCGCCGCGAACATATCCGTCCCGCCCGAGAACACCGCCGCCCTTTGCCCGATCCCGATGCGCGAGGCGATGGTCGCCTCGCCCGCCCGGTCATCCACCTGCGCGGTCATCAGGTAGGTCTCCATACCCCGCTCGCGGTAGTTATGCGCGGCTTGCAGAAGCAGCGTTGACTTGCCCGCGTTCATCGTCGAGTAGTGAAAATAGAGCTTGGCCATGCCCCGCCTTATGCCGATCGCGGCGCCGGATGCAATTGCCATATCGCCGCGCCGCCGAGCGGCCCACATACCATCGAAGGAACGCCCAATGTCCGAGATCACCCGCCACCACACCGGCCAGCGCATGAGCCAGATCGTCACCCATAACGGCACCATCTACCTTGCCGGCCAAGTGGGCGAAAAGGGCGACAGCGTCGCCGACCAGACCCGCTCCTGCCTCTCGAAGGTCGAGAAACTCCTCGCCGAGGCCGGCTCCGACACCACCCGCATCCTGCAATGCACCATCTGGCTCGCCGACATGGCCGATTTCGCCGAGATGAACGAGGTCTGGGATGCCTGGGTGCCCGAGGGCCACGCCCCCGCCCGCGCCTGCGGCGAGGCCAAGCTGGCCCATCCCGACCTCAAGGTCGAATTCCTGATCACCGCCGCGGGCTAGGGCCTTGCCGCAGTTCCACGTCGCCGACGAATTCGCGCCCCTTCGCCACGTGGTCATGGGGCGCGGCGCGGGTTACCACCGCAACGGCGCCCGCGTCGAAGTGGTCAACGAAACCCACCGCCAGACGCTCGCCCGCCACGGGCACCCGACGGAGGCACAGGTCGTGGCCGAGTTCGCCACCTTCCGCGCGACGATGGAGGGGGCGGGCGTCACCGTCCACATCCCCGACCTCGCCCCCGACACCGTGCAGGACCAGACCTGCCCCCGCGACATCGGCTTCGTCATCGGCGACACCTTCGTCACCGCCGCCATGCGCAACGCCAGCCGCGCGCAGGAAATCGAGGGCATCGAAAAGCTGCTCGCCACCTTCACCGGCCCCCGCCTCTCCGTGCCGCCGGGTATCACCCTCGAAGGCGGCGACGTGATCATCGCGGGCCCCGACATCTTCGTGGGCCTAGGCCAGCGCAGCGACCCCGAAGGCGCGGCCTTCCTCCGCCAGCATTTCGGCGACATCTATTCCATCCACCCGGTACCCACCCGCCCGCTCTCCGACGGCGAAGACGTCCTCCACCTCGACTGCGCCTTCCAGCCCCTCGGCCTCGGCCACGCCCTCATCTACCCGGCCGGGCTCGAGACCATCCCCGCCGCCATGCGCTCCCATTTCGACTGGATCGAAGTCACCCGCGACGAAGCGGCGGCGCTTGCCACCAACATCCTCTCCGTCGCTCCCGATCACCTCATCGCCCGCGACCACCCCGCCTGCACCCGCGTCAACACCGCGCTGCGCGCCGCCGGCTACCGGGTCGAGGAAATCCCCTTCAACGCCGTCCCCTCCACCGGCGGCGCCTTCCGCTGCGCCACCCTGCCGCTTACCCGCGGCTGAACACGGATTTACCCCGCCCCATGCTTGCGCTATCAGGCAGGCCGACCCGTTCACGAAAGGCGCAGCCCATGTCCGGCCACGGCACCCCCATCCCCATGACCTCCCACGCCTCCACCGGCCTTTCGGGCGAAGCCGCCATTCCCGGCGACAAGTCGATTTCCCACCGCTCCCTGATCCTCGGCGCGCTGGCCGTGGGCGAAACCACCGTCACCGGCCTGCTTGAGGGCGAAGACGTGCTCGACACCGCCAAGGCCATGCGCGCCATGGGGGCCGAGATCACCCGCGACGAGGATGGCACATGGCACATCCACGGCGTCGGCACCGGCGGTTTCGCCGAGCCTGACCAGGTGATCGACTGCGGCAATTCCGGCACCGGCGTGCGGCTCATCATGGGCGCCATGGCCACCTCTCCCATCACCGCCACCTTCACCGGCGACGCCAGCCTCAACAAGCGCCCCATGGCCCGCGTCACCGACCCGCTGGCGCTCTTCGGCGCGCAGGCCGTCGGCCGCTCGGGCGGGCGCCTGCCCATGACCATCGTCGGCGCGTGCGACCCCCTTCCGGTGCGCTACGAGGTGCCGGTGCCTTCCGCGCAGGTGAAATCCGCCGTCCTGCTCGCGGGCTTGGGCGCGCCCGGCGAAACCGTCGTCATCGAACGCGAGGCCACCCGCGACCACTCCGAACGCATGCTCGCCGGCTACGGTGCCACCATCTCGACCGAGGTCACCAACGAAGGCCGCATCATCACCCTGCAAGGCCAGCCCGAGCTGAAACCGCAAACCATCGCCGTCCCGCGCGACCCCAGCTCCGCCGCCTTCCCGGTCTGCGCCGCGTTGATCACCGAAGGCTCTGACATCCTCGTGCCCAATATCGGCCTCAACCCCACCCGCGCCGGGCTCTTCACCACCCTGCGCGAAATGGGCGCCGACCTCACCTACGAGAACCAGCGCGAGGAAGGCGGCGAGCCCGTCGCCGACCTCCGCGCCCGCTTCTCTCCGAACCTCAAGGGCATTTCCGTCCCCCCCGACCGCGCCGCCAGCATGATCGACGAATATCCCGTCCTGTCGGTCGTCGCCGCCTTCGCCCAAGGCACAACCGAGATGCGCGGCGTCAAGGAACTCCGCGTCAAGGAAAGCGACCGGATCGACGCCATGGCCACCGGCCTGCGCGACTGCGGCCTCACGGTTGACGAAGGCGAAGACTGGTGGACCGTCCAAGGCCTCGGCCATGGCAACGTCCCCGGCGGCGCCACCTGCGCAAGCCATCTCGACCACCGCATCGCCATGTCCTTCCTCGTCCTCGGCCTGGCCACGCAAAACCCCGTCAGCATCGACGACGGCGCCCCCATCGCCACCTCCTTCCCGGTCTTCGAACCCCTGATGACCGCGCTGGGCGCCACCATCCGCCGCGACTGACACAGGCACCACCCCCAAGCTTCTTCTGGCCAAAAATATCCCGGGGGAGACGTTGAAACCCCAAGGGTTTCAACGTTGGGGGCAGAGCCCCAGACGACCGATCCGCGCCCATGACGCCCGCGGACAAGATTCTGCCGGTTGCAGCCTGTCCCATCCCGACATTCCCTCTATGGTGCGCCTCAAACCCACCGCTCGCCACAAGGTCCGCACCGCCATGACCACCGATCCCCTCGTCGTTTTCACCCCCTCCGGCAAGCGCGGCCGGTTCCCCGCGGGCACCCCGGTCCTCACCGCCGCCCGGCAGCTGGGCGTCGATCTCGATTCCGTCTGCGGCGGCCGCGGCATCTGCTCGAAATGCCAGATCACGCCGGGCTACGGCGAATTTTCCAAGCACGGCATCGCCGTCGCCGACGACGCCCTTTCCGAGTGGAACAAGGTCGAGGAACGCTATGACCAGAAGCGCGGCCTGAAACCCGGCCGCCGCCTCGGCTGTCAGGCCCAGATCCTGCGCGACGTGGTGATCGACGTGCCCGCCGAAAGCCAGGTGCACAAACAGGTCGTGCGCAAGGCCGCCTCCGCCCGCGTGATCGAGATGGACCCGGCCACCAAGCTCTACCTCGTCGATGTCGACGAGCCGGACATGCACGAGCCCACCGGCGATCTCGAACGCCTCGCCCGTGCCCTGAAAAAGGAATGGGGGATCGAGGCCATCCGCGCCGATGTCACCCTCCTGTCGAAACTCCAGCCCGTCCTGCGCAAGGGCAAGTTTCAGGTCACCGTCGCGCTCCACAAGTCCCACCACGATGAGGTGGCCCGCGTGCTCGACATCTGGCCCGGCCTGCACGAGCAGGGGCTCTACGGCCTTGCCATCGACCTCGGCTCCACCACCGTCGCCGCCCACCTGACCGACCTCGTCACCGGCGAGGTCAAGGCCTCCTCCGGCATCATGAACCCCCAGATCCGCTTTGGCGAAGACCTGATGAGCCGGGTCTCCTATTCGATGATGAACCCCGGCGGCGACAAGGAAATGACCAAGGCGGTGCGCGAGGCCATCAACACGCTCGCCGGCGAAATCGCCAAGGAAGCCGAGATCGAACCTCACCTCATCTTCGAGACGGTCTTCGTCTGCAACCCGGTCATGCACCACCTGCTCCTTGGCATCGACCCCGTGGAGCTGGGGCAGGCGCCCTTCGCGCTGGCCACCTCCGACAGCCTGACGCTCGAGGCGCGCGATCTGGACCTCACCATCATCAACCCCCGCGCCCGCACCTATATCCTGCCCTGCATCGCGGGCCATGTGGGCGCTGACTGTGCCGCCGTGGCGCTCTCCGAGGAACCGGGCAAATCCGAAGACCTCGCGCTGATCGTCGACGTGGGCACCAATGCCGAGATCCTGCTGGGCGACAAATCCCGCGTGCTGGCCTGCTCCTCGCCCACCGGCCCGGCCTTCGAGGGGGCGCAGATCTCCTCCGGCCAGCGCGCCGCCCCCGGCGCCATCGAGGCGATCCGCATCGACCCCGAGACCAAGGAACCCCGCTTCCGTGTCATCGGTTGCGACAAGTGGTCGGACGAGGACGGCTTCGCCGAGGAAACCGCCGTCACCGGCATCACCGGTATCTGCGGCTCGGGCATCATCGAGGCGGTGGCGGAACTCCGCATGGCCGGGCTGATGGACGAGTCGGGCCTCATCGGCTCGGCGGACATGACCGGCACCGCGCGCTGCATCCCCGAGGGCCGCACCCATTCCTACCTCGTCCATGACGCCAGCGCCGAGGGCGGCCCCCGCATCACCGTCACCCAAGGCGACATCCGCGCCATCCAGCTTGCCAAGTCGGCGCTTTACGCCGGCGCCCGCCTGCTGATGGATCAACGCGGCGTCGACAAGGTCGACCGCGTTGTCCTCGCCGGGGCCTTCGGTGCGCATATCTCGCCCAAACACGCCATGGTGCTGGGCATGATCCCCGACGTGCCGCTCGACAAGGTCACCTCCGCCGGCAACGCCGCCGGCACGGGCGCGCGCATCGCGCTCTGCAACATCGGCGCGCGGGCCGAGATCGAGCGCGTTGTCCGCCAGATCACCAAGGTCGAAACCGCCATCGAGCCGAAATTTCAAGACCATTTCGTCGCCGCCAACGCCATCCCCCACAAGACCGACCCGTTCCCGGAACTCAAGAAGATCGCCCCCCTCCCGCAGGTCAGCTTCAACCTCGGCGGCGGCGATAGCGGCGGTGAGGGCAGACGGCGCAGGCGGCGGGGGTAAGCCATCTTTCGACCGTCCCGCGCGAAACAGCGGCGCGCCCTTGGGCGCGCCGCCGCGCATCGGCCGCTGACCGGCAGGCGATTGCCTGCAATCGCCGAGAGGTGGGCCGCCCCGCCGGCACGGCGATTTGGCCACCGTAGGCGCTACGCGTCCAAGGTCGCATTGACTTGGCAGCCATAAAATGCCCACCACCCCCGTCGGATCGCCGCACCGCGGCCCGCCGATACGCGGCGCAACACCCCCGCTCGGCGCTTTAACCCGCCCCTTTCGGGAAAAAACACCGACAAAATACCGACGTTATACCGACGCGATACCGACAAGGGATTTCCGCCGTTAATCAGCCCCTTAACGGTGATTCCCGCCGGATAACCCGTACGCCCCGTTTCACGTGCCCGTTAACCTTTGCCGAAACCCCAACGCAACGCCCCGGCGCATCCGAAACCACTTGACCCCACTCCGGCGATTTCATACCTACCAACCCTGCAAAGCGGGTATGGTGAAAAGGTATCACGCGAGCTTCCCAAGCTTAAGTTACGGGTTCGATTCCCGTTACCCGCTCCAGCACTTCCCCCGAACACCCCCGATCCAACGGCTTGAGCCCCGGCCCGTGATCTTCTACGACTTCGGCACTCGGACAAGGGGCAGGGCGATGGCGTTCACTGTGGCAATCGACGGGCCGGCCGCGGCCGGCAAGGGCACGATCTCCCGCGCGGTGGCCGCGCATTTCGGCTTCGCGCATCTCGATACCGGCCTGCTCTACCGCGCCACCGGCCGCCGCACGCTCGACGGCACCGACCCGGTGACCGCCGCCGAGCAGCTTCAGGCCGCCGATCTCGACGCCGACGACCTGCGCACCCCTGACGTGGGCCAGGCCGCCAGCCGTGTCGCCGCCATCCCCGAGGTGCGCCGCGCGCTGGTGGATTTCCAGCGCGCCTTTGCCCGGCGCGGGGGCGGCGCGGTGCTCGACGGGCGCGATATCGGCACCGTCATCTGCCCCGAGGCCGAGGTGAAGCTCTTCGTCACCGCGACGGACGATATTCGCGCGGAACGCCGCCTTAAGGAGTTGCTCACCTCCGGCCACGATACCGATTACGACAGCGTTCTGGCCGACCTGCGCTCGCGCGATGCCCGCGACAGCGCCCGCGCCGCGGCACCGCTGAAACCGGCCGACGACGCGATCACGCTCGACACCTCCGAGATGGATATCGACGCCGCCGTCGCCGCCGCCATCGCCATCGTTAAGGAAACGTTAACCTGACCGGCCCTCCGCCCGCCCCGCACGCCCGCGCGGCGGGTTAGGCCTTGATTCCCTGCGCCGCGGCCTCTATAGAGCGCGGTGTCGACAAGGCGGGCACTGCCGCAAATGAAGACAGAGGTCGAGCAGGGTCGGGGAACTCCGGCCCTCTTTCGTTTGCAGCCCGCTGACCAACGAACCCAGCCAAGACCGGCGGAGACAACCGCGCGGCCGGATAAATAGAAGACGTAAAAGGAACCGAACGCCACATGGCTCAAAACACATCGATGGAGGAATTCGAAGCCCTCCTCAACGAAAGCTTCGAAATGGACACCCCCGAAGAGGGCTCTGTCGTCAAAGGCAAGGTGATCGCGATCGAAGCGGGCCAAGCCATCGTCGACGTCGGCTACAAGATGGAAGGCCGCGTCGATCTCAAGGAATTCGCAAATCCCGGTGAAGCGCCCGAAATCTCCGTCGGAGACGAGGTAGAGGTCTATCTCCGCGCGGCCGAGAACGCCCGCGGCGAAGCGGTCGTCAGCCGCGAGATGGCCCGCCGCGAGGAAGCTTGGGACCGTCTGGAAAAGGCCTATGCCGACGATGCCCGCGTCGAAGGCGCGATCTTCGGCCGCGTCAAGGGCGGCTTCACCGTCGATCTTGGCGGCGCCGTGGCCTTCCTGCCCGGCAGCCAAGTTGACGTGCGCCCCGTGCGCGACGCCGGCCCGCTGATGGGCCTCAAGCAGCCCTTCCAGATCCTCAAGATGGATCGCCGCCGCGGCAACATCGTTGTCTCGCGCCGTGCCATCCTCGAAGAAAGCCGCGCCGAACAGCGCGCCGAGGTCATCGGCAAACTCTCCGAGGGCGATGCGGTCGACGGCGTAGTCAAGAACATCACCGAATACGGCGCCTTCGTCGATCTCGGCGGTGTCGACGGCCTGCTGCACGTCACCGACATGGCATGGCGCCGCGTCAACCACCCCTCCGAGATCCTGTCGATCGGCGAGACCGTCAAGGTCCAGGTCATCAAGATCAACAAGGAAACCCACCGCATCAGCCTCGGCATGAAACAGCTGCAGGAAGATCCGTGGGATATGGTGGCTGCCAAGTACCCGCTGGAATCGGTCCATACCGGCCGCGTGACCAACATCACCGACTACGGCGCCTTCGTCGAGCTGGAGCCGGGTGTCGAAGGTCTCGTGCACGTCTCGGAAATGTCCTGGACCAAGAAGAACGTGCATCCGGGCAAGATCGTCTCCACCTCGCAAGAGGTCGAGGTCATGGTACTCGAGATCGACCAGGCGAAACGCCGCGTGTCGCTCGGCCTCAAGCAGACCATGCGCAACCCCTGGGAAGTTTTCGCGGAAACCCACCCCGAGGGCACCGAGGTCGAGGGCGAGGTCAAGAACATCACCGAATTCGGTCTCTTCATCGGACTGCCGGGCGAGATCGACGGGATGGTCCACCTCTCTGACCTCAGCTGGGACGAGCGTGGCGAGGACGCGATCCAGAACTACCGCAAGGGCGATGTCGTCAAGGCGGTCGTTTCGGAAGTCGATGTCGAGAAAGAGCGGATTTCGCTCTCGATCAAGGCACTGGGCGGCGACAAGTTCGCCGAGGCCGTGGGCGGCGTGAAGCGCGGCTCGATCATCACGGTCGAGGTCACCTCGATCGAGGATGGCGGCATCGAGGTGGAATACGAAGGCATGAAATCCTTCATCCGCCGCTCCGACCTGTCGCGTGACCGCTCCGAGCAGCGCCCCGAGCGTTTCTCGGTCGGTGACAAGGTCGACGTGCGCGTCACCAACATCGACAGCAAGACCCGCCGCCTCGGCCTCTCGATCAAGGCGCGCGAGATCGCCGAAGAGAAGGAAGCCGTGCAACAGTATGGCAGCTCCGACTCGGGCGCCTCGCTGGGCGATATCCTCGGCGCCGCGCTGAAAGGCGACGACGACAAGTAACCACTCTCCGCAAGGAGGATGGTCAGACGGCCCCGTCAGGTTCTGGCGGGGCCGTTTTCCGTTCCGCGAAAAAATGTACGCCCCCGTACCATTGGCGGCGGCCGACCGCTGGCGTGGAAAAAGGTGGCGAAATTGTGGCGCCCGCAGGCGAGTTTTTCCAACCGAATCAATGGTTTTTCTTGCCGGCTTCTCTGCATCGCGGCATGTCGCTTCTGGGCGAAAAGTCGTTTCCGGGCTGAAATTCCCGTCATTGACCCGCGGAAATGGCGGAATTCTTCCCAAAGGTAGCGTGTGAGACTATTCCGATTTTTCCGGTTTCTATCTATAGTTTACCAAAATCAGGACTGCGCAAGCAACGCCAAGCCCGGGGAGACAGCCGATGATCCGATCGGAATTGATTCAGAAGATTGCCGACGAAAACCCGCATCTGTACCAGCGCGATGTCGAGCGCATCGTGAACACCATCTTCAATGAAATCACCGACGCGATGTCGCAGGGCAACCGGGTCGAACTGCGCGGTTTCGGCGCCTTTTCCGTCAAGAAGCGCGACTCGCGCACCGGCCGCAACCCGCGCACCGGGGAATCGGTGCAGGTCGAGGAAAAGCACGTGCCGTTCTTCAAGACCGGCAAGCTGCTGCGCGACCGTCTGAACGGGAAGGCCTGATGCGATATATCCGCTACGCTTCGATCGCGATCTTCGCGATCGCCCTGATCCTCATCGCGCTCGCCAACCGCGAGGTGGTGACGGTGCAGGTTCTGCCGACCGAGATCGCCCATCTGGCCGCGCTCAACCCGGCCTATGACATGCCGCTCTTCCTTGTCATGTTCGGCGGGGTGCTGGCGGGGCTGATCATCGGTTTCATCTGGGAATGGATTCGCGAGGCCGGCGAACGCGCCGCCGCCGCCCGGCAGGCGCGCGAGATGGAACGGCTCAAGGCCGAGGTCAAGCGCCTCAAGGGCGAGCGGCACAAGGGCAAGGACGAAGTGCTGGCACTTCTGGACGAAGCCAGCTAAGACGCTGGCATGCCGACAGACACAAGGGTCAAGATTTGCGGGCTCACCGATCCCGCCGACATTCCCGCCGCGATCGTGGCGGGGGCGTCCTATCTCGGCTTCAACTTCTTCCCCAAATCGCCCCGCTATATCGACCTCGAGGCCGCGGCCTTCATGGCCGCTTCTGTGCCCGTGGGCGTGGGCAAGGTCGGGCTGACGGTCGATGCAGATAACGCCGAACTCGACCTGCTGACCACCACCGTGCCGCTCGATTTCCTGCAACTGCACGGCAAGGAAAGCCCGGCCCGCGTGGCCGAGGTCAAGGAACGCTATGGCCTGCCGGTCATCAAGGTGGTGGGCATTTCCGGGCCCGAGGACGTGACCCAGATCGACTTCTACGGCAAGGTCGCCGACCAGATCCTCGTCGATGCCAAGCCGCCCAAAGGCGCCGACCGGCCCGGCGGCAATGCCGTCGCCTTCGACTGGAAGCTGATCGCCGGCCGCCGCTGGCCCGTGCCGTGGATGCTGGCCGGCGGCCTGACACCCGATAACGTGGCCGAGGCCATCAGGCTGACCGGCGCGCGGCAGGTCGATGTCGCCTCGGGCGTGGAAAGCGCGCCGGGCGTCAAGGATGCCGAACGCATACGCGCCTTCATCGACAACGCCCGCGCCTGAGCCTCAGCCTTCGACCCTGAAAGCCAAGGAGGAACTGCGAATGAAAAGCGAGGATCTCGATGGCGTCTATGGCGCCAAGTCCCCGGACGAAGCCCGCACGCTCTATGACGACTGGTCGGGCAGCTACGACGCCGACAACCTTGCCAAGGGCTTCCGCCTGCCGGCCCTCGGCGCGGGGCTTCTGGCCAGCCATATCGGGCGCACCAAGGGGCCGATCCTCGACGCGGGCTGCGGCACCGGGCTGGTGGGCGAGACGCTGATGGTCATGGGCTACACGCATGTCTTCGGCTGTGACATCTCCAAGGACATGATGGCGCGGGCCAATGAAACCGGCGCCTATTCCGGGTTCGAACAGGCCGACATGGGCGAAAGCCTGCCCTATGCCGACGATCATTTCGCGGGCTTCGTCTGTGTCGGCTCCTTCGGGCCGGGCCACGCCCCGCCCTCGACGCTGACCCACCTCGCCCGCGTCACCCGGCCGGGCGGGTACGGCGTCTTCAACCTGCTGGAACATTGCTATGTCGAGCAGGGTTTTCCGGCGGTGATGGAACGGCTCACCGCCGACGGCGCATGGGAGGTGGTGCAGGTGACGCCGCCTTTCCGGCCCTTCATGCTGGGCGAGCCCGACCTCTATTCCCGCGCCTACGTGGTGAAGATGCTCTGATCGGCCGCGCGGGGCGGGTTCAGCCCGCCTCGGCGTCTTCCCCCACCACCCGCAGCATAATCAGCGCCGGGTCCGGCTCCTCGACCGGCTCGAGCCCCGGCGCTTCGCCGGTGCGGGCCAGTTTCGTGGCGAAGGACGTGCCGTCGCCGTAAAGCGTATTCCGGCAGAGCAGCAGGTAATCCGCCCCGGTCCGCGCCAGCGCGCCGCGCAGCGCCGCCTCGTCGCCATCGAAGGGCAGCGCGCCATTCGCCACCGCATCGGCGCTGCGGTGATAGGGGCCGGCCAGCGCCGTGTGGTCGGTCAGAAGAAGCAGGACCGGCCCAAAATTGCTGGATGTCAGGACAAGGCCGGGCGGGGCCGCGTCGAGGCTTCGGACAAGATCGGCCGTGCGGCAGTCACTTGCATTCGAGGTGCCTAATGCCGTCGCGGGCTGGTCGCCAGCGGTTGAGCCGGAGGGTGCCGCCCTCGAACTGACCAGCGTGAACAGCGTCGGCGACAGCAACGTAAGCCCCACGGTCACAGCCAGCGCCACTGCGGTTCCGGCCCGTGCCCCGCCGCTCTCGCGCCCCGGCAGCAACGCCGCGATGGCATAGCCCATCAGAAACGGCATCGCCGCCGCCCCCATCAGCACCAGCCGGATCTGGAACAGGCAGGCGATCACCCCCAGCCAGCCAAAGCCCAGCAGGATGGCGACGCGGCCCGTGGTCTGTGTGTCATCTCGCCCCGTCAAGGCGCCATAGACCCAGACCAGCGTCGCGATCATCACCGCCGCTGCCGCCGGAAAGACGAAGCGGAACGCCATCTCGTCGCCGGCCAGAAGCGGCGGCAGGGCCGGGCGCGCCTCGGTGATCCGGGTCGAGATCAGCGCCTGTACCTCTTCCGGCAGGTCGCCGTAGGGTCCGCCGAAACAGGGCTGGATCAGCGGGTAGACCACCGCGAGACCGATGGCGGTGACGCCGAGCACCGCGACGACCCGCAGGGCAAGGCTCGCCATCCCCGCCGAGATCAGCGCGGCCGCGATACAAATCAGCGCCCCAACCCCGGCCAGCGCAAGGAAGGGCGGCGACAGCTCGTCGCATTTCGGCACCGGCCATTCGACGGGCGGCGTCTGCCCCACGAAGAGCAGCACCGCGCCGACCGACAGCGCCACGGCGAAGACGACAAGCTGCCACCCCTTGCCCGGCTGCCTCAGCACCGTCTGCACCAGCAGCACCACGCCCGCCAGCGCCAGCGTCACCAGCATCTCCAGCCCCACCGCCAGCGACAGCGCCGCCGCCAGCCCCCCGGCCAGCCCCAGCCTGACCGGCCGCCCCGGCAGGAGCAGCGTGATCAGCACCATGCAGGTCAGCAGGATCTGGACATTGTGATGGTCGATCCGCGCCGGGCCGAAATAGGTCAAGCCCGTCGGCGGCCAGAGGGCAAGCGCTATGACGCTCACGATCGCCGCCCAGGTGCCGAAGACCCGCCGCGCCGCGAAGCCGGTGGCAAGCACCAGCAACGCGAACAGCAGCGTCGGCCACGCCACCAGCGCAAACGCCTCGGCCTGCGCCACCGGCACCACCTGCGCCGCCCCCCAGACCAGCGCCGCGATGGGCGCGTCCACGTAGCGCGACCAGTGCAGGTCAAGCCCAGCGGGCGGCAGCATCCGGTATTGCGTCATGTCGTACCATGCCTGCCCGTCGAGCAGGGCCCGGACCGACAGGAACCGCATGATGTCGTCATTATCCGACACCGCCAGCGTGTCGATGGGCGAGGCCGGGGCAAACACCGCCTTCATCACCATCATCGCCATGGTCAGGACCAATATCGTGATGAAAAGCCGCGTCTCCCCGCCGGTGTCGTCTGCCGTCATTTGCCCTGCCCCGCTGGCGCCTCTCGGGGCGCTCGGATCGCCGGTTTCGCCCGGCGTGACGTGATTGATCCCTTCAATTGCCCTAATTTTGCCAGCTTGACCCGGTCATATCCATTGAAAAATCAGGCCGGAGTCCGCTCTGGCGCAGAAAGTTAGGGCCAAACGGATGTCGATCATCTTTCCCGACCGGTTCAAGGAGAACAGGCAGCGTTCCGGCGCGGCGCCGCTGCGGGTGGCGGTGCTGATCCCCTGCTACAACGAGGCCGCGGCCATCGGGCAGGTGGTACGTGATTTCCGGACGGCGCTGCCGGAGGCGGAAATCTTCGTCTATGACAACAACTCCTCCGACGACACCGCCGCCATCGCCCGGCAGGCCGGCGCCATCGTGCGCAGCGAGCCCCGGCAGGGCAAGGGATACGTGATGCGCCGCATGTTCGCCGATGTCGAGGCGGACGTGTTCGTCATGGTCGATGGCGACGACACCTATGACCCCGCCGCCGCGCGATTCATGGTCGACAAGATGCTGAACGAGGGGCTGGATATCGTGAACGGCGTGCGCGTGGCGCGCAGCGGCACGGCCTACCGGCCCGGCCATGCCTTTGGCAACAAGATGCTTTCGGGGCTGGTGCGTTCGATCTTCGGGCGGGGGGCGAGCGACATGCTGTCGGGTTACCGGGTTTTCTCGCGACGGTTCGTCAAGACCTTCCCGATGATGTCGCGCGGCTTCGAGATCGAGACGGAGCTGACCATCCACGCGCTGGAACTCCAGATGCCCGCGGGCGAGGTGCGCTGTCACTTCAAGGACCGCGCCGCCGGCAGCGAAAGCAAGCTGAACAGCATCCGCGACGGGATCCGGATCCTCTTCACCATCACCAAGCTCCTGAAGCAGGAGCGGCCGCTCCCGGTCTTCGTGACCATTGCCTGCCTGCTGGCGACGGCCTCGCTGGGCCTCGCCGCGCCGGTCATCTCCGAGTACCTCGCCACCGGCCTTGTGCCCCGTCTGCCGACGGCGGTGCTGTCGGCCAGCGTCATGATCCTCGCCTTCCTGATGGGGGCGGTGGGGCTGATCCTCGACACGGTGACGCGCGGGCGGCAGGAGGTGAAGCGGATGCATTACCTCTCGGTGCCCGGCGTGCTGAGCCAGATGCAGACCGGCGACCCGGTGCCGGGCCGGACGCTGAGCAACTGACATGGCCCGCCTCGGCGCGCAATTCCTGCGGTTCGCCGCGGTGGGCGGCATCGGCTTTCTCGTCGATGCGCTGGCGCTTTACGCGCTGGTGAAAATGGGCGGCGCGCCGCTCCTTATGCGGCTTTTCAGCTTCGCGCTGGCCGTGACGGTCACATGGGCGCTCAACCGGGTCTGGACCTTCGCGAAAACCGCGCGGACACCCCGGCAGGAATATGCCGCCTATGTCTCGGTTCAGGCGGTGGGGGTGGCGATCAACTATGCCGTCTACGCGCTTGTCCTGTCGGTACTGACACCTTCGGCCGCCCATGCGGTGCTGGCGCTCGCCTGCGGCTCGGCGGTGGCGCTCATGGGCAATTTCATCGGCGCCCGCAGCTTCGTCTATCGCGACCTCCGGGGCTGACCGCCCCCGGCTTTCATCTTTCCAAAAATACTCATTTCCCGACGCTGCGGCGAATGACCCCGGCGCGGCAGGAATCCTCTGGAAAAAGCCGCCCGCGTCCCATATTCATGCGCGGTGATACAAGGGAAGACCAAGCGATGAATGACCTTTTCAACTCCTTCATGACCGGGCCCGACGAAAAGGGCCGGTTCGGGCAATTCGGCGGGCGCTTCGTGTCGGAAACGCTGATGCCGCTGATCCTCGAACTGGAAGAGCAGTATGAGAAGGCCAAGACCGATCAGTCGTTCTGGGACGAGATGAACGACCTCTGGACCCATTACGTCGGTCGCCCCAGCCCGCTTTACTATGCCGCCGGTCTGACCGAGCATCTGGGCGGGGCGAAGATCTATCTCAAGCGGGACGAGCTGAACCACACCGGCGCGCACAAGATCAACAACGTGCTGGGGCAGATCCTGCTGGCGCGGCGCATGGGCAAGACCCGGATCATCGCCGAGACGGGCGCCGGGCAGCATGGCGTGGCCACCGCGACCGTCTGTGCCAAGTTCGGGCTGAAATGCGTGGTTTACATGGGCGCGCATGATGTCGAGCGGCAGCGGCCCAACGTGTTCCGCATGAAGCTGCTGGGCGCCGAGGTGGTGCCGGTGACCTCCGGGCGGGGCACGCTGAAGGATGCGATGAACGACGCGCTGCGCGACTGGGTGACCAATGTGCGCGACACGTTCTACTGCATCGGCACGGTGGCGGGGCCGCACCCCTATCCGGCGATGGTGCGCGACTTTCAGTCGATCATCGGCAAGGAGGCCAAGGAACAGATGCAGGCCGCCGAGGGGCGCCTGCCCGACACGATCATTGCCGCGATTGGCGGGGGGTCGAACGCGATGGGGCTGTTCTATCCGTTCCTCGACGACAAGGAGGTGCGGATCATCGGGGTCGAGGCCGGTGGCAAGGGCGTGAACGAGAAGATGGAGCATTGCGCCAGCCTGACCGGCGGGCGGCCCGGCGTGCTGCATGGCAACCGGACCTACCTGTTGCAGGACGAGGACGGGCAGATCCTCGAAGGCTATTCGATTTCGGCCGGTCTGGATTATCCGGGTATCGGGCCGGAGCATAGCTGGCTGCATGACAGTGGCCGGGCCGAGTATGTGTCGATAACCGACAAGGAGGCGCTGGAGGCGTTCCAGCTGTCCTGCGAGAAGGAGGGGATCATCCCCGCGCTGGAGCCCTGCCACGCGCTGGCGCATGTGATGAAGATCGCGCCGGAATTGCCCGCCGATCACATCATCTGCATGAACATGTGCGGGCGGGGGGACAAGGACATCTTCACCGTCGCCAAGCATCTGGGCTTCGGGATGGACGAGAGCGACTGAGGCGGCTTACGCCTTGAATTCCTCGTCCACCGGCACCTGAAGGGCGTTGACCGTGGCGTTGGTCTGATTGGCCATGCCGATGACGGCGAGAAGCTCGCCGTGCATGGCGTCGGTCATGCCCTTGGCGCGGGCCGAGGCGGTGTGGGAGTGGCAGCAATATTCGCAGCCATTGCTGGCCGAGACCGCGATATAGATCATCTCCTTGACCAGCGGGTCGAGGGCGCCGGGGGCCATCACCGTCTTCAGCCGCTCCCATGTCGCCCTGAGCAGCGCGGGATCGTGGGCCAGGGCGCGCCAGAAATTGTTAACAAAGTCTGAATCGCGGGTGGCGCGGATGTCGTCGAAGACGGCGCGCACCTTCGGCGAGGCGTCTTCATCGGTGATCAGCGTGACGGTGGCCATGTTCTACCCCTTTCGCGTGTTGAAAAATGCTAACTGACCGCGCGCTGCCGGTCACGCCGCTTGTTGCGCAGCGCGCCGGGCGATCCGGCGGCAGCGCCAGCGCGAAAGGCGGCGGGTCTGCATCCGGGTCGGATCGAGCCGGATGTTGTGGTTGTCGTCACACACGACACGGTAGGTCTTGCAGGCCCCGGCGGTGGTGTGTGTGGCGCCGAAGACCACGAACTCGATCTCGTTGATCCTGTCGAGGTCGGCGGGTTCGGTGGACAGGCCGGCGCGCCTGAAGATCTCGCCCAACTCGCCCAGCGAGCGGTAGTCGCCGCTCTGAAGCGGGCCCTGCAGCGTACCGCTCAGGGCGCTGTCGAGCTCCTCTCGGGCATATTCGTTGCGCTCGGTGATGAAAGCCTGTGTTGTTTCCTCGCCGGTCCGGACCTTCATCAGGATATCGCGCAGGTAGACGGGCTCGTTGCCGAGGTTGGACACGAGCACATGCGCCTGCATCCCGTCGCCCGCGCCCCGGTTGATGCTGAGCCACGCGCGCTTGTTCCGGCGGATGCCGCCGACGAGGATTTGCAGGTAAACCAGCCAGATTATCGCGGTAACGACCGATGCGATCGCCTGCACGGAACTGGCGTTTTCCGACAGCCATGGGAGCATTCCACCACCTCCTTTTTCGAAGTCTCCGGCACACCGCCGGCTTGCGATCCACAACGCGGGATCGGCGGAATTGTTCGAAAAAGATGGAAAATTCAGCTTGGGACGTGCTGTCTGAGAATATCGAGCGGCACGATGTCGAGGGCGCGTTCGTGGGTCGCCTCGAGCCGGACCTGCGGCGCGCAGCCCTCGTCATGGGCCTGCAGGAAGCGGGCGGCGCACAGGCACCACTGGTCGCCCGGCTTGAGCCCGGCGAAGCCGAATTCGGGGCGCGGCGTGCTGAGGTCGTTGCCGACATATTTGGAATAGGCGAGGAATTCGGCGGTCATCAGGGCGCAGACGGTATGGCTGCCGTGATCCTCGGCGCAGGTGTTGCAATGGCCGTCACGGAAGAACCCGGTTACGGGATCGTCCGAACAGTGGGCCAGTTCGCCGCCGAGCACGTTGACGGGAGCGTCTTTCTCGATCATCGCCATTTCCTTTCGCAGGCAGAGCGTAGCGTTTTCGCGCGGCGTGACAAGCCGCGCGACTGCAAGACGCCGGGCGGATGTCAGCCTTGGTGCAGGACGGTCTCGAACCCCTCGAACTGCGGCGGGCCCATCAGGGCATCTTTCGTCGAGGACTGACCGGCGTTCTTGTGGGCCTCGCGGAAGGCGTCGGATTTCGTCCAGGCTTCGAAATCCTCGCGCGTGGCCCAGATCACGTGGCTGGAATAGAGGCGGTAACCCTCGCCCTCCGGGCCCTTGAGCAGGCGGAACTCCTTGAAGCCCGGCACCTCTTTCAGCCGGCTTTCGCGGGAGCGCCAGACCTCTTCGAAATCGGCCTCGGACCCGGTGCGCACCTTGAACCGGTTCATTGCAATGAAACTCATGTCTTGCCCCTTCTTCTGGCTTGGAACTGTTCGTCACGTTGCTGGCGAAGGCAGGCTGGCGTCTTGCGGGTCATGTAACAGCAGGCCGGGCGGCGGGGCAAGCGGGGTCAGAGGCTTTCGGCGATGGCGCGGAACATTGCGATATTGGCGTCATGCACGCCCTCTTCCCGGAACTTCCGGTCGGCGCCGGTGGTCACGATCACCACGTCGCGGGCGCGGTCGATATAGATGTACTGGCCATAGATGCCGCGGGCGAGCGAGATGCCGGGCTCGGCCCCTTCCGGTATCCACCACTGGTAGCCGTAGCCGATTTCGCCCGGCTCGGTCGGGGCGCTGGCGGTGGTGGATTGCTCCAGCCAGTCTTCCGAGACGACGCGGCGGCCGGCGATCGTGCCGCCCTGTTCGACCATCAGGCCGAAGCGGGCATAGTCGCGCGTGGTCATGTTCAGCCCGCCGAGAACGAAGGCCACGCCGTCGCGGTCGGTGATGTAATAGGGCGGCTGTTCGAGGCCGAGCGGCGCGATCACCTTTTCCGACAGGAGCGAGGGGATATCGCGGCCGGTGGCGCCGCGGATGACCATGCCGATGACATGGGTGTCGATCGAGACGTAGAGCCAACGCTCGCCCGGTTCGGCCTCACGCTCGGTCAGGCCGGCGGCGAAGCCGTCCATCGTGCCGCCGAGGGCAAGGACGCGGCCCATGCGGTTAATATCGGAATTGTAGTCGAGATAGTCCTCGTTGAACTTCACGCCGCTGGCCATCTGCAGCACGTTGCGGATGGTGGCGCCGTCATAGGCGCTGTCCTTGAGCGCGGGCGCGTATTTGGTGACCGGGTCGTCGAGGGAGTCGATATGCCCCTCTTCCAGCACGATGCCGAAGAGGACGGAGAGGAAGCTTTTCGCCATGGACCAGCTGATCCGGCGGTCGTCGGTGCCGGTGTCCTGATGATAGCTTTCGTGGACGATCTCGCCGTTCTTGAGGACAAGCAGGGAGGTGACGGTGCGGTCGTCGATCCATGCGCCGATGTTTTCGGGCAGGGTGGCGTCGGGGCCCTCGGGCAGGGGGGTGACGGGGGTGTCGCCGCGCCCGACCGGGGTGGTCAGGAAGGCGCCGTTCATGTGCGAGAAGTTGGTGACGATATTCTCTTCGACGAAAAGGCTGTTGACGGCGAGGAGGCGGCTGATCTCCTCGCGTTTCCAGATGCCGACGGCAGTGGCGGCCAGCACGAAGGCCAGCAGGATCCGCAGGAGCCATTTCAGGATGGTGCGCATGGTTCATCTCCCCCTGCGGGCAGGAAAGCAGGGCGGGCGCGGGCTGTCCAGCGTGACGCGGCGGCGGGTCAGCGGAACTTGTCGACCAGCTTCTGCAGGGGGGAGCGGTGTTCGGCCTCGGGCTCCGCCTCGGGTTCGGGGGCGGGTTTTGGTTCGGGGGCGGGCTTTGGTTCTGCCCCGGTGTCGGCCGGCTTTGGTTTGGCTTCGGTCTTCGAAGAGCGTGCGGGCGCGGTGCGCAGCGCGACGGCGTTCAGGAATTTGTCGTTGCGGCCCGCCGCCAGTTCGGGCGCGCCGTCGGCGATGCCGCGCAAAAGGTCGTCGAGCCAGTCCTGATCGGATTTGGCGAAATCGTGCAGCACGTAGGGGCTGACGAGATCCTTGCGGCCCGGATGGCCGATGCCGAGGCGGACGCGACGGTAGGTCTCGCCGATATGGGCATGCATCGAGCGCAGACCGTTATGGCCCGCATGCCCGCCGCCGGTCTTGACCTTGAGCTTGCCGGGCGCGAGGTCGAGCTCGTCATGGAAGACGGTGACGTCTTCGGGCTCCAGCTTGTAGAAGCGCATGGCTTCGCCCACAGACTGGCCGGAGAGGTTCATGAAGGTGGTGGGCTTGAGCAGGAGCACCTTTTCGGAGCCGAGCCGGCCTTCGGCCACCTCGCCCTGAAACCGGGCCTTCCACGGGCCGAAGCCGTGATCCTCGGCGATGCGGTCGAGCGCCATGAAACCGATATTGTGGCGGTTGGCGGCGTATTTCGCGCCCGGGTTGCCGAGCCCCGCGAAGATCTGCATGGGTGTGCCTCGTCCGTTTCGGGTTGGGAAAGGTGTAGGCCGGGGCAGGGGGTAAATCAACTCCCGCGCCGATGGCACGGGAGGCGCAGGGCAAAGAAAAAACGCGGGGCCTGTCATGGCAGACCCCGCGTTCGATAGCGTCCCGAAGGAAGGGGGGCTTACTCTTCGCCGCCCTCGGCAGCCTCTTCGCCGCCTTCCTCTTCACCGACGGTGGGCACTTCGTCCGCCTCGGCTTCTTCCTCGTCTTCCTCGGCCTGCAGGGCCGACGGGGCGGACACGTTGCAGATCACGAAGTCGCGGTCGATGGTGGGCTTGGTGCCCGCCGGAAGATCGATCTGGCTGATGGTGACGGTGTCGCCGATATCCAGCGCGGAGAGGTCGACGGTGACCTTCTCGGGGATTTCGCCGGCGGTCACGATCAGTTCGATCTCGCCGCGGATCACGGTCAGCACGCCGCCGCGGCGAATGCCCGGGGCGTCTTCCTCGCCGACGAATTCGACGGGGATGAACAGGTTGATCTTGGTGTTGCGGCGCAGGCGCATCAGGTCGAAATGCGTCGGCAGGTCTTTCACCACGTCGCGCTGCACGTCACGGCAGATGACGCGGACATCTTCGTGCCCGTCCACCTTGAGGTTGAAAAGGGTCGATTTGAAGCGACCGTCCTTCAGCCGTTTGAGCAGGACGTTGAACGGAATTTTCACGGGAAGCGGATCGACGTCGCCCCCGAATACGATACCCGGAACCATGTGCTCGCGGCGCACTGCACGAGCGGCGCCCTTGCCTGTCCCCGTGCGTTCCTGGACGTGAAGATCAGGAATTTCTCCAGCCATTTTAAAGTCTCCAAAGTTGAGGCGGGGTTCCTCCAAGGCTGTAACCCCGCGTGAAGCCGCGCGTATAGACCGATTGAGGCCGGTTGGAAAGGGGGAATCGACCTGTCCAGACGGGTTCTAGCCGGCCGGGGCGGGTGGCTTTTTGCCGTGTTGCAGGGTGACCCATGAGAGGATGGCGATCATCCCGCAGGCGATCAGGGCGAGCACCCGCTCGACCAGCCCGTCCATGCGGGTGGACATGAACATGAAGACCGGCGCCAGCACGACCCAGCCGCCGCCCAGCACCGCGAACGCCCGGGCCGCGGGAAGATGGGCGCGTTTCAGACCCCGGTACATGCCGATGGGCAGATAGGCGAAGAGAACGCCGAGCGCGTAGACCAGATACCTGTGGATCACCACCGTTCCGCCGTTGCTGTCGCCATCGCCATATTCGTCGCGCGCCGCAACGATGATGACAAGCCCGGCAATGATGGCCAGTGCCAGAACTCCGGCGGACCAATCCAGTTTGCCGAGGTGCACCCGCGCCGTAGCGAGCGAGGTGGCGAGGATACCTGTGGCGAAGCCGTAGAGCGCAACATCCATGATGATGGCGTGGCGCCCGGCGGCGAGATCGCTGATGGTGTCGGACACCCAGTCATGATCCGGCACGAAGGCCTGAGCCAGAAGCGTGCCGGCAATGACGACAAGGCATCCCACCAAGCCCGTCACCCCGAGCGCCCAGGACAGGAAGGGCTGCCGCTGCGCCGGGCCGTGGTGGTTCCTCGTGGTCATCGGCCGTTCCCCCCTTGGCTCCTGTTTTCTCAACGTGGAGGAGGAGGGGGAGGTTTCGCCCCGGCCCGAATTATTGCCAGTCGCCGGAGAAATCCCTTGGCACGAGCAGGATATCGCGGTCGAGCATCGTGACGTCGCGGCGCCCGCAGAGCGCCATGGAGGTGTCGAGTTCCTTGTGGAGGATTTCGAGCGCGCGGGTCACGCCCGCCTCGCCCATGGCGCCGAGGCCGTAGACGTAGGACCGGCCGATCATCACGCCCTTGGCGCCAAGGGCAAGCGCCTTGAGAATGTCCTGACCGGTGCGGATGCCGCTGTCGAGATGCACCTCGATCTTGTCGCCCACCGCATCCATGATCGGCGGCAGGGCGCGGATCGATGAGAGCGCGCCGTCGAGCTGGCGGCCGCCGTGGTTCGACACGACGATGGCGTCGGCGCCCACGTTCACCGCCTCCTGCGCGTCGCGCGGGTCGATGATGCCCTTGATGATGACCGGCCCGTCCCACATCTTGCGGAATTCGCGGATCTTGTCCCAGTCGAGCGAAGGATCGAAGGCCTCGGCCGTCCACTGGGAAAGGGAGGAGGCGTCGCTGACGCCCGAGGCATGGCCGACGACGTTGCGGAACTCGCGCCGCTTGGTGCCCAGCATGCCGAGGCCCCATTGCACCTTGGTGGCCATGTCGGCCATCGACTTGAGCGTCAGCTTGGGCGGCGCGGAGAGGCCGTTCTTGATGTCCTTGTGGCGCTGGCCCAACACCTGCAGGTCGACGGTGATGACGAGGGCGGAGCATTTGGCCGCCTTGGCGCGCTCGAAGAGGCGCTTCATGAAATCCTCGTCGCGCAGGGTGTAGACCTGAAACCAGAACGGTTTGGAGGTGTGCTCGGCCACGTCCTCGATCGAGCAGATCGAGAGGGTGGAGAGGGTGAAGGGCACGCCGAATTTCTCGGCGGCGCGGGCGGCCTTGATCTCGCCATCCGCGTTTTGCATCCCCGTGAGGCCCACGGGCGCCAGCGCCACGGGCATCGACACGTCCTGTCCGACCATCCGGCTGGCGGTGCTGCGCCCGGCCATGTCGACGGCGACCCGCTGGCGCAGATATATCTTCTGGAAATCGGTGGTGTTTTCGCGGAAGGTCTGTTCCGTCCAGCTTCCGGTTTCGGCATAGTCGTAGAACATCCGCGGCACGCGGCGTTCGTAGAGGCGCCGGAGGTCTTCGATACAGGTGATGGCGGGCATGAGGGCACTCCGGCTTTCATTGGTAAGGTTTCTTAGCCAGAACAGGGGCGATTGTGCAATGGCAGGAGAGGGAACGGCGCTGTGACAAATGCGGGCATGGATGTGGGCGGGTTGTATTTCGACGATATGCCGGTGGGTTACACCTATGAGACCGGGCGCCGGACCTTGCCGCGCGACGAGGTGGTCGGGTTCGCCGAGAAGTGGGATCCGCAGGAGTTCCACCTTGACGAGGAGGCGGGGCGCGCTTCGCCCTATGGCGGGCTGATCGCGAGCGGGTTTCACACGCTGGTGACGGCCTATCGGCTGACGCTGGAGGCGGGGATCTGGACCGAGGCCTCGATGGGCTCGCCGGGGATGGAGCATGTGCGCTGGTTGCTGCCCGTGCGCCCCGGCGATACGCTGCGGGTGAAGGCGACGGTGACGGCGAGCCGGCCGTCGGCCTCGCGCCCCGACCGGGGGCGGACGACGATCCTCTACGAGGTTCTCAACCAAAAGGACGAGATCGTGATGAGCTACAACGCCATTCATATCCTGCGGCGCCGGGCATGAGGCGCGGCGCATGAGCCTGACGCTGATCGGCCTTCTGGCCAGCCTTGGCGCCGGGCTGATGACGGCAGTGGGGGCAATCCCGGTCTTGTTCGGGCGAAGCCTGTCGGCGAAGCTGAGCGATACATTGCTTGGGTTTGCCGCCGGGGTGATGCTGTCGGCGTCGTATTTCTCGCTGATCCTGCCGGGGATCGAGGCGGGGGAGGGGCTTTACGGAACCACGACATGGGCCGCGCTGGTGGCGGGGCTGGGGATTGCCGCCGGGGCCGCGGCGGTGGCGACGCTGAACGCCTTCGTGCCGCACCGGCATTTCGTGTCGGGGCCGGAAGGGTCGGACCCGAGCGCGCTGCCGAAGATCTGGCTGTTCATCTTCGCGATCACAATTCACAATTTCCCCGAGGGGCTGGCCGTGGGTGTGGGGTTCGGCGGCGGGAACCTGACCAACGGCATGTCGCTGGCCACGGGCATCGGCTTGCAGAACGCGCCCGAGGGGTTGGCCGTGGCGGTGGCGCTGAGGGGGCAGGGCTACAGCCGGGGCTATGCGTTCATGGTGGCGATGCTGACCGGGCTGATCGAGCCGGTGGGTGGGCTGCTGGGGGTGAGCGCGGTGCAGGTGTCGCAGCACATGCTGCCGCCGGGGCTGACATTCGCCGCCGGCGCTATGCTGTATATCATCAGCCACGAGATTATCCCGGAGACGCACAGGCGGGGGCATCAGACCTCGGCCACGACAGGGCTTCTGGCGGGGCTGATCCTGATGATGCTTCTGGACGTGATCCTGGGGTAGGGGTCAGCGGAAGGCGATCTTCGCGCCGGGGAGGTCGATGCCGGTGAGGCGGGTTTCCCAGATGTCGCCGGGGGAGAGCGGCACGGCATCGGTGAGCGTGCCTGTGGTGATGAGCTCTCCGGCTGCGAGCGGTGTGGCCTGCGGGTCGGCGGCGAGCGTGTCGAGCAGGTGGGCGAGGGCCTGTAGCGGGCCGTCGAGCACGTCGGAGCCGCGGCCCGTGAGGTGTTTTCCCTCCGGTCCGTGCAGGGTGATCGAGAGGTCAGGCAGGGCGGCGGCGCGGTCGGGTGTGAGCGGCAGGCGGGGGCCCACGTAAAGGGCGCCGTGCAGCCCGAAGCCCGCCTGGCAATCGGTGACGTCGAATTTCCAGCCGGGGAAGGGGGAGAAGACGATCTCGAACCCGTGCGAGACCCAGTCGATGCAATGCGCCAGCTCGTCCGGCGTCATGCCGGCCGAGGGGGCGGTTCTCAGGCCGAAGATGATTTCGGGTTCGAGCCGGGGTTCGGTGAGGTTGGGCAGGGGGACGGGCGCGTCGGAGAGGTCGTGGAGGGTGGTGTTCCAGACCGGCCCCCAGATCGGGCCGGTGACGCCGTAGATGGGCCAGATCGAGCGGTTGGTGAATCCGATCTTGCGGCCCACCATGCGCTCGCCCCGCGCGGTGCGGCGGGCGGTGATTTCATGGCCGACGCGGGCGGCGGCGGTCGCGTCGAACCCGGGGATGCGGCCCGACAGCGGGGCGAGCAGGCGGCCGCTGTCGTAAGCCTCCATCAACGCGGCGGCAAGGCCGGGCGCGTCTGGGTCCGGTGTCACGCGCTGTGAGCCCCGTCGGCGAGGCCGCGCACGAAATCAAGCACTTGTGCGGGGCTTTCGCCCTCGGCCAGCTTGGCGACGATGGCCGAGCCCACGACGGCGCCATCGGCCACGCCGGCGATTTCGCGGCTGGTCTCGGGCGTGCGGATGCCGAAGCCCACGATGACCGGCAGGTCGGTCTTGGCCTTGATGCGCCTGACCTCCGGCCCGACATCGGCGGCCTGAGCCGCGGCGGCGCCGGTGATGCCGGTGATCGAGACGTAATAGACAAAGCCGGAGGTGTTGGTCAGCACCTTGGGCAGGCGCTTGTCATCGGTCGTGGGTGTGGCGAGGCGGATGAAGTTGAGCCCGGCCTGCTGGGCCGGAATGCAGAGCTCGTCATCTTCCTCGGGCGGTAGGTCGACCACGATCAGCCCGTCGATGCCGGCCTGTTTGGCGTCGGCGAGGAAGGTGTCGACGCCGCGGTTATAGATCGGGTTGTAATAGCCCATCATCACGATCGGGGTGGTGTCGTCGGTCTTGCGGAACTCGGTCGCCATGTCGAGCGTGCGTTGCAGGGTCATGCCGCCTTCGAGCGCGCGCTGACCGGCGAGTTGGATGGTGGGGCCGTCGGCCATCGGGTCGGTGAAGGGCAGGCCAAGCTCGATGATGTCGACGCCGGCGGAGGGCAGGCCCTTCACCACTTCGAGCGAGGTCTCGTAGTCCGGGTCGCCGGCCATGACATAGGCCACGAAGGCCTTCTTTCCGGCGGCTTTGAGCTCTGCGAACTTGGCGTCGATACGAGTCATCCGGGCATCCTGCAGTCTGGTTCCCGGTGGTTTCGCGCAAACGGCGCCGGAGTGCAATAACGATCATGCCCCGATCGTCGGGTAACGGGCCGCGGGACGACAAAGTTAAAGGAATGTTAACGCCGGGGGGCGCGCGCGGCGGGGCTGGTGCGGGGCGCTGACCGGGGACAGTCGCCGCGGGATAGGCCACCACGCTTTCAGCCGCGTTAACGGGCGGTGCGCCGCGGGGGGCCAAAGGCCTGCCTTGCAACGCGCGCGGTTGCGGCATAGAAGCGCCGCGTTGCCGTAAAGGAGGGCGCGAGATGGGTTTCAAGATGGGTATCGTGGGCTTGCCGAACGTGGGGAAATCCACGCTCTTCAACGCGCTCACCCGCACCGCCGCGGCGCAGGCCGCGAATTTCCCCTTCTGCACGATCGAGCCCAACGTGGGCGAGGTGGCCGTACCGGACAAGCGGCTGGATAAACTGGCCGAGATCGGCAAGTCGAAACAGGTGATCCCGACGCGGATGACCTTTGTCGACATCGCGGGGCTGGTGAAGGGCGCCAGCAAGGGCGAAGGATTGGGCAACCAGTTTCTGGCCAATATCCGCGAGACGGACGCGATTGCCCATGTGCTGCGCTGTTTCGAGGATGGCGACGTGACCCATGTGGAGGGCCGTGTCGATCCGGTGGCGGATGCCGAGGTGATCGAGACCGAGCTGATGCTGGCCGACCTTGAAAGCATCGAGAAGCGGCGCGCGGGTCTGGTGCGCAAGCTGAAGGGCAATGACAAGGAAGCGGTGGTGCAGGACCGGCTTCTGGCGCAGGCTCAGGCGATGCTGGACGAGGGCAAGCCGGCGCGACTTGTCGAGGTGTCCGACGAGGATGCGAAGGCGTGGAAAAACCTGCAATTGCTGACCACGAAGCCCATTCTCTATGTCTGCAACGTGGACGAGGCGAGCGCGGCGGAGGGCAATGCCCATTCCGCCGCCGTGGCCGCGATGGCGGCCGAGCAGGGCGCGGCCAGCGTGGTGATCTCGGCCCAGATCGAGGAAGAGATCAGCCAGCTCGACGCGGAGGAAGCGGCGATGTTCCTCGAGGAGATGGGGCTGGAGGAAGCCGGGCTCGACCGGCTGATCCGGGCGGGCTACGAGCTTTTGCACCTGCAGACCTATTTCACCGTCGGCCCCAAGGAAGCGCGCGCCTGGACCATCCGGCGCGGCACGCTGGCGCCGCAGGCGGCAGGCGTCATCCACGGCGATTTCGAAAAGGGCTTCATCCGGGCCGAGACCATCGCCTACGACGATTTCGTGGCGCTGGGCGGCGAGCAGGGGGCCAAGGACGCGGGCAAGATGCGCTCGGAAGGCAAGGGGTACCTCGTCAAGGATGGCGATGTGCTGCACTTCCTTTTCAACAACTGATTTCGCGACAGTCTTAACGCTTGGTTGCGGCCTGCGAAGGGCGGTGAGGCGCCGGACGCGGCGAATCAGGCAGTGTGGCCCGGTTAACAAGGGCCGTGGGGCACTTTCGGCCTGTCGGTATAACGTCGGTATTTTGTCGGTATCGCGTCGGTATCGGCGGCGGTGCGGACCGGGTTTATGTGGCGTTCGTTGGGGGATGGCGCGACATGTGGTGCCGGGCGCAACGGGGGCCGGGTGTCGCGCTGGCCGTTTGAGGCACCGGTTCGGGGGCCGGGGCGGGTGAGTGCCGTGCGTGGCGCGGTTCGGGAGAGCAGGTTCCCGGCTCCTCCGGTCCCGCAATATGACAATTCCGCCCTTGCCTCTCGGTGTCCGGTTGGCTAGACGGGTCGGCGGAGACGTGGCCGAGTGGTCGAAGGCGCTCCCCTGCTAAGGGAGTAGGCCCGGAAGGGTCTCGAGGGTTCGAATCCCTTCGTCTCCGCCATCATGCCTGAATTGCTGGTTCTTGCGGCCGTGGCCGTCGTCAAGGCCGTGGGGTCGGAGCGGCTGTGGCCCGGGGCGTGGTTCGCGTTCGGGCGGAGGGGATGGTCCTGTGTCAGCAGGGGGGCGCCGGTCGGGAACGCCCGAGTTGCAGGCGAGCTTGATTTGCGGTGTAAGTGGGTAGACTGAACCAAAGCTGCCCGTGGAACGATCGTATCATCAACCGCCGTAGGAGCCTTTGAAGCATGAATTTGTCACGCCGTCAGTTCGGCCTCGGGGCCGCATTTCTCAGCCTGTCAGCCTGTGGCGGTGTCAGTGGCATCCCGTCCGGGGATGCCGGTGAATCCGACGCGCTGCCCTCGGATCTTCGGCCGGTGCGCAACGCGGGCTATGATGCGTGGGTCGCGGCGTTTCGGGGCCGGGCCGCGGGGCAGGGGATCAGCGAGGCGACGCTGGATGCGGCGTTTCGTGGCACGGGCTATCTGCCCGGTGTCATCAAGCGGGATCGCAACCAGACCGAATTCAAGCGCAGCCTCGAGGATTATCTCTCGATTGCCGCCTCGGAGGAGCGTGTGAGGCAAGGCCGGGCCGCCTTGGCGCGGGAAAGGGCCACGCTGAGCGCCATCGAAGCGCAGTACGGTGTCGACGCGGAAATCGTGACGGCGATCTGGGGGCTGGAAAGTTTCTATGGCACACGTCGGGGCAATGTTCCGGTGATCTCGGCGACCTCGACGCTGGCCTATGACGGGCGGCGCGGGGCGTTTTTCGAGAAGCAGCTGCTTGCCGCGTTGCGCATTCTCCAGAACGGCGACGTGAGCCCTGGCCGGATGACCGGAAGCTGGGCCGGGGCCATGGGGCATACGCAGTTCATTCCGACCTCCTATCAAGCGTTTGCCGTGGATTTCACGGGGGACGGGCGCCGCGATATCTGGTCGGATGACCCATCCGATGCGCTTGCCTCTGCGGCGGCCTATCTTTCGCGCAACGGCTGGACCCGCGGACAGCGCTGGGGGCGCGAGGTGCCTGCGGGCACGTCGGGCCGTGTGCTGCAGCCCCAGCCGGGCGGGCCGCGTTTCGCGGTCAACAGCAATTTTCAGGTGATCAAGCGCTACAACAACTCTGACGCCTATGCGATCGGCGTGGGGCATCTGGCAGACCGGATTGGCGGCGCCGGCCCGCTGACGAGCCAGTTTCCGCCCGATGCCAACGGGCTGACCAAGGATGACCGGATCGCGTTGCAGCGGGGCCTGACCAGTCGCGGGTTTGACACGGGCGGCGCCGATGGCGTGATCGGCCCCGACACGCGCGAGGCCCTGCGGGCCTATCAGGCCAGCCGGGGCCTTCCGGTGACGGGCGAGCCGTCGGTGGAGCTTTTGCGCGGTCTCTAGTGAGCCTGTCGGCGCCTTCTTGACGCTGCGATGACGGGTCGGGCTGCCCTTTCCGGGAGGTTCAGGGTGTGTCGGAAACGCTCACGAGGTTGGAGAGGTCTTTCGCGGCCTGTCTCAGGAGGGCGAAATATTTCAGGGCGCGGGGGATGTCGAAGCGCTGGGTAGGGGCGTGAAAGGAGAGGGTGGCCATCAGGCGCCCGTTGGTGTCCTGCACCGGCACGGCCAGCGCGATCATGTCTTCCATGAATTCCTCGCGGTCGAGGGCGTAGCCCGCCTTGCGCACCTCGGCGATCTCGTCGAAGAGCGCGCCGGGGTCGGTGATGGTGTTGGGCGTGCGGCCTTCGAGGTCGGTGGCGTCGAGATAGGTTTTCAGGTGGTTGGTGGCCAGCGAGCTGAGATACATCTTGCCGCTGGCGGTGCAGTAGAAGGGCACGCGCGTGCCGATGGGAAGCTGGATGCGCAGCGGCCATTCGGTTTCGACCCGTTCGAGATAGGTCATGCAGTCGCGGTCAGGCAGGGCGATATTGCAGGTTTCGCCAATGGCCCGGCTGACCTGTTTGAGCACCGCCTGCCGGGCCGTGCGGATGCGCAGCGAGGACAGGATGCCGCCCGCCATGGTGCGCAGGCGGGGGCCGGGGGAATAGGTGCGCCCGTCCATGTCGCGCTGGAGGAAGCCCTCCTCCTCGAGCGTGCTGAAGAGGCGGTGGATGGTGGGCTTGGGCAGTCCGATCTGGGCGTTGACCTCGGTCGGTGTCACCGGGACGCCGGCGCTGGCGATCTGTTCGATCACCATCAGCAGCCTGAGGTTGGTCGGGATCGACCCGGATTTTTCCCCATCCATCGTTCACGTCTTCTTTATCGTTGCGGCAGCAGGGCGGTCGAAAGTGCCGGGACGAGAGCCACGATGATCCAGACCGCTATCAGGGCGATAAGGTAGACGAGGGAATAGCGCAACAGCCGGAAATACGGAACGCCCGTCACGCCGGAGGCGACATAGAGGTTGAGCCCGTAGGGCGGGGTGATGAAGCCGATCGAGGCGCCGACGAGGAAGATGACGGCGAATTGCACCGGCTCGACCCCGACCGAATGGGCCACGGGGGCGAGGATCGGGGCGAGGATGATGGTCACCGGCAGGCTTTCCAGCACCATGCCGAGGACGAAGACGATGGCCATCGAGGTGAAGAGCACCGCGTGGTAGCCGCCCATGGAGGTGACGAAATCGCCGATCGCCTGCTGGGCGCCGAGGACTGAGAGGATCTGTTGCATCACCACCGAGACGGCGATGAGCGGGGCGAGGATGCCGGTGATCTGGGCCGAGCGCATGGTGATCGATGGCAGTTCGAGCGGGCCGAAGCCGCGCACGACGAGCATTTCTGTAATGGATTTCTCGGACACGTCCTTGTCCTGTCGGCCGCCGATAAGGCGGTGGATGGGCAGGCAGAGGAAGCCCACGATGACGCAGAAGCCGACGGTGACGCCCGCCGCCTCGGTCGGGGAGAACTTGCCCGTGTAGATGCCCCAGAGGACGAGGCCGATGGCGAAGAAGCCGAGCCACGCGCCCACCGCCGTCTTGATCACGCGCAGCGGGCTGAGGGCGATCAGGAAGCCCCAGCCGTTTTTCCAGCAGACGAGGAAGCAGGCGAACATCATGCCGCCCACCATCATCGCGCCGGGGATGATGCCGGCCACGAACAGCTCGGATATGGGCAGGTTCAGCAGGAAGCCATAGACGATGAAGATGATCGAGGGCGGGATGATGATGCCCACCGTGCCGCCCGCCGCCGCCGTGGCGGCCGAAAAGCGTTCGTCGTAGCCGCCTTTGACCATCTCGGGGTGCAGCATCGAGCCGATGGTGGCCGTGGTGGCCGAGTTCGAGCCGGAGATCGCCGCGAAGAGGCCGCAGGCGCCCAGCGAGGCCATGGCCAGCCCGCCGCGGATCCAGCCGAGGCAGGCATAGGCGAAATCGGAGAGCCGCCGGGCGATGCCCGAGCGGTTGATCAGGTCGCCGGTGAGGATGAAGAGCGGCATGGCCAGCAGCGCGAAGCCGTCGGTGAAGACGTCGGCCAGCGCCGCGCCGATATTGTCGAGCGGCATGGCCAGCAGGAAGGACATGCCCAGCACCCAGTAGCCGATCACGAGGAAGACCGGCACGCCGAGCATGAAGAGGAACGTCACCCCGATCGAGATGAGCGTGATGATCATCGGGTCGCTCATGTCAGTCGCCTCCGATCACGGCTTGTTTGAGAAGCGGCTCGCCGCTGCGGTAATTGGCGAAGTCTTCGAGCAGGTTTTCCAGCACCCGCGCGACAAGCACGGTAAAGGCCAGCGGCACCGAGATCAGGAACCACCATTGCATGACGTTGTCGGTGCCCAGCATGATCTGGAAGTTCGAGGCGGAGTTGGCCACGACCCTCGTGGAGGTGACGACGACGACCCAGGAAAAGCCGATCCAGAGCGCCGCGTCGAGCAGAAGGCAGGCCATCTGCCCGGCGCGGGGCATGGCGGTGCGGAACTCGGCGAAGGCGAGGTGGGTGCGCAGCTTGACGTTATAGCTGCAGCCGAACCACGTCATGATGAGGAACAGGAAAGGCGGCAGGGTTGTCGACCACGGGGCCTGTTCCGAGAGCACGAAGCGGCGGAAGACCTCGACGAAGATGATGCCGCCAATGGCGAGGTAGGAGACGACCATCACGGTGGATTCGAAATTGCGCTCGAACCACGGGCTTGCGCGGTAGATAAGCAGGATCAGCACCGCCGTGGCCAGCATCGCCACCAGACCCATCGGCCAGATGGCCGGGTTGCGCATCGCCTCGCTCAGCATCCATGAATCGCCTTCGGCGATGGCGCTCAGAATCTCGCCTGCGCCGTCGAACCAGCCGGTCATTGCCTGTTCCTCCTGTCGGGTCGCGATGTATTCGCGCGGTCTTGGGCGCCGCGTGCGTCGGTGCGGGCCGCCAGCAGGCGGCCTGCACCGGGATCAATGCTAGCCGGTCAGGCCGAACGCCACCAGCGGCGCGGCTCGACATTCTCGGGCTTGGTATCTGCCGGGATCTGACGCGCGACGTCGTAGATTTCCTGATAGGTGTCGAGGCCGCCGGCCCAGTTGTTGAGCCGTTCGCGCCATTGCGCCCAAGGCTCGGGGTTGTACTCGGGCGAGCACATCTCCTCGGCCATCTTGATCTGGTCGTCGGCGAGGAAGGCCGGGCGCACGTTTTCCTTGACGAAGATCGTGTCGGGAAGCTGCGGATCGGAGAAGCCCACGGTCTTGACCAGCGCGGCCTCGTTCGCGGCCTGCACATGGGCCTGGGCCCAGTAGGCGGATTCCATGATCGCGTCCTGCAGGTGCGGCTCCATGCTGTCGAAGACCTTGGCCGACATCGAGGTGTGCTCGGTGCCGCAGAAGAACTTGAGGTCGATCGACTGGCTGACCACCGGCGACATGTTGGCATAGGCCACGGCCGAGGCCCATGTTTCGGCGCCGTCGATCAGGCCCTGCTTGAGGCCGTCGAGCGTTTCCTCCCATGCCACGGGCACCGGGTTGAGGTTGAGGAGCTGCATGGCGATGCGGCCGAGCTGGGTGCCGGTGACGCGGTTCTTGGTGCCGAAGAGTTCCTCGAGCTTGGTGACGGTGGGCTTGTCGGCGAAGGACTGGCCCATCTGCAGGCCGCGGAGTTCGCAATGGCTGAAGAGGAATTTCAGGCCGTGGCGTTTTTCCAGCGGTTCGCGCAGGAGTTTCATCGATTCCGGGCTGTAGAGGAAATGGTACTGCGAGGCCCGTGTGGGGAACATGTAGGCATAGTCGAGCACGTTGAGATAGGGCGCGCCGCCGGCCGAGTTCTGGGTGGAGGCGGCGTACATGTCGACGACGCCAAGCTGGGTTTTCTCGACGCAGGAGAGCTGGCCGCAGATCTGGTTGTCGCCGATGAATTCGACGCGGATCTCGCCCTCGGTGCGTTCTTCGAGGTCGCGGCAGAATTCCAGCGCGCCCATGCGTTCGATCAGCAGGTTCCGCGCATTGAAGCCGGAGGCGCCCATCTTGAGCGTGTGCTTGGCTTCCTTGGCGAAGCGCTTCTCGTAGGTGCTTTCAGCCGCCTTGGCCAGCGAGGGCAGGCTGGCCGCCCCTGCGAAGGCGCCTGCGCCCAGCAGCACCGACGACATGCCGAACTGTCCCGATAGACGGAACAGATCCCGGCGGGTGATCCCGCTCAGGGCATTGGATACTTTCATGGTCTCCTCCCACGTTGCGTATTTTTGATACTTGCAGTCTCAATATTGGTCGACCTATGTTCGGTCTGGCAAGAGAAATCTTTTCTCTGCCCAAGGATTGGAGGAGGTCGACCGAAAATGCCCGAATTGTCAGCGGATTACGTGATTGTCGGTGCTGGCTCGGCGGGCTGTGTTCTGGCGAATCGGTTGTCGGCTGACCCGTCCATCAAGGTGGTTCTGATGGAGGCCGGGGGGCGGGACTGGAACCCGTGGATTCACATTCCGGTGGGGTATTTCAAGACGATGCACAACCCCTCGGTCGACTGGTGCTATCGGACGGAGCCGGACCCGGGGTTGAATGGCCGGCGGCTGGATTGGCCGCGGGGCAAGGTGCTGGGCGGGTCGTCCTCGCTGAACGGGCTGCTGTATGTGCGCGGCCAGCCGCGGGATTACGACCGCTGGCAGCAGATGGGCAATGCGGGCTGGGGCTGGGATGACGTGCTGCCGCTGTTCAAGCGGTCGGAGCGGCAGGAGCGGGGGGCGGACGAGTTTCACGGGGACGAGGGCCCACTGTCGGTGTCGAACATGCGGCTGCAGCGGCCGATCTGCGATGCGTGGGTCGCCGCGGCGCAGGAGGCGGGGTATCCGTTCAACCCGGATTACAACGGGGCGAGCCAAGAGGGCGTGGGGTATTTTCAGTTGACCGCCCGGAATGGCCGGCGATGTTCGAGCGCGGTGGCGTTTTTGAACCCGGTCCGGAAACGGCCCAACCTGACGGTTCTGACGAAGGCGGCGGCGAGCCGGATCGTGTTCGAGGGCAGCCGGGCCGTGGGCGTGGCCTATCGTGATCGGGCGGGGCAGGAGCATGTGGTGCAGGCCGGGGCGGAGGTGATCCTGTCGTCGGGGGCGATCGGGTCGCCGCAGTTGTTGATGGTGTCGGGGATCGGCGAGGCGGAGCAGTTGCGCGAGCACGGGATCGAGGTGCGCCGGGATGTTCGGGCGGTAGGCAAGAACATGCAGGACCATTTGCAGGCGCGGCTGGTGTTCAAGTGCAATGAGCCGACGCTGAACGACGAGGTGCGCAGCCTGTTCAACCAGGCGCGGATTGCGGTGAAGTATGCCATGTTCCGCAGCGGGCCGATGGCGATGGCGGCGAGCCTTGCGACCGGGTTCCTGCGGACGGGCGAGCATGTCGAGACGCCGGATATCCAGTTTCACGTGCAGCCATGGTCGGCGGACAGCCCCGGCGCCGGGGTGCATCCGTTTTCGGCCTTTACCGTGTCGGTCTGCCAGTTGCGGCCCGAGAGCCGGGGGGAGATCCGACTGGCGGGGGCGGAGGCCGGGGTCTACCCGACGATCCATCCGAATTACCTGTCGACGGAGACCGATTGCCGGACGATCGTGGAGGGGATCAACATCGCCCGCCGTATCGGCCGGCATGCGCCGCTCAGCCACAAGATATCCGAGGAGTTCCGGCCGGATGCGGCGCTCGACATGGAGGATTACGAGGGCACGCTGGACTGGGCGCGGAACAATTCGACGACGATCTATCACCCCACTGGCACCTGCAAGATGGGACCGGGGCCGGATGCGGTGGTCGATGCGCGGCTGCGGGTGCATGGCATTGCCGGGCTGCGGGTGGCGGATTGCTCGATCATGCCCGAGATCGTGTCGGGCAACACCAATGCCCCGGCGATCATGATTGGCGAGAAGGCATCGGACATGATCCTAGAGGACCGCAAGGCGGCGTCCTGACCGCGTTCGGGCCTAGAACAGCGTGCCCGGAAGCCATGTCGCCAGTGACGGCAGCATCCAGACCAGCAGGACGCCGATCGCCTGAAGCCCGATGAAGGGCACGACGCCGGCGTAGATGTGGCCGGTGGAGACCTCGGGCGGGGCGGCGCCGCGCAGGTAGAAGAGCGAGAAGCCGAAGGGCGGGGTGAGGAAGCTTGTCTGCAGGTTGATGGCAATGAGGATGCCCAGCCAGATCGGATCGTGCCCCATGAGGATCAGGGTGGGGGTGACCAGCGGCAGGACGATCACCGAGATTTCCACGAAGTCGAGGAAGAAGCCCAGCACGAAGACGAAGAGCATGGTGAAAAGCAATGCGCCGGTGGGCCCGCCGGGGAGGTCTTCGAGCAGGGCGGAGACGCGCTCTTCCCCGCCGAGGCCGATGAAGACGAGGGAGAAGATGCCGGCGGCGAGGATGGTGGCGAAGATCATCGCGGTCATGGTGAGGGTCGAGGTGGCGGCCTCGTGCATGACCCTGTCCCGGATGGTGCCGCGAAGGGCGAGGAGGAGGGCGACGATGCCGACCACGGCAAGCCCGGCGTAGAGGGCGCCGAGCGCGTAGTCGGTGGGCGACAGGTCGCTGCGTTGCAGGCGGACGGGCAGCGCCCCGGAGAGAATGCCGAGGAGGATCAGCGCGGCCGCGCCGAAGATGATCAGCCGCGGGCTGTAGCCGAGGCGGTGGCCCGCCATCAGGATCGCGCCGACGGCGCCGACGGAGGCCGCTTCGGTCGGGGTGGCGACGCCGCCGAGGATGGCGCCCAGCACCGCGAAGATCAGCAGAACCGGTGGGACAACCGCGCCGAGGATTTCGGCGCTGTCGGGCTTGGCGAGGTCGGCGGAGGCGGGCGGCATGTCCTGCGGGCGGATCATGCCGCGCAGCAGGATATAGGCGAGGTAGAGCCCCACCAGCATCAGGCCGGGGATCAGCGCGGCGGCGAAGAACTGGCCCACCGAGAGAGTTTCCACCGAGAACTTGCCCTGTTCGTACTGGGCCTGCTGAAAGGCGTTCGACATCACGTCGGCGAGGATGATGAGCAGGGTGGAGGGCGGGATGATCTGCCCCAGCGTGCCGGCGGTGCAGACGATGCCGGAGGCCACGCGCGGGTCGTAGCCGGTGCGCAGCATGGTGGGCAGGGCGATCATGCCCATCGCCACCACGGTGGCGCCGACGATGCCGGTGGAGGCGGCGAGCAGGGCGCCCACCAGCACGACGGAGATGCCCAAGCCCCCGCGCAGCTGCCCGAAGAGGCGGCCCATCGTGTCGAGCAGCACCTCGGCGATGCGGCTTTTTTCCAGCACCGCGCCCATCAGGACGAAGAGGGGGATGGCGATCAGCACCTCGTTGCTGAGCAGGCCGAAAACCCGCTGGCCCATGGCGCCGAGAAGCGAGATGTCCATCGCGCCCGTGAGCCAGCCCAGATAGGCGAAGGCGATGGCCACGCCCGCGATGCTGAAGGCGACGGGGAAGCCGCAGAGGATCACCGCGACGAGGGCGGCGAACATCAGGAGGTCGAGATTTTCGGTCACGAAGGCTTACTCAGGATCAGCTTTATGATCTCCGACAGGGATTGCAGCATCACGAGGATGCAGAAGGCCGGGATCAGGGATTTCAGGAGGAAGACCGCCTCGATCCCGCCGACGGAGATCGGACCTTCGAGGATGTTCCACGAGTTGCGCACCGAGGGCCATGACCAGTAGAGCAGCGCCGCCATGGACGGCATCAGCAGGCAGACATGGCCGAAGAGGTCGATGGTGCGACGGGAGAGGCGGGAGGCCTTGGCATAGAAGATGTCGACGCGGACGTGCTTGTCGACCAAGAGGGTGTAGCCCGCGCCCAGCATGAAAAGCGTGCCGTGCATGTAGAGCACGCTTTCCTGCACGGCGATGGAGTTCACGCCGAAGACGTAGCGGCCCAGCACGATGCCGAACTGCACCAGCACCATCAGCAGCGCAAGCCATTTGGTGACGGTGGCCACGATGGTGTTGAGGCCGTCGAGCGTTGCGGCGATGCGGTTCATCTGTCCCCCGGGAAAAAGTCGATGCGGCGCACGGCGGCGCCGCATCGGTGTTCGAACGATCAGTAGCCCATCACGCTGGCGCGGGCGTTCATTTGACCGTTATCGGCATAGGTCATGTAGCCGCCGACGAGGTCGCGATAGGCGATGAAGCTTTCGGTGATGCGTTTCACCAACTCGTCGTCATCCTGACGCAGTTCGTCGATGACCTCCTCGGCCGCCGTGCCCATCGCCGTGATCACGTCGTCGGGCAGCTTGCGGACGGTGACGCCGTGCTCTTCGACAAGGGTCTTGAGCGCTTGGGCGTGCTTGGTGGTGTATTCCGTCCAGACCGGGTTGTAGAGGCTTTCGCAGGCAAAGCTGACGGCCTGTTGCAGATCTTCGGGCAGTTCGGCGAAGATATCGGCGTTGACGCCGCATTCCTCGGCCGAAGACGGCTCGCCCACGCCGGGCCAGTAGTAGTTCTTGGCGATCTGGTGATAGCCGAGCGCGCTGTCGGTCCACGGGCCGATGAATTCGCCCGCGTCGAGCGCGCCGGTCTGCAGCGCCTGGAACATGTCGGGGCCACCCATCGCTTGCGCGGCCATGCCCAGCTTGCTGGCCATTTCCGAGGCGAGACCGGTGGTGCGGAACTTCATGCCCTTTAGGTCTTCGGCGGAGTTGACTTCTTCGCGGAACCAGCCGGCCCATTGCGGGCCGGAATTGCCGCAGAGGAAGGGCTTGATGCCGAAACGGCCATACATCTCGTCGTAAAGCTCCTGTCCGCCGCCGTGGTAGAGCCAGCCGACCTGTTCATCGGCGCGAAGGCCGAAGGGTTGCGAGCCGAAGAGCAGGATGCCCTTGGATTTCGAGCCCCAGTAGGCGGGAACGGCGTGGTAAAGCTCGGCCGTGCCTTCGCTGACCGCGTCGAAGACACCGCGGCCGGGAACCAGTTCACCGGCGGCGAAGAGCTTGACCTCGATCCGGCCGCCCGAGAGGGTGGTGATCCGGTCGGCGAGCATCTGGGCCGCGACGCCCGGCCCGGGCAGGTTCTTGGGCCATGCGGTGACCATCTTCCATTGGCGCACGTCCTGGGCGATGGCCGGGGCGGCAAGCGCGGTGGCCGCGGTGCCGACGGCGCCGGCTGCGAGGAACTTTCTTCTGTCCATACTGTCTCTCCTTGCTGGTATCTCTGACTTGCCGGGCATGATCCCTCGTGCAATCGGGAACCGCCCGGTATCATGCGGTAAGCTGACCAGCACGTTGCGACGGGTGCAAGCTGAATTTTGCGTCATGACCGGCGGATTTGCCGGGAGAGAGAAGGTGTTGCGCGGGTTTTGCGCCGTTTGCCGGAGTTCCGGTTATCGCATGAGCTTGCACCAATCGAGGATATCTGGTCTTTGCGGAACTGACCGGGACATCAATTCAGAGAGCCGCCATGCCCGCCACATCTCGAACCAAGATCGCCGTTGCCGGGCTGGGATATGTCGGGCTGTCGAATGCCGTGCTTTTGGCGGGGCAACATTCGGTTGCGGCGCTGGAGATCGACGAGGGCCGGGTGGCGAAGGTGCAGGCGCGGGTCTCGCCGATCGAGGATTCGGAAATTTCGCAGCATCTGGCCGAGCGGGAGCTTGATCTGCGCGCCACCACGGACGCCGCCGAGGCGATGGCGGGGGCGGAGTTCGTGGTCGTCGCGACGCCCACCAACTACGATCCGAGAACGAACCATTTCGATACGTCGAGCGTGGAGGCGGTGATTGCCCAGGCAAGAGTGCACGCCCCGGATGCCACGATCGTCATCAAGTCGACCATCCCGGTGGGGTTCACCAACCGGATGCGGGCCGAGACCGGGTACGAGGGCATCCTGTTCTCGCCCGAGTTCCTGCGCGAGGGCAAGGCGCTTTACGACTGTCTCTACCCGTCGCGGGTGATCGTGGGCGATCACGGCGAGGCGGGGCGCCGGTTTGCCGACATGCTGGTGTCCGCCGCCGAGAAGGATGACGTGCCGGTGCTGTTCGCGTCGTCGTCGGAGGCGGAGGCGATCAAGCTGTTCTCGAACACCTACCTTGCGATGCGGGTGGCGTTCTTCAACGAGCTGGACAGCTATGCCGTCTCGCACGGGCTGAACCCCAAGGAGATCATCGACGGCGTCAGCCTCGAGCCGCGGATCGGTGGGCATTACAACAACCCGTCCTTCGGCTATGGCGGATACTGCCTGCCGAAGGACACCAAGCAGCTTCTGGCGAATTACGATGACGTGCCGCAGAACCTGATTGCCGCGATCGTCGAGTCGAACCGGACGCGGAAGGATTTCATCGCCGACCAGATCATCGCGCGTGCCCCGAAGGTGGTGGGGGTCTACCGGCTGGTGATGAAGTCGGGGTCGGACAATTTCCGCGACAGTTCGATCCAGGGGATCATGAAGCGCGTGAAGGCAAAGGGGATCGAGTGCATCGTCTACGAGCCGGCGCTGCCCGAGGACGATTTTTTCAATTCGCGGGTCGAGCGCGATCTGGCCGTGTTCAAGGAGAAGGCCGACCTGATCATCGCCAACCGCCGGTCGCCTGATCTGTCGGACGTGGCCGAGCGGGTGTATACGCGCGACCTGTTCGGGATCGACTAAGCATCGTGGCGCGGTGCGGGAAGAGGGGGGCCTGAGATGGCCGGCGCCGAGGTATCCTGCGACCTGAGCGTGATCATTCCGGTCTACAATGCCGCCGCCACGCTGGAGCGGGTCGTGGGCGATGTGCTGGCGCTGCGAGGGCTGGGCCTGCGGTGCCAGGTGGTTCTTGTCGACGATGCCTCGACCGACGAGAGCGGGGAGATTGCGCGGCGGCTGGCGGCGGGGCATCCGGAGGTGGTTTTCCTGCAGCATGAGGTCAACGCGGGCGCCGGGGTGGCGCGGATGACGGGCTGGCCGCAGGCCACGGGCCGCTACGCGCTGTTCTTCGATGCCGACGATATCCTTCATGGCGACGTGTTGCGCCTGACCATCGAGCGGATGGAGGCGCATCCGCATGTGGATACGGCCATGCTGGCCTATCGGTACGAACGCGGAGGGGCGAATACCGGGTTGGAGATGTCCTTCGAGGATACGAAGGTGTTTCGCCGGCTGCTTAAGGAAGGGGTGCCCGCCATCGGCACGCCCGAGGAGATGGGCGCGCTGCTGACGGTGACGAACTACCCGTGGAACAAGGTGATCCGCACGGCGCATTTCCGGCAGGCGGGGCTGCGGTTTGGCAGTACGCATGTGAACAACGACATTCGCGGCCATTGGGAGATGATCCTGAAGGCGCGGCGCGTGATGCTTTCGGACGAGGTGATCTGTACCCATCTGGTCGATCCGGAGGGACCGAACATCACCAACCGGTTCGGGGCCGAGCGGTTGCAGATGCTGGAGGCGCTGGGCGAGCTTTACGACATGCTGGAACGGAACGCCGATCTGCGGCGGCGCGAGGCGCACCGGTTCTGGCGCGTGGCGCATCGGCTTTACTGTTGGGCGCGGCCGCGGCTGGAGCCGGGGATCGTGCCGCGGTTCGACGCGGGATGGCGGGATCTGATCGGGCGGATCGACCTTGGGGATTACACGGATCTGCGCCTGCGTCATGATCCCGATCTGGCCGACGCGCTTGCCAATCACCTGCTGGACCCGCAAGGTTCCTGAACCATGCCGAAGCTTTCGATCATCGTGACCGCCTATAACGTGGCCGGGTATCTCGGGCCCTGTCTCGACGGGATACTGGGCCAGACGATCAAGGATATCGAGGTGATCGTGGTCGATGACGGTTCGACCGACGGGACGGGGGATGTCATCGAGAGATATGCTGCAGCGGATGCGCGGGTGCGGCCGATAAGGTTCGGGGAAAACACGCCGGGCGGGGTGGGGCCTGCGGCAAATGCCGGGCTGGCGGAGGCGACGGGGGACTTCATCGGCTTTGCGGATGGCGACGACCTGTACGATCCGCGGATGTTCGCAACGCTGTATGATGCGGCGGTGACGCATGATGCCGATCTGGCGATGTGCCGGTATCACCTGATGGACGACGCGACCGGTGCGTTGGGAGAGCCCGACGAGGCGAGGTTCTGGCAGCCCTATCGCGAGACGACGGCGGTGACGCTGGATGCGGCGGGGCGGAGCGCGCTATTGCGGTTCATCGCGGTGCCGTGGCGCAAGATCTACCGGCGCGATCTTGTGGAGCGGGTGGGGCTGCGCTTTCCCGAGGGGGATTTCTTCTTCGAGGACAACCCGGTGCACTGGGCCGCGGTTCTGGGCGCGCGCCGGGTGGTGATGGTGCCGGATTATCTGTGCCGGCACCGGGTGGCGCGGCCGGGACAGACGATGGAGACCGCGGATCACCGGCTGCCGCAGATCTTTGCGCATCATGACACGATCCGCGACATGCTGCGGCGGGAAGGGTGCGAGGCGGCGCACCGGGGCGACCTGCTGCTGTGGCTTGCCACCCAGCTTGCGTGGGTGAGCGCGCGGGCCAAGGGCGAGGTGGTGCGCGGGTTGTATGACAGGCTGGTGCCGGTGGTGGCGCAGTATGACGCGGCCGAGATCGACGGGTTCTGTGCCAGTGCCGCGCCGTTCGGGACGGCGCCGTTGTTGAAGGCGTTGAAGGCAGGGGATTTCGAGGCCTTCCGCAAGGAAGTGGAGGCGCGGGGCGGCGCGGGGACCGAAGGGGCGCGGCCGGGGCGGACCAAGGGAACCTCGCTTTGGACGCTGGGCCTGTATCATCTGCGCCATTCCGGCCTGCGCCGGACGGCGCGGCTGACTGCACGTTACGCGGCGGAGCGGCTTGGCGGGGCGGGCCCGAGAAGGTTGGGGAAGGAGAAACACGCGGTGACACAGAAAGACCTTATGATGGGGCTGGTGGTTCTGCAGCGCGAGGTGCGGCAATTGCGGGACGAGGTGACGGCGCTGCGCCGGGAACTGGCCGAGGGCCGGACGCCGGGAAATGATACCGAAGCGCCCGAGGCGGGGCGCGGCGAAAGCTGAACGGGGCGGAACGGGCGCGATTGCGAGGCAGCTTGACAATGGAGGGCCTGTGCGCCCTAAAGCGGAACCTGAGCGGTGGAGGCCCGAAGGCCGCCATTGGAACATGAAGACAGCAGGTTGTTCTCTACATGGTCGATGACATTACCCATTCCAGCCACGATGCCACGCCGCCCCGCAGTTCTGAAATCGTCGCGCCGCTGACATCGCGCACGTTGTTCTGGCGGGCGCGCTTTCTTCGCGAGTCGCGGTTTCTGACGCATGTGCCGTTCCTGTTCTGGCTGATCGAGACCTGCCGGCCCGGCTTCGTGGTGAAGCTGGGGCTGGGCGACGGGGTGTCGTATTTCGCCGCCTGCCAAGCGCTGGACAAGCTCGAGACGCAGGCCGACTGTGTGGCCATCGACACCGATACAAGCAGGGGCAACGGTGCGGCCGCGGACCGGGACGGCGTGCTTCAGTATAACGAGGACAATTATTCGGAGTTCTCGCAGATTTTGCGCACCGATCTGCGGCGGGCGGTCAACCGGTTTCCCGACGGCTCTGTCGACTTGCTGATGGTCGATGTGGATATCGACGAGGAGATGATCGACCGGCTGACACATGACTGGCCGCGCAAGCTGTCGGAGCGGGCGGTGGTGCTGTTTCACGGGACGGGCACGCGGTTTGCCGAAGGGGCTGCGGCGGGGTTCCTCGACCGGATCATGGCGACGTTTCCCCATGTCAGTTTCGAGGGCGGCGATGGGCTGATGCTGGTGCTCTACGGCGCGCAGCGGCAGGACCGGCTTCGGCGGCTGACGGATTTACAGCCGGGGGTGCGGGGGTATTTCGAAATCCGGCATGTATTCCGTCGGCTGGGGGCCACGCATGAATACGAATGGCAGAGCCGGGGCCGCGCGGCGCGGGAGGCGGAGCTTGAGGCCCGGCTTGCGGCGGCGGAGGCGGAACTGGCCCGGCTTACGCAGGAGAATGCGCGGCCGGGTCGGGAGGCCGAGGGATTGACGGCTGCGGAAACAGCCGGGCGGGCGCAGCCGACTCCGGCTCCCGAAGGGCTGGGAGGGAATACCGTGCCGGGTGCCCGGCCGTCGGAGCTGGCCCGGCTCACGGGGTTGCTGGAAGAGGCGGAGGGTCAGCGGATCGCGGAGACGACGGAGCTGGGCGCGCGAGCGAGACAAGCAGAGGAACGGGCAGAGATTGCCGAGCGCAGCCTCAATGAGGTTACGCATGAACGGAATGCGCTGCTGGCCAGCACCTCGTGGAAGGTGACGGCCCCGATGCGCAAGATCGTCCGTTCGGTTCGACGCCTGAAACCCTGACCTTTCGGCGGGCGTTCGTTTGGAAGGCCCTGCGTAAGGGCCTTATGGCATTCGCGCCGTCATCAGCCGAACGAGACCTTCGAGAGGTCGAAGGTCAGCAGCGTCTCCGAGGTTCCGTTCCCCTTTAGATCGAGAGAGAGGATGCTGCCCTTGCAGGTTAGCGAGACCTCTTCCGCGTGGTCGCCGAAGCGGAGGGACGTCAGGGTGGCCCGGGCCAGCGGAATGTCGAAGGTCAGCAGCTTGCCCTCGGTCATTTCGTTGTCCTTGTAGGTGACGAAGGAGCGGCGGTCGAAATCGTCCTCGAGGCCGGTCTCCTTGCGTTCGCTGGGCGTGGTCTGGTGGCTTTCGACCTTGGCGTCGGCGTCGCCGGGCAGGCCTGCGTTGAGGCTGCGGATGGTGTTTGCGGCCAGTTTCAGGGAGGTCTGGCGGATCGCCACGTCTCCGTCCGGCGTGTGCAGGGTCAGGCCGTCCTCCGCAGGGTCGACCTCGGGGTCGATATGAAAGCGGATTTCGGGCTTTGCCTTGCGCGAGCTGCTGAGCGGTATGTCGATGATGGCGACGTGGCTGTTGCGGTACTGGCCGAAGATGCGGAGCCAGCTTCGCCCCTTGCCCATTCGCCCGGAGAGCGCCACCGCCGAGACGCCATCGCCCGTTGTCACCCCGAGGATATCGCTTGTCACCTCGACCGGGTCACGGTCGAAGATCGGGGCGTTATGCGCGAGCTGGGTCTGAAAATACTTGTAGCGCATCGGGTTGGCGTATTTGAACGGTCCGCCGGAATCGATGAACACCGGTTTGCCGTGCCAGTGGCAGACGAAGGACATGGCATCCCAGTGGCCGTGCGGGCCGCGGAACGGGCGGTGCAGGAAGGTGGACTGCAACTGCCGCTCCGGCGGTTCGGGGCTGCGGAAGATGAAATATCCGTCCTGCGGGTACTGGCTGAGGAAGGGGTAGGGTTCGCCCTCCTTGCCCTCGCTGCGGTGATAGCGGACGCGGGGCGTCTGGAACCGGGGGTCTTCGAAGGCGGCGATGTATTTCTTGTTGAACCGCTGGAAGTGCTTGCTGTCGCCGATCCCGGGGAGGCGGTGAAAGACCGGCATGATATCGTGCAGGAACTCGTTCATCCGGGTGAACATGTCGTCGGACGCGTTGTTGAGCGGGTGGCCGATGCTTCGGAAATATTCGCATGTCTCGTGCAGGCGGCCCATCAGGAACACGTGGTAGAAGATGGAATGTTCCTTGACCGTGCCTTCGGCATGGCTGACGGCGCGCTCGATGAACTCGTCGACCTTGGTGCGGGCGAATTCAAGCGTGCGCTTGCGGCGTTCATCGTCGGTCAGGAAGACCATCGCCATGTCGGCCAGCCCCTCGGCCTGAAACAGGGTGTGATTGGAGAACTGCCATTTCTCGGAATCGAGATAATCCATCAGCGTCTTGCGGTGGAGCATCATCACCTTGCGAAGGCGGGCGTTGAATTCAGGCGTGATCCGCTCGGGAAGGCCGCGGGTGTAGAGCCAGGCGATATAGGACGCGCGGTAGCCGGTCGCGTGATCGTCCCAGATGTCATTGTTGGGCCGCAGGCCTTCGGCCTCGACGTGGCGGACGAATGTCTCGAGCACGTCGAACGCCTTCTTCCAGTGCGGTTCCTGCGGATTACCGTTGACGTCCTCGTCGGTGAAGACGCTCGTCCAGGCCATGGAGTTGAAGTAGATCCGCCAGACCGGGTTGCCGGTGGGGTGAACCGCCCAGTCGGTCAGATCGGCGAGATCGAAATGGGGAAAGGTGTTGCGGATCTCGATCAGGCCGGATTTGCGAAACAGCTTGTTGAACCTCGGCGCGTCGTAGACTTCGCGCTCGGGCAGACGCAGCAGCGGTTCGATTTCCTTGATGCGTTCGATCTCGCCCGGCCAGAGGTTTTTCGGCTTGGGCGCGCCGGCCCTGTCGGCCGGCGGCTTCTCCTGAAAGATCTCGCCCGGTTTGCTGCGGTCGGGTTCGGGTTTCTTGCCGGGGCCGGCCGGCGCGGCGGCCGTCTGGGTCTGGGCAACGGGGGAAACCTGTGTCGGGGTGGATTTGTCCGCGGCCTTGTCCGCCGTGTAGCTGGCGAGCGCCAGCACCATGATCCGGCTCCTCAAGCCCCCTTTGAACACGCAGATATCGGGAACGCGTTTGTAGGTGCCCGCGATCTTGGTCACGGGCTTGGGTTCGGCGGTGTAATCGACGTCGGTATACTCGAAACCGTGCTTGTCGCGCAGCCACAACATGTCGTCGTCGAGCGCGTTGAGCTCGGCCACCAGTTCGGGCCTGAGCTGGGGCGGCTCGTAGATGCCGTTCCTGTTGGACACGTCGAGCAGCGTGGCGAGCAGGCCGTCCGTTTCCTCGTTGAACTTGTTGTTGTCGTTGGGCCAGATGGCGTTGCGGTAGTCCTGGATGATGCTCATCACCTCGGCGCTGAGCGTCTCGTTCTTCTCGCGGCTGGGGGCGGGGAGCTTGCCGACGAGGTCGGGCGCGACCACCGAGATGAAATCCTCGCAGACGTCACCGTTGACGAGGGCCTCGCGCTTGTATTCGCGCAGGATCAGCTCGGCGCCGAGCGGGTCGTAGGATTCGAGGATCTTGCGCGCGGTCTGCTTGGCCGGGGGTTTGAGGATGCCGGAAGCCTTCAGCGTCTGAAGCGCGGCCGAAAGGTAATAGCTGGCGGGCGAGCGGAAATAGACGACGACCGAAATCCGGTCGAACAGGGCGGTCAGGCGGTCGAAAAGGGGCTGACCCAGCTCGGGTTTGAATTCCCGGCCGAGAAATTCGGAGGTCAGGATCACGTTGTCCGGATCGACCTTGCGGATCTTTGCCTCGATGTCGTCGAAATAGTCGTGGAAGGCCTTGAGGTTCTTTTCCACGTCATTGCCGTAGCGGTGCATCAGGTAGCGCGGCGGGCGGTCGCCGCAGACCGGCAGGGCCAGCGCGTTATGGTGATTCTTGCCCTCGGTCAGCGGGTAGTACACGCCGTTCATGGCAAGCTGTTCGCTGTTCTTCTTCAGGAAGTCCTGCAGCGATTGTGTGCCGGTGCGCCCGGTTCCGATGTGGAGGAAGAGATGCATTCAATGACCTTGTTGTCTCACGATGTCATGTGTCCAGAACCGGGGAGAAATCCGGCCAGTCGTAGTCTTTTGCAAGCGCCAGGGCCGCGCGGTGCATCGCTGTGCCTTCGCCTGCGTCCTTGCGGGACAGGATCGTCTCGATGGCCTCTGTGAGGGCTGTATCGCCCTTGTCCGGGTCATAAAGCACACCCGCCTCGCGGCCTGCAAGAACTTCTCTGGTGTGGCCCACCGAGGGGATCACGACCGGCGTTCCGAAGCTGAGCGCCAGCAGCATGGAGCCGGAGGTGAGGATGTTGCGGTAGGGATAGACGGCGGCATCGGCGGCGTTGAAGAAGAGCTGCAACTCGGCATTGTCGAGAAACCGGTCGGCCACCCGGATGCGGGCGAGTTCGTCTTCGCCGAGCGGTGGATTGATCCCGAGCAGCGGATCGAAGGATTGCTGGCCGGCCAGCACCAGAAGCGTGTTCGGACGCTTGGCCAGCAGATCCCGGAAGGCGAGGATGAGCTGTTCGACGCCCTTGTACGGGCGCATCTGGCCGGTAAACAGGATGACGTCGTCATCGGGGGCGATGCCGAGGGCGCGCCGGGCGGCCGCACGGGGGATGTAGTTGGGATAGCTGCCGATGTAATTGCCGTGGGGCGAGATGCGAAGCTTGTCCTTTGGCAAGGGAAAGTGGCGTTCGACCTCGGTCACCGATGCCTCTGAATGCAGGTGCAGGACATGGGCGAGCCGGGCGATGCGGGCGGAGAGGTCTGCCTCGACCTCGGGGAAGGCCGTGTCGTGGGAGACCGTGTTGTGCACGGTCCATGCCAGCCGCCCGCCGCCGGCGACGAAGGTTTCGAGCCTTGCGGCGAAGCTTTCGGCGACCTGCCGCGCGGTGGCGCTGTCGCTCACGTGGGCGAACAGGAAGTTGAGCCAGTGCAGGTGGAAGGTCACGCGCGACGGGCGGTCGGGCCGTTGCAGCACTTCGAGCGCCGCGTCGATATCGCCCGCGACCACCTCGGTATGGCAGCGCGTCCGGGCGTAGAGACGTTTCTGGTAGGGGTTGGAATAGGAGTAGTCGGGCCAGAACAGGACCATGTCGGTCCCCTCGCGCAGGCGATAGGTGATCTTGCGCGGCGCCTCGGGGTCGGGGGCGTGGACATCCCACAGGCTGTCGAGCCCCAGCCGCCTGAGAGCTTCGCGCTGGGCCCGGTAGGTGTTGGTGGTCTGGTGATGCTCGTTCACTGACGAGGTGTTCCTGCCGTGCCAGCGGCGCTGGTAGAAGACCTCGTCGACGTGGTGGAACGCGCCGATCTCGCTCAGCTTCAGGAACATGTCGTAATCGACCGCGTTCACGATGTCTTCGCGGAAGCGGCTGGTGCGTTCCCATGCGGCGCGGCGGAACATGCGGAAGTGATGCGTGATCGAGGTGATCATCATCTTTTCACGCGAGAAGACGGGCCAGCTGTATTCGTTCTTGACGTGGGTGCCGTTCTCGTCGACGCGCTCGGCCGAGCTGTAGCAGCATACGATGTCGGGGTGGGCGTCGAGATATTCCATCAGCGTCCGCACGGCGCCGGGTTTGAGGGCGTCGTCGGAATCGAGCTGGCCGATATAGAGGCTGTTGGACATGCGCACCGCCTGGTTCGAGGCAAAGCCGATGCCCCCGTTGGGGTTGTCGGACCATCTGACCCGCGGTTCCGTAGCGTACCGTGCCTCGAGGCGCGCCAGGGTGTCATCGGTCGAGCCGTCATTGGCGATGCAGACGTCGAGATCGCGGACATCCTGCGCCAGAACGCTGTCGATGGCGCGCTCGATGTAGCGGCTGGCGTTATAGGCGGGTATGTAGATGCTGACCCTTGGAACCTCGAAACTGCCGTCTTTCTTGCGGTCCCAGTCGTTGGGGCAGAGGCTGCGATAGAGGTCGGCGTCGGCGGGGCACGCCTTGGGGTGGGAGATGCCGGCGAGGTGGCGGGCGGGCTGTGGCGCGAAGTAGGCGCCGGCGTTGTACATTCGGAACGCCAGTTCGCGCGCGGCGTGGTACGTGTCTTGGAAACGGGTGTCGGGCGGGCCGACCCGCCGCAGCAGTGCGGCAGGAACGCCCATGTTCAGCCCATTCACCTCGCGGAAGGGGAAGCGGTTGTTGAGCGTGCTGGCGTTGACCCCGCCCGAAAAACCGGTCTCCATCGAACCGGTGCCGGAATACTGCACCAGAGGCTGAACGAGGGTGTCGGTCAGCGTCGCCCGCCACGACATGCGGCGGAGCGCGAGATCGTCGAGGGCGACGAAGCCGTTGAGGAACAGGACGAAATCGCTGTTATCGGCGATGCGGCGGATCTCGGCTTGCGCGTCGCTGTCCAGGATGTCGGCAGCCAGAATGTTGCAGGTGCCGCTGGTCTGGAATCCGCGTGCGGCCGCGGTGCCATCCGCCCCGGCAAAGACCGTGACGGAGAGGCTGCCGGGAAAATCCTGTTGCGCAAGACGGTCGAGAACCAGGCTGATCTCGTCCGGTCGGGCCGGTGCATAGATCACGTGCAGGCGGATGGTCGTATCGGGCCCTTCGGGCAGCAGCGTGGCGGTGGCGTCGTCGATGAACGCGTGATCGTTGCGCGCGCCCGGCCAACGGGGGAGAGCGAGGTGCGGGGGAAACCCTCCGGGCACAGCGCGCCCGGCGTCCAGACGGCGGAAGGGTGGGTTCAGGCGCCCCCCCGGATAGCCGAGGTAATCCGATGGCGTGTTGACCTTGCGCGGGACCCGCACGGCGCTTTGGGCGCGGCGGAGGTGGCCCGCGTAGATATCGAGGGTCTCCGAGTCGATGCGCGGGTGATAGCTGAGCTGGTTCAGAACGCGTTCGGCGAGGTCGGTGTCGCCCTTTTCGATCAGGTCCAGTACGATCCTGAACCGGGTCCAGGCGTTGCGGGGCTGGTCTTTGAGCTGGTCAGCGATGGTCAAGGTCACGTGCCCGCGTTGTCAGTGTCTTCTTGGCTGTTCGGACTTCGGATGACGCCTGTGCCAAAACACCGGCTTTATCGACAACCCGGCGCGCGACTTCAAGACCCGCGCCGGAAAGGACGCCGGTTTCCCGCCGAACGGTATGGTTACAAATCGGCATAGAGCGTTTCGCCCAGATCGGGCCAGTCCAGTTCGCGGGCGCGGGCCAGTGCCGCGTCGGCCATCCGGTCGATCGTGCCGTTGTCCTTGCGCGTGAGCAGGCTGCGCAATGCCCCCAGCAGGGCGCCGGTTTCCTCGGGGTCGTAGACGATCCCGGCATCGGTGCCGTCGAGAACCTCGCCCGTCATGCCGACCCGTGGCACGATGGCCGGCAGACCGAAGCTGAGCGACAGGATCAGGGAGCCCGAAGTGAGGATGCGCGCATAGGGGAAGACGGCGACATCGGCCGCCCGGAAGAAGAGCTGCAGTTCCGGTTCGTCGACGAACCGGTCGGTGGCGAGGATGCGGTCGCGCTCGGCCCGGCTGAGCGCGGGCCTGAGCTTGCGAAGCACCTTGTGATGCATGGCGCCGGCGATCACCAGTTTCGCCTTGGGCCGGTCGCGGAGCAGTTTGCGGAACGCGGTGACCAGCCGGCCGACACCCTTGTACGGGCGGACCTGTCCGGCAAAGAGGATCACGTCGTCATCGGGGGCAAGGCCAAGGGTTTCGCGCGCGGTGTCGCGCGTGACGTAATCGGGATAGACGCCGAAGTAGTTCCCGTGCGGTGAAATGCGGACTTTCTCGGGCGGGATCGGGAAGGCCGCGCGCACTTCGGTCAGCGATGCGGTGGAGTGCAGGTGGATCACGTCGGCGAGCTCGGCGATACGCCGCGAAAGGTCGGCTTCGAGCTCAGGGAATTCCGCGTCGTGGGAAATGACGTTGTGGACCGTCCAGACGATGCGGCCGCCTTCGCGCTTGAAGGCGGCGAGATCCTTGAGGAAGGCCGCGACGTTGCGCCTGGCGTGGCTGGTCAGCCGGACATCCTTGAACAGGAAGTTCACCCAATGCAGGTGAAAGATGATGCGTTGCGCGCCGTTTGCCTGTCGCAATGCCCGGAGCGCCGAGGAGATCGGCGCCTCGACGATTTCATGGTCGCGACCGGCCTTGCGATAGAGCAGATTCTGGTAGGGGTTGGCGCGGTCATAGTTCGGGTAGAAGAAGACGCGCGGCTTGGGGCTCTTGCAGCGGTAGCTGACCCAGCGCGGCTCCTGCGGGTTGGGGAGGTGTACCTCCCAGTGGCGGTCGAGGCCCTGCCGTTTCAGCGCCTCCGTCTGGACGCGGTAGGTGTTGGCCGTCTGCGAGCGCTCGTGCAGGAACGACGTGTTCCGGCCGTGCCAGCGGCGCTGGTAGAGGATCCGATCGACGTGGTGGAAATCACCGGTCTCGGTGAGCTTGAGGAACATGTCGTAATCGACGGCGTTGCGGATGTCGGTCCGGAAGCCTGTCGTGCGTTCCCACGCCGCGCGGCGGAACATGCGGAAATGGTGGGCGATGGAGGTGATCATCATCTTCTCGCGCGAGAAGACGGGCCAGTTGTATTCGTTCTTGATATGATCGCCGTTCTCGTCGATGCGCTCGGCCGAACCGTAGCAGCAGACCGTTCGGGGGTGGGCATCGAGATAGTCGGCAAGCTGGCGGACGGCGCCGGGTTTGAGCACGTCATCGGAATCGAGTTGGCCGACATAGAGGCCGCGGGTCATGCGCACGGCGCGGTTGGAGGCGTGGCCGATGCCGCCGTTCTTGCCGTCTTCCCATCGCACGCGGGGATCATCGCCGAAGGCGCGTTCGAGGATGTCGAGCGTGTCGTCCCGTGAGCCGTCATTGGCGATGCAGACCTCGAGATCCTGCAAATCCTGTTCGAGGACGCTTTCAACGGCCCGTTCGATGTACTTGGCGGCATTATAGGCGGGGATGTAGACGCTGACCTTCGGTACGCGGTAGTGCCCGTCCTTCTGCCGGTGGAGGCGATCGGGGCAGAGATCGGCCAGCAGCCGGTCGTCCGCGGCGGTGGAGACCGGCGCGCGGGCGGGATGCAGCCGCGGCACGAGAAGCGGCGAGAAATAGGCGCCGAGGTTGAAGACGCGGAACGCCATCTCGCGCGCGGCATGGGTGGCAGAGGTGAAATTCGTGTCGGGGCCGCCGGCCCGCTGGAGCAGGGCGCGGGGCACCATCAGGTTCAGCCCGTTCACATGCCGATACGGCAGGTCGTGGCCGAACGGGTGGGGCGAGGACTTGATGGCGTACGGGGTGGGCAGCCGCATCTCCGGCATTTGCAGCAGGGGCTGGACGACGTTGTCGGAAACCTGGCCGAGATGTGCTGCACGGGCAAGCGCGCCGGGGTCGAGCGTGACCTCGCCGGAGAGGAAGAGGAACAGGTCGGCCTGTGGCGTGGCCTCGGCGACGTAACGGGAGGCGCGGGGAGAGAGGAGCGGCGCCTCGAGCAGGTCGACCTCGTGCGGGGACGCCGCGAGGGCGGTGTCGAGTGATGCGCTGCGCGACCCGGAGAAGAGGGTCACCTTGACGGGTGCCCCGGATTGCTGTCGGTCGAGCTGGGCCAGAAGGCGTTCGGCGTGGCTGGTGTCCTGCGCGTCGCAGAAGACGTGGATCCGCGTGTTCGCATCCTGGGCAAGCGGGGCAAGGCCCGCGGCGGCGGCATGCAGGAAATGGAAGTCGTTGCCCTGGCCCGCGAGTTCGGGCAGGGCGAGATCCGGCGGGTAGGGCCGGGGCACGTAGCGATCGGCCTCGACCGCGCGGAAGGGCACCCGCAGGAGGCCGGTGGGATTGGCCGTGAAGTCGGCGGGCATGTCGACCTTGGGCCGTCGGTGCTCCGGCGGGATGCGGGCCTCGACATGGTGGCGGAACATCTCGTAGAGGCCCGGCTCGATGTCGGGGTGAAAGCGGATGCCGTCGAGGTGCCGGCGGGCGGCGGTGGCCTCGCCCAGGCCGCCCAGGCGCAGGGCCTCGGCGATCTGGCCCCAGGCGTTGCGGGGGCCGCAGGGGGGTGTCATCCGGTCGTCAGGCAAGGTCTTTACCTCCGGCGCAGCCGGCGCACGGCCCGCACCAGAACGCGCAGTGGCGCGGTGATCCGCCAACTGGTGCTTGCACGGATTTTTCTCAGGTCGCGCTCGCCCTCCTGAACGCGCTGTCGAAGGAACGCGATTTCCGCTTCCATGTCGTGCAGGCGATCAGACAGGCTGATCCCGTCGCCCGCCTCTGTCAGAGTGGCGGCTTCGGGTTCGGCGACCATGGGGTCCGGCCGGTTGCGGCGGAGGGCGATCCGGTCTTCCTCGAACTCGATGAGCTTGGCCAGCAGGCGCTCGACATCCTCGGAATGGCGCGAGGGCGGGGGGGCGATATCGCGGGTCGATTCAAGCGGGCGCGGGCCGGCGCCGCGGGCCATGAGGTCGAGCCGGTGCATCCGGCCCTGCCGGTCGAGGAAGGTGTCGAAGGCACGCCGTTCTGCGCTGTCGGCGGGGAGGGCGGCGAGTTCCGACAGGGGCGAAGGTACGCCCGGTGCGAGCACGAGCGCCATCTGCGGCGCGCTTCGGCCAAAGACCATAACCGTCCGGTCGGGCGGCTGCACGCCGGCAATCAGCCCTTCGGACAGGCCCGGCCCGTAGAGGAGCACGGCGGCGGCGCCGTCCAGATGGGTTGCCACGCGCGACAGGTCCCTGTCGCGGCGTGCGGCGTCTTCAGACAAGTTTGCGGCGAGAAGGGCGAAGTTTTCGGCCTCGCCGATCTCGGCCTCGCCCCCGACCGGGCGCAGACCCTTGTACGCGGACCGCGCCGTCTCGAACGCCGCCACACCGGTTGCCGCGCAGTCGGCGTTGCAGCAGCGGGTGGACAGGTTTAGGCGGTTCGCCGCCTGACAGAAGGCGAGGTGCGCGGTGCCGGTCGTGCCGCCGACGGTCAGCACGGCATCGGGCCGGAAGAGTTCGGTCAGCCAGAAGATGAGGGGAAGCGCGGGCAAGGCGGCCGAGTCGTCGAGGTAATCCGCCGCCCAGCTGAGCGGGTGGCCGACCAGTTCGAGCAGCCCGTCGATGCGGGGGCTTTCGGTGTCGGAAAGCCTGCCGGTCGTCGCCCCGTCAGAGGGGTCTTGTTGGGCCGTTGCCGTCAAGCTCATTACCCCGTACGGACCGTGCGGCCCGCGTCAGACATTGTTTTCCGCACGGATTCAGTTGCGTGCATAAATGTCTTCATACCGGATAATGTCGTCTTCGCCCAGATATATGCCGGTCTGCACCTCGATCAGCACGATCGGCACCTTGCCGGGGTTTTCGAGCCGGTGCACGGTTCCGAGGGGGATATAGACGGATTCGTTTTCGGACAGCAGCTTCACGTCGTCGCCGATCGTGACCCTCGCCGTGCCCTGCACCACGACCCAGTGTTCCGACCGGTGGTGGTGCGATTGCAGCGACAGGGAGGCGCCGGGATGCACGTGAATGCGCTTGACCTGAAAGCGGTCGCCGAGGGCGAGGGTTTCGAACCAGCCCCACGGGCGGTGATCCTTGCGGAATTCGGTCGCCTGCCTGGCGCCCTTCTCTTTCAGGGCGCTGACCGCTTTCTTGACGTCCTGTGCGCGCGAGGCATCGGCGACCAGAACGGCATCGGGCATGGCGACGGTGATGATGTCCCTGAGGCCGATGCCGACCACTTCGAGCGAGCTGTCCTCGGACCGAAGCAGGGTGTTGTCGCAATCTATGGCGGTGGCTTGACCGGAGGTTCCGACGCCGCGATCGTCGACTCCGCCTTCGCGCCAGACGGCATCCCAGCCGCCGAGATCGGACCAGCCGCCGGAATAGGGCACGACGGAGAGGTTGCCGGCCTTTTCCATTACCGCGTAATCGATCGATTCATCGGCCGCGCCTGACCACGGGCCGGGCGCGAGCCGCAGGAAGCCGAGGTCGCACTCGCCCTGATCGAGCGCTTCCGTGACCGGGCCGATCAGTTCGGGTGTATGGGTTTCGAAGGCTTCGAGAATGGTCTTCACCGAGAAGAGGAAGATGCCCGCGTTCCAAAGGTAGTTGCCCGAGGCGAGCATTCTGGCGGCCGTCGCCTCGTCGGGTTTCTCGACGAAGCGTTTCAGGCCGTGCGCTTGGGGTTTTCCCTCCCCCGGGGGGGCGTCAAGCTCAAGATACCCGTAGCCGGTTTCCGGCCGGTCCGGCGTGATGCCGAAGGTGACCAACTGGCCGCTTTCGGCGGCGGGCACGCCGGCGCGGATGGCCTCGTGGAACGCCTCGACGTCAGGCACCACGTGATCGGACGGGGCCACCAGCATGAGCGTGTCAGGGTCGTTCCGGGAAAGCCAGAGCGCGGCGGCAAGGATCGCCGGGGCGGTGTTGCGGCCCTCGGGTTCGATCATGATGGCACTGGGGTCGATGCCGGCGGCGGCCAGTTGTTCGACGACGATGAAGCGGAAGGCGGTGTTCGTGACCACGAGGGGGGCGTTGAAGCCTTGTCCGCTGAGGCGCCCGGCCGTGGACTGGAACAGGGTGGTTTCGCCCAGAAGCGGGACGAATTGCTTGGGATAGCTCTTGCGGGAGAGGGGCCAGAGCCGTGTGCCCGAGCCGCCGCAAAGAAGCAAAGGCGTGATCTTCATTCCACGTAACCCTGATCAGACTGCGGGGAGCGGACAGGTTTCCGCCGGTTCCCCGGTTTCTTTCTCATTTGCACGCCGAATGCAACTATGCTGCGCCCGCCCGGCGAAAACCGGGCGGGCTGGCCGCTGAAAGGGGGTGGCAGGCGCGCCCTGAGAGAGACGGGACGGTCGGAGCCTATTTCCCCTTCCAGACCGGATCACGCTTTTCCGAGAAGGCGCGGGCGCCTTCCATCTGGTCCTCGGAATCGTAGAGTATGTCGACGGTTTCGAATTGCCGCCTGGTGATGCGGTTCATCGCATCGTGGAAGGTCAGCGCCTCGGCCTCGCGGACGATTTCCTTGATGGCGGCGTAGACCAGGGGCGGGCCGGAGGCGAGGTGGTCGGCCAGCTTGCGGGCTTCGTCCATCAGGGTGTCGGCCGGGTGGATCTGGTTGACGAAGCCCCAGCGCGCGCCTTCCTCGGCATCCAGCCAGCGGCCGGTCAGCAGCATTTCCATGGCGATGTGATAGGGGATACGCTTGGGGAGCTTGACCGAGGCCGCGTCGGCCACGGTGCCCGAGCGGATTTCGGGCAGGGCGAACTGGGCATGGTCGGCGGCGAGGATGATGTCGGCCGAGAGCGCCCATTCGAAGCCGCCGCCGCAGCAGATGCCGTTGACGGCGGCGATGACGGGTTTGTTCATCGCCCGCATTTCCTGAAGCCCGCCGAAGCCGCCGACGCCATAGTTGCCGTCGACCGCGTCGCCATCGGCGGCGGCTTTCAGGTCCCAGCCGGGGCAGAAGAACTTCTCGCCCGCGCCGGTGATGAGGGCCACGCGCAGATCGGGGTCGTCGCGGAATTCCTTGAAGGTGTCGCCAAGGATGACGCTGGTTTTCAGGTCGATGGCGTTCGCCTTGGGCCGGTCGAGCGTGACCTCGAATACGTGGCCGCGGCGCTCGGTCCTGACGGGTGATGCGGTCATGTGGTTCCTCCGATGGTGATAAGTGCGTCCACCGCCACCGCGCGGGTTTCGGTGCAGATGAGCGGGTTGATCTCGACTTCCTCCAGCCGGCCGGCATGGGCCGCGACGTAAGACTGCACGGCCAGAACGGCCTGTGCAATGGCGCCCATGTCGGCGCCGGGCTTGCCGCGGTAGCCGCGCAGCACCTTGGCGATGCGGAGAGAATTGAGGGCCTGGGTGATCTCGTCCTCGGTCGCGGGCAGCAGAAGCGAGGTGCTGTCGCCCATGATCTCGGTCAGGATGCCGCCGGCGGCCAGCGTCAGTACGTAGCCATGGGCCGGGTCGCGGGTGACGCCGATGAGAAGCTCGGCGACGGTGCCGTCGATCATCTCCTCCACCAGCCAGCTTTTGCAGGGCATGGCGGCGGCCTGTTCGAGGGCGGCGGCCGGGTCATCGCGGGCAAAGGCGACGCCGCGGGCCTCGGTCTTGTGGGCAAGGCCCTCGGCCTTGATGACGAGCGGCGTGCCGATGTCCCGGATGGCCTCTGTCAGGGCGGTTTCGGTTTCGGCCCGCTTGGCGGCGGGGATGGTGACGCCGTGGGCGGCAAGCTCGGCCTTGGCGACGGCCTCGCTGAGCGTGTGTAGGTTGGCCGGTGCGCCGGGGTGCAGGAGCGCATGCGGTTCCAGCCGGGGCTGGCCGAGCCATGCCGCCGCCGCGATCGCCGTGAGCGCCTCGTTAAGGCCCATCAGGGGCACCATGCCGCCGGCGATGATCCGGTCGGTGACGGCCTCGGTCATGGCGTCGGGCAGGGTGGCGACGATGGCCAGCGGTTTGCCTGTCTGCCTGGTGGCTTTCTCGCCCGCCTCGTAGATGCAATCCCACGCGGCGGGGTCGCAGCGGTCTTCGCGGGGGAAGTCGGCGACGAGGCAGCCGAGGGAGATGTCGCCCCCCAGCATCGCGCCGAACGTGGCGGCCATGCGGGGCACGTCCGTCCAGATGAAGGTGTGATAGTCGAGCGGGTTGGCGAGTGCGACCATCGGCCCGAGCGCGTCGCGCAGGCCCTGACGCTGGGCGCCGTCGAGGGTGGGAAAGCTCACCTCGTGGGCAAGGGCGGTGTCGGCCATGAGGCTGGCCTCGCCGCCCGAGCAGGACATCGAGACGATCCGATTCGAGGGCAGGGGGCCGGTGAAATGCAGGAGTTTGAGGGTTTCCAGCAGGGCGGGGAGGCTTTCGACCCGGGCGATGCCGAGGCGTTTGAGCAGCGCGCGCGCGCCGGCATCGGAGCCGGTGAGCGAGGCGGTGTGCGAGACCGCCGCCGCCTGTGCCTGTTCCGAGCGCCCGGCCTTGAGCGCGACGACGGGCTTGCCGAGGGCGCGGGCGCGGCTTGCCAGCGCTTCGAAGGCGCGTAGGTCGCCCACGCCTTCGACATGCAGGCCCAAGGCGGTGACGCGGTCGTCTTCCAGCAGGGCGGTGCCGATCTCGGCCAGGCCAAGCTGGGCCTGGTTGCCGGCGGTGGCGACATAGGCCAGCGGCAAGCCGCGGGTCTGCATGGTGATGTTGATCGCCATGTTCGAGCTTTGGGTGAGCACGGCCACGCCACGCTCGACACGGGCGCCGCCATGCTGGTCGGGCCAGAGCAGGGCGCCGTCGAGGTAGTTGATGAAGCCATAGCAGTTGGGCCCGATGATCGGCATGTCGCCAGCGGCGTCGAGCAGTTGCGCCTGAAGGTCGCCGCCGTCGCCGGTTTCGGCCTGCGCCTCGCGGAAGCCGCTGGCGAAGCAGACCGCGCCGCCCGCACCCCGCTCGCGGAGGTGGCGGACCGTGTCGATGGTGAGGTTACGGTTGACGCCGATGAAGGCCGCGTCGGGGGCGCCGGGCAGGTCCTCGAGCCGCTGGAAGGCGGCGACGCCGCCGACGGTGTCGCGCTTGGGGTGGACGGGCCAGACCGGCCCGGCGAAGCCCATCTTGCGGCATTGCTCGACGACGCTGGCACACCACGCGCCGCCGCCGATCACGGCGATGGAGCGGGGTTGCAGCAGGCGGGAGAGGTCAGGCATGTGGCCCCCGTTTCGAATAAGAGATGAATGCCTCCGGCGGGGATATTTGGGGCCAGAAGAAGCAACGGTTTGTTAACCCCGCCCTGCCATTCTTGCCTTGCGGTACAGGCTGGGAAGCCGATGACCGCGCCAGGAGAAGCACGTTGCGGTGTTTCCGATCACGGGGAGGCTCTATCGGCTTCCCCGTGTTTCTTCTGGCCATAAATATCCTCGCCGAAGGCATAAAAGTTCTTTTACGCCCCCAGCGGCCGCAAAAGTTCGCGGCTGATGATGTGGCGCTGGATTTCCGATGTGCCGTCCCAGATGCGTTCGACCCGGGCGTCGCGCCAGAAGCGTTCGATGGGGAAGTCGTCCATCAGCCCCATGCCGCCATAGACTTGCAGGGTCGCGTCGGTGACGCGGGCCAGCATTTCCGAGGCATAGAGCTTGGCCGAGGCGATTTCGCGGTTGGCGGGCAGCCCTTGGTCGAGGCGCCAGGCGGACGCGAGCGTCAGCCAGTCGGCGGCGTCGATCTCGGTGATCATGTCGGCGATCTGGAAGCTGACGCCTTGGAACTTGCCGATTTGCTGGCCGAACTGCTTGCGCTCTGCGGCGTGCGCGAGCGCGTAGTCGAAACAGCGGCGCGCCCGGCCGACGCTCATGGTGGCGACGGTGATGCGGGTGGCGTAGAGCCATTCGTTCATCACCGCGAAGCCGCCGTCGACATCGCCCAGCACCTGCGCATCGGGCAGGCGACAATCGTCGAAGTCGAGGATCATGTTCTTGTAGCCGCGGTGGCTGACCGAGTTGTAGCCGTGGCGGATGGTGAAGCCCGGCGTGCCGCGGTCGACGAGGAAGGCGGTGATGCGTTTCTTGGGGCCCTTGTCGGTCATGTCCTCGCCGGTGGCGATGAAGACGATGACGAAATCGGCGTGATCGGCGCCGGAGATGAAGTGCTTGGTGCCGTTCACCACCCAGTCGCCGCCATCGCGCCGCGCGGTGCATTTCATGCCGCGCACGTCCGAGCCCGCGTCGGGTTCGGTCATGGCCAGCGCGTCCATCCGCTCGCCGCGCACGGCGGGCATCAGGTAGCGCTCGCGCTGTTCGTCTTCGCAGGCCATCAGGATGTTCTGCGGGCGGCCGAAGAAATGGGTGAGCGCCATCGAGCCGCGCCCCAATTCGCGCTCGACGAGGGCGAATTCGAGGTGGCTGAGGCCGGGGCCGCCCACTTCCTCGGGGAAGTTCGAGGCGTAGAAGCCGAGGTCGAGCGTTTTGCGCTTGATCTCGTCGGCGATTTCCTTGGGCACCTCGCCGGTGCGCTCGACCACCTCTTCATGCGGATAGATTTCCTTTTCGACGAAACTCCGCACGGTGTCGACGATCATTTCCTGTTCGTCGGTCAATCCGAAATGCATGTCAGTCCTCCTTGTGCAGGGCGGCCAGCGCCTCGACTTTGGCGAGCACCTCGTCGGATGGCTCGCAGGTGCGACGGGTCTCGAGGCTCACGTGCAGCATGAGCTGCTCGCAGGTGGCCATGACCTCGCCGTCGCTGGCGCGTTTCATCTCGTGGGTGCAGCGCAGTTTCTTGCCGCGTCCTTCGGTGACGCGCGTATGAACCACGATGCGTTCACCGGCATGTGCCTCGGCAAGGTACTTCGTGGTGGTCTCGACGGTGAAATAGTTGAACCCGCGGGCGGCATAGTCCGCGCTGGTGGGGGCAAGGGCTGCGCCGTCCTCGGCGCTGACATAGGCGATGACCTCTTCGGCGGCATCCGAGAAGAGCTGGCCGTAGCGCCCCTCGTTCATGTGCCCGTTCAGGTCGGTCCAGTCGGTGGGCACGACGCGGTCCTGCGTGACCATGGGGTTGGCCGGCTCGGGGAGGTGGCGGATCGTCCTCTGGTGGGTGTTGATCAGGCGGCCCGAGGCATTGCCCTGCTGGCGCAGCGCGCGCATCATGGCGATCAGGTTCTTGTCGCGTTTCTTTTCCAGCTCGCGGATCGAGAGGTGGCCGGATTGCGCGTCGGACTGGTCGGCGATCATGTCGACCAGTTCGGGCGTGAACTCGGGCACGTCCATCAGCTTGGTCCAGGGCCATTTCAGGGCCGGGCCGAACTGGGCCATGAAGTGGCGCATGCCGGCCTCGCCGCCGGCGATGCGGAAGGTCTCGAAAAGCCCCATCTGGGCCCAGCGGAGGCCGAAGGCAAAGCGGATCGCGTTGTCGATCTCCTCGGTCGTGGCGATGCCGTCCTTGACCAGCCAGAGGCCCTCGCGCCAGACCGCTTCCATCAGCCGGTCGGCGATATGGGCGTCGATCTCCTTGCGCACACGGAGGGGGTAGAGGCCCACGGTGCGCATGAGGTCTTCGGCCTGCGCCACCGCCTGTTCGTCGCTGGCGGGGGAGGGGACGACCTCGATCAGCGGCAGGAGGTAGACCGGGTTGAACGGGTGGGCGACCATGATGCGCGAGGGGTCGGTCGCGCCTTCCTGAAGCTCGGAGGGCTTGAAACCGGAGGTGGAGGAGCCGATGATCGCCTGGGGCGCGGCCGCCTGGATCTCGGCGAAGACCTTGTGCTTGAGGTCGAGCCGTTCGGTCACGCTTTCCTGCACGTAGTCGGCCCCTTCCACCGCCTCGGCGATCGAGGCGTGGAAGGTGAGCGTGCCCTCGTCGGGCAGGGCCACGTCGTAGAGCATCGGCAGCGAGGCGCGGGCATTGGCCATCACCTCGCCGATCTTGCGTTCGGCTTCGGGGTCGGGGTCGAACACGCGCACGTTCCAGCCGTTGAGGAGGAAGCGAGCGGCCCAGCCGCCGCCGATGACGCCGCCGCCGATGATCGCTGCTGTCTTGGTCATTGTGATGTCTCCTTGGACAGGGAGAGGTCGTAGCCCATCCATTCCATGATTTCCCTTGCGGCCGTGATCCGGTCGGCGCCGCCGGTGGCGGTGCGGTCCATGATCCAGCCGTAGCGGCCATCGGGGGTGCCGATGGCCGCGGTTCTGTTATCGGCGTCCATCCAGAGCACCCAGAGGGGGCTGTCGCCGAAGGTTTCGGTGTTGCCGGCGCGGAATCGGCCCTGGCCAAGCGGGGTCAGGGTGGCCTCTACGGGGCCTTTGACGGCCGTGCCGGTGAGGGTGAGGGTGAGGGCGTTCCCGCTTTGGGCAAGGCTCAGCGTGCCGACGAGGTCGGACGTGCCGGGCCAGCCGGTGCGGATATGCCAGTCGCCCGCGAGGCGGTCGGCGGTGACGTTGACCTGGCTGGAGATGCGGGCGTCGGGGTCGCGGATGGTACCGGTCTCGGGGCCGGTGCTACAGGCAACCAGCATGAGCGCCAGGGCTGCAAGCAGTGCGACATGGCGCGAGCCGCGCGCATATCGTGGCGCTGACGGTCGGGTCATGGCACCATGCTCTCGGTATGACCGTCGACGGCCAGAACCTGCCCCGAGACCTTGCCGGCGGCAGGGGACGCGAGGAAGAGTGCCATGTCGGCGAGGTCGTCGCCGGTGACCCATGTGCGCAGGCTGGTGCCCTTGACGTAAAGGGCGCGCGTTTCCTCGACGGTGAGGCCGCTGGCCTTTGCTTCCATCTGCAGGACACGTTCCATGCGCGCACCCTCGACCGCGCCGGGGGCGATGGCATTGACGCGGACGCCAGCCGGGCCAAGCTCCATCGCCAGGGTCTTGGTGAGGCCGACCAGCCCCCATTTCGCCGCGACGTAGGGGCTGCGGAAGGGCACGCCGTGAAAGCCCGAGGTCGACGTCGTGATCAGGATCAGGCCCGAACCCTGCGCTCGCATCAGCCGCGCGGCCCAGCGGCAGGCGAGGAAGGCGCCGTTCAGGTTGACGCCGATGCAGGCCTGCCATTCGCCGTAGTCGAGATCCTCGATCCGCCCGGCGGGACCGCCGGTGCCCGCGTTGGCGCAGAGCACGTCGATGCCGTCGAAGCTGGCCTCGACCTCGTCGAAGAAGGCCTGCATCTGCGCCTCGTCGGTGACATCGGCCTGTCGGGCGAGCATGTCGGGGTGATCGGCCTGAACCTGAGCGACCGCCGCGGCGTCGGCGTCGCATAGCGCGACGCGGTCACCGCGTTCGGCAAAGCGGCGCGCCAGCGTCAGCCCGATCCCCGATGCGCCGCCGGTGATGACGACGCGCTGGTTCATCCCTTGGGCGCCTGTTTGGTCAGGCCCAGTTTCTTGCGCACATCCTCCGGGCCGATCACCTTGGCGCCCATACGCTCGATGATCTCTTTCGCGCGGGCGACCAGTTGCTCGTTGGTGGCCAGCACGCCCTTGTCTAGCATCAGGTTGTCCTCGAGCCCGACACGGACATGGCCGCCGGCCAGCACCGAGGCCGCGACATAGGGCATCTCGTTGCGGCCGAGGCCGAAGGCCGAGAAGGTCCAGTCATCGGGGACGTTGTTGACCATGGCCATGAAGGTGTTGAGGTCATCCGGCGCGCCCCACGGCACGCCCATGCAGAGCTGGACGAGGGCCGGGCTTTCGAGGATGCCGTCCTTGACCAGTTGCTTGGCGTACCAGAGATGGCCGGTGTCGAAAGCCTCGATCTCGGGCTTGACGCCGAGGTCGGTCATCATCTTGCCCATCGCCTGCAACATGCCGGGCGTGTTGGTCATGACGTAGTCGGCCTCGGCGAAGTTCATGGTGCCGCAGTCGAGAGTGCAGATCTCGGGCAGGCATTCGGCCACGTGGGCCACGCGCTCGGTCGCGCCGATCATGTCAGTCCCGGCATCGTTGAGCGGCAGGGGGTTCTCGGTATCCCCGAAGGTGATGTCGCCGCCCATTCCGGCCGTGAGGTTGAGCACCACGTCCGTGTCGGAGGCACGGATGCGGTCGGTCACTTCGCGGAACATCTTTACGTCACGCGACGGCGCGCCGGTTTCCGGGTCGCGGACGTGGCAGTGAACGATGGCGGCCCCGGCCTTGGCCGCCGCGATGGCGCTGTCGGCGATCTGTTCGGGGCTGCGGGGGACGTGCGGGCTCTTGTCCTGCGTGCCGCCCGATCCGGTCACGGCGCAGGTGATGAAGACCTCGCGATTCATGGCAAGCGGCATTGGCTTCCCCTCCTGTTGCGTCGGTTCTGCGCCACCCTATCGTGCTGGTGTGGCGGTCGATTTTGCGGTAATAGACAAATATCATGCCTGAATGGACAAAATTGCCGGGCCGCCCGGTGCGCATCGCCTTCCTGCTGTTCGACGAGTTCTCGAACCTGTGCCTTGCCAACTGCATCGAACCGCTCAGGGCGGCGAACACGTTGACGCATGCCAACGCCTTCGACTGGCGGATCGCGACGATGGACGGGCGCACGGGAAAGTCGTCGAGCGGGATCGACATTCTGGCCAGCGCGGCGCTGAGCCAGGTGGGGGCGGTGGATTACCTGTTCGTGCTGGCCAGCTATGCCCATGAGAGCCACGACACGTCGGCCAACCGGCGGATGCTGCGGGCGGCGGCGCGGCGGGCGGAGGTGACGGTGGGGCTTGATTCGGGGCCGTGGCTTCTGGCCTCGGCGGGGCTGCTGAGCGGGCGGCGGGCGACGGTGCACTGGGATTTGCTGGATGCGTTCACCGAGCGGTTTCTCGACGTGGAGGCGAGCCAGGCGAGGGTGCTGAGGGACGGGCCGTTCATGACCTGTGCGGGGGCGATGTCGGCGCTCGACCTGACGCTCGACCTGATTGCCGAGCATCTGGGCCTGTCGGCGCGGCTGGACGTGGAGGCGCTGTTCCTGCATGGCGACCCGCCGGTGGGCAAGGCGGACGAGGCGGTGGCCGATCCGATGGTGCGGCGGGCCTTGGGGTTGATGCGGGAAACGGTCGAGCGGCCGCTGCCGCTCAAGCAGCTGGCCAAACGGCTGTCGTGCCAGCCGCGCACGCTGGACCGGCATTTCCGTGCGCGGCTGGGCGCGCCGCCGGGGACGGTTTACCGGCACCTGCGCCTGTCGGCGGCGCGCAAGCTGATCGAGGACAGCCGCCAGTCGATTTCCGAGATCGCGCTGCGCTGTGGCTATGACAGCCCGGCCGCGCTGACCCGGGCAATCCGGCGGGCCTATGGCGCGACGCCCTCGGCATTGCGCAGAAAATGATCAGGCTTGCCCATGAGAAGCAGCAGGCGTAGGTCTAGGAGGGTGAACGACAAGTAAGCGTTTGCCCGTTCTTCTGTACTGCCCGATAACGGTTCGGGCGGCACGGGTCTCTGAAAGGGGTCAGGGTTGGCGCGATAGACAGGGAATGACAAGATGAACTACCAGGCACCCACGTCACTTGACGCGGCGGTGGACATTCTGGCGGGCGCCAAGGGCGACTGCCGGGTTCTCGCCGGCGGTACCGACCTTCTGGTTCGGATGCACTCGGACATGGCCGAACCGGATACCGTTCTCGATATCAAGCGTATCGACAGTTTGCGGGCCATCACGCAGGAGGATGGCGGCTGGCGGATCGGGGCGGCGGTTTCGGCCGCCGAGATGGGCGAAAATGCCGATCTGGTCGCGGATTGGCCGGGCGTGGTGGAAGCCGCGAACCTGATCGGGTCGACCCAGATCCAGGGCCGCTGCACGATCGCCGGGAACCTGTGCAACGCCTCGCCCGCGGCCGACAGCGTGCCCGCGCTGGTGGCGGCGGAAGCGATTGCGCGGATCGCCGGGCCGGACGGTATTCGCGACGTTCCCGTTGAGGACGTGCCCGTGAGCCCCGGCAAGACCTCGCTCAAGCCGGGTGAACTGGTGGCGTCGACCTTTCTGCCGGCACGACCCGAACGGTCGGGCGATGCCTATCTGCGGTTCATTCCGCGCACGGAGATGGATATCGCCGTGGTGGGCTGTGGCGTGTCGCTGACGCTGGATGCCTCGGGGAACTGCGTGGCGGCGCGGGTGGCGCTGGGGGCCGTGGCGCCCACCGTCATCGTCGTGCCGGAGGCCGCCGAGGCGCTGGTCGGCACACCGGTTGACGAGGATGCGCTGACCAAGCTGGCCGCGGCCTGTTCGGCGGCCGCCAAACCCATCGACGACAAGCGCGGCACCGCCGAGTACCGGGTACACATGGCCGGTGTTCTGGCCCGCCGCGCGGCTGTTATCGCGAAGAAACGCGCAGGAGGCGCAGCATGAGCATGATCCACGTCACCACGACCATCAACGGCGTTGCACAGGAATACCTTTGCGAGGCCGACGAGACGCTTCTGGATGTGCTGCGCGACCGGCTGGGCATGACCGGCTCGAAAGAGGGCTGCGGCACGGGCGATTGTGGGGCCTGTTCGGTTACCGTGGACGACCGGCTTGTCTGCTCCTGCCTGATGCTGGGCGCCGAGGCCGAGGGCCGCAAGGTCGAAACGATCGAGGGCATGGCCGAGGGCGAGACCCTGCACCCGCTGCAGCGCAAGTTCATCGAGCATGCCGCCCTGCAATGCGGGATCTGCACGCCCGGTATCCTTGTCGCGGCGAAATCGCTTCTGGAACACAATCCGAACCCCACCGAGGAAGAGGCGCGCTATTGGCTGGCGGGCAACCTGTGCCGGTGCACCGGGTATGACAAGATCATTCGCGCCGTGATGGCCGCGGCCGAGGAAATGCGGGAGGCTTCGTAATGGCACTTGACGCGAAAGTTGACGGAAAGTTGGATTTCAAGGTCGTCGGCACACGGGTGAACCGCCCTGACGGGATCGACAAGGTGACGGGCCGCGCCCGGTTCGGCGCCGACATGACGGCGCCCGGCATGCTGGTGGGCAAGGTGCTGCGCAGCCCGCACGCCCATGCGAGGATCACGTCGATCGACGTCTCGGCGGCGGAAGCGCTGGAAGGCGTGCATGCCGTGGTGACACGCGCCGATTTCCCGCAGGTGGAGCTGGACGAGGCCACGTGGGACGTGCTGGATAACTGCATGGCCGGCGAGAAGGCGCTCTATGACGGGCATGCGGTGGCCGCTGTTGCCGCCTCGTCGGAGAGCGTGGCCAAGAAGGCGCTGAAGCTGATCAAGGTCGAGTATGAGGCGCTGCCGCATGTGATCGCGGTCGACGATGCGATGAAGGCCGACGCCCCGGCGCTGCATGAGGGCCGGCAGGTCGAGAACGTGCCGGAGGGGATGGGGGCCAACGTGGTGGCCCGTTACGAGTTCGGTCATGGCGATATCGAGGCCGGCCTGTCGAAGGCCGACAAGGTGCTGGAGCGGACCTACAAGACCGAGGCCACCCACCAGGGCTATATCGAGCCGCACGCCTGTCTTGCACAGGTGGGCAGCGACGGACAGGCCGATCTTTGGTGCTGCACGCAGGGGCAGTACATGGTGCGTGACACCTGTGCCGCGATCATGGGCCTCAGCCAGAGCCGGCTGAAGGTGACCGCGTCGGAAATCGGCGGCGGTTTCGGCGGCAAGACCACGGTGTTCATCGAGCCGGTGGCACTGGCGCTGGCCAAGAAGTCGGGCCGCCCGGTGAAGATGGTGATGAGCCGGTCGGAAGTGCTGCGGGCCACGGGCCCCACGGCGTCGAGTTCGATCGATATCCGCATGGGCATGACCAAGGATGGTCAGATCACCGCCGGCTTCGCCGAGCTTCGTTACCAGGGCGGCGCCTATCCGGGCTCGCCGGTCGAGATGGGGGCGATGTCGGCATTCGCGCCCTATGACCTCGAGAACGTCAAGACGGTGGGGTGGGACGTGGTTGCCAACCGGCCGAAACAGGCCGCGTACCGCGCGCCGGGGGCGCCGATGGCGGCCTTTGCCGTGGAAAGCGCCATTGACGAGCTGGGCAAGGCGCTGGACCTTGATCCGCTGGAGGTGCGGCTGAAGAATGCCGCGCGCGAGGGCACGAAGGCGTCTTACGGCGTGACCTATCCGGCCATCGGGCTGGAGGCGACGCTGCGGACCGCCAAGGATCACCCGCACTGGAGCGCGCCTCTGGGCGAGAACCAGGGCCGTGGCGTGGCCTGTGGCTTCTGGTTCAACTTCGGCGGCAATACCTGCGTGTCGCTGAACATCACGCCGGACGGCACGGTGAACGTGATCGAGGGCAACCCGGATATCGGCGGCAGCCGCGCGTCGATGTCGATGATGGCCGCCGAAGAGCTGGGCGTGCCTTACGAGCGGGTGCGCACGGTGATCGCCGATACCGCGTCGCTGGGCCTCAACGACGTGACCGACGGCAGCCGGGTGACCTTTGCCGTGGGGCTGGCCACCATCGAGGCGGCGCGCGCCGCCAAGCGCGAGATGTGCAAGCGGGCGGCCATGGTCTGGGGCATCGACGAGGAGGCGGTTGTCTGGGAAGATGGCGCGGCACGGCCTTCGGGGCCCAATGCGGGCAAGCATGACCCGATGACGCTGGCCGATATCGCGGCAATCGCGTCAAACACGGGCGGGCCGATCGCGGGCCATTCCGAGGTCAACGCGGAAGGCGCGGGCGTAAGCTTTGCCACGCATATGGTGGATACCGAGGTGGACCCGGAGTCGGGCGCGGTAAAGATTCTGCGCTACACGGTTTTCCAGGATGCGGGCAAGGCGGTGCATCCCGATTACGTCGAAGGCCAGTTTCAGGGCGGGGCGGTGCAGGGCATCGGCTGGGCGCTGAACGAGGCCTATATCTATGGCGAGGACGGGGTTCTGCAGAATCCCGGCTTCCTTGATTATCGCGTTCCGGTGGCTTCGGACCTGCCTATGATCGACACGGTGATCCTCGAAATCCCCAACCCCGGGCACCCTTACGGCGTGCGGGGCGTGGGCGAGACGTCGATCGTGCCGCCGTTGGCCGCGATCGCCAACTCGGTTTCGGCTGCGGCGGGGGTTCGGATGACGAGCCTGCCGATGTCGCCGCCCAAGGTGCTGAAGGCCATTCAGACCGGGTGAGGTAAGACGCCCGTTTCGGGCTTGGCTTGGGGCCTTCCGATAGTGGGAGGTCCCGGCTCGGAAGCCGGGACGGGGGCGGAAAGGCTGGATGTCATGGTACAGGTCCGCATCTGGGGATCGCTTGCCTCGGCGACCGACGATCAGACCGAGGTCGAGATCGAGGCGGGCACGCTGCGCGAATTGCTGGACGGGTTGGCGGAGAAGTACCCCGGCCTCAAGCCACAGCTTGACCGGGGCGTCTCTGTCGCGATCGACGGCAAGGTCTATAATGACAGCTGGTTCACGCCGATTCAGCCGGACAGCGAGGTGGTGCTTCTGGCGCGGCTGCGGGGCGGGTGAGCCGCGACGCGCCGCGGCGATGCGCTGGAGGCTGATGGTCCGGATTGGATATTTGAAACCAAGAAGAAGCGGGGGCGTGTGCGGCAGGTGGCCCCCGGTGTCTTTTCCCCGTGGGAGCGGGGGCTAGCTTAGCGGGATGGATCAGGCGCTTTTCATCGGGTCGGAGATTTACCGGGGATCGAGCTATGGGCCGAAACACCCGTTGAGCATCCCGAGGGTGCCGACGGTGATCGATCTTTGCACGGCGATGGGGTGGTTCGCCCCCGGTCAGTATCGCCGCAGTCCGCGGGCCAAGCCACGGGCGCTTGAGCTGTTTCATACCGCGGAGTACGTCCGGGCCCTTCAGCGGGCCGAGACGGAGGGGCAGGTCACCGAGGCCGTGCGCGAGCGGCACCGGCTGGGGACGCTGTCGAACCCGGTCTTTACCGAGATGTTTCGCCGTCCGGCAACAGCAGCCGGTGGTTCGATGCTGGGGGCCGACCTTTTGGCGCGGGGCGGGGTGGTGTATAACCCCGGCGGCGGCACGCATCACGGCTATCCCGACCATGCCTCGGGGTTCTGTTATCTCAACGACCCGGTGCTGGCGATCAAGGTGTTGCTGGGGCAGGGGCTGAGCTGGATCGCCTATGTGGATATCGACGCGCATCACTGCGACGGGGTGGCGGCGGCCTTTGCGGGCGACGAGCGGGTACTGATGATCTCGACCCACGAGGCCGGGCGGTGGCCCTTTACCGGAGGGCTGGAGGATGAGGCGGGCGGCAGTGCCGTCAACCTGCCCCTGCCGCGCGGCACGGGCGACGACGGGTTCGCGATGGTCCGTGACGAGGTGATCCTGCCTGCGGTGGACACCTTCCACCCGCAGGCGATCGTGTTCCAGTGCGGGGCGGACGCGGTGGCCGAAGACCCGCTGTCCCGGCTGGAGTTGTCGAATAATGCGCATTGGGCGCTGCTGACGGCATTAATGCCGATGGCGCCGCGCCTGCTGGTGCTGGGCGGCGGCGGGTACAACCCGTGGACGGTGGGCCGCTTGTGGGCGGGCGTCTGGGCAACACTGAACGGTCAGGAGATACCCGACCGTCTGCCGCCCGAAGCGGAGGCCGTGCTGGCCGGGCTGACATGGTCGCGACGGTCGCGCGGGCCGACGCCGCCGCATCTGCTGACGACACTGCGCGATCCCCCGCGACCGGGGCAGATCAGCGATGTTCTGCGCCAAAGCGTGGGCGTCGCGGCGGCGCGGGGGAGGGCGTGGGCATGACACCGCGCGCAGACACGGCTGGCAGACCATTCCGGATTGCGTTAGTCACGTTGCCATACTCGACGTGGCAGGGCGCCGCGTCGAGAGGCTTGCTTATGTCCACAATGCGTTGAAAAGAATCATGTCCGGCGGAATGCGTGAAAGAGTATTGCATGTGGCCAGAGGCATTTTGCCAGGGTCGGTGGCGCGCAGGCTGAGGCGGCACGGACAGAGCGTGCGATCTGCGCCGCAGCGTCGTCGCAGCGGCGACGAGAGCCACAATGTCCTACTGGTGTCGAACTGTGCCACGCCGGTCTATGCGAAGGTTCTCGAGCGTTTGTGCCCCACGATCAGGGTGACGGCCTATGACGATCGGAGCGCCATGGCCAACCATGCGCAGTTCCTGAAGGATTGTGCCGCGAACGATAGCCTGATCCTTTCGCCCCTGAGGCGGGACGCGGCCGTGAAAGATGGGATTGACGAGACCAAGATCATCCTGTTGCCGCCCTTCTATTTCACGGGATACCACCCGGACACTGTGTATCTTGCCAAGCCCGACAAGACCTCGGTCACGACGCGGTTCGGAGCCTATCATTCGAGCATCTGCTATCTGAGCCATCAGGCCGGGCTCGGCATCGCCGACACCGTCTCGCTTTACACCGAGGAGGTGTATCGAGAGCTGGATTTCTTTTCGGCGTGGCAGACGGGGCGGGACAATCTGCTGAATGCCTTTTCCGATGCCGGTATACCGATCGATCCCATGTTTCGTCGCTGGGCGCGGCAGGGATGTTTCATGCATACCGTCAATCACCCGCATTCGCATGTTCTTGGCGATATCGGCCGGCTGGTCGCCGCCAAGCTGCCGGTGGAGCGGAGGGATGTCGGCCTGCCGGTAACGGACCCGCTGGCCAATGGGCCGAGCTTTCCCTGCTATCCCGAGATCGCGGAGGCCAATGGCGCCTGGGGCAGCTATTATTTCAAGCCGGCCCAGATCGATGAGCTGATGACCCTGACGGAGTTCGTGACCATGTGTTTCGAAACCTATTCAGCCTTTCCGAAGGGGGCGCTGATCCTCAGGAATTGGTCGCAGCGAAAGACGAGGGCGTTCGAGGCGTGTATCTCGGGCCGGTTTGGAGGCTGATCATGGCGGATAACCCCTATGAATCGGGGCAGGATTACCAGTTCTGGCGGCGCGCGGTGTCACGCACCGAGGCGCATCTGGTGGACCCGGTCACGCATCCGAAATTTACCCTGACCCGGACCGACAGGATCGCCACGGCGGGCAGTTGCTTTGCGCAGCACATTTCCAGACGGCTGGGCGCGCTTGGCTTCAACTATTTCGTGCCGGAGGGCGGTGAGGGTCTGACGCCGGAAGACCGGCAGCGGGGTCAATATGGCGTGTTCTCCGCCCGTTATGGCAATCTTTACACGGTGCACCAGTTGAACCAGCTTTTCCGTGAAGCGATGCACGGCGAGGGCAGGCACGAGACCGCGTGGCAGCGCGAAGACGGTCGGTTTGTCGATCCCTACCGGCCCACGGTGGCGCCCGAGGGCTATGCCTCGCCCGGTGATGTCGCGGAGGCGCGGGCCGAGCATCTGGGCCATGTCCGGCGCGTGTTTGCCGAGGCTGATATCTTTGTCTTCACGCTCGGGCTGACCGAGGCGTGGCGATCGAGGGAGGATGGCGCGGTTTTCCCGTTGGCGCCGGGCGTGGCAGGCGGCGGGTTCGACGAGGCAAGGCACACGTTTCACAACTTCACGATAGACGAGACCCGCGCGGAGCTGGCGTCGTTTCTCGACGGATTGCGGGAGGTGAACCCGGAGGTAAGGGTGTTGCTGACCGTGTCGCCGGTGCCGCTGATCGCGACCTTCGAGGATCGGCACGTTCTGGTCTCGACCACCTACAGCAAGTCGGTGCTTCGGGTGGCGGCGCAGGCGGCGTGTGACGCCTCGGACATGGTCGATTATTTCCCGTCCTACGAAATCATCACCGGAAGCCCGACCGGGGGGATGTATTTCGAGGAGGACAGCCGGGAGGTGAATTCCATCGGTGTCGCCCACGCGATGCGCAGTTTCGTGTCGGCCTATACCGACGAGGGCGATGGCCGGGCCGATATGGCGCTGCGACGCGAAGAGAGCGAAGCCTATGGCGAGGCCGCCAGCATCGTGTGCGACGAGGAAGAGGTGGATCGGTCGGTCTCGTCCTGACGGGTCAGGGCAGGGTTCCCAGCGTTTTCGCGAGCCCCCATGTCAGGGCGAGCAGGATCGGCTGATGCACGAGATAGACGAGCAGGCTGTGCCGGCCCGCCCATATCGCGGCGCGTGTGAGGCGGGAGGTCTTTGGCGGGCTTGAGCCGAGCCGCGCCGGCAGGTTGCGCCGCTCGGCCAGCTTGACCAGCGCGATGCCCAGCACGAAGGGGGCGAACCATGGGAAGAATGGTTCGAAATCGACGGTGTAGGGGATTTGGGGCGCAAGGCCCGTCCAGAGCAGCCAGGGTGCTGTGAAGATATCGCTGCGGAAGGTGGCGGGCAGCCAGATCACGAAGGCTGCAAGCAGGAAGAGCAGCAGGACAGGGAAGCGGAGAACAGCCAGCCCCACAAGGCTCGAGAGCGCGATGGAATGGAGGATGCCGTAATAGACGAAACCTTGCGGGATGAAGATATACGTGGCCCCCGTGACGAGACCCGCGGCCAGCGCAACCTTTGCAAAGCGTCTGAAGAATGGCCGCCAGCGAATTCGGTCGGGATGCGCGAGGCGGAGGCTGAGCCCGGCAATCATGATGAAGCTGCCGGCGGTCAGCATGGCGAAAACCCGCCAGAACGGGGTGTGCATCGTGCCGGGCGGGGCGATGCCGAAGAGTTCGAGATCGAAGGTGAAATGAAACACCGCCATGGCGACAAGTGCCACCGCGCGGGCGATGTCGAGTTCTTCGATCCGTCCGGGTTTCGCGTGCTGTGCGATCGGGGGCTCCTGTCGATGGGGTCGGATTGACAGGTAGCGCGTGACGCGGCCGTTTTCCATAGGCGGCCAAGGCGGTTGTGGCCAGCGCCGCCCGATCACGTCGCGGCGTTTTCGTTTGCATGACGGGGTGTTCAGAGATTATCCCTCCTTTACGTCAGGAATTGACCCTCTGGCGGGATGTGACGGGAAGCAGGGCCTGCCATGAAATTCTGCATCGTGGGAACGGGGCGCTGCGGGACGCGGCTGTTGCGAAGCATGATGAACGCGCATCCGGACGTCTTCGTGTTCAACGAAACGCACTGGATCGTTAACCTGCACGAGGCGTTCGGCACGGCCGAGACCCCGTTCGAGGACCTGCTGGACATCATGCTGCGGACACGGTTCGTCGATGGCGCGCGCGTGACGGAGATCGATGTGGAGGCCTTTCGCGCGGCACAGTCCGGCGGCCCGGCGAGCATGACGCCTGCGGCTTTCGCCGATGCCGTGGGCCGCTACTTCGCCGCGCAGGATGGCAAGGCGTACTGGGCGGACAAGACGCCGGATTACGGCTATTTTGCCGCGACGCTGCAGCTCTACTGGCCCGACTGCAAGATTATCCACCTGATCCGGGACGGCGCCAATGTCGTGCGCTCGATGATCGGCCATCCGGGGTACAAGGCGCTGGTGGCGCTGGGCCGGCAGAACTGGTGTCCGCTGTCGCTGAACTTCGAAGGCATCCCGGGGGGCGACCGGCCCCATGATCCGGCCGAGTATGTCGAGCTTTGGCATCGTAGGCTGACGCGGATCCGCAACGAGAGCGAACGGCTGACACCGGGCAGCTATCTCAAGATACGGCATGAGGACGTGCTCTCCGCGCCGGCCGAAACGCTTGCAAAAATCGCGGGGTTTACCGGCCTGAGATATGACAGCGGCTGGGAACAGGCGGCCACCGATGCGATCACTGTGAAACGAGCGGAAAAGCCGCGGGCCGAGGAAATGTTACGCCATTTCGGGCCGAAGCATCGCGCGTTGATGCGCGAGCTTGGATATGCTGTCCAGCTTCCGGAGGCCGGCCGATGCTGACCTGTCTTTCCGCGGCTCCCGAGATCGCACCGGAGGACATCCTGCTGGTCGGATGCCTGCGGAACGAGATGCTGCGTCTGCCGGCCTTTCTTGAGCATTATCGCGGCCTTGGTGTGGATCGGTTCCTTCTGGTCGATAACGGGTCGGGGGACGGGTCGCGCGAGTTTCTGCTGGCGCAAGAAGATGTGACGGTGTTCCACACGTCGCAGAGCTATGCGGAAAGCGAGTGCGGTATTGTCTGACAAAACGCGCTGTTGCGGGACCATGCCGTGGGCCACTGGACGTTCATCGTCGATGTGGATGAGCTGTTCCTTTTCCCCGGCTACGAGAGCAACGGTCTTGGCCGGTTTCTGGACTATGTGGACGGCCACGGCGCGACGGCCGTGGTTGCCCCGATGCTCGACATGTATTCGGATCGGGCCATTGCCGAGACGGGTTACCGGCAGGGCGGGTGCCTCATCGAAGCCTGCCCCTGGTTCGATGGGGAGGGGTACGAACTGGGCGGAAAGAATTCGGAGGCGCGCGGCCTGCCTATCCGCGGCGGTCCGCGGCACAGGCTGTTCTGGCAGGCGCATGACCGGGAGTTTCCGTCACCCGTTTTGAAGAAAACGCCGCTCGTGCGCTGGGCGGACGGGAGCGAGCTGATCGCCTCCACGCATACCTTGAGAGGCGTCAGATGGGCCGAGGTGTCGGGAATACTCCTGCATTTCAAGTTTCTGCAGGATTTCGCTGAGAATGCGCGGGAGGAGGCGGGCCGGGCGGAACATTTCGCCGGGGCCCGTCAGTACAGGGCCTATGACGACATTCTGAACCGGGAGGCGGGCCTTACGGCGTTTCACGAGGGCTCGGAAGCCCGGCGATGTAGATATGGGCGTGTTCCAGTTCGTTGAGCATGCGCCCGTATTGTTCCGAGATGTTGACCGGTGTGCCGGGGACCGTTGGCCCGACAGCCGGAAGGTGCCCGAGGCTGAACATCTGGTCGGCGTGCTCTTCGATGCTGAGCAGATCGTAATCTTCCGAGAAGACCGCGTCGCACCCGCTGGAACAGCTGGGGCCGCCGGTCACGAGCGTGCCGACGGTGGTCACGTCTCCATCGGCGTTCAACCGCATTTCCGGCCCGTCGCCATCGACGATGTTGTACCGGAACTCGCCGGTGGTCAGCGGTCCTTGTGTGAAGACCACGTCGGCCGACTGGTTGTTGGGGCGCCTGTTGCGGTGATGCGGAAGAAGTTGAAGGTGTTGTCGTCGCTGATTTCGAGGGAGCCAGAGGGGGTAGATGTGCCAAAGCCCACATTGCCGGTTTCACCGTCGACGAAGAAGGCGTTCGGTTTGCTTTCGCTTCCGTACTGGAAATCCGTATCCGGGTTTCCGGTCGGGTTGAGCACCATCCCGCTTGCCGTCAATTCCAGCGAACTGTCCTCGGCCCCGGGGTGAATGCGGAACGGCGTTGTGCCGTTGTCCTCGTCGCTGATTGTGAAGCCCGTGGCATCCGACTGCATTTCGAACGTGGTATCGGATTCGAGCCGTATGCCGGCGGAACCCGTGCTCATCACGTGCAGTTCCGACTGCGGCATGGCCGTTCCCAGCCCGATATCGCCGCTGGTCGCGGCCATCCAGAACGCATGCTGCGGCGCGTTCTGCGCGATGGTGAAGGGAATGGTGTTGGCTTCGAGACCCTGCACCGAGAAGCGGTTGATCCCGCCGCCCGTAAAGCTGGTGTCGTCATTGATCCGCAACCGCCAGTCGGCCCCGGGATTGGTGACATTGTCGCCCGAGTCCCGGAAATCGACCCAGGTGAAGGCATCGTTGAGCATGAGAATGCCGTCTATCAGCGGATCGGAAGACCCCCCTTTCGATGTGGCCCGAATAACCATGCCGCGCGCGGCAAGCAGGTTAGTGCAGAATTTACACTATAGAACCGCACCGAGGTCGAAACGTGTCGAAGTTGTGGCAATTATTGGATAAATCGGGCGGAAATGCGTTTCGCGCAGGATTGAGTGCACGATATTCAATGCCCCCTTGGCAGCGCGGGCTGCAATTTGCCAACGGCCTCATTCGGCAAAGGGCCGGCCGGCAAGGGGTGCGGCCGCCGCCGCCATACCGAGTATCAGATGACGTCCAGAAGCGTTCCGGGCGCTCGCAAAAAGGAGGTTCTTCAGGACCGAAGTGACTTAACCTTATTATGGAGGAAAGTCGAAGTCAGGCGTTCAAGGACGCCACGAATACCGAAGGCGGGATACACACAAAGGCCGAATTTGGCCATGCTTCCGTAAGAATGCCGCACCTGGATTGCGGAAACGAGCGAGAGGAGGACAAAGGGCCCAATTCGGAATGCGCCGCGTTGTAAAACGCTTTACTGTTCGAAGCTTCAAGTCGTTTGTAATCATGCTCCGTGTCCTGCATACTATCGGACGACGTCATCAAAGACAGCTGGTCCCTCATGGCATTTACAGGTTCGGCAGACAGGCCGAAGGTCCGAGAAGCGCACAAGAGTCATGTCCGCTTTTCGCTGATCCGCAACATCCTTGCTCTCATGCTGCGCGAAATGTCGACGCGGTACGGCCGCACGCCGGGCGGATACATCTGGGGGGTGGTGGAGCCGCTGGCCGCCATTATGTTCTTGGCGATCGGCTTCTCGCTTCTGCTGCGCTCGCCCTCGCTGGGCACCAGCTTCATCCTGTTCTATGCCACGGGCTATGTCGTGTTCAACCTGTACCAGGTGATCTCGGCCACCACGTCTCAGGCGATCACCTATTCCAAGCCTCTGCTGATGTTTCCGGCCGTGAACTGGTTCGATGCCCTCGTCGCGCGTTTCCTTCTCAACAGTCTGACCGGTATCATCACCAGCATCCTGCTGTTCGCCATCATCCTGAACATCGTGGAAAACCGCACGGTGCTCGACCTCGGCCCGATCGTCGAGGCGTTCAGCCTTGCGATGTTGCTGGGGCTCGGCATCGGGGCGTTGAACTGTACGCTGATCGGCCTGTTCCCGGTCTGGGGTATGATCTGGGGCATCATCACGCGGCCGTTGTTTCTGGCATCGGGGGTCATTTACATTTACGAGGACCTGCCCAAGCTGGCACAGGATATCCTGTGGTATAACCCGCTGATCCATATCACGGGCCTGACGCGGACGGGGTTCTATACCACCTATTCGCCCACGTATATCGACACGACATACGTGTTCTTCGTCAGCATGACGCTGATCTTCTTCGGCCTGCTGCTCACCCGACGCTATAACCGCGTGATCCTCAACCGCTAGGCGGGTCAATCCGGCGGCTTTGGCCGGGCGCTCAACGAGCGATTCAGTAGCGGGTATCAAGTGCGTACGCTTACGCTTCGCGCGTTTCTGCTACCCTATTGATCAAGGGCTGCTGGCTCCTCGTCCACCACCGAGGCTGGTTCCTCGGTCGTTTCCTGTGTCCAGAAGCCACCAAGAACCAGTATCACCACCAACAGGACGAATCCGAGGGGAACGAACACGTAGATCAAGCTGCGTGGCATGCCACGCTTGGGTTCAGGTTTTTGATTCATCGACGCCTCGTTTACTGTGCAATGGACCAACACGGGACTCGGTCCGCCTGTTCCCTTCTGCATTCTTAAAACGTCTACGCGAGTGGTCTGCCGTCCCCCACCTGGATTGTTCACACCTTGCAGCATTGACCCTCAGGGCCAATGCGCCGCGATCTATTTGCTTGAAGAGGTTACTGGCGCTCTCCAGTAGAGCGTGTCATGCGATCCGGTTTGCGATGGCTGGGTGACCAACCTGAAGTTAATCGCCGGCAAGCGTAGCCGGGTGGCAACCATTATTTATTAATACACTGAAAGACTCTCGGGACCTCGGGAGAATTATCTTGACCGGGGTGAGCAAGAAAAACCCCATCTCGCACCCGCTTATGCCCCCTTGGCATCAAACCGTTGAAATACTGGCGATCCCGCGAAGAGTAAAATAGTAGCCTTATCAATGGCTTTAGGATCAATTTAACCGATCCGTGCCATGCGCACCAACAGGCCACGGCGACCATCTTGACCGGTTTCCTTTCGAGCATGTCACGTCAGCCATGTGGCGAACCAGCAGACTGCTCAGCCTGGGCAAAAGGCTCGGCACGCAGGCGCCGCACTCCTTGGGTACCAGGACGGCGGAAACCCTGAAGTCCAGAGAGGCTTTCAGGTTGCGCTGTCAGTTGGCAAGGCTTCGACCGCTTCTGACCTGCACCCCTTGGAGTCCGCGTTTATAGGTTAGCTCTGTTCAGGTTTTGGTCCTCTTCTGACCGTTGGTGATACTCCCGGGGGGTGAGCCCGTCGAGGCTCGAATGCGGGCGGTGTTGATTGTAGTCGTCGCGCCATGCCGCGATCATGCGGCAGGCATAGCGCAGAGACGGAAACAGATGCTCGTTGAGGCACTCCTCGCCCATCCGCCCGTTGAAACTCTCCACCAGGCCCATTTGCATGGGCTTGCCTGGCGCGATGTAGTGCCAATCGACCTTGCGGTCTTCCTGCCATTTCAGCATCGCATTCGATGTCAGTTCCGTCCCGTTGTCCGAGGCCACCAGACAAGGATAGCCTCGCAGTTCGGCAATGCGATCCGGCTCACGGGCGACACGCGCGCCGCCAATGGAGGTGTCTACAACGGCGGCCAGGCATTCCCGGCTGAAGTCATCAATCACATTCAGCACCCGGAACCGACGCCCGTCTTCCAGCGCGTCCGACATGAAGTCGAGCGACCTCCTCTGGTTCGGCCCCTGTGGGATCGCCATGGGCCTCCTGGTGCCCACTGCGCGCTTGCGTCCGCCCCGTTTACGAACGGTTAACCCTTCTTCCCGGTAGAGCCGGTACAGTTTCTTCCAGTTCACCGCCCAGCCTTCGCGCTTCAGCAGAATATGGAGCCGCCGATACCCGAACCGTCGCCGTTCGGACGCCAGCTCCTTCATCCTGGCGCGCAACGCGGTGTCTGCCGGCCGCTTCGACGTCCGTCGATAGACACGCGGGTCGATCCCGGCCAACGCACAGGCTCGCCTCTGATTGTAGCCCTTGGTCTTCATGGCCCAGTTCACAGCATTTCTCCTCGAACCGGGCCTCAGAAGTTTTTTCCGAGCATCTCCTTCAGCGTCGCCACATCCATCATCTGCTCGGCGAGCATCTTCTTCAGCTTGGCGTTCTCAGACTCCAGCGTCTTCAAACGCCGCGCGTCAGATACCTCCATGCCGCCATACTTGGACCGCCACTTGTAGAACGTCGCATCTCTGATCCCATGCCTGCGACACAGCTCCTTCGCGCCCAGGCCAGCTTGGTGCTCCTTCAGAATGCCAATGATCTGCTCTTCATTGAAACGGCTTCTCTTCATCGTCTGTCTCCTTCGTTGGAGAACAGGCTAACTCCAAATCGAGGACTTTTCAGGGGTGCAGGTCAGGTGTGATCCGCCCCCCTTTTTGAGCCTCGGCCTGCTGGTGGGCGCGAATGATCGAACTGTCAATGAACTGCATGCTGTCGGGGGCCTTTTCCGTAAGTGTTTCAAATACCTGCACCCAGACGCCCGCCTTGGCCCAGCGGTTGAAGCGGTTGTAGACGGTGGTGTAGGGGCCGTAGCGTTCGGGCAAGTCGCGCCAGGGCGAGCCGGTTCTCAGAACCCAGAAGATACCGTTCAACACCCGCCGGTCATCCACGCGCGTCACCCCGCGCGGCTTGTTGGGTATAAGCGGCTGGATCAGCCCCCATTCGAAGTCCGTCAGATCAAAACGTGCCATCACTGCCTCCTTTCTCTGGAGACAGTGAATCACGACAAACCCGCTTCGTGAATCCCCTTTATGGGTACGGAACCTAGACCGTGGCAATGTCTTATGGATATTGGCGATCCCGCGAGGACTCGAACCCCGAACCTGCTGATTAGAAGTCAGCTGCTCTATCCAGTTGAGCTACGGGACCGCTTGTGCCTTCGTTTAGCCGCCTGTCGGGGCAAGATCAAAGGCAAATCACGCGAACGGGTCGTCCTCGTAGCGGACGGCCGAGAGGTAGAGGCCGTGCGGCGGGCAGACAGGCCCGCAGGCGGCGCGGTCGCGGGCGGCAAGGGCGGTGGCGACATCCGAAGGGGCCCATGCGCCGGCGCCCACGCGTTCCAGCGTGCCGACGATCGAGCGCACCTGGTTGTGCAGGAAGGAGCGGGCGCGGAGGCGGAAGTGAAGTTCCGGGCCGGAGAGGGTGTCGACCCGGTCGATGGTGATCTCGTCGAGGGTTTTGAGGGGGCTTTTCGCCTGACAGATGGTGGAGCGGAAGGTGGTGAAATCGTGGTGGCCCACCAGGTGCGCCGCGCCGTCGCGCATGGCGTCGAGGTCGAGCGGATTCTGCACCTGCCAGACCAGCCCCTTGTCATGGGTGGCGGGCGCGCGGCGCATGAGCAGGCGGAAGAGGTAGCGGCGTTCTAGGGCCGAGAAGCGGGCGTGCCAGTCATCGGCGACGCGGGCGCAGGCGAGGATGGCGACGGGTTGCGGTTTCAGGTGGTAGTTGAGGGCCTCGGAGAGGCGGAACGAGTCCCAGTCCTTGGTGAGGTCGCAATGGGCCACCTGGCCAAGGCCATGGACGCCGGCATCGGTGCGGCCGGCGGCGGCGATGGTGTGGGGGCCCGGTTCGAGGCGCGCGAGCGCGGCCTCGATCGCGCCCTGCACGGAGGGCTGATCGGCCTGCCGCTGCCACCCGGCGAAGGGGGCGCCGTTATATTCGACCTTGAGCGCGTATCTTGGCATGACGCGGCTCTTAGCGCGCGGGCAGGGTGCGGACAATCCCTTGACGAAAGGTTAACGCAGGTGCCGCCGCGCGAGGCGCGGAACGGACGTTTGCAAGGGTGACGGGGCATGTTGTAGGGCGTGGGTGTTCAGGATGACTGACGTTGCCGCACGGTGGCGCGTGCAACACCCCCACTGGCAAGTGGCCGATGTGGTGGCTATCTTGACCGGAGAGACGGCACGGACAGGCAGACACGGACAGGCAAACAGGGGCAGGCCCATTGGTCATTTCCTCCATCGCAGACGGGCTGACACGCGGGATCGAAGGCGTGTCCGACACGATTTCCGAAACCTTTTTCGAACCGGTGATCCGGCTGGGGGTGACGGGCCTGTCGCGGGCGGGCAAGACGGTGTTCATCACCTCGCTGGTGGCGAACCTGATGGATCGGGGGCGGATGCCGGGGCTGGTGGCCGCCGGGGACGGGCGGATTTCGGCGGCGTTCTTGCAGCCGCAGCCCGACGACACGGTGCCGCGGTTTGACTATGAGACGCATCTGGGGGCGCTGACCGGCGCCGCGCCGCACTGGCCCGAGAGCACGCGGGCGGTGTCGGAGTTGCGGCTGTCGCTCCGGGTGCGGCCGTCGGGGTTGTTGTCGGGGTTTTCGGGGCCGCGGACGGTGCATCTGGATATCGTGGATTATCCGGGCGAGTGGCTGCTGGATCTCGGGTTGATGGACAAGGATTTTGCCACGTGGTCGGCGGAGATGCTCAGGCGGCTGGAGGGCCGGGGCGAAGGGGCGGATTACCTTGCGCTGGCGAAGGAGACGGACGGGTCGGCGCCTTTGGAGGAGCCCCAGGCGCAGGCTTTGGCCAAGGCGTATACCTCTTATCTCACGCAGGCGCGGGATGCGGGGTATTCGGATTGCACGCCGGGACGGTTCCTGTTGCCGGGCGATCTGGAGGGCTCGCCGGTGCTGACCTTCGCGCCGCTGCCGAAGCCCGAGACGACGCCGCGCAAATCGCTCTGGCGCGAGATGGAGCGGCGGTTCGAGGCGTATAAATCGCGGGTGGTGACGCCGTTTTTCCGCGATCATTTCGCGCGGATCGACCGGCAGGTGGTGCTGGTCGATGTGCTGGGGGCCATTCATCGCGGCCCGGCGGCGGTGGAGGATATGCGGCAGGCGATGGCGGATATCCTCGGCGCCTTCCGGCCGGGGCGGAATGCGTTCCTGGGCCGGCTGCTGCGCGGGCGGCGGGTGGAGAAGATCCTGTTCGCGGCGACCAAGGCGGACCATCTGCACCACAGCCAGCACGGGGCGCTGGCCGGGATCATGGCGGCGCTGATGCGCGAGGCGCGGGACCGGGCGGATTTCGCGGGCGCCGAGACCAACGCGATGGCGATTGCCGCGCTCAGGGCCACGACCGAGGAGACGCGGCCGCATGAGGGGGGATCGGTGGAGTGCGTGCGGGGCACGTTGCTCAACGAGGGCGGGACGCGCGGGAAGCAGGCGGCGTTCTATCCCGGTGCGTTGCCGGATGACCCGTCGCGCCTGTTGAACCCGGCGCGGGAGGGGGCGGATAAGTGGCTTGATGCCGATTACCAGGTGATGCGGTTTGCGCCTGCGCCGCTGACGCTGCGCCCCGGGGACGGGCCGCCGCATATCAGGCTCGATCGGGCGGCGCAGTTCCTGTTTGGAGACCGGCTATGAGCAAGGGGCCGATCCTTTTCGACGTGGATGACACCGACGCCGCACCCGGCCCGGATGCGGCGCCGCCGGTGCCGGACCCGGAGATGCCGGAGGCGCCGGAGGGGCGGGCGATGCTGACCGTGGCGACGCTGGCGGCACGGCGGCCGTCGCGGCTGGCGCGGTGGTTCTGGGGGCTGTTGCTGACGCTCTTGGCGGCGGTGCTATCGGTGGCGGCGTGGGATTTCGCCATGGGGCTGATCGGGCGCTGGCCTGTGGTGGGCTATGCGATTTCGGCGCTGATCGTGGCGGTGCTGGTCCTGCTCTTGGCGATCGCGGTGAAGGAGCTGGCGGCGTTCGCGCGGCTGGGGCGGCTGGATACGTTGTTTCGCAAGGCCGAGGAGGCGTTGGCGGGGGATGATCTTGCCAAGGCGCGCGAGGTGACGCGGGACCTCGTGAAGCTGTATTCGGGGCGCGAGGATACGCGCTGGGGCCGGGAAAGGCTGGCGGAGGCGCAGGCGGATCAGTTCGATGCGGCGGCTTTGCTGGGCGTGGCGGAGACGGAATTGCTGGGGCCGCTGGATGCGGTGGCCACGCGCGAGGTCGAGGCGGCGGCACGGCAGGTGGCGGCGGTGACGGCGATCGTGCCGCTGGCGCTGGCCGATGTGGTGGCGGCGCTGACGGCGAATTTGCGGATGATCCGGCGGATTGCGGAGGTCTATGGCGGGCGGTCGGGAACGCTGGGAAGCTGGCGGCTGGCAAGGGCGGTGATGACGCATCTGGTGGCGACGGGGGCGGTTGCCGTGGGCGACGACATGCTGGGCTCGATCGCGGGCGGCGGGGTGTTGTCGCGGCTGTCGCGGCGGTTCGGCGAGGGGGTTGTGAACGGGGCGTTGACGGCGAGGGTCGGCGTGGCGGCGATGGAGGTGTGCCGGCCGCTGCCGTTCGCGCGGGTGGCACGGCCGTCGGTGACGTCGCTGGTGCGGCGGGCGTTGACGGGGGTGTTCGGGCAGGGGGGGTAGGTTCCGGATTTCGGTGGGTTGGCACCCACCCTACGGGAGTTTCGGGATGCCGCCTTCGTGGGTTTCGCGCTCGGTCACGCTGGCGCGGAGCGAGCGGCCGATGCGGTGGGCGAGCGCCGACCACGCGGCGGCCTGATCGGGGCGGAGTTCGGATTTCAGCACGATATCGAAGAGCGCGAGCCAGGTGGAGAACATGCCGGGCCGGACGTTGCCGGCGTTGACATGGGCGGCGACGGGGGTGCCGTCATAGCCGCGCTCGTGCAGGATGGTGTTGGCCCAGAAGGCGGCGACCTTGGCCTCGTGGCCGGGCCAGTCGGTGACGTGTTTGGCAAAGACGGGGCCGAGGCCGGGGTGGTTGCGGATGCGTTCGTAGAAGACCGCCACGACCCGCTCGATTTCCGGGCGGGTGATGTCGAAGCGCGGAGGCAGGGCGGTGGTCATGGCGCAAATTTGACCGTGGGAGAGGGGAGTTGCAAGGGCCCGGGGGCGATTCGAAGGTTAACGGCCTTGTTTTGAAGGGATCTGGATGTCGGTATCACGTCGGTATCGCGTCGGTGTCGGGGGCTGTACGGGCGATGGTTGATGTGGCGTTCCGCGCGCAACATGCGAGATGTTGTGTCGGGCGCAACGGGGCGGGGCGGAATTTTGGAAAATTCCGGGGCGTTTTCCGCGCGGGAAACGGGTGCGGGCCGCCACGGTGGCGTGGGGTGGTGAGGTGGTATTTGAGTATTTGGGGAAAGATGAAAGGCAGGGGGCGGGCTGTGCTGGCGGGGGTGTCGGGGGATGCCTGCGGGGGTGTCGGGGCGTAGGGGTGCCTCGGCTCTGGACGCCGCCGGGCGCGGCGCCTATAACGCGGGCCATGATGCACCCGTTCGCGATCATCATTCGAATTATATGCCCGGCGCTCTGAGACTGACGAGCCGCCGGGATCAAAGGCGTATGGCAAGCCGCGCCGCCCTCACCCAGATTTGAGACCACCCAAGTGACAAAGGACGTCACCCATGTGTGCCGACACGCCCGAATATAAAGACACGCTGAACCTGCCGAAGACCGATTTCCCGATGCGCGCGGGGCTGCCCAAGCGCGAGCCCGAGTGGCTGGCGCGGTGGAACGACCTTGGCATCTATACCCGCCTGCGCGAGAAGGCCGTGGCCGAGGGGGACCGCGCGCCCTTTACGCTGCATGATGGCCCTCCTTACGCCAACGGGCATCTGCATATCGGGCACGCGCTGAACAAGATCCTGAAGGATATGGTTGTGCGGTCCCAGCAGATGATGGGGCGCGATGCGCGCTATATCCCCGGCTGGGATTGTCATGGCCTGCCGATCGAGTGGAAGATCGAGGAGCAGTACCGCGCCAAGGGCGAGAGCAAGGACAAGGTCGATATTGTCGATTTCCGGCAGGAATGCCGGAAGTTCGCCGAGGGCTGGATCGACGTGCAGCGGGACGAGTTCAAGCGGCTGGGCGTGACCGGTAAATGGTCGAAGCCCTACCTGACGATGGATTTCCGCGCCGAGCGGATCATCGCGGAGGAGTTCCAGAAGTTTTTGATGAACGGGACGCTTTATCAGGGCTCGAAGCCGGTGATGTGGTCGCCCATCGAGAAGACCGCGCTGGCCGAGGCGGAGGTGGAGTATCACGACAAGGAGAGCTTTACGATTTGGGTGAAGTTCGAGGTGGCTGGTGACGAGGTCCCGGGTCAGGCCCGGGACGGGTTGGCGGGGGCCTATGTGGTGATCTGGACGACGACGCCGTGGACCATCCCCTCCAACAAGGCGGTGGTTTATGGCGAGGATTTTTCCTACGGGCTTTACGAGGTCACGGGCACGCCGGAGCAGTGTTGGGCCAATGTCGGTGACCGGTTCATTCTGGCCGACAAGCTGGCGGCGGATGTGATGGGCCGGGCAAGGCTCGAGCCGGAGATGTGGCAGCGGGTTCGGGATGTGAGCGCCGAGGAACTGTCGGGGCTGAGCCTGAAGCATCCGTTTGCCGGGGCTGAAGGTGCCAATGGTGAATGGGATGATCTGCGCGATTTCCGGGCCGCTGATTTCGTGACCGACGAGGAAGGCACCGGGTTCGTGCATTGTGCGCCGTCCCACGGGATGGAGGAGTATGAGCTTTACCGTGGCCTTGGCATGCTGGAGCAGGTCATCACCTATAACGTGATGGATGACGGCAGTTTCCGCGAGGATCTGCCGTTCTTTGGCGGCACCGAGATCCTCAACCGCAAGGGCAAGGAGGGCAATGCCAACAAGGCGATCATTGACAAGCTGGTCGAGGTTGGCGGGCTGCTGGCAAGGGGCAAGATCAAGCACTCTTATCCGCATAGCTGGCGGTCGAAGGCGCCGGTGATCTATCGGAATACGCCGCAATGGTTTGCCGCGATCGACCGGGCCGTGGGTGACGGGCAGGACGAGTACGGCAACACGATCCGCGAGCGGGCGCTCACCTCGATCGACAAGGTGAAGTGGACGCCGAAGACCGGGCGGAACCGGCTTTATTCGATGATCGAGGCAAGGCCCGACTGGGTGCTGTCGCGCCAACGCGCGTGGGGTGTGCCGCTGACCTGCTTCAAGAAGCGCGGGGCGATGCCGACCGACGAGGGGTTCCTGCTGCGCGATGAAAAGGTCAATGCGCGTATTCTGGAGGCGTTCGAGGCAGAAGGCGCCGATGCGTGGTACAAGCCCGGTGCGGCCGAGCGGTTTCTAGGTGATGATTATGACCCCGCCGAGTGGGAGAAGGTCGACGACATTCTCGACGTGTGGTTCGACTCTGGCTCGACCCATGCCTTCGTGCTGCGCGACCGGGAGGATGGCAGCGAGGACGGGCTGGCCGATCTTTATCTTGAAGGCACGGACCAGCACCGGGGGTGGTTCCATTCCTCGATGCTGCAGGCCTGTGGCACGATCGGGCATGCGCCCTATCGCGGGGTTCTGACCCATGGCTTCACGCTGGACGAGAAGGGCAACAAGATGTCCAAATCGCTCGGCAATACCATCGTGCCCGAGGAAGTGGTCAAGCAGTACGGCGCCGATATCCTGCGGCTGTGGGTGGCGCAGACGGATTACACTAACGACCAGCGGATCGGGCCGGAGATCCTGAAGGGGACCGCCGACAGTTACCGGCGGCTGCGCAACACGATGCGGTTCATGCTGGGGGCTTTGAGCCATTTCAGCGAGGAAGACCGGGTTGCGCCGGAAGATATGCCGGAGCTGGAGCGCTGGGTGCTGCATCGGCTGGCGGAGCTGGATCACAAGGTGCGCACGGGCTATGCCGAGTATGATTTTCAGGGTGTGTTTCAGGCGCTGTTCAACTTTGCCACGGTGGAGCTGAGCGCGTTCTACTTCGATATCCGCAAGGATGCGCTTTACTGCGATGGCGATACGGAGCGGCGGCGGGCGGCGCGGACGGTGCTGGATATCCTGTTCCACCGGCTGACCACGTGGCTGGCGCCGGTGCTGGTGTTTACCATGGAGGAGGTCTGGCTCGAGCGATTCCCGGGCGAGGAAAGCTCGGTTCATCTGGTGGATATCCCCGAGACGCCGGCGGACTGGCTCGACGAGCCGCTGGCGGCGAAATGGGCGCAGGTGCGGCGGGCAAGGCGTGTCGTGACCGCGGCGCTGGAGGTGCAGCGGACCGACAAGGTGATCGGCGCGAGCCTCGAGGCGGCGCCAGTGGTGCATGTCGAGGATCCCGAGATGCTGAAGGTTCTGAAATCGGTGAATTTCGAGGATATCTGCATCACCTCGGCGATCTGGCTGACCGGCGATCCGAGCCCGTCGGAGGCCTATCGCCTGCCGGAGGTCGAGGGGGTGACGGTGGTGTTCGAGCAGGCCGAGGGGGAGAAATGCCAGCGCTGCTGGAAGATCCTGCCGGATGTGGGGACGCACAAGCATCCCGGTGTCTGCAAGCGGTGTGACGAGGCGCTGGGCTAGAGGCCGACCCGAGGGTCCGGCCAAGAGAAAGCCCGCCGCGAGGGATCGCGGCGGGCCTTTTACATCGGATCGCCAAGGAGTTACATGATCCGGATGTAGTAGTGGTAGACCGGCACGACATAGGCTTCGCCCTGATCATTGGCCGCCTGGTCTTCGGTGGCGGTCATGTCGGTATCGGTCTGGGCCGAGCTGTCGGCGCTCTGGCTGGCGCTGTCCGTGGCGCTGTCGGTGGCGCTGTCCGTGGTGTTGTTGGCCGCGCTCACACCGCCGGTGGTGTCGGCGTTGTCGGCCGCGCTCACGTCGCCGGTGGTGTCGGCGTTGCTGGACAGGCCGTCGGAAGCGACGCTGGTGTTGTCCTCGCCTTCGGCATAGCTTTCGGCGTTGACCGCGATATCCGTGTCGGCCGCATTGCCTTCGGCGGAAGCGCTGCTGTTGGTGCCGTTATCGCTGGCCTTCAGGCCGCCCGGCTGGGCCGCCCAGACGCCGGCGCCGCGGTATTCCTGGGGCGAGATGCCGCCGCTGTCATCGGCGTCGAGTTCGTCGAAGCGGGCCTGGATGGCCTGATCGTCGAAGCTGGTTTCCGACAGGTCGGTTTCGTATTCGCTGACGGTGATGATGCCGTCGCCGTTGGTGTCATGCATCCGGAACCGCTCGGTCGCGGCGCGGGCGAATTCCTCGCTGCTGCCGGCTTCGGAGCCGCCATAGCTCATGGCGTCCTGTTTCTCGGTGTCGCCGTCTTCCCAGGCGTTCCGGGCCTCATTTGCCCAGTCTTCGGCGCTGAGTTCGGCGGTCTCGTCATCCTGACCGAGATCGGACCACGCGCCGGCGGTATAATCGCCCTGATCGAAGCCTTTCTGGGTCTCGGTGCGGGTCATCTTGGCGGAATTGCCGAGGCAATCGACATATTCCTGCTTGCTGATCTCGCCGTCCGAATTGGCGTCGATGGCGCCGTAATCCTGATCGCGCATGTTTTCGATCTCGGTGCGGGTCAGTTCGGCGTTCTTGTCCTTGTCGCCCCAGTTGAAGGCGTTCTCGCAGATGTTGTTGGCCGAGCCGGACGCGGTGGTGTCGGTGGCGGCCAGCGCGGGAGTGCCTGCGATCATGGTGGTGGTCAGAAGCGTTGTGACAATACGTTTCATCTCGTCTCCTCCGTCTTGAGTGACCGGGGGGAGCCCGGGAAGCGGCATGAGGCCGCCTTCTGAACATCCAACGAGACCCACCCCCGGCGTGTTCCATGATTCGCGCCGCCGGGGCCGCGGGGTTTCCGATATGAAACCGTTCTGCGACCGCCCGCCGCATCAGGCGCGGGAAATGTCGGATTCGCAATCCGCCGGGTTTCGCGGTTTCTGTATTGACCGAACCGAGACACGCCGCCGCACAGGCCACCAGAGGACCAGTCATGAGCCACAAATCCGACATCGAAATCGCCCGCGCAGCCAAGAAGAAGCCGATCCAGGAGATTGGCGACAAGCTGGGCATTCCGTCAGACCACCTGCTGCCCTATGGCCATGACAAGGCGAAGGTGAGCCAGGACTATATCGACTCGGTTCAGAAGAACGAGACCGGCAAGCTGATCCTCGTGACCGCGATCAACCCGACGCCGGCGGGCGAGGGCAAGACCACGACGACCGTGGGGCTTGGCGACGGGCTGAACCGGATCGGCAAGAAGGCGATGATCTGTATCCGCGAGGCGAGCCTTGGCCCGAACTTCGGGATGAAGGGCGGGGCCGCCGGCGGCGGCTATGCGCAGGTGGTGCCGATGGAGGACATGAACCTTCACTTCACCGGCGATTTCCACGCGATCACCAGCGCGCATTCGCTGCTGAGCGCGATGCTCGAAAACCACATCTACTGGGGCAACGAGCAGGCGATCGACACCCGCCGGGTGACGTGGCGGCGCGTGGTGGACATGAACGACCGCAGCCTGCGGCAGATCACGTCGAGCCTTGGCGGGGTGGCCAACGGCTTTGCCCGCGAGGACGGGTTCGACATCACCGTGGCCTCGGAGGTCATGGCGATCCTGTGTCTGGCGAAGGACCTCAAGGACCTCGAGAGGCGGCTGGGCGCGATGATCGTGGCCTACCGGCGGGATCGGACGCCGGTCTACTGCCGCGACATCAAGGCGGAAGGGGCGATGACCGTTCTGCTGAAGGACGCGATGCAGCCGAACCTCGTGCAGACGCTGGAGAACAACCCCGCCTTCGTGCATGGCGGCCCGTTCGCCAATATCGCGCATGGCTGCAACTCGGTCATTGCCACCACGACCGCGCTGAAGCTGGCCGATTACGTGGTGACGGAAGCCGGGTTCGGTGCCGATCTGGGCGCCGAGAAGTTCATGAACATCAAGTGCCGCAAGGCCGGGCTGTCGCCGTCGGCGGTGGTTCTGGTGGCCACGGTGCGGGCGATGAAGATGAATGGCGGCGTGGCCAAGGCGGACCTTGGCGCGGAGAACGTGGAGGCCGTGAAGAAGGGCTGCCCGAACCTCGGCCGGCATATCGAGAACGTCAAATCCTTCGGCGTGCCGGTGGTGGTGGCGATCAACCACTTCGTCAACGACACCGAGGCCGAGATCGAGGCGGTGAAGGCTTACGTCAAGGAGCACGGCGCCGAGGCGGTTGTGTCGCGGCACTGGGCGGATGGTTCGAAAGGGTCGGAGGACCTTGCCAAGAAGGTGGTCGAGGTGGTCGATGCCGGGAACGCGAATTTCGGCCCGCTCTACCCCGACAGCATGCCGCTTTTCGAGAAGATCGAGACCATCGCCAAGCGCATCTATCGCGCCGACGAGGTTCTGGCCGACAAGAAGATCCGCGACCAGCTGAAGCTGTGGGAAGAGCAGGGCTATGGCGATCTGCCGGTCTGCATGGCGAAGACGCAGTACAGCTTCTCGACCGACCCGAACCTGCGCGGGGCGCCTGTCGGGCATTCGGTGCCGGTGCGCGAAGTGCGGCTGTCGGCGGGGGCCGGGTTCGTGGTGGTGGTCTGTGGTGAGATCATGACCATGCCGGGCCTGCCCTCGAAGCCTGCTGCCGAGAATATCCGGCTGAACGACGCGGGCGAGATCGAAGGCCTCTTTTAAGGGGCAGGTGGGTTGACACCCACCCTACGGATGGTGCGTAGGGTGGGTGAAACCCACCATTTTGTCAGGGATGGATAAATGACCGCTCAGATCATCGACGGGAAAGCCTTCAGCGCGAAGGTTCGGGAAAAAGTTGCCGCGCATGTCGCGAAACTGAAAGACGAGCACGGGATTACGCCGGGGCTGGCGGTGGTTCTGGTTGGGGAAGACCCGGCGAGCCAGGTCTATGTGCGCTCGAAGGGGGAGAAGACCGTCGAGACGGGGATGAACTCCTACGAGCACAAGCTGGATGTGGATACGTCGGAGGCCGATCTGCTGGCGCTGATCGATCAGTTGAACAATGACCCGGACGTGCATGGGATTCTCGTGCAATTGCCACTGCCGAAGCATCTGGACGAGGATCTGGTGATCAATTCGATCAGCCCGGAGAAGGATGTGGACGGGTTTCACATTTCGAACGTGGGGCTGCTGGGGACCGGGCAGAAGAGCATGGTGCCGTGCACGCCGCTCGGCTGCCTGATGATGCTGCGCGAGCATCACGGGAGCCTGAGCGGCATGAATGCCGTGGTCGTCGGGCGCTCGAATATCGTGGGCAAACCGATGGCGCAGTTGCTGCTGGGCGATAGCTGTACCGTGACGATCGCGCATTCGCGGACGAAGGATCTGGCCGAGGTGGTGCGGCGCGCGGATATCGTGGTGGCGGCGGTGGGCCGGCCCGAGATGGTGCCGGGCGACTGGATCAAGGAGGGCGCCACGGTGATCGACGTGGGCATCAACCGGATCGACGCGCCGGAGAAGGGCGAGGGCAAGACGCGGCTGGTCGGTGACGTGGAGTTTGCCTCTGCGTCCGAGCGGGCGGGGGCGATCACGCCGGTGCCCGGTGGTGTGGGGCCGATGACGATTGCGTGCCTGCTGGCGAATACGGTGACGGCGTGCTGTCGGGCGAACGGGGTTGCGGAGCCGGAGGGGCTGACGGCCTGAGTTTTGCGGAAGGGTTTGGAAGGGCGCCCCGGTGATTGACCGGGGCGTTTTTGTTTTGGGGCGCGGTATGGTGGGTTGGCACCCACCCTACGGGGCGACCTTCACCGCGACGGCTGTGCCCATGAGCATGGCGATGTGGGTCTCGTGGCCGTCTTCCACGGCGTAGACATCGGATTGCACGATCACCAATCGTCGGCCGGGTTTGATGACCTTGCCGCGGGCGATGAGTTTGTCGCCTTTGCCCGGGGCGAGGAAGTTGATCTTGAGCTCGGAGGTGACGATCTCGGCGTCTTCGGGCATGACCGAGAGGGCCGAGTAGCCGGCGGCGGAATCGCCGATGGCGAAGGTGAGGCCGCCATGGGCGAGGCCCTGTTGCTGCAGGCTGGTGGGGAGGATGGGGGCCTCGACCTCGACGGCGCCGGGTTTCAGCCGGGCGAGGCGGGCGCCGAGGGTGGTCATCATCGACTGTTTGTCGAAGCTTTCGCGGATTTTCTCTTCCATTTGCGGTGTCATCACGGGCCTTTCCTGTTCGTCCGCAAGGTAGCGGGCGGGCGACGCGAGGGGAACGGGTTTCAGCGCCGGGGGAGGGGGACGGCGTGGGGTACGGGGCCGGTGAGCACGGCGATGGCCTCGTCGCGCATCAGGCCGGTGAACGCCCGGTCATCGCTGCGCAAGCCGCCGGTATAGGTGCCGTAGGCGGGCATGATGACGCGGTCGGCGTCGATCAGGAAGGCGGGGCGGGTGATGGCGCGGCCACGGGTGCGCAGCGTGGTTTTCGGGTGGTAATGACCTGATATCTCGCCGCTTTGTCCGGGGCGCGCGATGTGGCGGAAGGTGAGGGGCGGCAGGGGGAGTTCGGCGAGGTGGGTGCCGCCGAGTTCGACCGGGCCGGGATCGTGATTGCCCTCGATCCAGACCCAGCGGCGGCCGGCCTGCAGTGCGGCGATCCAGAGTTTTTCCTCTTCGCGCAGGGCTTGCGCCGCGGCGCGGTCGTCGAAGCTGTCGCCGAGGCAGATGACGGTGGTGGCCTCGGTCAGGTGCAGATCGTCTTCGAGGCGGGTGAGGGTGTCCTGCGTCTCGTAGGGGGGCAGGTGGCCGGTGCCGAGCCGGGCGCGGCGTTCGGCCTTGCCGAGATGCAGGTCGGAGATGCAGAGCAGCCCCTCGGCGGGCCAGTAGAGCGCGCCGGAGCCGAGCGCCACGAGCGGCGCGCCTGCGAGGGAGAAGTCATGCCCGTTCATGCATTGTTCTTCGCGTGGAAATAGGGTGATTTCAAGACCCTGCGCGCGGAAATTCAGGTGGAGAGCCCGGCGGCGGCCATGAGGCGCTCGGTTTCTTCCGCCAACAGCCGTTCCTGTGCCGCGCCTTCGACGGGGGTGCGGCCCTGTTCGAGGAAGAGGGGCGCGGCGAAGGGCGTGACGCGGGGCAGGCGGAGGAGGTCGATGCGGCCGTCGATGCGGGCGATCATTTCCTCGATGCGGCCGAAGTCGATGAGGCCGCGCATGGCTTCGGTGCGGGTGATCTGGAGGAGGAGGTGATCGGGGTCGTATTTGGCGAGCGTGTCGTAGAGGATGTCGGAGGAGAAGGTGGCCTGTCGCCCGGATTTCTTGGCGGACGGCGTGTTGCGCTGGATGAGGCCGGCGATGGTGGCCGAGGCGCGGAAGGTGCGTTTCATCAGCTGGTTGCCGGCGAGCCAGCGGTCGAGACCGTCGCGCAGGGCAGCCATGTCGAAAAGCGGGCCGGGGTCGGTGAGCGGGTCGAGACCCCAGATGAGCGTGGCGTAATCGGTGGAGACGAAACCCATGGGGTGGAGGCCCAGTTCCTCCATCCGCTTGGTGAGGATGAGGCCGAGGGTTTGCTGGGCGTTGCGGCCGGCGAAGCCGTAGATGCAGGCGTGTTCGCGCCCCTCGTGGGGGAAGCTTTCGATGAGCAGTTCGCCGGATTTGGGCAGGCGGGACATCTCGGTTTGCAGGCGGAGCCAGTCGGCGGTGTGGGCGGGGAGGGCGGACCAGTCGCCGCCGTTCAGGAGCGACAGGATGCGCTGGCTGAGCTGGGTGGAGGTGGCGAACTTGGTGCCGCCGAAGACGGCGATCTTGGGCTGGCGGCCGCGGTCGCGGCTGACCTCGACGGTCATTTCGCGCAGGCCCTCGTAGCGGACGATCTCGCCGCCGATGAGGAAGGTGTCGCCTTGGGTGAGGGAGGCGGCGAAGGCTTCCTCGACCTCGCCCAAGGGCTTGCCGCCGCGGGAGCGCTGCATGCGGACCTTGAGGAGGTCGCTGTCTTGGATGGTGCCGATATTCATGCGGATGAGCCGGGCGCTGCGCGGGTCGCGGAGGTGCCAGAGGCCGTCAGTCTGCTTGAGGCGTTGCCACTGGTCGTAGGCCTTGAGGGCATAGCCGCCGGTGGCGCAGAAATCGAGGCAGGCGTCGAATTCTTCGCGGGTGAGGTCGGCATAGGCGCCGGCGGTGGTGACCTCGGCGTAGAGGTCGGAGGCCGAAAAGGGGCCGGAGCAGGCGCGGATCAGGATGTGTTGGCAGAGCACGTCCTGCGGGCCGCGGCCGCGCGGTTCGCCGTCGAGATCGTGGTCGCGGACGGCTTGCAGGGCGGCTTGGCATTCGACCACCTCGAAGCGGTTGGCGGGGACGAGGAGCGCCTTGGAGGGGGCGTTGTAATTGTGGTTGGCCCGGCCGATGCGCTGGACGAGGCGTTTGACGTTCTTGGGCGCGCCGACCTGAATGACGAGATCGACATCGCCCCAGTCGATGCCGAGGTCGAGCGAGCCGGTGCAGACGATAGCGCGGAGGAGGCCCTGTTGCATGGCGGCCTCGACCCGTTCGCGCTGGACCCGGTCAAGGGAGCCGTGGTGGATGCCGATGGGCAGGCTTTCCTCGTTGGCGAGCCACAGGTTGTGGAAGAAGATTTCTGCCTGTGCGCGGGTGTTGTGGAAGATGAGCGTGGTGCGGTGGCGGCGGACCTGTTCGAGCACGGCGGGGATGGCATAGGCGGCGCCGCCGCCGGCCCATGGGGGACGTTCCTCGGTCGTGAGCATGGCGATGTCGGGTTCCGGGCCGGGGTCGGCTTGCAGGATGTCACAGGGGTCCGGGTGGCAGGCGAGGAGGCGGGCGATGGCGGCAGGGTCTTCGACGGTGGCGGAGAGGCCGACACGGCGGAGGTTCGGGCAGAGCGCTTGCAGGCGGGAGAGGGCGAGCATGAGCTGGTCGCCGCGCTTGGATTCCGCGAGGGCGTGGATTTCGTCGATGACCACGCGTTTCAGGCCCGCGAAGGTGCGGGCGGCGTCCTCGTAGGAGGTGAGCAGCGCGAGGCTTTCGGGGGTGGTGAGCAGGATATGGGGCGGGTCGGCGCGCTGGCGTTTCTTGCGGGAGGCGGGCGTGTCGCCGGTGCGGTCGTCGATGCGGATGGGCAGGCCCATTTCGCTGACCGGCATGGTGAGGTTGCGCTTGATGTCGGCGGCGAGCGCCTTGAGGGGCGAGATGTAGAGGGTGTGCAGGCCCGGGTGATCGCTCTCGGCCAAGTCCACGAGAGTGGGCAGGAAGCCCGCCAGCGTCTTGCCGCCGCCGGTGGGGGCGATGAGAAGTTGCGCCGGGGCGTCGGCGCGGTCGAGCATGGCCTGCTGATGCGGGTGGATGTGCCAGCCGCGGGCGGCGAACCAGTTGGTGAAGAGCGGGGGCAGGGTGGTCATGCCCCGGTATCTAGACCGGCGGAAGGGCGAGGGCGAGGGGTGTTTGCTCGTCCGCCCTTGCGGGCGGCCTCGCCGTTCGGGGGAAGCTGACCGGGACAGGGTCCCGGCGCGGACCGGGAAAGGGGTTTTCGCGAAAGCGGTCGGTTATCCTACCGTCACTTCACGATCTTCTCGTCCTTGACGAACATGTTGGCCCAGGCGCGGTCGATCAGTTCGGGGGTCATCTGGTAGGGGATGCCCTCGAATTCGCAGGTGGCGATCATCTGGTCGATGAGGAAGACCGGCTGATAGTTGGCGTAGACGTTGTTGATCGTCGGGTATTTCTTCTTGAGCAGGTGCAGGAGCGCGGCCTCGTCCAGCGGCATCTGCTTTTTCTTGGCGACCATGGCGAAGATCTTGAGGAAGTCGGCCTGGCTGGGACCGTCGATCTTGATCTTGAAGAAGATCCGGCGGAGCGCGGCCTGATCGAAGATCTCGTTGGGGTGGAAGTTGGTGGAGAAGATCACCAGCGTGTCGAAGGGCACCTCGAACTTTTCGCCTGATTGCAGGGCGAGGATATCCTTGGATTCCTCGAGCGGCACGATCCAGCGGTTGACCAGCGCCTGCGGCGGTTCGGCCTGACGGCCGAGGTCGTCGACGATGAAGATGCCGCCGGAGGATTTGAGTTGCAGCGGCGCCTGATAGGTGCGGGCGGTGGGGTTGTAGACGAGGTCGAGCATCGACAGCGACAGCTCGCCGCCGGTGACCACGGTGGGGCGCTCGCAGCGGACATAGCGGGTGTCCCACGTCCGGCGGCGGCGCAGTGAATTGGGGTCGTCGGTTTCGACCTCGGCCTTGGAATGCACGATGGGGTCGTAGACGGTGATGACCTGACCCGAGTATTCGATGGCGCGGGGGACGTAGATCTTGTCGCCCATCGCGTCGCGGATACCGTTGGAGATCGAGGACTTGCCGTTGCCCGGCGGCCCGTACATCAGGATCGAGCGGCCGGCGGAGACGGCGGGCCCGAGATAGTCGAGCAGGCTGTTGGGCAGGACGAGGTGGCCCATGGACTGCACGAGTTCCTCGCGCGTGATCTGGATGTTGCGGATCGACTGGCGCTTGACCTGTTCGCGGTAGACCTCGAGCGGGACGGGCATGGCGCCGAAATATTCGGATTGCGAGAGCGCGTCGAGGGCGCGGGCCTTGCCGCTGTCGGTGAGCTGGTAGCCCATTTCGGAGCCGGCTGTGGCGCTCATGGTGCCCATCGCCTCGACCATCGACTGGGAGCGGGCCATGTCCATCAGTTCTTGCGTGACGGCGCGGGGCAGGCAGATCGCTTCGGCCAGATCGCTGACCGTGTCGATGTTCTTGCGGAACATCGTCTTGATCAGGATGTCGCGCATCATCACGATGGGGAGTTTCATGTCCTCCAGCCCCTTGGGGGGCGGGGGTGGCTGGACGCCTTGCGAAGCCTGCATGTTCATGTGTCTGCCCCTGTCTTCGGTTCCGGTCGGGGGCAATATCGGGGGGAAAAACGGTGAAAATGTGGAAGCGGGCGGGCGGGGTGTGGGCAAAGCGGCCGGGCGCGCGCGGCCCGGCCGGTCAGCTGCCGTAGGCCGCGCCGAGGGCGAGGTAGACGATCAGCGTGGCGCCAAGGGCGAAGCCCATGGGGAATTTGCGGCCGCGGTCCCAGCTTGTCCAGTTCGGAGCCAGTCGGCGGAGCGCGGTGTGCTTGGCGATGCGGTGGGTGACGAAGCAGGCCAGCAGGTTCGCCGCGAAGATCAGGCAGAGCGGGCCCACGTCGCCCGGGTCGATGAAGGGGGCGGCGGCGGCGATGAACTTGCTGTCGCCCGCGCCCATCAGGCCGATCACGTTGGCGCCGAACATCAGCACCAGCACCACGACCATGGTCAGCAGGCGCCACGGGTAATCGGCCCATGGCAGGGCGATGAGCCCCACCACGAGGAAGACCGCCGCCAGCGCCAGCACCGAAAGGTTGGGGATGCGCATGGAGGAAAGGTCGCTCCACATCACCCAGAGGCAGAGCGGAGCGACGAACGGAAGGAACCAGAGCGCCTCGGACGGCGAGATCGCAAGGGCCATCTAGTTGCTCACGTTGTCCTCGAGCGCGGCGAGAGACCGCGCGGCGGCCTCGAAATGCTGCGGGTGGGTGTCGATGGCGTCGCGCAGGAGGCCCTTGCCGATGGTGGTGTCGCCCTGCTTGATGGCCGAGAGCGCCAGCGTGTAGAGGAGCTGGGCCCGTTCGGCCTGAGAGGTGTTGACGACGGGCAGGGTGTAGTTCTTCTGCGCGCCGCGGGCGAGGACGAGGTTGTTCTTGGCGGTGAAAAGCGAGCTGTCCTGCCGGATGGCGTCGGCGAAGAGGCGTTCGGCCTCGACATAGTCGCCGCGGGTGAGCTTGGAATAGCCCCAGTTGTTCATCACCCCGGCGGGCCGCGTGGTCAGGCCGACGGCGGTTTCGTAGAAGCTGTCGGCCTTCTGCCATTCCTGATTGCTGTCGGCGACCATCGCCTCGAGCCGGTAGCGCTTGAAGCTTTCGAAGGTGGGCGGGATGCGGTCGAGTATCTGCTCGGCGCGCTCCCATTCGTTGTTGCGGATGAGCGCATCGGCATAATCGACGCGGTCGTCGTCGGTGGCGTCGGGGTGCTCTGTCACCTTGTTCCACGCCGAGACGGCCTCGGTGTTGCGCTTGGCGCGGACGAGCGACTTGGCCAGTCCGCGCGACAGTTCGAGCCGTTCGGGCTGTTCGCCGGAGGCGCGCTGGAAATAGGAGACGGCCTCGTTCGGGTCGCCCACAGAGAGCATCACATCGTTGAGGTTGGTTTCGTCCACCACGTTCACGCCCTGAAAGGCGCGGTCGACATCGGTGCCTGTTTTCTTGTCGCATGCGGAGAGCGCAAATGCGCCTATGGCGCATACGCTCATAATCATCAGTTGGCGCATTTTTGCGTCCTTTTACTGCCCTTGCCTCGTCATGGTATCTTGCGGATCAGGTAGTCGCTGGTGCCCCGCCGTACCAATTTGTAATCTTGTTCTTCTTCCGGAGCATACTCGGAATTTTCGGATTTTTCGAGTGCTAACCGCAAATTGTCGCGAATTGAGTCACTTTCGCCATTATCGAGCGCGTAGGCGCGGCGGAAGACCTGTTCGGCCTCCGCGATTTCGCCGCGTTCCATCAGCACCACGCCGAGATTGTTCCAGATTTCCGGGCTGCGCTCGTCCTTGTCGAGGGCTTGGCGGAAGAGGCGTTCGGCGGTGTGCAGGCGGCTGAGCTTGAGGTTGGCGGTGCCGATGCCGAGCAGGACCTCGGCGGTCATTCCCTCGGTCACGGCGGCGCGGGAATAGGCGTCGATCGCAAGGTCGTATTCCCCGGCATCCATCAGCCGATGGCCGACGAGCATGCCGTCGACGGCGTCCGCACCGGTCTTGATGCCCGGTGCGAAGGGATTGTCACGCGAGACGCCCTCGCTGCATGCAGCAAGGGCGATGCAGGTCAGGAAGACTGCCCGTGCCCGTATCATGTCGGCCCCGCCATTTCGGCGTTGTGGTTAATTGCCCCCCATCGAGAACAGTTCCATGATGCCCAGAACCGACGGCCCGACAAGGATGATCAGTAGTGGGGGCACTGTAAACATCATCGTGGACAATGTCATCTTCGTCGGCAGCTTGTTGGCCTTTTCCTCGGCGCGCATGACCCGTTTGTCACGCATCTCGCTGGCATAGACCCGCAGGGCGTCGGCGATCGAGGTGCCGAAGCTTTGCGACTGGATCAGCACGGTGACGAAGCTGGAAATGTCCTGCACGCCGCAGCGTTCGGCCATGTCGCTGAGCACGGAGGGCTTGTCGCGGCCGGCCTTCATCTGTTGCGAGACGATCTCGTATTCCTGGGCGAGGGCCGGGTAGGAGGCCTGAATCTCGCGGGCGACGCGGATGATCGCCTGATCCATCGACTGGCCCGCCTCGACGCAGGTGAGCATCATGTCGAGACTGTCGGGGAAGCCCTGTTCGATTTCTTCCTGACGTTTTTGCAGGCGTTTGGTGACCCAGTACTTGGGCAGCATGTAGCCCACGCCGCCGGGGCCGAGCGTGTACATCAGCGTCTGCTGGGTGGTGGTCTCGTCGTTGGAGACGAAGAAGACGAAGTAGATCACCCCTAGGATCAGCCCGCCGATGCCGAGGGCGAACTGCGCGAAGTGGAAATAGCGCACGGCGTCGCGGTCGCGGTAGCCGGCCTGCATCAGCGTCAGGCGCATCTTGCTGAGCTGTTTCTCGTCCTGCGGTTCGAGGAAGGTGGCGTATTTCTCCAGCTTCTCGTTGCGCGACTTGGCGCGCAGGCGTTCCTTGCCCGACTGGGGCGCCTTGCCGGAGTTGTTGGCCTTTTTCAGCTTTTCGAGCGGATCCTGTGACTGTTTGATCAGGATCGGGATGCAGATCAGGATCAGGACCACGCCGAGCGTGCCGACGGCGATCAGCGGGCCGAAGGGGCCGAGCTGATCGGTGATCGTTGCGGTGAGTTGTTCGAGCATACCCATGGCGGCTTCAGACCTTGATGTTCACGAGCGAGCGCATGACGAAGATGTTCGTCACGAGGAACCCGCCGACGGCGATACAGGCCGGGATGAAGAGCGGGTGGGTCATCGACTCGTCGTAGTAGTCGGGCTTGATCATCTGGATGCCGACCAGCGCCAGCACCGGGAAGGCCGACAGGAAGTTGCCGGACCACTGTGCCTCGGCGGTGATGGCCTTGACGCGGCGGAACAGGCGGAAGCGGGCGCGGATCACCTTGGCGAGCCCGTCGAGGATCTCGGCGAGGTTGCCGCCCGATTGCTGCTGGATGGTGACGGCCACGGCGAGGAAGCGGAGATCCTGCATGTCGAGCCGTTCGGCCATGTCCTTCAATGCCTCGCCCACGTCGCGGCCATAGGCGCTTTCGTCGGCGATGATGCCGAATTCGGTCGCCAGCGGATCGGCGACCTCGTTCGCGACGATGGAGATGGCCGAAGAGAAGGGGTGCCCCACGCGCAAGCTGCGGACCATCAGTTCGATCGCGTCGGGGAGCTGTTCCTCGAGCAGTTTCATACGCTTGGAGGCCTTGGAGTTGATCCAGACGAAGACGCCGCCGATGCCGATGCCGACGGAGATCGCGGCGCGGATCGGAACCTCGGTGTCGGTGGCGACGGTGAGGCCCACGAAGGCGAAGACCGACACCGCGCCCATCAGCATGATGAGCTGTTTCGGGGTGAAGGCGATGGCCGCCTTCTGCGCCTTGGAGGACAGGATCGCGTAGATCGGGATGTTGCGCGCCTTGAGGTGCTGGGTCATCTCCTTGCGGAGTTTTTCCATCACCTGCTCGCGGTTGCCCATCTTGTCGAGCATGTCGAGCCGGCGGTTGACGCGGCTGTTGAGGCTGATCGATTTGCCGAAGACGGTCAGGTATATGCCCTCGACGAGCACGAGCACGCCGAAGAAGATCAGGCCGTAGATGATGGGTTCGATGCTGATGCTCATGATCGTTACTCTGCCCTGACGGGTTCATAGATGCTGGGGGGCAGGTCGTAGCCCCACAGGCGGAAGCGTTCCGAGAAGTTCGAGCGCACGCCGGTGCCGGTGAAATGCCCGATGATCTTGTTGTCCGGCGTCAGGCCGGTGCGCTGGAAGCGGAAGATTTCCTGCATCGAGATGACATCGCCTTCCATGCCGGTGATCTCGGTGATCGAGACCATGCGGCGGGAGCCGTCCTGAAGGCGGGAGGCCTGCACGATGAGGTTCACGGCGCTGGCGATCTGGCTGCGGACGGCCTTGAGCGGCATTTCGATACCGGCCATGGCGACCATGTTTTCAAGGCGAGAGATGCCGTCGCGGGCGTTGTTGGCGTGGATCGTGGTCATCGAGCCGTCGTGCCCGGTGTTCATGGCCTGCAGCATGTCGATCACCTCCTCGCCGCGCGTCTCGCCGACGATGATGCGGTCGGGGCGCATCCGCAGGGCGTTCTTGAGGCAGTCGCGGGGGGAAACCTCGCCCTTGCCCTCGACGTTGGGCGGGCGGCTTTCCATCCGGCCCACATGGGTCTGTTGCAGCTGGAGTTCGGCGGTGTCCTCGATGGTCAGGATGCGCTCGGCATTGTCGATGAACGAGGACAGCGCGTTGAGCGTGGTCGTCTTACCGGAGCCCGTACCGCCCGAGACGATGACGTTGAGGCGGGTTGCGACGGCGGCCTGAAGATAGGCGGCCATTTCCTCGGAGAAGGCGCCGAAACGGACGAGATCGTCGATGCCGAGCTTGTCCTTCTTGAATTTCCGGATCGAGACGAGGCTGCCGTCGACCGCAATGGGCGGCACCATGGCGTTGAAACGCGAGCCGTCCGCGAGGCGGGCGTCGACGTAGGGGTTGGATTCGTCCACGCGGCGGCCCACGGCGGAGACGATCTTGTCGATGATCCGCAGCAGGTGCTTTTCGTCCTTGAAGGTGACGTCGGAGAGCGTGAGCTTGCCGTCGCGTTCGACGAAGATCTGGTGCGGGCCGTTGACGAGGATATCGTTGACCGTGTCGTCCTTAAGCAGGGTTTCGAGCGGGCCGAGGCCCTTGACCTCGTCGTAGAGCTCCTGTGTCAGGGTGGCGCGGTCTTCACGGTTGAGGACGATGGAGCGCTCTTCCAGCACTTCGGCCGCGATCGAGCTGATCTCGGCGCGGAGATCGGATTCGGTGGCGGTGTCGAGCGCGGCGAGGTTGAGGTTGTCGAGCAGCGAGCGGTGCAGGTCGAGCTTGATCTCGGCCAGCCGCTCCTTGCGCTTGCGGTCCTTGTCGGCGGGCGAGGGCGCGGCGGCCTGTACCGGGGAGGGACGGCGCAGCGACGTGGGCTTGGGCGCCTCGGCCGGCTGGGGCTTGGGCATCTCCACCGGGGTTTTGACCTTGGCGGCCCTTTCGGGCGCGGCGCCCGATTTCTTGTAGCGGGAAAACATGGGTTATCTACCTTTTCACGCCGCTTCTTCGGCGTCGTGTTTGCCGATTTCGTGCAGGGAAGCGGCCAGTTTGGCGATCTCCTTGCGCAGCGGGTTCTTGGCCGCCGAATGGGCGAGCGGCGATCCGTGATCCCCTGCCTGGGTGACGACGCGGCCGCCGTCGGGCAGTTGGACCTCGATGCTGATCTCGAGGCTTTCGGCCATGCGTTTGACGCGGCTCTTGCCGTTGAGATCGGTGAATTTGGGCGAGCGGTTCAGACAGAAGCGAAGCTTCTCGACCGGCAGGTCCTCGGAGCGCAGGGCACGCTTGAGGCGCAGGGCGTTCTGGGCCGAGCGCATGTCGAGTTCGAGCGTGACGAAGTAGATCTGCGCCGCGTTGAGCACGGTTTCCGTCCACTGGACGAGCGTGGCGGGCATGTCGACGATCACGTAGTCGAATTTCGAACGGGCGAATTCCAGCACGCGGCCCACATCCTCAGGGGTGATCATGTCGAGGGGCAGCATGTCGGTCGGCGCGGTGAGCACCCAGAGCTTGTCCTCGAAGGCGGTCAGGGACTGCTTGAAGATGTCCTCGTCCATCGATTCGGTGTCGGACCACATCTCGAACACCGCGTCGCGGCGGGGCAGGTCGAGATAGGTGGCGGTGGAGCCGGTCTGAAGCCCGAAATCGAGCAGGCAGACGCGGGGCGGGTCGGTCTTTTCGACGGTCGCCAGTTCCCAGGCGAGGTTTACGGCAAGGGTGGTGGCGCCGGTGCCGCCGGCGAGACCCTGAACCGCGAGCAGGACACCGTCGCCGGGCGTGTTGCCGGCGGCGAAGGGCGTGCCTTCGACGGTGGCCTGTTCCTCGCGCCGGCGGATGCGGTCGATGGCGGCCTCGAGCTCGCCCTCGGGGAGGGGGTAGGGCACGAATTCGTCGGCACCCTGCCGCAGGAGCTGGTGCAGGACGGCGGGGCTGACATCCTCGGCGATGAGGATGACGCGGATGCCGCGCCCGGCGGCCATGGTGATGATTTCGCTGAGCAGCGGCAGTTCGTCCTCGTCGGAATCGTCGATGGCGACGGCGGCGAATTCGATGCCGGTCGCCTCGGGCTGGCCGAAGAAGGCCAGCGCCTCGTTGATGTTCAGATCGCCCCAGGCCTCGCCGAGCGCGGCTTCCATATCCTCGATGAGCAGGTCGAAGTTCTGCACATCGCGGCTGACCGTGCAGGCGACAAGCGGTATCTGTTCCGAATTGCTGCTGTCACTACTCGTCATTCCGGGTCCCATTCTTCAAACTGCGGCGCATTCCGCGCAAACCTGCGGCACTGAAAGCACCGCTCCCCGCTGCCTCTGGCCGGGGGAAACTCGTTATTGTGGGAACCTCGCCGATAATGTGGGCAACATTTGGGCCAAAAAACTCCAATTGTGCGGAAGAGGTAGACAAAAAAAGCCCGCCTTCGTGGCGGGCTTCTTCAGGTGGTCCGGCTGGTACCGGACAGGGAGATTTCGGTGCGGCGGCCCGGACGGGCGGCCTATTCGGTGGCGCCGATCCCCTCGTCGTTGCCGACGATCGCCAGCGTGGTCGCGGAGGTGGCGCTTTCGACGTATTCGCGATGGACGACCTCGGCATATTTGCCGTCCATGATGATCGGATGGTTGGCGACGAAGCCGCTGACCTCGGTCACGGTGCGGCGGTTGCGGCGTTCGCGGTCCTGCGTCGCGACGAGCGGCTGGGTTTCGCCGTAGGAGACCACCGCCTGAAGCCGCGAGCGGCTGATGCCCTGTGAGGCGAAGAAGTTCACCACGGCCTGGGCCCGGCGCAGGCCGAGGCTTTTGTTGTAAGCGTTCGAGCCGACGAGGTCGGTATGGCCGTAGACCCGGAAGCGGACCTCGGGGAACTGGCGGATGAAATGGGCCTGACGGCGCAGGACGTTGACCGCCGTGGCGTCGAGCCGGGCCGAGTTGAAGGCGAAGTTCACCGTGTTGCCGACTTCCTTGGCGAAGCGGCGCGACAGATCGACGGCGTAATGCTTTTCGCCGGTCATGATCTGGGTGTTGTTCATGGTGGAATTGCCGAAATTGCCGCCATCGGCGATGGAGCCGGATTCCGAGTAGGAGCGGAGCACTTCGGTGGGGTAGGAGCACGCGGTCAGCGCCATCAGGGCCGTCGTCGCAAGGAGGGGTCGTTTCATGGCGCTGTCCTCTCGCCTAGTCCATTACGTAGCCGTAGGAGCCGTTGAAATCCTGCCGGGCGACTTCGCCGGCCGGGCTGTCCTCGGGGACGTCGCGGGCGACGCGGCCGCCGAGAAAGAGCTCGCGCTCGCTGGGGATGCGGACCCGGTCGGTGGGCAGGGCCAGCGCCTCGCCCGTGGTGGGGGTCACGAGGTGGGCCGTGACGATGATCACCAGTTCGGTCTGGGCGCGCTGGTAGTCGGCGCTGCGGAACAGCGCCCCGAGCACCGGCACGTCGCCGATCCACGGCACCTGGCCGCTGTTGTCGCGGAAGTCGTCCTGCAACAGGCCGGCGATGGCGAAGCTCTGCCCGTCGCGCATGGCCACGGTGGTGGAGGTGTCGCGGCGGCGGAAGGCGTTGACGGTCAGCCCGTCGACGACAAGCGCGTTGGCCGCGTCGATCGAGGAGACGGCGGCGGCGAGTTCGAGGTTGATCACCCCGTCATCGACGACGCGGGGGATGAAGTTGAGCTCGACGCCGAAGGGCTTGAATTCGATCGTGGTGACGCCGTTTTCCTGCGCGACCGGGATCGGGTATTCGCCGCCGGCGAGGAACTTGGCCTCCTGCCCCGAAAGGGCGGTGAGGTTGGGTTCGGCAAGGGTGCGGACGACGCCCTTGGTTTCCAGCGCTTCCAGCAGGATGCCGACCTCGGTCGAGCCGATGTCGAAGCCGAAGGCGATGGCGCCGTTGTTGTTCTGGACCGAGGGAATCGCGCCGGCCAGCGTGTCGAGCACGCTGCCTTGGGTGTTGGTCGAGTTGGTGCCGCCGATGACGCCGAGGCCGGAATTGTTGCGCCCGTCGATCGAGAGCGAGGTGCCGAGCGCCTTGGAGACGCTGCGCTGCATCTCGGCGAAGCGGACCTTGAGCATCACCTGATGCTTGCCGGCGACGGACATGAGGTTCGAGACACGCTCGGGCGCGTAGCGCTGGGCCAGTTCGAGGGCGCGGTCCATGCGCACGGTGCTGCTGACCGTGCCCGAGAGCACGATGCCGTCATTGGCGGAGCGGACCTCGATCGGCTCGCCCGGCAGGACCTGCCGGAGGCGTTCCTTGAATTCGGAGATGTCGGCGCTGACGCGGACCTCGACATTGGTGATGAGCCGGCCGGTGGCGTCGAGAAGGGTGAGGGTGGTGCGCCCCGGTGATTTGCCGAGCACGTAGATCGTGCGGTCGGAGAGGGTGGAGAAGTCGGCGATGGCCGGGTTGGCGATGCTGAGTTCCGCGAAGGGCACGTCGCTTTCGACCACGACCGCCTGGTTCATGGTGATGCTGAGATCTCGTGCGGTTCCCTTGCGGACAACGTGAAGCGTCTCGGCCATGGCCGAGCCCGCAATCGGTCCGTACGCCAAAACCAGCCCGGCCAGGGCGGCCTTGATCAAGCGCGTAAATGTCATGTGACCTGCCTTTCCGATCACGCCTCGAGAAGCGGGTCTTGACGCCCGCATTTCACTCAGGATGAGCCAATTCCGAAATTTTTGCAAGAATCAATGACTTTCGGCCCGTCGTTGAAGACATTTTTGCGACAGCGTTGCGGGAATGAAACCCTTTTCGCGTGCGCGGGGGATGTGAAGGCGACGAAAAAAGGCGCCGCGGGGGCGGCGCCTTTCGGACATTCGGTGTGGAAAACCGGCTCAGTTGGTGCAGGGGATCGGGGTTTCGATCACTTCGCCGCCGCGGCGGGTGCGGATCGTGCAGACCTCCTGCGGGACCGGGGCGCTTTCGACCACCTGTTCCTCGATGCCCAGCAGGCTGCGCTGATCGACCTCGATCGCCTCGGCGATGGAATCGTCCTCGGCGCCGACCAGCGACAGCGAGAGCCGCCCGGTCGATTGCGCCTGCGCCAGCGACGCCACCTGTTGCGGGCGGGCGGAGACGGTGACTGTGCGGGCGATGATCGCCTCGTTGGTGTCGGCGTTGGCCTCCTGATCGACGGCGATCAGCTTGACGTTGGTCTCGATCAGCTTGGTCACGTCCTTGGCGCCGCGGCCTTCGAGCTGATGACCGGAGGTATTGGCGGCCTGACCCGTCCAGTAGATGTCGACCCGGTCGCCGGGGCGCAGGAAGCCCGAGACGCCGCTGCTGACATCGACGTTGATCGCGAAGGCGCGCATGCCGCGTTCGAGCTGCGAGGTGATGCCGGCCTCTTCGCCGGGCTCCGTCACCTTGACGGCGAGGATCGCCTCGTTCGGCTCGATCGAGCGCAGGACGGTGCGCGGCTCGCTTTTGCCTTCGGGGAAGAGCGCCTCTTCGGTCTCGAACACGCCTTCGGGCAGCGACATCGCCGGGAAGGGCGTGAGGCGGACATCGTCGAGGTTCAGCTCCTGCCCGTATTTCAGTTTCTTGGTGGCGACATAGACCTCGACCGTGTCGATGCCCGGGTCGCGGTTCGACCGCTCGTGGGCCAGCTCGGCCTGATACCGCTGGATGTAGCTCTTGGCCATGTAGACGGCAAAGCCGGCAAGGCCGAGGCCGAGTACTAGGACGAGTCCGAAAACCAAACGCATGGCCTATCCTTTCCGATGGACTGCTCTTCGGGCGGCCCTTGGGCGGGCCGGTTTTCCAACAGGTGTTTTGGCGGTGCAATATGGCGAAAGAAGGGAAGGGCGGTGGCGGTTTGAGGATTGTTTTGCGGGTCGCGTGCGGGGTGGCCCGCAGCCCGAAACGCCGGATCAGCCGCCGTTATCCACCTGTTTGCCACCGGCCTCGCTGCTGACGCTGGTCGACAGGGTCGTGACCGCGCCGCTGATGCTGGCGGTGGAGACCGCGGCAAGGCCGACGACGCCGGCGACGATGACGACCCACTCGGCGTTGGCGCCGCCGTCCTCGTCGCGGAGGTGGGTTCTGATCGTCCTGAAGAGATTCCGGATGGTGAGTGTCATGTCCTGCTCGCTCTCGTTTTTGGCGACCGGTCAGCCGTTTCTTGGCGACGGCGATCCGGGCCGGGTGTCGACACGCGATGCGTGTCCCTGCTTAAAAGCAAATGGCCGCGAAACTGAAGTTTCGCGGCCACGTGCAAGTCGAAAGTCGAAAGTCGAAGGCGTCTATTAGTCGCCGTTCGAAACCGATTTGGTCGAAACGCCGGACTTGATCGAGGTCGCCAGGGTGTTCACACCACCGGAAACGGTCGTCACGCCGGCAACGCCCAGGCCGACAACGGCTGCGGTCAGAACGACCCAGTCAACAGTCACGGCACCTTCTTCGTCGTTGCGGAATTTTTTGATGAACTTGATCATGGTTGGTCCCTCCAAAGGATCACTTAAGTTACAGTTACTTCTCACCGGTTCAGCTTTCTGTGGGCCGCCTCTCTCTAAGGCCCGCTGCCGTCGCGGTATGAGCAGATATAGCCTGTGGAATCAGGCAGGATTTGGGCGGCTTTCGTAGCTTTTTGTGAATCGGAATTTTTTTGGCTTGTGTGGGGTTAAGCATCTGATTTTGAATGATTTAAAAGTGAAAAATTTGTTTTTCGGCGGTGAATTTCCGAGCTTTTGGGCGGAAATCGTACACGTTTCCGTTTCTGTGTCGGGCACAAAACCCGTGAAACAAAAGGATTTTTGAGATAGGCTCGTTTTAAAAAGAACGAGGCAGTGCAGTGAAACCCTATATTATATGCGCAGTGGCGCTGGGCGTCGGCCTGTGCGGCGTCATGCCGGTTCTGGCGGACAGCCCGCCGCCCTATCCCGATTTCACCTTCAAGATGTCCAAGCCGCCCAAGCCCGGGACCAAGAAGCGGATCAACGTGCAGATCGAGCCGGGCGACAAGGTGGTGGCGAAACCGGCCAAGCCCAAGCCCGATGAAACGGACAGCGGCACGCAGAGCGCCGCGGCGGCGGCCTCGGGGCGGTATGACTGGTTCTGGAGCAAGGTGTCGCCCGGATTGGCCGCAGACCCGGCCCTGCGGTTGCGGAGCGCCTTTGCCAGCCTGGAGGACGGGCCGGGGGGCGTGACGGTGACCGGGCCGCGGCTGCAGGCGCTGCAGACCATCGCCTCGGCGCAGGGGGCGAATATATTGCGGGCGACGATCGGCACGGATGTCTCGCCCGCGCTGGTGCTGGCGGTGATCGCGGTGGAATCGGGCGGACGCAGCGGGGCGGAGAGCCACAAGGGCGCGCAAGGCCTGATGCAGTTGATGCCGAACACCGCGACGCGGTTCGGGGTGACGGACAGCCTTGCCAGCGATCAGAACATCAAGGGCGGGGTGGCCTATCTCGACTGGCTGCTGAAGGAATTCGGCGGCGACGCGGTGCTGGCACTGGCGGGCTACAACGCGGGCGAGAACGCGGTGAAGAGGCATGGCGGCGTGCCGCCTTATGCCGAGACGCGGGATTACGTGCCCAAGGTGCTGGCGGCCTTCCAGGTGGCCGGGGGGCTGTGCAAGACGCGGCCGGAGCTGATCACCGATGCCTGTGCGCTGAATTTGGCGGTGAAGTAGGTAGGGCCCGCCCCGGGCCTGACCCGGGGCCTCTGTCCGTCCTGCGGGGGAGAGGCCCCGGCTCGGGGGCCGGGGCGGGTTTTTGATGCGGCGAGGTTTTGCAGACCTAGACGATCGTCGCCTCGGTCTTCTCGATGATCTCCTCGCGGGTCACGTCGGGGGCGCATTCCACGATGGTCAGGCCGCCTTCGGTCACGTCGAGCACGCCGAGATTGGTGATGACGCGGTTGACCACCCCCGTGCCGGTGAGCGGCAGGGTGCATTCCTTGAGCAGCTTCGACTCGCCCGCCTTGTTGGTGTGGTCCATCACCACGATCACGCGGCGCACGCCGGCGACGAGATCCATCGCGCCGCCCATGCCCTTGACCAGCTTGCCGGGAATCATCCAGTTCGCCAGATCACCATTCTCGGCCACTTCCATCGCGCCGAGGATCGCCATGGCGATCTTGCCGCCGCGGATCATGCCGAAGCTCATGGCGCTGTCGAAATAGGAGGTGTGCGGCAGTTCGGTGATGGTCTGCTTGCCAGCGTTGATGAGGTCGGGGTCTTCTTCGCCGGAGACGGGGAAGGGGCCCATGCCGAGCATGCCGTTTTCCGATTGCAGCGTCACGTGGACGCCTTCGGGGATGTAATTGGGCACGAGCGTGGGGATGCCGATGCCGAGATTGACATAGGTGCCGTCTTCGAGCTCCTGCGCGGCGCGTGCCGCCATCTGATTGCGATCCCAGGGCATGATCAGGCCTCCCTCACGGTACGTTGTTCGATGCGCTTCTCGTGCTCGCCCTGAATCAGGCGGTGCACGTAGATGCCCGGCAGGTGGATGTGATCGGGGTCGAGCTCGCCCGGTTTGACGATTTCCTCGACTTCCATGATGCAGGTCTTGCCGCACATGGCCGCCGGCGGGTTGAAGTTGCGGGCGGTCTTGCGGAAGATGCAGTTGCCGGTTTCATCGGCCTTCCACGCCTTGACGATGGAGATGTCGGCAAAGATGCCGCGTTCGAGGATGTAGGTTTCGCCGTCGAACTCCTTGTGTTCCTTGCCCTCGGCAATCTGGGTGCCGACGCCGGTCTTGGTGTAGAAGCCGGGGATGCCCGCGCCGCCGGCGCGCATGCGTTCGGCCAGCGTACCCTGCGGATTGAATTCGAGTTCGAGTTCACCGCCGAGGTACTGGCGCATGAATTCCTTGTTCTCGCCCACGTAGGACGACATCATCTTCTTGACCTGCTTGGATTGCAGCAGAAGGCCGAGGCCGAAATCATCGACGCCCGCATTGTTCGAGGCGACGGTGAGATTCTTGACGCCGGATTTCTGGATGGCGTCGATCAGCAGTTCGGGGATGCCGCACAGGCCGAACCCGCCTGCGGCGATCAGCATCCCGTCTTGGAGAAGCCCGTCCAGCGCGTCGGCGGCGGACCCGTAGATCTTGCTCATGAAATGAACCCTCCTGTCATTTGGCCCCGATATGACGGAGGGGGCGGGAGAGAGTCAACGTCTAGGCCGGGCGGGTGGCGGTATTAGGGGTTTCTACGTAGCAGGCTTCGGGCCGCGCATCGACGGGCCGTGGTGCGGCGATGCGACGGGGGTGGCTTGGCGCTTTATGGTGCCAAGTCAGGATGACCTGCGAGCATGGCGCTACAATTGCGAAATCGCCGTGCCGTGGGGCGGCCCGGCGATGCGCGGCGGCGAGCCCTTGGCTCGCCTTTGTTCCGCGCAGGGAATACTAGATGATCCGCACTTTCGTGCCGATGGGCGCGATGCCGTAGAGTTCCTCGATCATGTGGTTGTAGAGCCCGATGCAGCCGTCAGAGGAGCGGCGCCCGATCTTGCGGGTGTCGTGGGTGCCGTGGATCAGGTAGGCGGGCCAGTCGAGATACATGGCGTGGGTGCCGAGCGGGTTGTCGGGGCCGGGCGGCATGTATTTCAGGTCGGGGTTGCGTTCCACCATGCTGGCGGTCGGCGTCCAGTCGGGGCCGACCTTCTTGCGGACGATTTCCGTGAAGCCGCGCTTGGTCAGCTCGTCGGTCATCGGCACGGAGGTGGGATAGATGCGGTAATCCTCGCCCGCGCCGTTCCAGTAATGCAGCGCGCGGGAGGTGGTGTCGGCGATGATGTAGGCGGGCGCACCGGGCGCGAAATGGTCGCGCCAGTTCATCTGGTTGAAGGCCGAGATGTTGCGGCGCACGCCGGGTTCTGCCGGGAGCTGCTCCTCCTCCTGCGCGAGGGCGGGGGTGACGATGGTGGTGGCCAGACCGGAGAGGATCAGGGTGCGGCGGGTGAGTGAGTGGCGGGGCATCTGTGCGCTCTTTCTGCTCGACAGGTTTTGGCAGGGTGGTGCCACGGCCTGTCGCCGGGCGGAAGCCAGCGGGTCGTCACAAGCGCGTGAACCGCCCCGATGGCAGGGCGGCTTTGCGCGGAATGCATGGAGTTCGGGTTACTTTTCGGCAGCGGCCTTCTTGGCCGGGGCCTTTTTCTTGGCGGGTGCCTTGCGGCCCTTGCCCTTTTTTGCGGCCTTCTCGGCGATGAGTTGGACGGCCATGTCCATGGTCACATCATCCGGTTCGGTGCCCTTGGGCAGGGTGGCGTTGACCTTGTCCCACTTGACGTAAGGGCCATAGCGGCCATCCATCACGTTCACCGGCCCGCCGCTTTCGGGGTGTTCGCCCAGCTCCTTGAGCGGCTTGGCGGCGGCGCGGCCCTGACCGCGGGAGGCGGCCTTCTGGGCGAGCACTTCGACCGCGCGGTTCATGCCGATGGTGAAGACCTCCTCGACCTCCTTGAGATTGGCGTAGAGGCGGTTGTGCTTGACGTAAGGACCATAGCGGCCGATGCCGGCCTCGACCGGTTCGCCGTCATCGGGGTGGGGGCCGACCTCGCGCGGAAGGCTGAGCAGGGTCAGGGCCTTCTCGAGGGTCATGTCATCGGGGCTCCAGCCCTTGGGCAGGCTGGCGCGGGGCGGTTTCTTGTTCTCCTCGGTCACCTCGCCGCGCTGGACGTAAGGGCCGAAACGGCCCGAGCGCAGGCTGATCTCATCGCCCGCGTCTTCGCCCAGCACCCGGTCGCCGGCCTCGCCCGCGTCGCCCGAGATGGGGCGGGTGTAGCGGCATTCGGGGTAGCGCGAGCAGCCCACGAAGCCGCCCGAGCGGGAGGGTTTGAGGTGAAGCTGCCCCTCGCCGCAGAGCGGGCAGGCGCGCGGGTCGGTGCCGTCGTCGCGCGGCGGGTAGAGCATCGGGGCCAGCGCCTCGTCGAGCTTATCGATCACCTCGGCGGTGCGCAGCTCGGAGGTTTCGGCGATGGCGGCCGAGAAGTCGCGCCAGAAATCGGCGAGCACCTTCTTGTAGTCGGCATCGCCCGCGCTGATCACGTCGAGCTCTTCCTCGAGATTGGCGGTGAACTCGTAGCCCACGTATTTGCGGAAGAAGTTCAGCAGGAAGATCGTAACGATACGGCCCTTGTCCTCGGGGATAAGGCGGTTCTTGTCCTTGCGGACATATTCCCGGTCCTGGATCGTGGTGACGATCGAGGCATAGGTGGAGGGGCGGCCGATGCCGAGCTCTTCCATCTTCTTCACCAGCGTCGCCTCGGTGTAGCGGGGCGGGGGCTGGGTGAAGTGCTGTTCGGGGGTGACGCCGCGCTTCTCGGCCTTGTCGCCCTGGTCGATCTGGGGCAGGCGCTTGTCGTCGTCATCCTCGGAGCCGGTATCGTCGCGGCCTTCCTCGTAGACCTTGAGGAACCCGTCGAAAAGCACGACCTGACCGGTGGCGCGCAGGCCCACCTGTTTGTCGGCGCTTTCGATCTCGACGGTGGTGCGCTCCATCCGGGCGGCGGCCATCTGGCAGGCCAGCGTGCGTTTCCAGATCAGGTCATACAGCTTGCGCTGGTCGGCGTCGGAAATCTTGATCTGGCTGGCGTCGCGCGTCATGTCGGTGGGCCGGATGCATTCGTGCGCTTCCTGCGCGTTCTTGGCCTTGTTCTTGTACATGCGCGGGCTGTCGGGGACGTATTCGGCGCCGTAACGGTCCTTGATCGCGTCGCGGGCGGCGTGCACGGCCTCGGGGGCCATGTCGATCCCGTCGGTCCGCATGTAGGTGATGAGCCCGGCCTCGTAGAGCCGCTGGGCCGCGCTCATGGTCTGGCGGGCGCCCATGCCGAACTTGCGGCTGGCCTCCTGCTGAAGCGTGGAGGTCATGAAAGGGGCGGAGGGGTTGCGCGAGGTGGGCTTGGCCTCGACACCCGCGATGGTTAGGTCGCGGCTGGTGATGGCCTGCACCGCCAGCTCGGCCTGGGTCTGGTCGGGGATGTCGTAGCGGTCGAGCTTCTTGCCGGCCCAGCTGACGAGGCGGGCCTCGAATTCCTTGCCGCGCGGGGTGGCGAGCAGGGCTTTCACCGACCAGTATTCGCGGGGCTGGAACGCCTCGATCTCCATCTCGCGCTCGACGATGAGGCGGAGGCAGACCGATTGCACCCGGCCCGCCGAGCGGGCGCCGGGCAGTTTGCGCCAGAGCACGGGCGAGAGGTTGAAGCCCACGAGGTAGTCGAGCGCACGGCGGGCGAGATAGGCCTCGACCAGCGGGGCGTCGACCTCGCGCGGGTTCTTCATCGCCTCGGTGACGGCGGATTTGGTGATGGCGTTGAAGACCACGCGGCTGACCGGCGTGTCTTTCTTCAGCGCCTTGCGCTTGCGCAGCGCCTCTTCGAGGTGCCAGCTGATCGCCTCGCCCTCGCGGTCGGGGTCGGTGGCGAGGATGAGGGAGTTGTCATCCTTGAGCGCGTCGGCGATGGCCTTGACGTGCTTGCGGCTGTCGGCGCCGATCTCCCATGTCATGTCGAAACCGTTGTCGGGGTCGACTGAGCCGTCCTTGGCGGGCAGGTCGCGCACGTGGCCATAGGAGGCAAGCACGGTGTAGTCGGACCCCAGGTACTTGTTGATGGTCTTGGCCTTGGCCGGGGATTCGACGACGACGACTGGCATGAAAACTCCTTCCGACTCGGGGGTCGCTTATGGCGGGGCAACATGTGGGCTGGCAAGCGGTAATGTCAATGAGGCCCGGATGCGGGGGGGGGCGCGGCGGGCCGCGCGGCACCCCCGGCGTGCGTGGGGCCCGAGCATAGAGATGCCGGGCCGGTGCAGTGCCTTGCGTCAGGGTGGTGGCTTGCCAGCCCTTGCGGGCTGTCGCGCGGGATCAGGCGCTGCGGGAGAGGAGGCCGCCCGGGTGCCGGATCACGTGGCCGTCGAGTTCGAGATCGGTAAGGACCGGTGCGACGGCGGCGGCGGGCGCCGAGAGGTCGCGGATCAACTGATCCTCGGCCAATGGCGTAGGGCCGAGGCGCTGGAGGATGTCGCGCTGGAGTATCTGGCTGTGCAGCTTCGCGGTTTGTCGCAGGCTGCGCTTGTCCGGCGGTGGCACGGCTTGGGTGGTGTCGGCCGGGGGCGAGGCAGGCTGGGGAGCGTCAGGCTGGGGAGCGTCAGGCTGGAGCGGCCGGGAGGTGAGCGGGAGTTCGGGCGCGTCTGTGTCGGCCGGTTCGAGGGCGGCGGGCAGCGCCTCGATCACGTCGGCGGCGTTGCGGACCAGCGTGGCGCCATCACGGATGAGCATGTTGCAGCCCGAGGCGCGGGCGTCAAACGGGTGGCCGGGCACCGCCACCACCTCGCGCCCCTGGTCGAGGGCGGTGCGGGCGGTGATGAGGGAGCCGGATTTCGCCGCCGCCTCGACCACCACGACGGCCTGGGCGAGGCCGCTGATGATGCGGTTGCGGGCCGGGAAATGCCGGGCCTGTGGCACGAGCCCCATCGGCTGTTCCGAGAGGCGCAGGCCATGGGCGAGAAGATCGTCGGCGAGCCGGGCGTTCTCGGCCGGGTAGATCACGTCGACCCCGCTGGCCAGCACGGCGATGGTGCCGCTTTCGCAGGCGGCGGTGTGGGCCGCGGTGTCGATGCCACGCGCGAGGCCGGAGACCACGACATAGCCTGCCTCGGCCAGTTCCTTTGCCAGCGCCCGGGCCATACGCAGACCGAGGGAAGAGGCGTTGCGCGCGCCCACGAGGGCGATCAACGGGCGGGACAGGGCGGAGAGGTCGCCCATGGCCCAGAGGAGGGGCGGGGCATCGGCCGTTTCGGCGAGCAGCTTCGGGTAAGCCTCGTCACCGATGGTGATCATGCGGGCGCCGGTGGCGCGGGCGGAGGCCAGTTCGGCCTCGGCCACGGCAGGGGGACAGGGGGTGTAATTCTTGGCGCCGGAGGCGCGGGCGAGGTCCGGCAGCGCCTCGAGCGCGGCGGCGACCGTACCGTTCTCGGCCAGCAGGCGATAGAAGGTCGACGGGCCGACCCGCCGTGAACGCAGCAAACGGAGCCACGATATCCGATCATCTTCCGTGGTGGGTGGGAGTGGGGGGTGAGTGGAAGGATGTGTATCCTCGGACATCGTGACTCCGCCTGCTTGCAGACCATAAGTAACGTACGCAGGGTTAACGCGGAGTAAACCGAGCGAAAAAAATTTGGCGAAAGCTGTCGGAGACGCGATTCTTAGGCGGCGACCGGTGTTTTCAGGCCTTCAGGCCGGTGGCGAACCAGACCCGGTGGGGATTCCGGAGCGGGTCTTGGGGGAAATCGGTGCTGAGCGCTCAGGCGGCCGAGCCGCCGACGGTCAGCCCGCCGATCATCACCGTCGGCTGGCCCACGCCCACGGGCACCCATTGCCCGGCCTTGCCGCAGTTGCCCATGCCGGGATCGAGCGCCATGTCGTTGCCGAGCGCGCGGATCTGCTGCAGCGCGGTGGCGCCGTCGCCGATCAGCGTGGCGCCCTTGACCGGGGCGCCGACCTTGCCGTTCTTCACGCGGTAGGCCTCGGTGCAGGAGAAGACGAACTTGCCGTTGGTGATGTCGACCTGCCCGCCGCCGAAGCCCACGGCATAGATGCCGTCGGAGAGATCGGCGAGGATATCCGCCGGATCGGCATCGCCGCCCAGCATGTAGGTATTGGTCATCCGCGGCATGGGCGCGTGGGCGTAGGATTCGCGGCGCCCGTTGCCGGTGGGCTCGACCCCCATGAGGCGGGCGTTCTGCCGGTCCTGCATGAAACCGACAAGGATGCCGTCCTCGATCAGCACGTTGCGGCGGCTGGGCGTGCCCTCGTCATCGACGGTGATCGAGCCGCGGCGGTCGGGGATGGTGCCGTCGTCGAGCACGGTGACGCCGGGGGCGGCGATGCGGCTCCCCATGAGACCGGCGAAGGCGGAAGAGCCCTTGCGGTTGAAATCGCCCTCGAGCCCGTGGCCGATGGCCTCGTGCAGAAGGATGCCGGGCCAGCCGGGGCCGAGCACCACGTCCATCACGCCGGCGGGCGCAGGTTCGGCGCGGAGGTTGACCAGCGCGATGCGCAGGGCTTCCTGCGTCTTGGCCTGCCAGTCGGCGGGGTCGAGCAGCCCGTCGAGGCCCAGCCGCCCGCCGCCGCCGGCGCCGCCGGATTCGCGGCGGCCGTCCTGTTCGACAATGACGCCCACGTTCAGCCGGGTCATGGGGCGGATATCGGTGACCTCGGTGCCGTCGGGGCGGAGAATCACCACTTCCTGATGCGAGGCGGCGATGGTGGCGCTGACCTGCACGACGCGGGGGTCGAGATCGCGGGCGAAGGCGTCGATCTCTCGGAGGGTCTCGAGTTTCACGGGGAAGGCGGCGCCGGCGATGGGGTCGTCTTCGGTATAAAGGTGCTTGTTGGTGCGCGCGGGCGGGGCGGCCATGGTACCGCCGCCATCGCCCACGGCGAGGCGGGCGGTCTCGACCGCGCGGGCCAAAGCGCCCTCGGAAATGTCGGAGGCATGGGCATAGGCCGCCACCTCGCCACGCACGGCGCGCAGGCCAAAGCCTTCTGAGGCGTCGTAGGAGGCGGATTTCACGCGCCCGTCGTCGAACACGATGGCCTCGGACCGGCGGCGCTCGAGAAACAGCTCGCCATCATCGGCGCCGGCGGTGGCCTCGCCCAGCCTTTTCAGGGCAATTTCACGGTCGAGGTTGGTCTCGAACGGGCGGAAGGGGGCGTCATTCATGGCTGTGTCCTTGCTCGGGGGGCGCGTGAATTCTTGATCTGAATCAAAAAAGCGTCCGTTTGCCGCAATGGTCTTTCTTGTCTGCGCGGGCAGAATATGGTTTTTACCGTCAGCGAACGAGGGGGCTGCCCTGCGGCCTGCCCACAGATTTACGTATACACGACGAACGCTTCAACCGATCAGGGTGCAAAATGCGAAGACTTTCCAGCCTGCTGGCCGCCATGGCCGCAATGACCGCCTTCCCCGCCATCGCGCAGGAGGGGGCCGAGATTATCGGCAAGCCGGAACAGGGGGCCATGGGATTTCAGGTCGCCGCCACGGAGCTGGCCCGCGACATTCACTGGCTGGATGGCATGATCAACATCATCATCGCGGCGATCGTGCTGTTTGTCTGTGCGCTGCTGGCGATCTGCATCCTGCGGTACAACCGCAAATCCAACCCGGAGCCGGCGAAATTCACCCATAACTCGCCTGTCGAGGTGGCGTGGACGGTCGTGCCGATCGTGATCCTCGTCTTCATCGGGGCGTTCTCGCTGCCGGTGCTGTTCAAGCAGCAGGAGATTCCCGAGGGCGACATCAATATCAAGGTGACCGGCTACCAGTGGTTCTGGGGCTACGAGTATGAAGATCACGATTTCGGCTTCGAGAGCTTCCTGCTGCCGCGCGAAGACCTTGAAGAATACGGCTACAGCGAGGACGAGTACCTGCTGGCCACCGACACCGCCGTCGTCGTGCCCGTGGGCCAGACCGTCGTCATGCACGTGACCGGGGCGGACGTGATCCATTCCTGGACGATCCCGGCCTTCGGCGTGAAGCAGGACGCGGTGCCGGGGCGGACCGCGCGCCTGTGGTTCGAGGCCGAGATGGAAGGGACCTATTTCGGCCAGTGTTCGGAACTGTGCGGCAAGGACCACGCCTATATGCCGATCACGGTCAAGGTCGTGAGCCAGGAAGAATACGACGAATGGCTTGACGGCGCGATCGAGGAATATGCCGGCACGCCGCGGACGGTCGACGTGGCCGCGGCCGCCGAGTGATATAAGTATATGGTGGGTTGGCACCCACCCTACGGAACCGCGTAGGGTGGGTGCCGCCGCCATTCGGAGAGCCAGATGAGCGACGCAAGCGTTACAGCCAGCACACCGCAGACCGGCGAGGCCGGGTTCGGCGATTATTTCGCCCTGCTCAAGCCGCGGGTGATGACGCTGGTGGTGTTCACTGCCTTCGTCGGCCTCTATGCCGCGCCGGGCAGCGTACACCCGGTGGTGGGCTTTGCCGCCATCCTGTTCATCGCGGTGGGCGGCGGCGCATCGGGCGCGCTGAACATGTGGTGGGATGCCGATATCGACCGGGTGATGAAGCGCACCCGGAACCGGCCGATCCCGTCGGGGCGGATCACCGAATCCGAGGCGTTCGGCTTCGGCATGGCGCTGGCGGGGTTCGCCGTGGTGATGCTGGGGCTGGCCACGAACCTTCTGGCGGGTGCGCTGCTGGCCTTCACCATCTTCTTCTACGTCGTGATCTATTCCATGTGGCTGAAGCGTTGGACGCCGCAGAACATCGTGATCGGCGGCGCCGCCGGGGCGTTTCCGCCGATGATCGGCTGGGTCGCCGCCACCGGCAGCTTCAGCCTTGAATCGGTGCTGATGTTCGCGCTGATTTTCATGTGGACCCCGCCGCATTTCTGGGCGCTGGCGCTGTTCATGCGGTCGGATTACGACGATGCGGGCGTGCCGATGCTGACGGTGACGCATGGGCGCCGGGTTACGCGGGTGCATATCCTTGTCTACACGGCCCTTTTGGCCGCGCTGGCCATCGGTGCCGCGTTCACCTCGATCGGCGGGCCGGTTTATCTTGCCACGGCCGTGGTGCTGAATGCGCTGTTCCTGAAGGGGGCGTGGGCGATCTGGCGGCGCGATGAAAGCGCGGCGGAGGCGGACAGCTACAAGGTGGAGCGGTCGTTCTTCAAGCTGTCGCTGCTGTACCTGTTTGCGCATTTCGGGGCGATTGCGCTCGACACCGCGATGGCGCCGCTGGGCCTGGGAGGCTGGTGATGGCTCTGTCGAAACAGCATGACCTGCACAAGCGGCGGTTTTCCCGCAACCTTGGCCTTGGCCTTGTGCTGGTGGGGTTCGTGGCGCTTATCTTCGGGCTGACGGTGGCGAAGGTGTCGACGGACGATTTCACCATGCCGATGAACGAGGTGACGGACTGATGGCGATGGATGGCAACAGCAAGACCGTGGTCAAGCTTGTCAGCGTGGTCGTGGTGATGGGCGGGCTGGCCTGGGCGTCGGTGCCGTTCTACGACTGGTTCTGCCGGGTCACCGGGTTCGGCGGCACCACCGGCACGGCCTCGGCAGGGTCGCAGGAGATCCTCGACGAGACGATCAAGGTGCGCTTCTCGGCCTCGAAGGAGCGCGACATGCCGTGGGAGTTCAAGCCCATGCAGCGCGAGGTCGAGATCCGTTTGGGCGAGACCGGGCTGGCCTTCTACGAAGCCTACAACCCGACGGACCGGCCGATTGCCGGGCAGGCGTCGTATAACGTCACCCCCTACGAGGCGGGCGGGTTCTTCGACAAGATCGACTGTTTCTGCTTTACCGAGCAGGTGCTTCAGCCCGGCGAGCGGGTCGAGATGCCGGTGACCTATTTCGTCGATCCGGAGATCCTGAAGGACCGGGACGCGAAATACACCAACGTGATCACGCTTTCCTACACGTTCTACGAAATCGATCTCCCCGAAGAGCAGGCAGCGCTTGCGACGGACGGCGAAACAAGTACAACCACGAATTAAGACACGCTCTGGCGAGGGATACGCACCATGGCACACGAGAAAAACCACGACTATCACATCCTCAACCCCTCGATCTGGCCGTTCGTCGGCGCGGTTGCCGGGTTTGTCATGCTCTTCGGCGCCGTTCTCTACTTCCATGGAAGCGGGCCCTGGGTTCTGCTGATGGGGACCGTGGGCGTGGCCTACACGATGTTCGGCTGGTGGGCCGAGACCATCAAGGAGAACCACGTGGGCGATCACACGCCCGTCGTGCGGATCGGCCTGCGCTATGGGTTCATCCTGTTCATCATGTCCGAGGTGATGTTCTTCGCGGCGTGGTTCTGGACCTTCTTCAAGCACGCCATGTACCCGATGGACCCCGATGGCGCGAGCCCGATGGTCGACGGGGTCTGGCCGCCCGCCGGGATCGAGACATTTGACCCGTGGCACCTGCCGCTGATCAACACGCTGATCCTGCTATGCTCGGGCGCGGCCTGTACATGGGCGCACCACGCGCTGGTTCACGAGAACAATCGCGAGGACATGAAATGGGGCCTGATCATCGCCATCGCGCTGGGTGCGGTGTTCACCGTGTTCCAGGTGTATGAATACAGCCACGCGGCCTTTGGCTTCTCCGGCAACATCTATGGCGCGACCTTCTTCATGGCGACGGGCTTCCACGGCGCGCATGTGATCATCGGGACGATCTTCCTGTTCGTCTGCCTGATGCGGGTTCTGAGGGGGCATTTCACCCCCGAGAACCACGTGGGCTTCGAGGCCGCCGCATGGTACTGGCACTTCGTCGACGTGGTTTGGCTGTTCCTGTTCGCCGCCGTCTATATCTGGGGCGGCTGACGGGGGCGGCGCAAGGTGCGCGGACGCGCAGCCTACACATGAACCCGTAGGGTGCGCTTGAAGCGCACCCTTTTCAATTCAGGGAAAGCTTTCCGGTGCGTATCATCCTCCCCCTGCTCTTCGGTATCGCCGGTGTCGCCGTGCTGGTCAGCCTTGGGGTCTGGCAGGTGCAGCGGCTGGCGTGGAAGCAAGATATCCTCGCCGAGATCGAGGCGAAGATCGCGGCAGCGCCCGTGGCGCTGCCGGAGAGCCCGGAGGCCGAGGCGGACAAGTACCTGCCGGTGGAGCTGACGGGCCGGTTCCAGCCGGGGCTGTTGCGGGTGCTGGTGAGCCAGAAGCATGTGGGCGCCGGGTATCGGATCATCTCGCCCTTCGAGACGGAGGAGGGGCGGCGGGTGCTGCTCGACCGGGGCTTCATCAGGATCGACGGCGAGATGCGCGCGCCGCCGACCGGACCGGTCGAGGTTATTGGCAACCTGCACTGGCCGGATGACCGCAATTCCTCGACGCCCGAGAACGATCTGGCCGAGAACATGTGGTTCGCCCGCGATATCGAGCAGATGGCAGGCGTTTTCGAGACCGAGCCGCTGCTGGTGGTGGTGCGGGAAATGTCACCCGAGGACACGGGCGCGACGCCTTTGCCCGTAGACACGAGCAGCATTCCCAACGATCACCTCGAATACGCGATCACGTGGTTCTCGCTGGCTGTTTTATGGGCCGCGATGACCGGCCTGCTTATCTGGCGCATGCGCCAACCCGCGAAAGGGGCAGAGACATGAAGTATATCTCGACCCGGGGCAACGCCCCCGTTCTGAGTTTCGAGGAGGCTATGCTGACCGGGCTAGCGCGCGACGGCGGGCTGTACCTGCCGGAGAGCATTCCGCAGATGAGCCACGCCGATATCGCCGCGCTGGAGGGCGTGAGCTATGAGGAGGCCGCGTTCCGGGTGATGTGGCCTTTCCTTGGCGGGGCCTTCACCGAGGACGAGTTCCGCGGGATCATCGAGCGCGCTTATGCCGGGTTCGACCATGACGCGCGGGCGCCGGTGAAACAGCTCAGCTCAGGGCATTTCCTGCTGGAGCTGTTCCATGGCCCGACGCTGGCCTTCAAGGACTTCGCGATGCAACTGATCGGGCAGTTGTTCGAGGCGTCGCTGACGCGGTCGGGGAACCGGGTGTGCATCGTCGGTGCCACGTCGGGCGACACGGGGAGTGCCGCGATCGAGGCCTTCCGGGGGCTGGAGGCGGTGGATGTCTTCATCCTGTTCCCGCATGGCCGGGTGTCGGAGGTGCAGCGGCGGCAGATGACCACGCCCTCGGAAGACAATGTGCATGCGCTTTCCGTGACCGGGCATTTCGACGATTGCCAGGCGCGGGTGAAGGACATGTTCAACGACTTCGCCTTCCGCGATGCGGTGGGGCTGGCCGGCGTGAACTCGATCAACTGGGCGCGGGTGCTGGCGCAGGTGGTGTATTACTTCACCTCGGCCGTGTCCGTAGGCGCGCCGCATCGAAGTGTGAGTTTTACCGTTCCGACGGGCAATTTCGGGGATATCTTCGCCGGTTACATCGCAAAACGTATGGGCCTGCCGATCGCCCGACTGGTTGTTGCCACCAACCAGAACGACATTCTGCACCGCTGTCTGAGCGCCGGGGATTACACGCCGGATGGGGTGATCCCCTCGATCAGCCCGTCGATGGATATCCAGGTCAGCTCGAATTTCGAGCGGGCGTTGTATTATGCCTATGGGCAGGACGGCAATGCCGTGGGTCAGCTGATGGACGAGCTGAAGGCGGGCGGGTTCAAGGTAAGCCAAGGGGCGCTGGAGGCGCTGCGGGAAAGCTTCGATTCGGGGAACTGTTCGGAGGAAGAGACGCGGGCGACGATTGCCCGGCTTTGGAACGGCACCGGCGAGCTCCTGTGCCCGCATTCCGCCGTGGGCGTGAAGGTGGCCGAGGAGCATCGTGCGCCCGGCACGCCGATGATCACGCTGGCCACGGCGCACCCGGCCAAGTTCCCCGACGCGGTGGAAGAGGCGAGCAGCCTTCGACCCCCCTTGCCCTTGCATATGGCCGACCTGTATGAGCGGTCAGAGCGCGTGACACGGGTCGAGAACGACCTGACCGCCATCGAAGACATCATCAAGGACCGCACCGGCCATTGACCGTTAATCTTACCACCCTTCCCAACGGGTTCCGCATCGTCACCGAACACATGCCCGGCCTTGAATCGGCCGCCATTGGCGTGTGGGTGCTGGCCGGGGCCCGGCATGAAACCGAGCCGCAGAACGGAATCGCGCATTTCCTCGAACACATGGCCTTCAAGGGCACCGAGCGACGCAGTTCGCTTCAAATCGCCGAGGCGATCGAGGATGTGGGCGGCTATATCAACGCCTATACCTCGCGCGAGGTGACGGCGTTTTATGCCCGCGTGCTGAAGGATGATGTCTCGCTGGCGCTGGATGTGGTGGCCGATATCCTGCGCCAGCCGGTCTTTGACGAGCGCGAGATCGACGTGGAGCGGGGCGTGATCCTGCAGGAGATCGGGCAGGCGCTGGACACGCCCGACGACATCATCTTCGACTGGCTGCAGGAGAAGGCGTATCCCGATCACCCGCTGGGCCGCACGATCCTTGGCGAAGAGGCGCGGGTGAAGGGGTTTTCCCGCGAAGACCTGACCGGATTCGTGGAACAGCATTACCGGCCCGGGCAGATGATCCTCTCGGCGGCCGGGGCCGTGGACCATGACGCGCTGGTGCGCGATGCGGAGCAGTTCTTTGGCGACATGCGCGGCAACAATGCCGGGCCTGCGCCCACGGCGCGGTTCGAGGGCGGTGAGAGCCGGCGGGTCAAGCAATTGGAGCAGGCGCATTTCGCGCTGGCCTTCGAGAGCCCGAACTACACCGATCCCGGCGTTTACGCGGCGCAGATCTATTCCTGTGCGCTTGGCGGGTCGATGTCGTCGCGGCTGTTCCAGGAGATCCGCGAGCGGCGGGGGCTGTGCTACACGATTTTCGCGCAGGCCGGGGCCTATGCGGATACCGGCATGATGACGATTTACGCGGGCACGGCCGGGGCGCAGATGCAGGATCTGGCCCAGATCACCGTGGACGAGATGAAGCGCGCGGCGGGCGACCTGAGCCCTGCGGAGCTGGAACGGGCAAGGGCGCAGATGAAGGCCGGGTTGCTGATGGGGCTGGAAAGCCCGTCGAACCGGGCCGAGCGGCTGGCAAGGATGATCCAGATCTGGGGCCGGGTGCCGGGGATCGACGAGGTGGTCAAGCGGATCGACGCCGTGACGCTGTCCGAGCTGCGCGACATCGCCGAGACGACGATCAGCAAGGCCCCCGCCGCCATGGCGCTTTACGGGCCGGTCGAGGAGGCGCCGACGCTGCAGGCGCTGCAGGAAAGGCGCGCGGCCTGATGTTTCTGCCGCGCCGGAAAACGCGGATCGAAACCGAACGCCTGACCCTGCGCCAGCCGCAGCTTTCCGATTTTCGCGACTGGTCGTCGCTGCGCGAGCAGAGCGCCGATTTCCTTGTGCCGTGGGAGCCGCAATGGGCGAGCGATCACCTCTCGCGCAAGGGGTTCACCAACCGGGTCTACTGGGCGCAGCGGTCGATCGCCGCCGGGTCGGCGGTGCCGCTTTTCCTGATCCGGCGGGAGGACGAGGTGCTGTTGGGGGCGATCACGCTGGACAATATCCGGCGGGGGCCTGCGCAGGCCGGCACGCTGGGCTACTGGGTGGGCGCGCCCTATGCGCGGCAGGGCTACATGCGCGAGGCGATTGCCGGGATCGTGCACCACGCCTTCGAGCGGCTCGACCTGTCGCGGCTGGAGGCGGCGTGCCTGCCGGAGAACCAAGCCTCGCGGCGGCTGCTGGAGAAGTGCGGGTTCAAGTACGAGGGCGTGGCGCAGAGCTATCTGCAGATCAACGGGCGGTGGCGGACGCATGTGCTGTACGCGGCGCTCAGGGCCGACCGTCGCGGGCGGACGGGAATCGGGTAGGGGTGTTCGGGGGCTCTGCCCCCAACGTTGAAATCCTACAGGATTTCAACGCCTCCCCCGGGATATTTTTAGCCAGAAGAAGCCTGGGCGCGGGTTGCGGGCTCAGCTTTTGGGGAGGGCCGCGTCGATGAGGGTGCGGGCGGCTGCCTTGGCGTCCTGTGCGGCGGCGGGGCCGCGGCCGAGGACGGCCATGATGATGGCGCCTTCCTTCAGGAGCAGAAGCTGGCGGGCGAGGTCCTGCGGATCGGTGGCGCCGGCCCGTTGACTCAGGCTCGTGACGTGGTCCTGAAGGAGGCGCTTGTGCTCGGCCGACTGGGCATGGATCGGGTCGTCGAGTTCCTGATACTCGGCGCTGGCCTTGATGAACATGCAGCCGCGGTAGCTGTCCTGCCGGAACCATTCCCCGAGCGCGTCGAACATGGCGAGCAACTGGTCACGGGGTGTCGACGCGAGGTCGTCCATCCGGCGGAAGAGCCAGTTGCGGAAATTCTCGTCGCGCAGGCGCAGGACGGCGAGGATGAGGTCTTCCTTGGTGCGGAAATGCTTGTAGATCGAGGTTTTCGAGACGCCGGTCTCGGCCGCGATCATGTCCATTCCGGTGGCATGGAAGCCGTTCCGGTAGAAGGTGTCGAGCGCCTTGCGAACGAGTTCGTCCCGTTTCGTCTGCTGCATGATTCGCCTCCGGGGTTGACTGATCTGTTTTATCTCGGCGGCGCGTGCCTTTCAAGGAGGCAGGAGTAATCCATTAATAAATAAAGGTTTTTCGGGGCCTTCACGCAAGCGTGAGCGGACGCAGCGTAAACTTGCTTGACAGGATTTACCGATCGGTACAGATTGCAGAGAGTTGACCGAACGGTTAACCCACCGCGCCCCGGCCGGACGATGTCCTCCTCTCCTCCCTGCCTGGCCGGCCGGGGCGCCCCGACAAGGAAAGACGAGACAGATGGCACGACCCCCGCTTCCCCCTTTCACCCGCGAGACGGCCGCCGAGAAGGTGCGCCTTGCCGAGGACGCATGGAACAGCCGCGACCCGGAGACGGTGGCGAAGGCCTATACGCCGGACAGCCTTTGGCGGAACCGGGCCGAGTTCATCGAGGGGCGCGCGGAGATCGTGCGCTTCCTGAGCCGGAAATGGGCGCGGGAGCACGAGTACCGGCTGATCAAGGAGCTGTGGAGCTTCGGCGAGGCCCGGATCGCCGTGCGCTTCGCCTACGAGTGGTGCGACGAGGGCGGTCGGTGGTTTCGCTCCTACGGCAACGAGAACTGGGAATTTGCCGGTGACGGGCTGATGCGGCGGCGGATCGCGTCGATCAACGATCTGCCGATCATTGAGGCCGGGCGGCTGATGCGCTGGCCGCAGGGGCGGCGGCCCGACGATCACCCGGGGCTGAGCGCGCTGAGGCTCTGAGACCCGGGGACAGAATTTCCGGCGCGGTGTGACGCACGGCGCCGGTTCCCGAAGGACACGGACCGGTTTCGGCGCGGCGGGATGATGGCTGCGGACGGGGAAGGTCTGTCCACTTGGCGGTGCCGGAGAAGGCCGGGCCGTCTCAACTTGAAGCAAAGGAATATTGATATGACACAGAAACACGAACATGCCCACGACCACGCGTGCGGCTGCGGCATCACGCCGGAGCACGTGGACCACTCCCGCCGCCGGGTTCTGGCGGGGGCCGCCGGGGCGGCCGTCGCCGGAGCGACCGCGCTGGCCGGGCAGGGGGCTGCGGCCGCGACGGAGGAGGCGAAGGCCGCCTATGCCGATCCCGAGACGCCGGGCCTGCCGCAGATCGACATGGAGATCGACCTGGCCCGAACCGCACTGGTGGTGACCGATCCGCAGGTCGACTTCCTGTCGGAGGACGGGGTGACATGGGGCGTTGTCGGCGAGAGCGTGACCGAGCAGGGCACGGTCGACAATATCGAGCGGCTGTTCATAGCCGCCAAAACCGCCGGGATGCCGGTGTTCATCTCGCCCCACTACTATTACCCGCATGACCACAAATGGAAGTTCGAGGGCACGCTGGAGGCGACCATGCACGGGATCGGCATGTTCGACCGGCCCGGCCCGCTGGACCTGACCGGTTTCGACGGGTCGGGCGCCGACTGGATGCCGCAATACAAGAAATACATCGAGGATGGCGAGACGGTCATCTGTTCGCCCCACAAGGTTTACAGCCCGGCGCAGAACGACCTGAACCTGCAATTGCGCAAGCGGGGGATCGACAAGGTGATCCTTGCGGGCATGTCGGCCAACCTGTGCACGCAGGCGCATCTTTACGAGCTGCTGGAGCTGGGCTTCGAGGTGGCCGTAGTGCGCGATGCCACCGCCGGGGCGAAGGTGCCCGAGGGCGATGGATACCTCGCTGCCATCATCAACTTCCGCATGGTCGCCAACGGCGTCTGGTGGACCGACGACGCCGTCGCCCGGATCGGGCGGGCCGCCTGAGATACCCCTTCTGACATTACCCAACCAAACCTTAACTCAATGGAGATACCAATGACTTCCGACCTTCTGAAAAACACCCTGCACTGGGCTGGCACGCTGACGCTCGCCTCGATCGCGACGTTTTCCGTGGCCACGTGGGCGCTGGCCGCGGACGAGTACAACGTCAACAATGGCCTGACGCTGACCGGCAATCCGCTGGGGCTGCATGGCTTCGACGCGGTGGCGATGTTCGCGGGCGAAGGCCCCGCCATCGGCGATGCCGCCCATACTTCGGAGCATGACGGGGTGGATTACTATTTCACCGATGCCGACGCCAAGGCGAAGTTCGATGCCGCGCCGGGCGAATACCTGCCGCAGTTCGGGGGCTTCTGCGCTTTCGGTGTGTACGTGGGCAAGAAGCTCGACGGGGATGTGCGCTATGCCGATATCGTGGATGGCAAGTTGTACTTGTTCGTGAATGCCGCGATCTTCGAGAAGTATCTCGAGGACAAGGAGGCGGTGATTGCCGGCGCGGAAGAAAAGTGGCCGGGCATTCGCGCGACGCCGATCGAAGAGCTCTGAGGCACGAAACTTGTGCAAATGAATGGTGGGAGCCCCGGTTGTGCCGGGGCTCTTGGCGTGTGGGGCGATGACTTCGGGCGGGGCCGTGCTAACTTGGCGTAAAGGAGGTGCTGCCGATGATCCGTCTTGCGTTGTTTCTGATCCTTCTGGCCCCTGCCGCCGTCGCACAGGAGCGGCAGCCGAGCCATTGCATCGCGGTGGCCGAGGCGACGCCGGGGATCGAGTATGTCCAGCCCGTGGCCTATTCCGACCCGGTGCCAGCGCAATCCGTGCGCATCCGTTACGTGACACATGCGAGCTTTCTCTTGCAGACCGAGGGCGGGTTTTCGGCGGTGACGGATTTCACCGGGTTCCTCGGCAATGTGGATTTCATCCCCGACGTGGTGACGATGAACCACGCGCATTCGACGCACTGGACGGCGCATCCCGACCCGGCGATCCCGCATGTGCTGCGGGGCTGGGGCGAGGAGTTCGGGACGGGGATCGACCATTACGTCGATCTTGGCGAGATGGTGGTGCGGAACGTGTCGACCGATATCCGTTCCGCTTGGGGCGAGGGGGTGGAGCCGGAGGGGAACTCGATCTTCGTCTTCGAAGTGGCGGGCCTTTGCATCGGGCATCTCGGCCACCTGCATCACGAACCGACCGACGAGCAATACGTGGCGATCGGGCGGATGGACGTGGTGATGGTGGCGGTGGATGGCGGGCTGACGCTGGACCTGCCGTCGGTCTTTCGGGTGATGAACCGGCTGAAGGCGTCGATCGTCATTCCGATGCACTGGTTCGGCGATGGCACGCTGGGCGCGTTCCTTGACGGGATGGCGGAACGGTTCGACGTGGTGATGACCGAAGGGAGCGAATTGACGGTATCGCTGGAGCGGCTGCCGGCGCAGCCGACGGTGATGGTGCTGCGGCCGGCGTTTCTGCGGGAGGGGGAGTGACGGGCCACCCGTCCCGGACCTGATCCGGGACCTTGTGGCGGCGCACGTGACGGGAATTGTTGCCTGAAACAAGAGGCCCCGGCTCGGGGGCCGGGGCGGAGGCATTGCTTTGCGGGGCGCCGGGGCAGGCCCGGGGCGAGGGTTAGCGTTTGCGGTCGCGGCGCGAGCTCATCGGCTGGAAGGCCACGCCGACATGGGCCTCGCAATAGGGTTTGCCGGATTGCACGGGCAGGCCGCAGAACCAGAAATCCTCGGTCGCGGGGTCGCCTACGGGCCATTTGCAGGTCCGCTCGGTCAGTTCCATAAGCGTCAGCCTCTTGGCCTTCTTCTCGACCTCGCTGACCTTGGCCAGCGCCTCGGGGTCGATCTCGTTGGCGGAGGGCTGCGGCGGCAGGGGCTGACCGGCGGGGATGATCGCCTTGGCGCGGCTGGCGGGGGCGGGCGCCGCCTCGGCAGGTTCTTCGACGGTCACCTCGGGCGTGGCCTCGGGCCGGGGGGCGGGTTTCGCGGCGGGCTTGGCCTTGGCGTTGCGCGGTTTGGCCGCGGCGGCCGGCTTGGGCTTGGGCGCAGGCTCTGCCGCGGCGCCGCCGCCCGAGCCGTTGCGGTTCGACAGGCCGAGGCGATGCACCTTGCCGATGACGGCGTTGCGCGTCACGCCGCCCAGTTCCTTGGCGATCTGGCTGGCAGACTGGCCCTCGGCCCACATTTTCTTCAGCTTCTCGACACGCTCGTCGCTCCAGGACATGCGCCACCCCTTATGTCAAAAGGCGGCCAATCGGCGGGCCGCCCGGTTCCTTTTCAGAGGCTTCTATTCTAATCACTGCAGCATGAGTTACAAGGTATCGAATCACGTCGCCGCCCCGGAGGGCGCCACGGGCACACCCGCGATCCGGATGGGAAGCCGCCGGTTCGGGCGGGTCAACTGGATGGGGCTGTATACGCTCTGCGCCCGCGAGATCCAGCGCTTCATGTCGGTCTGGACCCAGACGCTGCTGGCGCCGCTAGTGACGGCGGGGCTGTTCATGGTGATCTTCTCGATCGCCATCGGGCCGCGCCGGGGCGAGGTGATGGGGGTGGATTTCACCACCTTCATCGCGCCGGGCATCCTGATGATGACGGTGATCCAGAACGCGTTCGCCAACACGTCCTCGTCGATCGTGATCGGCAAGGTGCAGGGCAATATCGTCGATACGCTGATGCCGCCCTTGAGCCCGGCGGAACTGGTGATCGGTTATCTTGCGGGCGCCGTGGGCCGCGGGGTCTTCGTGGCGCTGGCGATCAGCGCGGGGCTGTTCGTGTTCCTCGGGATCGTGCCGGAGCATCCGGTCTGGGCGCTGACATTCGTGGTGCTGGGCTCGGCGCTGGTGGGCGGGCTTGGCATGGTGGCGGGGATCTTCGCCAACAAGTTCGACCAGATGGCGGCGATCACCAATTTCATCATCACGCCGCTGGCCTTCCTGTCGGGCACGTTCTACTCGGTCGAGGCACTGCCGACCGGGTTGCGGGAAGTCACCCATGTGAACCCGGTCTTCTACCTGATCGACGGGGTGCGGTTCGGGGTGATCGGGGTGTCGGACAGCTCCCCTTGGCTGGGGCTGACGGTGGCGGTCACGGCGACGCTGGCGATATCGGCGCTGGCGTGGCTGATGTTCCGGCGGGGTTATCGCCTGAAGGCATAAGGCTCAGGCGGGGGTGAGCGCGCAGGTCAGGCGGACCTTGCGGCCCTCGCGGAAGTAATCCTTCATGCCGGTGCGGTCTTCGCCCAGCAGCAGGGCGTGATCGACCCAGGTAAGGGTCATTCCCAGCGCTTCGGCCATGAATTCGGTCGCGCGGCAACTGGGGACGCCGACCACCGTATGGGTCTGGCCGGCAACGTCTGTGACGGCGTTGAGCGGGTTGGAGACCTCTTCCTTGAGAACCTGCACCATGGCGTTGTCGGCCCTGATGAATTCGCTGTCGATGATGATGAGCTGCGGGCCCAGCCGGCGGAGGAGCGAGAGCAGGCGGAAGTGATCCATGATGTGGTAGAAGATGCCGTAGACGGCGATGACGTCGAAGGTTTCGCCAGCCGCGATGCGTGCCTCGATCTCGGCGAAGAGGTCGTTGCAATGCAGTTTGACGCGGGGCTTGAAGGGAGTGTCGGGGAATTTTTCGAAGCGGGAGACGAGGTCGGCGCGGGCCTCGACGCCCACGACTTCCGCCGCGCCGGCATGGGCCAGCGCATAGGACCAGCGCCCGTCATGGGCGGCGAGGTCGAGCACGCGGGCGCCGGCGATCTGGGGCTGGAACGGGTCGATGATCAGGCGGTGCCGCTGGTCGAGCCGTCGGACCGTGGTGGCGTTGTCGTCATAGGGCGGCAGGGATTTGAGGAAATCGAAAAACCCGCTCATGCCGCCTGACTCCGTCTTGGGCGCCGCGTCAGGTGCACAACTGCTCGGCCAGCTTGCCGTACCTGACATAGGCGTCCCAGAATTCCTCGTCGACGGACCGTTTCGACTGGCGGATTTCCTGTGCCCGGTGGGGGTCGGAGTAGAAGCTGACCGCGCGGCGCTGTTGGGAATTGGTGAGTGTCTTGTCCGCTGCCGCCTGGATGCAGCCGCACAGTTCGCGCGTGCGCCCGTCGCGGCCCGATTGCAGGCAGGCCTTGCTGATCGGGCCGAAGGCGACCGGGGCCGAGCGCATGACCACCACGCGATCGGCGTCGCGCGGCCCGCTGCCGCCACAGCCTGCCAGAAATACCGCTAGTCCGAGGAATGTTGCCCGCTTCATTGCCGTTGCCCGTATCTGCCAGTCCGCGAAACCTGCCGGGGTTGAGTCCCCGGTCAGAAAGGTGCGGATCAATTTGGGCGATCATCGCTCAAACGGGCGGGATTTACAATCGGCAAGATAGGGGGCCGTGCGGCGGCTTACTCGATCTTGCCGCTCCATGAGCCGAAACTCGTCCATTTCTTCGGCAGGAGCGAGCCGGAGGTCAGCGCAGGGTTGGCGTGACCGGTGTCGCGGAAGGTCACGCGAAGGCCGCCGCCCCTGTTGCCGCTGCGGCCGAAGTGCAGTTCCTGCCGGGGAATGCGGACCTCGAGCGGGCGGTTTGCATCCCCGGCGCGCCAGTCGCGTTTCAGGCGGACGCAGCCGGCGGGGGCGCCGGAATAACTCTGGCTGGGGGCGACCTGTTCGAGGAAGTTGAGGTTGTAGGTCAGCACCTCTTTGCCCAAGGCGATGGAGCCCTTGCGCAGCACCACGTTGCCCTTGTGGCGGACATAGGCGGTGAGCCGCTCGCTTTCGGCCCAGACGCCGCAGAGGCCGGTCTTGCCCGCCCAGTTGCGCAGCTCGACCGCGACGGTGACGCCACCCCCGGTGGAATACTCGCCGCCGCCCAGTACCGGGGAGGGGCCAAGCTTGACGGTGGTGCCCGCCGCGGCGGCGGTGCAGGAGAGGGCAAGCACGAGGGGAGCGAACAGGCGGAACGGGCGCATCGGGGCCTCCTTCATCGGGTTGGAGGAAGGGTACGCCCGGAGCGCCCTGCGGGCAAGCGCCGTCAGCCGGCCCTCGCCAGCATCCGGTCCTCGACGATGCGGTCGGCGAGGTGGGCGGGGCTGGTGGTCTCGCCCTCGGCGCGAGCGAGGATGCGCTCCATCGTGGTTTCGATGGCCGTCAGCTTGTCCGCGACCCACGGGGCGGGATCCTCGATATGCAGGATTTCCGCCGCGACGTTGATGATGCCACCGCCATTGGCGACATAGTCGGGCAGGTAGAGGATGCCGCGGGTGTGCAGGAGGTCGGCATCGGCGTCGGTGGCAAGCTGGTTGTTGGCGGCGCCGGCGACGAGTTTGGCGCGAATCTGCGGGATGGTCTCGGCGTTGAGGATGCCGCCGATGGCGCAGGGGGCGAAGATGTCGGCATGGGCCGCGTGAATGGTGCGCGGGTCGCCGACGGCGGTGTTGAAATCGCGGGCGGTGGCGGCGGTGCGGGCGGGGTTCATGTCGGCGACGATGAGTTTGGCGCCCTCGTCATGCAGCAGGCGGCAGAGGTGCCAGCCGACATGGCCGAGCCCCTGAACGGCGACTGTCTTGCCCGACAGATCGCGGGAGCCGAAGACGCGGGCGGCGCCGACCTTCATCGCGCCGAGCACGCCCCGTGCCGTGACAGGGGAGGGGTCGCCGCTTGCATGGGCGCCGTCGTCGCGGCCGGCGACGAAACGGGTGACGCTTGCCATCACCGCCATGTCCTCGGGGGTCATGCCCATGTCTTCGGCTGTCCAGTAGCGGCCTTCGAGGCGTTCGACCGCCCGGCCCATGGCGCGCAGCAGCTGGGGGGATTTGTCCTTGGCCGGATCGCCCATGATGACGGCCTTGCCGCCGCCAAGGGGCAGGTCGGCCGCGGCGTTCTTGTAGCTCATCCCGCGGGAGAGGTTGAGCACGTCGTCGAGGGCGGCATCGTCGCTGTCATAGACACGCATCCGCAACCCGCCCGCCGCCGGGCCGCGCGTGGTGGAGTGCAGCGCGATGAAGCCCTTGAGGCCGGTGGCCGGGTCCTCGACGCGGTAGACTTCTTCGTGGGTGTCGGATGACAGACGTGTCAGCATGGCAATCTCCTCCTGCGGTGGAGCCATGCATATTCGAAGCCGGGTGCAAAAAATCAGCAAAGATCGGCTTTACCTGGTGTAGGATTGGTGGAAATCACCAACACGACGCGACATGGTGGAGGAAATGGACAGGACGGATCGCCAGATCATCGCCGCGCTGCAACGGGACGGGCGCCAGAAGCTTGCCGACCTGTCCGAGCGGATCGGCCTGTCGCCCACGCCGCTGGCACGGCGGATTGCGCGGCTGGAGCGGGAGGGAATCATCACCGGCTATTCGGCGCGGGTGGATCAGGAAAAGCTGGGTCTGCCGCTGAACATCTTCATCTTCGTGGAACTGGAAAAGCAGACCCGCGCCGCGATCACCGCGTTCGAGCGCGACCTGCGGCGGTTCGAGGAGGTGATGGAATGCTACCTGATGACCGGCACGCGCGACGTGCTGATCCGGGTGGTGGCGGCGGATCTGGCGGCGTTCGACCGGTTCCTCGAGGACGGGCTGATGCAGACCGAGAATATCCGGTCGATGCGGTCGAGCTTTGCCCTGCGCACGATGATCCGGCGGAACGCGCTGCCGCAGGGGTAGGGCTGGGTCAGAGCTTGCGGGCGACGACGAAGCGGCTGGGGGGGCGGGCCGGGTAGTTGCCGGTCTCGCCGATGGTGAAGCCGGCGGCTTCGATCTCCGCTTCCAGCGCGGGAATCGGGCGGAAGGCCACGTAGGGTGCCTTGCCCAGCGCCTGCATCACCGGCAGGATCAGGCGGATGGCGCGGAACTTGAAACCGGCCTCGCCCGGGTCGGGCCGGCAGACGGATTTCGAGATGAAGAGGCCGCCCGGCTTCACCAGCGGGGCGACGCGGGCGAGGTAGCCCGGCAGATCGTCGATCAGGTGCAGCAGGTTGAAGGCGGTGACCACGTCGTAGGGGCCGTGTTGGGCCAGCGCCGCATCGCCTGGTGCCCCGCGCAGGAAGGTGACGTTGGTGATGGCTTCCGCCGCGGCCTTTTCCTGCCCGATCCGCACCATCTCGCCCGAGATATCCGTGGCCGTGATATGCGCCACGGCATCGGCCAGTTTCAGGGCCGTGGTGCCGGTGCCGCAACCGAGTTCGAGCACGTGGTCCGCCGGGGCGAGATGGGCGCGCACGCGGTCGAGCGTGGTGGCATAGGCGGCCTCGTCCCGGACGGGGGATCTGGCGTAGCCTTGGGCGGCCTTGTCCCAGAAATCCTGTGCGGCGATCATGGCGAGAATCCTTGCGTGAAAAATCGGTTGAGCGGGCTTTATCCCATGCATCGGGCGAAGAGGAATTGCCGAAATGCGCAGTGATGATATGCAATAATGCATGAACTGGCACGCCATCGCTTTCGACTGGAACCAGGTCCGGGCCTTTTGGGCCACGGCCGAGGAGGGGTCGTTCTCGGCCGCGGCGCGGGCGCTGGGCCAGACCCAGCCGACGCTGGGCCGGCAGGTGGCGGCGCTGGAGGCGGCGCTGGGCGTGACGCTTTTCGAGCGGGCGGGGCGGACGCTGATGCTGACGAAGGCGGGGCTGGACCTGTTGGAGCATACCCGCGCCATGGGGGCGGCGGCGGAACGGATCGCGCTGACGGCCTCGGGCGCGGCGCAGGCGGTGGAAGGACAGGTGCGGATCACCGCGTCGGACGTGATGTGTGCCCATATCCTGCCGCCGTTTGTCGCGCGTCTGCGCCTCGCGGCGCCGGGCCTCGAGATCGACCTTGTCGCGGCCAATGATATCCGTGACCTGCAGCGCCGCGAGGCCGATATCGCCATTCGCCACGTGCGGCCCGAACAGCCGGAGCTGACCGCGCGGCTGGCGCGGGACATGACCGCCCGGCCCTATGCCGCCACCGTCTATCTCGAGGCGCGGGGGCGGCCGAAGGCGCCGTCCGACATGGCCGATCATGATTTCATCAGTTACGGCGACGTGTCGCGGATGATCGGGTTTCTCGCGCCGCTGGGCTACGGGGTGGCCAAGGCGAATTTCCGGGTCGGCTCGGAAAACGGGGTGGTGGCGTGGGAACTGGCGCGGCAGGGGCTGGGGATCGCGATGATGGCCGATGACGTGGGCCGGGGCACGCCGGGGATGGAGGCGCTGTTGCCGGAGGTGGAGCCGCTGCGCTTTCCGGTCTGGCTGGTGACGCACCGGGAGGTGCACACATCGAAGCGGATCCGGCTGGTGTTCGATATGCTGGCCGAGTTCCTTGCCGACACGGGGCGGGGGCCGGGGGTGCCGGGTTGAAGCCCCGCCTACGAGGGTGAGGGCGGCGCCCCAGCTCAGCGCAGGATCTCGAAGCCGTTCTCGCCGGGCCAGTCGGCCTCGCTCACCTCGACGGACCGCACGACGGCGGCGGGCGGGCCGTGGTTGAGTTCTCGCAGCATCTCGTCAACCGAGGCCACGGGGCCCGCCATCAGCGTGGTGACCGCCCCGTCGGATTCGTTCCTGACCCAGCCGGTCAGCCCCCGCACCTTGGCCTCGATCTGCGTCCATGCGCGGAACGAGACCCCCTGAACCCGGCCCTCGATCCGGGCGTGAACGGCTTTCGTGTCGGTCATGGCAGCCCTCCCTGGCGGTTTTCGGGCGAGTATAGCACAGGGCGGGCCGGGAATCGCCCGGGTGAAATTCAGGACAGGCGGCTGACCGCCACAACACCCAGCCATGCCGACACCGCCGTCAGCGTCGTGCCCCATGCAAGGTCTGTCGCGACCATCTGCCAGGACCAGTGTTTCAGCGTGGCGAAGTTGGTGAATTCGTAGGTGCCGTAGGCCAGCGCACCGACCACCGCGCCGTTCAGCAGCGCCATGCCCGGCTGGCCTGTGCGCAGGGCGGGGAGGGAGACGAGATAGACGAGCCCCGCCACGTAGGCCGCGTAGAAGGCAAAGGCCGGCCCGATCCGCACGCTGTCGGCCAGAAGCTCGCCCGCGTGGCGTTCGAAGACGGGTTTCACGAGGTAGCGCAGGCCGAGGAAATCGAGCCCGAAGAAGATCACGGCGGTGACGAGATAGAGCCAGAGTGCGTGCATGGAGGTCTCCTTTCGGCAAGGAGGTAGGGCGGGGCGGCGGGCGGTCCATGGCCGGCGGCGGTTCGAAGCGCATAATCGTGAGCCGGTAGGGGCCGCAGCGCTCAACCCTCCTTGACCCTAACCGCAATCCGCCTCATATCCCAACGTCATGACACCGCTCTCGCACATCCGCAATTTCTCCATCGTGGCGCATATCGACCACGGGAAATCCACGCTGGCCGACCGCCTGATCCAGATGACGGATACGGTGGCCGAACGGGACATGAAGGAGCAGTTGCTCGACTCGATGGATATCGAGCGGGAACGCGGCATCACCATCAAGGCCAACACGGTGCGGATCGACTATACCTCCGTCGATGGCGAGCAATATGTGCTGAACCTGATCGACACGCCCGGCCACGTGGACTTTGCCTATGAAGTGTCGCGGAGCATGCGGGCGGTCGAGGGTTCGCTTCTGGTGGTGGACAGCACGCAGGGGGTCGAGGCGCAGACGCTGGCGAACGTGTATCAGGCGATCGACGCCAATCACGAGCTGATCCCGGTCTTGAACAAGATCGACCTGCCCGCCAGCGATATCGACCGGGTGGCCGAACAGATCGAGGACGTGATCGGCATCGACGCGTCGGGCGCGATCCCCGTTTCGGCCAAGACCGGGCAGGGCATCCGCGAGGTGCTTGAGGCGATCATCCGCGATCTGCCGCCGCCCGAGGGCGACCGCGACGCGCCGCTCAAGGCGATGCTGGTGGACAGCAAGTACGACCTCTACCTTGGCGTCGTGGTGCTGGTGCGGATCATGGACGGCGTCATGAAGAAGGGCGACCGGATCAAGATGATGCAGACCGGCGCGGTCTACAATGTCGAGCGGATCGGCGTGTTCCGCCCGGCGATGACCGTGGTGAACGAGCTGGGACCGGGCGAGATCGGGTTCATCACCGCCTCGATCAAGCAGGTGCGCGACACGCGGGTGGGCGACACGATCACGACCGAGAAGAAGGGCTGTGAAAAGCCGCTGCCCGGCTTCAACCCCTCGGTGCCGGTCGTGTTCTGCGGGCTTTTCCCGGTGGATTCCAACGAGTTCGAGGATCTGCGGGACGCGATCGAGAAGCTGGCGCTGAACGACGCGTCGTTCAGCTACGAGATGGAAAGCTCGGCCGCGCTGGGGTTCGGTTTCCGCTGCGGGTTTCTGGGGCTCTTGCACCTCGAAGTGGTGCGCGACCGGATCGAGCGGGAATACGATATCGAGCTGATCACCACGGCGCCCTCGGTGATCTATCATGTCTACATGAAGGACGGCACGCAGATCGATCTGCACAACCCCGCCGACATGCCCGACATGACCCATGTGGATCATGTCGAGGAGCCGCGCATCAAGGCGACGATTCTCGTGCCGGACGAGTTTCTGGGCGACGTGTTGAAGCTGTGTCAGGACCGGCGGGGCATTCAGCTTGACCTGACCTATGTCGGCGGCCGGGCGATGGCGGTCTATGACCTGCCGCTGAACGAGGTGGTGTTCGACTTCTACGACCGGCTGAAATCGGTGACGAAGGGCTATGCGTCCTTCGATTACCAGCTCGAGGGCTACCGCGCGGACAACCTCGTGAAGATGCAGGTTCTGGTGAATGACGAGCCGGTCGATGCGCTGTCGATGATGGTGCACCGCGACCGGGCCGAGATGCGCGGGCGGGCGATGTGCGAGAAGCTCAAGGACCTGATCCCGCGCCACATGTTCAAGATCCCGATCCAGGCGGCGATCGGCGGCAAGGTGATTGCCCGCGAGACGCTGTCGGCGCTGCGCAAGGACGTGACGGCGAAATGCTATGGCGGCGATATCACCCGGAAGAAGAAGCTGCTGGAAAAGCAGAAGGCCGGGAAAAAGAAGATGCGCCAGTTCGGGAAGGTTGAGATCCCGCAGGAAGCGTTCATCTCGGCGCTGAAGATGGACGGGTGACGCCGGCCTGAAGTGGCCGGCGTCCTTTGCTTCGAGCCTTCAGGCTCAGAACAGGCCTTCGTTGTTGTTCTCTTCCTCGGCGATCTTGTCGGCGGCGACGATGGCGCCGGCCCCGATGACGGGCCCGCAGCTTGCCAGAAGGGGCAGGGTGCAGGTGAGGGCGAGGGCGGTCCAGAATTTGCGGGTCATCGGGGGGCTCCTTTCGTTTTTGGTTGGATGGGTCAGCGGATCACGGCGGTGGTGACGTCCTCGACGTCCTGCACGAAGCCTTTGGTCGTTTCGCAGCTGGCGAGGGCGGCGATCAGGGGAAGGGCGAGTAACAGTCGGGTCATGTCGGGCCTCATGTCGCGTGCTTTACGTTGCGATATGTGGCCGGGCCGGAGGATTGCAAAACCTGCGGTGGTATTTCGGCGAGGTCGTGCCGATTGATTGCCGTGATTCTGCGCCTCGGGCCTTCGCGGCTGCAGAAATCACCAATGTGGTGAGGGTCTGACGCCACGTTAACTTTTCCCCGCGCAAGCCAGCGCAACGCAATGGTTTTTTCGCGTTGTCCACAGATTTCCTTCAAGGATATCAACCGTTTGATCCACAGCTTTTTTCAATGCTGCACTGCTATTTTCTTGCGCGACTCAGGGCTTCGCGTAACAGTTGAATGACCGGACGGGATCAGCAGAGACCGGACGGTGCGCAAAGGCCCCTCGGAGCCGGCGCGAAGGGAGACGAGACAAGGGGCGCGAGCCCGGCGTTTAACGGCCCCTCCGCAAGGGTTCATGGCTTGGCTGCAGCGGTACGGATTGCTTCGCAGCCGTCCGGATCGCGGTGATCATGCCAGGGTTCTGAGCAGGCCACGTCAGACCGTGACACCCCCAGGGGTTGGTCGCCGTGGCAGCCGAAGGCCGCAAGGCCGGAGGCATGCTGACGGCCGCGAGGCCCGAGGCAAACTGGCCGACGGACCCTTCGGGGCGAGATGACCAGCTAGGCGTCAGGGTGCGGGAAAGGTCATGCGACCGGAACCGCGATGCAAGGACCGCGTCTGAGCACCTGACGCCTTTCCTAAAGCGTTTGGCGAAGAACTGGACCACAGATTTTCGGGAGGCGCGGCGCGACGTTCAAACGTGGCACGCGTATCAAGTCGAAACGCTTTATTTCTTGGTTCTTCCAAGGCAAACGGGACCCGTGCCAAAGGCAACCGGGTCCCGCCGTCGTTGATGCTACCGCGTCTGTTGCACCTGTGGGGCCAGCCATACACCGGCGGCCGGGAGTGATCAACAACATCTGGTAGGTGAGAGTGCGATTTCCCCGACTGCTATGGCAATTCCGCCTGCGTCGGCGCCTTTCCGCAGAGCTCGAGCAGGGCGCTATGGCCGTGGCGGGAATCGGGTTACCGTTGCGTCACCCCGAGCCGGAGAGGAGATTCCCCATGACACGTTACGCCTTTGCCCTTGCCCTGACGCTGGCCGCCGGGCCGGTGATGGCGGCGCATTGCCCGCAGGATATGGCGAAGATCGACGCGGCGCTGGAAGCGAACGGCACGGAGTTGACCGAGGAGGAACTGGCCGAGGTGAAGGCGCTGCGCGCCAAGGGGGAAGACCTGCACGAGGCCGGCGACCATGCGGCGTCGGTCGAAGAGCTTGGGAAGGCGATGGACATCCTCGGGATCGAGTAAATTTTCATCGCGTTTGACTCAGGTCAAGGCGGCCCTGGCTTCCGCTGGGTAAATCGCCTGACGACACGACCGGATTGCGCCAAGCCGGTTCTTGCGACGGTTCCCGTGCCACGGGGCGCGGGCGGGCAGGCGCGGGTGTGGGGATGCCCGCGCGTGCCCGATCCGGCAAGACGGTTTGGTGTCAGATGTCGCCCGATGATTGGGACACCCGGGTGGCAGGGCCCTTCTTAAGGAAGGGTAAAGGGCGGCGGTGCGGAGGAGGAGCCCGCCGCCGCCCGTTCATTTCCGAGGCTCATGTTTGGCAGATACGCGCGAAGCACATGTGAAGGAGACGTGCGTTGCGTCGCCCGCCTGTTCGCAGGTTTGGCGGGACAGCTTTCACAAACGCGATGTCGGCCTGAGTTATCCTCAGGCCAGCCAGGTGCGCACCGCCGCCTCGAACTCGCGCGGTTTTTCGGCGTGGAGCCAATGGCCCGCGCCGGGGATCTTGGCGAAGCGGGCCTTGGGGAAAAGCCCTTTTATCGTGTCGCGGTGATCCGGGGTGACGTAATCGGACTCGGCCCCCGACAGGAAGAGCGTCTCGCCCTCGTAGGGGCCGGAGAGGTCGGGGAAGCTCATGATCTTGTCCATCTCGGCGCCGAGCGTGTCGAGATTGAGCAGCCATTCGCGGTTTTTCACGTCGAGCGATTGCAGGAAGAAGGGCACAAGCGCCGGGTCGTCCACATGGGGCGCCAGCAGGTCCTGCGCGTCGGCGCGGCGTTCGATGCCGGAGAGGTCGACGGCCTTCATGGCGTCGATGTATTTCGCCTGCGAGTGGCTGTACTGGACGGGCGCGATATCGGCCACGATCAGGCGGTTGACGAGATCCGGTTGGCTTAGCGCCAGCGCCATCGCCGCCTTGCCGCCCATGGAATGGCCGAGCACGTCATAGGGGCCGTCGAGATGGTCGATCACCTCGGCCAGATCGGTGGCGAGGTCGGGGTAGCCGTGCGTGTCGAACCACGGGCTGTGGCCGTGGTTGCGCATATCGACGGCGACGACCTTGCGCTCGTCGGAGAGACGCTTGGCGATGACGCCCCAGTTGCGGCCCGAACCGTAGAGGCCGTGGGCGATCAGCAGGCCGGGCTTGTCGGTGGGTTCACCATGTTCGATGAGGTTGAGCATGGGCGAGCGATAGCGCAGAAGTGGCCCTTTCGCCAGACCTGTTGAGTGCGGCGCGAGGCTGCGCTAGGGAGGTCGGGATGATTGACACGGCGAAGTTTCACCAGCGGGCCGAGAGCCTGGGCGAGTTGCTGCAGAAGCGGCTGGGCGTGCGGGGCAAGACCCTGAAGGCGCGGCTGTCGCGGGCGGGCCGGCTTCTGCCCAAGGCGCAGCGGCGCGCGGGCGAGACGCTGGTGCGGACGGAGCGGCTGATGGGGCATCCGAAGCTGGCGCGGCTGGCCGATCCGGTGGAGACGGAACAGGCGTTCGACAGCATCACCGGGCATCTGAAGCGGTTCGACCGGGCCGAGGCGCGGCGCAATGCGATCATGACATGGCTGGCGGTGGTGGTGTTCAACCTGCTGCTTCTGGGCGGTCTGGTCGTGGCGCTGGTGCGGTGGCAAGCTCCTCTCTGACCAGCGGGCGGGGCGAGAGGGGCTGGCGGACGACGAGCGTCACCGTGACGAAGGCCACGTAAAGCAGCAGGTACCACGAGCCAAGCTTGCCGAGGCTGACCAGTTCGAGCCTTGCCTGACCGGAATAGACCCATGTGCCGGTCATCGTGCCGATATTTTCGGCCACCCACAGGAAGATCGCCGACAGGAAGGCCGCGAGCGGCAGGGGCATCCAGTAGAGGTTGTCGCCGATCCGATACCAGATGCGGGTGCGCAGGAAGAGCAGGACGGTGGCGGCAAAGAGGACGAGCCGGATATCGGGCAGGAAGTGGTGGGCGAAGAAGTTCACGTAGATGCCCACGGCCAGCAGCATGGTCATCCAGTAGGGCGGGTAGGGGGCGAAGCGCATGTCGAAGACGCGGATCGTGCGGGCCATGAAGCTGCCGACGCTGGCATACATGAAGCCCGAGAAGAGGGGCACGCCGAGGATCTTGAAGAAACCCGGTTCCGGGTAGCTCCATGATCCGGCGTGGACCTTGAAGAATTCCATCGCCGTGCCGGTGAGGTGGAAGAGGGCGATCACGCGGGCCTCTTCCCATGTTTCGAGTTTCAGGGCGAGAAAGAGCGCCTGAAGGCCGAGCGCCACGATGACAAGGAAATCGTAGCGGTAAAGCGGCATGGCGTCGGACCAGATCAGCTTGGTGCCGATGATCGCCACCAGAAGCGACAGGCCGAAAAGGCCGGACCAGCCCATCTTGAGCAGGAACATCACAAGCTCGGCCGCCCAGCCGGGCAGGCGGGCGCGCATCCAGTCGCCGAGATGGCGCTCTATCCGGCGGGTCGTCGTCATGCGGATATAAGAAAGCCGCGGCGCCGGTATGTCCAGCGCCGCGGCCTGTTTGTCGGGGTCGGGCCCGCGATCAGAAGTTCGGGTAGAGCGGGAAGCGCTGGCACATGGCCATGACTTCGCCTTTCACCTTCGCTTCGACCGAGCCGTTATCGTCCGGCCCGTTGGCGGCCAGCCCGTCGACCACTTCGACGATCCAGTCGGCGATCTGGCGGAACTCGGCCTCCTTGAAGCCGCGGGTGGTGCCGGCGGGGGTGCCGAGGCGGATGCCTGATGTCACGGTGGGCTTTTCGGGGTCGAACGGGATGCCGTTCTTGTTGGTGGTGATATGGGCCCGGCCAAGCGCGGTGTCGGTGATGTTGCCGGTGACCTTCTTGGGCCGCAGGTCGACGAGCATGACATGGGTGTCGGTGCCGCCGGTGACGATGTCGAGCCCGCCTTTCATCAACTGGTCGGCCAGCGCATCGGCATTGGCGCGGACTTGCTTGATGTAGGTCTTGAAGTCGGGCTGAAGCGCCTCGCCGAAGGCCACGGCCTTGGCGGCGATCACGTGCATCAGCGGGCCGCCCTGAATGCCGGGGAAGATGGCCGAGTTGACCTTCTTGGCGATGGCCTCGTCATTGGTGAGGATCATGCCGCCGCGCGGGCCGCGCAGGGTTTTGTGCGTGGTGGTGGTGGCGACATGGGCGTGGGGGAAGGGCGAGGGATGCTCGCCCGCCGCGACGAGGCCGGCAAAGTGGGCCATGTCCACGTGCAGGTAGGCGCCGACCATGTCGGCGATCTCGCGGAAGCGGGCGAAATCGATCACGCGCGGGATGGCCGAGCCGCCGGCGATGATCATCTTCGGCTTGTGTTCCTTGGCCAGCTCCTCGACCTGATCGTAGTCGATCAGGTTGTCCTGCTGGCGAACGCCGTATTGCACGGCGTTGAACCATTTGCCCGACTGGTTGGGCGCCGCACCATGGGTGAGGTGCCCGCCCGAGGCGAGGTTCATGCCGAGGATGGTGTCGCCCGGTTGCAGCAGGGCCTGGTTGACGCCCTGGTTGGCCTGAGAGCCGGAGTTGGGCTGGACGTTGGCAAAGCCGCAGTCGAAGAGCTGTTTGGCGCGCTCGATGGCAAGGTTTTCCGCGATATCAACGTACTGGCACCCGCCGTAGTAGCGGCGGCCGGGGTAGCCTTCGGCGTATTTGTTGGTCAGGACCGAGCCCTGCGCCTCCATCACCGCGGCCGAGACGATGTTCTCGGACGCGATCAGTTCGATCTCGTCGCGCTGGCGGCCAAGCTCCGATTCTAGGGCCTTGGCGATCTCGGGGTCGCGGTCGGCGAGGGACTGGGTGAAAAAGTCTTTGCCCTCAAAGGGCTGGTTTCCGTCATGCGGCATTGTGGTTGACTCCGTCCGATTGCCTTTGCGGCGATTTCCTATCGGAAACGGGGTTTGGTTGAAAGGTGGTAAAGCGACAAAACCCCTTGCAGTACCGGCATATCCGCGCAACACCGGAGACACGCGTATCGTAAGAGCCAATAAAAAGGCGCATCGGAAACCCAAGCTCATGGCCAAGGACTTCAAGATCGCCTTTGTCGCCAGCGACGTGGCCGTAGCGCAAACGGCGCGGGCCGCCCTTGTCCAGCGGTTCGGCCAGACCGACGAGGCCGAGGCGGACGTGATCGTGGCGCTGGGGGGCGACGGGTTCATGCTGCACACGCTGCACCGGACGCAGAACCTCGACACTCCGGTCTACGGGATGAACCGGGGCACGGTCGGGTTCCTGATGAACGAGTACAGCGAAAGCGACCTGACCGAGCGGCTGGCCGAGGCGGCGGAAGAGGTGATCAACCCGCTGTCGATGACCGCCAAGACGGTGGATGGCAAGCTGCACAAGGCGCTGGCGATCAACGAGGTCTCGCTTTTGCGGGCCGGGCCGCAGGCGGCGAAGCTGAAGATCACCGTCGACGGGCGGCTGCGGCTGGCCGAGCTTGTGTGTGACGGGGCGCTGCTGGCAACGCCGGCGGGCTCGACCGCGTATAATTATTCGGCGCACGGGCCGATATTGCCGATCGGATCGGACGTGCTGGCGCTGACGGCGGTGGCGGCGTTCCGGCCCCGGCGCTGGCGCGGGGCGTTGCTACCCAAGGCGGCGGAGGTGCGATTCGACGTACTGGACGCCAAGAAGCGGCCGGTGATGGCCGATGCGGACAGCCTTTGGGTGGAGAACGTGGTCTGGGTGGTGATCCGGTCGGAGCCGAGCATCGCGCACCGAATCCTTTTCGACCCCGGCCACGGGCTGGAAGAGCGGCTGATCCGCGAACAGTTCGAATAAACCTGTCTGAACCGGTTGTGAGCCGCGATCCCCGGAAGGGGCGCGTTCGTTTTCCCGCCGATGCGCGGAAACGGGAACCTTTCGGCAACCCCCTGTAAACAAGCCTTTTTCGCCGTTGTTATCGGATAGCAACGCCATGGTTATCCCATGTCGGGGCCCGGTTATTGCCTGTCTCGCGGCACCGCCCCCATCGTTTGTCACGAGGTCGACGCGGCACAGCGCCGGCCCGCAGAAACAAACGCTTCGTCTGAAAGGACCATGAGAATGACCAAGGCATATCACATCAAGACCGCCGCTCTCGCGCTGCTGATCGGGGTCGGCGCGGCATCGACCTCCTTCGCGGACAGCAATCGCGTGTCGATCAGCCAGTTCGGCCGCGACCACAGCATCGGCGCGTCGCAGGGCGGACAGTACAACCGCCTGAACGTCTTCCAGCGCGGCCACAGCAACCTGTCGATCCACACGCAGGACGGGCGCCGGAACAGTGTTTCGGTCGAGCAGTCGGGCCGGATGAACGATGCCGTGACGGGCCAGATCGGGCGGAACAACCGTTCGGTCACCGGGCAGTCGGGCCGCTACAACAACTCGGTCACCACCCAGTCGGGCCGGTGCAACATCGCCGGCGTCGCCCAGTTCGGGCGCAACAACACGGCCGATGTCGATCAGGCGGGCAAGTGCAACGCCGTCGGCGTGATCCAGACCGGCAACGGCAATCACGCGACCTCGCGCCAGAGCGGCCGGGGCAACGTTTCGGTCATCGTTCAGGATTGACGCAACCGGCGGGGCGCGCGCCCTTGGCGGCGCGTGCCCGGCCCCACCGGGAAAGGACCATCAGGATGAAACGCAAGCTACCCACAGCCGCCCTTGTCATACTGGCCGCCGGATCGGCGACCGCGTTCGGCGCCTTCGTCGGACAGGGCGAGGCCCATGAAACCGCCCGTGCCGCCGCAGAGGGGCTGAGATGCGCCGTCGTCACCCGTGACCTTGGCGATACGGTGCAGATATCCGGCAAGGTCACCGCTGAGCGCGACGTGGCCGGCACCTACGCGCTGAGCATCCGCCAGACGAGCGGCGGCGGGCAGGCGGTGATCGAGCAGGGCGGCGAGTTTACCGTCGCGGCGGGCCGCACCGTGACCCTTGGCGAGGCGACGATGGGCGGCACGGCGCAATCCTATACCGCCGATCTCGAATTGACGGTGGATGGCCAGCGCCTGCGTTGCCGGCCGGCCGCCGATTCCAAAGACCTTTGATCCTACAGCACCACAACAGGAGTTTCCCCATGCGCCGCTTCATGCTTTCCCTCGCCGCCGGTCTTGCGCTTTGCGCCGGCATCGCCTCTGCCGAGCCCAATCAGGGGTTCGGGAATGGCAATATCGATCCCAGTAACCGGCAGTATGTCGGGTTGAGCCGCCCGGACGCCCATGGACAGTCGCGCCATGCCTTCGGGCAAGCCGGCGCGGCCTTCGGCAGCCATGCCGGGGCCCGTGGCAGCCGGGCGTTTGTCTCGCAGACGGGCAACAACAACTCGGCCACGATCAACCAGCGGGGGAACAACAAGTCGGCGACCGTGATCCAGCGCGGCAATGATACGGAAGTGATCATCAACCAGCATGGCGATGGCCCAGGGGGCGCCTGGGTGGTGACATGGTAGGCGAGAGGGGCGGAATTTCGCTTGAAACTCAGCTGGTTCCGTACGGTTTTTGACAGATGGACCGGGTTTGTGCCGAAAGCCGCCGCTCGTCGAAGAGGGGCCGGCGAACGACGGAACCTTTCCCCGGCTGGTCACGTTGAGATTGGACACAGCAACGACACCATGGAGGATGTCATGAACTGGGATCAAATCGAAGGCAACTGGAAGCAATTCAAGGGTCAGGCCCAGGAACGCTGGGGCGAACTGACCGAAGACGAGCTGGATCAGGCCAAAGGCCAGCGCAGCCAGCTGGTCGGCAAGCTTCAGGAACGCTATGGCTGGGCCCGCGAAGAGGCCGAGCGCGAAGCGGACGAGTTTGCCCGGCGGGTCTGACCCGCCCGTTCACACGAGTTTCCGGCGGCCCCCTTGAGGGCCGCCTTTTCTTTGCGCGTCAGGCTTTGGCGTAGCCGATGGTCTGGAGCGCCTCGGCAATCTCGTCGAGGATGGCGGGATCGTCGATCGTGGCGGGCATCTTGTAGTCCTGCCGGTCGGCGATCTTGACCATGGTGGCGCGCAGGATCTTGCCCGAGCGGGTCTTGGGCAGGCGATCGACCACCACGCAGAGCTTGAAGGCCGCCACCGGGCCGATCCGGTCGCGGACCAGCTTGACGCATTCGGCGGTGATCTCCTCGTGCGGGCGGTTCACGCCCTTGGTCAGGCAGACGAAGCCCACCGGAAGCTGACCCTTGACCGTATCGCTGACGCCGATGACGGCGCATTCTGCCACGTCCGGGTGGCTGGCCAGCACCTCCTCCATTCCGCCGGTCGAGAGGCGGTGGCCCGCGACGTTGATGACGTCGTCGGTGCGGGCCATGATATAGAGGTAGCCGTCTTCGTCGATCAGCCCGGCATCGCCGGTCTCGTAATAGCCATCGTAGGTGGCGAGGTAGGATTTGCGGAAGCGGTCCTCGGCATTCCAGAGGGTCGGGAGGGTGCCCGGCGGCAGGGGCAGCCTGATCGCCACGGCCCCGAGGGTGCCCGGCGCCTGTGGCTGGCCGTTTTTGTCGAGAATGTCGATGTCATAGCCGGGGAAGGGCACGCCGGAGGAGCCGATCTTGACCTCCATCTTCTCGATGCCGACGGGGATGCCGGTGATGGGCCAGCCGGTTTCCGTCTGCCACCAGTGGTCGACCACCGGCACGCCGAGCTGGTCGGCGGCCCAGTTGAGCGTGTCGGGGTCGGCGCGTTCGCCGGCGAGGTAGAGCACGCGCAGTCCGCTCAGGTCGTATTTGCGTACGAATTCGCCCTTGGGGTCGTCGCGCTTGATGGCGCGGAAGGCGGTGGGCGCGGTGAAGAAGCTGCGCACGTTGTGTTCGGAGATCACCCGCCAGAAGGTGCCGGCATCGGGGGTGCCCACGGGCTTGCCCTCGAAGACGACGGCGGTGTTGCCGTGCACGAGGGGCCCGTAGCAGATATAGCTGTGGCCCACGACCCAGCCCACGTCGGAGGCGGCCCAGAACACCTCGCCGGGGTCGACGTTGTAGATGTTCTTCATCGACCAGTTCAGTGCCACGAGATGGCCCGCGGTGGGGCGGACGACGCCCTTGGGCGCGCCGGTGGTGCCGGAGGTGTAGAGGACATAGGCGGGGTGGTCCCCCTCGACCGGGACGCAATCGGCGGGCTCCACGCCTTCCTGAAAGGCGTACCAGTCGTGGTCGCGGCCTTCGGTCAGGTCGACGGGGTGCTGCTCGCGCTGGTAGATGACGCAGAAGTCGGGCTTGTGCTTGGCCAGTTCGATGGCGCCGTCATAAAGCGGCTTGTATTCGACCACGCGGCCCGGCTCGAGCCCGCAGGAGGCGGCGATGATGGCCTTGGGTTGTGCATCGTCGATGCGCACGGCGAGTTCGTTCGAGGCAAAGCCGCCGAAGACGACCGAGTGGATCGCGCCGAGGCGGGCGCAGGCCAGCATCGCCTCGAGCGCCTGGGGCACCATCGGCATGTAGATGATGACGCGGTCGCCCTTTTCGACGCCCTGTTTCTGTAGCGCGCCGGCCAGCGATGCCACGCGGTCGCGCATCTCGGCATAGCTGATCTTTTCCTTGGTATCGGTGATCGGGCTGTCATAGATGATCGCGGTGCGGTCGCCGTTACCGGCGGCGACATGGCGGTCGAGCGCGTTGTGGCAGGTGTTGACCTTGCCGTCGCAGAACCATTCATAGAGAGGCGCGTTTTCGTCGAAGAGTGCCTTCGACGGTTTCTCCTCCCAGTCGATGCCTTCGGCGGCTTTCATCCAGAACGCTTCGGGGTCCTGTTTCCAGCTGTCATAGACCTCTTTGTATCCCATCGTCTCCTCCTCCGATCCGTTGCCTTATGTGTTACGGGACGCGCTGGCGCTGCGGCAAGGGGGGCGGGGGAATGCGTGGCAGATTACCGCACAGAATTTGCAGGTTCTGCCGGAAATCCTTTGCAAACTTTTGCAAAGTTTAAAAAATTTTCAACCGGGATGGTATTTCGCGTTCGGTTTGCAAAAGTTTGCAGAACCTGCCCGGAGAATCATCGGCAGAATAGCCAGCCATCCCGGAGGCCACGTTACCACGCCCGGCGCGCCGTTGCGCGGATAGGCGGGTAGCGTACGGAGGTTTTCCGCTCAGGGTGATTTTCGACATGGGCGATGTCGAAAACATCTCAGAATCGGGGGCAGGGCGGGCCTATCTTCGGGGTAGGGTCCGGCGCGGTGCCGGCCCGATCATCACAGGGTGCTGTTGCCATGGGCGACAAGAAACAAAAGCCGGCGAAACCCGGCACGAAACCGACCAACAAGTAATCTTCCCAGATTCCCATCTTGACGCCGCAGCGCAGCCCCTGCGCTGCGGCACCTCGGTTTCAGCGCCTCATCCGTAATGCGCGACCGGCGTGCCCGCGATGGCCGCCATGTTGAGCAGGCCGCGCGCCGTGACGCCGGCGGTGACGATATGGGCGCGGTTGCCCATGCCCATCAGGATCGGCCCGACCTCGAGCCCGCCGCCCTTGGCCTTGAGGATGTTGCGCACGCCCGAGGCGGCATCGGAATTCGAGAAGATCAGGATGTTGGCCGCCCCCTCGAGCCGGTTATCGGGCAGAAGGCGCTCGCGCAGCTCGGCGCTGAGCGCGGTGTCGACGTTCATTTCCCCCTCATAGGCGAAGTCGCGCGGCTGGCTGTCGAGCAGGTCGAGCGTGGCGCGCAGGCGGGTGCCGGAATCGCTGGCCTGATTGCCGAATTGCGATTGCGAGCACAGCGCGATCTTCGGCTCGATCCCGAAGCGGCGCACGTGGCGGGCGGCGCCGATGGCGATTTCGGCCAGTTGCTCGGGCGAGGGGAAGACGTTGACATGGGTGTCGGCGATGAAGAGCGGGCCGTCTTCGAGGATGATCATCGAGAGCGCGCCCTGCGGGTGGCACTCGTCGGAGCAGAGCACCTGCGAGATGTAGTTCAGGTGCCAGTGATATTCGCCGAATGTGCCGCAGATCAGGCTGTCGGCCTCGTCGCGGTGGACCATGACGGCGCCGATGGCGGTGGTGTTGGTGCGCATGATCGCCTTGGCGAGGTCTGGCGAGACGCCGCGGCGTTTCATGATTGAGTGGTAGCTACCCCAGTAATCGCGGTAGCGCGGGTCGTTCTCGGGGTTGACGATGTTGAAGTCGCGGTCGGGCCGGATTTCGAGACCGAGCCGTTCGCAGCGGGTGGAGATCACCTCGGGACGGCCGATCAGGATGGGCTGCTCGGTGGTTTCTTCCAGAATGGCCTGCGCCGCGCGGAGCACGCGCTCGTCTTCGCCTTCGGCAAAGACGATGCGGCGCGAGGCGGTGCGGGCGGCGTCGAAGACCGGGCGCATGAGCAGCGCGGATTTGAACACGCTGGCGTCGAGCCGGTCCTTGTAGGCGTCGATATCGTCCAGCGGGCGGGCCGCGACGCCGGTTTCCATGGCCGCGCGGGCAACAGCGGTGGAGACGATACCCGACAGGCGCGGATCGAAGGGTTTGGGGATCAGGTAGTCGGCGCCGAAAGTCAGTTGCTCGCCCTTGTAGGCGGCTGCCGCCTCCGCCGAGGTGGTGGCGCGGGCAAGCTCGGCGATGCCTTCGACACAGGCGATCTGCATCTCGTCGTTGATCTCGGTCGCGCCCACGTCGAGCGCGCCGCGGAAGATGAAGGGAAAGCAGAGGACGTTGTTGACCTGATTGGGAAAATCGCTGCGGCCGGTGGCGATGATGGCCTTGGGCGCGACCTCGCGGGCGATGTCGGGCATGATTTCGGGCGTGGGGTTGGCCAGCGCGAAGATGATCGGGCGGTCGGCCATTTTCGCCACGTGTTCGGGTTTGAGCACGTTGGGGCCGGAGAGGCCGAGGAAGAGGTCGGCGCCGTCCATCACGTCACCCAGCGTGCGCAGGTCGGTCTTCTGGGCGAAGGCGGCTTTCTGGGGGTTCATGTCCTCTTCGCGGCCCTCGTAGACGAGGCCGTGAATGTCGCAGAGCCAGACGTTTTCGCGTTTCACGCCCAGTTTGAGCAGGAGGTTGAGGCAGGCGATGCCGGCCGCGCCGCCCCCCGTGGAGACGATCTTGATGTCTTCGAAGGATTTGCCCGCCACGTGGAGCGCGTTGCGGGCGGCGGCGCCGACGACGATGGCGGTGCCGTGCTGGTCGTCGTGGAAGACGGGGATGTTCATCCGCTCGCGGCAGATCTTTTCCACGATGAAACAGTCGGGGGCCTTGATGTCTTCGAGGTTGATGGCGCCGAAGGTGGGTTCGAGCGCGCAGACGATCTCGGCAAGGCGTTCGGGGTCGGATTCGTTCACCTCGATATCGAAACAGTCGATGTCGGCGAATTTCTTGAAGAGCACCGCCTTGCCCTCCATCACCGGCTTGGAGGCGAGCGCGCCGATATTGCCGAGGCCCAGAACGGCGGTGCCGTTGGAGACCACGGCGACGAGGTTGCCGCGGGCGGTGTAGAGGCTGGCGGCCCGCTCGTCGGCCTTGATTTCAAGGCAGGCTTCGGCCACGCCGGGGGAGTAGGCCAGCGACAGGTCGCGGCCGTTGGCGAGCGGCTTGGTGGCGCGGATTTCCAGTTTTCCGGGCTTGGGAAACTGGTGATAGGCCAGCGCCGCCTGGGTCTGGGCGTCCTTGGGATTGTCGGTCATTCTGGTCCTCCCGCGATTTGGTTTAGTGCTAAACCATTTTCTGCGCCGTGCAACAAGCTGCCTTCCGGCGCGGCAATTCGCGCTAGGCCAGCTTGCATATCGGCTTCATGGCGCGCAATCTTTATCTGGCCGGTGCGCCGGAGGAACGGGAGAGGATTGCCAGATGTCATTGATCGAGGAGGCCGCGAAGGTGCGCGACCGGGCCTATGCGCCCTATTCCGGGTTCAAGGTTGGCGCGGCCATCCGGAGTGCGTCGGGCCACGTGTTCGTGGGCTGCAATGTCGAGAACGTGGCCTATCCGGAAGGCACCTGTGCCGAGGCGGGCGCAATTGCCGCGATGGTGGCGGCGGGCGAGGGGGAGATTGCCGAGGTGGCGGTGATCGCCGACAGCCCGGCGCCGGTGACGCCCTGCGGCGGGTGCCGGCAGAAGCTGGCGGAGTTTGGCAAGGCGGGCGTGCCGGTGACGCTGGCGACGGTCGGCGGGGTAGAGAAGACGGTGACGCTGGCGGAGTTGTTGCCGCTGGCGTTCGAGCAGGCCCATATGGCGAAAGACTGACGCGGTGGATGCACGAGCGATCATTGCCGCCCTGCGCGACGGGCGGGGCGCCTCGGCGGAGGAAATGGCGTGGTTTGCCAATGGGTTGGCCAGCGGGCATGTGAGCGATGCGCAGGCCGGGGCGTTTGCCATGGCGGTGCTGCTGAAGGGGTTGGAGCCCGAGGCGCGCACCGCGCTGACGCTGGCCATGCGGGACAGTGGCGAGACGTTGAAATGGGCGCTCGATGGGCCAGTGATCGACAAGCATTCGACCGGCGGGGTGGGCGATTGCGTGAGCCTCGTGCTGGCGCCGGCGCTGGCGGCGTGCGGGGCGTTTGTGCCGATGATCTCGGGCCGGGGTTTGGGCCATACCGGCGGGACGCTCGACAAGCTCGAGGCGATCCCGGGGCTGCGCACCGATATGAGCGAGGCGCAGCTTTACCAAATCGTTAACGCCGCGGGGTGCGCGATCGTCGGCGCGACGGGGCAGGTGGCCCCGGCGGACCGGCGGCTTTACGCGATCCGCGACGTGACCGCGACGGTGGAGAGCCTTGACCTGATTACCGCGTCGATCCTGTCGAAGAAGCTGGCGGCGGGGCTGGACGGGCTGGTGCTTGACGTGAAGCTTGGCAGCGGGGCGTTCATGAAAGGTAAAGAGGACGCGCGGGCGCTGGCGGAGGCGCTGGTCGAGACCTCGAACGCCGCCGGGTGCCGGACGAGCGCGGTGATTTCCGACATGAACCAGCCGCTGGCCCCGGCGCTGGGCAATGGGCTGGAAGTGGCCTGTGCGATGCGGGTGCTGACCGGGCAAGCGGAGGGGCCGCTGGCGGAGTTGAGCGCCGTGCTGGGCGGGATGGCGCTGGCCGGGGCGGGGCTGGCGAAGGATGCGGAGGACGGTGCGGAGAAGGTCCGGGCGGTGCTGGCCGATGGGCGCGCGGCGGAGCGGTTCGGCCGGATGGTGGGCGCGATGGGCGGGCCGGTGGGCTTTGTGGAGCGCTGGGCGTGGTTCCTGCCGGAGGCGACGGTGATCCGGGAGTTCAAGGCGGAGCGGGACGGGTATATCACGGCGATGGATGGCGAGGCGATGGGGCTTGCGGTGATCGCGCTGGGCGGCGGGCGGCAGGTGGAAAGCGACGTGATCGAGCCGAGCGTGGGGTTGTCGGATATCGCGGCCCTTGGGGCGGAGGTGGAGGCGGGCCAGCCGCTGCTGCGTATCCATGCGGCAAGGGCGGAACATGCCGATCGGGCCGAGGCGATATTGCGGCGGGCCATTGCCATCGGAGACGCCGCGACGGAGTTGCCGCCGCTGGTGCATGAGAGGGTCGGCTGATGGCGCGGGTGTTCCTGATCGTGATGGATTCGGTGGGCATCGGCGGGGCGCCGGATGCGGGCGAGTACCTGAACGCGGGCGAGCCGGACACGGGCGCAAATACAGTGGCGCATATCGCGCAGGCGCGGGCCGGGCTGAAGATGCCCGTGCTGGACAGGCTGGGGCTGGGGGAAGCGGTGAAGCTCGCCTCGGGCAAGATGGCGCCGGGGCTGAGGGCCGAGCCGGAGGGGCTGTGGGGTGCGGCGAGCGAGGTGTCGAAGGGGAAGGATACGACCTCGGGGCATTGGGAGCTGGCCGGGCTGCCGGTGCCGTTCGACTGGCATTACTTTCCTGATAAAGAGCCGGCCTTTCCCGAAGAGGTGACGGAGGCGGTCAAGCGGCTGGCGGGCACGGAGGGTGTGCTGGGCAATCGCCATGCGTCGGGGACGGTGATCCTCGACGCGCTGGGGGAGGAGCACATGCGGACGGGCTGGCCGATCTGCTATACCTCGGCCGACAGCGTCTTTCAGATCGCGGCGCATGAGGAGGTTTTCGGGCGCGAGCGCCTGCTGACGCTTTGCCGCGAGCTCGCGCCGATGCTGCACGAAATGCGGGTGGGCCGGGTGATCGCGCGGCCTTTCGTGGGCGACGCGGAAAAGGGATTCCGCCGCACGGCCCATCGCCGCGATTTCGCCATGGCGCCGCCGGGGTGGACGCTGTGTGACTGGGTGAGGGCGGCGGGTGGCCGGGTTCACGGGATCGGCAAGATCGGCGATATCTTCTCGATGCAGGGGATCAGTGACGTGGCCAAGGGCACCGATGCGGAGCTGATGGGGCATCTGGCCGATGCGCTGGAAACGGCGGAAGAGGGGAGCCTGACCTTCGCCAATTTCGTGGAGTTCGACGCGGTCTATGGCCACCGGCGCGACGTGGAGGGCTATGCCGCCGCGCTGGAATGGTTCGATGGGAAGATCGGGGAGTTGCTGCTACGGCTGGGGGAGGGGGACGTGATGATCCTGACCGCCGATCACGGCAATGATCCGACATGGCCCGGCACGGATCATACGCGGGAGCGGGTGCCGGTGCTGGTGGCCGGCGCGGGCAAGGGGGCGCTGGGGCAGGTCGGCTTTGTCGACGTGGCGGCGAGCGTGGCGGCGTGGCTCGGGCTGGAGGAGCGCGGGCCGGGGCGCAGTTTTCTGACGCCGCCGGAGGGCTGAACACGGCATCCGGCGTTGCCCTCGGGGCGCGATTGCGGGAAAAGGCGGGGCAGACAGCCTGAGAGGAGCCGGAGATGAAAGAGCACCTGACCGTCGTGAAACACCCGCTGGTGCAGCACAAGCTGACATTGATGCGGGAGAAGACCACCTCCACGGCCGTCTTTCGGCAGCTTCTGCGCGAGATCAGCCAGTTGCTGGCCTACGAGGTGACGCACCAGTTGCCGGTGACGACGCGGCGGATCGAGACCCCGCTGGAGGAGATGGACGCGCCGGTGCTGGACGGGCGCAAGCTGGCGCTGATCTCGATCCTGCGGGCGGGCAACGGGCTTCTGGACGGGATGCTGGAGCTGATTCCCTCGGCCCGCGTCGGGTTCGTGGGGCTCTATCGCGACGAGGAGACGCTGCAGCCGGTGCAGTATTACTTCAAGGTGCCCGAAATGCTGGACGAGCGGCTGTCGATCGTGGTGGACCCGATGCTGGCGACCGGCAATTCCTCGGCCGCGGCGGTGGATCTGGTGAAGCAGGCGGGGGCGAAGGACATCAGATTCCTTTGCCTTCTGGCCGCGCCGGAAGGGGTGGCGCGCATGAAAGAGGCGCATCCGGACGTGCCGATCGTGACCGCCTCGCTGGACGAGCGGCTGAACGAGATGGGCTATATCCTGCCGGGTCTGGGGGATGCGGGCGACCGCATGTTCGGCACGCAGTAAGGGAAACCTGTTTACTCACATCATTTTATGAGGCAATCTCGACCCAGTTACTCTGGGGGTAAAATGAGATTAGCAAGTGTGCTGGCGACGGCTGCCATCGTCGTGTCTTGCGGGTCTGGCATCGCCCAGGCCCAGATAAAGAAAGCGGTTCCGGCGGAGTTTCCGCCGGCGTCCTATTCCGGCCGGCAATATGTCGACAGCAACGGGTGCGTGTTCATCCGGGCGGGCGTTGACGGTGCGGTGAACTGGGTGCCGCGGGTGACCCGCGGGCGGAAACAGATCTGCGGGATGCAGCCGACCATGTCGGGAAGCCAGATCGCGGCGGCGCAGGCGCCGAGGGCCACGGCCCCGGTGACACAGCCCGCGCCCGCCCCGGCGGCGACCACGGTTGCGCGCAAGCCGGCGCCGGCCCCGGCCGCGACGCCCATCTACCGCTCGGCCCCGCCGCCGAAGCCGGCTGTGGCCGCGCCCGACGTGGTTCCTGCGACCGCGCCTGCGGCCAAGCCCGCCCCCGCGGCCAAGCCGCGCCGGGTTGTCGTGGCGGATTGCGCGAACCTGAGCCCGCAATCGCGGCAATACATCAACTCGACGAACCGCTACACGATCCGCTGTGGCCCGCAGAGCGCGCCGCACGTGACGGAGCGGGCTACGGCCGGCCCCAACGCCACGGTCTACAACCCCGGCACGCCAACCGGGGCAGTGGCGACGAGTTATCGGACGGGCAGCTATGCCACCACCGCGACACGGGTGGCGCCGAAGCATGTCTATGCCAACCAGAAGGCCAGCACCGACGGGGTTTACGTGCCCGAGGGCTATGTCTCGGTGTGGGAGGATGACCGGCTGAACACCCGCCGCGCGCACCAGACCTTTGCCGGCAAGGCGCGGATGGAGCAGCGTTGGACGAAGACCACGCCGCGGCGGCTGAAAGTGCCGGATGTGGGGCCGGTGGTGACTGAGGCGGACGTGGTGACGCGATCCTCGACGGCCTACCCGATGGCGATGAGCTTTGCCCAGCAAGCCGCGCCGCAGGCGAAGGCTGCCCCGAAGCCCGCCGCGAAGATGGCCGCGACGCCGAAGGCGGAGACCCGCGCGGCGAGCCATCGCTACGTGGAACTCGGCAATTTCAGCGATCCGGCCCACGCCAAGCGGACGGCGCAGAAGCTGGCCAATTCCGGCCTGCCGGCGCGGATGGGCAAGGTGACCCACAAGGGCAAGACCTATACGCTGGTCATGGCCGGGCCGTTCAAGACGCAGAGCCAGCTTGACAACGGGCTGACGCGGGTGCGCGGCATGGGGTTTGCGCAGGCGAGCCTGCGTCGGTAGGTCTCTGAAAAGGTTAATGAATGATTAAGGCGGGGCCGGAAACGGCGCCGCCTTTTTCGTTGCGTGTGAAAGGGGGCCCGCGTGGCGCGTTGACCTTGCCGGCGGAGCGTTGAGATCGGGTTAAGCGCTCGGTCTAGCCGCTGCAGATGGCCTGCAGCCGGAGCCAGTCGGAATCGCTGAGCAGGGCCGGCGGGGCGCCGTCGGCGAAGGGGTCGGCCTCGATCAGGCCGAGGGTGGTTTCGCCGGTCTCGTCACGGGCATAGGCGTAGGGCGCGGCGCGGACCGACCAGGCCTCGAACCCGGCGAGCAGGGTTTCGGTGTCGAGCGTCATGCCGGGGCTGTCGAGCAGGGTGTCGGCATAGGCGTCGAGCGTGCCGTCGTCGATATCGCCGGTGGTGAGCAGCCGGAAGCTGGCCCAGACCGAGCTGGCCTCGAGCAGCTGCGCCAGCGGGTCCTTGGCCTGGGCCCGGAGCCGTTCGGCCACGAGGTAGCCCGCGACCACGTCGGGTTCGTCATATTGCTCTACCAGCCCGCGGCCGATCAGGATGGTCGAGCCGGGCAGGTGGATGGTGCCGTCGATCCCCTCGCGCATCACCTCGAGATAGCCGGGGCCGTCGGGGCCGGGCACGCGCTGGGCCAGTTTATCTAGGGCCGCGCGCCCCTCGGGCGAGGTGCAGGGCGGGCCGGTTTCCTGCTGGATATGGCGGAAGAGGGTGGCGCCGATCTCGGCCCGCTTGACCTGAGGCACCACGGTAACGGCGTGGCGGCGCACGGCCTGCGGCATCCAGAGCACGGCGCCGGCTGCGACCACGGCAAGCACCAGCAGCAGGATGACGAGGCGCAGGCGGCCCGGATGGGGGCGGCCACGGTCGATGGCGGCGCGGAGCTTCTCGATGGCGGCGATCATGTCGGTTTCGTCGTCGGCCAGTTCCAGCGTCTCGCCCGGGTCGCCGTCGGGGTGGTAGATGGCGGGCCGCTTGCCGGGGTTGGCACGGGCCACGGCGGCGAGTGACCAATGGGTCAGGGCGCGCTCCTGCATGTCGCTGATGATGAGGGTGGCATCGCCGATTGAGACGATGACCTCGGTGCGCTGGGCATCCGGGGTGGGGCGCCACAGGCCCGTGGCTTCCAGCCGCTGATATTCCTTGAGTGCCGTCATGGCTTTACGGGCCTGCTCTGCCTTTTCGGACGACCTTAGCACGGGGGGATGGCAAGCGGCAATTGCCGGGTGACATCGGGGTTTGGGGTGATTCGATGGTTAACGGCGTTGTTTTATAGGAAAGGGAACGTCGGTATCACGTCGGTATTCTGTCGGTATCGCGTCGGTTTCCGGGGCTGTGGAGCGGCTGGTTAATGCGGCGTTCCGGGCGCAACAGGCGAGATGTTGTGTGGCGCGCAACGGGGGGGGTTGGGGCTTGGGGGAAGTGCGTGGAGGGAGCAAGAGGCCCCGGGTCAGGCCCGGGGCGGGGTGTTTTGGCACGCTTTGCGAGAGTATGAGTGGGATCGGTGAGGGGGCCGGGTGGCGCCCGCCCGCGGGTGGGCGCACCGACGGATGAGTTGGTTGATTTATGGCGCGGTCCACCTCTGTCGATTGCTCTGCATGGCAACGTTGCAGAAGCGCCCGCCCGTCACGCCGCAGGCGTGCCGCCAATACAAGGCGCACCTCCGGTGCGACGGGGCGGACGGGCGCTGCCTATCGTGAATTGCACTGCAATTCACTTGCGGCAGGCGATTGCAAGCAATCGCCGATAGCCCGGCGCCGCGCCTTTGGCGCGACTTTATTCCGGGCGGGGATCCGAAGACGCCGCGTCTATTCCGCCAGCCCTTCCTTCAGCGCCTGCCGCAGTTCGAATTTCTGGATCTTGCCGGTCGAGGTTTTGGGCAGTTCGCGGAACACCACCTTCTTGGGCGTCTTGAACCCGGCCAGCCGTTCGCGGGCGAAGGCGATGAGTTCTTCCTCGGTCACGGTGGCGTCGTCCTTGACCTCGACGAAGGCGCAGGGGACCTCGCCCCATTTCTCGTCCGGCTTGGCCACCACGGCGCAGAGCAGCACGGCGGGGTGGCGCATCAGCACGCCTTCGACTTCGATCGAGCTGATATTCTCGCCGCCGGAGATGATGATGTCCTTGGCGCGGTCGGCGATGCGGAGGTAGCCGTCGGGGTGCTGGAGCGCGATGTCGCCGGAGTGGAAATAGCCGCCGCGGAAGGAGTCGGCCGTGGCCTCGGGGTTCTTGAGGTAGCCTTTCATGACCGAGTTGCCGCGGATCATGATTTCGCCCTGGGCCGTGCCGTCCATCGGGATCTGGGCCATGGTTTCGGCATCCATCGAGGTGATGTCTTCCATCATCGGCATGAGCACGCCGGTGCGGGCCTTGATGGCGTAGCGTTCCTCGTCGGCCTCGTCGTTCCAGCGGTTCTGCCACGTGCATTCGGTGACATGGCCATAGGTTTCGGTGAGGCCGTAGACCTGTGTGACGTTGAAGCCTAGCGGCTCGATCGCCGCCAGCGTGGCGGCGGGGGGCGGGGCGCCGGCGGTGAAGACCTCGACGATATGGTCGAAGGCGCGCCGGTCGGCGGGCTTGGAATTGACGATGGTGTTGAGCACGATGGGGGCGGCGCCGAAATGGGTGACCCCCTCGTCGGCGATGGCGTCGTAGATGTTCTTCGCCGTGATGTCGCGGCAGCAAATGACGGTGCCGCCCACCATCGGCACGGCCCATGTGTGGTTCCAGTTGTTGCAGTGGAAGAGCGGCACGATGGCGAGGTATTTCGCACCGCGCGGAATGGGCCAGCTGACGGCGGTGCCCATGGTCATGAGGTACGCGCCGCGGTGGTGGTAGACGACGCCCTTGGGCCGGCCCGTGGTGCCGGAGGTGTAGTTGAGCGCGAGGCTTTCCCATTCATCCTGCGGCATGATCCAGTCGAAATCGGGGTCGCCGGTGGCGAGGAGGTCTTCGTAGGTCATGTGATCGCCGCTGGCGGGGATGCCGGCGACGGGATCGGGAACCTGGATGATCTTCGGCGCCGGCCCGTCCATCTTTTCGATGGCCTCCAGCGTGACGGGGAGGAGGGCGCTGTCGATCAGGGCCACCTTCGCCTCGCCATGGCTGAAGATGTAGGAGATGGTTTCGGATTCGAGGCGGGTGTTGACGGCGTTCAGCACCGCGCCGCAGGCGGGCACGCCGAAATGCGCCTCGGCATGGGCGGGGATGTTGGGCAGGAGGGTGGCGACCACGTCGCCGGGCTCGACGCCGAGCTTGGTCAGGGCGGAGGCGAGGCGGGTGCAACGCTGGTGGTACTCGGCATAGGTCTTGCGGAAGGTCTTGTAGACGAGCGCCTCGGTATCGGGGAAGAGGCGGGCGGCGCGGCGCAGGTGGGACAGGGGCGTGAGCGGCACGAAATTGGCCGCGTTCTTTTCCAGTCCGGTTTCGTCCTTCATCCAGCCCATGTCGCTCTCCTCCTTCGCGGCAGGTGTCTGATTGCCAAGGATATTGCGCATTCGGGCGGGCAAAGGAAAGGGTTTGGTTTGGATTTTGGTGGGAGAGGGGTGGGGCCGGGCAGTGCCCGACCGCGGGTGGGCGCGCCGACGGGTACGATGGTTGATTTATGGTGCGGCGTACTTCCGACGATTTCTCTGTATGGGGCGTTGTAGAAGCGCCCGCCCTGGGGGCGGTCGGGCGCTGCCCGGCGGCGAGCCTTTGGCTCGCCTTGACTCCGGGCGGGTGGCGGCTTCTGGCTTTCCCTCCCTGTCTCGGCCCCGTAGCATCCCGCCTATGATCATCTCGCCCGGCCGTAACTACATCTTTGTCCATATCCCCAAGACCGGGGGCACCTCGCTGGCCTTGGCGCTGGAGGGGCGGGCGATGAAGGAGGATATCCTGATCGGGGATACGCCCAAGGCGAAGAAGCGGCGGAAGCGGGTGCAGGGGGTGGCCTCGGCGGGGCGGCTTTGGAAGCATTCGGCATTGGCCGATATCGAGGGGCTGGTGAGCCGGGCGTTTATCGAGGGGGCCTTTGTCGTGACGATGGTTCGGAACCCGTGGGACAGGGTGGTGAGCTATTATCACTGGCTCAGGTCGCAGGGGTTCGATCATCCGGCGGTGCGTCTGGCGAAGGCGGTGGGTTTCAGTGAGTTTCTGAACCACCCGCAGACGCAAGCCTCGCTTCGGGCGCATCCCTATGGTCATTACGTGACCGGGCCGGATGGGCGGGAGCGGTGCGATCTGTTCCTCCGGCTGGAGGCGTTCGAGGCGGATGCGGCGCCTTTGTGGGAGCATCTGGGGTTCCGGCTGGACTTGCCGCAATCCAACGCCTCGGCGCGGCAGGCGGGCTATCGGGATTATTATTCCGAAGCCGACACGGCGCTGGTCGGGGAGATTTGCGGCGAGGATATCGCGCGGTTCGGCTACGGGTTTTCCTGAAGCCGGGGGGCGCGCGACGGGCATGAAAAAAGCCGCGCAAGGTGGACGCCTTGCGCGGTTTTCCGTGTTTTCAGAGCGGCCTTTTGGGTCAGGCGGCTTCGGTTTCGGCGGTGCCGAAGCGGGCGTAGAAGCTCTGGTTCTTATCGGCCAGTTCGCGCAGCAGATCCGGCGTGGTGAAGCGGGGGCCGAATTTCTCGGTCAGCGCGTCGCAACGCTCGGCGGCGTAGGGCGCGCCGATGATGTCGAGCCATGAGAACGGCCCGCCCGACCACGGCGCGAAGCCCCAGGCGAGGATGGCGCCGACATCGCCTTCGCGGATGTCCTCGAGCACGCCTTCCTCGAGCGCGCGGACCGCTTCGAGCACTTGGGCGAACATCAGGCGATGCTGCACCTCGATCAGGTCGGGCTGGTCCTCGGCGCGGGGGAATTCCTGTTCCAGCCCCGGCCAGTAGCCCTGCCGCTTGCCCTTCTCGTCATAGTCGTAGAAGCCCGCCTTGGACTTGCGGCCCAGACGCCCTTCGCCTTCCATCCAGAAGATCACCTCGTCGACGGCCTCGTCGGGGTAGTCGTCGCCCATCGCCGCCTTGGTGGCGCGGGCGATCTTGGCGCCGAGGTCGATGGAGGTTTCATCGACCAGTTGCAGCGGCCCCACGGGGAAGCCAAGTTGCCGTGCCGCATTGTCGATGAGCGCGGGGGCCACGCCCTCGGCCACCATGCGGATGCCCTCGTTGATGTAGGGGATGATGCAGCGGTTGCAGTAGAAGAAGCGCGCGTCGTTCACCGCGATCGGGGTCTTGCGGATCTGGCGGACATAGTCGAGCGCCTTGGCCACGGCACGGGGGCCGGTTTCCTTGCCCTTGATGATCTCCACCAGCATCATCTTCTCGACGGGCGAGAAGAAGTGGATGCCGATGAACTGCTCGGGAGTGTCGGAGGCCTTGGCAAGCTCGGTGATCGGCAGGGTCGAGGTATTGGTCGCGAAGATGCAATCCTCGCCCACATTGGCGAGCGCCTGCTTGGTGACCTCGGCCTTCACTTTCGGGTCTTCGAACACCGCCTCGATGATCAGGTCGCAGCCGTCAAGCGCGGCGTAATCGGTGGTGGCGGTGATGAGGTCCAGCGCTGTGGCCTTCTTCTCTTCGGTCGCCTTGCCGCGCTTGATGCCCTTGTCCATGTAATCGGCGGTGTAGGATTTGCCCTTGTCGGCGGCCTCCTGCTTCTGGTCGATGAGCACGACCTGCATCCCCGCCATGGCCGAGACGAGCGTGATGCCCGCGCCCATCATGCCGGCGCCGAGGACGCCCACCTTCCTGACCTTCTGGTCGGGCACGTCGGGGCGGTTGGCGCCCTTCTCCAGCGCTTCCTTGTTGATGAAGAGCGAGCGGATCATGGCCGAGGAGGAGGGGTTCATCAGGACGTTGGTGAACCAGCGCGCCTCGATCTTGAGCGCGGTGTCGAAGGGGACGAGCGCGCCTTCGTAGACGGCGGAAAGGAGCGCCTTGGCGGCGGGAAACGCGCCTTGGGTTTCCTTGTTCACCATGGCGGAGGCGCCCACGAAGGTCATGAAACCCGCCGGGTGATAGGGGGCGCCGCCGGGCATCTTGTAGCCCTTCTCGTCCCACGGCTTGACGATGGCGGGCTCCGACAGGACCCATTCCTTGGCCTTGGCGAGCAGGTCTTCGGGGGCGACGACCTCATCGACCACACCGGCGCTCTTGGCTTTCTTGGGGTCGTTCAGCTTGCCCTGCAGCAGCAGCGGCGAGGCCGCCATGGCGCCCAGCTTGCGGGCAAGGCGGGTGGTGCCGCCCGCGCCGGGGAAGATGCCGACCATGATTTCCGGCAGGCCGATCTTGGCCTTGGGGTTGTCGGCGGCGAAGATGCGGTGGCAGGCGAGCGGGATTTCCAGCCCGATGCCAAGCGCCGTGCCGGGCAGCGCGGCGGCGATGGGCTTGCCGCCCTTGTTCTTGTCGTCCATGCCGCCGCGCTCGATCTTGCGGAGGATGGAATGCATGTTCATCAGCCCGTCGAAAAGGCCCTTGGCCGGGTCGTCGCCCGCCATGTCCTTCATCTTGGAAATGACGTTGAGGTCCATGCCCCCGGCGAAGGAGCCGTCCTTGCCCGACGTGATGACGATGCCCTTGACCGCGTCATCGGCCAAAGCGTCGTCGATCAGCCCGTCCAGCATCGGCCAGGCTTCCATATTCATCACGTTCATCGACTTGTTGGGCGTGTCCCAGGTGATGACGGCGACGCCATCGGCGCCTTTTTCCATCGTGAAATCAGTCATTTGGTCTGTCTCCTGTCTGCCCGGTTCTTACACGCGCTCGATGATGGTGGCGGCACCCATGCCCGACGCGACGCAAAGCGTGGCAAGGCCGGTTTCCTTGTCGGTGCGTTCCATCTCGTCCAAGAGCGTGCCGATGATCATCGCGCCCGTGGCGCCCAGCGGATGGCCCATGGCGATGGCGCCGCCGTTGACGTTGACCTTCGCGTGGTCGACATCAAAGGCCTGCATGAAGCGGAGCACGACGGAGGAGAACGCCTCGTTCACCTCGAAGAGGTCGATGTCGGAAAGCTGCATGCCGCTGTCTTTCAGCGCCTTCTGCGTGGCCGGCACGGGGCCGGTGAGCATGATGGTCGGATCGGTGCCGACCTTGGTGGTCTGGCGGATGCGAGCGCGGGGTTTGAGCCCGTATTTCTCGCCGAACTCCTTGGAGCCGATGAGCAGGCCCGCCGAGCCATCGACGATGCCCGAGGAGTTGCCGGCGTGGTGGATGTGCTCGATGCGCTCGAGATGGGGGTATTTGAGTTTCGCCACGGCGTCGAAGCCGGGCATGTTCTCGCCCATATCCTTGAAGGACGCCTTGAGCGCGCCCAGCGACTGCATGTCGGTGCCGGGGCGCATGTATTCGTCGTGGTCGAGGATGGTCAGGCCGTTCTGGTCCTTCACCTCGATGATGGATTTGGCAAAGCGCTTGTCCTCCCACGCCTTGGCGGCACGTTTCTGGGATTCGACGGCAAAGGCGTCGGCGTCATCGCGGCTAAAGCCGTATTCGGTGGCGATGATGTCGGCGGCGATGCCTTGGGGGACGAAGTAATTCTCCATCGCCACACTCGGATCGACGGCCACGGCGGCCCCGTCGGAGCCCATGGCCACGCGGCCCATCATTTCCACACCGCCGGCGATATACCCCTCGCCCGCGCCGCCGCGGATCTGGTTGGCGGCGAGGTTCACGGCCTCCATCCCGCTTGCGCAGAAGCGGTTGATGGCAAGGCCGGGGATGCCCTCGTCAAGCTCGGAGGCGAGCACGGCGGTGCGGGCAAGGCAGCCGCCCTGTTCCATCACCTGCGTGACGTTGCCCCAGATCACGTCCTCGACGGCGCAGCCATCGAGCCCGTTGCGGTCTTTCAGCGCGTTCAGCACGAGGGCGCTGAGGCGCAGGGCGGTCACCTCGTGCAGGGCGCCGTCCTTGCGGCCCTTGCCACGGGGGGTGCGCACCGCGTCGTAGATATATGCGTCAGCCATTGATTTCTCCGTTGTGTCAGATTTCGAAGACTTTGAAGTAATCACCCCAGAAAACGACGGCCGCCGCGATGGCTATCAGGTTAAGCAGGGGTGAGATCGAGTAGAACGTTGTGAAGGTGCTCGGGTTTACGAGCCGCGCTAGAAAGAGCAACGCGATGGCAATCGCACCGACCCAGAAGTACCAAGCAAACACAAAGAAGCCCGCAACCAAAATGGCAATCTGTGCAGGCAATGAAAGTCCGCCCAATAAGACAACCAAAAATGGGCGTGCTGCCATATCGCTTGCCATGCCACCCCTTGCTGCTAGCAAAGTGGTTCTGCTGTCCAGCGCAACAGTGGCAAGACCGACCAGCAATATCACCTGAATGAGCGTCACTTTCTTATTCTCTCAGGCCCGGTCGGCAGGGCTGCCGGGCATCAAGTCGTAGGGGTGTTTCCAGCCCGGAATGTTCTCGATGTTCGAGAGCCACCGGTCGATTTCGGGCCAGTCCTTGCGGTCGAAGCCGAAGGGTTCGGGGTAAAACAGGTAGGCGCAGCAGGACATGTCGGCATTGGTGATGCCATCGCCCACGATCCAGTCGCGGCCCTGAAGATGGGCGTTGAGCACGGCATAGGCGGCGCGGAGCCGGCCCTGCATGAAGCCGATCACGTCGGCGGGGCGCTTGTCCTCGGGCAGGAAGTTCATCAGGAAGCGGGTCATACCGGCTTGGCTCGACATCTTGTGATTGTCCCAGAAGACCCAGCGCAGCACCTCGTAGCGCTCGGCCTCGTCGGCGCCGCCGAACTTCCCGGTCTTGTCGGTGATGTATTGCTGGATCACGCCGGATTGCGAGGTTTTAAAATCGCCATCGACCAGCACGGGCGCCTCGCCCATCGGGTTGACCTCGGCGCGGTAGATGTCCGACCGGGTCTCGCCGCCGAAGAAGTCGACCTTCACCGGCTCCCAGTCGAGGCCGGAGAGTTCGAGCGCGAGCGCCGCCTTGTAGGCGTTGCCGCTTTCGCCGAAGCAGTAGAGTTTCATGGTCATGGCGCGGTCCTCCCGTGCGTTGCGCGTGTGGGTCTCGTTGGATTTTGAGTATTTTCGCCAAGAAGAAGCAGGGGTGGTGTTCCCCCGGGCTTCTTCTTGGGAAAAATACTCCCGCCGGAGGCTCCTGCCCGTGAGGCCGGGCGCGGCGGGTCAGGGTTTGGTGGTGAATGAGCGGGAAATCAGCTCCTTCATGATTTCGTTGGTGCCGCCGTAGATGCGCTGGACGCGGGCGTCGGCCCACATTTCGGCGATATCGTATTCGGCCATGTAGCCATAGCCGCCGTGAAGCTGGACACATTCGTCGAGCACTTCGAACTGGGTGTCGGAGATCCAGTATTTGGCCATGGCGGCCTTTTCGACCGACAGCGCGCCCTTCAGGTGTTCGGCGATGCAATCGTCGAGGAAGGCGCGGGCGACGCGGGTCTTGGTCAGGCATTCGGCGAGTTTGAAGCGGGTGTTCTGGAACTGCATGATCGGGCCGCCGAAGGCCTGCCGTTCGTTGGCATAGGCGATGGTGCGCTCGACGGCGCCTTCCAGCGCGCCTTGGGCGCCACAGGCGATGATCAGGCGCTCCTGGGGAAGCTGTTCCATCATCTGGATGAAGCCGCGCCCTTCCTCGCCGCCGAGGATGTTCTCGGGCGGGACGGCCACGTCGTCGAAGAAGAGCTCGGAGGTGTCGCCGGCGTGGAGGCCGGATTTTTCGAGGTTGCGGCCGCGGGTGAAGCCGTCGGCGCCCTCGGTTTCGATGGCGACGAGGGAGATGCCCTTGGCGCCTTGCGCGGGGTCGGTCTTGGCGGCGACGAGGATGAGGTTGGCGTGCTGGCCGTTGGTGATGAAGGTTTTCTGGCCCGAGACGCGGTAGACGTTGCCGTCGCGCAGGGCCTTGGTCTTCATGCCTTGAAGGTCAGAGCCGGCGGCCGGTTCGGTCATCGCCAGCGCGCCCACCATCTCGCCCGAGACCATCTTGGGCAGCCAGCGTTTCTTCTGCTCCTCGGAGCCGTAGGCTAGGATGTAATGGGCGACGATGCCGGAATGGATCGGGTTTCCCCAGCTGGCGAGGTTGGCGCGGGATTGTTCGATGCAGATCACCGCCTCGTGGCCGAAATCGCCGCCCGCCCCGCCGTATTCTTCCGGGATGGAGGGGCAGAGCAGGCCCAGCTCGCCGGCCTGTTGCCACGTGTCGCGGTCCATGATGCCGGCCTTGCGCCAGCGGTCGAAATGCGGGCGCCATTCGTCGGTGATGAATTTCGCTGTCATCTCCGAGAGCATCTGGTGCTCGTCGGTCATCCATGCGGAGGTGGTCCTGTGTGCGTCTGTCATCGGGTCACTCCTTTCCGTCGGAGAGGTCGACGCCGTCGAATTCCGGGTAGGCGGCCGTGAGGGAGCGGACCTGCTCGGCATCGTCGATGCGGACGAGATACCAGGCGCCGTCGTCCGGGAAGGCCAGTGTCACCGTGTCCGACCGGGTCGCGCCCTGCTCGCCCACGCGGATGAGCGTGGTGGTCGGGATCAGCACGTAGACGCGCCCGGAGGCGGTTTCGCCGGTGGTGGCGGCGTCGAGCTTCATCTCGTAGTCCTCGACCGTGACGGCGGCCATGGCGTTGGTCATGGCCTGTTCCATCGCCGCCAGCACCTGTGCCTCGGTCATGCCATATGCCTCGGCCGTGGTGGCGATGACCTTGGGCGGGACGACGGTCAGGACCGCGCCCATGTCGCCCTCTTCGAAGGCCAGTTCGAAGCTGTCGATGCGGTTCTCGAGCCCTGTCTGTTCGGCCGGCGTCAGGTCGCGGGCCGTGGCGGGAGCGGCCAGCAGGAGAAGGAAGGCGGCGAGCGTTGGAAGCAAGCGGAGGGTCATCGTTTGCGCGCCTCGAGGTCGGAGTTGAAGTTGCGCAGGCGGTGGGAAAACGTGTCCTCGTCGATAACGCTGTCGAAGTTCTCGAAGAGGAAGGAAAGCGCCTCGCCCTCATCGAGCCCCGCCTCGTGCGCGAATTTCTTCAGACGCCTGTAGGCGTCTTCGGTCATCGCGGCGTTGAAGCGGCGCGTCAGGCGGAATCGTTTCGGCATCTTTCCTCCCCTCGAAATCCCCGTAGGGTGGGTGCGAACCCACCCTTGCCAATCAAAACAGCTCGGCCTCCAGCTCCATCACCGGATCGGCGCCGCTTTCGATGCGCTTGAGGTGCATGGCGGTCGCCGGCAGGCGGCGGGACATGTAATAGCGGCCCGTCTTCAACTTGGCCTTGTAGAACGCCTCGTCCGAGGTGCCGTTTTCCAGCGCCTCGTGCGCGACCTTGGCCATCTTTGCCCACATCAGGCCGAGGCAGACATGGCCGAAAAGATGCATGAAGTCATACGATCCCGCCAGTGCCGCGTTGGGGTTTTTCATGCCGTTCTGCATGAAGAACATGCCCGACGCCTGCAGGTGCTTGGAGGATTCCTTGAGCGGGTCGAGGAAATCGGCCTTCAGCGCCTCGTTGCCCTCGTTTTCCTTGATGAAGGCCTTTACCATCTCGAAGAAGGCCATGACATGTTTGCCGCTGTCGGTGGCGAGCTTGCGGCCGACAAGGTCGAGCGCCTGCACACCGTTGGCGCCTTCGTAGATCATGGCGATGCGGGCGTCGCGGGCGAACTGCGACATGCCCCATTCCTCGATATAGCCGTGGCCGCCATAGACCTGCTGGGCGAGGATGGTCATGTCGAAGCCTTCATCGGTCATGAAGCCCTTGATGACCGGGGTCAGGAGCGAGATCAGCCCCTCGGCATCGGCATCGCCCGCGCGGTGCGAGCGGTCGATCATCTCGGCGCCCCAGAGGAGGAAGGCGCGGGCGCCCTCGACGAAGCTTTTCTGGTCGAGCAGGGCGCGGCGGATATCCGGGTGGACGATCAGCGGGTCGGCCGGGCCATCGGGGTTTTCGACGCCGGTTACGGCGCGGCCCTGAAGCCGGTCCTTGGCGTAGTCGACCGCGTTCTGGTAGGCCACCTCGGCCTGCGCCAGACCTTGCATGCCGACGCCGAGCCGGGCCTCGTTCATCATGGTGAACATGGCGCGCATGCCCTTGTGCTCTTCGCCGAGCAGGTAGCCCGTCGCCCCGTCATAGTTCATGACGCAGGTCGAGTTGCCGTGAATGCCCATCTTGTCTTCGATCTTGCCGCAGGAGACGCCGTTGCGCTCGCCGAGCGAGCCGTCTTCCTTGACCATGAACTTGGGCACGATGAAGAGCGAGACACCCTTGATCCCCTCGGGGCCGCCGGGGATCTTGGCCAGCACGAGGTGGATGATGTTGTCGGCCATGTCATGCTCGCCCGACGAGATGAAGATCTTCTGGCCGGTGATCCTGTAGCTGCCGTCATCCTGCGGTTCGGCCTTGGTGCGCATGAGGCCCAGATCGGTGCCGCAATGCGGCTCGGTCAGGTTCATGGTCCCGGTCCAGTCGCAGGAGGCCATCTTTGGCAGGTAGGTCTCTTTCTGCTGGTCGGTGCCGTGGGCGAGGATCGCCGAGGCGGCGCCGTGGGTCAGGCCCTGATACATGGTGAAGGCCTGATTGGCGGCAGAGAACATCTCGGCCACCGCGGTGCCGAGGATATAGGGCATGTTCTGCCCGCCATATTCCTCGGGCAGGTCCAGCGCCGTCCAGCCGCCGGCGCGCACCTCGTCGAAGGCGGCCTTGAACCCGGCAGGCGTGCGGACGACGCCGTTTTCGAGGCGGCAGCCCTCGGTATCGCCCACCACGTTCAGCGGCGTCAGCAGGTCGCGGGCGATCTTGCCCGCCTCTTCCAGCACCGCGCCGGTGAACTCGGCATCCAGATCGGCATAGCCGGGCGTGCCGGAGGCCGAAACGTTCAGCATGTCATGCAGGATGAACTGCATGTCCTTGGTGGGGGGCGTATAGCTCGGCATGGTCGTCTCTCTCTCCCTTTGTCCCTCGGGGGCCGGTCCGGCTTGGGGCCGGGTTACTCGGCGGCGTTCTTCTGCTGGCGGATGGAGGCGATCATCTTCTCGCCCCATTTCATCTGGCCGCGCAGTTCTTCGATCGCGGCGTTCAGCTCGTCACGCTGTTTCACCAGCTCGGCGAGGCGTTTCTCGGCCAGGTTGTAGGTTTCGGTCAGTTGGGTCAGCTGCTGGTCGCCCTTGTCGTAGAGGTCGAGCAGCTGGCGGATTTCCTCGAGGCTGAAGCCGAAGCGCTTGCCGCGCAGGATCAGCTTGAGGCGCGCTCGGTCGCGCTTGGTGAACAGGCGCTTCTGGCCCACGCGGCGGGGGAACAGCAGCTCCTTGGATTCGTAGAAACGCAGGGTGCGCGGCGTCACGTCGAAGGCGTCGCACATCTCCCGAATGCTCATGGTTTCATCGGTCATGGGTTCGCTCGTTATCATTACGTCAACTTGTACTTACCTGCGCATCCGGCCCCTTGGTTACAACAGGGTTCCATGTTGACGTAACTACTACGTTGCGTCACTTTTTAATGACGTAACATCAGGCAAGGGAAACAGGGTTTTCGGGACATTTCCTGAGCTTGAGGGGCGGCGGAAAGCTGCTGGTCCGGCGGGATCATGCCGGTTCGACGCCGGGGCGGGCGGGGTCCGGACGGGCTTGTAAGGCGGCGCGATAGCCTTAAGACTGGGGGAAATGTTCAGCAGAAGGCGAGGCCCCGGATGTCCGACGACGACCTGTATGACGACCAGACCATCAAGTTTCTCGAAGAGCTCTGGGGCGAGGGGTTCCTGTCGCCCGGCGGGCCGGACGAGGTGCGGCGCGTGCTGCACGGGGTGGATATCGCCGGCAAGCGGGTGCTGGATATCGGCTGTGGCTCGGGGGCCTGCGCGGTGCTGATCGCGCATGATCTGGGTGCCGAGCACGTGACCGGCATCGACGTGGAGGAGCCGGTCTGCGGCGCAGCACGGCGGCGGGCCGAGGAGGCCGGGCTGTCGGAGCGGATCAAGGTGGACAAGGTCGAGCCGGGGCCGTTTCCGTTTCCGGACGAGAGTTTCGACGTGGTGTTTTCGAAGGATTCGATCCTGCACATTCCCGACAAGGCGGCGATGGCGAAGGAGGCGTTCCGGATCTTGAAGCCGGGCGGCATGTTCGCGGCGTCGGACTGGCTGATCGGGCATGACGACGACCCCTCGCCGGAGATGGTGGAGTATATCAAGTCGGAGGATCTCGATTTCGCCATGGCCTCACCCGCGACCTATGAGACGGCGATGCGCGAGGCCGGGTTCGAGGAGGTCGAACTGGTCAACCGCAACCCGTGGTATGCGGAGGTGGCGGCGGAGGAGCTGGCCTGGCTCACGGGCGACAAGCGGCCGGGGCTGGAGGAGCGGCACGGCAAGGATTTCATCGGCCACCAGGTGGAGACGTGGACGAAGATGCTGCGGGTTCTGGAGAAGGGCGAGCATTGCCCGCATCACATCCGGGGGAAGAAGCCGGAGTGATTTGATCGGTTTGGTGGGGTGTGGTGGGTTGGCACCCACCCTACGGGTTGCCGCGCGAGGTCCCGGCTCGGGGGCCGGGACGGGGTTGATTCCGCGACCCTTTCGGTTTGGCACAGGCCCGGAATAAAGGCCGAAGGCCGCCGGGCGAGCGCCGGCCCGTCCCGGCGGGCAGGCGCTTTGGCAGGGTAGCGCAACTTTCTTGGGGAAGACGTGTTCGGCACCATAAAGTGGCGGTCAAAAACGTTGCAGCGCCTCCCCACGGGCCGGCGCTCGCCCGGCGGGGCGGCAGGGTTTGTTTGACCACAGGGGTTTGCAGGGTTGCCCGCCCCGGGCCTGACCCGGGGCCTCTGGCGGGCGAGGTCCCGGCTCGGGGGGCCGGGACGGGTGTCAGGAGGTGAAGTTCTTCGCCACCTCGTCGCGGGTGTCGCGGAGTTCCTGCATGGCCTGTTCAAGCTGGGCGCGCTGGCGGTCGAGTTCGGCCAGCTTCCGGTCGGCCATCTCGACCCAGTTGCGCATCTGGGCCTCGGTGCCTTCCTCCTCGTAGATTTCCAGCCACTGGCGGATCTCTTCCAAAGCGAAGCCCCAGCGGCGGCCGCGCAGGATGAGGGTCAGGCGGGCCACTTCGCGGGGCCCGTAATAGCGCGCGCGGCCGTCGCGTTCGGGGCTGAGCAGCTCGATATACTCGTAATAGCGCAGGGTGCGCGGGGTCACGTCGAACTTCGCGCACATTTCCTTGAAGGTCAGACGGCTTTCCGGCATCGCTCTTCTACTCCCTGGGTTGAAACTAGAACCAAGCGGGGGGCAGGGCAACTGCCGGTCTTGCGGGCCGGGGCGGTTCCGGCTCATAAAGGGCGCGCCGCCGGACAGGCACCGGACAGAAGGGGGGCGCATGGGCGTCGACAAGACCAAGATCGCCGAGCAGTTCATCAAGGCCATCCCGCATTCGGAGGCGCTGGGCATGACGGTGACCCGGATCGACGAGGGTTTTGCCGCGATCGAGATGCCCTATGACGACCGGTTCGTGGGCGACCCGAGGACCGGGGTGATCCATGGCGGGGCGGTCTCGGCGCTGATGGATACCTGTTGCGGAGCGGCGGCGCTGAGCCATCCGGATTGCGGCGGCACGACCGCGACGATCGATCTGCGCATCGACTATATGCGCCCCGCGACGCCCGGCCAGCGCATCCGCGCCGAGGCCGAATGTTTCCATGTGACCCGCACGGTGGCTTTCGTGCGGGCGCGGGCGATGGATGACGATGCCGACCGGCCGGTGGCCACGGCGACCGGCACTTTCACGACGGGGAAGACCTGATGGCGCGCGAGAAGCCCGAACCGGTACAGGTGATCAAGCAACGCCGCGACGCCGCGCTTCATGCGCTGGTGGACGGGGTGCCCTATATCCGCTTTCTCGGGATCGAATTCGACCGGCGGGGCGACGAGCTAACGGCGCTCATGCCGTTCAAGAACGATCTGATCGGCAACCCGGCCTTGCCCGCGATTCACGGGGGCGCGACGGCCGCGTTCCTCGAAGTGTCGTCGATCATCGGGCTGAGCTGGGCGATGCTGTGGGACGAGATCGAGAGCGGACAGCTCGACCCGGACAAGCTGGTGGCGGGCGATTTGCCGAGCCTGCCCAAGACGATCAGCTTCACGGTGGATTACCTGCGCTCGGGCTTGCCGCGGGATGCCTATTCCCGCGCCAAGGTCAAGCGCTCGGGGCGCCGCTATGCCAGCGTGCATGTGGAGGCGTGGCAGGACAACCGCGAGCGCCCCTTTGCCCAGGCGACGGGCCATTTCCTGATGCCGCGCAGGGATGGCTGAGGGGCCGCGGGCGGTCACGCATGGCCGTGTTCTGCGGATCGCCCTTCCGATCGTTATTTCCAACGCCACCGTGCCCATTCTGGGCGCGGTCGACACCGGCGTGGTGGGGCAGATGGGCCTTGCCGCGCCGATCGGGGCGGTGGGGATCGGGGCGGTGATCCTGACCGCCATCTACTGGCTGTTCGGGTTTCTGCGGATGGGGACCACCGGCCTGACCAGCCAGGCGCTGGGGGCGGGGCAGGCGGGCGAGGTGGCGGCGCTGCTGACCCGGTCGCTGATGATCGGGCTGACGGGGGGCGTGCTGTTCATCCTGTTGCAGGGGCCGGTCTTTGATTTGGCCTTCCGCGTTTCGCCCGCCAGTGCCGAGGTCGAGGGGCTGGCGCGGGAATACATGGCGATAAGGGTCTGGAGCGGCCCCGCGCTGATCGCGATGTATGGCGTGACCGGCTGGCTGATCGCGCAGGAGCGTACGGGGGCGGTTCTGGCCATACAGGTGGCGATGAATTCGCTGAACATCGTGCTCGACCTGTGGTTCGTGCTGGGGCTCGACTGGGGCGTGCCGGGCGTGGCATGGGCCACGTTCATTGCCGAGTGGTCGGGGCTGGCGCTGGGCCTCTGGTTCTGCCGGGCGGCGTTCCGCGTGCCGGCATGGCGCGACTGGCCGCGGGTCTTTGACCGGGTGCAGCTACGGCGGATGGCGAGCGTGAACCGGGATATCCTTTTGCGCTCGCTTATGCTGGAGACGGTGTTCGTGTCGTTCCTGTTCCTCGGCGCCGATTTCGGCGACGTGACGCTGGCGGCGAACCAGGTATTGCTGCAGTTCCTGCATATCGTGTCGAACGCGCTCGACGGGCTGGCCTTTGCCGTCGAGACGATGGTGGGGCAGGCGGTCGGGCGGCGCGACGGCGTGATGCTGCGGCGCGGGGCGTTGGTGACGGGGTTGTGGGGGGTGATCATCGCGGTCGGTCTGGCGCTGGTGTTCTGGGCCTGCGGGGGGATGATCATCGACCTGATGGCCAAGGCGCCCGAGGTGCAGGCGGCGGGGCGCGACTATCTTGTCTACATGGTTGTGGCGCCGGTGCTGGGAGTGGCGGCCTATATGCTGGATGGCATCTTCATCGGCGCGACACGGGCCGGGGACATGCGCAACATGATGGCGGTGAGTTTGCTGGTCTATGGCGTGGCGGTGGTGCTGCTGGTGCCGTGGCTCGGCAATCACGGGCTGTGGGTGGCGCTTTTGATCAGCTTCGTGGCAAGGGGCGTGACGCTGGGGCTGCGCTATCCGGCACTGGAGGCGGCGGTGCGGGGCTGAACGGCCGATCTTCAGGCAAAAGCTGATTGTCCTTCAGCCGGGCGGGGGCGGTTTATGCGTTGCCACGGGCGCGATGCGGGGCTTTGCTTGGGGGAGCCCGAACCAGATGGAAAGCCGCCCATGACCGACCGCAGATATTACTCCCCCGAGGGCGGCTTGCCGCCGCAGACCGGATTGCTGACCGACCGGGCGGTGTTCACCGAGGCCTATGCCGTGCTGCCGCGCGGCACGATGCGGGATATCGTGACCTCGCGCCTGCCGCATTGGGAGGGGACGCGGCTGTGGGTGCTGGCGCGGCCGCTGTCGGGCTTTGCCGAGACGTTTTCCCATTACATCATGGAGGTCGCGCCCGGCGGCGGTTCGGACCGGCCGGAGAGCAACGAGGAGGCGGAGGGGGTTCTTTTCGTGACCTCGGGCGAGGTTGTGGTGACGGTTGGCGGTGAAGAGCATCGGATGGTCGAGGGGGGGTATGCGTATCTGCCCGCGGCGAGTGACTGGCGGCTTGCCAATGAGGGTGAGGGGCTGGCGGTGTTCCACTGGATCCGCAAGGCCTATGAGCCGGTCGAGGGGCTGGGCTGGCCCGAGCCGGTTTTTGCTAACGAGGCCACGCTGGCGCCGCATCCGATGCCCGATACCGAGGGGCGCTGGGCCACGACGCGGTTCGTCGACCCGGAGGATATGCGCCATGACATGCATGTGACCATCGTGACGCTGGAGCCCGGCGCGGTGATCCCCTTCATGGAGACGCATGTGATGGAGCATGGCTTGTACGTGCTGGAGGGGAAGGCGGCCTACAAGCTCAACACCGACTGGGTCGAGGTGGAGGCGGGCGACTACATGTGGCTGCGCGCGTTTTGCCCGCAGGCCTGTTACGCGGGCGGGCCGGGGAAGTTTCGGTACCTGCTTTACAAGGATGTGAACCGGCATATGGGGCTGTGAGGCGGAGTTAACTCAAACTTTATCGGATCGCCCGATGCTGCCTTTCGCCGCGACCCGTCGCGGTGAGAGGAGGTGAGCACGCTGAATGAAAGACCATTTAGAGCAGTCATGCTGGCCGTGGCGATCGCAACTCTGATCGTGGCCATCATGCAGCTTTGGACAGGGCTTTAGGGTTCTGGGCAAAGTAGGCCCCGCGTAGCTGACACTACGCGGGGCTGATTCCGGTGAAAGCACTGAAATCCCATTTAGAACAGCCCCAGTATTCTGCCAATTTCTTAAGAATTAGTAAAGCCGGGCCCGTTTCGAAGGTTAACGTCACCCGCGGCGAAGCGACTCATGGGGCGATGCCGGTGTAGGGCGAACCTGCCGTGCGTCTCCTAAAATTTCGTGACCCGTCGCGGCGTTGCGCGCGTTTGATCAAATTTCGTGTCAGGGCTGGCAAATCCGGCGGAACAGGCGGACAGTCCGGCGCGAAGAGTCGCTTTGCCGGAGAGCCTTGCCATGACCGACATCCCCATTCGCATCGCCCTGAACGGGTTTGGCCGGATCGGCCGGACGCTGTTGCGCATCCTGCTGCGCGAGGCGCCGGATGTCGAACTGGTGCTGATCAACGATATCGAGCCGTTGGAGACCTGTGCGTATCTGTTTGAATATGACAGCGTCTATGGCCCGTGGCCGGGCGAGGTCAGCACGGAGGAGGGCAAGCTGGTGGTGGATGAAAGGGCGATCCCGTTTCATGCGGCGCCGGATCTGAGCGCGCTGGATCTCGGCGGTGTCGATCTGGTGCTCGAATGCACCGGCATGGGCGGCAAGCGGGCGGTGGCCGAGCGCGGGCTGGCGGCCGGGGCGAAGGCGGTGCTGGTCTCGGGGCCGTCGGCGGAGGCGGATGTGACGCTGGTGCTGGGGGCGAACGAGGAGAAGCTGGGGGAGGAACGGATCATCTCGAACGCGTCCTGCACGACGAACGCGCTGGCGCCGCTGGTGCGGGTGCTGGACGAGGCGTTCGGGGTGGAAAGCGGGCAGATGACCACGGTGCATTGCTATACCGGCAGCCAGCCCACCGTCGACAAGCCCCGCAGCGCGCCGGAACGCAGCCGGGCGGCGGCGCTGTCGATGGTGCCCACGACCACCAGCGCGCAGCACCAGACCGGGCTTGTCCTGCCGCATATGGCGGGGCGGATCGAGGCGCGGGCGATCCGGGTGCCGACGGCGAGCGTGTCCTGCATCGATTTGACGGTGCAGCTGCGCGAGGCGGTGACGGAGGACGGGGTGAACGCGGTGCTGCGGGCGGCGGCGGAGGGCTCGCCCGTCTTCGGCTGGACGGAAAAGCCGCTGGTCAGCGCCGACCTGCGGGGCCGGCCGGAATCGATCGTGATGGTGGGGCCGGAGACATCCGTGTCGCGGGGCGGGTTGCTGCGGGTCTTTGGCTGGTACGACAACGAGTGGGGGTTTTCCTGCCGCATGCTGGATATGGCGCGGCTGATTGCGCGGCGATGATTTGGGGGCGCTGCCCCCGTCGCCGCAGGCGGCGACTCCCCCGGAGTATTTCCGACCAAGAAGAAGCAGGGCACCCGTGTTTCTTCTGGCCCGAAATATCCCGGGGTGAGGCCGAAGGCCGAGGGGCAGCGCCCCTAGTCTGCGGTGACGGTATAGGGGGTGTCGAACCAGTGTTCCTGAAGGTTCGGGCCCTCGCCGATGCGGTCGATCACGGCGAAGAGGCCGGGGGGCGCGAGCGGGGTGAGGACGCCGTGCCATGTGTTGCGCGCGACCTGGATGCCCTGGCCGGGTTCGGTGAGGAAGGCAAGGGGCGTGCCGGGGCGGCCATTGGCGTCGGGAGCGACGATGACGAGGAAGCGGGTCTCATAAAGTGGCAGGAAGGCCTGCGACCCCTTCGGGTGGCGTTCGACCATGTCGAGCCGATAGGGCAGGCTGCGGGGTTGGGCGTCGAAGAGGCTGATGCCTGCGGTGCCGTCGGTGATGTCGGCCAGCGCCAGCGCGTGGTGGCGGCCGCAGAGGCCCTGGTTGATCATCATGTCCGGTTCCGGGCGCAGGGCGATGACGGCGCCGAAGGGGGCGAAGGCCGCTTGCGTGAGGGGACGGGCCGTGATCGTGGTCACGGCAGCAGGTCCTGGAGGCGCAGTTCGGCGATGCGTTCGACCTGGGCGCAGGCGGTGGCGAATTCGGTTTCGCTGTCATTGGCCAGCCGCTCTTCGAAGGCGGCGAGGATGCCCTGTTTGTCGTGGTCGCGCACGGCGATGATGAACGGGTGGCCGTGCTTGGCGACATAGGCGTCGTTGAGCCGGGTGAAGGTGGCGCGTTCGTCATCGGTAAGCATGTCGAGCCCGGCGGAGGCCTGTTCGGCTGTGGATTCGGAGGTCAGGCGCCCGGCGGAGGCCAGTTTGCCGGCGAGGTCGGGGTGGGCGTTGAGCACGGCGCGCCGCTTGTCGGGCGGGGCGGCGCGGAAGGCGCGGGCCATGGCGGAGGCGAGGCCGGTGGCGCAGTCATGGGCGGGGCCGAGTTCGAGGTCGTAGGCGTCTTCGGCAACCCAGGGGGAGTGTTCGAAGATGCCGCCGAAGCGGGACACGAAACTTGCGCGGTCCATCTCGGAGGGCCGGTCGAGGGGTTCGGGTGGATGGGTTTCGGCCCAGTGGCGGGCGATGTCGATGCGGCGGGCGACCCAGACGCCGTCACGCGCCGCGACGTGATCGAGGAAGCGTTGCAGGGCCATGACGCGGCCGGGGCGGCCTATGAGGCGGCAGTGCAGGCCGATGGAGAGCATTTTCGGCGCGCCGGCCTCGCCCTCGGCATAGAGCGCGTCGAAGCTGTCGCGGAGATAGGCGAAGAACTGGTCGCCGGAGTTGAACCCCTGCGGCGTGGCGAAGCGCATGTCGTTGCAGTCGAGCGTGTAGGGGATGATGAGCTGATCGCGGCCCGAGAGGTTCACCCAGTAGGGCAGGTCATCGGCATAGGTGTCTGATATGTAGGCGAATTGGCCGGTTTCGGCGGCGAGGGGCACGGTGTTGACGGAGCAGCGGCCGGTGTACCAGCCGCTGGGTTTATCGCCGGTGACGAGGGTGTGAAGGCGGATGGCCTCGAGCATGTCGGCGCGCTCGGCCTCGGGCGTGTGGTCCTTGTAGTCGATCCATTTCAGGCCGTGGCTGGCGATTTCCCATTGGGCCGCCTGCATGGCTTTCACCTGCTCGGGGGAACGGGCGAGGGCGGTGGCGACGCCGTAGACGGTGAGCGGCATGTCATAACCGGTGAACAGCCGGTGGAGGCGCCAGAAGCCGGCGCGGGCGCCGTATTCGTAGACCGATTCCATGTTCCAGTGGCGCTGGCCGGGCCAGGGCTGGGCGCCGGGGATTTCCGACAGGAAGGCCTCGGAGGCGGCGTCGCCATGCAGCAGGCAGTTCTCGCCGCCTTCCTCGTAATTGAGGACGAACTGGACGGCGATCTTGGCGTTGCTGGGCCAGTTCGGGTGGGGCGGGGTCGGGCCGTGGCCGCGCATGTCGCGGATGTAGCGTTGGGGCATGGCGACGCCTTCCGTGAGTGGTGGATGCCGGTAGTCTAGACGAGGGTTTCGCCGGGTACTTTCCGATAAAACCTGAAGGACTTACAATGATTTCCTGCGTGACCCGCCCGGCGGGGCGCGGCAGGGTGGCGACAGGAGGACCGATAGATGGCCGGATATCTGACGACCCATGTGCTCGATACCGCGAAGGGCTGCCCGGCGGCGGGCATGACCGTGGAGCTGTACCGGATCGAGGGCGAAAAGCGCAGCCTTGTCAGGGCGTTGCAGACCAATGCCGACGGGCGGACGGATCAGCCGATATTGCCGGAGGCGGAGTTCGTGGTGGGCACGTATGAGCTGGTGTTCCATGCCGGGGATTACATCGATGCGCGGTTCTCGCCGCCCGACAGCCCGCGGTTTCTGGACGAGGTGCCGATCCGGTTCGGGATGGCGGAGGCGGTGCATTACCACGTGCCGCTGCTGGTGTCGCCTTTCGGGTATTCGACCTACCGGGGAAGCTGAGGGGCGCGAATCGGGGTTAACGGGTTGATATGGCTCGGAAAAGCCGAGTCGGTATCACGTCGGTAAAACGTCGGTATCGCGTCGGTGTTCGGGGCGGTGCCCGGTCGGATGTATGTGGCGTTCGGTGCGGGGTGGTACGAGATGTTGCCCGGCGCGCAACGGGGGTGTCCGTGGCGCGAGGTCCCGGCTCGGGGGCCGGGACGGGGGCGGCGCAAAGCGGGTGTCGGGTTTGGTCGCCCCGGACCTGATCCGGGGCCTTCGGGTCGGGGGCCGGGACGGGGTGAGTGTTGTCGGACGAGGTCCCGGCTCGGGGGGCCGGGACGGGTTGGGGTGAGCGGGTGTCGCGGGTTTTTCCGCCCCGGACCTGATCCGGGGCCTTCGGCTCGGGGGCCGTGTAAAGCGGGGCGCACAAGTCGGATGTCGCACGACACTTTGTCTTTGCGTCGGATGTTTCTAGATATATCCCTGACTTACGTAAGCCGCGAAAAAGGTGGACATGTGCTGAGACGGCAGGGTTCGGGCGCGACGCCGATGAGTTTCCTCTCTGGCGACGGGGAGATGGCGCGGCGTATCCGCGAGCATGACTGGGCGGCGCATCCGTTCGGGGCGTCGGAGGCGTGGCCGCAAGCGTTGCGGGCGGCGCTGGGGATCTGTCTGAATTCCGCCTTTCCCACGGCGATCTACTGGGGTCAGGATCTGCGTCTTCTCTACAATGATGCGTGGTCGACCATTCCCGGCCCGCGCCATCCCGCCTGTCTGGGCGAGCCTGCGGCGGAGGTGTGGTCGGATATCTGGCACGTGATCGAGCCGCAGTTCACCCAGGTGATCGAGACCGGCCAGGGGCTGTTCGTCGATGACCAGATGCTGCCGATGCGGCGGTACGGGTTCGAGGAGGAGACCTATTGGTCCTACAGTTTCACGCCCGTCCGGGGCGAGGACGGGCGGATCGTCGGCATTTTCAACTCGGGGCAGGAGACGACCGACAAGGTTCTGCGGCAGCGCAAGACGGCATTCCTGCTCGAGGCCGGCGACAGGGTGCGGGATCTGACCGGGGCCAATGACATCATGGCCACGGTCTGCCGGATGCTGGGCGAGCATCTGGGGGCGATGCGGGTCGGCGTGCGCGAGCGCGATGCCTCGGCCGAGCAGTTCCCGGTGTCGTTGGAATGGGTGGCCGATGGCGTGAAGCCGGCGGGGCCGGACCTGCGCTGGCCGTGGCTGGGCCAGCTGCGGGACGGGCTGGAGGCCGGGGGGGCGGTCAGGGTGGACCGGACCGCGGAGGTGCCGGACGAGCGCGCGCGGGGCATGTTCGACAGCCTCGGCGTCGCGTCGGCCCTGGCGCTGCCATCCTTCCGTATGGCCAGCCTGAACGCGGTGATGTTCGTGCATCGCGACAGGCCCCACGCCTGGACCGACGAGGAGGTCGCGACGGCCAGCGAGATCTTCGGGCTGGCCGTTCAGACGGTCGAGCAGGAGCGGGTGCTGGCGCGGGAAAAGGCGATGATGCACGAGATCGACCACCGGGCGCGCAACCTGCTGGGGATATCGCAGGCGCTGGTCCGGCTAACGCGGGGCGGGGACGTGGAAAGCTACAAGGCCTCGCTTCTGGAGCGGCTGAGCGCGCTGGGCAAGACGCTCAGTGTTCTGTCCGATGCCAAGTGGGTGGGGGCCAGCCTGCGGGACGTGCTGGAGAGCGAATTGGCGCCGTTCCTGTCGGACGAGCGGCGGGTCAGGCTGCACGGGCCGCGGGTGGTTCTGCCGCCCGTGATGGTGCAGCCGGTGGCGATGGCGCTGCACGAGCTGACCACCAACGCGGTGAAATACGGGGCGCTGGCCGGGGAGGAGGGCACGCTCGACATCGGCTGGGAGCTTGGCGAGGGGGTGCTGCGGCTGGTCTGGCGGGAGGAGGGCGCCGACGCCGCCGGAGCCGTGGAGCCGAAGACGGCGGGGTTCGGCACCCAGCTTCTGACGCTGGCCGTGCAGGACCAGCTTGACGGCAGCATCACGCGGGCTGTGAGGGAGGGCGCGTTCGAATGCGTGCTGACCCTGCCGATGCCGGAGGCGGCGGAGGACGAGGGCGGCGGCGCCTGATCGCGGGGGCCCGATCTTTCCCTTTCGCCCCTGGCCGGAATGGGCCAGAAAGGGGCAAAACACAGGAGGGCAGGATGTACAGGCTGATCGGAAGTTTCATGGTGCTGGCGGTTCTGGCGGGGTGCAACACGCAGCCCACGCCGTCGATGATCGGGATGACGGGCCGGGCCGAGGTGGCCGGCGTGGACAAGGGCGACATGCTCAAGCTGCGGGCCGGGCCGGGGCTGGGCTACGAGATCATCGTGGGGCTGCCCAACGGGACCGTGATGCGCACCGGCGCGTGCAACCGGGTCGGTGGCACGGTGTGGTGCGAGGCCGCGCTGGACCGCGATCCGGGGACGAAGGGGTATGTTTCGGAGACGTATCTGCGGAAGTTGTGACGCGGCTCGGGGGGTGGGTTGGCACCCACCCTACGGCTCGCTTGCGGGTGGCGGGTGCGAGGCCCCGGGTCAGGCCCGGGGCGCGTGGGGGAAATTTGCAGTGGGGAGAAAGTAGTGGGTTTCACCCACCCTATCCCCGGCACATCCCCTTGATCGTGGCCGCATGCACAGGGTCGGCGGCGAGCGTGTCGGCGGCCAGCGCGTGGGCGGTGGCCATCAGGTCATCGGGCTCGGCAATGCTGTCGAAGAGGCCCCAGGCCAGCGCCGTCTCCGCGTCGATCTTCTGGCCCGCCATCAGGATCATGCGCGCCCGCGAGGGCCCCACCAGCCGGACGAGGCGGCCGGGGTCGGAGGGCTGGGGCAGGAAGCCCAGTTTCATCACCGGGTAGAAGGCCTTGGCCGAGGGCACCGCAACGCGCAGGTCGCAGGCCAGCACCATGCCCATGGCGCCGCCCGCCACGGTGCCGTTGAGCGCCGCGATGGTGAGGCCGCGCAGGCCGGAGATGGCCGCCGAGAGCCGTTCCCAGGCGGAGCTTGTCGCCAGCCCGGTCTTCGCCGCCTCGAGATCGGCGCCGGCGGAGAAGACCTTACCCTCGCCGGTCAGGATCAGGGCGCGGGCCTCGTCGGCGCGTTCCGCGATGTCGGCCAGCTCGGTCAGCATCTCCTCGGTCAGGGAATTGGCCTTGTCGGGGCGGGCGATGGTGACGGTCCAGAGCCCGTCTGCCTTGTCGAGCCGGATCATGCGAGGCCCGCCCGGCGACGGATGTCGTCCTGCCTGAGGCTGACTTCCTGACCGATATGGTCGTCGGCGTCGGGGCTGCACATCCAGAGCAGGGCTTTCGCGGGCCATTCGGGGGGGATGTGATCCTCCCAGTCGAGTTCGGAGACGGGGTTGACGCCGCTCGACTTGATCTCGCGCTGCATCCGGGTGGCGACGGTGCCGGGCGAAAGGCCCATGATGCGCAGGCCGTGGCCGCGGTTTTCCAGATCGGCGCAGCGGGTCAGCATGGCGGCGCCGGCCTTGGAAGTGCAGTAATGGCTCCAGCCTTCCAGCGGGGCATGGGCGGCGCCGGAGGAGACGGTGATGATGGTGCCGGAGCCCGCGTCCTTCATCACCGGGATGGCGGCGCGCATGCCGTTGAAGACGCCCTTGAGGTTGATGTCGATGACCTTGCCCCATTCCTCGGGGTCGATGGCGTCGAGATGGCTGATCGGTTCGATCACGCCGGCATTGCCGATCAGGATGTCGAGCCGGCCGAACGCCTTCTGGCAGGCGGCGACGGCGGCCTCGACCTCCCAGTAGCGCGACACGTCGCAGGGGATGGCGACGGCCTGTTTGCCGATCTCTCCGGCGATCTCGGCGATGGCGTCGCCGTTGCGCGCGGCCAGCGCCACGTTGGCGCCCGCCTCGGCGAAGACCCGCGCCGCCGCCGCGCCGATGCCGCGGCTGGCCCCGGTGATGAGCACCGTCTTGCCGACGACTGCCTCTGTCATACTCATTCGTACCTCCCTGCGTTCAATCCCGCTAATCTCGGCCTCGTGCGGGCGGGCAACTATTCCTTGACCCGGCCCGTGCTTGGGCAGAAGCTATACTCGAATTTTAAAAACGGAAGGGTTGATGATGACATCCTGGAGGAGAACTGCCGCCTCGGTGGCCGCGCTTTGCGTCATTTCGGGCGGAACCGCGGCACGGGCCGACGTGACCGCCGAGCAGGTCTGGGCCGATTGGCGCGGTTACATGAACGATGCCGGCTATACGCTGGATGCCACCGAAAGCCAGTCGGGCGACACGCTGACGGTCTCGGACATCACGATGACCTTCGAGGTGCCGGAAGAGGACGTGACCATCGACATGTCGATGGGCGATTTGAATTTCGTCGACAATGGCGACGGGACGGTGTCGATCACCGTGGCGCCGAACCTGCCGATCGACATTGCCGTCGATGCCGAGGATGGCGAAGACGTGGAGGTCGGCCTCGATTATGCCACGGAGGGCCTGACGATCGACGTCTCGGGCGACCCGGAGAACATGACCTATGCCTATTCCGCCGCGAGCCTCGCGCTGACGCTGGTCAGCCTGAACATCGAGGGCGAGGACGTGCCGATGGACGAGTTCGGCGAGGCCTCGTTCCGGATGGCCGATGTCGAGGGCACGACCGAGATGACGGTGGGCAACCTGCGCAGCTCGGTGCAGAAATTCACCACCGGCGCGGTCAGCTACGTGATGGATTTCAACGAGCCGGACGATGGCGATGGCCGCTTCGTGATCCGCGGCGAGGCCGACAGCATGCAGTTCGACGGCACCGCCAGCCTGCCCAACGACATGGATCCCGAGCAGATGGCGGCGGCGCTGAAGGCGGGGTTCGCCTTCGACGGCAGCTTCTCCTTCACCAACGGCTCGTCCAACTTCAACTTCAAGGACGAGGAAGAGACGGTGCAGGGCGCCAGCAGCTCGGCCACGGGGCAGCTTGGCCTGAAGATGGACGAAAGCGGGCTGTCCTATTCGGGCGATGCCACCGACGTGACCATGTCGATGGCCGGGGCCGAGATCCCGTTCCCGCTGGAGATCGCGATGCAGGAGGCCGGGTTCAACCTGACCATGCCGGTGACCGCCGGGGAGGAGGAGCAGGATTTCGCCCTTGGCCTGACGCTGGGCGATTTCACCATGTCCGACCTGATCTGGGGCATCTTCGACCCGAGCGGCCAATTGCCGCGCGATCCGGCGACGGTGGCCTTCGACGCCACCGGCACGGTCAAGCTGCTGGTCGATCTGCTGGATACAGAGCAGATGGAGGCGGTCGAGGAGGGCGAGACGATGCCGGGCGAACTGAACTCGCTCGATCTCAACAGCCTGACGGTGAGCGCGGCGGGGGCCGAGTTGACCGGCGATGGCAGCTTTACCTTCGACAATTCCGACATGACCACCTTCGAGGGGATGCCGGCGCCGACCGGATCGGTGAACCTGATGCTGGTGGGCGGCAACGCGCTGCTCGACAAGCTGGTGGCGATGGGTTTCGTACCCGAGGAGCAGGCCGCCGGTGCGCGGATGATGATGGGCCTCTTCGCCGTGCCGGGCGATGGCGAGGACACGCTGACCTCGACCATCGAGGTCAAGGGCGATGGCCAGGTTCTGGCCAACGGACAGCGCATCCGGTAAGGCGGCTGTCGGTTCCGAGAAGGACAAGGATAGGGAACAGGGCCGCGGGATCATTCCCGTGGCCCTTACCAATTGTATCGATGATCGCGACGGGTCGGTTGCGATCATCATATGGGGGGGCGTCCGCTTCGAGCCCAGAGTCACGGATTCTGCGTGACGCGGGAATGTCCGTGATGCGCAGAGAGCGAAGTTTGCAATTTTCGATGCATTCCCGCTAGCGGACCGTCAGGCCAAGTGCGACAAAAGCCGGTTGAGAGCCCTTATTGTCGGATGCTGCGCAGCGCACCAACGTCGGCTTTCTGCCGGTAGGCAAAAACGTGTCAAAGCTGGATTGGTATTGCCGGGGAATACCGGCAACGCTAAGCCTTTTAATTGCCTAGCGGAGGATTTGTTGGTCAAATTGGACCGTTTGGCGGTGAAGGGCGCTTCGATAGAGCGCCCTCCATTTATTATTTTGGCTTTCCTCGACAGTCAGATGTGAGTATCGAGTTTGTCAGCGAGCCATCGAATTCGTAGGACGTTGAGGTTCCATCTTTGTGATGATGATTGACGCCAACACACTTGGAGCCAAAAAACAGATCGCCAGTGTACTGATAGTCCCAGCTTATGTCGCCGGAAGAATTGGTCTCTCTGTACCCATTTGGGATTTTGCTTCTTTTGGTCACATTGTCCTCCTTCAGTGCTTTGGCGTAGGACCGTTGTTGCCCGAGCCGCCGTTCGGTTTGGTAGTGGTAGGTTTTGAACTAGAGCGCTTACCCATGGTCAGATTCTCCTTTGGTTCCTGCCTGACCGGCTTGATTGCCATGTCGACACACAATCAGACTTAACGGATTGATTTGAGACCTAAAATTCTGTGGAAACAACTCACTTAGGTTATTTTATGGATTTTGTACGGTCGACCGCATCTTTTTGCTCAGCAATGTAATTAAAATGAATTGAAATGCCTCAAAGGTGGTGCGAATGCCTAGCTCAAGCAATGACATAGCAAGTGGCCTGACCAAACTCTATCGAGAGGATTTTTTACTGAAGAAGGTTGCCGTTGCCGCACTTGACAAGATGGACAACCACGACCTTTTCGCTGAATATCTTCTCACTCAATTCAACAATCTAGACCGGTCGCTTCGCTTAAGCGAAAATATCGTTGTCGATCATGCCAAATTTCAAGACGGATGGCGCCCTTCTGGTGAATTTATCGGGGGTGAGAACACGTCGCTAAGCGGGCTACGTCAAGTCTACGAGGAAAACTTTGAGTACGATATTTTCTCTCCGAAAATTTTTGAACACCAAGGTAATGTTGTTGGGTACTCTGACCTTCAGCCATACGATTTTTGGCGAAGAGAAAAATTGCAACAGATCATTCTTGCCAAGTTTGGCGTCAAAGACGTAACCGGCGTCGCATTCCCTCGACCGCTACACAAGGGAGAGGTGGTGGCATTCTATTTTTTGCGTGAAAAAGAGTGGCCCCTCTGCGAAAATATATCAAAAGATCAATTGGTCGCATTTCTTCTTCCATTCTATTTTTGCTGGATTTTTAGATTTGGATGGATTGACCGAGAGCACTTGATTGAAGCCTTGAAGTCCATTTCTGGTCGGACACCTAAGCAACTCCGAGCACTCAGAACAGTCGCGGCAGTCAATTCGCTGTGTACCGATTATCTTGGGTCCATTTATGCTAGCAACCCAAATGATCCAAAGGCCAGCTATAATTCATTATACCGGATATTGGACCGAGTGTTGAACGATGATGGTGAAACACCTGAAGGTCGCAGCCCAGATGGTTATCTTTCACTTAAATGCAGAGATCGATTTAAACTACTAGGATATTCTGGTGTATCCAGTGGCGTTGTAGATCGCAGACTCTCTGCTGAGAAAGAAGAGCGCCTGAAAAATGAAACACTTTTGAGCGACTCCCATATCACATAATCTTGACTGCGCACCTCTCGTGGCCCGAAAGCCGCCATTGGCGCGCCTGCAGCGAATTGGCGCTTTAAGTCCCGCACATCGACCACTCGACACACGAAGTGCGAAGGTCCGCTCTTACTAGCCCCGCCGTCTCGCACCATGACCGTTCCGGGCTGCGAGCCGCCATTGGTGCGATTGCAGCAAACGGCAGTTCCGTCCCGCACAGCCGACATCCGAGACGACGAAACTGCCGTCGGACATTTCGCGTTCGGGCCGCGGGCTTGCACGGGCGGTCGCGGCGGTCTACCTGTTCCCGGCAATCAGGAAAGGCAGGGCATGACCGACACGCTGGAGAGTATCACCGCGGCCTTGATCGACGCCGCCCGCAAGGCCGGGGCCGACAGTTCCGACGCCATCGCGCTGAAGGGCAGCGCGGTGACGATCGACGTGCGCGCCGGTGCGCTGGAGCAGGCCGAGCGGTCGGAGGGCACGGATATGGGCCTGCGGGTTCTGGTCGGCCGGCGGCAGGCTTGCGTGTCGGCCTCGGATACCCGGCCCGAGACGATAGGGGTGCTGGCCGAGCGGGCCGTGGCGATGGCAAGGGAGGCGCCGGAGGACCCCTATGCCGGGCTCGCCGATCCGGAACAGTTGGGCACGGGCTGCGAGGCCGGGGCGCTGGAGCTGGCCGATCCGGGCGAGGAGCCGTCGCCGGAGGTGTTGCAGGACGAAGCGCTGGCGGCGGAGGCCGCGGCGCTGGGCGTCGAGGGCGTGAGCCAGGTGCAGTCGTCGACCTCGGCCTGGTCGCGGCGGGCGGTGCACATGGCGGGCTCGAACGGGTTTTCCGGCGGGTATCAGCGCACCGACGCGGGGATCTATTGTTCCGCCATCGCCGGAAGCGGCACGGGGATGCAGCGCGACGCCGATGGCGACAGCCGCATCTTCCGGTCCGATCTGCGCGGGCCCGAGGATATCGGCCGGGTGGCGGGCGAGCGGGCGGCGTCTCTGCTGGGGGCGAAGCGGCCGAAGACCGGCGCCTACCCGGTGCTGTTCGACGAGCGGATCGCGGCCTCGCTGATCGGGCATCTGCTGGGTGCGGCCGATGGCAGTGCCGTGGCGCGGGGCCAGTCATGGCTGCGCGGGCGGCTGGGGGAGCAGGTGTTGCCCAAGGGTCTGAGCGTGATCGAGGATCCGCACCGGCCGCGGGTGGCGGGCTCGCGCCCCTTCGATGCCGAGGGGCTGCCGACGCGCAAGCGGGCGCTGGTCGATGACGGCGTGCTGACCGGGTGGATCCTGGACCTCTCGACGGGCCGCAAGCTGGGGATGGAGAGCACCGCCAATGCCAAGCGCGGCACCTCCGCCCCGCCGAGCCCGGGGCCGTGGAACATCGCGCTGACCCAAGGCGAAAGGAGCCGCGAGGACCTGCTGCGGGAGATGGGCACCGGGCTGCTGGTGACCTCGATGATCGGGGCGACGATCAACCCCAACACCGGGGATTATTCGCGCGGCGCCTCGGGGTTCTGGGTCGAGAATGGCGAGATCGCCTATCCGGTCAACGAATGCACCATCGCGGGCAATCTGGCGGAGATGCTGATGAACATGACCCCGGCCAACGATGCGCGGCCGTGGCTCAGCCGCGTGGTGCCATCGCTTCTGGTCGAGGGGCTGACGCTTGCCGGGGAATGACCTTGCCCTGCTGATCGAGGCGGCGCGGCAGGCGGGCGAGGTCGCGGCGGGCTTCGCCGCCGAGACGGCGAAGCGCTGGGACAAGCCCGGCGGGCTGGGGCCGGTGACCGAGGCCGATCTGGCGGTGAACGACGTGCTGGAGCGGGTGCTGCGGGCGGCGAGGCCGGATTATGGCTGGCTGTCGGAGGAGAGCGAGGACGGCGCGGCGCGGCTGGGCTGCCGGCGCGTCTTCATCGTCGATCCGATCGACGGCACGCGCAGCTTCATCGAAGGCTCGGGCACATGGGCGCATTCGCTGGCGGTGGTGGAGGGCGGCGCCGTGACGGCGGGCGTGGTCTTCCTGCCGATGCGCGACAGGCTTTATGCCGCGGCCACGGGACAGGGGGCGACGCTGAACGGCGAGGCTTTGCGCGTCTCGGACCGGACGGAGCTGACCGGCGCCTCGGTGCTGGCGGCGAAACCGGGCTATGCCCCGCAGCACTGGCGCGGCGCGGTGCCCGAGGTCAAGCGCATCTACCGCCCGTCGCTGGCCTATCGCCTCAGCGTGGTGGCGGAGGGCCGGGCCGACGCGATGTTCACCCTGCGCCCCACATGGGAATGGGACGTGGCCGCGGGGGACGTGATCCTGCGCGAGGCCGGCGCCGCCACGTCGGACCGGGCGGGCCGGCCGCTGGTCTTCAACAACCCGCACCCACAGGTCAACGGCATCGTCGCCGCCAACCCGGCGCTGCACGGGGCGATCACCGGCGCGCTGGTGATCTGAGCGCAGCTTGCCATTTCTTCTTGGTGGAAATACTCCGGGGGGAGCGGGGGGCTGGCCCCCCGCTTCGGTCGGATCGCCCGAAGGGCGGTCCGATCCCCTTCAATACCGCGGGAACCCCCGAACCATGGCCCGATCCGACAACCTGACCGGTGCGCTGCTGATGATGGCGTCGATGGCGGCCTTCACGCTGAACGACACCATGATGAAGCTGCTGGCGGGCGAGATCCCGCTGTTCCAGGTGTTGTTCCTGCGCGGCGTGCTGACGACGCTGGCGGTGGCGGGGATCGCGTGGTGGATGGGGGCGCTCAAGGCGCGGGTGTCGAAGCGCGACCGGTGGGTGATCTTCTGGCGCACGGTGGGCGAGACGGGTGCGGCCTATTTCTTCCTGACCGCGCTGTTCAACATGCCGCTGGCCAACGTGACCGCGATCCTGTCGGCGCTGCCGCTGACGCTCACGCTGGCCGCCGCGCTGTTCCTGCGCGAGCCGGTGGGTTGGAAGCGGCTCGCGGCGATCGTGGTGGGGTTTGCCGGGGTGATGCTGATCGTGCGGCCCGGCGCGTCGGATTTCAACCTGTACTCGCTTTACGCGCTGACCGCCGTGGGGTTCGTGACGCTGCGGGACCTGTCCACCCGCCGGCTGTCGAAGGAGACGCCGTCGATGCTGGTGACGCTGATCACCTCGGCCGCGATCATGGCCTTCTTCGGGCTGGGCAGCCTTGCCGGTGAATGGGTGCCGATGGACGGGCGCGCGCTGGGGCTGACCGGCGGGGCGGCGTTCATGATCATCGGCGGGTATCTCTTCTCGATCATGGTGATGCGGGTGGGCGAGATCGGGTTTACCGCGCCCTTCCGTTACACGGGCCTGATCTGGGCGCTGGTGCTGGGCTGGCTGGTCTTCGGCGACTGGCCCGAGACCATCACCCTGATCGGCGCGGCGATCGTGGCGGGCAGCGGCCTTTTCACGCTCTACCGCGAGTCGCGGCTGGCCCGCGCCGAGCGCATCGCGCAATCCGCCCCCACGCGCCCGCGGGGGATGTAAGCGGCGGCACGGCACGGCCCGCGCCCGGCACATAACGGGTTTCGGACGGCACAAACCCGCGCGCGAGGCTGTTGACAACGATTCCGACTCCGCCTATACGCCGCTCCATCCCGGCCAATGGGGTCTTCCCCGAGAGCCGATATCAGAACTGTAGTGGTCATGATCCGGGCGGTGTGCGCCCCGATCCTCTGGAATTCCACCGCGTCGTACCGGCAGGTAGCAGGGTACGAGTGCGGTTATTGCGTTTTGCGGACGCGTAAGGCGCGCATTTTGATGAAACCCGCACGGGGATGCCCGTGCAGACACATGTGTTGAGAGACGGGGAAAGAGACCCAATGCCAACGATCCAACAGCTGATCCGCAAGCCGCGGCAGCCGAAAACAAGAGCCACCAAATCCATGCACCTGCAGGGCTGCCCGCAGAAGCGTGGCGTTTGCACGCGCGTCTACACCACGACGCCGAAGAAGCCGAACTCGGCCATGCGGAAGGTTGCCAAGGTGCGCCTGACGAACGGCTACGAGGTCATCAGCTACATCCCCGGTGAAAGCCACAACCTTCAGGAACACTCTGTCGTCCTGATCCGCGGCGGCCGTGTGAAAGACCTTCCGGGCGTCCGTTACCACATCCTGCGCGGCGTGCTCGACACGCAAGGCGTCAAGGACCGTAAGCAGCGCCGCTCGAAATACGGCGCCAAGCGTCCGAAGTAAGAGGAAGAGAAGATGTCCCGCCGTCACGCTGCTGAAAAACGCGAAATCCTGCCCGACGCCAAGTTCGGCGACCGGGTTCTGACGAAATTCATGAACAACCTGATGATCGACGGCAAGAAATCCGTTGCCGAGCAGATCGTCTACAACGCGCTCGACCGGGTCGAGGACAAGGTCAAGCGCGCGCCCGTCGAGATCTTCCACGAGGCGCTCGACAACATCAAGCCGTCGGTCGAGGTTCGCTCGCGCCGGGTTGGTGGCGCCACCTACCAGGTGCCGGTCGAGGTTCGCCCGGAACGCCGCGAAGCGCTGGCCATCCGCTGGCTGATCAACGCCTCGCGCGCCCGCAACGAGAACACCATGGAAGAACGCCTCGCCGGCGAGCTGCTGGACGCTGTGAACAGCCGCGGCTCGGCCGTGAAGAAGCGCGAAGACACCCACAAGATGGCCGAAGCCAACAAGGCCTTCAGCCACTACCGCTGGTAAACCCTAGAGGCATCTGACCAATGGCACGCGATTATCCGCTGGAACGCTACCGCAACTTCGGCATCATGGCCCACATTGATGCCGGCAAGACCACGTGTTCGGAACGCATCCTGTTCTACACCGGCAAATCCCACAACATCGGCGAGGTGCATGACGGCGCCGCGACGATGGACTGGATGGAGCAGGAACAGGAACGCGGGATCACCATCACCTCGGCCGCGACCACGACCTTCTGGCAGTGGCAGGAAGACCCGACCAAGGAAGGGACCTCCGACACCAAGTTCCGGATGAACATCATCGACACGCCCGGCCACGTCGACTTCACCATCGAGGTCGAGCGTTCGCTGGCCGTGCTCGACGGCGCGATCTGCGTGCTCGACGCCAATGCCGGTGTCGAACCCCAGACCGAGACCGTGTGGCGTCAGGCCGACCGGTACAAGGTGCCGCGCATCGTCTTCGTCAACAAGATGGACAAGATCGGCGCCGACTTCTTCAACTGCGTCGAGATGATCGAAAGTCGCACCGGCGCCAAGGCCGTTCCGATCGCCCTGCCGATCGGCGCGGAAAACGAGCTGGAAGGCACCATCGACCTCGTGACCATGGAAGAGTGGGTCTGGAAGGGCGAGGATCTGGGCGCGTCCTGGACCCGTGGCCCGATCCGTGACGAGCTCAAGGACGTGGCCGAGGAATGGCGCGGCAAGCTCATCGAGAACGCCGTCGAAATGGACGACGACGCGATGATGGAATACCTCGAAGGCAACGAGCCCGACATCCCGACCCTGCGGAAACTGATCCGCAAGGGCACCCTGTCGCTGAGCTTCGTGCCGGTTCTTGGCGGCTCGGCCTTCAAGAACAAGGGTGTCCAGCCGCTGCTGAACGCCGTGGTCGATTACCTGCCCAGCCCGCTGGACGTGGTCGACTACATGGGCTTCGCGCCGGATGACGAGACCGAGACCCGGAACATCCCGCGCCGCGCGGATGATTCGATGCCGTTCTCGGGCCTTGCGTTCAAGATCATGAACGACCCGTTCGTGGGTTCGCTGACCTTCACCCGGATCTATTCGGGCGTCCTGAAGAAGGGCGACAACATCATGAACTCGACCAAGGGCAAGAAAGAGCGCATTGGCCGGATGATGATGATGCACTCGATCAACCGCGAGGAGATCGAGGAAGCGTTCGCCGGCGACATCATCGCGCTGGCGGGTCTGAAGGACACCACCACCGGCGACACGCTCTGCGATCCGAAAGAGCAGGTCGTTCTGGAAACCATGACCTTCCCGACCCCGGTGATCGAGATCGCCGTGGAGCCGAAGACGAAAGGCGACCAGGAGAAGATGAGCCAGGGTCTGGCGCGGCTTGCCGCCGAGGACCCGTCCTTCCGCGTCGAGACCGACCTCGAGTCGGGCCAGACCATCATGAAGGGCATGGGCGAGCTTCACCTCGACATCCTCGTCGACCGTCTGAAGCGGGAGTTCAAGGTGGACGCCAATATCGGCGCGCCGCAGGTGGCCTATCGCGAGACCATCGGTCACGAGATCGAGCACACCTACACCCACAAGAAACAGTCGGGTGGTTCGGGCCAGTTCGCCGAGGTCAAGATGATCATCTCGCCGACGGAAGCCGGCGAAGGCTACAGCTTCGAGAGCCGCATCGTCGGTGGTTCGGTGCCGAAGGAATACATCCCCGGCGTCGAGAAGGGCATCGAGAGCGTCATGGACAGCGGCCCGCTGGCCGGCTTCCCGGTGATCGACTTCAAGGTCGCGCTGATCGACGGCAAGTACCACGATGTCGACTCGTCTGTCATGGCCTTCGAGATCGCCGCCCGGATGTGCATGCGTGAAGGTCTGCGCAAGGCCGGCGCCAAGCTGCTCGAGCCCGTCATGAAGGTCGAGGTGATCTCGCCGGAGGAATATACCGGCAACGTGATCGGCGACCTGACAAGCCGTCGCGGCCAGGTGTCGGGGCAGGAGCCCCGCGGCAACGCCATCGCGATCAACGCGAACGTGCCGCTGGCCAACATGTTCGGCTATATCAACACGCTGCGCTCGATGTCCTCGGGCCGCGCGCAGTTCACGATGCAGTTCTCGCATTACGATCCCGTTCCGCAGAACATCTCGGAAGAGATCCAGGCGAAATACGCTTAACGGTCGGTGGGTTTCACCCACCCTACCGCAACCCCGTAGGGTGGGTGCGAACCCACCACCCGACACGAAGACAAGGAGGCCATCATGGCAAAGGAAAAGTTTGACCGTTCGAAACCGCACGTGAACATCGGCACGATTGGGCACGTTGACCACGGCAAGACGACGCTGACCGCGGCGATCACCAAGCAGTTCGGCGAGTTCCGCGCGTATGACCAGATCGACGCGGCGCCGGAAGAGAAGGCGCGCGGGATCACCATCTCGACGGCGCACGTGGAATACGAGACCGAGGCGCGCCACTACGCCCACGTCGACTGCCCCGGCCACGCCGACTACGTCAAGAACATGATCACCGGTGCCGCCCAGATGGACGGCGCGATCCTGGTGGTGAACGCGGCCGACGGCCCGATGCCGCAGACCCGCGAGCACATCCTGCTGGCCCGCCAGGTGGGTGTTCCGGCTCTCGTGGTGTTCCTCAACAAGGTCGACCAGGTCGACGACGAGGAGCTGCTCGAGCTGGTCGAGATGGAAGTGCGCGAGCTTCTGTCGGCCTACGACTTCCCGGGCGACGACGTGCCGATCGTGGCCGGCTCGGCGCTGGCCGCGCTGGAAGACCGCGACGACAACATCGGCAAGGACAAGATCTCCGAGCTGATGGCCGCTGTCGACGAGTACATCCCGACCCCCGAGCGGGCCGTGGACCAGCCCTTCCTGATGCCGATCGAGGACGTGTTCTCGATTTCCGGCCGCGGGACGGTTGTGACCGGTCGCGTCGAGCGTGGCGTGATCAACGTGGGCGACGAGATCGAGATCGTCGGCATCAAGGACACCAAGAAGACGACCTGCACGGGCGTCGAGATGTTCCGCAAGCTGCTCGACCGCGGTGAAGCCGGCGACAACATCGGCGCGCTGCTGCGCGGCGTCGACCGTGACGACATCCAGCGCGGGCAGGTTCTGTGCAAGCCGAAATCGGTCACCCCGCACACCAAGTTCGAATGCGAGGTCTACATCCTGACCAAGGATGAAGGCGGCCGTCACACGCCGTTCTTCGCCAACTACCGCCCGCAGTTCTACTTCCGGACGACGGACGTCACCGGCACCGTGACCCTGCCCGAGGGCACCGAGATGGTCATGCCCGGCGACAACCTGAAATTCGGTGTCGAGCTGATCGCGCCGATCGCCATGGAAGACGGCCTCCGCTTCGCCATCCGCGAAGGCGGCCGCACCGTCGGCTCCGGCGTCGTGTCGAAGATCATCGAGTAAGACTACCCCAAGGGTTCGAAGAGGGAGGCCGGGTGGTCCGGCCTTCCTCCTATCAACTCCAACGCCGCGAAAGGCTACCCCAATGCAAAGCCAAAACATTCGCATTCGGCTGAAGGCATTTGACTACCGCGTACTGGATGCCAGCACGCAGGAAATCGTCAACACCGCCAAACGGACCGGTGCCGAGGTACGCGGGCCGATCCCGCTGCCGAACAAGATCGAGAAATTCACCGTTCTGCGTGGCCCGCACGTGAACAAGAAATCCCGCGACCAGTTCGAGATCCGCACCCACAAGCGGCTTCTGGACATCGTCGACCCCACCCCGCAGACCGTGGACGCGCTGATGAAGCTCGACCTCGCCGCGGGCGTGGACGTGCAGATTTCGGTTTAAGGGAGGGTAACGATATGTTGCGCTCTGGCGTAATCGCAAAGAAAGTCGGCATGACCCGGCTTTTCATGGAGGACGGGAAGCAGGTTCCCGTGACCGTCCTTCAACTGGACAAGCTTCAGGTGGTCGCTCAGCGCACCGCCGAGAGCCACGGCTATTCGGCCGTTCAGCTGGGTGCCGGCACGGCCAAGGCGAAGCGGACCTCGAAGGCCATGCGCGGCCATTTCGCCGCCGCCAAGGTCGAGCCCAAGCGCAAGATCGCGGAATTCCGCGTGGCGCCCGAGAACATGATCGACGTGGGTGAGGAAATCACCGCGAACCACTACTTCGAGGGTCAGTTCGTCGACGTGTCGGGCACCTCGATCGGTAAGGGTTTCCAGGGCGGCATGAAGCGGCACAACTTCGGCGGCCTGCGCGCCAGCCACGGTGTGTCTATCAGCCACCGTGCCCACGGGTCTACCGGCCAGTGTCAGGACCCGGGCAAGGTGTTCAAGGGCAAGAAGATGGCCGGCCACATGGGCGCCGTCCGCGTGACCACGCAGAACCTTCAGGTCATCAAGACCGATGCCGACCGTGGCCTGATCATGGTCAAGGGCGCGGTTCCGGGCTCGAAGGGCGGCTGGGTCACGATCAAGGACGCGGTCAAGAAGCCGTTCCCGGAAAGCGCGATCCTGCCCGCGGCCCTGAAATCGGAAGCCGAGGCCGCCGCCAAGGCCGCCGAGGAAGCCGCTGCCGCCGCCGCTGCCGAGGCCGAGGCCGAAGCCAAGCGCCTTGCCGAAGAGCAGGCCGCTGCGGAAGCCGAGGCGCTGAAGGAAGCCGAGGCCGACATCGAAGCCGACAAGGGCGACGATGACGGTGAGAAGAAGGAAGGCGAGGAATGAAACTCGACGTGATCAAACTGGACGGCGGGAAAGCCGGCTCGGTCGATCTGGGCGAAGAGATCTTCGGCCTGGACCCGCGCGCCGACATTCTTCACCGCGTCGTCCGCTGGCAGCGCAACAAGGCGCAGCAGGGGACGCACAAGGTCAAGACCCGGTCCGAGACCAGCTACTCGACCAAGAAGATCTATCGCCAGAAGGGCACCGGTGGCGCCCGCCACGGCGACCGCAACGCGCCGATCTTCCGCAAGGGCGGCATCTACAAGGGCCCGGTTCCGCGCAGCCATGCGCATGAACTGCCCAAGAAGGTGCGCAAGCTGGGCCTCAAGCACGCCCTCAGCGCCAAGGCGAAAGCCGGACAGCTGGTGGTGATCGAGGCGGCGGACGGCATTTCCAAGACCAAGGAACTGGCCAAGCAGGTCAAGGATCTGGGCTGGAAGCGCGCGCTGATCATCGACGGCTCGGAGGTGAACGCCGAGTTCGCCCGCGCGGCCGCCAATATCGAAGGTCTGGACGTGCTGCCGAGCATGGGCGCGAATGTCTATGACATCCTCAAGCGTGACACGCTGGTGATCACGAAGGCGGGTGTCGAAGCACTGGAGGCTCGACTGAAATGAGCGCGAAACCGGAACATTACGACGTGATCCGCAAGCCGGTGATCACCGAGAAATCCACCATGGCGTCGGAAGCCGGCGCGGTGGTCTTCGAGGTGGATATCGACAGCTCCAAGCCGCAGATCAAGGAGGCCATCGAGGCGCTCTTCGGTGTGAAGGTGAAGGCTGTGAACACCACGATCACCAAGGGCAAGAACAAGCGCTTCCGCGGCATCAAGGGCACGCGGAAGGACGTCAAGAAGGCGTATGTGACGCTCGAGGAAGGCAACACGATCGACGTGACCACCGGGCTGTGAGGCCCGTCCCGGGCCTGACCCGGGACCTCCGGCCGGATGGCGGAGCGGTTATGTCGACAAGGCCCCGGATCAGGTCCGGGGCGGGTTGAGATGGGAAGCCCCGGCTGCGAGAGCGGCCGGGGTTTTTCGTGTGATATACGGCAGGAAACAACCTTGTGTTGACTCCCCACCGTGAAAATTTGAACAATAATGTTATTCAAGGGGAAGACTTTCAGGATGAAGCATGGCGGACCCATGGCACGTAGAATGGTTGCGAGAAGGGGTGAAGAGGTGGAATGCGCGTAGAAAGAAGGTGAAGTTTGCACCGGATCTGTCGGGCATTCGTTTTTTCGATTTGCTCCCTCCTGACTTTAGGGATGATCCCAAGACCTCTCGCTATTTCGAAAGAATAAACTTGTCCGGCGCGGACCTTACTAACGCTGATCTTTCTGACCAAAACTTCTATAAAGCTCGTTTTGATGGAGCCGATTTGACAGGCTCGGATATGTCGATGTCGAACTTCCGGGACGCGAGTTTTCTTGAAGCGAGAATTGTTGACGTCAAAGCAAAGCACTCTGTTTTCAACAACGCCCAATTTGAACTCTCCGATCTGAGCGGCACCAGTTTTGAAGGCACTGACGCATCAGGAGCAATTTTTATTGGAAGCGAGTTGTCGCAAAACCAGTTGGAAGAGGTTGGGCGAGACAGGATAAGAATATTTCAACAGCGATCCGATTACCTCGATGAGATTGAAGTTTCTCAGCCATTCCATTTCGAACGTGGCGCACCGCCAAGTCAAAGGGAAGAGGATCGTACGAGAAAGTACAAGTACGATGTATTGTACGGAACTGATCGCTGCCCGATTTTTGAAAGAGGTTCACTTGTCGATTTCGATGGAAATCCGGCGAAAGAAATAAGTTACGGCGTATGTGAGGTTCTTGTTCCAGAAGGACATAGGATAGGGTCGCTTGGTTCTCCCTTGTGGAAGCGATTGTGGAGGAAGAAAGACGACCGACTCAGAGTTGAATCCCTAATCGCGCTGAATGAGGAATTGTTCTTTGAGCATATTCGCCAATCTCTGAATCGGATGAAAGTGCGAGCATTGCCAACGATATTTGTACACGGTTATAACAGTTCCTTCGAAGATGCAGTCCTTCGCGCGGCCCAGATCGGGTACGACCTCGGAATAGGGCAAGGGATTGGTTTGTTCAGTTGGCCGTCGAAAGGAAGCAGGCAAAAATACGCGGCGGACGAGGCGAGGATCGAGCAGAGCAAGTACTACCTAGCAAACTTTTTAGAGAAGTTTGTTTCAAACAACGTAGGAGAGCAGGTCAATGTCATCGCACATAGCATGGGTTGCAGGTGTTTACTTGGCTCGCTTGAGGTCTTGTCTAGCGGTAGACAACATGTATTGGACGGGATCAATCAAGTGATCTTAGCCGCAGCAGATGTTGATGCAGGAGCAATGAGCCATGTTGGCTTGCACGCTGTAAACAACTCCACGCGAACGACGTCCTATGTTTCGGACAAAGATAAAGCGTTGATGATTTCGGAATGGGTTCACGACTATCCAAGGGTAGGTGTTATGCCCCCAACATACGTCCTAAATGGCATGGACACAGTAATTGTAAACAATTTGGACTTAGGAGGCTTTTCCCACGGTTATGTCGGATCGAGTCGCACAATTCTCAATGACATATTCACGTTGCTAAAGTTCAATACGGACCCAAGTGAGCGTTTCTCAATTGAGGCTTTCAGGTCGACCGGCACCGAGTGCTGGAAGTTGAAAGAGTAATGGCCCTTCTGATGTTTGCCTGGCGATCGCGCGGCTTTGCGGCCAGTGGAGAGGTGGGTTGGCACCCACCCTACGGCGCATGAGGCCGGGGGCGCTTTTCTGCCCTTCCTCCCTTGACCCGCCCCGGTCTGTCGCTTAAACGGACCCATCTGCGCCGCCCCGGATTCGTCTGGGGCTGTGTTTTTATTGTTCGCAGGAACATCACGAACCGGGGACCTTCGGGGCCCTACATACCTGGCCACCTTCGGGGGGCTTATCACATAGCCCCGGATCAAGTCCGGGGCGTTAGCTAACGGAAGACAGAAAGCATGGCACTCAAGTCGTATAAGCCGACGACGCCGGGCCAGCGCGGGCTGGTGCTGATCGACCGTTCGGAGCTGTACAAGGGACGCCCCGTCAAGGCCCTCACCGAGGGTCTGACCAAGTCGGGCGGCCGGAACAACACCGGACGTATCACTGCACGACGCCGCGGGGGCGGGGCCAAACGGCTCTACCGGATCGTCGATTTCAAACGTAACAAATTCGATGTGGCCGCCACCGTCGAACGGATCGAATACGACCCGAACCGGACGGCCTTCATCGCGCTCATCCGCTACGAGGATGGCGAACAGTCCTACATCCTGGCCCCGCAGCGGCTGGCGATCGGCGACAAGGTCGTCTCGTCGGAGCGCGCGGACATCAAGCCGGGCAACGCCATGCCGTTTTCCGGCATGCCGATCGGCACGATCGTTCACAACATCGAGCTGAAGCCCGGCAAGGGCGGCCAGATCGCACGCGCCGCGGGCACCTATGCGCAGTTCGTCGGCCGTGACGGCGGCTATGCGCAGATCCGCCTGAGTTCGGGCGAGCTGCGGATGGTGCGCCAGGAATGCAAGGCCACCGTGGGCGCCGTGTCCAACCCCGACAACTCCAACCAGGATTACGGCAAGGCCGGCCGCATGCGCCACAAGGGCATCCGCCCCTCCGTCCGCGGTGTCGTGATGAACCCGATCGACCACCCGCACGGTGGTGGTGAGGGCCGCACCTCGGGTGGCCGCCACCCGGTCACGCCGTGGGGCAAGCCCACCAAGGGCAAGCGCACCCGCAACACCAACAAGGCGTCGCAGAAACTTATCCTGCGCTCGCGTCACGCACGGAAGAAGGGCCGCTAAGACATGGCACGTTCTGTATGGAAAGGCCCCTTTGTCGATGCCTACGTCCTGAAAAAGGCCGAGGCAACGCGCGAAAGCGGGCGCAAGGAAGTCATCAAGATCTGGTCGCGCCGCTCGACGATCCTGCCCCAGTTCGTGGGTTTGACGTTCGGCGTCTATAACGGTCAGAAACACGTTCCGGTTCTGGTCAACGAAGACATGATCGGCCAGAAATTCGGGGAATACGCACCGACGCGGACCTACTATGGTCACGCGGCCGACAAGAAAGCCAAGAGGAAGTAAGCCATGGGCAAGGAGAAGAATCCCCGCCGCGTGGCGGACAACGAAGCGATGGCGAAGCTGCGCATGCTGCGCACCAGCCCGCAGAAACTCAACCTGGTTGCCGCGATGATCCGGGGCAAGAAGGTCGATAAGGCGCTGAGCGACCTGACCTTCTCGAAGAAGCGGATCGCGCAGGATGTGAAGAAATGCCTTCAGTCCGCGATCGCGAATGCCGAGAACAACCACAATCTCGACGTCGACGAGCTTGTCGTCGCCGAGGCCTATGTGGGCAAGAACCTTGTCATGAAGCGCGGTCGTCCGCGGGCGCGTGGCCGGTTCGGGCGGATCCTGAAGCCGTTCTCGGAGCTGACAATCAAGGTGCGTGAAGTCGAGGAGCAACCCAATGGGTAACAAAGTCAATCCGATTGGCATGCGCCTGCAGGTGAACCGCACCTGGGACAGCCGCTGGTATGCCGATACGAAGGATTACGGCAATCTTCTTCTGGAAGATGTCAAGATCCGCGAGTTCATCAAGGAAGAGTGCAAGCAGGCCGGCGTCAGCCGCGTGATCATCGAGCGTCCGCACAAGAAGTGCCGCGTCACGGTGCACACCGCGCGCCCCGGCGTGATCATCGGCAAGAAAGGCGCCGATATCGAGAGCCTGCGCAAGAAGCTCGCCAAGATGACCGACAGCGAGCTGCACCTCAACATCGTCGAAGTGCGCAAGCCCGAGCTTGACGCCGCGCTGGTGGGCGAAAGCATTGCCCAGCAGCTCGAGCGCCGGGTGAGCTTCCGCCGGGCGATGAAACGGGCCGTGCAGAACGCGATGCGCATGGGTGCGCTTGGCATCCGGGTGAACGTGGCGGGCCGCCTCGGCGGCGCCGAGATCGCCCGGACCGAGTGGTACCGCGAGGGCCGCGTGCCGCTCCATACCCTGCGTGCCGATATCGATTATGCCCATGCGGAGGCGTCCACGCCTTACGGCATCATCGGCGTCAAGGTCTGGATCTTCAAGGGTGAGATCATGGAGCACGACCCGTCGGCCCGTGATCGCAAGGCCCAGGAACTTCAGGATGGTCCCGCGCCTCGTGGCGCCGGCGGCCGCCGCTGAGGAGGGATAAGAGATGCTGCAACCGAAGCGCACTAAATTCCGCAAGCAGTTCAAGGGCCGGATCAAGGGCGAAGCCAAAGGCGGCTCCGACCTGAACTTCGGTACCTATGGGCTCAAGGCCACCCAGCCCGAGCGCGTCACCGCACGCCAGATCGAGGCCGCCCGCCGGGCCATGACGCGCCACATGAAGCGTCAGGGCCGGGTCTGGATCCGGATCTTCCCGGATACCCCGGTGACCTCGAAACCCACCGAGGTTCGGATGGGTAAGGGTAAGGGCTCGGTCGATTTCTGGGCCTGCAAGGTCAAGCCCGGCCGGGTGATGTTCGAGATCGATGGCGTCAATGAAGCCACCGCGATGGAGGCCCTGCGCCTTGCCGCGATGAAGCTGCCGATCAAGACCCGCATCGTGATCAAGGAAGACTGGTAACGTCATTCGCTTGCGAATGACGGGCGGTGTAGCGGATTTCGCAGAAATCTGCGGGTCGCCTTGCCGGAGAGAATTCGGAACCCCCGTCGAGAGATCGGCGGGGGTTTTGGTTTTTGGGAGGGGCTTGGTGGGTTGGCACCCACCCTACGGGAGATATGCCCGGAACAGAGCCGCGCCCCGGCGCGAGATCCCGGCTCGGGGCCGGGACGGGTGTTTGTGGGCGGCTCTGGTGAGTTTTCACCCACCCTACGTCATCCTCACCGCCACCTGTTGGTGTTCGTGGTTGTAGGTGAGGTACTCGTAGGTGAGGCCGCGGTCCGCCACGTATTCCTGGAAGGCCTTGTATTCGCCCTCTTCCCAGCCGCTGTAGTTGAAATACTCGTCGAAGACGATGACCGTGCCGGGGACGATGCGGGGGGCAAGCGCGTCGAAGATGGTCTTGGCGGAGCTGTAGAGGTCGCTGTCGACATGGAGGTAGGCGACGGGTTCCGGCGGCGAGGGCAGGGCGGCGAGGAAGGAGGGCAGGGTGTCGGCGAAGAGGCCCTTGTGGAGGGTGACGTTGGCGGGCACGTCCGGCAGGGTCGCGCGGGAGAACTTTGCCGCCGGAAAGCCGTCGCGCCAGGGTTCGGGGAGGCCCTCGAAGCTGTCGAACCCGTGCAGGTGCCAGTTGCGTTTGCCCGCGATGTAGCGCGTTGTGCGGGCCTCGAAGACGCCGAATTCCAGTACCAGACCATCGAGCGTGACCGCCTCGACGGCCACGTCATGCACCTCGTGCCAGCGGCTCACCGACTGGACCAGCGGCATGTGGCGGCGGACATAGGCGGCGGTGGCTTGCGTCGCCTCCTGCTGAAGGGCCAGCGAGATGTCGGAGACGGCGGAGCGATAGAGCCGGAGGATGCGCGCCCGGAGGCGGTTGCGGAGGCGGTTGATCATGGGGTCCTCTCGGGTCGCGGTGGCCTGTGCGGTGTTATCCCGCAGGGCGAGGCAAAGCTCAATGCTTTGAGGGCTCGCGCTTGGCGGGGGGCTGCGATAGACCGGGGGCATGGCCCAGATCGACTCGCTTTTCGTCACCCGCCTCTACCGTGCCGCGCTGAGCGAGCACGGGCCCGCCATCGACCCGGAGGAGCTGGAGGCGTCGTGCTATTCCATCGCCGAGGATGACGAGGCGGGGCAGGACTGGTGCGAGGAGAACGGCTATCCGGGCTATACCTCCTATGCGTCGCTGACCGACCTGCCGTGGCGGTTTCCGATCTTTGCGGATGTGGTCAAGGCGCTGGATGCGCATGTGGCGGCGTTTGCGGAGGATCTGGAGTTCGACCTCGACGGGCGGGAATTGAAGCTGGAGGATATCTGGATCAACATCCTGCCCGAGGGGGGCAGCCATGGCAGCCATATCCACCCCCATTCGGTGATTTCCGGCACGACCTATGTGGCGATGCCGGGCGGGACCAGCGCGCTCAAGCTGGAAGATCCGCGCCATGCGAGGATGATGGCCGCGCCGGCGAGGAAGAAGGACGCGCGGCGGGAGCTGCGGACCTTCATCTACGAGACGCCGGCGGTGGGGGATGTGCTGCTGTGGGAGAGCTGGCTCCGGCATGAAGTACCGGCGAACATGGCCGAGGATGAGCGGATCTCGGTGAGCTTCAATTACGGGTGGGGGTAGGCGCAAGCTCGTTACCGGATGTGGTGATGAGACACGCAGCGGCCCGAGCGTGCCATGATCTCAAAGGTCGGCTTCATCGCGGTTGGACCGGTTTATTCGGCGGCGGCGATCTTCATGTAACCTGTGGGAGAATACCCGACGTGGCGGGCGAAGGCGGTGCTGAAGGCACTGGTCGATCCGTATCCGACACGGCTCGACACATCCGCGATGTCGTGCTGGCCAGAGCGTAGCATATGCTTGGCAAGCGTCATCCTCCAGTTCAGCAGGTAGCTGATCGGCGGCACGCCGACGATCCGGTTGAACCGCGTGAAGAACGCTGAGCGGGACAAACCTGCGGCCTGTGCCATCTCGGGTACGCTCCACGGGTGGTGCGGGGCTGCGTGTACCGCGCGCAGGGCCGGGCCGATACGGGCATCGACGAGGCCGCGTAGCAGGCCGGACGTCGCCCCGGATCGGGTCGTGGACCGAAACGCCTCGATCAGCAGCACCTGCAACAGGTGTTCGACCACGACATCGCCCGCCGGCCGGTTCGCGCGCGCTTCCTCGCGCACCAGCGCCGCCAAGGTGGCCAAGCGTTTTTCACCCCCGACGACGACCATGTCCGGCAGAAGCGACACCAGAAGTTCGGCATCCGGACTGCCGAAGCTGCAATGTCCGATGAGTTGCTGCACCTCCACCGGCCCTTTCGGCTCGCCGATCCGGACAACGCCGTTCTCGCCGGGTACGGGGCGGGTCCGGAGCCCCGGGGGTGCGGGCGGGTCGATGCTGGAAATGGTGAACCCGGAAACGGCCGGAATGAGAACGAAATCCCCAGAGTTCAGCACCAGGGGCGGCTTTCCATCCACCTCCAGACGCACACGCCCGGAGAGTTGCACGCAATAGAACACCTCGCCGACGTCATCCCGGCGCACCGAGAAGCGCCCTGAGCCCTCCGTGAGCTTGGAATGCGGTGCATGGGGCCTCAGTAGGGAGATCACCTCGGAGAGAGGATCAGCCATTATCGGACTCTCGATAAAGGATTGCGGATTTTACATAGTAGATCATCCTCTGTCGCGTGTCGATATCAAGAGCTCTTAACAAAAGGAGAGTTTTGATGAACACCGTGATGATCACTGGATGCTCCTCGGGCTTCGGGCTCGAGACCGCGCGCCACTTTCTCGATCGGGGATGGACCGTCGTGGCGACGATGCGCAAGCCGGATGCGTCGCTGCTGCCTGCTTCGGACAGATTGCGCGTGGTGCCTCTGGACGTGACGGATGGCCACAGCATCGTACAAGCCGTCGAGGCCGCAGGCCCGATTGACGCGCTGGTCAACAATGCCGGGGTTGGTTGGCTTTCCGCCTTCGAAGGAACTCCGCACGAGACGGTCCGCAGGATTTTCGAAACCAACACCTTCGGCACCTTCGAGATGATCCGGGCCGTGCTGCCGCAAATGCGTGCCAGGAAAGCGGGTGTTATCGTCAACGTCTCCTCCAGCGTGACGCTGAAGCCCTTGCCGCTGCTATCGGTCTACACTGCCAGCAAGGCAGCGTTGAACGCTTATACCGAGTGTCTCGCACTCGAGCTTGCGCCCTTGGGAATCCGTGCGCGGCTGGTGTTGCCGGGCCAGGCGACGGCGACACAATTCGGAGCGAACGCGAGGGCCCTGATGGCCGAAGCCGACAAGACGCCGGAGGTTTACGGCCCGTTCGTCACACAAGTGATGCGCGACTTTCAGGCCAATTCCGCCAATGAGGCGACCCGCCCTGAAGACGTCGTGCAAGCCGTATGGCGTGCGGTGACGGATCCAACCTGTCCGCTGCACCTGCCAGCCGGCAGCGACGCGGAGGCGCTGGCCGCCTGATGAAACCACATGCGGGCAGCGGCGAAGGCCGTTGCCCGCATGCTGACGTTGGACATGGGCTTGGCCCCTAGCCGGGGAAAGGAAACGCCGGGGTCACGCCGCCGGCATCAGGACCGTCACGTCTTCGTCGGGGTCGAAGGTGCCGGCATCCTGCGCGCCGATATTGACGATGGCCTGAAATTCCTGCCCCTGCGTGTTCACGAAGACGACCACCAGTTCGACCGAGGTGCCGTCTGCCCCCGTCTGGGTTTCCACCGACTGGACCTCCGCCACGTCCGGAGAGCCGGCGAGGTCGATCACGAGGTGGTCTTCCTCCGGGGTGAAATCGCGGATGTTCACCAGCGGGCCGGCATCGGTGTCGGACTGGCCGTCGCCGCCCTGAAACTCGGGCGTGCCGAAGGTGATGGTGTAGCTGTCCGCGCCGGCGCCGCCCGTGGCCTCGATGCCCGCCTGCCAGTTGCCGGCCTCGACCCCGCCACCAAGATCGGCCGACTGCGCGACGGCGAGGTCGAGGGTGAAGCTGTCGTCGCCATCGCCGCCGTTCAGGAAGGCGGGTTCCTGATCATAGGAAGCCTGCGCGAGGTTGATCACATCGTCGCCATCGCCGCCGTTCATCTCGCCGCCGGAGACATCTGCCGCGGTCAGGGTGTCGTTGCCTTCACTGCCGTCAAGTTGCAGGCCATAGCTGTCGCCGGAGTTGGCAATCTCGTCGTCGCCGGGGCCGCCAGAGACCCGCGCGCTGTCCAGAACGGAGATGGTGTCGTCTCCGCCGCCGCCGTCGAAAACGCCGTTGCCCGCCACGGCGACGTTGTCGTCGCCCGCGCCGGAGGTGACGGTATCACCGGCATTCGTTTCGAAAACCACGCGGCCGGGCTCTTCCCCGAAGCTGAGGTCGTCGAGCGTCAGGCCGGTAACGCCGGCCAAGTGAATCCGCGCCTCGTAGGCCGCGTCGTCCTCGGTGGCGTCATAGCACAGGTAAACATCCGTGCCGTCCTCGGTCTCAACCACGCGCGCTTCGGAGAAGGTCAGGCCCTCGTCGGGGGCGTCGTCGGATCCCGGATCGATATGGAGCTGATCGTTGCCGGGTTCGAAATCGTCGATCCGCGTCATCGGCGGGGGCGGGAATACGCCGTCTTCCGCGTCTTTCTGCAAGTCGGGATGGGCGAGGGGCGTGACCGTCAGGTTGAACTGGTCGCTGCCTGGGCCGCCGGAGAGGACCGGATCGGCCGAGGACAGCGCGTTCGCCATGTGGATCTCTGCGTTGATCGTGTCGTCGCCGGCGCCGCCATCGACGAAGGAGGTCTCGTCATTGCCTTGCGGGACGGTGATGTTGATCTCGTCATTGCCGTCACCCCCGTCGAGGGTGGTCAGGGAGACGAGGTTGCCCGTAAGCGTGTCGTCGCCCTCTCCGCCGTGCACGGTCGTGGCATAGGGTTCCCGCAGCTCGAACGTGTCGTTGCCCGGGCCGCCGTCGAGCAGGTTGTTATCACCGAAGGCGTTCGAGAGAGCATCGTCTCCCGGCCCGGCATGGACGGTGTTGTCGCCTCCTTCGACCTCGATAGTGTCGTTGCCGGCGCCCGTGTCGAGCGCGCCGCCGACCGCGCGCAGCAGGATAGGGTCATCCTCGCTGCCGGTGACAGCGCTCTGCCCTGGCTGCAGATTGATGGTCTGAAGGATGGGGTCATCGGGATCGTCGGGCGGCGAAGGGATGTCATCGGGGACATCGCCCGTGTCGGCGACCGGGTCGTCATCGGAGCCGAAGATGTCGAAGGCCGCGAACGTGGCCGCGAGGCCAAGCAGGGAAAGAAGAACGACAAGACCCATGGCACAGATACCCCCCAGCACCGTAAAACAACCACAGGTTACCCGTACCCTGCGTAAAGGCAAGGTTTTCCGGGTGTTCCGCGCCGTCGCGGCCGGGAATGCGCCCCCCGTCCGGCAAACCCCCAACTTCCCCCTTGCCCTATACCCGCACCTCCCTTATAGAGCCCAAATCCGCGAGCCTGGGGTGCCCCCGGGATTCGCTTGTTTGCAATTCATCCACCGGGTTTGCAGGTGACCCTGAGGCAACCGTCAGGGGCCGACCGGTGTTTTGAGAGAAGGACGATGGCGACATGAACGCGACTGAGCTTCGTGACAAGACGCCCGACCAGCTGCGTGAAGAGCTGGTGAACCTGAAGAAAGAGCAGTTCAACCTGCGCTTTCAGGCCGCGACCGGCCAGATCGAGAACCCCGCGCGGATGAAGACCGTGCGCCGCAACGTGGCGCGCGTTTTGACCGTGCTGAACGAAAAAGCCGCGTCTGCGGCAGCGGAATAAGGAGGCCACCCATGCCCAAGCGTATCCTGCAAGGCGTCGTGACCTCTGATGCCAATGCCCAGACCGTGACCGTTTCGGTCGAGCGCCGCTTCAAGCACCCGGTGCTGCAGAAAACCATTCGTAAGTCCAAGAAATACCGGGCTCACGACGAGAAGAACACCTACAAGGTGGGCGACAGCGTCCGCATCATCGAATGCGCGCCGAAGTCGAAAACGAAACGCTGGGAGGTGCTGGAAGCCTAAAGGCTCCGGCATACCCGGTTTGAGCGAAACCCTGGGGTCGTCACCCCAAAGGTCGGGAGAAACCAAATGATCCAGATGCAGACCAATCTGGATGTGGCTGACAATTCCGGTGCCCGGAAAGTTCAGTGCATCAAGGTCCTGGGTGGTTCCAAGCGCAAATATGCCTCCGTCGGCGACGTGATCGTCGTCTCGGTGAAGGAAGCCATCCCGCGCGGCCGCGTGAAGAAGGGCGATGTCCGCAAGGCCGTCGTCGTGCGCACCGCCAAGGAAATCCGTCGTGACGACGGTACCGCAATCCGCTTCGACCGCAACGCCGCCGTCATCCTGAACAACGCGGGTGACCCGATCGGAACCCGTATCTTCGGGCCGGTCGTGCGCGAGCTGCGCGCGAAGAACTACATGAAAATCATCTCGCTCGCCCCGGAGGTGCTGTAAGATGGCTGCTAAACTCAAGAAGGGCGACAAGGTCGTCGTGATCTCCGGCAAGGACAAGGGCAAGGAAGGCACGATCTCTTCCGTCGACCCCAAGGCCGGCAAGGCCGTCGTCGACGGCGTGAACATGGCCATCCGCCACACCCGCCAGAGCCAGCAGAGCCAGGGCGGCCGCCTTCCCAAGGCGATGCCGGTCGACCTGAGCAACCTGGCGATGCTCGACAAGAACGGCAAACCCACCCGCGTCGGCTTCAAGATGGAAGGCGACAAGAAGGTGCGTTACGCCAAGACCACGGGGGACGTGATCGATGCTTGATACCGAGAATTACACCCCGCGCCTGCGCCAGCAGTTCCGCGAGACGATCCGCCCCGCGATGAAGGAAGAGTTCGGTTACACGAACGACATGATGATCCCGCGGCTGGACAAGATCGTCCTGAACATCGGCTGCGGCGCCGAGGCGGTGAAGGATTCCAAGAAGGCCAAGTCGGCCCAGGAAGACCTGACGCTGATCGCCGGTCAGAAGGCGGTTGTCACCAAGGCGAAGAAATCCATCGCCGGCTTCCGCGTCCGTGAAGACATGCCGCTGGGCGCCAAGGTGACCCTGCGCGGCGACCGGATGTACGAATTCCTCGATCGCCTGATCACCATCGCGATGCCCCGGATCCGCGACTTCCGCGGTGTGTCGGCCAAATCCTTCGACGGCCGCGGCAACTATGCGCTGGGTCTGAAGGAACACATCGTCTTCCCCGAAATCAACTTCGACAAGGTCGACGAGGTGTGGGGCATTGACATCATCATCGGAACCACGGCGAAGACCGACGCTGAAGCCAGGGCGCTGTTGAAGCATTTCAACATGCCCTTCACCAGCTGACCCGGAAGGAATTTGACATGGCTAAAAAAGCAATGATCGAACGCGAGAAGAAGCGTCAGCGCCTGGTGAAGCAATACGCCGCCAAGCGTGCCGCTCTGAAGGAAATCATCAGCGACGAGTCGAAGCCGATGGAAGAACGCTTCCGTGCCTCGCTCAAGCTGGCGGAACTGCCGCGCAACAGCTCGGCCACCCGCCTGCACAACCGCTGCCAGCTCACCGGCCGGCCGCACGCCTACTACCGGAAGCTGAAAGTCAGCCGGATCGCCCTGCGCGACCTTGGCTCGGCCGGTCAGATGCCGGGCGTGGTCAAGTCGAGCTGGTAAGGAGGGACATGAGATGAACGATCCTATCGGCGATATGCTGACCCGTATCCGCAACGCGGGTATGCGCGGCAAGTCCACCGTCATGGTGCCGGCCTCGAAGATGCGCGTGCGCGTGCTGAACGTGCTGGCGGACGAGGGCTATATCCGTGGCTTCGAAGATGCCACCGACAGCCGCGGCCACCCCGCCATCGAGGTCAGCCTGAAGTATTTCGAAGGCGCCCCCGCCATCCGCGAGATGAAGCGGGTCTCCAAGCCCGGCCGCCGGGTGTATATGGGCGTCAAGGACATTCCGTCGGTCCGTCAGGGCCTCGGCGTGTCGATTGTCTCGACCCCGCAGGGTGTGATGTCGGATGCAAACGCACGGGCGGCCAATGTCGGCGGCGAAGTGCTTTGCACCGTATTCTAAGGAGGCCTGATTATGTCTCGTATCGGTAAACAACCCGTGGCCCTGCCCGATGGCGTCACTGCCTCGCTCAGCGGCCAGACGATCGAGGTGAAAGGCCCGAAGCAGACGAAAAGCTTCACCTTCACCGACGATGTCACCATCGCGATCGAGGACGGCCAGGTCACCGTTGCGCCGCGCGGCAAATCCAAGCGCGCGCGTCAGCAATGGGGCATGAGCCGCACGATCATCGCCAACCTCGTTCACGGATCGAAAGAGCCCTTCAAGAAAGAGCTCGAAATCCAGGGCGTCGGGTACCGGGCGCAGGTTCAGGGCAACACCCTGAAGCTGAACCTCGGCCTGTCGCACGATGTGGATTTCCCGATCCCGGAAGGTATCACTGTCACGGCGCCGAAGCCCACCGAACTGGTGATCGAGGGCCATGACAAGCAGCTCGTCGGTGAAGTCGCGGCCAATATCCGCGATTGGCGGCGCCCGGAGCCTTACAAGGGCAAGGGCATCCGCTACAAGGGCGAGTATATCTTCCAGAAGGAAGGCAAGAAGAAGTAAGGACGCGACAGATGGCAAACAGCAAAAGACAACTGTTCCAGAAACGCCGCCTGCGCGTTCGGAGCAAACTTCGCAAGGTCAATGCCGGGCGTCCGCGCCTGAGCGTGCACCGCTCGTCGAAAAACATGAGCGTGCAGATCATCGACGATGTGAACGGCGTCACTCTGGCTTCGGCCTCGACGCTCGAGAAGGATCTCGGCTTCGTCGGCAAGAACACGTTGGAGGCGGCGAAGAAGATCGGCGCCACCATCGCCGAACGCGCCAAGGCGGCGGGCATCACCGAGGCCCAGTTCGACCGCGGCGGGTTCCTGTTTCACGGCCGGATCAAGGCGCTGGCGGATGCCGCGCGCGAAGGCGGCCTGAAAATCTAAGGCGCAGGCGCCTCGGATGATCCGGGGCGCCTCGATGATCCGGGTCGGGCGGCATGTCCGCCGACACTTGGATTGGACATATTCTAGGCCCGCGAGGGCGCAGGAAAGGATGCCAGATGGCAAGAGATGACAACCGCCGCGGAGGTCGCGATCGCGACGAAGCGCCGGAATTCGCCGATCGCCTTGTCGCGATCAACCGTGTTTCGAAAACCGTGAAGGGCGGCAAGCGCTTCGGCTTTGCAGCTCTCGTTGTCGTGGGCGACCAGAAGGGCCGCGTGGGCTTTGGCAAGGGCAAGGCCAAAGAGGTGCCCGAGGCGATCCGCAAGGCCACCGAGCAGGCCAAGCGCGGCATGATCCGCGTGCCGCTGCGCGAGGGCCGCACGCTGCACCATGACGGTTATGGCCGTCACGGCGCCGGCAAGGTGATCATGCGCACCGCCCCGCAGGGTACCGGTATCATCGCCGGTGGTCCGATGCGTGCCGTGTTCGAGATGCTGGGCGTTCAGGACGTGGTGGCCAAGTCGGTCGGCACGCAGAACCCCTATAACATGATCCGTGCCACGCTGGACGCGCTGCAGTTCCAGGCCAGCCCGCGCCACGTGGCGCAGCGCCGCGGCAAGAAGGTCGCCGACATCCTGAAACGGGATGAAGGTCCGAAGGGCGAACACCCGGCCGACACGGCCGCGGAAGCGTAAGGAGACAGGGACATGGCAAAAACCATCGTCGTCAAGCAGGTGGGCTCGCCCATCCGCCGCCCGAAAGACCAGCGCGCCACGCTCGTCGGTCTGGGGCTGAACAAGATGCACAAGACCCGTGAACTGGAAGACACGCCGTCGATCCGCGGCATGATCCGGAAGATCCCGCACCTCGTGGAGATCGTCGAAGAGCGCGGTTGAGATGTGGTGAGGTGGGTTTGCACCCACCCTACGGTTAGGCGCCCCGGTCAGTGATGGCCGGGGCGTTTTTATCTTGGGGTTGTGCGGGAGTGCCCGCCCGGCGGCGGCGATGTCGCGCTCCGGACCTGATCCGGGGCCTCTGGCGGCGCGAGGTCCCGGCTCGGGGCTCGTGACGGGGGCCATTCCTCCCGTTGCCCCGGCGCGGGCGGTCTGCCACAAGGGGAAGACACCCCCGGAGACCCGCCCCCGTGCCCGCCATCGACCTTGAAACCCTGATCCGCGAGTTCATCACGCTTTTCGTCGTGATCGACCCGATCGGCACGCTGCCGGTCTTCTATTTCGCCGTCGCGGGCGTGCCGGAGAAGCTGCATTGGCGGCTGGCGGTGCGGGGGGTGGTGGTGGCCGGGATCGTGCTGATGGCGTTTCTGGTGGTGGGGCAGATCGTGCTGGAGTCGATCGGCCTCCGGCTGGGGTCGTTCCAGATCGCGGGCGGGCTGATCCTGTTCGTCTTCGCGCTGCAGATGATCTTTGGCGAGCCCAAGGCCGAGCGCGAAATCGAGGCGGCGGAGAAGGACCACATGAGCGGCGCGGTCTTCCCGCTGGCGATGCCGTCGATCGCCTCGCCGGGAGCGATGCTGGCGATCGTGATCCTGACCGACAACAACCGGAATTCGATTCCCGATCAGGCGGTGACGGCGGGGCTTTTGATGGTGGTGCTTCTGATCACGCTGATGCTTTTGCTGTTGGCGAGCCGGTTGAAGCGGGTGATCGGCAGTACCGGCGCCAACGTGATCAGCCGGGTGATGGGGATGATTCTGGCGACCGTGGCGGTGGATGCGGTGCTGAGCGGGCTGGAGCTTGTGGGCGTGCTGAGCCTTGCGGGGGCGGGGTAGGGCAACGGTGGGTTTCACCCACCCTACGCGCAGGGAACAGGGCAGGAGAGGTGGGTTTCACCCACCCTACGGTCAGCCGGCGGAGGTGTCCGGACGCGCCCGGCCGATGAGCGCGCAGCCCAGCGTGTCGCGCAGGGCCGCAGCCAGTTCATCGACGGTTTCGGTGGAGACATACATCCCGCCCGTCCTGTCGGCGAGGCATTTGGCGACGGTCGTGCCGTCATAGCCCTCGGCCTCGGGGCTGTTCCAGCTGAACGGGTCGTGGACCACGCGGAAGCCGATGACGTGCACGGTGAGGTCATGGCCTTCCGCGGCCAGTGCCGACCCCAGCGCGCAGGGCCGCCCGCCGCAGGTTTCGTTGCCGTCGGTGACCAGCACGACGATGCCGGGGGTCGTGCGGTAGTCGAGCGTTTCGGCAGCGGCGAGGACGGAGGCGGCGAGCGGGGTGAGGCCCGTTGGCGAGAGCCTGTCGATGGCGCCGTTTATCGCGTCGGCGGCATCGGGGAGCGGGGCGAAGCGGAGGTCGATGCCGGTGCAGCTTTGCGTGCCGCCGGGGCCGTAGACGAGGAGACCCACGCGGCGATAGGGCGCGATCTGCGGCATGGCGCGGTGGAGCGCGGTGCGGGCCTCGGCGATGCGGGTGGGGGCGGTGGTGTCGGCGCCGATCTCGGCCATGGAGGCGGAGCCGTCGAAGACCAGCATGGCGTCGGTGGCACAGCTTGGGGCGGCGGGGGTGGCGGCGAGGGCGAGGGCCGAGGCCAAGAGGGCGGCGCGGAGGGTCATGGGGATAGGAGATAACGCGTGGGGTGAGAAATCAATCGGGGATGATGGGAGGACTCCGGTAAAGCGCCGCGCGGAACAAAGGGCGCCCCCCGCACACCCCCCTTGATCCGCCCGTGCAACCCGTCTATACGCCCCCGGTGGCCCGGCGTGGGCCCGACTCGAAAACCAAGACATGCCGAGGTTGTCCTCACCCGCTTCGGGGGGCACATCCGGCTCAGGAGAAGCGATATGAAACTGAACGAACTGCGCGACAATCCGGGCGCGACCAAATCCCGCAAGCGCGTCGGCCGTGGCCCCGGCTCTGGCATGGGCAAGACCGCCGGCCGCGGTATCAAGGGCCAGAAATCCCGTTCGGGCGTGGCCATCAAGGGCTATGAAGGCGGTCAGATGCCGCTCTATCAACGTCTGCCCAAGCGTGGCTTCAACAAGCCGAACCGCAAGAAATACGCCGTGGTCAACCTCGGCCTCATCCAGAAATTCGTCGACGCCAAGAAGATCGACGCCGGCAAGCCGATCACCGAGGATGTGCTTGTCGAGAGCGGCCTCGTGCGCCGCAAGCTCGACGGGATCCGCGTGCTCGCCAAGGGCGAAATCAGCGGCAAGATGACCCTCGAGGTGACCGGCGCGTCGAAATCGGCCGTGGAAGCGGTCGAGAAGGCGGGTGGCTCTCTGAATGTCACAACCGCGCAGGCGGCCGAATAAGAGGTTGTGAGCGGCTTTCCCGCCGCTTACATAGCCCCTAGTTTTCCTTAGGACGCCGCCTTAGCCGGAAAACGGCTCTGGCGGCGTTCGTTTATAACGAAAAAGAGACCCGCGCATGGTATCCGCAGCAGAACAAATGGCCGCCAACACCAGTTGGTCCGCCCTTGGCAAGGCCACCGATCTTCGCAAGCGCATCCTGTTCACCATCGCCCTGCTCATCGTCTATCGCCTCGGCACCTATATTCCGGTTCCGGGTATCGACGGGGCCGAACTTCGCCAGTTCATGGAAGATGCCAGCCAGGGCATCGGCGGCATGCTGTCGATGTTCACCGGCGGCGCGCTTGGCCGGATGGGGATCTTCGCGCTGGGGATCATGCCCTATATCTCGGCCTCGATCATCGTGCAGCTCATGACGGCCATGGTGCCGGCGCTGGAGCAGCTCAAGAAAGAGGGCGAGCAGGGGCGCAAGAAGATCAACCAGTATACCCGCTACGGGACGGTGGGCCTTGCCACTCTGCAATCCTATGGCCTTGCCATGAGCCTTGTCTCGGGCGGGCTGGTGCAGCAGGATCTTGCGACGCCGTTCTTCGTGGCCTCCTGCATGATCACGCTGGTGGGCGGCACGATGTTCCTGATGTGGCTGGGCGAGCAGATCACCGCGCGCGGCGTGGGCAACGGTATCTCGCTGATCATCTTCGTGGGCATCATCGCAGAGATCCCGGCGGCGCTGGCGCAGTTCTTCGCCTCCGGCCGCTCGGGCGCGATCAGCCCGGCGGTGATCGTCGGCGTGATGCTGATGGTGGTGGCCGTGATCGCCTTCGTCGTCTTCATGGAACGGTCCTTGCGCAAGATCCACATCCAGTATCCGCGCCGCCAAGTGGGGATGAAGGTTTATGACGGCGGGTCGAGCCACCTGCCGGTCAAGGTGAACCCGGCGGGCGTGATCCCGGCGATCTTCGCCTCGTCGCTGCTCTTGCTGCCGGTGACGCTGTCGACCTTTTCGGGGCAGAATTCCGGCCCGGTCATGTCGACCATCCTTGCCTATTTCGGGCCCGGTCAGCCGCTCTACCTCGTGTTCTTTGCCGGCATGATCGTGTTCTTCGCCTATTTTTATACCTACAACGTGGCGTTCAAGCCCGATGACGTGGCCGACAATTTGAAGAACCAGAACGGCTTCGTCCCCGGCATCCGGCCCGGCAAGCGGACGGCGGAGTATCTCGAATACGTGGTTTCGCGTATCCTCGTGCTCGGCTCGGCTTACCTTGCGGCAGTTTGTCTCCTTCCGGAAATTCTGCGTAGCCAATTCGCCATTCCTTTCTATTTTGGCGGCACGTCGGTTCTCATCGTGGTGTCGGTCGTGATGGACACGATCCAGCAGGTGCAGTCGCATCTTCTCGCGCACCAGTACGAGGGCCTGATCGAGAAATCGCAATTGAGTGGCAAGGGTCGCAAGCGCGCCCGCCGGAAAGGAACGGCTCGCAGATGAACATCATTCTTCTTGGACCGCCCGGCGCGGGCAAAGGCACGCAGGCCCAGATCCTTGTCGAGAAACGGGGCATGATCCAGCTTTCCACCGGCGACATGCTGCGCGAGGCCAAGGACAGCGGCACCGAGATGGGCAAGGTCGTGGCCGAGGTGATGGCGCGCGGCGATCTTGTCACCGACGAGATCGTGATCGGGCTGATCCGGGAGAAGATTCAGGGCGACAATGGCGGCGGGTTCATCTTCGACGGCTTCCCGCGCACGCTGGCGCAGGCCGACGCGCTGGCCGGGCTGCTGGAAGAGCAGGGGCAGAGCCTCGATGCCGTGATCGAGATGCAGGTGGATGACGACGCGCTGGTCGAGCGCATTACCGCCCGGTCAACATGCGGCGGCTGTGGCGCGGTCTATAACGACATCACCAAGCCGTGGCCCGAGGACGGGAAATGCGCCAATTGCGGCTCGACCGAGGTCAAGCGCCGCGCCGACGACAACGAGGAATCGCTGCGCAACCGGCTGATGGAATATTACAAGAAGACCTCGCCGCTGATCGGGTATTACTATGCCAAGGGCCAGTTGACCACGGTCGACGGGCTGGGCGAGATCGACGAGGTTTCGGGCGCCATCGAGGGCGCGCTGGCCTGACGCTTGGCGCCTTGGCGGAAAGCGGGTAACCTCCGGTCCCACGGGTCGGAGGTTTTTTCATGAAGGTCAGTCTATCGGCACTCGGCCTTGCGCTTGTCTCCACGCCGCTCGCCGCGGAGATGGATTTCGTCACCGACCGGGCGCTCTGCGGGCTGGAGATGATGGAGCAGCATGACAAGGGCATGAGTTTCGACGGGCAGTGGTTTTCCGAGATCGAGTATCACTGCGAGTTGTCGGACCCCATCCCGCGCCCCGACTGGGCACGTGACCAGACCCATATCCGCCCCGGCTATTGCGAGGAGCCCGGCACGCTCTTCCCGAAGGTTTTCGTACTGCGGACCTTCCAATCGGAACCGGGCATTCTATATGTCTACGAGGACGAAACAGGCAGCGCGCAGACTTATTTCCTGTGCCGTGACTGACAGGCCCCGCCGGGGGCTTGACGCCCTTGGCATTTGCTCCTAAGCACCACCATCTCATGCGAGAAAATGATTCTTTTCCGGGTCGCGCCCGGGGCCGAATCGACCACCTGTATCAGCTGCGGCCCGGACGGAACCGTCTCGGGCCTACGTTGTGAAAAAAGGTTCTGGCACTACGGAACCGCAACACAAGAGGACACGACACTTGGCACGTATCGCCGGCGTTAACATCCCGACCCACAAACGGGTCCCGATCGCCCTGACTTATATCACTGGTATCGGCCATTCCTCGGCCAAGGCCATCTGCGAAGCCGTCAACATCGACGTCACCCGCCGGGTGAACGAGTTGAGCGACTCCGAAGTGCTTGCCGTGCGCGAGCATATCGACGCCAACTACACCGTCGAGGGCGACCTGCGCCGCGATGTTCAGATGAACATCAAGCGGCTCATGGACCTCGGCTGCTACCGTGGCCTGCGCCACCGCCGGAACCTGCCGGTTCGCGGCCAGCGCACCCATACCAACGCCCGCACCCGCAAGGGCCCGGCAAAAGCCATTGCCGGCAAGAAGAAATAAGGGAGGGCAGCAGATATGGCACGTGATACCCGCCGCGCTCAACGCGGCAAGAAAAAGGTCTCGAAGAACATCGCCACAGGTGTGGCGCATGTGAACAGCTCCTTCAACAACACCAAGATTCTGATCTCGGACGTGCAGGGCAACGCGATCGCATGGTCGTCGGCCGGCACGATGGGCTTCAAGGGCTCGCGCAAGTCGACCCCCTATGCCGCCCAGATGGCCGCAGAGGATGCGGGCCGGAAGGCGCAGGAGCACGGCATGAAGACCCTCGAGGTCGAGGTGCAGGGCCCCGGCTCGGGCCGTGAAAGTGCCCTGCGCGCGCTGGCCGCTGTCGGCTTCAACATCACCTCGATCCGTGATGTGACGCCGATCGCGCATAACGGCTGCCGCCCGCCGAAGCGCCGCCGGGTCTGATCTTCAAGATTATCGGTGGGGCCGCGTGTTCGTTCACGGCCCCATTCCGTCATTTTAAACCTCGGGCGTTCTTGGCCTTCGGACATGGGGCCGAGAACAGGAATGGAGGGACCGCATGATCCACAAGAACTGGGCAGAACTGATCAAGCCGACGCAGCTGGAGGTGAAGCCGGGCAATGACCCGCTGCGCCAGGCCACCGTCGTGGCCGAACCGCTGGAGCGCGGCTTCGGTCTGACCCTCGGCAACGCGCTGCGCCGCGTGCTGCTGTCGTCGCTTCAGGGCGCCGCGATCACCTCGGTGCAGATCGACAACGTGCTGCACGAATTCTCGTCGGTCGCCGGTGTGCGCGAAGACGTGACAGATATCGTCCTGAACCTCAAGGGCGTGGCCCTGCGGATGGAAGTGGAAGGGCCCAAGCGCCTGTCGATCTCGGCCAAGGGGCCGGGCGTCGTCACCGCCGGCGACATCACCGACAGCGCGGGCATCGAGATCCTGAACAAGGATCACGTGATCTGCCACCTCGACGAGGGCGCCGACCTGTTCATGGAACTGACCGTGAATCAGGGCAAGGGCTATGTCGCCGCCGACAAGAACAAGCCGGAAGACGCGCCGATCGGCCTGATCCCGGTCGATGCGATCTATTCGCCGGTGGTCAAGGTCAGCTATGACGTGCAGCCCACCCGCGAAGGTCAGGTGCTGGACTATGACAAGCTGACCATGAAGGTCGACACCGACGGATCGGTCACGCCGGACGACGCGGTGGCCTATGCCGCGCGTATCCTGCAGGACCAGCTGTCGATCTTCGTCAACTTCGAAGAGCCCGAATCCGCCGGCCGTCAGGACGAGGACGATGGGCTGGAGTTCAACCCGCTGCTTCTCAAGAAGGTCGACGAGCTGGAGCTTTCGGTGCGCTCGGCCAACTGCCTGAAGAACGACAACATCGTCTATATCGGCGACCTGATCCAGAAGACCGAAGCCGAGATGCTCCGCACCCCGAACTTCGGCCGCAAGTCGCTGAACGAGATCAAGGAAGTGCTCTCGGGCATGGGTCTGCATCTCGGGATGGATGTCGAGGATTGGCCGCCGGACAATATCGAGGATCTTGCGAAGAAATTCGAAGATCAGTTTTAAGACCACGGTGGGTTTCACCCACCCTACGGGAACTCGTAGGGTGGGCGCCAATCCACCGTACCCGGGCCAACGGCCCCAAGGAGAGCCGGTGACACGCATCGCCGACCGGACAAAGCAAAACCGCCCGTAGAGGGCACATAGGAGTAAGAAACATGCGTCACGCAAGAGGCTACCGCCGCCTGAACCGCACCCACGAGCACCGCAAGGCGCTGTGGGCGAACATGGCCGGCTCGCTCATCGAACACGAACAGATCAAGACCACCCTGCCCAAGGCGAAAGAGCTCAAGCGGGTGATCGACAAGCTCATCACGCTCGGCAAGCGCGGTGACGTGCATGCGCGCCGTCAGGCCGCAGCCCAGCTCAAGCAGGATATCCACGTCGCCAAGCTCTTCGAGGTGCTGGGCCCGCGCTACCAGGACCGCCAAGGTGGCTATGCCCGCGTTCTGAAAGCCGGCTTCCGCTATGGCGACATGGCGCCCATGGCGATCATCGAACTGGTCGACCGCGACCTCGACGCCAAGGGCAAGGCCGACAAGGAGCGCGTCGCGCTCGAGGATGCCGACGAAGAATAAGAGACCGCGCCCCATCCGGGCCTGTTTCCACCCCTGCCGACACGCTCGGCGGGGGTTTTTCTTTGCCCGCCCCCCATGCTTCTTCTGGCCAGAAATATCCCGGGGGGAGCGTTGAAACCCAACGGGTTTCAACGTGGGGGGCTGGCCCCCCGGGGTGCCGGCCACAGGCGCCAACGCCCGCATTTTTCACGTGACACGGCCACCGCATCCCGCTAGCTTGCCCCCATGACACGCACCTTTGCCGCATTCTGGTATTTTTATGCTCCGAGCCATATGGCGGCGGGAAGGGTCTGCGCGTTCTGACACAACGTTGACAGTGACACACCAAACCGAACCGCCCTCACCGGCGGTTTTTTCATGTCACCGCCGGGGGCCAGCCCGAAGGACAGATCCCATGGCGACCACGACCCAGAATATCCGCATCACCAAGATGCACGAACTCCTCTCCCCCGCGACGGTGCGCGCGCGGCACCCGGTCAGCGAGCCGGCCGCGCAGACCGTGCAGGCGGGCCGCGACGCGATCCGCGCCATTCTCGACGGGCGCGACGACCGGATCGTCGCGGTTGTCGGGCCCTGCTCGATCCATGACCCGGTGGCTGCGGTGGAATATGCCGGGCGGCTGCGCACCTTGCGGGATGAACTGTCCGGCGAGCTGGACATCGTCATGCGCGCTTATTTCGAAAAGCCCCGCACCATCGGCGGCTGGAAGGGGCTGATCAACGATCCGGGCATCGACGGCTCCTTCCGCATCAACGAGGGGATCGAGACGGCGCGCACCCTGCTTTTGCAACTGGCCGAGATGGGGCTGCCGGTGGGCACCGAGTTTCTCGATACCACCGTGCCGCAATATATTGCCGATCTGGTGGCGTGGGGCGCCATCGGGGCGCGGACGACCGAAAGCCAGATCCACCGCGAGATGGCTTCGGGGCTGTCCTGCCCTGTGGGGTTCAAGAACGGCACCCGCGGCAACGTGCAGATCGCCATCGACGCCGTGCGCTCGGCCGCGCAGCCGCATCATTTCATGGGGCTGACCGAGGAAGGGCAGGCGGCCATCGTCGGCACCGGCGGCAACGCGGATTGTCACGTCATCCTGCGCGGCGGGGGCGGGACGAATTACGATGCGGGGTCTGTCGAGGTCGCCTGTTCGAAGATTGCGAAAGACGGGCTGCGGCCGCAGGTGATGATCGACGCGAGCCATGCCAATAGCGGCAAGGATCCCGAGAAGCAACCGAAGGTGTTGCAGGAAATCGGCGCGCAGGTGGCGGCGGGCGACCACCGGATCACCGGCGTGATGGTGGAAAGCCACTTGGTCGCCGGGGCGCAGAAGGTGGGGCAGGGGCCGCTGGTCTATGGCCAGTCGATCACCGATGGCTGCCTCGGCTGGGAGGACACGGTAACCGCGCTGCACGGTCTGGCCGATGCCGTGCGCGCGCGGCGGGGCGGGCTGGCCCGCAAGGCGGGCTGAGCCGCCGCGTGCCGGGCCCGCGCACGGGCCCGGCCTCCGCGTGACAGCTTGCATTCCGCCCGCCGGCCCAGCATATCAGAGGGGACAGCCGACAAAGCGGAGGGTGGACATGCGTTGGGTTCTGGTAATCTGTCTCCTCCTCGTCGGTCTGTCCGCCCGGGCCGAGATGCAGGTGCCCACCAGCCAGATCGAGATCCAGACCGGTTTCGTGCCGGTGGTGAAGAAGGTCTCTCCGGCGGTGGTGAACATCTATGCCCGCCGTGTCGTCAACGTGCGCAGCCCGTTTTCCAGCGACCCGTTCTTTCAGGACCTTTTCCGCGATTTCGGCACGCCGCGTCAGCGGGTGCAGAATTCCCTCGGCTCCGGCGTGATCCTCGGGGCGGACGGGATCGTGGTGTCGAATTACCATGTGGTGGGCGAGGCCACGGATATCCGCATCGTGCTCAACGACCGGCGGGAGTTTTCGGCCCGCGTCTTGCTGGCCGATGAGGAGAGCGACCTTGCCGTACTCCAGATGGAGGGCGCGCAGGAGATGCCCGCGCTGACCCTGCGCGACAGCGACACGGTGCAGGTGGGCGAGTTGGTGCTGGCGGTGGGCAACCCGTTCGGGGTGGGCCAGACGGTCAGCAGCGGCATCGTCTCGGGGCTGGCGCGCTCGGGCACGGCCACGGGCAATGCGCGGGGCTATTTCATCCAGACCGACGCGCCGATCAACCCCGGCAACTCGGGCGGCGCGCTGGTCGATGTGAACGGCAGCCTGATTGGCATCAACACCGCCATTCTCAGCCGCTCGGGCGGGTCGAACGGGATCGGCTTCGCCATCCCCTCGCGGCTGGTCTCGCAATTCGTGGCACAGGCGCGCGACGGCAAGACCGCGTTCGAGCGGCCATGGGCCGGGATGGACGGCCAGCCGGTGACGGCGGACATGGCCGAGGGGCTGGGGCTGGCGGCGCCGGGGGGCGTGGTGATCTCGCAGCTTCACCCGGCCAGCAGTTTTCTCGAGGCGGGATATCAGCCGGGCGACGTGATCACCGCGGTGGATGGCCATGCGGTGAACACCCCGGCCGAGATGATCTTTCGCATGTCCGTCACCGGCATCGGGGCCGAGGCGCGCATCGCCCATGTCCGCAATGGCGAGGCCGGCGAGGCGACCGTGCGCCTGATCGCCGCGCCGGACGTGCCGCCGCGCGGGCAGCTTACCTCCGGACGGAACGCCGCCATCCCCGGCATGGTGCTGTCGACGGTGAACCCGGCGGTGATCGGGGAACACGGCCTGCCGCTTTCGGCCCATGGCGTGGTGGTGGACGACCCCGGCCAGATCGGACTGCGCGCAGGCTTGCGGGCGGGGGATATCCTGCGCGGGATCAATGACGTGGCGGTGGACACCGCAGAGGAGGCCACGGCGGCGCTGGAGGTGGCGCAGAGGCATCTGTTCCTCGACGTGCAGCGCGGCACCCAGCGGCTGACCATGCGGTTCCGGTTGTAAGATCATGAGCGACCTGTTCGATACCCAGCCCGAGGCATTGCCCGACACCGCGCCGCGCCCGCTGGCCGACCGGCTGCGCCCGCGCAAGCTGACCGATGTGATCGGCCAGCAGCAGGTTCTGGGCCCGGAGGGGCCGCTGGGGGTGATGCTGGCCTCCAACAGCCTCGGTTCGCTGGTCTTCTGGGGCCCGCCCGGCGTGGGCAAGACCACGATTGCACGGCTTCTGGCCGACGAGACTGACCTGCATTTCGTGCAGATCAGCGCGATTTTCACCGGCGTGCCCGACCTGCGGCGCGTCTTCGACGAGGCCAAGCACCGCCGCGCGAACGGGCATGGCACGCTGCTTTTCGTCGACGAGATTCACCGTTTCAATAAGGCCCAGCAGGACAGTTTCCTGCCGCATATGGAGGACGGCACCATCCTTCTTGTCGGCGCCACCACGGAAAACCCCAGCTTCGAGCTGAACGCCGCGCTTCTGAGCCGGGCGCAGGTTTTCGTGCTGGAACGGTTGTCGCTGGCGGATCTGGAATTGCTGACCCAGCGGGCCGAGGCCGAGATCGGCAAGCCGCTGCCGCTGGATGGCCCCGCGCGCGAGGCGCTGCTGGAGATGGCCGATGGCGACGGGCGGGCGCTTTTGAACCTGATCGAGCAGGTGGCGGCATGGAAGACCGACGGTAAGCTTGACGTCAAGGGCCTGACCTCGCGGCTTATGCGGCGGGCGGCGAAGTATGACAAGAGCGGCGACGAGCATTACAACCTGATCTCGGCGCTGCACAAATCCGTGCGCGGCTCGGACCCGGACGCGGCGCTTTACTGGTTCGCGCGCATGCTGGAAGGGGGCGAGGACCCCCGCTACCTCGCCCGTCGGATCACCCGCATGGCGGTCGAGGATATCGGCCTTGCCGACCCGCAGGCGCAGACCCACTGCCTGCACGCCTGGGAGGTCTACGAGCGGCTGGGCAGCCCCGAGGGCGAGCTGGCCATCGCGCAGGCGCTGACCTACATCGCGCTGGCACCCAAGTCGAACGCGGCCTATACCGCCTACAAGGAGGCCCGCCGGCAGGCCCAGAAAACCGGCAGCCTGTCGCCGCCCAAGCATATCCTGAACGCGCCCACCAAGCTGATGAAAGAGCAGGGCTACGGCAAGGGATACGCCTATGACCACGACGCCGAGGACGGGTTTTCGGGGCAGGATTACTTCCCCGAGGACATGAAGCGCCCGGTGCTCTATCAGCCGGTCGAGCGCGGGTTCGAGCGCGAGCTGAAGAAGCGCGTGGATTATTTCGCCAAGCTCCGGACCAAGCGCAACGAGTGAGGCGCCGAGGGTGGCGGATGCATCCGCGGCGTCAGGAAATGTCGTTTTTTGACCGCCCGGTCAGAACAGGGCCGGGGCGGGGCGTCTCGATCGCGGCGCAAGCCGCTTTCACAGCGGGGCCTATCCATGCGGAGTTCTTCAAAAAATCGTGGAAAGCCAAACTCCACACTGGAAGACTCGCCGATTTCGTGTTTTGCTATCAATATGTCGCATTCAAGCCGCCCGAAAAACCTCAAGGGAGAGAAGCTTTGACGGTGATGCCGCAATCCTGCGGTCCGTACGACATGACGAAGAATTCCAGGGAGACAATATGACCAAGAGAACAGATCAATTCATGATTGATCGGCTCGCCGAAGCCGCCCGTCAGGGCAAGATTTCGCGCCGGTCTTTCATGAACTATTCGATGGCCGCCGGCATGAGCGCCACGGCCGCAACCGGCCTCTGGACCACCAAGGCCAACGCCCAGCCCAAGAAGGGCGGCACCTTCCGGGTGGGGATGCATGACGGCAACTCGTCGGACACGCACGACCCCGGCCAGTACGTGTCGCGGCAGCAGATCTACCTCGCGCACCAGTACCGCAGCTACCTGACCCTGATCGAGCCCGATGGCTCGCTCGGCCCGGACCTTGCCAGCGACTGGTCGGCGAACGAGGATGCGTCGGTCTGGACCTTCGAGATCAACCCGGACGCCTCTTTCCACAGCGGCAAGCCGGTGATGGCCTCCGACGTGGTCGCCTCGCTCAACCACCACCGCGGCGAGGAAAGCACCTCGGCCGCGAAATCGCTGCTGTCTTCGGTAACGGACGTGACCGCCGATGGCGACCATACCGTTGTCGTCTCGCTGGAAAGCGGGATTGCCGACCTGCCGTGGCTGATGACCGACTATCACCTTGCCGTCTGCCCCGGCAACGAGGATGGCAGCATCGACTGGCAGTCCGGCGACGGCTCCGGCCCCTACAAGATCGACCAGGGCGAATGGGGCGTGAGCTGGAAGCTGAGCCGGCATGACGGCTGGCACCTCGAAGGCGCCTATTTCGACAATGTCGAGATGCTCGTGCTGAACGACCCGAACGCGCGGCAGACCGCGCTGGTGACCGGCGATGTCGACGCGGTGTCGCTGATCGACATCAAGACCTCGTCGCTGCTGGAGCGTGACCCGAACATCGAGATCGAGAACGTGCCTTCGGCCGCCGCGATCACCATGCCGATGTTCTGCGACACGGCGCCGTTCGACGACGTCAACGTGCGCAACGCGCTGAAACTGTCGATCGACCGCAACGAGATCATCGAAAAGATCGCCTTCGGCGCGGCCACCATCGGCAACGACTTCCACCATTCCCCGGCCCAGCCCTACTGGCCCGAGGATATCGAACAGCGGGAATACGACCCGGATCAGGCCAAGTCGCTGCTCAAGAAGGCGGGCGCCGAGGACCTCACGGTCAGCATCTCGACCGCCGACAGCCTGTTCTCGGGCGCGGTCGACATGTGCGTTCTGTATGCCGAGCAGGCCAAGCAGGCCGGCATCACCGTCAATGTCGTGCGCGAGCCGAACGATGGCTACTATTCCGATGTCTGGCTGAAGAAGCCGTTCTGCGCGGTGTCATGGGGCGCGCGCCCCACGCCCGACGTGATGTACACGCTGGCCTACAAGGCCGATGCCGACTGGAACGAGAGCCACTGGCAGAACGAGGAGTTCAACGACCTCCTGCTCAAGGCCAAGTCGGAGCTCGACGACAGCCTGCGCGCCGAGATGTACCACGACATGGCGATCCTCGCGAAGGACGACGGCGGGACGATCATCCCGATGTTCAACAACTTCGTCTATGCGCGCCGCGCCAACGTGATGCGTGGCGACAACCTTGCCGCCAGCTGGGAGCTTGACGGCGCCCGCGCGCCGAGCCGCTGGTGGTTCGAAAGCTGATGGATTGACGGGCCCGGCGCCACGTGCGCCGGGCCCGGCTCCACGGCCGCCCCGGGCGGCCCAATATCGAAGAAGAAACGGGGAGAACGGCCAGACACGACATGAAAAAGCGAAGCATCCGGTCTTCGCACGGCCTCTGAACGCATGGCCCGTTCGGGCACAGGGGAAGGCACCGGACCAGAATGCCAAGAACAACCGGCTTTGACCGGGACAAGTCCAACAATCAACAAGACGAAACACCAGGGAGAAGATATGACCAAGAAACACGATCAGATGATGATCGACCGGCTTGCGGATGCTGCCCGCGAAGGCAAGATCTCGCGCCGCTCGTTCATGCATTATTCGATGGCCGCGGGGATGACCGCCTCGGCCGCCACCGGCCTCTGGACCACCTCTGCGAAAGCCGAGCCGCAAAGCGGCGGGCATTTCCGGCTTGGCGCCCATGACGGCAACACCTCCGACACGCATGATCCGGGCACCTACCTGTCCTTCTCGATGATCCAGGTCGCGCATACCTTCCGCAGCTACCTGACCCTGATCGAGCCCGACGGATCACTCGGGCCGGACGTGGCGACGGAATGGTCGGCCACCGAGGACGCGAAGGAGTGGACCTTCAAGCTGAACGAGAACGCCACCTTCCACAGCGGCGGCAAGGTCACGGCGAATGACGTGATCGCCTCGATGAACCACCACCGCGGCGAAGACAGCACCTCGGCGGCGACCGCGCTGCTGACCGATGTCGAGGATATCACCGACAACGGCGACGGCTCGATCACCTTCAAGCTGGCCTCGGGCAATGCCGACCTGCCGTGGCTGATGACCGACTATCACCTCGCCATCTGCCCGGCGAACGAGGACGGCTCGATCGACTGGCAGTCGGGCGACGGCTGTGGCCCCTACAAGCTGAACAATGCCGAGTTCGGCGTCAGCTACGAGTTCGAGCGGCATGACGGCTGGCACCTCGACGGCGCCTATTTCGACCGCGTCACCATCACCGTGCTGAACGATCCGAACGCGCGCCAGACCGCGCTGGTCACCGGCGACGTGGATGCGGTCACGCAGATCGAGCTCAAGACGCTCGCCCTGCTGCAGCGCGACCCGAATATCGAGATCGATCAAGTCGCCTCGGCCGCCGCGATCACCATGCCGATGTTCTGCGACGTGGCGCCGTTCGACAATGTCGACGTGCGCAACGCGCTGAAACTGTCGATCGACCGGCAGGACATCATCGACAAGATCGTCTTCGGCACGGCGACGATGGGCAACGATTTCCACCACTCGCCGGCCATGCCCTACTGGCCCGAGGATGTCGAACAGCGCCCCTACGATCCCGATCAGGCCAAGTCGCTGCTGAAGAAGGCAGGGATGGAAGACCTCACGGTCGAGATCAGCGTCGCCGACTCGGTCTTTTCCGGCTCGGTCGACATGTGCGTGCTCTACGCCGAACACGCCAAGGCCGCCGGCATCACCATCAACGTCAAGCGCGAGCCGAATGACGGGTATTACTCCGACGTCTGGCTCAAGAAGCCGTGGTGCTGCGTGCAGTGGGGCGCGCGTCCGACGCCGGACGTGATGTATTCGCTGGCCTACAAGGACGACGCGGCGTGGAACGAAAGCCACTGGCAGAACGAGCGGTTCAACGAATTGCTGCGGATGGCCAAGTCGGAGATCGACGACGCCAAGCGGGCCGAGATGTACCGCGAGATGGCGATCCTCGCGAAGGACGATGGCGGCACCATCATCCCGTTCTTCCCGGATTTCGTCTATGCCCGCCGCAAGAACGTCAAGCATGGCGAGGATCTTGCGCCGAGCTGGCAGATGGACGGCGCCCGCGCCTGTAGCCGCTGGTGGTTCGAAGGCTAAGACGACACAACCGGCCCCGGCGCAGATGCGCCGGGGCTTCACCGTTCGGGCCAAGGCGCCACGCCCCGGCCCGGACCCATCGCCGAGGCGGGTCATCCACATAGTCATACCCAGCCCGCCACGGCCAAAAATATCTGTATACCCGGCCACCCGGACAGCCATGAGCGCGGGACCACGGGGCAACAGCAGGAGGGACAGATGGGAGACATACTTGGGCTCGTTGGAAGACGGCTCGGGCTAGGGCTGATCATTCTATTGATCATCTCGGTCATCATTTTCTTCATGGTCGAATTGCTGCCGGGCGACATCGCCCAGGCCGTGCTCGGCCAGGGGGCCACGGAAGAGAACCTGCGCGCCCTGCGCCGGGAGATGGGCCTCGACCAGCCGGCGATCGTGCGATACCTCGACTGGCTGAGCGGGGCGGTCATGTTCGACTTCGGCAACTCGATCGTCACCGGCGAATCCGTCGCCCGGACGATCAGCGACCGTTTCATGAACACGCTTTTCCTCGCGGCCTATGCGGCGGTCATCGCGGTGCCGGTCTCGATCGTGCTCGGCGTGATCGTGGCGCTGCTGCGCAACTCGATCTTCGACCGCGTCGCCAACGTGGTGTCGCTGTCCTTCATCTCGTCGCCGGAATTCTTCCTCGGCTACATCCTGATCCTCTACTTCGCGGTCACATGGGGCATGTTCCCGGCGATTTCGAGCCTGAGCGAGGGGATGTCCTTCTTCCAGCTTCTCGAGCGGACCTTCCTGCCGGCGCTGACACTGGTGCTGGTGGTGATGGCGCACATGATGCGGATGACGCGGGCGGCGATCATCAACCTGCTGGCCTCGCCCTATATCGAGATGGCCAAGCTCAAGGGCACGCCCCCGTGGCGCGTGATCGTCAAGCACGCCCTGCCGAACGCATGGGCGCCGATCATCAACGTGGTCGCTCTGAACCTCGCCTACCTGATCACCGGCGTGGTTCTGGTCGAGGTGGTCTATGTCTATCCCGGTATCGGTCAGGCGCTTGTCGACGCGGTGTCGAAGCGTGACTTCCCGGTCGTCCAGGCTTGCTGCCTGATCTTCGCGGCCACCTTCATCCTGCTCAATCTCGCAGCCGATGTCGGTGCCATTCTCACCAATCCGCGTCTGCGGCATCCGAAGTAAGGGGGCAGTCACATGAGCTGGTTTGTAGTCGGATATTACACGCTGCTTCTGGGCGGTTCCTGCCTTGCAGCTTACTTCAACAAGAGATCGGCCTTCCTGCTGCTGTTCTCGCTGACGCTGGTGTCCTTCGTGCTGGGCATTGTCGGCGGGACGGGGGCGCTCAAGGCGGTCGCGGTCTGTGCCGGCGTGCTGGCGCTGGCGGCGATGGTCTCCTACGCCTTCCGCGAGTTCCTGATCGCGCTGGTATCGGACGAGATGGCCAAGGAGCTGCGCACCGCGCCGCTGACGGCGGCCTTCGGCATGTTCGTCATCTTCACCTACGCGGTGATGGGCATCTTTGCCCCGCTGATCGCGCCCTATGGCGAGGCACAGGTGATCGCCTCGGCCTTCGCGCCGGCGGATTCGAACATGCTGCTCGGCGCCGACCAGCTGGGCCGCGACATGTTCAGCCGGATCGTCTATGGCACGCGCAACTCGGTGGGGCTGGCCCTGTCGGCCACGCTGGCGGCCTTCTTCTTCGGGGCGCTGGCCGGGCTTCTGGCGGCCACCAAGGGCGGCTGGTTCGACCAGTTCATGGGCCGGCTGGCCGATGTGATCATGTCGATCCCGTCGCTGATCTTCGCGCTGCTGATGCTGTCGATCTTCGGGCCGCAGATCATCGTGATCATCATCGCCGTGGCCATCATCTACGCGCCGCGCGTCTTCCGCCTGACACGGGCGGTGGCGGGCAACGTCGTGGTGATGGATTACATCGAGGCGGCGAAGCTGCGGGGCGAGGGCACGTGGTACCTCATCCGCAGGGAAATCCTGCCCAACTCGACGGCGCCTCTGATCGCCGAGTTCGGTCTGGAATTCTGCTTCGTGTTCCTGCTGGTGGCGGGCCTGTCGTTCCTCGGCCTCGGCATCCAGCCGCCCACGGCGGACTGGGGGTCGATGGTGCGTGAGAACGCCACGCTGATCTCGTTCGGAGACATAACACCGCTCATACCGGCGGCGGCCATCGCGCTGCTGACGGTGTCGGTCAACTTCGTGGTCGACTGGATGCTGTTCCGGTCCTCCGGCCTGAAGGAGAGATAAAAATGGCGACCAAGTTCAAGGAAAGCGATGTCCTTCTCAAGGTGCGGGACCTGAAGATTCAGGGGTATTCCGACGAGACGTGGATCGACATCATCAAGGGGGTCGACCTGACCCTGCACCGCGGCGAGGTGATGGGCCTGATCGGCGAATCCGGTGCCGGCAAATCCACCATCGGCGCGGCCGCCATGGGCTATGCCCGTGACGGGACGCGCATCTCGGACGGCTCGATCGAGTTCGACGGGATGGAGCTGACCACCGCCAGTGAAAGCGAGAAGCGCGCCCTCCGGGGCTCGCGGATCGCCTATGTGGCGCAGTCGGCGGCGGCCTCGTTCAACCCGGCGCACAAGCTGATCGACCAGCACACCGAGGCGCCGGTGCAGTACCGCATCAAGAAACGGATGGAGGCGCAGGAGGACGCGGTGGAGCTTTACCGCCGCCTGCGCCTTCCCAACCCCGAGGAGATCGGCTTTCGCTACCCGCACCAGGTGTCGGGCGGGCAGCTTCAGCGGGCGATGACGGCGATGGCCATGTCCTGCCGGCCCGACCTGATCATCTTCGACGAGCCGACCACCGCGCTTGACGTGACCACCCAGATCGAGGTGCTCGCGGCCATCCGCGACATCGTCGATCAGTTCAACACCGCCGCGATCTACATCACCCACGACCTTGCCGTCGTGGCGCAGATGGCCGACACGATCAAGGTGCTGCTGAAGGGCGAGGAGGTCGAGGAGGCGCCGACCAAGGAGATGCTGGACAACCCGAAGGAGGACTATACCAAGTCGCTCTGGGCCGTCCGCAGCTTCAAGCGGGATCAGAAATACCGGCCCAAGGACGGCACCCCGCTGATCTCGGTGCAGAATATCGACGCCTCCTATACCAGCGGGGCCAAGGTGCTCGACGACGTGTCCTTCGACATTTACGAGGGCATGACGGTGGCGGTCGTGGGCGAATCCGGGTCCGGAAAATCCACCACGGCGCGGGTGATCACCGGGCTTCTGCCGCCCTCGAAGGGGCAGGTGCTGTTCAAGGGCGAGCCTTTCCCGCCCGACTACAAGGACCGCACCCGCGACCAGCTGCGCCAGTGCCAGATGATCTACCAGATGGCCGACACGGCGCTGAACCCGAAGGTGCGGATTTCCGAGATCATCGGCCGGCCCGCGCAGTTCTATTCGGGCCTGACCGGCGCGGCGCTCAAGAACCGGGTGGACGAATTGCTCGACCTGATCGAACTCGAGCCGTCGAAATACTACAATCGCTATCCGCCCGAACTGTCGGGCGGACAGAAACAGCGGATCGGCATCGCCCGGGCGCTGGCGGCCGAGCCCACCTTCATCATCTGCGACGAGGTGACATCGGCGCTTGACCAGCTGGTGGCCGAAGGCATCCTCAAGCTGCTCGACCGGCTGCAGAACGAGCTGAACCTCGCCTACATGTTCATCACCCACGACCTTGCCACCGTGCGGTCGATTGCCGACGAGGTGGTGGTGATGCAGCACGGCAAGGTGGTGGAGCAGGGGCCCAAGGACGACATGTTCACGCCCCCGCACCACCCCTATACCGACCTGCTGCTCAGCTCGGTCCCCGAGATGGACCCGGAATGGCTCACCACGCTTCTGGAAGAGCGCGGCGTCGACAACGTGGGCGATGCGGCCTCGGCCAGGATCGATCCGGGCGACGAGAAGGTGCAGGGCACCGAGAAGAGCGGCTGACAGCCTGCGGTGAAAACAAGAACGGCGGAGGGGCAACCCTCCGCCGTTTTGCATTGAAATCCGAATTTTGCTGCGATCAGCCGATGATCCACATGGCCGAGCCCACCATCGACGCCACGATGAGGCCATAGACGATCACGACGGCTTGCCATGTTGCGCTGTGCATGCGCAGTTCGCGGTTCAGTTCGTCTCGCGTCATGTCAAAGCTTCCTTCCCGGAACGGGGGACAGCACGATGCCGCCCGGGGTGTCAAACTACAAACGCCGCGCGGTAGGGACCGCCCGGCGCATTCTCGGTTGTGAAGAGCGTGGTACCGGGCGCGGGGAAAGCGCCCGTCCTGCCTTTATGCGGTGATGGCCATTGCCGAGAGCACCAGCGTACCGACAAGCAGACCGTATACCAGCACAACCGACTGCCAGGTGGCACTATGCATACGAAGTTCGCGGTTCAGTTCATCGCGGGTCATGTCCAGCCTCCTGGGTCTAGAGTGGGTCAGGTCCGAGTCGCGTTTCGCTGCGGCTCATGGCCCGCATATAAGGCGCGGGCGGATTCGCGCAACAGAAATAAAGATCAAAATCCATGCAATTTTTGCATACCCGTAGAGACCGGCGGACATGGCTGTGGATAACGCCATAAAGTGCCGTGTTCGCAATAGGTTGCGATGTGGTGCCGCCGGTTTACGCCGCGGTCTTTCGGGGCCCCTGTAGCGCCATGACCACAAGGTCGCCCTCGTCGCGGGCCTTCATGGCCAGTGCGGCGGCGTGGGCGGCGGCCGCGGTCGTGTAATACGGGATCTTGTCGTAGAGCGCAACCGAGCGAATCTCGCGGCTGTCCTCGACCGCCTGCGCGCCCTCGGTGGTGTTCATCACCAGCGCGATCTGCCCGTCCTTGAGCATGTCGACCACGTCGGGCCGCCCCTCATAGACCTTGTTGACCAGTTCGCAGGCGATGTCATGCCCTTCGAGGAAGGCCGCCGTGCCGCGCGTGGCCACGATCTCGAAGCCCATGTCGACCAGCGTCTGCGCCGTTTCCACCAGCAGCGGCGTCTTGTCGGCATCCTTGATCGAGAAGAACACCTTGCCGCTTTCGGGCAGCACCGCGCCCGCGCCCATCTGCGCCTTGAGGAAAGCGCGGGGGAAGGACACGTCCCAGCCCATCACCTCGCCGGTCGAGCGCATTTCCGGCCCGAGGATGGTATCGACACCGGGGAAGCGGGCAAAGGGCATCACCGCCTCCTTGACCGAGAACCACGGCATCGCCGGGTCGGCCAGCGTCATCTGGTCGGCCATCGGCAGGCTGCCGGGCTTGGCGTCGGCGGGGTAGGGGCCGCGGTTGGGGAAGGCATCCAGCGTCTCGCCCGCCATCAGCCGCGCGGCGATGGAGGCGATGGCGCTGTCGGTGGCCTTGGCGACGAAGGGCACGGTGCGGCTGGCGCGGGGGTTCACCTCGATGAGGAAGATCTCGCCCTCCTTCACCGCGAACTGCACGTTCATCAGCCCGCGCACGCCCAGCTCCAGCGCCAGCGCCTCGGTCTGGCGCTTGATCTCGTCGATCGTGTCCTGTGCCAGCGAGTAGGGCGGCAGCGAACAGGCAGAATCGCCCGAATGCACGCCCGCCTCCTCGATATGCTGCATGATGCCCGCCACATGCACCCGCGTCCCGTCGCAGAGCGCATCCACGTCGCATTCGATGGCCCCCGAAAGGTAGCCATCCAGCAGCACCGGGCTCTTGCCCGAGACCACGACCGCTTCCTTGATGTAGCGCTCCAGATGGGCCATGTCGCGGACGATCTCCATCGCCCGGCCGCCCAGCACGTAGGAGGGGCGGATCACCAGCGGGAAGCCGATGCTGTCGGCAATCTCCAGCGCCTGCTTGTCGCTGCTGGCGATCCCGTTCTTCGGCTGCCGCAGCCCCAGCTTGTTGACCAGCGCCTGGAACCGCTCGCGGTCTTCGGCGAGGTCGATGGCGTCGGGCGAGGTGCCGAGGATCGGGATGCCCTCGGCCTCCAGATCATTGGCCAGCTTCAGCGGCGTCTGCCCGCCGAACTGAACGATCACCCCGTGCAGCGTGCCGTTCTCCTGCTCGACCCGCAGGATCTCCATCACGTGCTCGAAGGTCAGCGGCTCGAAATAGAGCCTGTCCGAGGTGTCATAATCGGTGCTGACCGTCTCGGGGTTGCAGTTGATCATGATCGTCTCGTAACCCGCATCGGTCAGCGCGAAACAGGCGTGACAGCAGCAGTAATCGAACTCGATCCCTTGCCCGATCCGGTTCGGCCCGCCGCCGAGGATGACCACCTTCTTGCGGTCCGAGGGCCGCGCCTCGCACTCCACCTCGCCCATCATCGGGGCCTCGTAGGTGGAATACATATAGGGCGTCTGGGCCTCGAACTCGGCGGCGCAGGTGTCGATCCGCTTGAAGACGGCGGTCACGTTGAGCGCGTGGCGGGCGCGGCGCACCTGCCCCTCGGTCCGGCCCGTCAGCGCGGCGAGCCGCGCATCGGTGAAGCCCATCATCTTGAGCGACCGCAGCCCGTCCTCGTCGACCGGCAGCCCGTCCTTGCGCACGCGCTCTTCGGCCTCGACGATCTCGCGGATGCGGGCCAGGAACCACGGGTCGTACTTGGTGGCGTTGAAGATCGCCTCGCCCGACAGGCCGTGGCGCATCGCCTGGGCGATGGTGCGCATCCGGTCGGGGGTTTGCAGGCTGAGCGCCTTGATCACGGCGGCCTCTTCCGGGGCGCCCTCGATCTCGACCTCGTCAAAGCCCGACAGGCCCGATTCCATCGACGCCAACGCCTTTTGCAGCGATTCGTGGATGGTGCGGCCGATGGCCATCGCCTCGCCCACCGATTTCATCGCGGTGGTGAGGTAGGGCTGCGAGCCGGGGAATTTCTCGAAGGCGAATTTCGGGATCTTGGTGACCACATAATCGATGGTGGGCTCGAAGCTCGCCGGCGTCACCTTGGTGATGTCATTGTCCAGCTCGTCCAGCGTATAGCCCACGGCCAGCTTGGCGGCGATCTTGGCAATCGGGAAACCCGTCGCCTTGGAGGCCAGCGCCGAGGAGCGGCTGACGCGCGGGTTCATCTCGATCACGACCATCCGCCCGTCATCGGGGTTGATCGCCCATTGCACGTTCGACCCGCCGGTCTCGACGCCGATCTCGCGCAGCACGGCAATGCTGCCGTTGCGCATGATCTGGTATTCCTTGTCGGTCAGCGTCAGCGCGGGCGCCACGGTGATCGAATCGCCGGTGTGCACCCCCATCGGGTCGACGTTTTCGATGGAACACACGATGATCGCGTTGTCCGCCTTGTCGCGGACAACCTCCATCTCGTACTCCTTCCAGCCCAGCAGCGATTCGTCGATCAGGATCTGGCTGACGGGCGAGGCGTCGAGCCCCGATTTGCAGTAATGCACGTAATCGTCGCGGTTATAGGCCACGCCGCCCCCGGTGCCGCCCAGCGTGTAGGCGGGGCGGATGATCGCCGGAAGACCCACATGCTCGAGCGCGGCCATGCATTCCTCCATCGTCTCGGCAATGGTGGCCTTGGGATTCTCGATGCCCAGCCGGTCCATCGCCTCGCGGAACAGCTTGCGGTCCTCGGCCATCTCGATGGCCTCGCGGTTGGCGCCGATCAGCTCGACCCCGAACTTGTCCAGCACGCCCATATCCGCCACCGCCAGCGCGGTATTGAGGCCCGTCTGCCCGCCCATGGTGGGAAGCAGGGCGTCGGGCCGCTCCTTCTCGATGATCTTGGCCACGATTTCCGGGGTGATCGGCTCGATATAGGTGGCATCGGCCAGCCCCGGGTCGGTCATGATCGTGGCGGGGTTCGAGTTGACCAGGATCACCCGGTAGCCTTCCTCGCGCAGGGCCTTGCAGGCCTGTGCGCCGGAATAGTCGAACTCGCAGGCCTGCCCGATGATGATGGGGCCGGCACCGATGATCATGATGGACGAGATATCGGTTCTCTTCGGCATTTTCGTTCCCCGGGTGAGCGCAAATTGCTGGCGGTTATATCCATCACGCGCTTGTGCGCAAGGGGGATCGCCCAAGCGCGCCTAGATGGCCGGTTCGGGGCAATGCCCTTGCGCCCCGCGCGCCCGTGGCGGGGGCTCGGAACAGGGATCACAAGGCGCGCCTGCAAGGGCGCGACGCGTGGCGCTACTCCGCCGCGTGGCGCAGGTCGTCCTTGTCATCCGGGCAGTAGAGGTAATCCCGCGTCAGCGGCACCGCGTCCTGCTGCTTGGTCAGCTGGAACTGGAACACCACTTGCCGGTTGTGGCGGAACGTCATTTCGCAGGCGATCAGGTAATAGCGCCACATCCGGCAGAACCGATCGTCGTAAAGCGCCCGCGCCTTGTCGATATTGGCCATGAACCGGTCATGCCAGTGCCGCAGCGTCTCGGCGTAATGCAGCCGCCAGACCTCGACATCGGTCGCGAACAGGTCCTGGTTCTCGATCGGCCGCATCGCTTCCGACAGGGCAGGGCAATAGCCGCCGGGGAAGATGTACTTCAAAATCCACGGGCTCGTCGTGCCCGGCGGATCCGAGCGCCCGATCGTGTGGATCAGCGCGATGCCGTCATCGGACAGCAGCCGCTTCACCGTGCGGAAATATTCCTCGTAATGCGGCACGCCCACATGCTCGAACATGCCGACCGAGACGATCCGGTCGAACTGGCCCTTCACGTCGCGGTAATCCATCAGCTCGAACTTGCAGCGGTCGGAAAGCCCCGCCTCCTCGGCGCGCCGGTTGGCCATGTTGTACTGTTCGGTCGACAGCGTCACGCCGGTCACCTCGGCGCCGAAATCGCGCGCCAGCGTCAGGCCCATGCCGCCCCAGCCGCAGCCGATATCCAGCACTTTCATCCCCGGCTCGATCAAAAGCTTGCCGGCGATATGCTGCTTCTTGGCCTCCTGTGCCTCCTCCAGCGTCATGTCCGGCCGCCGGAAATAGGCGCAGGAATACTGCCGGTCGGTGTCGAGGAACAGGTCGTACAGCTCGCCCGACAGGTCATAGTGATGCGCCACGTTGGCGCGCGACCGGCCCACCGGGTTGAACTGCTGCAGGTAGCGCATCATGTGCCGCCCAAGCGCCAGCGGCTTGCGGAACCACGGGTCGCCCTGCATGCCGACGTTGCGGATGGCCAGTTCGAGAAAGCCGGACAGGTCGTCGTCGCCGATGGTCAGGGTTTCGTTCATATAACCCTCGCCCACCGCCATGTCGGGCGACATGATGATCTTGCGGGGCAGGGCCGGGTCGTGCAGCGTCACCGAGATCGGCTTGCCGGTGCCGTCGCCATAGTGTCGCGTCGTCCCGTCAGGAAAGGTAAGCCGGAAATCGCCGACATGCATGAGATGGGTGAGAAACCCATCGAAAATCTTGTCCCACATGGTTCACCCCATCTTAATCTTTCGGATCCGCGCCCACCCACGGCGCCCTGTCGCGATGTAGTAAAACCTGCCACAATACATCCGGTTCCCCCGGCTTTCTTTCTCGCTGTCCGGTATTTTTGCCGAAAATCATGCACCTGTAAACGATTTTGAAACCTTTCCGTGGCCGCTGGCACGGCACCGCCCCTTGACTTTGCCGCCCCGGCCATGTGTATCGGCGCGGATCGACAGCAAGGGCCGCCCGGGCCCGGTGAGAGGGTATCATGCACGCATTCCGCAGCCACACCTGCGCAGAACTGACCAAGTCGAACGTGGGCGAGACCGTCCGCCTGTCGGGCTGGGTGAACCGCATCCGCGACCATGGCGGCGTTCTGTTCATCGACCTGCGCGACCATTACGGCATGACACAGGTGCTCTGCGATCCCGACAGCCCGGTGTTTTCGCAGGTCGAGAAGGTCCGCTCGGAATGGTGCATCCGCATCGACGGCGAGGTGAAGGCGCGCGACGAAAGCCTGATCAACCCCCGCATCACCACCGGCGAGATCGAGGTCTATATCCGCGATATCGAGGTGCTGGGCGCCGCGGCCGAGCTGCCCCTCATCGTCTTCGGCGATCAGGAATACCCGGAAGAGACCCGCCTGCGCTATCGCTATCTCGACCTGCGCCGCGAGGCGATGCAGCGCAACATGACCCTGCGCTCCGACGTCGTGGCCTCCTTCCGCCGCCGGATGTGGGACAAGGGTTTCCGCGAATACCAGACACCCATCATCACCGCCTCCTCGCCCGAGGGCGCGCGCGATTTCCTCGTGCCCTCGCGCCTGCATCCGGGCCGCTTCTACGCTCTGCCGCAGGCCCCGCAACAGTTCAAGCAGCTCATCATGATGTCGGGCTTCGACAAGTATTTCCAGATCGCCCCCTGCTTCCGCGACGAGGACCCGCGCGCCGACCGCTCGCCCACCGATTTCTACCAGCTCGACATGGAAATGTCCTTCGTCACCCAGCAGGACGTGTTCGACACCATCGCGCCGGTGATCGCGGGCGTCTTCGAAGAGCACGGGCAGGGCGCCAAGGTCGACGACCCCGCAAGCTGGCCGCAGATCCCCTACAAGGAAGCGGCGCTCAAATACGGCACCGACAAGCCCGACCTGCGCAACCCGATCGAGATGCAGGACGTCTCCGAGCATTTCCGCGGCTCGGGCTTCGCGATCTTCGCCAAGCTGCTGGAACAGGACGGCACCGAGATCCGCGCCATCCCGGCGCCCACCGGCGGCAGCCGCAAGTTCTGCGACCGGATGAACAGCTTCGCGCAGAAAGAGGGCCTGCCGGGCATGGGCTATATCTTCTGGCGCGATCAGGGCGAGGGGATGGAAGCCGCCGGCCCGCTAGCCAAGAACATCGGCCCCGAACGCACCGAGGCGATCCGTCAGCAACTCGGCCTCGGCGTTGGCGACGCCGCCTTCTTCCTCGGCGGCAAGCCCGCCGCCTTCGAGCGCGTCGCCGGCAAGGCCCGTGACGTCATCGGCGAGGAGCTGAACCTCACCGACCAGAACCGTTTCGCCTTCGCATGGATCGTCGATTTCCCGATCTACGAAAAGGACGAGGAAACCGGCGCCATCGATTTCGAGCACAACCCCTTCTCCATGCCGCAGGGCGGGATGGAGGCGCTGGAGGGCGACCCGCTCGCCGTGAAGGGCTACCAGTACGACCTTGCCTGCAACGGCTACGAGATCGTGTCGGGCGCCATCCGGAACCACAAGCCGGAGATCATGTTCAAGGCCTTCGAAATCGCGGGCTATGACGAGGCCGAGGTGCGCAAACGCTTCGGCGCCCTCGTCAACGCCTTCCAGTTCGGCGCACCCCCGCACGGCGGTTGCGCGGCGGGCATCGACCGCATCGTCATGCTGCTCGCGGGCACCTCGAACATCCGCGAGGTCATCATGTTCCCGATGAACCAGCGCGCCGAGGACCTGATGATGAACGCGCCGTCAGAGCCGACCTCGGATCAGCTCATGGAACTCGGTCTGCGGGTCATCCCGCAGGAATAGGCCCAAGGGTCTGCCCCGGCGTCGCGCCGGGGCCGCCCGACCGCCCTCAATCCTCCAGGCTGTCCTCGCGCTTCTCCTCGATCAGCCCGCGTTCCTCTTCCTTGCGCTTGAGGAACCGGCCGCCGAACGCCTCGGTCTCCTCGTCGGAAATGACCTCCTTGGCGCGGGCAAAGACATCGTCTTCCTCCTCGTCCATGTGGTGCTCGTAATCGTGCTTCAGCGTCTCGAACCGCTGCAGCCACCCGGGCGAGGACATGTCCATCTCGTTCAGCTCTTCCATGATGTCGTCCATCTGCTGATGCTCATGCACCGAATGACGGGCCGCGTCCTGCCCCCAGGTCTTGTTCATCAGCTTGGAATAGAACGTTTCTTCCTCCGCCGCCGCGTGCGATTTCACGTCTTCGTAGAACGCGGCCCATGCCTTGCGGCGCGCCTCGCTGTCGCCCGAGGTCTCCGCGATCTGGTTCAGCAGCTTGCGGTGGGTCTGGTGGTCGTCCTGGATGGCATCGTAAATCGACGGCATGTCTGGGTTCCTTGGCTTACGTCAAAAACGTACCAACGCAGAGCCCTCGGCGGAGTTCCGCACGCGGCCCCATCCGCCGTCACAAAGCCGCGACGGAAGGTGAATCCCCCCGCGTTTCATGTTATGAACAACAGGACGCCACCCCTTTCGAGCCCGGCCCATGAGCTTTGACCCAGAACGCGCGGCGATCCGCTTCGGATGCGGACTTTCGCCGCGCATTGCCCCTCCCGACTCTGCCGAGGCGATGCTCGCGCAGCTCGTCGGCCGCGACCGCGCGGCCGAGGCCTTTCCCGTTCCCGGCTTTCAGGCGGCGGTGGCCCATTACGTGGCGATCCGCGCGGCCCGCAAGGCCCTGAAGGCGGCCAGGACCGAGGCCGAGCAGGCGGAAAGGTTGGAGACCCGCAAGAAGGTCACGCGAGACATGAGCCGCGACGGCAGCCGCTGGTTCGCCAGCATGATGCTGCGCCGGGCCCTCACCGAGGACGGCTTCCGCGAACGGCTCGTGGCCTTCTGGTCCGATCACTTCACCGCCTTCGAGCGGGGCGGCCCCCTCCGGTTCAGCCACGTGTCCTACACCGAGGAGGCGATCCGGCCCCACGTGGCAGGGCGTTTCGCCGACCTGCTGCGCGCCTCGGCCACGCACCCGGTGATGCTGCGCTATCTCGATCAGGCACGCTCGGCCGGGCCGAACAGCCGGGCGGCGCAGAAGAACGAAAAGATCGGCGGGCTGAACGAGAACCTCGCCCGCGAGATGCTGGAATTGCACACGCTCGGGGTCGACGGCCCCTACACGCAGGCGGATGTGCGGCAACTGGCCGAGCTGCTGACCGGGCTCAGTTATCGCATGAAAACCGGGTTCCAGTTCCGGCCCGGCCTGGCCGAACCCGGCGCCGAAACCGTTCTCTCGGTGGATTACGGCGGCAAGAAGGCCCGGCTCGAGGATATCTACGCCGCGTTCGACGACCTCGCCCGCCACCCGGCCACGGCCCGGCACATCGCCCGCAAACTGGCGGTGCATTTCATCTCCGACAGGCCCGACGCGGGGCTCGTCGATGCCATGGCCGCCCGTTTTGCCGAGACCGACGGCGACCTGATGCAGGTCTATGCCGCCATGCTCGACCACCCGGCAGCCTGGGCCGACCAGCCCGGCAACATCAAGCAGCCGGTGGATTTCGTGGGCTCCGGCCTGCGCGCGCTCGACATCGTGCCGCGCGCCATGCCCTCCGAAAAATACGGGCAGATGCGGAGGATGTTCTTCACGCCGCTGCAGCTCATGGGGCAGGACTGGGGCCGCCCGGCCGGCCCTGACGGCTGGACGGAACACGATGCCGAGTGGATCACGCCGCAGCGCCTTTCGGCCCGGCTGATCTGGGCCATGACCGTTCCCTACGAGCTGCGCCGCGCGCTGCCCGACCCGCGCGAGTTCGTCGAAACCGCCCTTGGCCGCCGCGTGCCCGAGGAGGTGCGCTTCGCCGCCCGCGCCGCCGAAACCCGGGCCGAGGGGATCGGCCTCGTGCTGGCCTCCCCCGCCTTCCAGCGCATGTAGCAAGGATATTGCCATGACCCGCCAGACGCTTTCCCGCCGCCTGTTCCTGACCCGGTCCGTGGCGCTTGGCTGTTCGCTTGCGGCCAGCCCGCTGGTGACGCCCGTGACCATGGCGAGAGCCCCGGGCGAGAACCGGCTCGTGGTGCTCATCCTGCGCGGCGGGCTCGACGGGCTCGACGCCGTGCGCCCCTATGGCGCGCCCGAGTTCGACCTCTATCGCGGCCAACTGCTCGACGGGGCGGTGCCCGGCGAGCACGATCTCGACGGATTCTACGCCCTGCACCCGGCCCTGGCGCCGCTCATGCCGCTTTGGCGGGCGGGCGAGCTGGGCTTTGCCCATGCCGTCTCGACCCCCTATCGCGACAAGCGCAGCCATTTCGACGGGCAGGATATCCTCGAGGCGGGCACCGCCTCGCTCGACCGCGCGCAGGATCGTGACGGCTGGCTCAACCGCCTGCTTCAGGGCCTGCCCGGCACCGAGGCCGAGACCGCCTATGCCATCGGCCGTTCCGACATGCTGCTGACCCGCGGCAAGGCGGAGGTGGCGAACTGGTCGCCCGACGCCGCCCTGCCGCTCAGCCCGCAGGCCGAGAAACTGCTCGATATGGTGATGCATGACGACCCGCTCTTCCGCGACGCCACGGCCGAGGCGATTGCTCTTTCGCAGATCAGCCTCGGCGCTGCCGGTCAGGCAGGCGCGGCGGGTGAGGCGCTCGACAGCTCCGGCATGATGGGCGCCATGCAGGAGAGCATGACCGGCATCGGCAAGAAGGGCGGGCTGGACGAGATCGCCCGCTTCGCCGCCGGCCGGCTGCGCGAGGAGACCCGCATCGCGGCGTGGTCGGTCAACGGGTTCGACACCCATGCCAACCAGTCGAGGGGCCTGCCGCGCACGCTGACGGACCTCTCCGACAACATCCTCGCCCTGCGCGAGGCGCTGGGCCCGGTCTGGGAGAAGACCGCCGTGGTCGCCATGACCGAGTTCGGCCGCACCGCGCGCGCCAATGGCACCGGCGGCACCGATCACGGCACCGGCGGCGCGATGCTTTTTGCCGGCGGCGCGCTGCGTGGCGGGCGGGTGCTGGGCGACTGGCCGGGGCTGGCCGAGGCCGACCTCTACGACCGGCGCGACCTGATGCCCACCCGCGACGTGCGCGCCCATGCCGGCTGGATCATGCGCCAGCTTTTCGGCCTCGAGGCCGGGCTGATCGAACGGACCGTCTTTCCGGGCGTCGAGCTCGGCCCCGACCCTAAACTGATCCTCTGAGCTCGAGGCGGCGCGCGCCCGCGCGGCCCGTGGCGTTTTCCTTTCCAATTTCCGCGCGGCGGGCCTATCCTGCCCCCAAAATGCAGGCAGAAGAGGGCAATCCGATGCAAGATGCGCGGCCACTGGGGCCGGCCGTTCCCGACTGGACACCGCCGCCGCGGCCCACGGGCGAGCCGATGGCAGGGCGCTATGCCGAACTCGAGGCGCTTGACGCCGACCGCCACGCCGCCCTGCTTTACAAGGCGTTCGACGGGCATGACGAGGTCTGGGATTACATGCCCGACGGCCCCTTCGCCTCGGCCGCGCAGTTCCACCGCTGGATGCGCGGCGCCACCCAGCGCGACGACATCCTGTTCTACGCCATCCGCGACAAGGTCAGCGGCACCTATGGCGGCTTCGCCTCCTACCTGCGGATGCAGCCCGACGCGGGCTCGATCGAGGTGGGGTTCATCGCCATGTCGCCCCAGCTTCAGCGCACGCGGGCGGCGACCGATGCGATGTACCTGATGATGAGATGGGCCTTCGAGGCGGGCTATCGCCGCTACGAGTGGAAATGCGACGCCCTGAACCGTCCCTCCCGCCGCGCCGCCCAGCGGCTGGGCTTCACCTACGAGGGCATCTTCCGGCAAGCCACAGTGGTCAAGGGCCGCAACCGCGACACCGCGTGGTTCGCCGTGATCGACAGCGAATGGCCAGCGCTGGAGGAAGCCTTCCGCGCCTGGCTCTCGCCCTCGAATTTCGACACCGAGGGGCACCAGAAGGAGCGGCTGAGCGATCTCACCCGCCTCGTGCGCGCCGGCTCCGACCCGTCGCTGACATAGGCTCGCCCGGCCACGGCACGGCGCCAGCGCATCGCCAGCCCGACCCGCGCCATCCCGCCGCCCCTCAGATCGCGGCCCGGCTCTCGATTCGCGCATGCACCATCTGCATCAGCCGCGCCACCTTCTCGCGATGCTGGTCGCCGTGGCACCGGCTGCGGGCCAGATCGCTGGCCGCGCGTTCCAGCCTGTGATCATGTGCCGAGCGGGCCACCCCGCCGAGGAACTGCACCACGTAGTCGATCGTCGGCCCGTCCTGCCGCTCTTCCAGCAGGCTCGCCACGTGGGACATGTCATCGCAGAACGCCACCCGGTCGGGGCTGACCGCCTCCTGCGCCACGGCGCGCGGGCCGCTGGGCGCCGCGTCGGGGGGCAGGGCCGACAGGATCGTCTCCTGAAACGTCGCCAGACTGTCGAGCGGCTTGGCAAGGAACCCGTCCGCACCGGCCGCCAGCGCCTCGGTCTCGGCCCGGTCATCGCCGCTGAGGCCCAGAAGCACGCCCACCCGCGGCACCGCGCGCGCGAGCTCGTCGATGAGCTCGAGCCCCGAGCCATCGGGCAGGCCCATGTCGATGATCGCCGCCGAGGGCCGGTACACCTTCAAATGCCGCCGCGCCGAGGCAAGGCAATCGGCCCGCCTGATCCGCGCGCCGCTACGCAGGCACATCAGGCGCAGGGTCTCACAGGTATAGCGGCTGTCCTCGACCACGAGGATGGTCATGCCCAGAAGCGGGCGGCTGGCCGTCGGCCGGGTGGTGCTGCGGAAACTGTCGGGCGTTGTCATCGGCTGCTCCCTTGCTGTGATGCGACTCACGCTAGGTCATCACGCCTAACGAAGCGTTAAGCGCGAAAGCCACGCGCCGGGGTGCGCTGTCCTGCCGCTTGCGCGCGCCCCGCAGCCCCGGCATAACGGCCCCAGCCAACTGACCGAAGGATGCCCCATGATCGGACGCCTGAACCATGTCGCCATCGCCGTGCCCGACCTCGAGGCCGCGGCCGACCAGTACCGCACCGCGCTCGGCGCCAATGTGGGCGAGCCGCAGGACGAGCCCGATCACGGCGTCACCGTCATCTTCATCGAATTGCCCAACACCAAGATCGAACTGCTCTACCCGCTGGGCGAGGACAGCCCGATCAACGGCTTTCTCGAAAAGAACCCGGCGGGCGGCATCCACCATGTCTGCTACGAGGTCGACGACATCCTTGCCGCCCGCGATCACCTGAAGGAAAGCGGCGCCCGCGTGCTGGGGTCTGGCGAGCCCAAGATCGGCGCCCATGGCAAGCCGGTGCTGTTCCTGCATCCGAAGGATTTCAACGGCTGCCTCGTGGAACTGGAGCAGGTCTGATGGGTATCGCCTCGGGCATCGTGCTTTTCATGGTGGTCTGGTTCATGACCTTCCTCGTCGTCCTGCCCCTGCGCATCCAGACGCAGGGCGAGGCGGGCGACGTGGTGCCGGGCACACATTCCGGCTCGCCGGAAAAGCACCACCTGAAGATGAAGGCGTGGATCGTGACGGGGATCTCGGCGGTGATCTGGTCGATCCTCGCGTGGATCATCATCACCGGCACGATCACCGTGCGCGATATCGACATGTTTAACCGGATGGGGCCCGCGACGGAAGAGGCGTCCTGAACACTCCCCGCCCCGGACCCCGATCCGGGGCCTCGCGGCGGAGTCTCGCAACGCCCGCCCCGTTAACCCCGTCACACGCGCCCCGCGACGGACAAAAACACCGACGTAATACCGACGTTATACCGACGCGATACCGAAACACGAAATCCTGCCGTTTCAACGCGTTAACCCCGATTCGGCGGGAAACTCCCGTCACAGCGGCAATTCCGTCGTCTCCTTGATCTCCTCCATCACGAACGACGCCGAGACATCCCCCATCGGCACCTTCGCCACCAGCCGCTGATACAGCCGGTCATAGCCCTTCATATCCGCCACCCGCGCCCGGATCAGGTAGTCGAGCTCGCCCGTCATCCGGTAGACCGCCTGCACCTCCGGCATCGTCTTCGTGGCCCGCGCGAACCGCTCCAGCCAGTCGGCATCATGCGTCGCCGCCTTGATCTGCATGAACACCGTCAGCCCGAAGCCCAGCTTCTCGGCATCCAGCAGCGCCACCCGGTGGCGGATGATCCCCGCCGCTTCCATCGCCTTGACCCGCCGCCAACAGGCGTTGCGCGACAGGCCCACCCGCTCGCCAAGCTGGTCGAGCGGCAGGTCGGCGCTGCGCTGCAGCTCGGTCAGGATTCGGCGGTCGATATCGTCAATTTCGCTCATGATCTGCACGGTACTTGGGAAATAATCCCGCGATCAACCGAGATAGATGAGAAATTGGGAAAACCGCCACGGTGCGCCGCGTTAAACATATGGCAAGGAAACCCGCGTAGACAGGAGCGAACCATGATTACCAAAGCCTTCCTCGACCACCCTCGCAGCGTGGATGAAACCTATCTCGAGCACGCGGGCTTTGCCGGGAAGTTCAGCATCAAGCTGTTCGCCGCCGGGTTTTGCGCGCTCATTCACGCCATCATCCCCTGCCTGTTCGAGAAGACGGCCAGCCGGATGATCGCCGACATGTACGCCAAGACCCACAATCGCGGCGCCTGACGGGGCTCAGTGGGTGGCGGTCTTGGAATAGAGGTTGATGACAACGATCCCGGCGATGATCAGCGCCATGCCGAACAGCGCCGCAAGGTCGACCCCCTGCTTGAAGAAAAGCCAGCCCAGAAAGGCCGTCAGGCAGATGCCCAGCCCCGACCAGATCGCATAGGTGATGCCCAGCGGCATGTATTTCAGCACGATCATCATCAGGTAGAAGGCCGAGCCGAACCCGGCCACCACGCCCACCGAGGGCCAGAACCGGGTGAACTGCTGCGAGGCCTGCAGACAGGTGGACCCCACCCCCTCGCAGAGAACAGCCAGCAGCAGGATGAGGTAGACCTTCAGCATGAGACATGCGCCTTTTGACGGATTGAGCGGGAGTCGCCCCATATCGCAGCGCTTCCGCGCCGGGGTCAAGCGCCCCCGCGCAGGTCCGCCCGCCGTCTGCGGCCTTCCTGCCACCCGGGAATGCGGAGTGCCTAGCCGGAAAGCGCCTTGTTGAGGTTTTCATCGATTTTCTCGAGGAATCCCATCGTGGTCAGCCAGCCCTGATCGGGCCCGACCAGCAGGGCAAGGTCCTTGGTCATGGAGCCTGATTCCACCGTCCCGACGATGACCCGTTCCAGCGTGGTGGCGAAGGTCATCAAGGCCTCGTTCCCGTCCAGCTTCGCCCGGTGTTTCAACCCTCCAGTCCACGCATAGATCGACGCGATGGAATTGGTCGAGGTCGCCTCGCCCTTCTGATGCTGGCGGTAATGGCGGGTCACGGTGCCATGCGCCGCCTCGGCTTCGACGATCTTGCCGTCGGGCGTCATCAGTTGCGAGGTCATCAGGCCCAGCGAGCCGAAGCCCTGCGCCACGGTGTCCGACTGCACGTCGCCATCGTAGTTCTTGCAGGCCCAGACAAACCCGCCGCTCCACTTCATGGCACAGGCCACCATGTCGTCGATCAGCCGGTGCTCATAGGTGATCCCGGCCTCCTCGAACTTGTCCTTGAACTCGGCGTCGAATACCTCTTGGAACAGCAGAAGGAACTGCCCATCATATTGTTTCAAAATGGTATTCTTGGTCGACAGGTAAAGCGGCCAGCCCATCGACAGGGCATAGTTCATCGACGCACGGGCGAAATCGCGGATCGAGTCGTCGAGGTTGTACATGCCCATGTAGACGCCGGAGGAGGGGGCGTCGAACACCTCCTTCTCGATCACCTCGCCGTCCTCTCCGACGAACTTGAGGCTCAGCTTGCCGGCCCCCGGAAACTTGATATCGGTCGCCCGGTACTGATCGCCATAGGCGTGGCGCCCGATGACAATGGGCTTGGTCCACCCCGGCACGAGGCGCGGCACGTTGCGGCAGATGATCGGCGCCCGGAAGACCACGCCGCCAAGGATGTTGCGGATCGTGCCGTTCGGGCTGCGCCACATTTCCTTGAGGCCGAACTCCTCGACCCGCGCCTCGTCGGGGGTGATCGTGGCGCATTTGACGGCGACGCCCACCTCCTTCGTTTTCTCGGCGGCGTCGATGGTGATCTGGTCATTGGTCGCATCCCGGCTCTCGATGCCGAGGTCGTAATAGAGCAGGTCGATATCGAGATAGGGCAGGATCAGTTTCTGCTTGATGAAATCCCACATGATGCGGGTCATCTCGTCGCCATCCATCTCGACGATGGGGTTCTCTACCTTGATCTTCGACATGTCATGCTCCTTGGCAATGATGCGCGTGAAAGAAAACGGGCCGCCTTGGGGATGACCCAGGACGGCCCGTCTTGCAAGGGCGATGGGCCGTTACGCCATGATCGCGTTCAGCGTCGCGCTCGGGCGCATGACCGAGGCGAGCTTGCCGTCGTCGGGATGGTAATAGCCACCGGTGTCGGCCGGCTTGCCCTGAGCGGCGGCCAGTTCGCCGGTGATCTTCTCCTCGTTCTCGGCCAGTGCCTTGGCGATGGGCCCGAATTCCTCGGCCAGCGCGGCATCGTCCGACTGCGCGGCCAGCGCCTCGGCCCAGTAGCGGGCGAACCAGTAATGGCTGTCGCGGTTGTCGGGCTCGCCCACCTTGCGGCTGGGCGACCGGCCGTGATCGAGGATGCCCTGCGTGGCCGTCTCGACCGTTTCCCCCAGCACCCGTGCGCGGGCGTTGTCCTTGGAATCGCCGAGGAATTTGAAGCTTTCGCCGAGCGCGCAGAACTCGCCGAGGCTGTCCCAGCGGAGGTGGTTCTCGGCCTGAAGCTGCTGCACATGCTTGGGGGCCGAGCCGCCGGCGCCGGTCTCGAACAACCCGCCGCCATTCATCAGCTTGACGATCGACAGCATCTTGGCGGAGGTGGCCAGTTCGAGGATCGGGAACAGGTCGGTGAGGTAGTCGCGCAGCACGTTGCCGGTGATGGCGATGGTGTTCTCGCCCTTGGTGATGGTCTCGAGGCTGGCGCGGGTGGCCTCGCGCGGGGCCATGATCTCGAACTTGTCGGCCACGCCCTTGGCTTCGAGGATCGGCTTCACGAAGCGGATCAGTTCGGCATCATGGGCGCGGGTCTCGTCGAGCCAAAAGATGGCGCGATAGCCGGTGGCTTTCTGGCGTTCAATGGCGAGGTTCACCCAGTCCTCGATCGGCGCCTTGCGGGCCGAGGCGGAGCGCCAGATGTCACCCTTTTCGACGCTGTGCTGATGCAGCACGGTGCCGTCTTCCAGCACCATTTTCACCGTCCCGTCTTCGGGGATTTCGAAGGTGGTGGGGTGGGAGCCGTATTCCTCGGCCTTCTGCGCCATCAGGCCAAGGTTCTGCACCGTGCCGGCGGTGGCGGGGTTCAGTTTTCCGTTGGCTTTGAAGAACTTGATCGTTTCGTCATAGACCGGCGCGTAGGAGCTGTCGGGGATCACGCAGACCGCGTCATGTTCCTTGTTGTCAGGGCCCCAGCCCTTGCCGCCCGAGCGGATGAGGGCGGGCATGGAGGCGTCGATGATCACGTCGGAAGGCACGTGCAGGTTGGTGATGCCGCGGTCACTGTCGACCATGTACATGGGCGGGCGGGTGTCGCGGGTTTTCTCAATGGCTTCAAGGATTTCCGGCTTGTCCTTGACCCGTTCCAGCAGGTCGCCGAGGCCGGAATTCGGGTTGACGCCGGCGGCCTTCATCTCGTCGCCATACTTGTCGAAGACGGGCTTGAGCCATTGCTTGACCGCGTGGCCGAAGATGATCGGATCGGAGACCTTCATCATCGTGGCCTTCATGTGCAGCGAGAAGAGCACGCCTTCGGATTTGGTCTTCTCGATCTCTTCGGCAAGGAAGGCGTCGAGGGCCTTGGCGCTCATGTAGGTGGCGTCGACGACGGTGCCCTCGGGGTAGCTGACGCCGTCTTTCAGGACGGTCTCGCCATCGGCGGTTTCGAGGATGATCTTCGCGGTCGCGGCCTTGTCGAGCGTGGCGGATTTCTCGTTTGAAAAGAAGTCGTTACCCGACATGGAGGCGACGCGCGTCTTGCTGTCGGCGGTCCACTCTCCCATGCGATGGGGGTTGTTCTGGGCGAACTTCTTGACCGGCGCGGCAGCGCGGCGGTCGGAGTTGCCTTCGCGCAGAACGGGGTTCACCGCCGAGCCCTTGATGGCGTCGTAGCGGGCGCGGATCTCTTTTTCCGCGTCGGTCTTGGGGTCGTCGGGGTAGTCGGGGATGTCGTAGCCCTGACCCTGAAGCTCGCGCACGGCGGCGACAAGCTGCGGGACGGAGGCCGAGATGTTGGGCAGCTTGATGACGTTCGCCTCGGGCTGTTTCACCAGTTTGCCCAGCTCGGCGAGGTCGTCGTTGACGCGCTGCTCGGCGGTCAGCTTGTCGGGGAAGGTGGCGAGGATGCGGCCCGCCAGCGAGATATCCCTGGTGCCGATGGTCACGCCGGCGGCGGCGGCGAAGCGCTGGATGATCGGCAGCAGCGAGGCGCTGGCGAGTTCCGGTGCCTCGTCGACCTTGGTGTAGACAATATCGGGATTGGAGTTGTCGGCCATCGGTGATCCCTCTCGATCTGGTAAGAAGCGTTGGGCGCCGCGGGGAGGCGGGCGTTCGGGCGCGTCATAGCGTATCGCGGCGTCTCTGGAAAGACGGTATGCGAAGGTATACTGAAAAAAGTGCCGGAGAACCGGCGGGAGGCCGCGCAGGCAGGCGAGGCGGGCTCAGCCGTCGTGATGGTCGATCTTTTCCAGCCGCCGCACCAGCAGGGCGCCCACCAGCACGCAGGCGAGCACGCCCGCGAAGAGCGGCAGGGGCGTGCCGTTGAAGGCCAGCCCCACGGGCACCGTCAGGATCACCGAGCCGACCGTGCCGAGGCTGGCGATGACGCTGGCGGCCATGCCGGCGATGTGGCCCAATGGCTCCATCGCGAGCGCGTTGAGGTTGCCCAGCGTCAGCCCCGCCTGAAAGAAGACGGTGGTCTGCCACGCGACGTAGACCGCGAAGTCGATGCCCGGGTGCAGGCCGATCAGGTAGAGGATCAGGACCGTCGCGGTCAGGCAGAACTGGGCGATGAGCGCGAAGCTGACCAGCCGGCGCATGCCGAGCCGCATGACCAGCGCCGCGTTGACGAAGCTGCCGGTGCCGGCCACCAGCGCGATCAGGAAGAACCAGTAGGGGAAATCCTCGGTACGGTCGAAGGTGACGCTGAAGATCTGCTGGATCGAGCTGATGGAGGAAAAGAGCGTGGTGAAGCAGAGGATCTGCACCGCGATCGACAGGCGGACGGTGCGGAACGACAGCACCTCCTTCACCGCGCCCCAAAGCGCGCGGGGGCGGAAGGGGCGGCGGCGCTCGGCGGGCAGGGGCTCGGCGAGGCGGAGCAGCATCCACAGGGTCGTGCAGATGGTGAAGAGGATGAAGATGGCGAAGATACCGCGCCAGCCCGTGAGGGCGATGACGCCGCTGCCGGCGAGCGGCGCCACGGCGGGAACGAGGGTGAAGACCATCATCACGAAGGAGATGAGCCGCGCCATTTCGCGCCCCGAATAGAGGTCACGGATGATGGCGAGCGCCACGATGCGTGCGGCGGCGGCGCCGAGCCCCTGAAGGATGCGCGCGGCGACGATCAGTTCGAGCGAGGGGGCGATCATGGCCATGAGCGAACCGGTGATGTAGACACCCGCCCCCACGAGGATGACCGGCTTGCGCCCGTAGCTGTCGGATAATGGTCCGGTGAAGAAGGTGCCGCAGCCCATTCCCAGAAGGAAGGAGGCGACCACGAGCTGGGCCCGGTTGACCGCACCGGGGGTGAGTTCCGCGCCGATCTGGGGCAGGGCGGGCAGCATCGCGTCGATGGAGAACGCGACGGTGGCGACGAGCATCGCCATCAGGGCGACGAATTCGACGCGGCCAATGGGTGCGTGGCCGGGCTGGGAAGTTTCGGAAACGCTCATGCTTTGCGCGCTATCATGCTGTGCGGATATGCGCCATCCGCGGGTTGCGCACAGATCGAGGGCCGTTGATGCACATATGGGGCGGGACCCTTACCACCCGGTTAAGGCGCAGGACGGGGGCCCGTGCGCGCCCCGCAACAGGCAGGGCGCGCGCCGGGCGGCGGGCCTTAGTGGGCCGTCATCTCCTCGACGATCTGGTCGACTGTCAGGTCGGCAGGGTAGTAGGTGGGCCAGTTGGTCACTTCCTCCAGCAGGGCGGCGCGGTCGTCGCCCCAGTAGAGATGGTAGTGGTCGGCCTTGGCGGGGGCGATGCGGTGATCGCTGAACTGGATGTAGTCGGGGGCCTCTTCGTCGCCCTCCGTCTTCTGGAAGATGAAGCGGACGCCGCGGTTGCCTTTCTTGTAGGTCAGGATCTCGTGGCCGTCCTCTGCATAGGTGCCGGAGACCGCGCTGTCGCCCTCGTGAAAGGTGACGCGGTCGCCGGTGATCTCGATGCGGTCGACATCGGTGGCGTAGCCGGTCTCGTAATAGGCGCGGTATTCCCCGGCGGTCTTGTCGCCGTGCTCGGCCTTGTGCTGCATGACCGGATCGAGGCTGTCATCCATCAGGTAGGGATAGACCGACTGCCAGTCGCCTTCCCAGTCGGAAAGGGGGCGGGGCGCGATCTGGCTGTCTTCGAAATAGCCCTTGTAGATATCGGATTGGTGCGACTCGGCGTGGGAATGGTCGTGGTCGTGATCCTTGTCGGCGGTGTCGGAGGCCAGCGCCGGGGCGGTGAGGGTGAGCAGGGCGCCGGTGACGAGGGCGGCGGCGTGTTTGAGCAATGGCATGTGCTGTGTCCCTTTCTGATTGGTGGTGACCGGGGCGGGCGGTCGGGCCGTCCCGTGCGATTCGTTACGTTATATCGTAACGTATCGGGTGTTAAAGGATGTGGGATGGCGTGGCAACGGCTTGCGGCGTGGTTTTGGCCGGGAAAGGCGTTAACGGAAGATTACCGCCGGGGGTTGTCCGGGCGGATCTCGGAATTGACGGCGTGGTCCTGATCGTCGTCATGGACGCGAGGCGCGTGGCGGACCTTGCCGATCAGCCACTCGGTATGTTCTTCGCGTTTACGCATGGCGAAGGCACCGAACTGTTGGATGGCCACGGCAAAGATGCCGAGGCCGACGAAGATGAAGACGGTGGTGCCGATCTTGCCGGTCGCGGTGGCGGGCACGAGTTCGCCGTAGCCGACGGTCGAGAGGGTCACGACGGTGAAGAAGTAGCTGTCGATCCACGACCAGCCCTCGACATGGCGGAAGAAGATCGTGCCGCCGATGATGATGGCCGGCAGGGTGGAGAAGAAGGCGATGACCTTGCGCCAGTTCATCCCTCGCCCCCTCGACCCTCAGCCGTCGCCGGCCTGTGCGGGCTGGTTCTTGATCTCGTCGATCACCTTGATCCAGAGGTCGGGCTGCTGGCAACCGGGCACGGCATGTTTGCCCGCGACGATGAAGGTGGGCACGCCGGTGATCCCCATTTCACGAAATCCGGCGTCTTTCTTGTGGATACCTTCGATGTCGGCATCGGATTTGAGCAATTTCAGCACGACGGCGGCATCCATCTCGGCGCCATCGGCGATGTCGGCCAGCGTGTCGTGATCGGCGATGTCGCGGCCCTCGTGGAAATAGGCGCGGAAGAGCGCCATGGCGACGGCCATCTGCTTGCCCTCGATGCCCCCCCAGTGGATCAGGCGGTGGGCGTCGAGCGTGTTGGGGGTGCGCTTGATCCCGGCGAGGTTGAGGTCGAGCCCGGCCGCCTCGGCCGCGTCGACGATGGGGGCGTAGGCGCGGGCCGCGCCTTCCTGCCCGCCGAACTTCTTTTCGAGGTAAACGCGGCGGTCCATCCCCTCGGGCGGCATGTCGGGGTTGAGCTGGAACGGGTGCCACTCGATCTCGAACGGGTGGTCGGGACGTTCGGCCAGCGCCTTGTCCAGCAGGGTTTTGCCAATGTAGCACCAGGGGCAGATCGGGTCGGAGATGATATCAAGCTTGACCATGGAGCGCCTTGTAGATCGGCCGCAATTCGCGGCGCAGGATTTTGCCGTTCGCGCCGGTGGGCAACGCGTCGAGGTGGAAGAAACCGCGGGGGCATTTGTAGCCTGCCAGCCGGTCTTTCGCAAATGCGTGGAGATCGGGCTCTGACAGCGGTTCGGGGCCGGTGTAGAAGGCCATGATCAGGCGAGCGTCGGCCTTGACCTCGATATCGGTGACGGCGGCCTGAAGGATGCCGGGATGGGCGTTGAGCACGGCCTCGACCTCCATCGGAGAGACGCGGAAACCGCCGGCGTTCATCATGTCGTCGGCGCGGCCGAGATAGGTGATGGCGCCGGTGGCGTCCATCGCGCCCTGATCGCCGGTGAGGAACCAGTCGCCGCGGTACTTGGCGGCGGTGGCCTCTGGCGCGCCGAGATAGCCCAGCATCAGGCCCGGATCGGAACGGTGGATGGCGATGGTGCCTTCCTCGCCCAGGGGCACGGGGCCGTTTTCGCCGATGACGGCGACGCGGCGGCCGGGCTGGGGGTAGCCCAGCGTGCCCGGCGGCGCCTGATGGCCGGGGGCGGCGGAGATGAAGGTGGAGCATTCGGACATGCCGTAGGCCTCGAAGATCTCGGTGCCGGTGGCCGCTGTCCAGTCGTTGCGGATGGTGTCGGCGAGTTTCTCGCCGGCGGAGAGGCCGTGGCGGAGCTTGGGCAGGTCGAGGGTGGTGCCGTCCTTGAGGAACTTGCGGTAAACGCCCGGCGCGGCGGCGAAAATCGTGGCGTCGTGGCGCTTCATCAGCAGCGGAAGCTGGCCCGCGTCGATGCCGGATTGGGGGATGAGAGCGGTGGCACCGGCTGTCCACGGGTCCATCAGGCCGGTGCCCAGCGTATAGGTCCAGTTGAAGGCGCCGGCGTGGCAGAGGCGGTCGGTGTCGCGCAGGCCGTACCAGCCGTCATGCATCATCTGGCGGGCCCAGATGGCGCGGTGGGCGTGCATCACCGCACGCGGTGTGCCGGAGGTGCCGGAGGTGTAGATGATATAGGCCATGCGGTCGGGATCGCCCATGTCGTATTCCGCCGGGGGGAGGGTGCGCATGGTGGCGAGGTCATCGGGGGTGATGACGGGGATGTCCGTCTCCGGGCAGGCGATGGCGGGATCGCGGAGGATGGCGCCGGGGGTGGTGGTGGCGATGATGCCCGCGACCTCGCGCTCGGTGAGCTGCGAGGAGGTGGGAACGGGGAGGAGGCCCACGGCGATGGCGCCGAGATAGGCAATGGGGAATTCGACGGTGTTGCCGAGGCGCATGAGCACGCGGTCGCCGGGGGTGAGGCCGGCTTGCAGGAGGCCCGCGCCGGTGCCGAGGACGGCTGCCTTGAGTTTGGCATAGCTCCAGCGTTCGGCGCCCGAGAGGCCGAGCACGGCGAGCGCCACCTTGTCGGGGGTGTCGTCGGCGTGGCGCAGGACATGGGCCGCAAGGTTGAAGGGGGCGGGGCAGGGCGCGAAGGCTGGTGAATTCGTGTGGGACAGCATGGCATTGCTCTAGGCACAGGCGGGCTCAGTTGCAAGTCGTTCGGGCCGGGCGTATAGCGTTTCGCATGAAGCAAACGCTGCCCGGAAACCTTATCAGGATCTCGCGCCAGGACGGGGCGGAGGAGCAGGCCGAGCCGCTCAATCTGGGCGAGCGGGTGCGGGAGCTTCGGAAGGGGCGCGGCTGGACGCTGGAGCAGGCGGCGAAGCAGGCCGGGCTGGCGCGCTCGACCCTGTCGAAGATCGAAAACGGCCAGATGTCACCGACTTACGAGGCGTTGAAGAAGCTGGCCGTGGGCTTGCAGATCTCGGTGCCGCAGCTTTTCACGCCGCCGCAGCGGGACCAGATCAGCGGGCGGCTGGCGGTCACGAAGGCGGGCGAAGGCGCGCATCATGCGACCGCCACGTATGAGCATGAATTGCTGGGCGAGGCGCTGTCTAAGAAGCGGATGCTGCCCTATCGGGCGCGGATCAGGGCACGGTCGGTGGAGGAGTTCGACGGCTGGGTCCGGCATGACGGGGAGGAGTTCCTGTATGTGCTGACCGGGGTCGTGCGGCTGTTTACAGAGTTCTATGAACCGATCGAGATGCGCCGGGGCGACAGCGCCTATTACGACGCGACGATGGGGCATAACGTGGTGTCGGTCAGTGACGAGGATGCCACGATCTTGTGGGTGACGTCGCTGGCCTGACGACTCGTTGGTTAACGCCGTTGTTTTGCTGGGTTTTTGACGTCGGTATCACGTCGGTATTTGGTCTGTATCACGTCGGTGCGGGGTCTGTGCCGGGGGGGTGTGAACACAAGGCGCGTTGCGCACCGGCCCCGCTTTAACGGTATTTTCAGATTTATCGCCCACACTGGCAGTCAGGCGTTGCCCGACAGCCGGTGATAGATATGGGTGAAGGTTGCCGCGCCGAGGATCGGGATGATGAGGTTGACGAGCGGAATCGAAAGCGGCAGGGCCATCAGGATACCCGCCAGCCAGATCGTCGTCAGGTGGCGGCGGCGCTGTTCCTTCGCCTTTTGCCGGCCGACGCGGCGGATGGCGACGAGGGTGAAATACTCCATGCCCAGCAGGTAGCCGTTCATCGCGTAGAAGATGAAGGGCGCGGCGGGTGTAAAGAAGACGTAGAGGACGAAGGCCAGAAGGTTGGCGGCGATGATGATGCCGAGGAAATTGATCGTGTCCTTCACCGCCTCGCCGAAGGGCGTGCGGTTGGCGGGCGGCAGGCGGGGATAGTGGCGGTCTTCGACGGCCTGTGCGACCTCGTCGAGGAACATGGAGGTGATGGCGGAGGCGACGGGGACCATCAGGAAGGCGGACAGGATCAGCATCAGGAAGAAGGAGCCGAAGCTGAGGAGATCACCGACCCATGTGACCTCTCCCACGACGGGGAGGGTTGTGGTTTCTCCGGTGAGCCATTCGATCAGGGCGAGGAGCCCGGCATAGGTGGCGATCAGCAGGGCGAAGGTCAGGCCGATGCCGAGGAACAGCACCTTGCGGAAGCGCGGGTCGCCCAGCTGGCCCACGGCCTTGAAGAAGCTGGTGAAGATCATTCGGTCACCCATGTGGTGATGGCGTCGAGGTCGGGTCGGGGCCGTTCCGGCGGGGCCGAGGTTTCGGTGCCGATATGGATCAGCCCGGCGATGCGTTCGCCCGCGTCGAGGCCGAAGCCGGTCTCGAGGAATTCGCGGTCATGGACGGGCCAGCCGGTCAGCCAGTTGGCGCCCCAGCCGGAGGCCAGCGCCGCGTTCAGCAGGGCAAGGCAGACGGCGCCGGCGGAGTAGGTCTGTTCGAGGAGCGGAATTTTCCCGGAGGGTTTCTGCACCTCGACCACGGCGATGGCGAGATGGGCGTCAGTGTACTGGGCGCGGGCCTTGGCGATATCCTCGGGCGGTTTGCCGAGGCGGTCGCCGCACTCGTCGACCAGCGCGGCGAGGCGGAGGAGCGCGTTTCGCTCCAGCACGATGAAACGCCAGGGTTCGAGCTTGCCGTGGTCGGGGCTGCGCGCCGCGGCGGTCAGGATGGGCAGGAGCGCCGCGCGGTCGGGCACCGGGGTGGTGAGCGTCTTGGCGGGGCGCGAGCGACGGTTGAGCAGAAATTCCATCGCGGCCGGGTTCGGATCGGGCATGCACATCTTCCTGTCCTGTTGCGCGCATACATGTCGGGTGCCAGCGCGCGGGGGTCAACCCTGCATCTTCCGCCGGAGGGGCAAAGCGGCTAGGCCTTGGCCCATGAAACTGCCCGATCTGAGCCATCTTGCCGAGGCCGGCGCGACCGTCACGGTGCGCGTGACGCCGAAGGCCGCGGCCGAGGGGATCACGCTGCGCGACGGGCAGATCCGGGTCCGCGTGACGGCGGCGCCGGAGGGCGGCAAGGCGAATGCGGCGGTGCAGAAGCTTCTGGCCAAGGCCATGGGCCTGCCGAAAACACGGCTGGTGCTGGTGCGCGGCCAGACGGCGCGCGACAAGACATTCAGCGTGGATTGAGGGTTTTGCCGTTGAGCGAATAGACCCCTTCGGGCAGGTTCAGCGCCGCGCCGAGATCGCGAAGCTGGGCCGGGGAGAGGGTGATTTTCTCGACCCGGTCGGTGCGCGGATCGTATTGCTCGATCGTGACACATTCCTCGAAGGCGTTGATGATCACGTCTTCCTCGAGCCGCGGGCGGCCTTCGTCGACGAGGGTGATGACGGTGGAGTCGAATTCGTGCTCAATGGAAAACATGGGGCCACCTTATTCGCTTGGCGGGTCATTGCAAGCGGACCTGTGCGTTTCCATTCGGGGGCTGGCGGGCGGGCCAATCCCTGCTAAAACCAAGGGGAAAGACGATTGAGGATTGCGATGCGCTGGCTTCTTGTTGTGAGTGTGATGATCGGTCTGGCGGGCTGCGTGACGACCGCGCCGGCCCCCGGATCCAATGCCGTGGCGCGGGCGCCGCAATCGCCGGGGGCGAGCGATCTTGCGCGGTTCCGGTCCGTGGCGAGCCGGGTGGAGCCGGTGGCCGAGGGATTCTGCCGCAGCAGGGCGCGGTCGGCGAATTGCGATTTCCATATCGTTCTGGACGATCGCGAGGGGTTGCAGCCCAACGCCTACCAGACGCTCGACAAGAACGGGCGGCCGATTCTCGCCTTTACCCGATCGCTTCTGGCGGATGTGCAGAATGCCGATCAGCTGGCCTTTGTCATGAGCCACGAGGCGGCGCATCATATCGCGGGCCATATCCCGCGGCAGCAGCAGAACGCCATGGCCGGGGCGATCCTGCTGGGCGGGCTGGCCTCGCTCTCGGGGGCGGATTCGGCCGGGATCGAGGCGGCGGTGAACATGGGCGCGGGCGTGGGGGCGCGGCGCTATTCCAAGGATTTCGAGCTGGAGGCCGATGCCATCGGCACGGTGATCGCCCACGAATCGGGTTACAACCCGGTGCTGGGGGCCGAGTATTTCATGCGGATCGCCGACCCCGGTGACAGCTTCCTCGGGACCCACCCGCGCAATGCCGACCGGATCGAGACGGTGCGGCGCGTGGCGGCCGGGCTCTGATCGCGGGTCATGCAGCAACTGCCGGATGTGGTGCGCGACCGGGGGTCGAAATATGCCGTCTCGGGCGGTGTTGCGGCCAGCCGGGAGGATGCGGATGCGTTTCTGGCGGAGCTGAAGCGCGACAAGAAATTTGCCAAGGCCACCCATAATACATGGGCCGTGATCCTGTCGGACGGGACACCGCTGAAGGGGGATGACGGCGAATCGGGGGCGGGCAACGTGATTTTGCGGATGCTGGAGCGGGAGGAGGTGCACGACCGGATCGTGGTGGTGACGCGGTGGTATGGCGGCAAGCATCTGGGCGGCGACCGGTTCCGGCATGTGCAGGCTTGCGTGCGGGCGTGGCTGGAGGCGTTCGGTTGATGCAGGTCAAGGACGCCGGGCGAGGCAGTGATTAACCATTGTCCCGAACGCAATGCGATCGGGAGAGACGAGATGCCGAACCTGACCTACAAGCGCCATGCCGATCTGGTTGACCGGATGGCCAACGCGCTCGGGATCGATCTGGAAGAGAAGATCATGCGGGGCAAGCTGCAGATCGACACGCTGGGGGACGCGGTGCTGCGCTGTAGCGGCTGTGCCGATCCGTGCGGGTGTGAGCAGTGGCTGGCGGCGCGGGTGGAGGTGGCGGAAGAGGCGCCGGCGATGTGCCGGAATGCCGAGCTGTTCGACGGGTTGAAGCAGGGCCGGCGATTCTGAGGCCGGTCAGAGCGGGATTTGCACGGCGCTGGCCAGCGCGGCCGAAATGCCCATGAAGAAGCAGCCCGTCGCCACCAGCACGAAGGCGTGCCAGATGGCGTTGGCATAGCGCAGGGTTTCCCAGCAGTAGAAGATCACCGCCACCGAGTAGATGATGCCGCCGGTGAGGATGAGCCAGAGGCTTTGCGGCGGCAGGAGCGTCCAGAGCGGGACGATGAGGGCGACGCCGATCCAGCCGAGGGCGACCTGCGGCCACCAGCCGGTGCTCATGGCGCCGCGGGCGGCCATGAGTTTCGCCGCTGCGCCGACGAGGGCCAGCAGCCAAACCAGCCCGAGCACGATGTAGCCGAAGGCGGTGCCGAGCAGCACGCTGAGGGGCGTGAAGGTGCCGGCGATCTTGAGGTAGATGGCGGCGTGGTCGATGCGGCGGAGGATCGGGCGGGCGGCGGTATGGGCGCCGAGGTGATAGGCGGCAGAGGCCGAGAGCATCAGGATGAGGCCGGCCGCATAAACGGAGGTGGCGACGAAGGTCGACCAGGGCATGTGCTGGTACCACATCAGGAAGATGGTGGCGACGCCGGCCAGCGCGGCGGTGACGCCGATGACGTGAACGATGCCGTCGGCAAGGCGCTCGGCGCGGGTGTAATTGGGATAGGACATGGTCCCGGTACCTCCTGCGCAAACTGTGGCACGGCTTCTCGACGTGCTGATGACGGGAAACGCGCGGAATTGTGGTTTGTTTCTGCCGGGGTTGAAAGCCGGGACGACGCGACGTCATGCGGGAATCAAGCGTCGGCGGGGGGCAATGGTTCCCCTCGGGGCGGGTGAAAGAGGGCTGTTTGCAGGTCAGCTCCGGATGATCTGGCCCCAGAGGTCGTACTCCCCCGCCTCGTCAACCTCGACCGATACGATATCGCCGACGGAGAGCGCTTCGGTGCCCTCGTCGATGAAGAGGCAGCCGTCGATTTCCGGGGCGTCGGCCTTGGTGCGGCAGGTGGCGATGCCGTCTGCGTCGATGTCGTCGACGATGACGTCTTGTAAAGATCCGACCTTGGCGGCGAGTTTATCCGCAGAAATCGCCTGAGCCTTTTCCATAAACCGTTCCCAGCGCTCTTGCTTGACCGGTTCGGGCACATGATCGGGCAGGGCGTTTGAGCGGGCGCCTTCGACGTTTTCGTATTTGAAGCAGCCGACGCGGTCGAGGCGGGCTTCATCGAGCCAGTCGAGGAGCGTCTGGAATTCCGCCTCGGTCTCGCCCGGGTAGCCGACGATGAAAGTGGAGCGCAGGGTGATATCGGGGCAGATCGCGCGCCATGCGTTGATTTCATCAAGGGTTTTCGCGGCTGCCGCCGGGCGCGCCATGCGTTTGAGCGTGTCGGGGTGGGCGTGTTGGAAGGGAATGTCGAGATAAGGCAGGATGCGACCCTCGGCCATCAGCGGGATGAGGTCGCGCACATGGGGGTAGGGGTAGACGTAATGCAGGCGGACCCATGCGCCCAAGCTCCCGAGGTCGCGGGCGAGGTCGGTGATATGGGCGCGGTGGCCGCCGGTTTCGGCGTGTTTCGTATCGACCCCGTAGGCGGAGGTATCCTGGCTGATGACCAGCAACTCCCGAACGCCGTTCTCGACCAGCTTCTCGGCCTCGCGCAGTACCGCGTGAGCGGGACGGGAGGCGAGGCGGCCGCGCATGTCGGGGATGATGCAGAACTTGCACTTGTGGTTACATCCCTCTGAAATCTTTAGATAAGAATAGTGCCGGGGTGTGAGTTTCACGCCCGAGGAGGGCAGCAGATCGACAAAGGGATCGGGGCTGGGCGGCACGGCGGTGTGCACCGCGTCGAGCACCTGTTCGTATTGGTGCGGGCCGGTGACGGCGAGCACCTTGGGGTGGGCGCCCGTGATGTATTCGGGCTCGGCGCCCAAGCAGCCGGTGACGATGACGCGGCCGTTTTCCTGCAACGCCTCGCCGATGGCTTCGAGGCTTTCGGCCTTGGCGCTGTCGAGAAAGCCGCAGGTGTTGACGATGACCGCGTCGGCCCCGCCGTAATCGGGGGAGATGCCGTAGCCCTCGGCCCGCAGCCGGGTCAGGATGCGTTCGCTGTCGACCAACGCCTTGGGGCAGCCGAGGGAGACCATGCCGATGACCGGCTGGCCGGGGCGGCGGGCCTCGGACATGGTGGAGCGCGCGAGGTCGGGGCGCAGGTCTGGGGGGTTGGTGCTCATGTGGCGCGATATAGTGGCTCGGGCGGCCCCGTGAAAGCGAAAACGAGGTTGTTGCGCGGGGCGCCGGGGCCTAACCTTGCGGGAAAAGACGCGGAGGGTGAGCAGTATGCGTTGGATCGTGCGGGCCTTCGGGCTGTTGCTGCTGGCGGTGGTGCTGGTGGCGGGGGTTTTCCTGCTTTTGCCGGGCGACAAGATCGCCAAGGTCGCGGCGAGCCAGCTGTCGAGCTGGACCGGCCGCGAGGTGACGATGAGCGGGGAGACGACGCTGAGCTTCTACCCCATTCTTGGCGTCAGCACCGGGGCGGTGACGGTGGCCAATGCCGAATGGAGCGACGGCGAGCCGATGTTCCGGGCCGAAAGCCTGAAAATCGGGGTGGAGCCGCAGGTTCTGTGGGGCGGGGATATCCGGATCACCGGGCTGGAGGCGGTGGGGCCTGTTATCAACCTCGAGAAGGCCGCGGACGGGCGGGTGAACTGGGAGTTGAATGTCGAGGGCGTGGCGCCGTCGGGGCAGGCCGCCGAAGGCGCGGCGCCGGAGCAGCCGGAGTCGATGGCGCGGTCGGATCGGCTGGCGCTGACGCTGGACCGGGCGTTGGTGGAGGATGCGACGTTTCTTTACACCGATCACGGCACCGGCGAGCGGACCGAGATGCGCGGCATGGCGTTCGATTTCCGCTGGCCGGAATACGAGGGGCGGGCGACGTTCGACATGACGCTGCGCCCCGCCGGGGAGGCGGTGCGGATCGAGGGGTATCTCGACCGGGTGGGCGAGTTCATCGACGGTGCGGTGAGCGACGTGAAGGCGACGGTGCGCACGCAAGGGGGCGAGGCCACGTTCCTTGGCCGGGCGAGCCCCGCGCCGGAGGTGCAGGGCCGGGTGACGGCGGCGGTGGACGACACGGGTGCGTTCATGGCGGCGCTGGGGCTGCCCAAGGCGGATATTCCGGCCGGGCTGGGGCGGAGTGTCAATGGCGAGACGCTGGTGACCTATAGCGCCGATCAGCGGCTGTCGCTGCGCGAGGTGGCGCTGCAGCTTGACGGCAACCGGATCGGCGGGGCGGCGGATGTGGATCTGGGCGGCGAGCGGCCGGTGGTGTCGGCGCAGATCAATGCGGGCGCGCTGGACCTGACCGGGATGAAGGCGGAAGAGAGCGGCGGGCAGGTGAGCGCGGGGCGTGCCCCGGCCGCCGCCGACACGGGGTGGTCGACCGAGCCGATCGACGCCTCGGCGCTGGGCCTGGCGAATGCCGAGGTGGCGCTGACGGCGGAGAGCGTCGATATGGGCGATCTGAAGGTCGGGACCGTGCGGGCGATGATGACGCTGGATCGGTCGCGGCTGGTGTTCGACCTGCGGGAGGTTCGGGCGTATAACGCGTTGATTACCGGGAATTTCGTGGTGAACAACCGGTCGGGCCTGTCGGTGGGGGGCGACCTGAATGCGGCGGGGATCGATATGGAGAGCTTCCTGACCGATGCCGCCGGGGTCACGCGGTTTTCCGGCGAGGCGGATGCGAGCCTGAGCTTTCTTGGTGTGGGCAACACGGAGCAGGCGATCATGAATTCGCTGAGCGGTGAGGGCGCGGTTCAGACCGGGCGCGGGGTGATCAAGGGGTTCGACCTCGACAAGCTGATGCGCTCGGGCGTGGCGACGGGGGGCACGACGATCTTCGATACGATGGGCGCGACGTTCACCATGGAGAACGGGGTGGCGCGGAATGATGACCTGCTGTTGCAGTTGCCGCTGGCGAAGGCCGAGGGGGAGGGCATGATCGCGCTGGGGCAGCGGCGGATCGATTACCTGTTCACGCCGGTGCTGCTGGAGGGGGAGAGCACCAAGGGGCTGGCCATTCCGGTGCGGATCCGGGGGCCGTGGGATGACCCGGAGATCAAGCCGGACCTCGAGGCGGCGATCGACCGGAACTTCGCGGACGAGAAGAAGGAGCTCGAGGACAAGGCCGAGGAAGAGGTGCGGCGCGCGGTCGAGAAGGAGCTGGGCGTGAAGGTGGACGAGGGCGAATCCGTCGAGGATGCGCTGAAGCGGACGCTGGAGGAGGAGGCCAAGAAGGGGCTTCTGAAGCTCTTTGATTGATGCAGGATTGGTGTGCAAGGGGTTGGTATGGTGTTGAATTCCGTCGATGAGGCGTTTGTTGCGCGGCTGCGGGACGTGCTGCCCGGGGCGGCGTTTCGCGAGGTGACGCCGGCCTATCTGGAGGAGCCGCGGGGCCGCTGGGCCGGGCAGGCGGGTGTGCTGGTGGCGCCGGATTGTGTGGAGGACGTGGCGGCCTGTGTGACCGCGGCGGCGGAGGCGCGGGTGCCGGTGGTGCCCTATGGCGGGGGCACGGGGCTGGTCGGCGGGCAGATCGTGGCGGAGGGGCCGGCGCCGATGCTGCTGAGCCTCGAGCGGATGCGTAAGGTGCGGGGCGTCTGGCCCGAGGAGAACGTGATGGAGGTCGAGGCGGGGGCGATCCTGTCGGACATTCAAGCGGCGGCGGAGGCGGAGGGCCGGCTGTTTCCGTTGTCGATTGCCGCCAAGGGAAGCGCGCGGATCGGCGGGATGCTTGCCACCAATGCGGGCGGGGTGAACGTGCTGCGCTATGGCAATGCGCGGGCCCTGTGCCTCGGGCTGGAGGCGGTGCTGCCGGACGGGCAGGTCTGGCACGGGCTGCGGCGGCTTCGGAAGGACAACATGGGCTATGATCTGCGCGACCTGTTGATCGGGGCGGAAGGAACGCTGGGGGTGATCACGGCGGCGACGCTGGTGCTGCATCCGAAGCCTGCGGGCGAGGGGACGGCGCTGATGGCGGTGCCCGACCCGGCGGCGGCGCTGTCGCTGCTGGCCTTGGCGAAAGAGCACATGGCCGAAGGGGTGTCGGCGTTTGAGCTGATGCACCGGGCGGGGCTGGAGTTCCTGGCCGAGACGATGCCGGATCTGCGGCTGCCCTTCGGGGAGGCGCCGGAGTGGCTGGTGCTGATCGATATCGGGCTGGCGAAGGGGCTGGAGCCGGCGGGCGCGCTGGAGACGCTCTTTGCCGAGGCCTTCGAGGCGGGGCTGGTGAGCGACGGGATGGTCGCGCAGTCGGAGGCTCAGCGGGCGGAGTTCTGGGAGGTGCGGGAGACGATCCCCGAGGCCAACCGGCGGATCGGGTCGGTCAGTTCGCATGATATTTCCGTGCCGCTGGGGGCGCTGCCGGAGTTCATCGCGCGGGGCGATGAGGCGATTGCGGCGCTGGGACCATTCCGGGTCAATTGCTTCGGGCATGTGGGCGACGGGAACCTGCATTACAACGTGTTTCCGCCGAAGGGGGAGCGCAAGGAGGCCTTTGCCGGGCAGCGGGACGAGATCAAGCGGGTGGTGCATGACCTCGTGCATGAGCTTGGCGGGTCGGTGAGTGCCGAGCACGGGATCGGGCGGCTGAAGGTCGATGATCTCGAGCGCTATGGCGATCCGGCGAAGCTGTCGGCGATGCGGGCGATCAAGGCGGCGCTGGACCCTGTGGGCATCATGAACCCTGGGGCTGTGTTGCGGGGGTGAGTGAAGTTCGGGGGCGCTGCCCCCCGCGTTGAAATCCTGAAGGATTTCAACGCTCCCCCCGGGATATTTCCGGCCAGAAGAAGGGTGGGGGGCTGTCGGCCTTGGCGACGGTGCAGAGGATGGCATGGGCCGCGGCTTGCGCATGGGGGGTGCAGATGTTTTTGCATCGCGGCGTGAAACCGGCCTATCCTGCGGCAAGGCTTGGAAAATCTCGGGGGTGGCATGAGCAAGGTCAGGGAGCAGTACGAGGCGTTTCCCTATCCCGAGAGGGCGCCGGAGGAGGAGCGTAAGCGGCTGATCACCGGCTCGCCCTCGCTGCCGCAGGAGATCGACCATTTCGTCTTTGGCGGGCAGAGGGATTGGTCGGAGCCCTTGCGGGTGCTGGTGGCGGGGGGCGGCACGGGGGACGGGCTGATCCAGTTGACCGCTTTGTTGACGCAGTACGGGAAGCCCTATGAGGCGGTTTACGTGGACCTGTCGGAGGCGTCGCGCCGGGTGGCGGAGGCAAGGGCCGAGGTTCGGGGGCTGGAGAATATCCGGTTCGTGACCGGGAGCCTGCTGGATGCGGGGGAATACGGGCCATTCGATTACATCGATTGCTGCGGGGTGTTGCATCACCTGCCGGAGCCGGAGGCCGGGTTCGAGGCGTTGCGGGCGGCGCTGGCGCCGGGGGGCGGCATGGGGTTCATGGTCTATGCGCCTTATGGGCGGTCGGGGGTGTACCCGTTGCAGGCGGCGTTCGGGACGCTTTATGGCGACCTGCCGCCGGGGGAGCGGATTGCCAAGGCGCGGGAGGTGTATGAGCGGCTGCCGGAGGGGCATCCGTTCAGGGCGAACCGGAACGTGAATGATCACAAGAGCGGGGATGCGGGGTTTTACGATCTGCTGCTGCATACGCAGGACCGGGCCTATGACGTGCCCGATTTGCTGGATGTGCTGGAGCGGACAGGCTGGGCGTTGAGCGGGTTTACCGTGCCGGCTTTGTATGATCCGAGCCGGTTGGCGGAGGTGCCGGAGGGGTTGGGGGCGGCGGAAAGGATGGCGCTGGCCGAGCAGTTGCTGGGCACGATCCGGACGCATACGGGCTATGCCGTGCCGAAGGCGCAGGCGCGGGGTCCGGCGAGCGGCAGGAACCGGGGGCTGGTGCCGCAGATCAAGGGGGTTCAGGCGGCGCAGCTGGCCCGCGCGGTGGCGCAGGGGCAGAGGGTGACGCTGGGCTCGGACGGGTTGAGCGAGGCGCTGGTGTTGCCGAAGGAGGCCGCGCCGCTGATCGGGGCGGTGGACGGGCGGCGGAGCCTGTCGGAGATCGCAACCGCCTGCCGGGCCGATCCGATCGGGTTCGGGGCTCTTTGGGGGACGGTGGAGGCGAAGCTCGCCCCTTGGGGGATGCTGCTTTATTCGTCGGTGCTGCGGTGAAACGGGCGCGGTCACGGGCTCGTGCGTGGCCGTTGATTGATGGGCCGGGGGCGGGCCCTTAGGCTGACCGGCACGACAGAAGGAGAGCCGATGACAGGGACCAGGGCGCGCACGGGCTGGATCGACGCGATCGTCTTCGACTTGGGCCGGCAGTTGCGGTGGTCGTTCCTGCCGCCGCTGATGGTGTATTTCGCCTATGGGTTCACCGGGCTTACGGCGATTGTCGGCACGTTCTTCGTCAAGGATTACCTCGACCTTTCCGCCGCGTATCTGGCCGGGCTGGCCTTCTGGGCGGGGCTGCCATGGGCGCTGAAGATGCCGCTGGGGCATCTGGTGGATATCATCTGGAAGTGGAAATGGCTGCTGGTCTGGATCGGGGCCGGGCTGCTCGCGGCGAGTGTGTTCATCATGTATCTCGTGCTGACCGAGCGGGAGATGATGGCGGCGGTGATGCCGATCAGTTCGTGGTACGTGACCAGTTTCCTGCTGGCGCCCTGTGGGGTGGTTTTGCAGGACGCGGTGGCCGATGCCATGTCGGTGGAGGCGGTGCCCAAGGTCGACGAGGCGGGCAACGCCATTCCGGAAGAGGACGAGAAGGCGATGCATGTGACCATGCAGACGCTGGGCCGCTTCGCGTTGATCTCCGGCACCGTCGTGGTGGCGGCGCTGAATATCTACATGTTTCGGGGCATCGAGGCACTGAGCCCGGCTGCGAAGGCGGAAATCTATGCCAATATCTACCTTGCGGCGCTGGCGATCCCGCTGATCTCGGTCTCGGGCGTGGTGCTGGCCGGGGTGCAGAAGGCGGTGAAGAAAAGGCGGCTGGAGCGGCAGGGGCTGGCAAGCGACAAGGTCGAGGCGGCCTTTGCCCGGCCGGACGAGGAGACCGAGCCCAACCTGTGGTATTTCATCGGCGGCGGGGCGTTCGTGGCGCTGACGCTGGTGATCGGGCTGGGGCAGGTGCCCTATGGGCAGGAGATCGTCTTTGCCGGGTCGCTGACCATCGTGATCCTGCTGATGCGGCAATTGGTGGCGGTGCTGCCGGCGGCGCAGACGCGTACGCTGATCGGTACGGCGGTGATCATCTTCGCCTTCCGCGCCGTGCCGCGGCCGGGCGACGGGGTGACATGGTTCAACATCGACGTGCTGGGGTTCGATCAGCAGTTCCTGTCGGTGCTGTCGCTGATCACCTCGGTGCTGACGCTGGCCGGGATGGTGGTGCTGCGGCCGCTGATGGCGCATCGGTCGATCGTCTATATCGTGGTGCTGCTGACACTGGCGGCGGGGGTTCTGACCCTGCCGAATATCGGGCTTTATTACGGGATACAGGAGATCACCGCGCCGCTGACGGCGGGGGTGGTGGATGCAAGGTTCATCGCGATTCTCGATACGGCGGTGGAATCGCCACTGGGGCAGATCGCGATGATCCCGATGCTGGCATGGATCGCGAAGAACGCGCCGGGGGAGTTGAAGGCCACGTTCTTTGCGGTGATGGCATCGTTTACCAACCTTGCGCTGTCGGCGAGCACGCTGGGGACCAAGTACCTCAACCAGGTCTACACGGTCCGGCGGGAGGTGACCGACCCGGAGAGCGGGGCGGTGACCATGCAACAGGATTATTCGGAACTGGGCTGGCTGTTGATCACGGTGGCGGTGGTGACGGTGGTGGTGCCGCTCGTGGTGGTGGCGGTGATCCAGCGGAGCCGGCTCCGAAGCGTGGATTAGCGCTTGCGGAGGGGGCCGTGGTGTCAATACTGCCGAGGGCATGATGGGAATGATGAGACGGTTCGTGGCAGGGGCGCTGGTGGCGCTGGCGGCGGCGCCGGCGGCGGCGGACGAGATCACCGTCTTCGCGGCGGCGAGCCTGAAGACCGCGCTGGACGAGGTGGCAGACGGGTTCGAGGCGGCGGCGGGGCACGAGGTGACGGTGTCCTATGCCGGGTCTTCGGCGCTGGCGCGGCAGATCGAATTGGGGGCGCCGGCGGATGTGTTCCTCTCGGCCAATCCCGGCTGGATGGACCGGCTGGAGGAGGCCGGGAAGGTCGAGGCCGGGACGCGGATCGAGCTGTTGGGCAACCGGATGGTGCTGATTGCGCACGGGCGGAGGGAGGCTGCGGAGGTCGTGGCGGGGATGGATCTGGCCGCGATGCTGGGCGAGGGGCGGCTGGCGATGGCGCTGGTGGATGCGGTGCCGGCGGGGATTTACGGCAAGGCGGCGCTGGAGAGCCTCGGGCAGTGGCAGGCCGTCGAGGGCCGGGTGGTGCAGGCGGATAACGTGCGCGCGGCGCTGAAACTGGTGGCGATCGGCGAGGCGCCGATGGGCGTGGTCTATGCCACCGATGCGGCGGCGGAGGAGGGCGTGAGCGTGATAGGGGAGTTCCCCGAGGACAGCCACGCGTCCATCGTCTATCCGGCCGCGGCGATGGCGGGCCGGGTGGGGCCGATGGTGGCGGAATTCCTCGGCTATCTGCAAAGCGGGGCGGCGCGCGAGGTTTTCGAGCGGCACGGCTTTACCGTGCTGGCGGATTAGGCGGGATGGGCTGGCTTGGCCCCGAGGAATGGCAGGCGGTGGCGCTGTCGCTGAAAGTGTCGTTCTGGGCGACGCTGGTGGGGCTGCCGATCGGGATATTCACGGCATATGCGCTGGCGCGGTGGCGGTTTCCGGGCAAGCAGGTGGTCAACGGGCTGGTGCATCTGCCGCTGATATTGCCGCCGGTGGTGACGGGGTATCTGTTGCTTTTGACCTTTGGCACGACAGGGCCGGTGGGGGGATTTCTGGAGAGTTTCGGGATTGTCCTTGCCTTCCGCTGGACCGGGGCGGCGCTGGCGGCGGGGGTGATGGCGTTTCCGCTGATGGTCAGGGCGATCCGGCTGTCGATCGAGGCGGTGGACCCGAAGCTCGAGGAGGCGGCGGCGACGCTGGGGGCGTCAAGGGCGTGGGTGTTCGTGACGGTCACGCTGCCGCTGATCCTGCCGGGGGTTTTGGCGGGGGCGATACTGGCCTTTGCCAAGGCGATGGGGGAGTTCGGGGCGACCATCACCTTTGTGTCCAACATTCCGGGGCAGACGCAGACGCTGCCTTCGGCGGTCTATGCGTTTCTGCAGGTGCCGGGCGGTGAGGGGCCGGCGATGCGGCTGGTGATCGTGTCGGTGGTGATCGCGATGGGGGCTTTGCTCTTGTCTGAGGTCGTGGCGCGGCGCGCGGCGGCGCGGGTGGCGGGCGGATGACGCTTTCGGTGGATATCGGGCACCAGCTTGGCTCGTTCCGGCTGGACGTGGCGTTCGAGGCGCCGCCGGGGGTGACGGTGCTGTTCGGGCGGTCGGGGTCGGGGAAGACCTCGGTGGTCAATGCGGTGGCGGGGTTGCTCAGGCCGGACCGGGGGCGTGTGGCGGTGGATGGCGAGGTGCTGTTCGACACAGGGAGTGGCCGGTGGCTGCCGCCGCATCGGCGCAGGCTGGGCTATATCTTTCAGGAGGGGCGGCTGTTTCCGCATATGACGGTGAAACAGAACCTGTCCTATGGCCGGTGGTTCGCGGGCGATGGGGCGACCGAGAGCATGGATCACGTGGTCGAGATGCTGGGGATCGGGCATTTGCTGGCACGGCGGCCGGGCGGCCTGTCGGGGGGCGAGAAGCAGCGGGTGGCAATTGGCCGGGCGCTGTTGGCCGGGCCGCGGCTGTTGCTGGCGGATGAGCCATTGGCGGCGCTGGACGAGGGGCGGAAGGGGGAGATCCTGCCCTATTTCGAGCGGTTGCGCGACGAGGTGTCGGTGCCGATCCTTTACGTGAGCCATTCGGCGGCGGAGGTGGCGCGATTGGCGACCACGGTGGTGGTTTTGCAGGACGGGCAGGTTGTCAGGCAGGGGCCGGCGGGCGAGGTGCTGAGCGATCCGGAGGTCATGCCGACGGGTGTGCGGGGCGCCGGGGCGCTGCTGGTGGCGAGGGTGGCGCGGCATCACGAGGACGGGTTGACGGAATTGGAGGCGGGGGGCGTGTCGCTGTTCCTGCCGCGGGTGGCGCAGGAGGCGGGGCGCGAGGTGCGGGTGCGCGTGGCCGCGCATGACGTGATTTTGGCGCGGGAGAAGCCCGAGGGGCTCTCGGCGCTGAACCTGCTGCCGGGGGTGGTGTCGGCGATCCGGGCCGGGGAGGGGCCGGGGATGCTGGTCTCGCTGGACACGCCTGCCGGCACGGTGCTGGCACGGGTGACGCGGCGCTCGGCGCAGGCGCTGGGGATAGAGCCCGGTGCGGCCTGTCACGCCGTCATCAAGACGGTGGCGATTGCGCCGGAGGATGTGGGCGGGCTTTGACCACGAGGGCCCGCGCCGCACAGATTTCTTGACGCGTGCCCCGGCGATGGCCGACAGTGACAGGACCGACCGCCGAAACAGGTGCCGGCCGAGAGGTCAGGCCGTGACCGGCGGGAAGGGCAGATTGCAGGCAAGACAGGGTCGCGGTGGCGATGGCCGCCCCTCCTTTGTTCGGGCAGCGGAAAAGCTGGCTTGAAACAGGGAGGAACATCATGCGGGTCTTTACGGTTTTCGGACCATCGCAATCGGGTAAATCGACTTTGGTGGAAGGGCTGATCGGGCTGGAGGAGCAGCGCGCGCAGACACTCGACATTCCCGGTGTGGCGAAGGTGAGCCAGTTCGGTTTCATGGGCGATGACTGGACGGCGGTGGATATCGCGGGGGGCGCGGAAAACCTGTCAGTGGCGGGGCCTGCGCTGGCGGGGAGCGATGCGGCGGTGTTGTGCGTCGGGGCTGATCCCGAGGCCGCGGTGCTGGCGGCCCCCTATTTCCGGGTGATCGAAGAAGCAGGGGTTCCCTGCTTTCTTTTTGTGAACCGCGTGGATGCGGCGGCGGGCCGGATGAGCGAGGTGATCGCGGCGCTGCAGGTCTATTGCCGGCACGGGATCGCGTTGCGGCAGGTGCCCATTCGGGAGGATGGAAAGATCGTGGGGGCGGTCGACCTGATTTCCGAGCGGGCGTGGCAGTATCAGGAGGGCAAGCCCTCGGCCTTGGTGGAGATACCCGAGAGCGTGGCCAGCCGCGAGCAGGAGGCACGGGAGCACCTGCTGGAGGCGCTGGCGGATTTCGATGACGGGCTGATGGAGCAGCTTATCGAGGACAAGCAGCCATTGACCGAGGATGTCTACGAGACGGCGACAGCCGTGTTGCAGCATCATGATCTGGTGCCCGCGCTGATGGGCTCCGCCGAGCATCGCAACGGGATGCTGCGGCTGATGAAGTCGCTCAGGCACGAGGCGCCGGGGGTCGAGGTGGCCCGCGCGCGGCTTTCGGAGGGGGCCGAGCCGGTGGCGGTGGGGCTGCTGGCCGATCATGTGAAGCACCTTGGCAAGACGGTGATGATACGGTCGCTGGGCGATGGTGTGGGCAATGGCAAGGCCTTGGGCGGCAAGGCGGTGGGGAGTATCACCGGGCTTGATGCCAAGTCGCCCTTGCCGGAGCTTTCGCCGGGCGAGGTGGGGCTGACGATGAAGTCGGATCATCTGAAGGCGGGGGAGGTGTACGAGGCCGGGGCGGCGCATCCGCTGCCGGACTGGGCCGTGGCACATGAGCCGGGCTATCGGCGGTTGATCGAGCCTGCGCATGAGCGGGACGAGGCGCGGCTGTCATCGGCGCTGGAGCGGCTGGCGGAGATCGATACCGGGATACGGGTCGAGCAGGATGCGCAATCGGGGCACGCGGTGTTGTCTGCGCAGGGGCCGCAGCATTTCCGGCGGCTGAGTGCGAAGCTGGCCGAGGGGTTCGGGATCGAGGTGACGGAGCATCAGGTGCCGCCCGCCTATCGCGAGACGCTCCGCAAGGCGGTGTCGTGCCATCACCGGCATCGCAAGCAGTCAGGCGGGGCGGGGCAGTTCGCCGACGTGGTGATCGATGTGAAGCCTTTGGCCCGTGGGGCTGGTGAGACCTTTGACGATGTGGTCAAGGGCGGAGCGGTGCCGCGGAACTATATCCCGGCGGTGGAGGCCGGGGTGCGCGATGCGCTGGGCGAGGGGCCGAACGGGTACCCGGTGGTCGATGTGAGCGTGACGCTGAAGGACGGCAAGCACCATTCGGTGGACAGTTCCGACTTTGCCTTTCGCACGGCGGGCAAGAACGCGATGAAGGAGGCGATGGCGGAGAGCGGGGCGACGGTGCTGGAGCCGATCGCGCAGGTGCTGATCCACGTGCCGTCGGTCTATGCCGGGGGCTTGGTGCCGACGATTTCCGGCATGAAGGGGCAGGTGATGGGGTTCGAGGGCCATCCGACCGCCGCCGGGTGGGACGTGTTCCGGGCGATGCTACCGATGACGGCTTTGGACGAGTTGACGCATACGCTGGCCAGTGCGGCACGGGGGACGGGATGGTTCACCGCCGAGTTCGACCATTACACCGAGGTGCGGACGGAGGAGTTGGCGAAGGCTTGACATGGTATTGCCCGCCCGGGCTTGACCCGGGGCCTTGTGCGGCGCGACGCCCCGGCTCGGGGGCCGGGGCGGGTTATGGTTTGAGGGCGGCGAGGGCCTCTTTCAGGTCGAGCGCGCCGTCGTAGAGGGCGCGGCCGGAGATGGCGCCGTTGAGCGGCGCGCCGCAGTCGCGCAAGGCGAGGAGGTCGTCGAGGCTGGAGACGCCGCCGGAGGCGATGACGGGGATGGAGACCGCGTTGGCAAGGGCTGCCGTGGCCTCGATATTCGGCCCTTGCATGGCGCCGTCGCGGTTGATGTCGGTGTAGATGATGGCCGCGACGCCGGCGTCCTCGAAGGAGCGGGCGAGGTCGGTGACCTGCACGTCGGTTTCCTCGGCCCAGCCTCGGGTGGCGACGAGGCCGCCTCTGGCATCTATGCCTACGGCGACCTGTCCGGGGAAGGCGCCCGCCGCCTCGCGCACCAGCGCGGGGTTCTCGACCGCCACGGTGCCGAGGATGACGCGGTGCAGGCCCTTTTTCAGCCAGCGTTCGATGGTGGCCATGTCGCGGATGCCGCCGCCGAGCTGTGTGGGCACGTTCACCCGGTCGAGAATGGCCTCGACCGCCGCGGCGTTCACCGGCTCGCCCGCGAAGGCGCCGTTCAGGTCGACGAGGTGCAGCCATTCGCAGCCCGCCTCGACGAATTGCGCGGCCTGACTGGCCGGGTCGTCGTTGAAGACGGTAGCCTTGTCCATTTCGCCCTTGAGCAGGCGCACGGCCTGCCCGTCCTTGAGGTCGATCGCGGGGTAGAGGATCATCTTTTGGTCTCTTTCCTGAGTGTCGCCGGGGCTTTGGCATGACGCCGCGAAAAATGCAACGCGACCCGACGTCAGACTTGATCGGTCGCGGGAAGGGCCCTCAAGCTGCGGCCATGTTTTCAAAGGGAGGAGAACCTATGAGAAAACTCGCAATGACGATCGGCGCGCTGGCGCTGAGCGCGGGGGCGGCCTTTGCCGACCCGGTGGAAGGCATGTGGAAGACCGAGCCGGGCGATACGGGCGGCTATCTTCACGTCAACGTCTATGGCTGCGGCGAGGCGATCTGTGGCGCGATCCGCAAGGCGTTCAATGCGCAGGGCCAGTCGAATGACAGCTACGAGCATCTCAACAAGCGGATGCTGTGGGACATGCAGGCGGAAGGCGGCGGCCAGTATGGCAGCGGCAAGATCTGGGCGCCGGACCGGGGCAAGACCTACAATTCGAAGATGTCGCTGAACGGGAACACGCTGACCGTCGAGGGCTGTGTGGCGGTGTTCTGCCGCGGCCAGACATGGACCCGCGTGCAGTGATCTGACGGGTGGTGGCGGCGCCGCCACCGTAGTTCGCGGTGCCGCCTACAGGTCGAGGTCGAGCAGCGTGGCGCCGCGGCACTTGCCATGTGCATCGAGAGCGAGCGATCTGGTCACGCCGCCCGCCAGCGCCTGTTGGATCACGAAGTTCAGCGCGTGGAGCTGCGGCAGAGCGTAGCGCGTGACGCTGCCCGGCGCGGCGCCAAGGTGTTCGGCCACGCGCTCCTCGGTCAGCGCGGCGTCTAGGCGGGACCAGTCCTCCGGCAGGTAGGCGATCACCGCGATATTCGTGGTGTCGCCCTTGTCGCCGGTGCGGGCATGGGCAATGTCGCGCAGCTTCATGTCAGGCCTCGATCAACTGGAAGGAGTGCGACACCGCCCCGGACGGCATCAGGCCCGAGGCGATCCCGATCACCTCGCGTATCCGGCCTGTCACGCCGCCGCCGCCGGAGGGGCCGCAGAGATAGAGACCCTCCACCTCCTCGGCGACGCGCGCGGCCGTGTCGCGCGAGCGGCAGCGGGCGGCGTAGCGCATGCGGATCTCGGGCGGTTCGGGGATGTCGCGCCCGGTCGGTCCCGCCACGGAATCGTGCCCTATCAGCTCGCCGCGATGCTCGTCGATCTCGCCGTTGCAGGCCGCAAGCCGCGCGCCGACGATCTCGATCGCCAGCCGGCCGCGCGCGACGCAGCCGGGCCCGGCATAGGAGATCTGCCCCTCGCCGATCCAGCCGTCGCGATAGCCCGCCGCGACCTTGAGCCTGCCCGTGGCCGGATGGCCCGCGCCGCCGGTGACGGCGATACGGTCGGGGCCGATTTCCTCGAAGCTCACGCCGGTGAAATCGGCGACGACGTCCGGTTGCAGATAGGCGGCCGGATCGTGGATCTCGTAGAGAAGCTGCTCGGTGCAGGTGGCGCGGGTCACCATGCCGCCGGTTCCCGCGAGCTTGGTGATCACCGCGTTGCCGTCGGGGTCGACCTCGGCCAGCGGGAAGCCGATCCGCGCGAGGTCGGGGACGTCCTTGACGCCGGGGTCGGCGAAATAGCCGCCCGTCACCTGCGCGGCGCATTCGAGCAGATGCCCGACAAGGGTACCGCGGCCCAGCCGGGCCCAGTCGTCCATCGCCCAGCCATAGCTGTGCACCAGCGGCGCGAGGAACAGCGCGGGGTCCGAGGCGCGCCCGCAGATCACCACCTCGGCGCCTGCATCGAGGGCCGCGACGATACCGGTGGCGCCGGTATAGGCATTGGCCGATACCAGCCGTTCGCCGAGGGCTCCGGCGGTGCAGCCGGTCTCGGCCAGCGGCAGATCCGCGATGCGGTCGAACACGTCGTCGCCGGTGACGGCGGCCACCTTCAGCCCGGTCAGGCCGAGATCGCGTGCGACACGGCGGACCGCCTCGGCCCCGGCAAGGGGGTTGGCCGCGCCCATGTTGGTGACGATGCGTGTGCCGGCCCGTACGCAGGCGGGCAACACGGCGCGCATCCGCCGTTCCAGCATGGTGTCGTATCCCGCACGCGGGTCTGCGAGCTTGGCCTGCTGGGCGAGGGCGATGGTTCGTTCGGCGAGGCACTCGAAGACGAGGAAATCGAGCGCGCCCCGCTCGGCGAGGTCGACGGCCGGCTCGATCCGGTCGCCCGAGAACCCCGCGCCGGCCCCGATCCGCACGGTCATGCCAGCGCCTCCCCCCGGGCCCGCCCGATGGCGCGGCCGGCGATCAGAAGGGCGAGTGCCGCGAAGGGCGTGACCGGGTGCGGCCAGATCGCCAGCGCGATGACGAGCGCGAAGAGCGCCGGGTCCGCCACCCGGTGACCGGTGAACCGCGCGCCGGACAGGAGGGCCGGGATCGCGACGACGAGGGCGAGACCGGCGAATACCGCCTCGACGATGTCGAGCGCGCCGCCCTGCATCGTCATTCCGGGATAAAGCAGCAGCAGGAAGGGCACGACATAGGTGACGGCGGCGAGACGCACCGCCTCACCGGCGGCGGGCAGCCAGTTCGTGTCGGCGATGCCCGATCCGACGAAGACCGCCACGCAGACGGGCGGTGTGATCACCGACAGCGTCGCGAAGTAGAACACGAAGAGATGGGCGGAAAGCGGCGCGACCCCGACGGCGGTGAGCGCCGGTGCCAGCACGGCGGCGACCAGCACATAGGCCGCGGTTGTCGGCAGCCCCATCCCCATGATCAGGCAGACGAGGCCGACGATCAGCGCGACGAGAACGGTCGAATCCCCGGCCCAGTTCACGATCATCGAGGACAGCGTCACGCCGATTCCGGTCATGTTGATCATCGAGACCAGCACCTGCGCGCCGGCCAGAAGCACGCCGATGATGACCATGCCGCGGCCCGCATCCTCGAGCCCCGACAGCAGGCGGCCCGCCATGTCGCGCAGGCTCAGCCGCCCGGTCTGTGTGGCGAAGAAGGCGATCAGCAGCCCCACCACCCCGTAGAAGGCCGAGGTGGCGATCGAGCGGCCGAGATAGATGCCGACGCCCAGCCCCCCGAGCGCCAGCAGGATCGGCAGCACCCGGCGCGGCGCGCCGACGGTGCGCCAGCTTGGCATCTCGTCCTCGGGCAGAAGCGCGAGGCCCCGCCGCAGGGCGACGAAATGCACCGTCATGAAGACCGAGACGTAGAACAGGATCGCCGGCAGCACCGCGCCGACGATGATGGTCCAGTAGGACATGCCGAGGATCTCGGCCATGACGAAGGCCGCCGCGCCCATGATCGGAGGTGCTATCTGGCCGCCGGTGGAGGCCACCGCCTCGACCGCCGCCGAAAAGGGGCGCGGATAGCCGAGCCGGATCATCATGGGAATGGTGAAATTGCCGGTGGTGGCGACATTGGCGACGGCCGAGCCCGAGATCATGCCGAAAAGACCGCTGGCGATTGTCGCGATCTTGGCCGCGCCGCCCGGTTGCCGGCCGCCGACGCGCATCGCGAAATCCATGAAGGCCTGACCGCCGCCGGTATGAAGAAGGAGCGCGCCGAACAGGACGAAGGCCGCGATCACGGTGGAGGCGACGCCCGTCAGCATGCCCCAGATGCCGAGATCGCCGAGGAAGATCGTCTCGGTGACGAAGGCGCGGTCGAAGCCGCGATGGCCGAGCGATCCGGGGAGCATGTCGCCCAGCATCGCATAGGCGATGCCGGCCAGCACCAGCGCCGGAAAGATCAGCCCGACCGTGCGGCGGCCGAGTTCCAGAACCGCGCCGACGAGCCCCACGGTCAGCGCCATGTCGAGCGTCGTGGCCCATGGCAGCGAGCCCATGATGGTCTGGTAGTTCCAGACGACGTAGCCGCAGGCCACCACCGTCACTGCCGCCAGCGCGAGATCGACGGCAAGGCCCACGGGGCGCCACGCGGTTCCGCGCCCCAGCGGATAGAGCGCGAAACCGAGGCAGGAGACGAGCGCGAGGAAGAGGGCCCGCTGGACCAGCCCCTCGAAGGGGCCGGTCGCAGCGGTGTAGAACACGAATGCGCCGACGAGGACGGCCAGCGCCTTCTGGATGCGCTCGAGGCTCACCGGATCATTCCTCGGGCTGGAGTTTTTCGGGAATGTCGTGGCCGTTCTCCTCGAACCAGCGAGCCGCGCCGGGGTGAAGCGGGATCGTGCCGTAATCGAGCGTCATCTGGGCGAGATCGGCGTCCTTGATGCTTGCCATCGCGTTGGCCTGCGCGCTGTCGTCGGCCATGATCGCCGAGACGATCTTGTAGGCCGCCTCCTCGTCCAGCGAGGCGGGCGCGGCCACGCCGACGCCGAAGGCCCAGGTCCTGTAGGCCGGGATGCCCTCGGCGGCGCCCTCGGGGATGTCGACGACCGAGACGTCGGGCATCTTGTCACGCAAGGTCTGGACCTGCTCGTCGCTGAGCCCCAGCACCTTGATTTCGGTGGAGGTCGCGATGTCCATCGTCGAGCCGTCGAGCTTCTGGCCCGAGCCGGACTTGACGTACCCCGCGACGCGGTTGTCCTTGATCGCGCTGACGATGTCGGTGGTGGAGCCGCGCGAGAAATCGGCGGTCAGCCCGAGCGTGTCGAACACCGCCTCCGTCGTCGCCTCGGTCGAGGAGCCGCGGATGCCCGGATTGAACTTCACGCCCTCAAGCCCTTCGAGGCTGTCGACGCCCGCATCGGCGCGGACCACCGCGTTCTGCGGCGCGTTGGTGTAGACCCAGAGCAGCCGCAGGTCCTGCTGGTTGCCCTCGAAGGCGTTGGTTCCGGCGTAGGCGTGCTGCACGGTATTGGTGGTGACGAGGCCCAGATCGACCTGATCGCGCGCCATCCGCTTGATGTTGTCGAGCGTCGCGCCGGTCTCGACCACCGAGGCGGAGAGCCCCTCGGCGTTCTCGTTGATGAGCTGGCCCACCGCAACGAAATAGCCGTAATGGCTGGACGAAGCCGAGGTCGAGCCGATCAGCAGGTCCTGGTCCTGGGCGAGCGTCGGCCCGGCCAGCAATGTCGCGCCGGCAAGGGCGCCGAAAATGGTCTTCATGTGATCCTCCCATAGATCGTTCCGCCCCTCAGGGCGCTGGGGGGAGGATGGACCAGCGGTTCTGTTGCGTGAAGTGCATTTTTGTTGATAATACCTGCATGGATCACAACAATCTAACCCTCGCCGACATACGGGCGGTCGCCACATTGCTCGAGACCCGGTCGTTCCGCAGCGCCGCCGGAATGCTCGGCCTGTCGCCCTCGGCCCTGTCGCGGCAGGTCTCCGGGCTGGAGGAGCGGCTCGGCGTCCGGTTGTTCGACCGCGACACGCGCAATGTCTACCCGACGGCCTCGGGCGAGGCGTTCGGGCGTGTGGCGCATCGGATGCTGCACGCGGTCGAGGACGGCATGGCAGAGTTCGATGCGCATGTTTCGGCGCGGCAGGGCCGGCTTGTGATTGCCGGGCTGCCTTCCGTGACGGCGGGCCTGTTGCCGCAGTTGATCCGCGACTTTTCGGCGGCCCATCCCGGGATCGACCTGCGGATCCTCGACGCGCTGTCGGGCAGCGTTCTCGATGCGGTCGAATCGGGTGCCGCCGATCTGGGCTTTGCCGCCGGCACGGTCTCGACACGTAGCCGGCTCGACTTTCTGCCGCTGATGGATGACGCGTTCGTGGCGATCGGCCACCCCGAGGGACCCTTGGCCGAAGACCGTGCCTACGGCTGGGCGGAGATCGTGGACATGCCCTTCATTGCCATGGCCGCGGGCACCAGCGTGCGCGAACTTCTCGACGGCGCGTGTCTGCGGATCGGGACCGCGCTATCGCCGCGGTTCGAGGTCTCGCATCTCGCGACGGCCGGGGCGCTGGTTTCGGCCGGTCTCGGCGTCACGGCGCTGCCGACGCTCACGCTGCCGGTGCTCGACATGGGGCGTCTGGTCCGGCGCGGGATCGCCGATTTCGGGGCGAAGCGGCGGATCGGCCTTGTCCGGCGGACGGGCAAGACGCTCTCTCCGAGCGCCTTGGCGTTCTTCGAGCTGGTGCAGCAGCGCAGAGGCCTGTGACCCGCCTCGTCCGGGGCAGGGAGGGGGCGTCGATGCGGCGGTCGGTTCGGTTGCAGTCTGATGGGTCGCGTGTCGCGCATGCGGGTGAAGCGGCCGCTCCTGCGCCCGCTTCTACGGCGCCACGATCATCTCCGCAGCCTTCTCGGCGATCATCGTCACGGGCGCCTGGGTGTTGCCGGAGACGATGGTCGGCATGATGGAGGCATCGGCCACCCGCAGGCCCGATATCCCGTGAACGCGCAGGCGGTCATCGACCACCGCCATCGGTCCTTCGCCCATCCGCGCGGTGCCGACGGGGTGGAAGATCGTGGTGCCCACCTGTCCGGCGGCTTGCACCAATTCCTCATCGCTTTCGCATGATGGCCCCGGCAGGACCTCTTCGGGGCTGTAGCGGGCCATGCCGGCGGTTTGCATCAGGCGGCGCGCCGTGCGCAGGCTTTCGACGGCGACGATCCGGTCGGCATCGGTCGAGAGATACCGGGGCCGGATTTCGGGCGCGCCCGAGATATCGCCCGGCCGCAGATGCACGCTGCCCCGGCTTTCGGGCCGCAGGTTGCAGACCGATACCGTCATCCCCGGATAGCGGTGCAGCGGCGCGCCGAACCGGTCGAGCGACAGGGGCTGGACGTGAAATTCGATATTGGCACTTTCGTGGCGGTCGGAGGAGCGGCAGAATATCCCAAGCTGGCTGGGCGCCATCGACATCGGGCCGGAGCGTTTCAACAGGTATTCGAGGCCGATCGAGGCTTTGCCCAGTATCGTGGCGGCGCGGTCGTTGAGCGTTCTGCCGCCGGTGATCTTCCATACGGTCCTGAGTTGCAGGTGATCCTGCAGGTTCTCGCCCACCCCCGGCAGCGCATGGCGCACGGTGATCCCGCGCTCGGCCAGAAGGGCCGGGTCGCCGATCCCCGACAGTTCCAGAATCTGGGGCGTGCCTATGGCGCCCGCCGACAGCACGACCTCGCGCCCGGCACGGGCGCGGCGCCGCTCGGCGCCCACGGTATACTCGATGCCGGTGGCGCGGGTGCCGTCCAGCGTGATCCGCTCCACATGGGCGCCTGTCTGCACCTGCAGGTTGGGGCGCCGCCGCGCGGGGTCGAGGAAGGCCTTGCGCGCGTTCCAGCGGATGCCGCGGCGTTGCGTCACCGGGAAATAGCCCGAGCCTTCGTTGTCGCCGTCGTTGAAATCCTCGGTGGGGGCGATGCCGATCTCGCTCGCCGCTTTCGCCACATCGTCGAGGATCGGCCAGTTCAGGCGCTGCTGCTCGACCCTCAACTCTCCGCCGGTGCCGTGAAACGCATCCTCGGGCCCGAAATGATGTTCGGATTTGCGGAAATAGGGCAGGACATCCTCCCACCCCCAGCCGGTATTGCCCATCTGCCGCCACTGGTCATAATCCCGCGCCTGACCGCGCATATAGATCATGCCGTTGATCGAGGAACACCCGCCCAGAAGCTTGCCGCGCGGATAATCCAGCGCCCGGCCGCCAAGCCCCTCCTCCGCCTCGGTGCGAAAGCACCAGTCCATCGACGGATTGCCCATGGCATGGAGGTAGCCCATCGGCACATGGACCCAGAAGCGGTTGTCGCTGCCGCCTGCTTCAAGAAGCAGAACACGGGCCTTGGGATCGGCGCTCAGCCGGTTCGCCAGCACGCAGCCGGCAGACCCTGCGCCCACGATGATGTAGTCAAACTCCCCGGCATCGGTGCGGTCCGTCATGTCTTGCGAACGCATCGCTGCTCCTGCACACCCAAGCCGTCGATTTCGAGGCGCATCGTCTCTCCGTCCTTCAGCCAGACCTGCGGGCGCATCCCCAGCCCCACGCCCGGCGGCGTTCCGGTGGTCACCACGTCGCCGGGTTCGAGCGTCATGAATTCGCTGAGATAGCTGACAAGGTGCGGGATACCGAAGATCAGCGTCCGGGTCGAGCCGTCCTGCCTGCGCTCGCCATCGACATCCAGCCGCATTCCGAGGTCATGGGGGTCGGCGATCTCGTCCGCTGTGACCAGCCATGGCCCCATCGGCGCGAAGGTGTCGTGGCTTTTGCCCTTGGTCCACTGGCCCTGACGCTCGGCCTGCCAGCACCGTTCGGAGACGTCGTTGACGATGGTATAGCCCGCCACATGCGACATGGCGTCGGCTTCCGACACGTTCTTGGCCCGGGTGCCGATCACGAAGGCCAGCTCGATTTCCCAATCGACCTTTTCGGCGCCCTTGGGCAGTTCGACATCGTCGTAAGGCCCCGAGATCGCGGTGGTGGCCTTGAGAAAGACGATCGGCTCGCTGGGCACGTCCAGACCCGATTCCGCCGCGTGGTCGGAATAGTTCAGCCCGATCCCGATCAGCTTGCCCACACCGCCGACGCAAGGCCCCAAGCGCGGTGTTCCCTCGACCTTTGGCAGCGCGGCCGGGTCGAGAGCCGCGATTTCGGTAAGCGCCTCGGGCCCGAGTACACGGCCATCGATATCGGGCACCTTGCCCGACAGGTCCCGTAAGGCGCCGTTCTCGTCGATCAGGCCGGGCCGCTCTTGCCCGGCGTCGCCATGGCGTACCAGTTTCATGCTATTTCTGCCTTTCTTCGTAGTGTCTTAATTTCTGAATTGCCGCTCAGTAGATCGCGATCTGCGGGAACGCGACCAGCAGCCCCACCGCCAGCACCTGCAGGCAGATGAACGGCACGAGCGAGCGGAAGATCTCGCCCAGCGTGATATCGGGCGGGGTCACGCTCTTGAGGTAGAACGCGGCGGGGCCGAACGGGGGCGTCAGGAACGACACCTGCATGTTCATGGCGAACAGCACCCCGAACCAGATCGGATCGAGACCCAGATCGCGGATGACCGGCACGAAGATCGGCATCGTCAGAAGCGCGATCCCGACCCAGTCGAGGAACATGCCCAGCAGGAACAGGATCAGCATCATCGTCAGCACGATGATCGTCGGATTGTCGGACACGCCCGCGATCAGCGAAGAGATGAAGTCGATACCGCCCATCAGGTTGTAGACCCCCACCAGCGCGCTGGCGCCGATGCCGATCCAGACGATCATCCCGACCGTCATCAGCGTCTGGCGCGCCGCGTCGAGCAGCATGGGAAAGCTGAACTCGCGGCGCACGATGGTCGACAGGATCACGCCCGCGACGCCGACGGCAGAGGCCTCGGTGACCGAGGCGATACCGCCATAGATCGACCCCAGCACGAAGACGACGACCAGAAGCGGCAGCACGAGGCCTTTCAGCAGCGCGCGGCGCGCGGGGGCGGCCATTTTCTCGGCCTCGGGCGGCGGGGCGGCGGTCGGGTCCGTGTAGGAGCGGAACAGCACATAGGCCACGTAGAAGGCCGCCAGCATGAAGCCGGGCACGAAGGCGGCCGTGAACAGATCCCCCACCGAGACATTCGCCGTCAGCCCGTAGATGATCAGCACGATCGACGGCGGCACCATGGTCCCCAGCGACCCGCCCGCGCAGACCACGCCGATCGCGAGGCGCCGGTCATAGCCCTGTCGCAGCATCTGCGGCAGCGCGACCAGACCCAGAAGCACGATCTCGCCGCCGATGATGCCGCTCATGGCGGCAAGGATGACCGCAACGAAGATCGTCTGCACCGCGACGCCTCCGCGCATACGGCCCGCGATCAGCTTCATCGCGTCGAACAGGTCGCGGGCGATGCCGGACCGGTCGAGGATCGCGGCCATCAGCACGAACATCGGCACCGACACGAACACGAAGGAGGAGACGAAGGAATAGACCCGGCTGGTGATCAGCGGCACCGCCGCCGGCCCGAACCAGCCGATGGCAAACAGAAGCGCGACCAGAAGCGTGACCATCGCCAGCGGCATGCCGGTCAGCAGCAGGAACATCAGCAGCCCGAACATCACCAGCGTGCCGGCCTCGATTCCCAGCGCGCTCAGGTCCGTGAAGGAGGAAAGGATGGTCATGACGGGTCTGCCTTTCCGGGCGTGTCGGGCGCGAAGGCGGCCCGCATGTAATTGAAGGCCAGAACAAGGAACTGACAGCACATCACGATCAGGACGATCAGGAGGAATATCTTGACCAGCGCCGGCGCCGGAGAGTTCCACGCGCTGCCGCTCGTCTCGAGATAAAGATCGCCCGAGGGCCGGAACGTGGCCTTCTTGACCATGCGCCATGCCGCCCAGGCGAAGAAGCCGGTGGAGAATGCGCAAAGCAGGGATATCGCGATGTCGAGGATCTGCCGGGCACGTCCCGCCACGAGATCATAGAGCAGCACGACACGGATATGGGTGTTGCGAATGACACAGAGCAACCCGCCGAAGATGAAGGTGATCGCGCTGAGGAAAATCGATGTCTCATGCGCCCATGTGGTGGGGGCATTGAAGAAGTACCGCATCACCACTTCCAGAACGAGCACCGCCGCGGCGAGAAGGATACCGGCCGCGAAAAGCCCCGTGAGCCGGGAGATGCCCCGGCCAAGGCGCCCTGCTTCGGGCAGGGGAGAATGCGGCGAGGCGACCGGGTCGGGTATCGTCTCGCTGGTCTCGATGTCGCGTCGTGCCATTTCTGAACATGTCCGGATGAGGGCAGGTAGGGCAGGTGAGGCAGGCGGACGGTCGACCCGTCCGCCTGCCGGGAGGGCTTAGTCGAGCATACCTTGCTCGGACAGATACGTCGTCAGCGTATCATAGACGTTTTGGGCGTTCTCGGACTGGCCGGCCATGTTTTCCCACTGTTCCATCGCGATCGTCCGAAAGCGCGCGCGCTCGTCGCTCGACCAGTTGTGGACGGTGATGTCGGGATCGGCCTTTGCCTCGGCGACGGCCTCGAGATCCTTGATCGAGAGCTGGGCCACCATGTCCGACGCCAGATCGCGTACCGATACGGTCATGATCTCCTGCAGGTCCTCGGGCAACTCGTTCCACTTATCGAGGTTCATGGCAACTTCGACCAGCGGCATGGAGTGGAAGCCCGGGTAGACCGGGTGATTGCCCGCGTCGTGCAGACCCTGCGAGTGGTTGGTCGAGAACACGGTGGAGTCGGCCGCGTCGATCACGCCCTTGTCCAGCGCGGTGAAGACCTCGGCATAGGGCAAGTTCACCGGCACGGCACCGGCCGCGTCGAAGACCTGCTGGATCAGCCCCTCGGGCGCGCGCACCTTGAGGCCCTTGAGATCGTCGACACCGCTCAGCGGGACGCTGGAGACGAAGCCTTCGAGGCCTGTGGTCGTCGCGCCCACGAAGCGGAGGTTATAGGGCTCCTCCAGTTCGCGCATCAACTCGTTGCCGCCGCCATAGCGCATGAAGCGGAACATCTCTTCGGGGGACGACCATGCGCCGATCGGGTTGGCGATCAGGCCGAAGGCCGGGTCCTTGCCGGAGAAGTAGCTGACATCGGTGATATGCCCGTCAAGGATACCGGCGCCGACGGCTTCCTGCGTTTCGTTGTATTCCACGACGGCGCCCACCGGCAGCAGTTCGATCTCGATCCGGCCGCCGCTCATCAGTTCGACGCGATCTGTCCATTCGTCCTGGATCATGAAGTTCGGGTTACCCGCCGGGTCGACCGACTGGAACTTGAACGAATATTCCTGTGCCGCCGCCGGCAACCCCGCCGCCGCGCTCAACGCGCCCGCGGCGATCATCATGCTAATCTTTTTCGTCATGTCTTTGCTCCTCCCATGGATGCTCTGGTCATTCGGGACGTCCGGGCCTGTGGCCCGGGGTCCCTCCGTCGGCCTGCGGACGCTTGTGTGTGTTCCGCAGGCGTTGGTCTATTCGGCCGCTGTCATCGCGGCAGGGGCCGGGTTGTTTACAAGGTTGCGGATCTGCCCGTCGGCCACGCACATCACCGCCGTTTCAACGGCAAGACGGCGGGCATCGGCCACGCTTTCGGGGCTCGACCATGCCGCGTGGGGCGACAGCAACAGCCGCTCACCGGTCATCGGATCGGCCCGATTGGCATAGGCGAGCGAAATGGCGTCCTCGGGCGCCGGCGGCTCCGTCGGCAGCACGTCAAGACCCGCCCCCGCGATCACGCCGTCGCGCAGCGCCGCCAGCAGGGCGGGCACGTCCACGATGGCGCCCCGCGCGGTGTTGATCAGGATGGCGCCGGGCTTCATCAGCTTCAGCGTCTCGGCATTGATCATGCCGCGCGTCCCGTCGGTAAGCGGGCAATGCAGGCTGACCACGTCGCTTGCCTCCAGCAGCGCGCGCAGGCTTTCGACCCGCCGCACGCCCACGGCGATCTCCGCACCGCGCGACACTTGCGGGTCATAGCAGACCACGTCCAGCCCGAACGCCTTGGCGCGCAGCGCCGTGGCCGTGCCGATCCGCCCCAGCCCGATGACCCCGAAAGTCCGCCCCCGAAGCCGCCCGGTGAGCGGCGCGCTTGCATGGTCGAAACCGTTCTGTGGCGACTCCATGAGGCGGCGATGATAGGAGCTCAGGCCGCGCTTGAAGTTCAGCATCATGGCGATGGCATGATCCGCTACCTCACTGGTGCCGTAATCGGGCGTGTTGCACACCGGGATGCCCCGTTCGGCGGCGGCTTCGAGGTCGATGTGATCGAAGCCAACACCGGCGCGGACGATGACACGGCACCGGTCGAGCCGGGCGATCACGTCGGCATCGATCGGCATCTCGTGCCAGACGACCAGCGCGTCGGCTTTCTTCCATGCCCCGGCGGGGATTCTGTCGGGGTCGCGTTCGCGGAAAATGTCCCACGCGATGTCGGGCCCCGCCGTTTCGCGCTCGATTGTCGCGTCGTCGGCATATTGGGCATCCGGGGTCATCAGGTGAAACTTGGGCATTTTGCAAACTTCCTCACGCAAACTGTTTACACTAGAATTCTAGTTGTACTATTGTTTGTCAAGCGGTTTGGATAAATTATGGAAAACATCTGCGGCACAGCCGCGGCAGGAACCGAAGGAAACTGATGTGTCGCTAAGCAGCCAGGCGTTCACCCGCATCCGTCACGCCATCGTTTCGGGCGATCTCGATTTCGGCGAGCGCCTGTCGGAGATGCAGATCGCCGAGGCGCTCGGCATGAGCAAGGCGCCCGTGCGCACGGCATTTTTCAAGCTGCGCGACATCCGCCTTGTCACCATCGTGCCGCAGGCCGGCACCTATGTGTTCTCGCCGGGGCCGGAAGACGTGCTTGAGATGAGCACCTTTCGGGCCGTGCTTGAAAAGGCGGGCATGCGCCTGTCGATGAAGCAGGCGGCGGCCGTGGTACTCGATACGCTCGAGCAGACGGTCTATCGCATGGAAAAGGCGCTGACCCGTGGCAACTGGGCCCAGTACGAAACCGCCGACCGGGAGTTTCACGAGGTCTTCATGCGCGAATCCGGCAACAGCTTCCTGCCGCAGGCCTATGACCTGACCGCCTCGTCCATCACGGCGCTGCGCGTCAGGCTTCAGGGCGGCGAGGGAGATTACCGGGCGAGATCGTTCGGCGAACACAAGCTGATTCTGGCGGAACTGAAGGCCGGTCATCTCGACGAGGCGGCCCGGATTCTGGAAGACCACATCATGGTCATCAACGAGTCGGGACTTGTCCTTCCTCCAAGAGACACTCCGCGTGCGAAGGCCCGAACGCGCAGCATCGAGGAATATAAAGCCATTTTCGGCAGGTGACCTGTTCGGGCGACATCCTCGCAATGGCCCATCGTTCAGCGTCGAAGGTCATCGAGTTTCGAAACGTGGGAGGGGGCGCTGCCCCCGCCGTTGAAATCCTCAAGGATTTCAACGCCTCCCCCGGGATATTTCCGGCCAGAAGAAGCGCGGGCGGGTTTGCAGGTTCATTGGTCTGAAAAACACGATCCCGACGTTCAGACCGGGAGCGACGTTGTCCGTTTGAGCGCCTTGAGGGAGAAGCTGGAATGGACGGCGCGGACCACGTCGCTGCGCAGGAGGGCGTTGGTCATGAACTGCTCGTAGCTTTCGACATCGGCGGTGTGGATTTTCAGCATGTAATCGGCGGAGCCGGTGATGGCGTGGCATTCGAGGATTTCGGGGTGCCGGTCGATCAGGCGGGAAAAGGCGGCGAGCGAGGCCTCGGAGTGGTCCTGTAGCGAGACGGTGGCGAAGACGCAGAGCTTGGCGCCGACCTTGGCCGGGTCGAGCAGGGCCACGCGGGCGGTGACGATGCCGGCGGCGTCGAACTCCTGCAACTTGCGCCAGAGGGTGCTTTGGGCCATGCCGACACGGTCGGCCAGCGTGGCCAGCGAGGCGGCGCTGTCTTGCTGGATTTCCCGCAGAACGGCTTTCTCCTGATCAGAAAATTTCATGGATTTGAAGATAGTGAAAGGAATTCCTGATTTCCAACGAAATTGGCGTGCGTTCGGGAAAACTCTTCAGGCGCGGCGGTGTAGGCTGGTGCAAAGGAGAGAGATCATGACCAAGGATGCGACCTATAGCTCGAAGACGCCCGATGCGGAGGGGTTTTACAGCTATTCGCCGGAGGAGGATGCCGTCTGGGGCGAGCTGTTCGAGGCGCAGATGGCGTATCTGCGGGACAAGGCAACGCCGGAATATTTCGAAGGGGTCGAGCTGCTGGGGCTGCGGCCCGGCAAGGTGCCGCAGGTCAAGGAGATCGACGCGCGGCTGGCGGAGCTGACCGGCGCGGGGGTCGAGGGTGTGCCGGCGATCATTCCGCCGAGCCGGTTTTTCGACTTGCTGAGCCAGAAGAAGTTTCCGGTGGCGACCTTCCTGCGGCGGCGGGAGCAGATGGCGTATATCGAGGAGCCTGACCTGTTTCACGAGGTGTTCGGCCATTGCCCGCTGCTGACCAATCCCGATTACGTGGCCTTCATCGAGGGCGTGGGGAAAAAGGCGAAGGCGCTGGGCAAGGGCTATAGCTGGCACCTGTTTCGGCTGTTCTGGTTCACGGTGGAATTCGGTATGATCCGTCACGGGGACGGGTATCGCGCCTTCGGGGCCGGGATCGTGTCGTCGCCCGCCGAGGCGGCACATGCGACAGGGGGCGAGGCGTTGATCGAGCCGTTCGAGTTGCACCGGGTGCTGCGGATGCCTTACCGGATCGACATCGTGCAGCCGGTCTATTTCGCCATCGACAGTTTCGAGCAACTGGCGGCGACGCTGGAGGAGGACTGGAAGGCGGCGATCGACGGGGCGCGGGAGAAGGGCGACCTTCCGGCGCCGTTCGAGGCGGCGGCGTAGGCGACGTTTCGATTCCCAAGGGCGCAACTCTGCGCTAACCAGCCTCTTGAGTGATTTTCAACGCGAGGGGCTTTCCCATGGCCGATCTTCTGACCATCGAAAACCTCGGCAACCTGCTGATGCTTTGTTTTTTGCAGGCGGTGCTGGGCTTTGACAACCTGCTTTACATCTCGATCGAATCCCAGCGCGCGCCGGTGGCGCAGCAGAAGGCGGTTCGGTATTGGGGGATCATCATTGCCGTGGCGCTGCGGGTGATTTTGCTGTTCGTGATGATCGAGCTGATCGATGCGCTGGCCGAACCGTTTTTCGTGTTCGACTGGGAGGGTGTGCTGACCGGGGGCGTGAATTTCGCGACCTGCGTGTTCATCATCGGCGGGATCTTCATCATCTATACGGCGGTGAAGGAGATCGGCCACATGCTGACGATCGAGCATCTGGATACCGATATGAGCGACAAGCCGGGCAAGTCGGCGGCGCGGGTTGTGATGATGATCGTGATGATGAACCTGATTTTCTCGTTCGATTCGGTGCTTTCGGCGCTGGCGATCACGGATGTGTTCATCGTGCTGGCCACCGCGATCATCCTGTCGGGGCTGGCGATGCTGTTGCTGGCCGACGGGGTGACGCGGTTTCTGGAGAAAAACCGGATGTACGAGGTTCTGGGCCTGTTCATCCTGCTGATCGTGGGCGTGGTGCTTCTGGGCGAGGCGGGGCAGGCGGCGGCGCATGCGGTGCATGACGAGGCGCTGGCGCTGCGGTTCTTCGGCTACGAGGTGGTGCCGATGTCGAAGACCACCTTCTACTTCTCGGTCATCGTGCTGGTGGCGGTGGAGGTGATCCAGTCGGGCTATACCCGCAAGCTGAACGCGCAGCGGCGGACGGCCTCGCGCCATTGAGGAGAGTGCGGGCCGTCTCGGGGCGTTAAGGCGATGTTTCCCCTAGCAACGCCTGACGCCATGACCTAAGTTTCGGGGGAGTGAAGAGCCACCGACAGCGGGAGATGGCCCGGCATGGCGCGCCTGTTAATGCTCGTTATTCTGGTGCTGGCGCTGGTCGCGCTGGCCGGTTACGCGGTGTCCGCCATGACGCGGGCCGCGCGCGAGGCGCGGTCGCTGGGCCAGGATATCGCGCTGACGACAAGGGGAACGAGTGTGCAGAAAATCGCCTATGCGGCCCTGTTCATCCTGATGCTCGGTGTCACGAGCGGCCTGCTTGGAGGGCTGTGAGAGGGATGGCGAGGAAATTCGGCGGCAAATACAGCCCGGAGAGCAGCGATGTGCAGGGGCCGGACGAGACCGACGCGGTGCTGTATCGCGGCGCGCGGGTCGATCCGGCAGGCGCACGGGCGAACCTGATGTTCTTGCCGGCGGCGGTGGTGCTGTTCACCTCGATCACGTCCGGCGCGACCGGACTGGCGCTGGGGGCGGTGGCGGCCGGGGTGCTGACGCTGTCGGCGTGGATGCTGCGCAACGGGCTGAGGGCCGAGGCCGCGTATAATGCGAGGAAGGTGGCGCGGAGCCCGGGCATTCCGCGCAAGCTGTTCTCGTCGGTGCTGGCGGGGCTGGGGATTGCCGTGGCCGCCTACAAGGTCGAGCCGGGGCTGGTGGCGCCGGTCATCTTCGGCGTGGTGACGACGGGCTTGCACGTGTTTTCCTTCGGGATCGACCCGATGAAGAACAAGGGTATGGAAGGCGTCGACCAGTTCCAGACCGACCGGGTGGCGCGGGCCGTGGACAAGGCCGAGGCATACCTCAAGGAGATGTGGGACGCGGTGCAGCGCGCGGGCGACCGGCAGGCCGAGGGCCGGGTCGAACGGTTTCAGGCCAGTGTGCGGGAGATGCTGCGCACGGTCGAGAACGACCCCCGTGACCTGACCGGGGCACGCAAGTACCTGACGGTCTACCTGATGGGCGCGAAGGAGGCGACGGTGAAGTTCGCCGATGTCTACGCGCGGTCCCGCGATGCCAAGGCGCGGGAGGATTACTTCGGTCTGCTGACCGATCTGGAAAAGAATTTCAATGCCAAGACCCGGGCGCTTTTGAGCGACGATTCCGCCGATCTCGAGATCGAGATCGAGGTATTGCGCGACCGGCTCGAACGCGAGGGCATTCGCCCGGCCAACCCCAACGCATGAGGACCGATGATCCATGTCTGAGAACAGCCGTCAGAAAGCCGAGGCCGATCTGGCCGAAGTCGAGGAAGTGAGCCGCGTGATCCTGCCGGAGCCGGCGGAGGCCAATGCCATCGTGCCGCTGGAGAAGGCGGACCCGGCGCAGGGGGCCGAGATCCGCAAGCGGATGGACGAAATCGACATGAGCGATACCAATTCGATCGTGTCCTTCGGCTCGGGCGCGCAGGCGGAATTGCAGGAGATTTCGCAATCCATGTTGAGCGGCGTGCGCAACAAGGATGTGGGGCCGGCGGGCGACAGCCTGCGGAACATCGTGACGACGATCCGGGGCTTCTCGGTATCGGAGCTGGACGTGCGGCGCGAGCGGACGTGGTGGGAGAAGCTGCTGGGCCGGGCGGCGCCGTTTGCCAAGTTCACTGCGCGGTTCGAGGATGTGCAGGGGCAGATCGACAGGATCACCGACGATCTGCTGAGCCATGAGCATGTGCTTTTGAAGGATATCAAGTCGCTGGACCTGCTCTATGACAAGACGCTGACCTTCTATGACGAGCTGGCGCTCTATATCGCGGCGGGCGAGGAGAAGCTGAAGGAGCTCGACGAGCAGGTGATCCCGGCCAAGGACAAGGAAGTGCAGGCCGCGCCGGAGGATCAACAGGTGATGAAGGCGCAGGAGTTGCGCGATTTGCGGGCGGCGAGGGACGACCTTGAGCGGCGGGTGCATGACCTCAAGCTGACGCGGCAGGTGACGATGCAGTCGCTGCCGTCGATCCGGCTGGTGCAGGAGAACGACAAGAGCCTTGTCACCAAGATCAACTCGACGCTGGTGAACACCGTGCCGCTGTGGGAGACGCAGCTGGCGCAGGCGGTGACGATGCAGCGCTCGGCCGAGGCGGCGGCGGCGGTGCGGGATGCCAACGACCTGACCAACGACCTGCTGACCGCCAATGCCGAGAACCTGCGCGAAAGCAACAAGATGATCCGGCAGGAGATGGAGCGCGGCGTGTTCGATATCGAGGCGGTGAAGAAGGCCAATGCCGACCTGATCGGGACGATCGAGGAAAGCCTGCAGATTGCCGACGAGGGCAAGGCCAAGCGGGCGGCGGCCGAGGAGGATCTGAAGAAGATGGAGCAGGATTTGCGCGACACGCTGGCCTCGGCCAAGTCGCGGCGCGACGGGGTTGGCGACAATGCCGGCACCGCCGTGCCCAAGACCTGAGGCGGCATTTGAAGAGAGCGGTCGGGATAAGGCGGCTTTGGCCGCTATGGGTTGGCGCTGTTGCGGGGGCGGTCATGCTGGCGTCTTGCGATACGCCGGAGGCGCCGGCCAGCAAGCCGCATGCAAGGCCCGACGGGCTGGTGACCGAAAAGCCGTATGAGCCTTCGGCCGAGAGCGCGGCGCTGAGCCGGTATTACAAGCGGCTTCAGGCGCAATTGCTGACCCAGGGCCTGTTGCGGACGGGCGGCGGCGGGGTGGACACGCCCTATACCGAGCGCGACGTGTCGCGGAATTTCGAACGGATCGCGTTCTATAACGAGTATGTGCCGGGCGCGGGGCTGGAGGAGTCGAAGGACGGGCCGGATGTCTTGCGCAAGTGGGTCAAGCCGGTGCGGATGACGATCGAATACGGCAAGACGGTGCCCGAGGAGATCAAGGAGGGCGATACGGCCTCGATCCGGGGCTATGCCGCGCGGCTGTCGCGGATCACCGGGCACGATATCGCGCTGGATGACAGCGCGCCGAATTTTCACGTGATCATCGCCTCGGAGGATGACCGGCAGGATACGATCGCGCGGGTGCTGGAGCTGGCGCCGACGATCGGGGCGGCGACGCGGGACATCTTCGAGAATCCGCCGCGCAAGTTTTACTGTTTCGTAATGACCTTCGGGCGCCCCGGTGCGATGCATACTTTCGACAAGGCGATCGTGCTTATCCGCAGCGAACAGCCCGACCTGATGCGCCGGTCCTGCATTCACGAGGAGATCGCGCAGGGGCTGGGGCTGAACAATGACAGCGCGACCGCGCGCCCGTCGATCTTCAACGACGACAATGAATTCGCGTACCTGACGACACATGATGAAGAATTGCTGCGGCTGTTGTATCATCCGAGCCTGACACCGGGGATGACGCTGGATCAGGCCCGCCCGCTGATCAGCCGGATACTGGCAGGGGACCCGGGGCAGATTTGATTTTTTGAGGAGACCTGAGACATGGGCATTTTCGATTTCCTGACGGGCGAATTCATCGACGTCATTCACTGGGTCGACGATACGCGCGACACGATGGTCTGGCGGTTCGAGCGCGAGGGGCACGAGATCAAGTACGGCGCCAAGCTGACCGTGCGCGAGGGGCAGGCGGCGGTTTTCGTGCATGAGGGGCAGCTGGCGGATGTGTTCACGCCGGGGCTCTACATGCTCGAGACCAACAACATGCCGATCATGACGACGCTGCAGCATTGGCATCACGGGTTCCAGTCGCCGTTCAAGTCGGAGATCTATTTCGTCAACACGACCCGATTCAACGACCTCAAATGGGGGACGAAGAACCCGATCATGCTGCGCGACCCGGAATTCGGGCCGACGAGGATCAGGGCGTTCGGCACCTATTCGGTGAGGGTGAACGAGCCGGCGAAGTTCCTCAGCGAGATCGTTGGCACCGATGGCGAGTTCACGATGGACGAGATCAGCTTTCAGATCCGCAACATCATCGTGCAGAGCTTTTCCCGCATCATCGCCGGAAGCGGTATTCCGGTGCTGGACATGGCGGCGAACACGGCCGATCTGGGCAAGCTGATCGCCTCGGAGATTTCGGCGGTGGTGGCCGAATACGGGCTGATCATTCCGGAGTTTTACATCGAGAACATTTCCCTGCCGCCCGCGGTGGAGGAGGCGCTGGACAAGCGCACCTCGATGGGCTTGGCGGGGGATCTGGGCAAATTCACCCAGTATTCGGCGGCCGAGGCGATGACGGCGGCGGCGAAGAACCCCTCGGGCGGCGCCGGGATCGGGGCCGGGCTTGGCATGGGGATGGGCATGGCGATGGCGCAGCAGCTGTCGGGCAATAACGGGCCGTGGGGGAATAACGGGCAGGGGCAGCAGCCGCAGGCGCCCGCCGCCGCGCCGCCGCCCCCGCTGCCGGTGGAGCATGTCTGGCATATTGCCGAGAACGGGCAGACGCATGGTCCTTATTCCAAGGCCGCGATGGGGCGGATGGCCACCGAGAACAAGCTGACCCGCGAGAGCCTTGTCTGGACCGCCGGTCAGGATGGCTGGCTCAAGGCCGGGGAGGTGCAGGAGCTGGCGCAGCTTTTCACCATCCTGCCGCCGCCCCCGCCGGGCGCGTGAGGCGCGCGGCATCATGAGCGAGACCACAACCGACACCGGGCCGGACGCGCCGCCGCCCGCCCCGGAAGAGCACCGCTTCCCCTGTGAGCAATGCGGGGCGGATTACCGGTTCGATCCGGACAGGGGCGAACTTGTCTGTGATCATTGCGGGCATGTGGAGGAGATCGCACAGGCGGGACCGTGGCAGAGCACGATAAGGGAGCTGGATTTCCAGTCGGCCTTGGCGGGCGAGCTGGGCGACGAGGAGATCGAGGAGACGCGGGTTCTGGAATGCCCGAGCTGCGGGGCGCGGGTGGAGTTCGACGACGCCACCCATTCCAAGGAATGCCCGTTCTGCGCCACGCCCGTGGTCACCGGCACCGGCACGCACCGGCATATCAAGCCCAAGGGCGTGCTGCCCTTCGCGCTGGACGAGCGCGCGGCGCGGCAGGCGATGACCGAGTGGCTGGGCCGGCTGTGGTTCGCGCCGGGCGGCTTGCAGGACTATGCCCGCAAGGGGCGGAAGATGCAGGGAATTTACGTGCCCTACTGGACCTTCGATGCCGACACCAAGTCGAGCTATCGCGGCGAGCGGGGCACGGTCTATTACGAGACCAAGACGGTGATGCGCGACGGCAAGCGCCAGAACGTGCGGGTTCAGAAGGTGCGCTGGCGGTCGGTGTCGGGCCGGGTGGCGCGGTTCTTCGACGATGTGCTGGTGCTGGCCTCGCGGACGCTGCCGAAGCGGTACACCGACGCGCTGGAGCCGTGGGACCTGTCGGCGATGGAGCCCTATAGGCCAGAATTCCTCGCCGGGTTCCGGGCCGAGGGGTACCAAGTGGAGTTGGAAGAGGGGTTCGTCGAGGCGCGGGCGCATATGGACAATGTCATTGCCCGCGACGTGCGCTTCGATATCGGCGGCGACCGGCAGAGGGTTCATGATATCGATACCGCGATCAGCGACGTGACCTTCAAGCATGTGCTGCTGCCGGTGTGGCTGGCGGCCTACAAGTACCGGGGCGAGACCTATCGCTTCGTCGTCAACGGGCGCACCGGCCGGGTGCAGGGCGAGCGGCCGTGGTCGGCGTGGAAGATCGCCGTGGCCGTGGTGCTGGGCCTGATCGTGGTGGGTGGCGTGGGCTACCTGATTTCGCAGAACAGTTGAGGGAGCCGGGATGGCCGAGGATTTCGACGCGCTGACCCGCGTGATGGACGGGCGTTACAGTTGCCGGGGGTTCAAGCCCGAGCCGGTGCCGGAGGAGGTGACCCGTCGGATCGTCGGCGCGGCGGGCAAGTCCGCGTCGTGGTGCAACGCCCAGCCGTGGCGGGTGGTGGTGACTCAAGGCGACGAGACGGAGCGGTTTCGGTCCGCCTTGCTGGAGACGGTGGCAAACGGCAAGCCGGGGCCGGATCTGGCTTGGCCCGAGGCCTATCCCGGCGTCTATGGCGAGCGGCGCCGGACCTGCGGGTTCCAGCTTTACAATGCCGTGGGGATCGACCGGACGGACCGAACGGCGCGGGCCGAGCAGGCGATGCGGAACTTCCACCTTTTCGACGCGCCGCATGTGGCGATCATCCATTCCGAGAAGAAGCTTGGCGCCTATGGCGCGCATGATTGCGGGGAGTTCGTGCTGGGCTTCATGCTGGCCGCGACGGCGCAGGGGGTGGCGACGGTGGCGCAGGCCTCGGTCGCGGGCTATGCCGATTTCATCCGGGGGCATTTCGGGTTGGATGACAGCCGGATGGTGCTGTGCGCGATTTCCTTCGGCTACGAAGACCCCGACCACCCCGCCAACCGCTTCCGGACGGAGCGGGCAGGGGTTGAGGATTTGCTTGATCTGAGGGGATGAGGGGTGGTTTCCAGCCCCTTGCCGCATCTGTTGATAACCGCGGTCAGGTCGACCGCGAGCATCAAAAAGGCGTTCGTCCGCTTCGAGCCCTTGCTGGCATATCCGTGAAGCGCCTGCGCGGAACCAAGGGCTTTAGCCCGCCGCGCATCGACGGGCCGTACCGACGGCACGGCGATTTGGCAATTGGAGTGCCACGCTCTCAGGTTGGATGTATTTGGCAGGGATAAAGTGGCAACTACCACTGTTGGTTCGCCGCACCACGGCCCGTCGATGCGCGGCTTCTCACCGGCGGGGCGCGATCGCAGCTTCGTCCGCGCAGCCGACCTTCGGGCCATGCTAATGCCTCCCCGAAACTCTGCGGGGGCATTTGAACGTCGAGAGCCGTGTTGCACTCCGGCCCCTGCGTTGCTCCTCAGAACATCCCGTAACGGACTTTTGGCAGCCTCGGGCCGTTTCGGATTATTCCACCGGCCCTAGGGTCACGTCGAAACTGCCCTGCATTTCCATCGGCTCGGTCAGGTCGATGTCGCGGCCGTAATTGTCGCTGGTGCCCAGTTGGGTCTGGAAACTGCCGGAGACGCTCAGTTCCTCGCCGGAGACCGATGAGTTGTCGAGTGTCACGACGAGCCCGCCCTCCTCCGCGTCGGCGCCGGCGAAGTAGCGGATGGTTTCGCCATCCGAGACGGTGCGCAGGTTGATTTCGCCGCGTTCCGCGCCGCCGGGGGCAAGGTTGAAGCCCAGCATCAGGCTTTGGAGGGGCGATGATTTATCCGAAGGGCGCGCGTAGAGGCTGGCGCTGCCAAAGCTTTCCGACCCGGACCAGTCGCTCTGCCCCGGCACAAGCGTGTAGGTATAGGTCTCGCCATTCACGTCGAGGACAAGTTCGCCGCCCTCTTCGGCATGTGCGGCAAGGCCGATGGTGGCGGCGAGGGCTGCTGTGGCAATGATCCTGAACATGGTAATTCTCCCTTCGAAATTCGTGCCTCCTGCGTAGCACGAGTTTCGGCGTCCCTCCAACCGGGGCGGGAAACAGAAAAACCCCCGGCGGAGGATCCGGCCGGGGGTTTGATTGGCGTCAGGTGGCTGGATCAGTCCCAGCCGACCTCGTTGAAGATGGTCTGCGCAGCCTTGGCGTTGCGGCTGAAAGCGGCGGTGGGGGTGGTGTCATCCGCCTTGAAGTCACCCAGCCGGTCTGTCGCCTCGACCCCCGGGGCGCTTTCGACCGCCGGGTATTCGTTGTTCTGCGAGGCGAAGTGGGATTGCGCGAAGTCGCTGGTCAGGAATTCGAGGAACTTGACCGCGTTCTCGGCATTGGGCGCCGCCGCGGTCATCGAGGCGGTGGCGAGGTTCACATGCGCGCCGCGATCGTCCTGGTTGGGCCAGACCCAGCCGATGCTGTCGATCTCGTCCGAGAGGCCGTCGACCTCGCCGCCGAAGCCGCGCAGGAAGTAATAGTGGTTCGCCACGGCCACGTCGCATTCGCCCGAGATCAGGCCGCGCAGCTGGTCGGTGTCGCCGCCCTGGGGCGCGCGGGCCATGTTCTCGACGATGCCGGCAGCCCAGTCGCGGGCGGCTTCCTCGCCATGCACCTCGATCATCGAGGCCAGCAGCGACTGGTTGTAGACGTTCGAGGAGGAGCGGATGCAGATCTTGCCCTTCCACTCGGGCTCGGCCAGCGCCTCGTAAGTCTGGGGCGGGTTTTCCACGCGTTCCTTGTCGTAGAAGATGATCCGCGCGCGCTGCGAGACGCCGAACCAGAGGTTGTCGGGGTGCTGGAACTGTTCGGGCACGCGCTCTTCGATCACGTCGGAATTGAAGGGCTGGAGCACGCCGGCCTCCTCCGCGCGGTCCATCCGGCCCACGTCGACGGCGATGAAGACATCGGCGGGGCTGTTGTCGCCCTCGGCCTCGAGCCGGGCGATGATCTCGTCGGCGTCGGCCTCGATCCGGTTGACGGTGATGCCGGTTTCCTCGGTGAACGCGTCGAACAGCACGTCGTCGGAATCGTAGTGACGGCTGGAGTAGATGTTCACCTCCTGCGCGAAGGCAGGCGCGGCAAGCGCCACGAGGGCGGCAGCGGTGGTCAGTTTTGTGGTGAGACGGGCCATTTGGATCGATCCTCCCTTGATTATCCGAGCAAATTTCTAGGTTATCTGGTGATATGTCTGACGAAATTAGTCAAGTCAAATCGGCGCATCCCCGTCGCGGCCCGGGAGAATGCGCCGACCGGCAGGGATACGCAGCGTAAAACTTGCGCCGCGGGCCAAAGGCTTCCATGCTGTTTTGACGGAGGAAATGACGGCGGACCCGCATGGTAATCCGCCGCAAAGGGAGGAGACGGCAATGAGTTTTGCCACGCGTCAGGATGTTCTCGACATTCAGAACGAGATGCCGTGGGAGGAGCGGGACCGCCCGGAAACGCTGTACCAGATGCTGCGGAACGTGGCGGAGGCCTTTCCGGACCGTCCGGCGATCAGCTATCAGTTGTTTTCCGGCGCAACGGACCCGGCGCAGACACTGACATGGCAGCAGTTCCACGAGCAGGTCTGCCAGGCGGCGAACCTCTTCCGGTCGCTCAAGGTGGAGGAGGGCGACGTCGTGGCGCTGATCCTGCCCAACTGCCTCGAGACCGCGACGGCGATGGTGGGGGCCATGGTGGCGGGCATTGCCAGCCCGATCAACCCGCTGCTCGAGCCCGAGAATATCGGGGCCATCCTGCGCGAGACCAACGCCAAGGTGGTGGTGACGCTGAAATCCTTCCCCAAGACGGATATCGCCCAGAAAACCGCCGAGGCGGTGCGTCATGCGCGGCAGGTGCACACGATCCTCGAGATCGACCTGAATACCTATCTTCGCCCGCCGAAAAGCTGGATCGTGCCGTTTCTGCGGCCGAAGGTGACCGGCAAGCACACCGCCGACGTGAAGGATTACGTGGCCGAGATGCGGCGGCAGAACAAGACGCTCGATTTCGCCGATTCCAAGGGTGACCGGGTGGGCGCCTATTTCCATACCGGCGGGACGACGGGTATGCCCAAGGTGGCGCAGCACCGCTATTCCGGTATGGTCTATAACGGCTGGCTGGGTGATCAGCTGTTGTTCTCGGAAGAGGACAACATCATGTGCCCGCTGCCGCTGTTCCACGTGTTCGCGACGCATGTGATCCTGATGGCCATGATCAAGTCCGGCGCGCATGTGGTGTTCCCCACACCGGCCGGTTATCGCGGCGAGGGCGTGTTCGACAATTTCTGGAAGCTGTGCGAGCGGTGGAAGATCACCTTCGTAATCACCGTGCCGACCGCCGTGTCGGCGCTGATGCAGCGCAAGGTGGATGCGGATCTCTCGACGGTGAAGAACGCGTTTTCCGGCTCGGCGCCGATGCCGCTGGAGTTGTTCAAGCGGTTCGAGGGCGCCACCGGCATGGCGGTGATCGAGGGCTACGGGCTGACCGAGGCGACCTGCCTCGTGGCCTGCAACCCGCCCTCGGGCGAGAAGAAGGTGGGCTCGGTCGGCTGCCCGCTGCCCTATACGGATGTGCGCATCTACAATGCCGGCAATGGCGACGACCCGGAGGAGGCGGCGACCGATGAGGTCGGCGAGATCTGCATCTCGAATCCCGGCGTCTATCCGGGGCACACCTATACCGACCCGACGAAGAACGAGAAGCTCTATTATTACGACAAGTACCTGCGCACCGGCGATCTGGGGCGGATCGACGCGGACGGGTATCTCTGGATCACCGGACGGGCGAAGGACCTGATCATCCGCGGCGGGCACAATATCGACCCCGCCGAGATCGAAGAGGCGCTGATGGCCCATTCTGAGGTGGCGATGGCCGGCGCGATCGGGCAGCCCGATGCCTATTCGGGCGAGATCCCGTGTGCCTATGTCGAGCTGGTCGAGGGCGGCAGCGTCACCGGCGAGGAGTTGGTGGAGTATTGCAAGACCCATGTCCACGAACGCGCCGCGCAGCCCAAGTTCATCGAGGTGCTGCCGGAACTGCCCAAGACGGCGGTGGGCAAGGTCTTCAAGCCCGACCTGCGCAAGCGCGCCATCACGCGCGTCTACAATGCCGAGCTCGAGAAAGAGGGGCTGACCGCCCGCGTAGTGAACGTGATCGATTCGAAGAAGCAGGGGCTCGTCGCGCAGCTGGAGAAAACCGGCGAGGTGGACGAGGCCAAGCTGAAAGAGGTGCTGGGCCGGTTCACGCGGCCGTGGGAATGGGCGGAGCAGGATAAGGGCTGACGCCCCCGCTTCTTCTGGCCGGAAATATCCCGGGGGAGGCGTTGAAATCCTTGAGGATTTCAACGTTGGGGGCAGCGCCCCCTCGTCCTATCCGGCCACGAGCGCCCTGCGGGCAAGTGACAATATTCTGTCCCGGTACCGCGCCTGATCCCAGCCGCATTTGACGACCAGCGATTCCCATGTCTGCAGGCTCATGAGCGTCCAGAGCAGGTCGGTCGCCTCCGTCTCCGAATAGTCCGAAGAGAGCGCGCCGTCGCGGGCCAGTGCCGCCACCGCCGCCGCGCAGCCCTCGCGCATGTCCTGCATCCGTTCGGACCAGGCGCGGGCGGCGTCTTCGTCGGTTTCGGCCATGACGATCAGCGTCTTGGCGATGCCGAAGATCTTCGGCACGTAGGCGGCCCAGGCTGTGACATAGGCCTCGAGCCGGGCCTCGCCGGTCGTCGCGGCGCGGCTGGGGGCCAGTTTCTCGTCAACGCAATAGATCTCGTCCATGTATTTCGTCGTGGCGACGAACAGCTCTGTCCGGTTGGGGAAATGCAGGTAGAGCGCCTGCCGGCTGACCCCGGCCTTCTTGGCGATATCCGACATGCGGGCGGCGACGCCGGGGCTCGATTCGAGCAATTCCCACGCGGCCTTGAGGATGCGGGTGCGGGTTGGATTCTTCTCACTTGACACAATGTAAACTCCTGTCTATTTACACCGTGTCAATTTACACTGTGTCAAGTCAAGAGGAGGCCCGAAATGGCACGCAAGATTTTCATCTGGGTGGCGCATCCGAAGGCCGGGTCGCTGTGTTCTGCGCTGGCCGATGCCTATCAGCAGGGCGCCGAGGGGCAGGGGGCCGAGATCCGGCGGATGGATCTGGCGGATATGCGGTTAGATCCGGCCTTCGAGGGCTATGGCCCGGAGGCGCCGGAGCTGGAGCCCGATCTGCTGGCTTGGCAGGAGGGTGTGGCCTGGGCCGATCACCTGCTGATCGTGCACCCCTATTGGTGGGGCGCGATGCCGACGGGGGCGAAGGCGGTGCTGGACCGGGCGCTGACCTCGGGATTCGCGTTCAGGTATCACCGGCGAGGGATGGGGTGGGACAAGCTGCTCAAGGGCCGGACGGCGGATGCGCTGATCACCTCGGACACGCCTCCGCTGCTGGATACGCTGATCTATCGCAGGCCGGGGCGGCGGGTGTTGAAGAACCAGGTTCTGGGGTTCTGCGGCATCCGGATGCGGCGCCTGAAGCAGTTCGGGTCGGTCAAGCTGGCCGCGCCGGAAAAGATTGCCCGCTGGCTGGACAGCGCGCAGGCGATGGGCCGCGGGGCGGCTTGAAATTTCAAAAATTCAAAGGAGTTACTGTCATGTCTGAAACCATTATCCTCATCACCTTCGGCTCCGTTGCGCTGATCATGGCGCTTGTTTCGGGGGTTTTCCTCGGGTTTTCCGATTTCATCATGCGCTCGCTCGGGGTCGCCTCGCCGAGGGCCGGGATCGAGGCGATGCAGCAGATCAACCGCGAGGTTCTATCCTCGGCCTTCGTCTTTTCCCTGCTGGCGCTGGCGCCCGTGTCTCTGGGGCTGATGGGCTATGCGTGGGTGGCGCTGAGCGGGCCGGCGCAGGGGTGGTTCATTGCCGGCGGGGCGGTTTACGTGGTGGGCACGTTTCTGGTCACGCTTTTCGGCAACGTGCCGATGAACCGGCGCCTTGACGCGATGGCGGTGGACGGGCCGGAGACCGAGGCCTATTGGGCCGTATACGCGGTGCGATGGACCCGGTGGAACCATGTGCGCACCGCGGCTTCGGCAGCGTCGGCGGCGGCGTTGCTGGTGGGCTGTGCGATCTACGCCTGAACCGGGTTGGTGAGAAAAAAGGGCGCCATCCGGTTGGAGGCGCCCTTTTTACATGGAGTGTCAGGCCGTTACGAGACGTCCTTGTAGCTGATCTCGCGCGTGTCCTCGCCGGTCTTGCCGCGGCGGACAAGCAGGCGGTTGAGCGCGTTCACATAGGCCTTGGCGGAGGCGAGCACCGTGTCGGTGTCGGCGGATTGGCCGGTGGCGATGTTGCCCTCTTCCTCGAGCCGGACGGAAACGGTGGCCTGCGCGTCGGTGCCCTCGGTCACGGCGTGCACCTGGTAGAGCGAGAGATGCGCGTCGTTGGGGTGCAGTTCGCGCACCGCCTTGAAGGTGGCGTCGACCGGGCCGTCGCCGGTCTGGGTGGCGGATTTCTCCTCGCCGTCGATGGTCATGACCAGCTTGGCTTCGGCCGGGCCGCCGGTGCCGCAGACCACGCGCAGGGACTTGACGACGAGGCGGTCCTTCGCCTCGTCCTCTCCGGCGGCGACGAGGGCGACGAGGTCTTCGTCATAGACCTCTTTCTTGCGATCGGCGAGGTCCTTGAAGCGGTAGAACACGTCGTCAAGCTGATTGGCGGCCAATTCGAAGCCGAGATCCTTGAGCTTGGCGCGGAGCGCGGCGCGGCCCGAGTGCTTGCCCATGACGATGTTGGTCTCGGCGAGGCCCACATCGGCGGGGCGCATGATCTCGAACGTCTCGGCGTTCTTGAGCATGCCGTCCTGATGGATGCCGGATTCGTGGGCGAAGGCGTTCTTGCCGACGATGGCCTTGTTATATTGCACGTTGAAGCCCGAGACGGTGGCGACACGGCGGCTGATATGCATGATCTTGGTCGAGTCGACGCCGGTGAAGTAGGGCATGATGTCGTTGCGCACCTTGAGCGCCATCACCACCTCTTCCAGCGCGGTGTTGCCGGCGCGTTCGCCAAGGCCGTTGATGGTGCATTCGATCTGCCGCGCGCCGCCCGCGACGGCGGCCAGCGAGTTGGCGGTCGCCATGCCGAGGTCGTTATGGCAGTGGGTCGCAAAGACCACCTCGTCGCCGCCCGGCACCTCGGCGATCAGGCGGCGGATCAGGTCTGCGGATTCGACCGGCGCGGTATAGCCCACGGTATCGGGGATGTTGATGGTGGTGGCGCCGGCCTTGATGGCGATTTCGACCACGCGGGCGAGGTAATCCCATTCCGTGCGGGTGGCATCCATCGGCGACCATTGCACGTTGCCGCAAAGGTTGCGGGCGTGGGTGACTGTTTCGTGGATGCGCTCGGCCATCTCGTCCTGCGTGAGGTTGGGGATGGCGCGGTGCAGCGGCGAGGTGCCGATGAAGGTGTGGATGCGGGGGCGTTCGGCGTGTTTCACGGCCTCCCAGCAGCGGTCGATATCCTTGATATTGGCGCGGGCGAGGCCGCAGATCACGGAATTCTTCGCGTTCTGGGCGATTTCCTTCACCGCGCGGAAATCGCCCTCGGAGGCGATGGGAAAGCCCGCCTCGATGATGTCGACGCCCATCTCGTCGAGCAGCCCGGCGATCTCGAGCTTTTCGTCATGGGTCATGGTGGCGCCCGGAGATTGCTCGCCATCGCGCAGGGTCGTGTCGAAAATAACGACGCGGTCTTTATCAGCGTTTGTCATGTCTGGTCTCGTTTTGTTGTCCTAAGCCTGTTGGCGCGAAAAGGCGTATCCTCTGAGCGGTCGCGCCGGCTCACGGCACGCTCAGAGGCGGCTTAGGAGCAGCAGGACGGGAAGGCAAGCCGCGCCGGGGCGGGCTGCTTCGGGTGCGATATGGTCCTGCATCGTCATGCGGCGAAGTATAGGGATGGCGTGGGCGCTTGAAAACCCCCGGATTTCGCGGGGGCCTTGATCCCGGGGTGGGGCGCTTTACTTCCGCCGTCATGGAAAAGGCTTTGGTGATCGGGGCGTCGGGCGGGATCGGGTCGGCGGTATGTGCGGCGCTCGAGGCGCGGGGCGTGGCGGTGACGGGGCTGTCGCGGTCGGAGGACGGGCTGGACGTGACCGAGGAGGGCTCGGTTGAAAGGGTTCTGGCCGGCTTGGAAGGGCCCTATGACTTGGTCTTCGTGGCGACCGGGGCGCTGGAGCTCGACGGGCGAGGGCCGGAGAAATCGCTGAAACATCTGGAGGCGGAGGCGATGGAGGCGCAGTTCCGGCTGAACTGTGTCGGGCCGTCGTTGGTGCTGAAACATGCGGTCAGGTTGCTGCCACGCGAGGGCCGGGCGGTGTTTGCCGCGCTGTCGGCGCGGGTGGGCTCGATCGGGGATAACGGGTTTGGCGGGTGGTATAGCTACCGCACGGCAAAGGCCGCGCTGAACCAGATGATCCATACCGGGGCGATCGAGCTGGGGCGCACGCATAGGGGCGTGGTCTGCGTGGCGCTGCATCCCGGCACGGTGGAGACGGCGTTGACCGCAGAATACGCCAAGGGCCATCCGACGGTGCCGGCGGAGGAGGCGGCGGCGAACCTCTTGGCGGTGATCGACGGGCTGGGGCCGGGGGATACCGGCCGGTTCTTCGACTGGCAGGGGGAGGTTGTGCCGTGGTGAAGCTGGTTCTGGTTTTGGGCGATCAATTGTCGGACGGGGTCGCGGCCCTGAAGGCGGCCGACAAGTCCGAAGATATCGTGGTGATGGCCGAGGTCGCGGACGAGACCGCTTACGTGCCGCATCATCCGAAGAAGATCGCGCTGGTGCTCTCGGCGATGCGGCATTTCGCGGCGCATCTGGAAAAGGAGGGCTGGACGGTCGCCTATACGAAGCTGGATGATCCGGAGGCCAGCAAATCCATCGTGGGCGAGCTGATGCGGCGGGGGCAGACCCATGACACCAGCGAGGTGATCGCGACCAGCCCCGGCGAGTGGCGGCTGGTCGAGGCGCTGGAGAATGCGCCGCTGAAGGTGACGGTGCTGCCCGACGACCGCTTCATCGCGAGCCTTAACGAGTTCAACGACTGGGCCGAGGGACGCAAGGAATTGCGGATGGAGTATTTCTATCGCGAGATGCGCCGCAAGACCGGGTTGTTGATGGAGGGGGACAAGCCGGCGGGGGACAAGTGGAACTATGACCATGACAATCGCAAGCCGGCCTCCGACGACATGCTGCGCGCGAAGCCCATGCAGTTTACGCCGGACGAGGTGACGGAGGAGGTGCTCGATCTGGTCGAGGAACGCTTCGCGAAGAATTTCGGCGAGCTGCGGCCGTTTCATCTCGCCGTCACGCGGGGGCAGGCGTTGCGCGCGCTGGATCATTTCGCCAAAGAATTGCTGCCGGAATTCGGCCCCTATCAGGATGCGATGCTGGCCGGCGACAAATACCTGAACCATTCGCTGCTGAGCGCATATATGAATATCGGCCTGCTGGATCCTGTGGAAATCTGTGAGCGTGTGGTCGAGGAATGGAAAGCCGGGCGCGTGCCGCTCAACTCGGCCGAGGGGTTTATACGGCAGGTGATCGGCTGGCGGGAATATGTGCGCGGGCTCTATTTCCGGGAAGGCCCCGATTACGCGGCGCGCAACGGGCTGAAGCATGACCGGGTGCTGCCGCCGCTTTACTGGGGGGCGCAGACCAAGATGGCCTGCCTGGAGGCGGCGGTGGCGCAGACGCGGGACGAGGCCTATGCCCACCACATCCAGCGGCTGATGGTGACCGGCAATTTCGCGCTGCTGGCCGGGGTGGACCCGAACGAGGTGCATGAATGGTACTTGTCGGTCTATTTCGACGCCTATGAATGGGTCGAGGCGCCCAACACGGTGGGGATGAGCCAGTTCGCCGATGGCGGGATCATCGCGTCGAAGCCTTACGTGAGTTCGGGTAATTACATCGACCGGATGTCGGATTACTGCGGCAATTGCGCCTATTCGGTGAAGAAGAAGACGGGCGAGGGGGCGTGCCCGTTCAACCTGCTGTACTGGCATTTCCTCGTGCGGCACCGGCAGCGGTTCAAGGGCAACCCGCGGATGGCGCAGATGTACCGCACGTGGGACAAGATGGATAAGGAGAAACGCGAGACGGTGCTGGAGGAGGCGGAGGCGTTTCTGAAAAAGCTAGATGCCGGGGAGCCTGTCTGAGGGCAGGCGCCTCCGGCGGGGATATTTGGAGCCAGAAGAAGCGGCAGGGTGTGCCATGCTTCTTCTGGCCAGAAATATCCCGGGGAGCTTGAGGGGCTGGCCCCTCAATCCGGACGGATGAACCGGGTTACTCGGTGGATTGAGGCTCGTCCGTGCCGTCTTCGGCGGGTTGGGCCTCCTGCGTCGCGGCTTCCTGCGTCGTGGCGTCCTCGGTGACCGTCTCGGTCAGCGCGCCGTCGAGCCATTCGCCGCTGGCTTCCTCGCCGCTGGCATAGCGCATCGTGCCCTCGCCCTGACGCTTGCCGCGCAGGAAGGTGCCCTCGTAGACATCGCCGTTGGAATAGGTGGCGACACCCTGACCGGAGATTTCACCCTCCTGCCACTCGCCTTCGTAGGTGAAGCCGTCGGGCATGACGATCTTGCCCTGCCCGTGGCGCTGGCCGTCGGCGAACTGGCCTTCGTAGACGGTGCCATCGGGATAGGTGGCGGTGCCCTGCCCGTGGCGCTGGCCGTCGCGCCATTCGCCTTCGTAGCGATAGCCGTCGGCATAGGTCATCACGCCGGTGCCGTGGTTGCGGGCGTTCTCGAACTCGCCCTCGTAGACGAGGCCGTTGGGGTAGGTTGCCTTGCCGGTGCCGTCGATCACGCCGCCGGTCCATTCGCCCTCGTAGGTGGAGCCGTCGGGATAGGTGATCTTGCCCATGCCGTTGGCGAGGTCGTCGCGGAATTCGCCCACATAGACCGAGCCGTCGGGATAGGTGACCGTGCCCTGGCCGGAGATCTTGCCCGCCACCCAGTTGCCCTCGTAGCGATAGCCGTCGGTGCCGGTGAAGGTGCCCTGACCGTGGCGGCGGTCTTCGGCGAACTCGCCCTCGTAGATATCGCCGTTGTTGTAGACGACGCGGCCCGTGCCCTCGCGCCGGCCGCGGACGAGGTCGCCCTCGTAGACGTCGCCGTTGGGCTGGGTGAGCTTGCCCTTGCCGTCGATCTGGCCGTCTTTCCAGAGCCCGGCGTAGATCAGCCCGTCGGGCATGGAAAGGGTGCCTTCGCCTTCGCGCGCGCCGTTGACGACCTGACCCTCGTAGACCGCGCCGTCGGGGTAGGTGATCTTGGCCATGCCTTCCTTGACGCCATCGACCCATTCGCCGTCGTAGACATAGCCGCCGGGGCTTTCCATCCGGCCGCGGCCGTGGTGCATGGCGTTGCGGAACTCGCCGTCATAGCGGACGCCGTTGGCATAGACCGCCACGCCGCGCCCGGTGATCTTGCCGTCGAGCCATTCGCCCTCATAGGTGCCGCCGTCGGAGAAGACGATCTTGCCCACGCCATGCGGCTTGCCGCGGAGGAACTGGCCCTCGTAGACCGAGCCGTTGGGGAAGCGCGCGGTGCCCTGACCGCGGATCTCGCCCTCGACCCATTCGCCGGAATATTCGTAGCCGTTGGGGAGCGTGTAGGTGCCGGTACCATGCTGGAGCCCGTCCTTGAACGTGCCCTCGTAGATGCCGCCATCCTCGTATTGCTTGGTCTGCACCTCGCCATCCTGCGCGAGGGCCGCGCCGGCGGTGCCGGCGACTGCGAATACGAGTAATCTGGTCAGCGTTTTGCTCATGTTCTGCCTCTGTTGCCCCGGCCTGTCGCCCCTGCAGGTGGGGCAAATCTAGTGGACCGGGCTTATGGTGACAACGGGTTTCGGTCAAATCGCCTTTCCCTCGCGGTGTCATCTGCTAAATCGGGGTGGAACGACCGGCAAGGAAGGGCGCGCGCATCATGACCGACAGGTTTCGCCTGACACTGGCACAGCTCAATGCGACGGTAGGCGATCTGGCGGGCAATGCCGCGCTGGCGCGCGAAGCGTGGGAGGAGGGCCGCAAGGCAGGCGCCCGGTTGGTGGCGCTGCCCGAGATGTTCATCACCGGCTACAACACGCAGGATCTGGTGAAGAAGCCGGCCTTTCATCAGGCGGCGATTGCCGAGATCGAGAAGCTGGCCGCCGACTGCGCCGATGGCCCGGCGCTGGCGATCGGCGGTCCGGCGCTGGAGGGGGCGGGGCTTTATAACGCCTATTACATCCTGAAGAACGGCCGGACGACGGCGAAGGTGCTGAAGCATCACCTGCCCAACGAGACGGTGTTCGACGAGGTACGGATCTATGACGTGGGCCCGGTGGGCGGGCCTTACGTGGTGGATGACGTGCGCATCGGCAGCCCGATCTGCGAGGATAGCTGGTACGAGGACGTGGCCGAGACGCTGGCCGAGACGGGGGCGGAGTTCCTGCTGGTCCCCAATGGCTCGCCCTATTACTGCGGCAAGCTGGAGACGCGGCAGACCTTGATGGTGTCGCGGGTGGTCGAGACCGGGTTGCCGCTGGTCTACCTGAACCTTGTGGGTGCGCAGGATGACCAGGTGTTCGACGGGGGCAGTTTCGTGCTGAACCCCGGCGGCGAGTTGATGTTGCAAATGCCGCTGATGGAAGAGGCGATTTCCCACGTCGATTTCCTGCGCACCGGGGAGGGGTGGCGGGCCGAGAAGGGGGAGCTGGCGCATATCCCCGACGGGTTCGAGCAGGATTATCACGCCATGGTGCTGTCGCTCAGGGATTATCTGGAGAAAACCGGATTCAAGAAGGTGCTGCTTGGCCTGTCGGGCGGGATCGACAGCGCGATCGTCGCCACGGTGGCGGTGGATGCGCTGGGGCCGGAGAACGTGCGCTGCGTGATGTTGCCTTCGGAGTATACCTCGCAGGCCTCGCTGGACGACGCCAAGGCGGTGGCCGAGAATTTGGGCTGCCGGTATGATTTCGTGCCGATTTCGGAGGGGCGCGCGGCGATCACCAACACGCTGGCGCCGCTGTTCGAGGGGCTGGAGCCGGATCTGACCGAGGAGAACATCCAGTCGCGCCTGCGGGGGCTGCTCTTGATGGCGATGTCGAACAAGTTCGGGGAGATGCTGCTGACCACTGGCAACAAGTCGGAAGTGGCGGTGGGCTATGCCACGATCTATGGCGACATGGCGGGCGGCTATAACCCGATCAAGGATATGTACAAGACGCGGGTCTTCGACGTCTGCCGCTGGCGCAATGTTAACCACCGGGCGTGGATGAAGGGGCCCGAGGGCGAGGTCATCCCGCAGAACGTGATCCAGAAGCCGCCCTCGGCGGAGCTGCGCGAGGATCAGAAGGACAGCGATTCGCTGCCCGATTACCCGGTGCTGGATGGGATCCTGAAGATCCTCGTGGATCAGGACGGGTCGATCTCGGATTGCGTGGCGGCAGGCTATGAGCGCGAGGATGCGAAGAAGGTGGAGCACCTGCTCTACATCTCGGAATACAAGCGGTTCCAGTCGGCGCCGGGGACAAGGTTGTCGAAGCGGGCATTCTGGCTGGACCGGCGCTATCCGATCGTTAACCGGTGGCGGGACGGGAGCTAGGGGTGGCTTAGTTTCGGCTGGGCTCCGCCCGTTCGCGTCTCAAACCGTCCACTGGACGGTTTGCCGGGCAAAGCCCGGACCGACCCTCACTCCCACCATCTGTCAATGGACGCGATATCATCGTCCGACCAGCCGAAATGGTGGGCGAATTCGTGGATCGTGACATGGGCCACGAGGTCTTCGATCTCCACGTCGCCCCGGTCGCGCCATTCGGCGAGGATGGGTTCGCGGAAGAGCCAGACACTGTCGGGGCCGAGCGGCTGGTGGATGACGGATTTCTCGGTCATCGGGATGCCGTCATAGAGGCCGGTCAGTTCCCGCGGGTCGGCCATGCCGAGATCGTCGAGCATCCAGCGTTCGGGCCAGTCGACGACGCGCAGCGCCACCTCCTTCGCGGCGGGCTGAAAGCCGTCGGGGAGGGAGGCGAGGGCAGCGTGGGCCATCTCTTCGATCTGGGCGAGGCTGGGGGCGGTGATGGTCATGGCACAGATATGCGGGGCGTGGCGCAAGAATGGAAGAGGGGCGCGTGGTTTTGCAGGAGCGGCTTTGACGGGCCAAGCATTCTGGACAATCACGCCGGCCTGTGACATTGCCCGCTGCGACCATCCGGAGCATGAGCCAATGACCACCACCCGTTTCGCCCCGTCGCCCACCGGTTACATCCATGTGGGCAACCTGCGCACCGCGCTGATGAATTTCCTGATCGCGCGCAAGGCCGGGGGCACCTTCATCCTGCGGATCGACGACACCGACCCGGAGCGGTCGAAGGAAGAGTATGTCGACGCGATCAAGGAAGACCTCGAATGGTTGGGCCTGACATGGGACCGGGTCGAGCGGCAGTCGGAGCGGCTGGACCGTTATGCCGAGGCGGCAGACAGGATGCGCGAGATGGGGCGGTTCTACGAGGCGTTCGAGACGCCGACCGAGCTTGACCTCAAGCGGAAGAAGCAGCTCAACATGGGGCGCCCGCCGGTCTATGACCGGGCGGCGCTGTCGCTTTCGGACGAGGAGAAGGACAAGCTGCGGGCCGAGCGGGGCGCGGGCGTGTGGCGGTTCAAGCTGGATCACGAGCGCATCGAGTGGGAAGACGGTATCCTTGGCCCGGTGTCGATTGATGCGGCCAGCGTGTCGGACCCGGTGCTGATCCGCGGTGACGGGCAGGTGCTGTATACGCTGGCCTCGGTTGTCGATGACACGGAAATGGGCGTGACGCATGTGGTGCGCGGCTCGGATCACGTGACCAACACGGCGACTCAGATCCAGATCATTCAGGCGCTGGGCGGCAATGTGCCGTCGTTTGCGCACCACTCGCTTTTGACCGGGCCGATGGGCGAGTCGCTGTCGAAGCGGCTGGGCACGCTGGCGCTGCGCGACCTGCGGGCGCAAGGCGTGGAGCCGATGGCGCTTCTGTCGCTGATGGCGCGGTTGGGCTCGGCCGATCCGGTGGAGCTGCGGGGCAGCGTGGACGAGCTGATCGAGGGGTTCGATATATCGCGCTTTGGCTCGGCGCCGACGAAGTTCGACGCCAACGATCTTTTCCCGCTGACCGCGCGGATCCTGCACAACCGGCCCTTCGCGGATGTGAAGGCCGAGATCGTCGCGCTGGGCGTGCCGGAGGATCAGGCCGAGCGGTTCTGGGAGGTGACGCGGGAGAATGTCTCGACGGTCAAGGACCTTGGCCCGTGGTGGGTGATGTTCCGCGACGGGGCGGAGCCCGATATCGCCGAGGAAGACCGGGAGTTCGTGGCCGAGGCGATGGCGCTGCTGCCGGAAGGCCCTTATGACGGCGACACCTGGGGCAAGTGGACGGCCGAGGTGAAGGAGAAGACCGGGCGCAAGGGCAAGGGGCTGTTCATGCCGCTCAGGAAGGCGCTGACCGGGCAGAGCCACGGGCCGGACATGAGCCAGGTTCTGCCACTGCTTCAGACGATCAAGGCGAAGCGCTAGACCCGAAGGCGTTTTCGTAGGTTTCCTGCATCCGCTCGCGTTCCCAGTCGAGGGCCAGCGCGGACTGGCCGTAATCGAAGGTGCGTTTCGCCCAGTTGCGCGCGGCATCGGCCATGCGGTCGTTGCCGGCCCTCTGCAGCGCGTCGAGCGCGTGGAGCACGCGGCGCTGCACCTCCAGATGCCCGCCCCCGTCGCGGGCCACCCCGGCAAAGGCGTATTCGACGAGGCTTTCGGGCGAGACCTCGGTGACGAAGATACGGGAATAGGCGGGCGAGGCATCGTTGCGCGGGGTCGTGCCCCATTCCCAGAGCAGTCGTTCCTGCCGGGCGACCACGTCGATGGCGGTGCCGGGATCGTTGATGCCGGGGGAGAGCGCGCGCGAGGCGATCTCGGACAGCACCAGAAGGCCATAGGTGGCGTCCTGTTCGAAGGTGCGGAATTCACCGATGGTCAGGCCCGCCTGTACCTGTTCGATCTGCGCCTCATCCAGCCCGGAGACATGGCCCACGGTCTGGCCTCTGAGCACGAAGGTGCCGGGCGCCGTGCTGAGCCAGACGCCGGCGGCCTGATCCGGCAGGCAATCGTCGATATGCGGCAGGTTCATCACCTGAAGATAGCCCGAGTGCGGGGCGGGGAGCGGCTTGGCGTCGGGCGGGATCACGGTGTCGCCGGTGATCGGCGTCGCGGTCAGCGCAGGGCTGTCGCGCGTGGTCATCAGGCTTGCGCGCGCCTCGCCATCGGTTTTGCGCAAGGTGGCGTCCATGCTGCCGAGGTCGCTGAGATGGTCGATCCAGCGCATCATGGCGAGGATCACCAGCACCACGACCAGCACCGTCACCCCCATGAGGATGACCGCCGATTCCTTCGGATGCAGGCCCGCCTGCACGAGGATGATGCAACTGAGCGAGTAGACGAAGGCGCCGATGAAGGTGGCGAGCGCTGTGTGCGTGACCGTGTCGTTCAGCAGGATGCGGTGGGCGCGGGGCGTGGCCTGCGCCGCCGCGGCGTGGTGGGCTGTCACCATCACGTTGAGGGAGAAGGTGCTGACCGCCAGCATGCCGGAGGCGAGGATCTTGAGCACCGGAAGCACCGCGCCGGGGGCGAAGCGCTGGCGCAGGGCGTCGGGCAGCAAACTCTCGAATGTCATCGCCAGCCCCGAGGCGATCAGCGCCAGCACCGAGATCAGCGCGACCCTGATCCACAGGCTGCGGGCGAAACGCAGTATCTTCAGCGCGCTCCCGGAGACGATGGCCGATCTGTTCATGAAGGTTTCCTTCTTTCCGTCGTCCCAGACTAGGCGCCTAGCGGGTCAAAAGGCGAACCTTTCTTTCAGCCAGCAGGTCATCGACGAGGGCGCGCTCGTGCTCGTTGAGCGTCCGGTGCCGGGGGTAGACCGGATCGGCCCGGTCATCCAGAACCGGGGCGTCCCACCCGTCAGTCGTGTCGAAGAAGCGCCGCACCCCCTGTTCGCCGAATTCGCGCAGATAGCCCTGAAGGACCACGTCTAGATAACTCAGCAGCACCGGGCAGGTTTCGTCCGGCGCGCCGTGCTTGTTCTCGGGGATGGTGTAGACGGCGATCTCCGGGCGGTGGGCAAGACCGTGGGTGACCTGTTCATGCGCAGCGACGCGGTCATAGGCGCCTTCGCGTTCGTCGAGCGCGGCCCAGTCGGCGGCGGGCACCGGGGCGATTAGCCCCTCGATCTCGGCCGTGGGGTCGGGGATGACGGTGAGATAGGCGACCGGGCGGATCACCGTGTGCCGCCAGGCCCGGCGCCAGCCTTTCAGGCGGGCCGGCTCGGCATTCAGGAAATGATGAGTGTCGCGGTTTACGAGGCTGCCATAGCCGAAGAAATAGGCCTCGGGCGGCTCGGGGGCAGAAGTTGTATCTGCCGTGTATGTTTTGATCTGTGTCATGGTACGCCGCTTTTTGTGCCTGCAAAATCGCCGGACATCAAGCAGGGGGAGGGCGGGCGGCATGCGCGTCACCAAACGAACCAATATCGCGTTCAGGGTTCTCATGTTCTGCGCCGTCCATGCCGGCAGGCTGGTGACCAAGGCGGAGATTGCCGAGCGCTGCAACACGTCCGAGAGCCATCTGGCGCAGGTGATCAACCGGCTGGCGCAGCTGGGCTATCTCCACACGCAGCGGGGCCGGGCCGGGGGCATCACGCTGGCCCGCCCGATGGCCGAGATCGAACTGGGCGGCGTGTTCCGGCATCTCGAGGCGCAGGCGCCGCTGGCGGAGTGTTTCGCCGATGTCGACAACACCTGTCCGCTGGTGCCGGCCTGCCGTCTGCGCGAGGCGATGGCCGGCGCGGCGGAGGCGTTCTATGCGCATCTCGACCGGATGACGCTGGATGACCTGATCTGCGAGAACGTGGCGCTGGCCGATATCCTGAACCCGCCGCCCTGTGCGAAGCGGGTTGAAACGACTCGTCCCGTATACTAGCGTACACGCAGATCGAAACGGGAGAACCGGCAGCAGCCGGTGCCGAAGGAGCAACCGCCCCGGAAACTCTCAGGCCGCAGGGACCGTTTTGCATCTGAAGTGAACTCTGGAGAGATCCCGGCAGCATGACCGGGGCGCCGAAGGGATAGCGATCTCAGGCAGAAGGACAGAGGGGGCATCGGAAAGGGCGCGCGTAGTGCGTGCCGAAACGATGCCGGATGCGATCCATCACGCGACCCGGCCTTGAAGAGCAGGAGAGGTGCGGGATGAGCGATCTGGGCAGGACGCCGCTATACGATCTGCATGTGGAGCTTGGCGCCAAGATGGTGCCCTTTGCCGGCTACGAAATGCCCGTGCAGTACAAGCTTGGCGTCATGAAGGAGCATCTTCATACGCGCGCCAAGGCCGGTCTTTTCGATGTCAGCCACATGGGGCAGGTGATTCTTCGGCACGAGGGTGGCTATGCCCCGGTGGCGCAGGCGATGGAGGGGCTGGTGCCCGTGAGCCTGCTGCCCTTGGGCGAGAAGCGGCAGCGCTACGGGTTTTTCACCAATGACGCCGGCGGCATTCTCGACGACCTGATGATGACCAACCGGGGCGATCACATGCTGGTGGTGGTCAACGCGGCCTGCAAGGAGGCCGATATCGCCCATATGAAGGCGGGGCTTGAGGGCGTCGAGGTGGCCGAGCAGCGCGACCGGGCGCTTCTGGCGTTGCAAGGGCCTGCGGCGGAAGAGGTGCTGGAGCCGGTGGCGGCGGGCTGCGACATCATGAAATTCATGGATACCGGGATTTTCAATTCGGATTTCGGGGAGCTGTGGGTGTCGCGCTCAGGGTACACGGGCGAGGATGGCTACGAGATTTCGGTACACGCGACCCACGCCGAGGCGCTGGCGCGGCACCTGCTGGCGCATGACGCCGTGGAACCCATCGGCCTTGGTGCGCGCGACAGCTTGCGGCTGGAGGCCGGGCTTTGCCTGTATGGCCATGATATCGACGAGACGACCAGCCCGGTGGAGGGCAACCTTGCCTGGGCCATCCAGAAGGTCCGCCGCCCCGGCGGCGACCGGGGGGGCGGCTTTCCGGGCGCGGACCGAATTCTCAACGAACTCGACGAGGGCACGCCGCGCCTGCGCGTGGGGCTTGCGCCCGAGGGGCGGGCGCCGATGCGCGAGGGTGTGCAGCTTTTCGCCAACGAGGAGGGTGGCGAGGCCATTGGCCACGTGACATCCGGCGCGTTCGGCCCGACGGTGGGCGCGCCCGTGTCGATGGGCTATGTGCCCGCCGAGTTGTCGCGCCCCGGCAGCCGCCTTTACGGCGAGGTGCGTGGCAAGCGCCTGCCGGTAAAAGTGACGGAGCTGCCCTTCAAACCTGCCAATTTCAAACGCTGATCCAACACGAGGGAGACCTACATGAAATTCACCGAACAGCATGAATGGCTGAAGCCCGAAGGCGACGAGGTTGTCGTCGGCATCACCGAACACGCCGCTAACGAGCTGGGCGATATCGTGTTCATCGAGCTGCCCGAAGAGGGCAAGACCGTCAGCAAGGACGACGAGATCGTGGTGATCGAAAGCGTCAAGGCGGCCTCCGACATCATGGCGCCGGTCGATGGCGAGATCACGGAAGTGAACGAGGCGATCGTCGACGAGCCGGGCAAGGTGAACGAAGACCCGATGGGCGATGCGTGGTTCTTCAAGATCAAGCCGTCGGACCCAAGCCAGATGGACGACCTGATGGACGAGGCCGCCTATCAGCAGTTCATCAGCTGAGGCGGTTCACCCCGGGGCGGCCGTTGCGCCGCCTCCGGCGGGAGTATTTGGCGAAAGATGAAAGCCGGGCGGCGCGGGTCTGCGCCGGCCCGCAAATTCAGACGAGGTAAGACATGCCCTTCAAACCCACCGACTACCTGCCCTACGATTTCGCCAACCGCCGCCATATCGGCCCCTCGCCGGAAGAGATGGAGGAGATGCTGAAGGTGGTGGGGGCCGAGAGCCTCGATCAGCTCATCGACGAGACGGTGCCGAAGGCGATCCGGCAGGAGGAAGAGCTCGATTTCGGCAAGCCCAAGTCGGAGCGGGAATTGCTGCATTACATGCGCGAGGTGGCGTCGAAGAACGAGGTGATGGTCAGCCTGATCGGGCAGGGCTATCACGGCACGGTGACGCCGCCGGCGATCCAGCGGAACATCCTCGAGAACCCGGCGTGGTACACCTCCTACACGCCCTATCAGCCCGAGATCAGCCAAGGGCGGCTCGAGGCGCTTCTGAACTTCCAGACCATGGTGAGCGACCTGACGGGGCTGGAGATCGCCAATGCCTCGCTTCTGGATGAGGCGACGGCCTGTGCCGAGGCGATGACCATGGCGCAAAGGGTGTCGAAATCGAAGGCCAAGGCGTTCTTTGTCGACCGTGATTGCCACCCCCAGAACATCGCCGTGATGAAGACGCGGGCCGAGCCGCTGGGGATCGAGGTGATCGTCGGCAACCCCGACAAGATGGAGGCCGACAAGGTCTTCGGCGCGATCTTCCAGTACCCCGGCACCTATGGCCATGTGCGCGATTTCAGCGACCAGATCTCGGCGCTGCACGAGCATGACGGCATTGGCGTGGTCTCGGCCGATCCGCTGTCGCTGACCCTGCTGAAGGAGCCGGGCGCGATGGGCGCGGATATCGCCGTGGGCAGCACCCAACGCTTCGGCGTGCCGATGGGCTATGGCGGGCCGCACGCGGCCTACATGGCCTGCCGCGAGACGATGAAGCGAGCGATGCCGGGGCGGATCGTGGGCGTGTCGGTGGACAGCCACGGCAACCGGGCCTACCGGCTGGCGCTGCAGACCCGCGAACAGCATATCCGGCGCGAGAAGGCCACCAGCAATGTCTGCACCGCGCAGGCGCTGCTGGCGGTGATGGCGTCGATGTATGCGGTTTTTCACGGGCCCAAGGGGCTGAAGGCCATCGCGCAGCGCATCCACCGCAAGACCGTGCGGCTGGCCCGCGGGCTGGAGGAGAACGGGTTCAAGGTGGACCCCAAGGCGTTCTTCGACACGATCACGGTGGATGTGGGGCCGTTGCAGGCGGCGGTGCTGAAATCGGCGGTGGACGAAGGCATCAACCTGCGCCGCGTGGGCGAGACCCGCGTCGGCATCACCATCGACGAGGCGACACGGCCGGAAAGCGTCGAAGGGGTGTGGCGCGCCTTCGGGATCGAGCGGAAGGACGATGATTTCGAACCCGAGTACCGCGTGCCGGAGAAGATGCACCGGACCTCGGAATACCTGACCCACCCGATCTTTCACATGAACCGGGCCGAGACCGAGATGATGCGCTACATGCGGCGGCTGGCCGACCGCGACCTCGCGCTCGACCGGGCGATGATCCCGCTGGGAAGCTGCACGATGAAGCTGAATTCGGCCGCCGAAATGATGCCGATCAGCTGGCGCGAATTCGCCGATCTGCACCCCTATTGCCCGAAGGATCAGGCGCAGGGCTACCGGCAGTTGCTCGACGATTTGAACGCCAAGCTGTGCGAAATAACCGGCTATGACGCCATCTCCATGCAGCCCAATTCGGGCGCGCAGGGGGAATATGCGGGGCTTCTGACCATCGCCGCCTATCACCGGGCCAATGGCGAGGGGCACCGCAATGTCTGCCTCATTCCGATGAGCGCGCATGGCACCAACCCCGCCAGCGCCCAGATGGTGGGCTGGAAGGTTGTGGTGGTGAAATCGGGCAAGAGCGGGGATATCGACCTCGACGATTTCCGCGCCAAGGCCGAGGCGCATTCCGAGAACCTCGCCGGCTGCATGATCACCTATCCCAGCACGCATGGCGTCTTCGAGGAGAGCGTGCGCGATGTCTGCCAGATCGTGCATGACCATGGCGGTCAGGTCTATATCGACGGGGCGAACCTCAACGCCATGGTGGGGCTGGCAAGGCCCGGCGACGTGGGCGGTGATGTGAGCCACCTGAACCTGCACAAGACCTTCTGCATCCCCCATGGCGGCGGCGGGCCCGGCATGGGGCCGATCGGGGTGAAGGCGCATCTGGCCGACCACCTGCCCGGCCATCCCGCCACGGGCGGCGCGACGGGGCCGGTGTCGGCGGCGCCCTTTGGCTCGCCCTCGATCCTGCCGATCAGCTGGGCCTATATCCTGATGATGGGGGGCGCCGGGCTGACGCAGGCGACGCGGGTGGCGATCCTCAATGCCAACTACGTCGCCAAGCGGCTCGAGGGGGCCTATGACGTGCTCTACAAGGGGTCGCAGGGCCGGATTGCGCATGAATGCATCCTCGACACGCGCCCCTTTGCTGAGAGCGCCAAGATCACGGTGGACGATATCGCCAAGCGGTTGATCGACAACGGGTTTCACGCGCCGACCATGAGCTGGCCGGTGGCAGGCACGCTGATGGTGGAGCCCACGGAGAGCGAAACAAAGGCCGAGCTCGACCGGTTTTGCGAGGCGATGCTGGCGATCCGCGACGAGATCCGCGATGTCGAGGAGGGCAAGATCGATGGCGAGAATAACCCGCTGAAGAACGCGCCGCACACGATGGAGGATCTGGTGAAGGAGTGGGAGCGGCCCTACAGCCGCGAGCAGGCCTGTTTTCCGCCGGGCGCTTTCCGGGTCGACAAGTACTGGCCGCCGGTCAACCGGGTCGACAATGTCTATGGCGACCGGCACCTCGTCTGCACCTGTCCGCCGCTGGAAGAGTATGCCGAGGCGGCGGAGTAGCCCCCGCGGCCGGCGGGGCTTTACGGGGCCCCGCGCCTGGCCTAATCGCCTTTTGGGTACATTCAGGTCCGGGAGGCGGTGATGGCGGGGACGGAACGCTTCGTCTTTTACCTCGTCGACGAGTTTGCGCATCTGTCCTTTTCCTGCGCGGTCGAGCCGCTCAGGATCGCCAACCTCGTTTCGGGCCGGCCGCTCTACGAATGGAGCTTCGCCTCGGAGAACGGCGAGACGGCGCTGGCCAACAACGGCACGGTGGTGCGGGTGCATGGCGGGTTCGAGGCGCCGGTGAAGGCGGACCGGCTCTTCCTTCTGGCCGGCTCGAACATGCGAAATCACTTGACGAAGGGGCTATTGTCTGCCCTCCGGCGGGAACGGTCGCATGGCACGCAGGTCGGGGCGCTGTGCTCGGCGGCCTATATCCTCGCCTATGCCGGGATGCTCGACGGGATGCGCGCGGCGGTTCACTGGGCCTATCATGACCTCTTCGTCGAGGAGTTCCCGGATGTGGCGCTGGTGCCCAATGTCTTTGTGGCCGACGAGAAGATCATCACCGCCTCGGGCGGGACGGCCACTGCCGACCTGATGCTCTACCTGATGGGGCAGGCGCACGGGCCTGATCTGGCCAACGAGGTCGCCGACCATATGGTCTACAATACCGTGCGCGAGAGTTCAGCCACGCAGAAGGTTTCGGTGCAGGCGCGCCACGGGATGCGCAACCCGCACCTGACGCAGGCGGTGCAGATCATGTCGGAGGCGATCGAGGACCCGCTGCCCACGGCGGAGGTCGCCCGGCAGGTGGGGATATCGACGCGGCAGCTCGAGCGGCTCTTCGGGCAGTACCTGAAATGCTCGCCCTCGAAATACTATCTAGAGATGCGGCTGCAGCGGGCGCGGAACCTGCTTCTGCAAAGCGAAAAGTCGGTAACCGAGATCGCGGTCGCCACCGGCTTTCGCTCGAGCACGCATTTCGCGCGGGTCTATCGCGGCCTCTTCGGGGTGTCGCCGGGCGGGCAGCGGGCGCGGCTGACCTGAGGCGGCGCGCCCGGCCGCGGGGTCTGGATGCCTCCGGCGGGAGTATTTGGGCCAAGAAGAAGCCGGGAGGTGTGCTTCTTCTTGGTGATAAATACTCCGGGGGGAGCGTTGAAATCTTCTGATTTCAACGTGGGGGGCTGGCCCCCCGGTGCGCGCGATTTCAATCCAGCAGGAAGGAGAAGGTATCGCGCAGGCGGGTCCAGCTTTGCTCGTCGGGGGCGGCGAGGACGTAGCTGTCCATCTTTCCGGCGACGAAGTCGGAGCCGTCGAGCATGCGCGCGACGCCGCCGGCTTTTTGGGTGATCAGCACACCGGCGGCATGATCCCACGGTTTGGGCGGGCCGGAGAGGAGGAAATCCATCCCCCCTTGCGCGAGCGTGCGGTAATGGTGGCAGGAACAGCGTAGCGCGGTGGTGAAGGCGAAGCGGGGCAGTGTTTCGGCGAGCTGGGCGCGCTTGTCTTCCGGCAGGTTATACAAGGGCACGTAGCCCGACAGGTCGGCCAGTTCCGCACCCTGCGACACGCTGAGCGGGCGGTCGGCGCCGAGGCTGCGGGCGAGCACCGCGCCCCCGCTGCCCTCGTCGGCGGTGATCCAGTCATCCATCACCGGGTCGTAGAGCAGCCCCCAGACCGGGCGCCCGAAGCGCGTGGCCGAGAGGATCACGCCGAAGAGCGAAAGCCCGTGGGCGAAATTCCACGTGCCGTCGACCGGGTCGATGATGAAGGCCAGTTCCGCCTCGGCCAGCTTGTCGGTGATGGAGGGGTCGTCGGCCGCGGCCTCCTCTCCCACCACGAGAGCGTGGGGGAACATCTGCTGGATGCCGCGCGCCAGCATTGCCTCGGCCGCGACATCGGCGGCGGTGACGAGGTCGAACCGGTCGGCCTTGGCCGAGATGTCGGCATGGCCGAGGTTGCGGAAATGCGGCATGATCTCGGTCTTGGCCGTGCGGCGGACGAGGTTTACGAGGCTGGTCTGCTGGGCGCGGCTGAGCGGCGAGGTCAGCGGGATGGGCAGGCTGTCGGGCATGGGCGATTCCCTCTTCGGGCTGGCTTGGGCCTTGAAGTGCCACCCTTGGCGGGGAAGTTCAACTTGCGCCTAGTCCTGTGCGCGGAGAACCCGCGCCGGTTTGGCCGAGACCGGGCCGAGGGCGAAAGCGAGGCCGGCCAGCAGGCTGATCCCCGCACCGCCCGCGATGATCAGCACCGCCGGGCCCCAGGCGATCTCGAACCCGGTCTCCATGACGTAATGGCTGACGGCCCAGCCGCCCGCGATGCCCGCGAAGAGCGCCACCAGTCCGGCGGCCATGCCGAGGAGCACCGAACGCAGGGTCAGCCCGGCGAGGATGCGGGCGCGGGTGGCGCCGAGGGTCTTGAGGATCGCCGCCTCGTAGCTACGCGAGCGCTGGTCGGCCGCCGCCGCGCCGATGAGGACGAGAAAGCCCGTCAGCAGCGTCGCCGCCGCGCCCCAGGCGGTGGCCGAGGCGAGGCCCGCGAGCAGGTCGCTGACCTGATCGATGGCGTCGCGGACGCGGATGGCGGTGATGTTGGGGTAGCTGTCGGAGAGGTCGCGGAAGATGGCCGCTTCGGCCGCTTCCTCGGCATAGACCGTGGCGATGAAGGTGTGCGGCGCGGCTTCGAGCGCGGCCTCGTTCATGACCATGATAAAGCCCATCCCCGCGGTCGAGAAATCGACCTCGCGGAAGGAGGTGAGGGTCGCCGTGATATCGCGGCCGAGGATGTTGACGGTGATCTCATCGCCCAGGGTCAACCCCATTTCAGTGGCTTCCTCGGCGGCGAAGCTGACCTGCGGGGTGCCCTCGTAGCCTTCGCCCCACCAGTCTCCGGCGGTGATGGTGGTGCGGGAGGGGAGGGTATCGGCATAGGTGATGCCACGGTCGCCCCGGATGACCCAGTGATCGCCCGCGACCTCGGCGGCGGGCTGGCCGTTGATGCGGCTGATGATGCCGCGCAGCATCGGGGCTTGGTCGATGCGGCTGACGCCGGGGTCGGTCTCTAACCGGTCGAGGACGGGGCCGATCTGGTCCTTCTGGATATCGACGAAGAAGAAGGAGGGGGCCTGTTCCGGCAGGTCGCGGGCGATGGCGCCGCGCAGGTTCTGGTCGATCTGGCCCACGGCGGCGAGGACCGAGAGGCCGAGGCCGAGGGAGAGGACGACGGGGCCGGCGGTGCTGCCCGGGCCACCGATGGCGGCGAGCGCCCAGCCGAGCGCCGGTCGGCCGCGTGCGGCGGGGCGCAGGGCGCGGGCGGCGGCCTGTATGCCGAGGCCGGCGATGGCGAGGATCAGGAGCGCGCCGAGGATGCCGCCGGCGGTCCAGAGGGTGAGTTCAAGATTGCCGGAAAAGCTGGCGGCGGCGAAGAGGAGGATGCCGAGCAGGCCCAGCGTGGCCAGCACGAAGGGCCATGAGGGCAGGGCATGGGCGCGGGAGAGGGCGTCGCGGTAGAGGGCGGCGGCGCGCACATCCTTGGCGCGGGCCAGCGGCCAGAGGGTGAAGATCAGCACCGTCAGGATCGAGTAGATCGCGGCCTCGATCATCGGGGCCGGGTAGGGGGCGAAGACGGCCGGGACGGGGAGTTGCGCCTCGATCAGCGGCGAGAGGAGGACGGGTGTGCCCACGCCGAGGGCGAGGCCGAGGATCAGGCCGAGGGCCGCCAGCGCGCCCACCTGCAGAAAGTAGGTGAGGAAGATGGTGGATTGCCCCGCGCCCAAGGTGCGCAGGGTGGCGATGGTTTGGGTCTTGCCGGCGAGGTAGGCGCGCAGCGCGGCCGAGATGCCCACGCCGCCGACCGCGAGGCCGGAGAGGCCGACGAGCACGAGGAAGGCGCCGAGGCGCTGGACGAAACTGGCAACGCCCGGCGCGCCGTTGCGGGCGTCTCGCCAGCGCAGGCCGCTGTCTTGCAGGACGTCCTTGGCTTCCGCCTCGACCGCCGGCAGGGACGTGCCGGGGGGCAGGTCGAGCCGGTATTTCGTGGAATAGAGGGAGCCGGCTTCGAGCAGGCCCGAGCCTTGGAGCGCCTCGGTTGCCACGATCGTGCGGGGCCCGAGGCCGAAGCCGGCGGTGGCGTTGTCGGGTTCGGTTTCGATGGCCGCCATCAGGCGGAAATCGCGCGTGCCGAGGCGGACGGTATCGCCGGGGGCAATCTCCAGCCGGTCGATCAGCAGGGGGTGCATGACGAGGCCGGGGGTGTCGCCTTCGCCCGCCAGCGCCTGCGCGAGCGGCATGGGCGGGTCAAGCGTGACCTCGCCCACGAGCGGGTAGGCGGCGTCGACCGCCTTCACCTGCGTCAGGCCGCGCGGGCCGTCTGGGACAGTGGCCATGGAGCGGAAATCGGCGATCTCGGAGACCTCTGTGGCGGTCTCCTCCATCCAGGTGCGTTCGGTGTCGGTGGCGAAGCGGTAGGTCAGTTCGATCTCGGCATCGCCGCCGAGCAGGCGCGCGCCTTCCTGCGAGAGGCCGGTGGCGATGCTTTCGCGCACGGTGCCCACGGCGGCGATGGCCGCCACGCCGAGGATGACGCAGCCGAGGAAGATGCGGAAGCCGCGCAGGCCGCCCCGCAATTCCCGCGCTGCCAGCTTGGCGGCCAGCCGCAGGGTGGTCATGCGGCGGCCTCGGTCTCGGACAGGCGGCCATCGGTCAGGGTGATGACCCGGTCGCAGCGATGGGCGAGTTCGGGGGCGTGGGTGACGAGGATGAGCGTGGCGTTGTGGCGTTCGCGCAGGCCGAAGAGCAGGTCGACGATGGCCGCGCCGTTGACCGAGTCGAGGTTGCCGGTGGGCTCGTCCGCCAGCAGGATATCGGGGCGCGGTGCGGCGGCGCGGGCGAGCGCCACGCGCTGTTGCTCGCCGCCCGAAAGCTGCGAGGGGTAGTGGTTCATGCGGGATTCGAGTCCCACGGTCTTCAACTCCTCCGCGGCGCGGTCGAAGGCGTCGGGGATGCCGGCCAGTTCTAGCGGGGTCGCGACGTTTTCCAGCGCCGTCATGGTGGGGATCAGGTGGAAGGACTGGAACACCACGCCGAAATGATCGCGGCGGAGGCGGGCGAGTTGATCCTCGGTCATGGTGGTGAGGTCGTGGCCAAGCGCGGTGATGGTGCCGCCGGTGGCCTGTTCCAGCCCGCCCATGAGCATCAGCAGCGAGGATTTGCCGGAACCGGAGGGGCCGATGAGGCCCACGGTTTCCTGACGGTGGACATCGAGGGAGATCGCATCAAGTATCCGGACGGGGCCGGCATTGCCCTGCAGAGAAAGCGATGCATCCTGAAGGGATAGAACGGGAGAAGACATGAACTGGCGCCTGAAAATCAAAGGTTTTCTGTCATATGGGGTTGCGGTCGCGCGGGGCAAGGCGCTGGCGGTGATAATGCTCGCCGCGTCCCCGGCCTGGGCCGAGGAGGTCACGGTGCTGACCTTTGGCGACAGCCTGACACAGGGCTACGGGCTGGCCGAGGCGGACGGTTTCGTGCCGCAATTGCAGGGCTGGCTGGACGTGCAGGGCGCCGAGGTGGAGCTGGTCAATGGCGGGGTGTCGGGGGATACCACGGCGGGCGGCGCCTCGCGGGTGGAGTGGAGCCTGACGCCCGAGGTGGACGCGATGATCGTGGCGCTTGGGGGGAATGACTTGCTGCGGGGGATCGACCCGGGCGTGTCGCGGGGGAATCTCGACAAGATTTTGCAGGTGGCCGAGGCGCAGGAGGTGCCGGTGCTGCTGGTGGGGATGGATGCGCCGGGCAATTACGGGGCGGAGTATGAGGCGGCGTTCGACGCGATGTACCCGGAATTGGCGGAGGACTACGGGACGCTCTATTTCGAGAGCTTCTTCAAGGGGTTGGGCGAAACGGACCCGTCTAAGGCAAGGCAGTATTTCCAGTCGGACGGCATCCACCCCAACGCCGAGGGCGTGGCCCTGATCGTCGAGGCGATGGGGCCGAAGGTGCTGGAGCTGATCGGGGAGGTGGAATAGGCCGGGCAGCGGTCGGTTTCCGATGCTGCGGGCGCAGACCCCGAACGAAAAAGGGCCCCGGCAAGGGGCCCTTCTCTATCGTGTCAACACGCGCCTCAGGCGAGGGCGAGGTTGGTCGCGGCTTCGCGGCCGTCACGGCCGGCTTCGACGTCGAAGGTCACTTTCTGGTTGTCGGCGAGGCCGGTCAGACCAGCGCGCTCAACGGCAGAGATGTGGACGAAAACGTCTTTTCCACCCGAATCGGGTGCGATGAAGCCGAAGCCTTTGGTGGTGTTGAACCATTTCACAGTGCCAGTGGCCATGTGCTGTCTCCTGGTAGTTTTCTGCCCGCGGTATTGCGGCAGACCGGCAAGTCATTGCTAGATCGAGTGACTGAGCCGTGGATAGGAGCAGGTGGTCGATAGAGATAACGTCGCGCGCCTGATATGGCGCTGTTCCGGCGCCAATACAAGAAAAATTTCTATCGCTGGGCGAAACTTACCCTATTGACCGGCACGAAGGATGCGGCCGATTCGGTTAAACAAGTGTTAACGCGACGGTTAAAGAACCGTGACCTTGGTGCCGATCGGGACACGCTTGTAGAGGTCCTTCACATGCTCGTTCAGCATCCGGATACAGCCGTTCGAGACCGACAGGCCGATGGTGCGCGGCGCGTTGGTGCCGTGGATGCGGAAATAGGTGTCGCGGCCGTTCTTGAAGAGGTAGAGCGCCCGCGCGCCGAGCGGGTTGCCGGGGCCGCCGGGTTGGCGGTAGCTCTCGTTTTCGGCGAACTTGGCATAGGTCTTGGGCTCGCGCGCGATCATCTCGTCGGTGGGGCGCCAGTCGGGCCATTCGCGCTTGGCCTGGATGGTGGCGGTGCCCTGGAATTCGAGCCCGGCGCGGCCGACGCCGACGCCATAGCGCATCGCCTCGCCCGGGGCGGTGATGAAATAGAGGAAATGCGCCCGCGGGAGGATCAGAAGCTGGCCCGGTGCGTAGGGCGCCTTGATCTGCACCTTGGTGGGTTGATAACGCGGCTTGATCACCGAATTGCCCGACTGGGCGATGGCGGGCGCGGCCAGCGTGGACAGCCCCGTCATGGCAAGACCGGTGGCGATGAAATGGCGTCTGTCGATCATGGCAGCCTCCTGCTTGGGCGGGCAGACATATGGCGCCCGGAGGATATTTGCCACCATGTCGGCAAAAAAGTCAAAACTCCGTAAACACGGCGCGCCCGGGGTGTGGCCCTCCTGCCCCGGGTCAGAGAAGGATCTGACCGATATCGGCGGGCGAGAGGCCCGGCACATCCGGCACGGTGGCCACGCGCAGCCCGTTGACCAGCACGTCGGTGCCGCGCCGGTCGCGGGTGGGGCGGGTTTCGATCACCGCATCCTCGCCGGTGTCTTCCAGCGCGATGACGAGGATATCGTGGACCGGGTCGAACCCGGTAACGGACACCGGTTTCCGGGGCAGGGCGGTGGTGCCCGGCAGGTCGGCAAAGGGATCGTCCGACGCGCCGCCCTCCGGCGATTCGCCGAAGATCGGGCCGCCGAATACCGTATCTTCGAATACCGTATCGCGCATCATACTATCCCTTGTGGCGGGGGCCGGCGGAAAGGCGGCTGGCAGGCCGCAGACAGCCCCGGTGGCAGAACAACGTGCAGTATTCCCCGGAAGGGCTTGTCAGGCCAAGGAAAAAATCCCTGGGCTACCGGGAAACTCTGCGTTTCCGTCTGAATGTCCAGCGCAGGGCGGCGCGGGGCAGGCGGAGGAGGGTGCGGGCCAGAAGGGCCGGGTATTCCACCTCGCCCGAGAGCAGGTGCATGTAGTCGCGCTTGAGCGTGCGGGAGGCGCGGAAGGTGCTGGCGAAGAAGGGTTTGAGCGCGGGCGCGAAGATCACCGGGCGCAGCAGGCGGGCCGAGCGGAGCGCGGTGCGGATCGGGCGCGTCATCGGGCGGTAGCGGGCGAGGGCGATATCGGGGCGGCCCCCGGCGAGGGCCTCTGCCGCGGCAGCGGCGGCCAGCGCGCCGGAATGGATGGCGTGGCCGATCCCCTCGCCGGTGATCGGATCGACGAAGCCCGCGGCATCGCCGGCGAGCAGCACATTGCCGCGGCCGGGCTGGCTGCGATAGCCGCCGAAGGGCAGGAAATGTCCTTTGACTTTCGTGCCTTGGCCGGTGTGGAGCTGATCGAGATAGCGGCTGAGCCGGGCCTTCATGTCGGGGTTTCGCAGGTGCAGCCCGCCCAGCCCGATCGTGGTGCTGCCGCGCTTGGGGAAGGACCAGCCATAGCCCCAGTCGGCGGCGGCGAAGTCGATGCGGACGGGGGTGTCCTGCGTGGGGGCGCGGGCGGGCGCCTCGATTTCCAGCGCAAAGCCCACGCGGGCGGGGTCGAAAGGCGTGCCGAAGAGGGCGCGGGCGACGATGCTCTGCACCCCGTCGGCGCCGATCAGGCAGCGGTACTGCAGCGTGTCGCCGGACTGGAGCGTGAGGCGGTTCGCGGCGAGGTCGAGCCTGTCGACGCGCTGGCCGGAATAATCGGCGGCGCCGGCGGCGAGCGCCCTGGCGAACAGGAGCTGGTCGAGATCCCAGCGCATGGTCAGGTGGGTGGGCGGCACGCCATCGAGCCGGCCGAGCGGGCGGCCCTCCATGTAGAACTCGAAATTACGTCGCGTTTCAAAGAGTTGCGGGTCGATGTCAAGGTTGAAGACGGTCTTGAGATGGGCGGCGCAGCGGCCGGTGACCAACCCGCCGCAGAGCTTTGGCCGCGGGAAGCGGGCCTTGTCGATCAGCGCTACCGAAAGCCCTTTGTTGCGGGCCGTCACCGCGGCCGCGGACCCCGCCGGGCCGGCGCCGAGGATGACGAGATCGAATTGGGACATGTGTGGTCGGGCTCTTGCGGCGTTTCGGGGGGCGAGCATACTGTGCCCGTGTCGTGGGGGAAAGGCGCCAATTTACAGGCGCTTGGATCAGAACGCCGCCCAGTCGCGGAAGCGGAAGGGCGTCTCGGGGCGGTAGCCCGGGATGCGGCCGGGATGGCGGCGGGGCTGGCTCCATTTCCGGGATTTGGCTGGTTGCATGACGGGTCTCCTCGATGGCGGGAGTATGCGGGGCAAATCGGCCGGAATTGCAGCGGTGGCGGGGTTTTACGGGGTCTGAAATGTGCCGGTTTTCGATGTCGGTATAACGTCGGTATTTTGTCGGTATTGCGTCGGTGCGATGGGCGGTGCGGGTGGTTTCCGGGCGGCGTGAACGGTTTTTTAACCGGAATCGGTCAGGCTGGGGCATGTCGAGATACATACGTCCTCGTCGCGGCGGCGCGTTCGTGTTCTTTACCGTCTGTCTGGCCGAGTGTGGCAGCCGCCTGCTGACGGAAGAGATCCTGCGCTTGCGCGCCGCCGTCCGGCGGGTGAGGGAAGAGAGGCCGTTTCATATCGACGCGTGGGTGGTGCTGCCCGATCACCTCCGCGCGGTCTGAACCCTGCCGCCGGGGGATTCGGATTTTTCCACGCGATGGGGCGCGATCAGGGCGCGGTTCACGCGGGGGCTGAACGAGGCGAGGTGCGGGGCGGCTGCGGGGCCGGATGTCTTGCCGGGCGTCTGGCGCAAAGGGCGTTTCGGGGCCTGTCTTGAGCCGGCCCGGTACGGATGGGCCGGGCGGGTGCAGGGCTCAAGATATTCCTGGCGGCATTACGCCGAGCGGCGCCGCAGGTCTTCGACGAGATCCCAACCGGGCGCGTCGAAAACCTCCAGACGGAGGGAACGAAGCGGCACGAGCTGTTCATCGGCCATCCACCCCGAGGACCAGCCGCTGTCGGTGTCCTCGCCATTCTGAACTGCCAGCAGAAAGCGCCGGCGATCCTCGACGATGATGCCGGGAATGCCGTGACGGATCAGCGACGGCGCATGCCGCCGCCGCCACCTGTCGATCTCGTCGACGTGCCGCCGTACGCCTACCGCGCGAACTTCTTGTGCTTGATCCGCTTGGGCTCCAGCGCGTCCGGGCCCAGCCGGCGCTTCTTGTCTTCCTCGTAATCCTCGAAATTGCCCTCGAACCATTCCACATGGGCCTCGCCCTCGAAGGCGAGGATATGGGTGCAGATGCGGTCGAGGAAGAAGCGGTCGTGCGAGATGACCACGGCGCAGCCGGCGAAATCCACCAGCGCGTCTTCCAGCGCGCGCAGCGTCTCGACGTCGAGATCGTTGGTCGGCTCGTCGAGCAGCAGCACGTTGCCGCCGGATTTCAGCAGGCGGGCCATGTGCACCCGGTTGCGCTCGCCCCCCGAGAGGAGCGAGACCTTCTTCTGCTGGTCGCCGCCCTTGAAGTTGAAGGCCGAGCAATAGGCGCGGGAGTTCATCTGCGCATCGCCCAGCTCGATCACCTCGGCGCCGCCGGTGATCGCTTCCCACACGGTGTCGCCATCCTTGAGGTCGTCGCGCGACTGGTCGACATAGGAGAGTTCCACCGTGTCGCCATAATCGATCGTGCCCTCGTCGGGCTGCTCCTGCCCGGTCAGCATCTTGAACAGCGTCGACTTGCCGGCGCCGTTAGGGCCGATCACGCCGACGATGCCGCCGGGGGGCAGCGAGAAGGAGAGGTTCTCGATCAGGAGCTTGTCGCCCATGTGCTTTTTCAGCCCCTCGACCTCGATCACCTTCTGCCCAAGCCGCGGGCCGTTGGGGATGACGATCTGGGCCTTGCCGACCTTCTCGCGCTCGGACTGGTTGGCGAGCTCGTTATAGGCGTTGATCCGGGCCTTCTGCTTGGCCTGCCGGGCCTTCTGGCCCTGCCGCATCCATTCCAGCTCGCGCTCGAGCGTCTTCTGGCGCGACTTGTCCTCACGCGCTTCCTGCGACAGGCGCTTGGCCTTCTGTTCCAGCCAGGCCGAGTAGTTGCCCTCGTAGGGGATGCCCCGGCCGCGGTCGAGTTCGAGGATCCAGCCGGTGATGTCGTCGAGGAAGTACCGGTCGTGGGTGACGATCAGGATGGTGCCCTTGTAGTCGATCAGGTGCTGCTGGAGCCAGGCGATCGTCTCGGCGTCGAGGTGGTTGGTGGGCTCGTCGAGGAGCAGCATGTCGGGTGCTTCCAGGAGCAGCTTGCAGAGCGCCACGCGGCGCTTCTCGCCGCCCGAGAGCGAATCGACATGGGCGTCGTCGGGCGGGCAGCGCAGCGCCTCCATCGACACGTCGATCTGGGCGTCGAGATCCCAGAGGTTCTGGCTGTCGATCTCGTCCTGCAGGGCCGCCATCTCGTCGGCGGTGTCGTCGGAATAGTTCATCGCCAGTTCGTTGAACCGCTCGAGCTTGGCGCGCTGGGGCGCGACCGCCTGCATGACGTTCTCGCGCACGGTCAGGTTCGAATCGAGCTGCGGCTCCTGCGGGAGATAGCCCACGCGGATGCCCTCGGCCGACCAGGCTTCGCCCTGGAATTCGGTGTCGAGCCCGGCCATGATCTTCATCAGCGTCGATTTCCCGGCGCCGTTCGGGCCCACCACGCCGATCTTCACGCCGGGCAGAAAGCTGAGATGGATGTTCTCGAAGCATTTCTTGCCGCCGGGATAGGCCTTGGACACGCCTTGCATGTGGTAGACGAATTTCTGCGCCATTGGGGGTTCTCTTCCTGAAACTCTGAGGTCAGCGCCCATGTAACCGGGCCGCGCGGCGAATTCAAATGGTCAAACGCCGCGGCACGCCCCGGGCTTCTTCTTGGGTCAAATACTCAAATATCCCGACACCGGCCAAGCCGGCCGGCGCCAGAGGTCAATGCGCGGCGGCGGCCCCCGGCATCAGGTCTTCCCGCCCCCGCACGGTTTCATGCAGCCGTTCCGACGGGTCGCGCCCCACCATCCGCGCCCGGCGCAGCAGGAAGATCTTGCCCCAGCCGCCCCACGATCCGCAGGAGGGCGCCTCCGGGTCGGCCGGGAACCGCGCTTGCCACCCTTCGGGCAGGGCCACGCCGCATTCTTCCAGCTTGCCCATCATCCAGCGGAACGGCACGTTGGCCAGCGGCCGCGCCGCCTCGACCCCGCCCAGCTGGCCGCCCACGTCGCCGTGATTGCCGCGGAACCAGACCTGTTCGAGCGTGCCGGCGAACCCCTCCGGCGTCTCCCACAGAACCGGGGCGTAGACGGTGCGGGTCTCGTCCAGCGCCAGCGCATGATAGCCGCGCCGGATGGCGGGCCCCAGCCGGTGGTTGTGAAACGCATGTGCGGGCTCCGACCAGCGCCAGAGCACCGGCAGGCGCAGGCCCAGCGCCTTGACCGTGTCCCAGACGCCGATCATCTCGATCTCGACGCTGTCATGGCAATAGGCCTCGACAAAGGCGCGCTCGGCGGCGCTCTCGCCGCCCTTCTGGTAGTGGCGATAGGCGGTCATGATGTTGCGCTCGGTCGCCTCCTGCGCCTTCAGCAGGCCCACCTGGTCGATGATGCCGGCCAGCGAGCGCACCGCATAGGCGCCCCGCGAATAGCCCATCAGGATGATCCGGTCGCCGGCGCGATACCGGCTGGCGAGATAGCCGTAGGCCCGCCGGATCTGCCGGTTGATGCCGCGCCCGAGCACCACGTCGCCGGTCGAGGCCCAGTCATGCCACTGCACGCCCGCCTCGTAATAGAGCGACAGCCGGGCCCCGCTCACCTCGCTCAGCAGGCGATAGGCCAGCCCGGCATTGCTCTCGTGGCCCTGATCGAGCGAGGACATCGTGCCGTCGAGGATGATGACATGGGCGACCTGCCCGCGCGTGCCCTCGTACCGGCTCTGCCGGTGGCGCAGGCCGGGGCGCAGCAGGCCATATAGCTTCTCAACCCACCGGGGCCATTGCATCGTTCAGCATTTCCCATACGCGCGACGGGGTGAACGGCATGTCGGCCTGTCGCACCCCGCGCTGCCAGAGCGCATCGGCCACGGCATTGGCCGTCGCCGCCATCGCGCCGACCGTGCCGGCCTCGCCACAGCCCTTCATGCCCATCACGTTCGCGGTCGACGGCACCGGCTCGGACGTGAAGCCGATCATCGGCACATCGTCGGCCCGCGGCATGGCATAATCCATGAAACTCCCCGTGAGAAGCTGGCCATCCTCGTCATAGCCCACATGCTCCCACAGCGCCTGCCCGATGCCCTGCACGCTGCCGCCATGCACCTGCCCCTCGGCCAGCATCGGGTTGATCAGGTTGCCGAAATCGTCGACCACCGTGTAGCGCTTCAGCGTGACATGGCCGGTTTCCGGGTCAACCTCGACCTCGGCCACATGCGCGCCGTTGGGATAGGACCGACCCGGCAGCGTCGCCGTTTCCTCGTGCAGCAGCAGGTCGGTGCGCCCGTCGGCGCGGGCCATCTCGGCCGCTTCCATAAAGGTCGGCGTCAGGTTCGAGCCCGGTGCGCGGAAGGTCTCGTCGTCGAAGCTCACCTCCTCTGCCGCGACGCCCATCTTCTCGGCGAGGTAGGGCGTGAACGCCTCCACCATCTTGCCCACGGTCGCCAGCGTCGCGTTGTTCTGCGTCGTCACCGAGCGCGAGCCGCCGGTGCCGCCGCCTTTCTCGATCCGGTCGCTGTCGCCCTGCACCACGCGGATATGCTCCACCGGAATCCCCGTCTGGTCCGACAGGAAGCGCGCATAGGCCGTTTCGTGCCCCTGGCCGTTCGATTGCGTGCCCACATAGATCGACACCGTGCCATTCTCGTGAAACTCGACCTTCGCGGTCTCGGTCGGGTTGCCGAGAATCGCCTCGATATAATAGCACAGGCCCATGCCGCGCAGTTTGCCCTTGCCTTCGCTTGCCGCCTTGCGGGCGGCGAAGCCGGCGCGATCCGCCTTTGCCTCGACCCGGTCGAGCAGCCGCGCGAATTCGCCCACGTCATAGGTCTCGCCGGTGAAGGAGGTGTAGGGAAACTGGTCGGGCTTGATGAAGTTCCGCCGGTGCAGATCCCACGTATCGACGCCCAGCTCGCGCGCCGCGCGGTCCATCACCCGCTCCAGCGCATAGATCGCCTCGGGCCGCCCGGCGCCGCGATAGGCGTCGACCTGCGTGGTGTTGGTATAGAACCCTTCCACATGCTGATACGCGGTCTGAATGTCATAGACGCCGGTCAGCACCTTGGAGAACAGCACCGTCTGAATGGGCTGGTTCAGGCCGCTGTTATAGGCGCCCATGTTGCAGCGCGTCTCGACCTTATAGGCGGTGATCCTGAGGTTCTCGTCAAAGGCCAGCGTCAGGTCATGCTCGAGGTCGCGGCCGGCATTGTCGGCCAGCATCGTCTCCGACCGGTCGGCATACCAGCGCACGGGGCGGTTCAGCATCCTTGCCGCCTGTCCCACAAGGTAGGTTTCGGGATAATCCGGCGCCTTGGTGCCGAAGCCGCCGCCCACGTCGGGGATGGTCACCCGGATATCCTCGGGCTTGATGCCGTAGATCTTGGCGCCGTTGCGCTTGGTGTTCCAGACGCCCTGACCGCCGAAGGAGAGGTGGAGCCGCCCGCCTTCCATCTCCGCCCATGCGCCGCGCGGCTCCATCGGGTTCGAGATGATGCGATTGTCGCCGACCGACAGGCGCACCACATGCGCGGCCCCGGCAATGGCCTTTTCGGTGGCGTCCTCATCCCCCAGCCCCCAGTCGAAGGCGCGGTTTTCCGGGACATCCTCGTGCAGCGGCTCGCCACCGGGGGCCAGCGCCATGTGCACCGGCAGGTCCTCGTAATCGACTTCGATCAGTTCGGCGGCATCGCGGGCCTCCTGCAACGTGTCGGCCACGATCATCGCCACCGCCTCGCCCACGAAGCGCACGCGCCCCTCGGCCAGAAGCGGGCGGCGCGGGGCGGTGCCCTTGCTGCCGTCGCGGTTCTCCACCGTCACGGCTGCCAGCCCTTCGGTCACGCCCGCTTCGCGCAGCCCCTCGCCATCGAGCACGAGATGCACGCCCGGCGCCGCCTTCGCGGCGTCGAGGTCGATCGAGGCGATCGTCGCATGCGCCATGGGCGAGCGCAGGAAATAGACGCGCAGCGCCTCTTCGGGCGGGGTGTCGTCGAGATACCGGCCATGGCCGGTCAGGAAACGCGCGTCTTCGAGGCGGGAGGCCGGTTGGCTCTTGCCGAATTTCTGCATGGGTCAGCGGGGTCCTCTGGCCTGTGTCGGGATGCGCCCGACCCTAGCCCTTGGGCGCCCGGTGTCCAGACCCGATCAGGCCAAGGCCGCCACCGTCACCGCCTCGCCGGGGCCGTAACCGTTGAACCGGGTGGCGATGGCGCTGGAATAGGCGCCCATGCCGTCGAACAGCACGTAATCGCCCTCGGCCATGTCGCCGGGCAGGGCCACGGGCGCCGGCAAGCGGTCGAGGCTGTCGCAAGTCGGGCCGAAGACCACCCGGCTCACGCTCTCACCGCGCCGCGCCGTGCCATCGGGGGCGATCACCCGGATGCGGTCGCTCATGGCGATGTCGCGCGCCTCGAACAACCCGCCATAGAGCCCGTCATTGAGGAACACCGCCCCGCACGCGCGCAGCGCCTTTACCCGCGCGGCAAGCGTGAACGCCTCGGCCACCATCGCCCGGCCCGGCTCGCAGACGAGCGCCGGCGCGGCCTCTCCGAAAGCGCGTTGCGTCACGGCCGCGACATGATCGAATATCGCCTCAAGGTTCGGCGCCTCGCCGCTCCGGTGCGAGGCGAAGCCGCCGCCCACGTTCAGCCGGCCGATTTGGACACCGGCCTCCCGCGCGACCTGTGCCGCCGCCTCGATATAGGCGCCCCATGCCGCCGGGTCGGCGCATTGCGTGCCGGGGTGAAATGTCATCGCCGGGGCAAACCCCATGGCCGCGACCTCGCGCAGAAGCGCCGCCGCCTTCTCGGGTCCCGCGCCGAACTTCTCGCCGAAATCATAGGCCGCCCCGCTTACCGGCAGTGCCAGCCGCACCGACACCTCCGTCTCCCTCGGCAGCGGGTCGAGCTTTGCCAGCTCCCCGAAACAATCGACCGAGCAGGAGGCCACGCCCATCGCGCGGGCCACGGTCACCTCTTCCGCCGAGCGGACCGGGTTGTTGTAATGCAGAACCGCCTCGGGGCAGACCGCGCGCACCGCGTACATCTCCCGCGGGCTGGCCACGTCGAAGGCGCGCATGCCGCCGGCCACGAGGTTGGCCAGAACCTCCTCGCCCGCATTGGCCTTGACCGCGTAGGTCACCAGCCCCGGAAAGCCGTCGCGAAACCGCTTGGCCGTGGCCTGCAGGACCGAAGGGGAGAAATAGAACTGCGCCATGTCGGGCTTGTGCCGTGCGATATGGCTGGCCGGGTCGGCCCATGTGGGGGTCTGTCTCATGTCACTGCCTCGCGTCCCGTTTTCTTTTCAGTTTGCGAGCATATTTCGTCGATTTCATCAGGCGGATCGTATAGATTGACGATATTTGACGTCAATTCGCCGAGGTAGCCATGCAGATCGACCATCTGGACCATGCCCTCCTTGCCCTGTTGCGGGAAAACGCGCGCCTGCCCGTGGCCGGGCTGGCCCGCCGCCTCGGCCTTGCGCGGACCACCGTGCAGGCCCGGCTCGACCGGCTGGAGGAGACCGGCATCATCGCCGGCTACACCGTCCGCGTGACGGACGCGTTGCGCGCGCCCCTCCGCGCCACCGCGCTGGTCAGTATCGAGCCGCGCAGCGCGCCTGCCGTGCTGGCGCGTCTCGAATCGCTGCCGGGGGTGCGCACCGTTCACACCACCTCGGGCCGGGTCGACCTGATCGTCGGGCTCGAGGCGGCCACCACCGAAGAGCTCGACGACACGCTCGACCGTATCGGCGAGGCGAAAGGGGTCAGAAGTTCGGAAAGCCTGATCCACCTGTCGACCAAGATCGACAGGCGCGGGTAGGGGCGCCTAGCTGCCGTAGACCCGGCCCCAGCGTGCGAGCAATTGCTGCTGCAGGTTTCTCGACCGGGCGTTCCACGTGCTCGCCCCCTCGGGCCGCGCCTCCGAGCCCTTGTCGAAGCCTTCGCGCAGTTTCGGATCGGCGGTGAAGATGGCGAAGGCAAGCTCGCGCCCGTCGGGCGCGGTGACGTAGCCGGCCAGCGAACTGACGAAATAGAGCGTGCCGGTCTTGGCCATCACCCTGACCGGACGGGCGGCGTTGGCCAGCCCGTTGCTCTGGTCCAGCGGGAACTCCTTGAGGATGGGCTTCAGCAGACCGTCCTTGTGGACCTTGGCCAGCGCCTGCGCCAGCGCCGCCGCGCGCAGGCGCGAGGTCTCGCCCAGTCCGGAATGGTCGACCAGCTTGGCGCCGGGCATTCCCAGCCCGGTCTGCGCCCAGCGGCTCATCTCCTCGGCGGAGGCCTTCATCGGCACCGGCCGGCCCAGCCGTTTGGCGCTGGCGGTCATGCCGCACAGCTCGGCGATCAGGTTGTTGGAATATTTCAGCATCCCGCGCAGGATCTCGGCCAGCGGCGCGCTCCGGTGCGTCACCAGCGCCGCGCCTTTCGGCGCCGCCTCGGGCGGGCTGCCCGGCTCGAGCTTGATGCCGTGGGAACGGGCGAAGGTGGCGAAGACCTCGGCCGCATAGGCCTCGGGCTTGCGCACCGGCAGCCACCGCGCCCCGCCGCTGCCCAGAGCGCCCTTGGCCACGGTCCACGCGTCATGGTCGCCCATGTCGGCGTAGGTGTAGACCGGCCCGGATCGCTCGGCCACCTGCATCCGGGAGACCTGAACCTCGGGCCGGTACTTGCCCGACCGCGCATCCATGGTGACGGTGTAATCCTTGCCCGCGCGCTTCCACTCGAAATGCACGCGGTTGTAATTGAGGTTCAGCCCCGAGAGCGACGGGTTGTAGCTGACCTCGACGGGCTGGCCCGGGTCGATCACCCGCTCGAAGGGCAGCGCCCCGCCCCAGACGCGGAACTTGCCCTTCACCTCGCGTACGCCTGCCGCCTTGAGCTGTGCTGCCATGTCGGCCAGCGCGTCGGTGTCGAGCATCGGGTCGCCCCCGCCGGCAAGGATCAGGTCGCCCTGAACCACCCCGTCTTTCACCCCGCCGCCGGCCAGAAGCCGCGTTTCGAACCGGTATTCCGGCCCCAGCACGTCGAGCGCGTAAAGCGCCGTCACCGCCTTGGTCACGCTGGCGGGGGGCTGGCCGGTGAAGCCGTCATAGGTTTCGAGCACCGCGCCGGATTTGACGTCGACGACCGTGAAACTCACCACCCCGGTCAGCCGCGAATCGGCGACCAGCTCCTCTGGCGTGGGCAGTTTTTCGGGGGCGGCCGGGGCCGGCCGCGCCCTTGGACGCAGGGAAACCTCGGGCGCCTCGGCCCAACCCGGACCGGCAAGAACCCCAAGGGCCCCACCCAGAAAGAACCGTCTCGAAACTCGTTTTAACATATGGTCAATTATGCCAAACTCTGCCGCGCAAACAATCCGCTACCATGCTCACGTTCCCGTCAATTGTTGCCGCCGCGGCGCCAATCCCCGGCCGCGCGCAGCTCGGTCGACGATATCCCGCGCATCGGCACGTTCACGAAACACCATGCCGGCGCCTCCGCATGGGCCAGAAGGCGGCTTTGCGCCCCTTTCAGGCGGGCGAAGCGGTAGACCCGCGCCGCCTTGGACACCCGCGCGGATATCCGCTGACCGGGCCGGGCGAGCACCCCCAGCGGCACCCGTTCGACGATATCCTGCCAGTCCTGCCACTGGTCGAGCTGGGCGAGGTTGTCGGCCCCCATCAGCCAGACGAAGCGCAGCTCCGGCCGCGCCGCCTGCAACACGGCCAGCGTCTCGGCGGTGATGCGGGTGCCCGCCTGTGCCTCGAAATCGGAAACATGCATTCGCGGATGGTCGAGAATCGCCCGGCAGGCCGCCATCCGCTCCTCCAGCGGCGCGGGGCCGCGTGTTTTCAGCGGGTTGCCGGGGCTGACCAGCCACCAGACCTGATCCAGCCCGAAGCGGCGCAGCGCCTCGCGGCTGATATGTACATGGCCCGCATGCGGCGGGTCGAAGGACCCGCCCAGCAGCCCGATCACCTGTCCGGCGCGCGTATGTGGCAGCGCATATCGCATCGCGCCTTTCTGACCGCAGGCGCGGCCGGGTGTCCAGCGGTTTTCGTGCCCTGCTGACGTGTCGTGTGGCGGGCCGGGGGGGGGCTGGGACGCCCGTCATCCCTGCGCGTCCATGATCAGGCAAGTGGTGCTGGCGGTGGCGTAGAGCTTGCCGTCGTCGATGCCGCGCAGCTCGCCCGAGGCGACGCCGGTGCGTCGGCCGGCATGGCCGACCTCGCCCACGGCCCGCATGGCCATGCCGAGGGGCACGGCGCGGGTGATGTTCACCTTGTATTCGAGGGTGGTGTAGAGGCGCCCCCTTGGCAGCATGGTCATCACCGCGCAGCCCATGGCGCTGTCGAGGATGGCGCCGTACCAGCCGCCATGCACCCCGCGCATCGGGTTGGTGACGTTGAATTCGGGCGTGCCCTCGAAGGTGACGCGGCCCGGCTCGACGCGGGCGAGGTGAAACCCCATGGTGGCGCCGATCGGCGGGCCGGAGAGTTTTCCGGAGAGGACCTCCTGCGTGAATTCGAGCCCGGAGCGCGACAGGAGGTCATCCATGTCGGGCAGATCGTCGAGGGAATTGGCAATGTGCGGTTGTGGGTCGGACATGCGGAAGCTCCGGTTTTGGACGCAAGGTAAGGCGCGGGTTGGACACGGGGCAAGGGCGACGCTGCGGCACGAAAAAAGGCCCGGCCTGCATGGGGATGCGGAGGCCGGGCCGGAGGGACGGGGGCGGAGAGACCCCGAACCAGAGAGAGATCAGGCGACGTCGCGCAGTTCGACCTGCGAGCGGATGCCAAGCGCGTGGCAGACGTCGCGGGTGAGGTCGGGGCGGTTGAGCGTGTAGAAATGCAGGTGCTCGACGCCGCCGTCGATCAGCTTGCTGCAGAGCTCGGTCGCCACGGCGACGGCGAGCAGGTCGTCGCGCCCGTCGTCATGCGCCTCGGCCTTCTCGAAGGCGTTGGAGAGCCATTTCGGGATCGAGGTGCCGCAGGATTCGGCGAAGCGGCGCGCGCCTTTCCAGTTCTCGATCGGCAGGATGCCGGGCAGGATGGGCGCCGTGATGCCGGCCTTGTCGCAATCGTCGCGGAAGCGGAAGAAGGTGTCGGCCTCGAAGAAGAACTGGGTGATCGCCTCCTCTGCGCCCGCGTCGAACTTGCGCTTGAGGTATTCGACATCGGCGCCGGGATTGGCCGCTTCGGGGTGTTTTTCCGGGTAGGCGCCGACGCGGATCTTGAACTTGCCGGTATCCGCCAGCGCCGAGATCAGCTCGCAACTGTCGGTGAAGCCTTGCGGGTGCGGGGTGAAGCCGCCCGAGCCCTTGGGCGGGTCGCCGCGCAGGGCCACGATCTGGTTCACGCCGGCCTCGGCGAAGCCATCGGCGATGGCGAGCGTTTCCTCGCGGCTGGCATCGACGCAGGTCAGGTGGGCGGCCACGTCGAGGCCGGAGGTCTTGTGCAGGGTCGCCACCGCGTCGCGGGTCAGCTCGCGCGTGGTGCCGCCGGCGCCGTAGGTGACCGAGACGAAGGCCGGGTCGAGCGGGGCCAGTGCCTGTACGGTGTCCCAGAGGCGGAAGGAGGCCTCGAGTGATTTGGGCGGGAAGAACTCGAAAGAGACGGAGGGCGCGGTCATTGGGGCGGATTCCTTTGCAAAGGGTGCTTGCCCTTAACTGGCATTTGCGCGAACGTGAGGCAACTTCATAAATTTCATGGTTTAGATGAGGCGGACTAATAATGCACATCGACTTCCGGCACCTGCGAACGATCCGCGCGATCCATCAGGCGGGCGGGCTGGCCAAGGCGGCGGAGCTTCTGCACATCACCCAGTCGGCGCTTTCCCACCAGATCAAGGGGCTGGAGGATCAGGCCGGGGTGGAGCTTTTCGTGCGCCGTTCCAAGCCTTTACGCCTGTCTGCCGCGGGGATGCGGCTGCTCCGGGTGGCCGAGAAGGTGCTGCCCGAAATCGAGGCGCTGGAGGCGGAGTTCGACAGCCTCCGGCAGGGGAGCGCGGGGCGGCTGCATATCGCCATCGAGTGCCATGCCTGTTTCGAGTGGCTGTTTCCGGTGCTGGAGCAGTTCCGCAAGTCATGGGCGGATGTGGATGTGGATATCCGGCCCGGGCTGGCCTTCGATGCGCTGCCGGCGTTGCAGAAGGAGGAGGTGGATCTGGTGGTGTCGTCGGACCCGGAGGATCTGGACGGGATCACGTTTCGGCCGTTGTTCGATTACGAGCCGGTTTTCGTGGCCTCGGCGCAGCATCCGCTGGCGGAGAAGGCGTTCATCGAGGCGGAGGATCTGCGGGGCGAGACGCTGATCACCTACCCGGTGGAGCGGACGCGGCTGGACGTGTTCACCGAGCTGCTGACGCCCGCGCGGGTGGAGCCGCGGGCGGTCAGGCAGGTGGAGCTGACGGCGGTGATCCTGCTGCTGGTGGCATCGAATAGGGGAGTGGCGGTGCTGCCCGACTGGGTGTTGCGGGAGCAGCGGGCGAGTTCGGATTACATCACCCGGCGGCTGACGGAAAAGGGCGTGACCAAGCGGCTTTACGCGGCGATCCGGGAGGATGACGGGGACAAGCCGTTCATGGCGCATCTGCTGCGGCTGGCGCGGGAGATCCCGGTCAGGATGCAGCGGCGGGCGAAAGAGGTGGAAAAAGTGGAGTAGGGGCGGCTTCGGTTCGACCTGTTGGAGCGCGGAGTCGAGGCCGCAGGCCGCCGCGCGAGCGCCCGCTGCCCGGCAGGCGATTGCAAGGCAATCGCCGAGAGGGGCCCGTCCCGACGGGCAGGCGCTTTGGCGGGCTGTGCGCTACCTCCTTAAGTACGATGTGGGCGGCACCATAAAGCACACGCCACATCCGTTGCAGCGCCTCCCCACGGGCCGGCGCTCGCGCGGCTCCGAGGGAGGGTGATCCCTCACATCTTCTGCTGCGTGTACTTCCGCAGTTCGTTCCGCGCCACCTGCCGGCGGTGAACGGCGTCGGGGCCGTCGGCCAGCCGCAGGGTGCGCAGGTGGGTCCACATGGCCGAGAGCGGCACGTCCTGGCTGATGCCCTGGGCGCCGAACATCTGCACCGCCTCGTCGACCACCTTGAGGGCGACGCGGGGGGCCACGACCTTGATCTGGGAAATCCACGGCGCCGCGGCGCGGCCGTCGCCCTGATCCATCATCCACGCGGCCTTGAGGCAGAGCAGGCGGGCCTGTTCGATCTCGATCCGGGCCTCGGCGATGATGTCGTAATTGGCGCCGAGCTGGACCAGCGGCTTGCCGAAGGCCTCGCGGTCGAGGCCGCGGCGGCACATCAGTTCCAGCGCCGCCTCGGCCTGACCGATGGCGCGCATGCAATGGTGAATGCGGCCCGGCCCGAGGCGGCCCTGCGAAATCTCGAAGCCGCGGCCCTCGCCCAAGAGCATGTTCTCGGCCGGTACGCGGACATCGGTGAAGCGGAAATGCATGTGGCCGTGGGGCGCGTCGTCATGGCCGTAGACCTGCATCGGGCGGAGTTTCTCGATGCCGGGCGTGTCGGCGGGCACCACGATCATCGAGTGGCGCTTGTGCTTGGGCAGGTCGTCGCCGCCGGTCTTCACCATCACGATATAGACCTTGCAGCGCGGGTCGCCCGCGCCGGTGGCCCACCATTTCTCGCCGTTGATCACGTAGTCGTCGCCGTCGCGCACGCAGGACATTTCGAGATTGGTGGCGTCGGAGCTGGCGACCTGCGGCTCGGTCATCAGGTAGGCGCTGCGGATATCGCCCTCGAGCAGGGGGGCGAGCCAGCGTTCCTTCATCTCGGCCGTGCCGTAACGCTCGAACACCTCCATGTTGCCGGTGTCGGGGGCGTTGCAGTTGAACACCTCGGCACCCATCGGCGTCTTGCCCATCTCCTCGGCGAAATAGGCGTATTCGACGGTGGTCAGGCCGAAGCCGCGCTCGCTGTCGGTGAGCCAGAAGTTCCACAGGCCGGCGGCCTTGGCGCGGGCCTTGAGCCCTTCGAGGATTTCGGCCTGCCGGTCGGTATATTCCCAGCGGTCGCCCTTGCCGACCTCCGCGTGGTACTCGGCCTCGAGCGGGGCGATCTCGTCGCGCACCATGGCGGCCACCCTGTCGAGCAATTCCCTGATCTCCGGCCTGATCGAAAAATCCATACTGTCACCTTCTGTCATTACGCTCTGCGCCGGTCCGGCGGGCCGGACACAACTCTTATCCGTTTCGGCAGGATTGTCGCCATAATGTCAACACGTATCCCCGGAAAACCCCAAATCCCGCCACAAAGCGGGGCTAGTCAGGGCGGGCCAGCAGGTGGCCTTTCCGCAGGACGGCCGGGCCGGGTTTTACGAGGTGTTTCGGGTGATCAGTACGAAGGCGATAGCGGCGATCGGCGTGGCGGGCGAAGGCCCGGGCGCCGGTATGCCCCCGGCCTGTCCGGCGGCGGGGGAGAGTGCCGCCGACCGGGTCGTGCCCTGCTTTACCCCCGGCATCATGGTGACGACGCGGTCGGGCAAGCGCGCGGTCGAGACGCTGCGGCCGGGCGACATGCTGCTGACCCGCGACCGGGGGTTTCAGCCGGTGGTCTGGCGCGGGATGCGCCGGGTGGCGGGGGCGGACCTGTTGCGTGACGCGGCGCCGGTGACGATCCGGGCGGGCGCGCTGGGCCCGGGCCAGCCGGAGCGGGACATGGTGGTCTCGCCGGGGCACCGGATGCTGAGCACCGACCGAGACCTGCTGCGCAGCCTGGGCGAGCCGGAAGCGCTGGTCGAGGCGCGGGCGCTGACCGGGCTGCCGGGAATCGGCCGGCCGGTGATGGGCGCGGTGGGGTATGTGCATGTGCTGATGGAAAAGCACGAGGTGATCCTGGCCGAGAATACATGGACCGAGAGCCTGCGGCTGACGCCCACGCTCTTGCGGGAGTTGTCGGCGGCGGGGGTCGATATCGGGCAGAGGCTGGCCCGGTCCGGCGACCGGGCGGCGGCGACGGCGCAGAGCCCGGCGCGGCATTGCCTGACGGTGACCGAGGCGGCGCAGGCGCTGCGGGTCTGAGGCGGGCCGGGGGGCGGAACCCTATCCTGCCGATCGCGCCGGGGGCGCCTTCAGCCATTGTAGTCCGCGTCCGAGACCTTTTCCATCCATGTGACCGGCGAGCCGTCGACGCTCTCCTGGATCGCGATATGGCTCATGGCGGTATCCGGCGAGGCGCCGTGCCAGTGCTTTTCGCCCGCGGGAAACCACACGATGTCCCCCTGCCGGATTTCCTCTACCGGGCCGCCCTCGCGCTGGACGCGGCCATGGCCGAAGGTGACGATCAGGGTCTGCCCGGCCGGGTGCGTGTGCCATGCCGTGCGGGCGCCGGGTTCGAAGGTGACGTGGATGCCGCCGCTGCGGCCGGGCTCCTCGGCCTGAAACAGCGGGTCGAGGCGGACCGTGCCGGTGAAGTAGTCCTCGGGGCCGGGTTTCGACGGCGCGGTGCCGGAGCGGGTGATCTTCATGTGACGTCCTTTCCCTGCGACGGGCGCAGCTTCTCGAATCGGCAGGGTAGGGCAGGGGCGCCGGGCTGGCCATAGGCAGTTCGGTTGCCGCTCTTTGCCCCCTTCAGCCTGCCGGGCGGGTGATCGCCGGGGAAAACTGCAGGACGCTCAGGAACTCGAACAGCATCTGCGCGCCGGCATGGGCCGTGTTGGTCGTGGCGTCGTAGGCCGGGGCGACCTCGACGACGTCGCCGCCGACGAAATTGAGGCCCTTCAGCCCGCGGATCAGCGCCATCGCCTCGCGCGTGGTCAGCCCGCCGATCTCAGGCGTGCCGGTGCCGGGGGCGAAGGCCGGGTCGAGGCTGTCGATATCGAAGGAGAAATAGGTCGGGCCGTCGCCCACGACGCTGCGGGCCTTGGCGATGATCGCGTCGAGCCCCAGCTCGCCGATCTCGCGCGCCTCGATGACGGTCATGCCGGAGATTTCCGAGAATTCCCAGATATAGCCGGCGGAGCCGCGAATGCCGATCTGGATCGTGCGCTCGGGGTCGAGCACGCCATCGAGCACGGCGTTGCGGAACGGGCCGCCATGGTGGAATTTCTCGCCCTCGTAGGCGCCGCCGGTGTCGCAATGCGCGTCGATATGGATCATGCCGACGGGCCGGTCGCGCCCCAGCACGCGCAGGACCGGGTGCGATACGGAATGGTCACCGCCCACGCCCACGGGCACCACGCCCGCGGCGGCGATGCGCTCGGCGAAGCTTTCGATATCGGCGTGGCATTTCGCGAGGTCGAAGCGGCTGCGGAACGGCACGTCCCCGATATCGGCCACGCGCATCTGGTGCAGGGGCGCGGTGCCGTGCGCGTCGTTATAGGGGCCGACCCGCTCGATCGCGCGCAGGGCGCGGGGGCCGAAGCGCGACCCGTTGCGGTTGGTCACCGCAAGGTCCATCGGCATGCCGTAGAGCGCGACCTGCAGATCGTCGAGCGCCTCCGCCCCGTCGCGCGCCGGGGCGTCGAGCAGGGTCGGAAACCCGGCATAGGGGGCCGGGCGGTTGCCGCCCTGCGAGAAGATGTGATCGGCGATCTCCTGATAGCGCGGGTCGATCATGTCGCCCCCGGTCTTGGCGTCGAACTGTGCGCACAGGGCGTCGAGCTTGTCTTGGGTCCAGGTCATCTGCCTCTCCGTTTCTGGGGCGGTCCGGGGAAGTGTGGCGGAAAGCGCGTGGCATGTATATTGACAATATTGACCGGTTTGACGTGAGTATTTGTCACCTTTGAGTGCCCGGTTGACACCGCCGGGCGCTGGCCGCGGGACAGGCTTGCGAACCTTCCCTCGGGCGACCAGGCTGCGGATACAGGGTTGCGACGATCTACCTGCGCGGTAGGCTCAGGATCTGACGTAATTCTGGCCGGGGCTGAGAAGGATCACGGCGCAATCGTTGAGACCGGCGGCGCTGACGACCTCTGCGTGGCGTCGCCGATCCGTTTCGGACGAAGGCCACAGGATAAGCTCTGCGGTGCGGATGTAGAGCGAGACGATCCCGATCGGCTCTTTTGCCGCGAAGGCGCGCATAGCGTCGATTTCCTCTCTCGCCAAAGCGCGGTCGCCGTCCATGACCGCCCGCTCCAGGACGCTGGCATGATACCAGAAGACCGAGTGGGAGAGAGACCCGCGAAGAAGGCAGTCGCGGCCTTGGGCAATCCAGTGGTCCCGCGCCTTGCAATCCTCGGCCAGCAGGGCCGCCAGACCCAGTATCTTGGCACCGACATAGGCGTCGGAGCAGGCATCGTGGAGAAGCGGTTGGATTTGGGCGCGCGCCGTCTCCAGCTCGCCGCGACGCATGTGGAGATGGGCGTAAAGGGTCTGAACATCCTTCATGAACCGGGTTTCACCCTTGGCCGAGGCCAGTTCGGAAATCGCGACGAGGTCTTCCTCCAGCCCTTTCAGGTCTCCGTTGGCCGTGCGCATTTCCGCCCTGATCTCGCGCGCGATGAGTTCCGTGCGCGCGGCGCCGCATTGGACGGCGCTGTCGACGGCGACGTCTGCCAGCAGAAAGGCCTGCGGCCCCGGATCGGCGAAGAACAGGGAAAAGGCGCGCATGAACATGTATTCTTCCCGCACGAGGCCGAGCCCTGCCTTTTCGGCTGTTTCGATGGCCTTGGTGAAATGGTCGTATGCGGAGGAGAACAGACCGGCCGCATAGGCGGCGTCGCCGAGGCCGCCATATCCGCGGGCTATTCCGCGCGGATCGCTTGCCGCCTCTGCCGCCGCCAGCGCGGCGGTGTGATGGGCCATGCAGGCGGCGTGATCTCCCCGCACGAAGGCCCGGTTGCCGCGCTGTTCGTGTATTTCTGCCCGGGAGGGACCTGCAAGCCCGAGGGAATCGACAATCTCTTCCGCCGCGTCCAGTGCGCGGTCGGCCTCTTCCCCCCGCCCCAGACGGTGCAGGACAAGCGCCTGACGGGTCAGCATGGCGACCTGCGTTTCCGCGCGCGTGGCGAGGGCATGGGCGGTGCGGTAATCCTCCAGCGCCCCGGCCATGTCGCCCCGCGTCCGCCTGATGCCGGCGCGGCAGGAATGCAGCTCGGCATGGGCTTCGGGATCGCAGTCACGGGCGCGAGTGTTCTCATTAGTGATCGGTGCCAAATGGCGCTGCTTGAGCCGTTTGAGTGACCTTTTGGAGGCGCCAATGAACGTAGAAGGCATCATCGGCACGCTTTCAGAGCGGGATGCCACTTCCCTCAAACAGCTTCAGACAAACGCAGAGCGCGTGTTGAGGCGCGCGCCGGAAGACGTGAGCGCACTCGCCCTCTTAGCGGCAATACGTCTCGAATGGGATCGCCGAAATCCTCCGCCGATGAATGGGTGGACAACCGGTTCTCAGCGCGACCCAAGACACCTCTACCGCGATGGAGAGAGGGTGGCGACGGTTGTCCGAAACGAGACCCATGGCTTGAACAAGGGCGGTTACGATATTTGGGTTCTGGGAAGGCGCTTGGACGCTTCGCCGAGACGCATAGATGAGGCGAGAGCTCTTGCGGAAGCACAAATCGGGTGGCCTACCTAACGCCGCTCCAACGCTAATCTTGCGGACGGGTGCCAACGGGACGCACTAACCTACGAGTTCAGAGCGCAGGGAACGGCTTCCGTCGAAGATGAGACCTGGGTCGGAATACCACATGACCGCTTGGGTCCCTCCAAACTCAGAGCGCTTCCCGGGGGGTGCGCGGAGCCCCGGTCTCGCACAATTTTTGTTATATTATAACATAATATACCTATTCCACTTTAATGGTGTTCCTGAGGTGAGGAGACCAATCTGGGTGCTCGTGGGAGAAGTAGTTGTAAGAGCGGTTAAATCAATCAATGGCAGTAGTGAGTGCATCTGATTACCTTCTTGGCGACATTGCGCAAAAGAACCCCTACATCTCCTACAACCCCACTGGCTTCTGGCAGAGTTGAATCCACCGAGCGATGTCGGCATCTCCGCGGTAGAACCCCAAAGAGCGACCTGTCACTGCCGAAGTCGAAGCCCCAGATAGTGCGCGCGTCCATCAATTGTCGTCTTGTCGTATCCCCTGCGTTGCATTTCCTCGGGAAAGAAGCGATTCTGCGAACCCGGTTCTATTTCGTGATCGACTGCATAGGCGCACCAAGAATCGTAAAGCCTGCTTGCCGGGCATTTCTCCTGCAAGACCCGCTCCGTGGCTTCCTGGAGCCAAGAGCCGAAATAGTCCTCTGCCTCGAAGTATTTCTGTGTCTCGCGCTTAACGACATCAGGCACGTAGAGACCGCACTGATGCCAAATGAATGCCCCATCGTTCGCCCATTTCAGAATTCCCGGCCACTCCTCGCGTAGTTTGTCCGCCAGGTCCCGATCCACCCGTGCTGGCGGATGCATGAACGGAAGCAACAGCAATCGCCGCTGCATACCGCCTGACGTATCCTGAATCTGCGGCTTCTCGTTGCCGGTGATGGAGAGTTTGAAGCGCGGGCTGCAGGTGAAGAAGTCGCGCCGCATGAAACGCGCCGTGAGCTGGGTATTCTCCCCGCTGACCATCGCCTTGATTCGGGCTTCATTCCACTTGGCGTTTGCCTCGGTTTCGTGTGCCGTCACCATTCGTGCCATCGACACACCCGCAAGATCGGTCGGGTGCTGGTCATACTTCGATAGCCGGAGGGCCGTCATCGGCAGGACACCCGCGTAGCTCCCCATGATTGCCGAGATGGTGTCGAAGAAGGTGCTCTTGCCGCTGCCTCCCACGCCATGTGCAAAGACGAACCGTTCCTCCCGCGTGTGCCCGGTCAGGGTATATCCGGCCCAGACCTGCAAGCACAGGGCGAGGTCTCTGTCTCCACCCGTCGCGTCGTCGACGAATCTCAACCACACGGGGCAATCACCGCCGGGTGCAACGGCCGTCTTCTGTCGGATAAGGTCACCGGGGCGCGCTTCGCGGCTTTTACTCGTGATTAGGTCGATGATGCCCGCGGGTGTTGCGAGCAGATCTGGATGATGCGGCCATTGATCATGCGTGATCTGCATCTCCGGCATCAGAGCAGCGGTGTCGAACACGTCTGTTGCGTAACGCTTTGACAGCAGCTGTTTGCGTTGTAGGACATTCAGGTTTGATCTTTTGAATGCTTCAAGCGCGGCGCAGTAGAGGAGTGCCGCGTGCCGAACCTGCTTCTCGTTAACAGGCGCCCAGGTTTGACCATCAAAGGCGCGCCAGACACCTTCCGTAAGGTCGTACTTCAGCCAATTGGAGTAGACCTTGGCGAAGCCTTTTGCTTGAGTCTGATGGTCAAGGAGTCCTTGCCGTGCAGCCGCCGGGATGTCTTTTCCATCCAGTTTCTTCAGCGGGCTTATCGGCTTGTGGCTCGATGGCTTGAGCCTTGCGTCAGTGGCGGGATCGACATCGTCTTCGGTCAGCAGTTGTTCGGCCGGGGGCGGGTCGCTCTTTTCCATTTCGTACTCGTTTTTCATCCAGATGATTGTTGCCCCAGTCACTGCGTCAGACCTCCGCGCCTCCGACTGAAAGCCCTTCCAATTCTTCGTTGCCAGTTGGTCGTCGTAACCAGAAAAGCGCATGGACCACTCGAACCAGGCGTCCTCCGCATCGTCCTCGCGTCCGGCCGCGAACCCCTCCATCTTCAGAGCCATGCCAATCCGGACCCAGTCGTGGTAGTCGAAGCGACCGTCATTCGGCAGCGAGTGGAGGGCGGCGATGATTACGTCCAAATCGATCCCGCTCGGTTCTTTGGGATCATCACCGCCTTGGCAGGGCTGCACCGCATTGCGTCTTCCGGGGCTTGTCCAATCTTTGCCAAGGCCACCGACGCAATCAATGAAGTCACCCTTCGCTTCATAAACTTGAACGGGATTCGCTGGCACGAGGGTGCCATTCGAGTCTTCGCCCATCTCTGCTTCACCCCAATAGAAGCAGGTCGATAGGGCAAAGGATTCCCGCGCTAAGCACCCACCGAGCGCGAAGTTGAGCATTGCCACCAATTCCGCTCGCTTTGCTGGCTCCACAGGCCGGGACAAGACACAAACCACCCGCCAACGATTTCCCTTCAGACCGTGACTTGGCGTTGTGTAAATGAGCGCTGCAATACCTAGAGCTTCCAGTCTTGCGACAGCATCTTCGGGGCTTACGTCACCGTGGTCGTGGTCGCCTTCGATACCAACAACACGAACTGCATTCGCAGCATGTCGAAGGCTACCCTCAGGACTCCTCTGATCCCCAAATTCTGTCAGATTGAAAAGATAAAGGGCGTATTTCGTTCTTCCTTTGAACGTCGCCATCCGCTGACCAAACTTGCGAAGTGTCCATATTCGCTTGATTGGATCGGTGGATAGCGAAGGGAAAATCGAGAAATGAACTCCGACGTGCATCGGGTTTACATCACTAAGGCAATAGTCGTTATCTTTGGCCATCTAATGACAAATTCCTTGTACGCAAAAGCGACGACGCAACGGGAACACTTCTTGGGCTGGTAGGTTTAATTTGGGGGAGTAAGCGGCGGAACAGGCACTACTGCCTGCTATCGACAACGCCCTCCATGGTCATCGCGCCCCGGTAGGTCAGGACCGCCAGGTAGATATCCTGGAAGTGGTGCCAGAATTGGAAGAACTCGCTCAGATGCACTTCAGGCTGGTCCTCGAAAACTTGGGACAGAGAGGATGGGCTCACCTCTGCGCCATACGAGAGCTGCCATTCCAGGAAGATGGGCCAGTTCTCCTCGATTTCTTTCGGACCGGGCATCGACGCGAGCAGCGAAGCTTTCTGCGCAACATCTGCCCGATGAGCCTCCAACTCATCAGGCCGCAGGTTTCCAATGAGATCAACAGTCGACGTGTTCATGTATTATTTCCTTTCTTTCGAGATCATATGACCCACGCGCAGGTCACCGGGCTCCCGGAGGGACGTCCCGAAGCAATGCGTTCAGTCTTGCTTATTGGTGTGTGTTGGAGGGCGGCCTAACGGATGTCCATCAACGCCGCCTGCGCACGATCATTCACGAAGCACTCGAGCCACGCTTCCGGCATGGCAGCTGCGCGGGTCGAAACCTTAAGGAAGGGCGGGAAGTTCCCATCTGCGATCATGGCATAGACCTGAGAGCGGCTAAGCCCCGTGCGTTCAAAAACTTCCTGGGGGCGCAGAAGACGCCCGCTCGGCGGGCAGTCCACCCAGGGCTTGGAAGTGTGGTGGATAGAGTTCATGGAACACCTCGCAATCTATCGGCACCGTGCTGGTGCAGGGCGATCCTAGAACGTTCATGAATAGACAAGCTAAGGAACCGATCCGAAAATTTTCGCAGGCAAATTCCCTAACTCAGGCTGTTTGAAAAACCCGGAACTTCAGCAGATTGTGTGCGTAGCGGTAGGCGGCGGCCTCGTTACTTTCAGTGTTGGATTCCGAGCTGAACCAGCTGGGAATGTCAGCGCGCGCCTTTATGAAGGGCTCCAATGCCCGCCGCAACGAGTCCCCTTCCGGAAGTGATACGAACAAGGTGCCCCGCTGACCATCGCCAAAGAGCGCGGAAGTGACCCGCGACCTGGCGAAAATCTTTGCGTAGGCCTTATCCAATTCTAAAGCGGCTTGCCGAACGAACGAGAGTGTCGGCCCATCCTTTTGCTGAGCATCGTAGTAGTAGGCAGTTGGTACTTCCGCAAAGCTGAGTTCGTAGAGGGCAAGGAGGTACGGATAGACGTGCGTTCTTACGTGATTAGTACGGTGCTTCCCTCCGCTTTCACGAGACAGCGCGTCTATGTGATCACTGGCCTGTTTGAACCATCCATCAGGCAGGCTCGGGACTGGGAGCCCCTCGGCATCGAGGTCTCGCATGATCATATCGTACTTGGCGAGCGCGTTTCGCGCGCTTTCCAGTTTGCGACGCGCCTCGGCATTCACCGGACTTTTCAACGCAGCAACCGCAACCTTCGCGGCGAAGCAAAGTCCATCCCGAACGTGATTGGCGGTCACTCCGTTCGCCAACGGGCGATCTGCGGCGTCAATGAGCCTTTGCCCCGCATCATCGGGCATGTATTCATTCCATAGTGCCCCGAAGGGTGACGACGTTTCTTCAGTCATTCGACCGTATCAACTCACGGTAAGCATCAAGCTCGTCCGCCCACCATTGCGCTAACTCCACCCGCTCATCCCAGTGTTCACCGCGCGCGTATGCCCGGCGCACATCGTTGCCGTCAACATGGGCGAGCGCGCGCTCGATCGCGTCCGGGTTCCACTTGCCAGCCTCGTTGGCCAGCGTTGAAAAAGTTGCCCTGAACCCGTGTGCCGTGACCGTATCCTTGTCGAACCCCATCCGACGAAGAGCTTGGTTGAAGGTGTTCTCCGAGACAGGCTTTTTCCAATTCCGCGTTGACGGGAATAACAAGTCGCTTTTTTGCCGATATCTCTCGAGTTCCCGCAACCAATCCACTGCTTGGCGCGGCAGTGGCACGCGGTGGGGGCGGCGCATCTTCATCCGCTCTGCTGGGATCCGCCATGTGGCCTCGTTGAGATCAAACTCGTCCCAGGAGGCAAGACGCAACTCGCCCGGTCGTTGCGCTAGGAGCGCTAGGAGTTGCAAAGCAATCGCTGTCTTGGGCTCTCCGGAGTAACCGTCAATGGCGCGCATCAGTGCCCCGATCTCGCGCTTGTCGGTCAAAGCAGACCGATGCTTCTTCTTCGGGCTGATCAACGCACCTTTCAGGGCCTGCGTTGGATCGGTTGTCGCGCGCCCCGTTGCAATCGCGTAACGCAGGATCGCGCCAATGGTGGACCTGACCCTCCCTGCAGTCTCGAACTTGCCATCTGCTTCAATAACACGAAGGCACGCCAAGATGTCCTGTGTTTCAATTTCCTTCACCTCCATCTCGCCGAGCCGTACCTCAGCCTGAGACACGATCCACTCCAGCTTTTTCAACGTCTGCGCGGCCCGTCCCTCGCGCTTCAGCTTGTCGAGATACTCTGCCGCGAGGTCAGAAAAGGAGATCCCTCTCTCAAGGAATTCCTGCCGCTTCCGCCGCTTGCGTTCAGTTGCGGGATCATACCCCTCGACGAGCAAAAGCCGCGCCTCGTCGCGTTTGTCTCGCGCGAGCTTGAGACCGACAAGCGGGTAACTTCCAAGCGCCAGCAGTTTCTCTTTCCCGTTAAACCGATACTTGAAACGCCAAAGCCTTGATCCTGTTGGATTTACTAGAAGGTAGAGCCCATGCGAGTCGCTGGCCTTGAAAGACTTATCACGGGACTTCAGATTGCGGATGGCAACATCAGAGAGGGGCACTGGTGAAACCCGGAATCAAATTTCAGATACCCTGCAATATACCCCCTATTTTTTCGGCTGTCACGGGTTTTGGGTGGACACCACTGGACTCGGAATCCAAGGATTACAACAACTTGGACGTTTCTGGACAGTGCTGGATTTTGAAATGGTGCCCGGGGGCGGAATCGAACCACCGACACGAGGATTTTCAATCCACTGCTCTACCCCTGAGCTACCCGGGCACGGGGAACGGCGGGGCCGTTCGGGTGGAGGCGTTCTAGGCGAGGTTCGCGAGGGTGTCCAGAGGGAATTCGCGGCAATTTCAGTGTGGTTTGCCGTCGGGCCGGTCGAGCTCGTCGAGGGCGCGTTCGGCGTCTTCGGGGTCGTCCGAGGGCACCGCGTAATCGCCGCGGATCCACTTGCCGAGGTCGATATCGGCGCAGCGTTTCGAGCAGAAGGGCCGGTAGCGGCTGTCTGACGGTTTCGAGCAGATCGGGCAGGTCATGAGAGCACCTCGGAGAGCGGCACCCGGTCGCGCTTGCGCTGGAGCTCGTAATGGCCGAGCGGGGTCCAGCCGGCGAGGGCGGTTTCGGTGGCGTCGTGGCGAAAGGCCGCGCGCAGGGAGGTTTCGAACTGGCGGCGGTCCTTCTTGCCCATCGGCGCGAGGTCGAGGGTGATCTGGCCGCCCAAGCCCCGCAGGCGGAGTTGGCGGGGGAGGTCCTTGGCCGCGGCGAGATTGGCCTTGAGGCCGGCCGCGGGGGAGGTGTCGCCGCCGGTGTTGACGTCGACCGCCACCAGCGCGCGGGTGGGTTCGATATAGAAAGAGGCGCCGCCGGGCAGGGGGGCGAGCGGGGTTTGGAGTTCCTCCAGCGCGTCGAGCACGCCATGCGCCTCGAAGGCGTCGGGCGTGTCGGCGAGGGTGGCCTTCGGGGACCAGTCGCGCCATGCCAGATCGTGCGGGCCGTCGCCCTCGGTAAGCTTTTCCGGCGCGCCGGTGCGGTCGGCGGTGACCTGTTCGGCCAGCGACGCCATGGCGCGGATGTCCTCGGCGATGGCGTCGGGGTCGGCGCCGGCGCAGGAGGAGCGCAGGATCAGGCCCATGTCGGAGCCGTCCATTTCCTCATGCGCGATGACGAGGAGATTGTCGCGGATGTCGTCATCACGGATCTGTCGGGAGATGTTGAGGCCGGGCGCCTCGGGGGTGACGATGGCGTAGCGGCTCTTGAAGAGGAGCTTGGAGGAGACCGGCACCGCCTTGCCCGGCTCGGCATAGCCGGTGACCTGCACGAGGATCGGCTCGCCGGGCGAGAGGCCCTTGACCTGACGCAGGAAAACGGCGCCGTCGGGGGTTTGCAGGAACATGCCGCCTTGCCCCTTCATCGGCCGGTCGGCGCGGGCGCGGTAGATGGCGCCGGGGCGGGGGCGGTCGCTGTCGATCAGCAGGTCGGTGAGGCGGCCATCCTCGATCAGGGCGGCGGCGTCGCGGCCCTCGACCTGGCCCAGGGCGATGACGGTGCCTTTCATGGCGTTCCTTTCCAGATCGGGTGGCCCGCGGCGCGCAGGAGGTTGGCGGTTTCGGCCAGCGGCAGGCCGACGACGGCGGTGAAGGAGCCTTCGATCCACGGGATGAGCGCGCCGGCCGGCCCTTGGATGCCATAGCCGCCGGCCTTGCCCTGCCAGTCGCCGGTCGAGAGGTAGCCCGCGATCTCGTCCTCGGTGAGGCGCTTCATGCGCACGGCGGTGACGACGTCGCGTTCCCAGAGCCGCTCACCGCGTTTCACGGCCACGGCGGTGATGACCTTGTGGCGGCGGCCCGACATGAGGCGGAGGAAATCCGCCGCCTGATCTTCGGTTTCGGGCTTGCCGAGAATCCGGCGGCCGACCGCAACGGTGGTATCCGCGCAGAGCACGGTGTCGCCTTCGTCGGCCGTCACCGCCGCCGCCTTTTCACGCGCGATGCGTACGCAGTAGGGGCGGGGCAGTTCGCCCGTCCGGGGTGTCTCGTCGATCTCGGGCGGGCGGATGTCGTCGGGTGACAGCCCGAGCTGCGCCAATAGTTCAAGGCGCCGCGGACTGCCAGATCCGAGGATGAGTTTCATCGGGTTTTCAGACGCTTACTTGAAGCGGTAGTTGATCCGACCCTTGGTCAGATCGTAGGGGGTCATCTCGACCTGCACCTTGTCGCCAGCCAGAACACGGATGCGGTTCTTGCGCATCTTTCCTGCCGTGTGTGCGATGATTTCATGGCCATTTTCTAGCTCGACCCGAAATGTCGCATTGGGCAGGAGTTCCTTCACGACACCGGGAAATTCGAGCGTATCTTCCTTGGCCATGACGTCTCCATTGTTATCCGCTCCGCCAGAACGCGGAACGTTGCTTACATGATCGCATTCGCCGTTCTTTTCAAGGCTTTTATCAGCGCAGCCGTTCGGCCGTGACATAGGTGTCGCGCCCGTCCTGCTCGGTCCAGTGGGTGCGGCCCAGCACGTTACCGTCGGCGCGGACATGGGCGATCGCGGCCGGGTCGACCTCGGCATAGGTCCAGCCGGGCGTGTTCATCGTGCCTTCGGCCAGCACGCCGGTCGGCGGAAAACCGGTGTCGGGCGGGCCGAAGACGCCGCCCATGCCGGTGTTGCTGTCGACATGCTCGCACCATGGCGCGGGCCCCACGAGCGAGGCCATGGCCGAGACGCATTGAGTTTCCAGCGCGCGGGCCATGGCGCCGATGCGGACGCGCGAATAGCCCGCCAGCGCCTCGGTGCAGGAGGGCACGAGGATCAGGTCGGCATCGTAAAGGGCGCGGCCCAGCAGCGGGAATTCCGAATCGTAGCAGATCAGGATGCCGATCTTGCCGAGCGCCGTGTCGAAGAGGTGCAGGGGCCCGCCGCCGATCACGTCCATCGCCTCGCGCTCGTAGCGGGTCATGAGCTGCTTGTCCTGATGGGCCGTGGCGCCGGTGGGGGTGAAGACATAGGCGCGGTTGACCGGCCGGGGGCCGAAATCGGCGTCGTAGACCGGGGCGGAGGCGCCGACGATATGCACCTTGTACTTGGTGGCGAGGTCGGCATGGAGCGCGTTGGCCTCCTCCATCCGCTCGGAAACGGCGACCATGCAGCCCTCGTTATCGGCGGCGGTCTCGGCCCCGGCGAGCGTGGCCAGTTCCATCGCGCCGTATTCGGGGAAGAGCAGCAGCTCGGCGCCTTGACCTGCGGCCTCGGAGACCCAGGCCTCGATCTTGGCGGCGTAGTCGGCCCAGCTTTGGTGGAAATCGAGCGGGTAGGCGGAGGTGGCGATCTTCATGGGGTCATCATGTCCGGTGCGGGTATGGGCTGCGCCCTGTTTAACCGGATCGCGGCGGCAGATGCCAGAGGGTCGTGGCGCGCCGCGCGGCCGGGCCGGTCAGCCGCCCTTGGCGCAGAACATGTCATAGACGACTTCGAGCACCTTTTTCGGGCGGTCGTCGGCGAGGCTGTAATAGATCGTCTTGCCCTCGCGGCGGGGCACCACCAGCCCCTCGACCCGCAGGCGGGATAGTTGCTGCGACACGGCGGCCTGCCGGGCGGAGAGCAGCCGTTCCAGTTCGGTCACGGATTTCTCGCCCGTGACCAGATGGCACAGGATCATCAGCCGCCCCTCGTGGCTGATCGCCTTGAGGAAATTCGCGGCCTCCTGCGCGTTTTCCGCCATCTGCGCCCTGTCCGCGGCGCTGAGCGATGTATCGAGTACCGGCAGTGTCATGCCCCTGTCTCCCAAGCGTCGGCCACGTTTTACTGTCTTCCCGCGGGATGTGCAAAAGCCATGTCGCGCCATGCGTGTCGATTGGGCCGAAATTGCCACACGCGTCTGCCCATCCGGCAGGCGGCGGGGCGGCCGGTGCCGCGGGCGTGATCCGAATTTGCCGGGCGGCACTTGCAGCGCCTTGGGCTCACCACTAAGACTCTCTTAGCACCTGATCCGTTAAGGGTCGGACACTTCTAAGCAGGCAGGCGGATTATGAAAGACCCATTCGAAGTATACATGAACACGCTCGTGCCCATGGTCGTGGAACAGACCAGCCGGGGCGAACGGGCCTACGACATTTTCTCGCGCCTCCTCAAGGAGCGGATCATCTTCGTCAGCGGCCCGGTGCATGACGGCATGTCGAGCCTGATCGTGGCGCAGCTTCTGCACCTCGAGGCGGAGAACCCGTCGAAAGAGATCAGCATGTATATCAACAGCCCCGGCGGCGTGGTCACCAGCGGGCTGTCGATCTATGACACGATGCAGTACATCAAGCCCAAGGTCAGCACGCTGGTCGTCGGTCAGGCGGCGAGCATGGGCTCGCTTCTGCTGACGGCGGGGGCCAAGGGGATGCGGTTCTCGCTGCCCAACAGCCGAATCATGGTTCACCAGCCCTCGGGCGGCTATCAGGGGCAGGCGACCGATATCATGATCCATGCCGAGGAAACGCTGAAGCTCAAGAGGCGACTGAACGAGATCTACGTCAAGCATACCGGCCAGACGCTCAAGAAGGTCGAGGATGCGCTGGAGCGTGACAACTTCATGGACCCCAGCGAGGCGAAGGCGTGGGGGCTGATCGACGATATCGTCGAGAACCGGGTGAAAGACCCCGGCGAGGACGAGTGATCGGCGGGAATACCGGCGAAAGGGACGGGGCCATTTTTCACATTGAGGTGACTGTGGCTCTGTCTTAAGCTGGCGGAAAGCGAATGGAATATATGGGTCAGGCACGGCCCGGAAGTCGGCGGGGCACGGCCCGAAAGGTTACGAATGGCGAATAATTCCAACGGCGACAGCAAGAACACCCTCTATTGCAGCTTTTGCGGAAAGAGCCAGCATGAGGTGCGAAAACTGATTGCCGGGCCGACCGTGTTCATCTGTGACGAATGTGTCGAGCTGTGCATGGACATCATCCGCGAAGAGACCAAGAGCGCCGGCCTGAAATCGAGCGAGGGCGTGCCGACGCCGCGCGAGATTTGCGATGTGCTCGACGATTACGTGATTGGCCAGGCGATGGCCAAGCGGGTCCTGTCGGTGGCGGTGCACAACCACTACAAGCGGCTGAACAATTCCGGCAAATCCGAGATCGAGCTGCAGAAGTCGAACATCCTGCTGATCGGCCCGACCGGCTGCGGCAAGACGCTGCTGGCGCAGACGCTGGCGCGGATACTGGATGTGCCCTTCACCATGGCCGACGCCACCACGCTGACCGAAGCGGGCTACGTGGGCGAGGATGTGGAGAACATCATCCTCAAGCTGCTGCAGTCGAGCGAATACAATGTCGAACGGGCGCAGCGCGGCATCGTCTATATCGACGAGGTCGACAAGATCACCCGCAAGAGCGAGAACCCCTCGATCACCCGCGACGTGTCGGGCGAGGGGGTGCAGCAGGCGCTTCTGAAGCTGATGGAAGGCACGGTCGCCGCGGTGCCGCCACAGGGCGGGCGCAAGCATCCGCAGCAGGAATTCCTGCAGGTGGACACGACCAACATCCTGTTCATCTGCGGCGGGGCCTTTGCCGGGCTCGACAAGATCATCTCGCAGCGCGGCAAGGGCAGCGCCATGGGCTTCGGCGCCGATGTGCGCGACGTGGATGCCCGCGGCATCGGCGAGGTGTTCACCGATCTCGAGCCGGAGGACCTGCTGAAATTCGGGCTGATCCCGGAATTCGTCGGCCGCCTGCCGGTGATCGCGACGCTGGAGGACCTCGACGAGGAGGCGCTTGTCACCATCCTGACCGAGCCGAAGAACGCGCTGGTCAAGCAGTACCAGCGCCTGTTCGAGCTGGAGGATGCGCAGCTCACCTTTACCGACGACGCGCTGAAGGCCATCTCGAAACGCGCCATCGCCCGCAAGACCGGGGCGCGCGGCTTGCGCTCGATCCTCGAGGATATCCTGCTCGACACGATGTTCGAACTGCCGGGCATGGAGAATATCGAGGAAGTGGTCGTCAACGAGGAGGCCGTCACCTCCGACGCGGCGCCGCTGATGATCTACGCGGATGCCAAGAAGGAAGGCACCAGCGCCGGCTGAGGGGCATTGCCCTGAGAGTTTGCAAGCGCCCGGGCGAGGCCCGGGCGTTTTCGCGTCTGGCCGGCTGGCCGGGGCAAATCGGGCGTCGCGGCACTGGACCTTTGCCGCCATATGCGCCATACGGATTGAAGCGATGACCGGAGGGTTTCATGGGCCTTATCAACACGCTTCTGCGCGCCGTGACATGGTGGAACGGGGCCACGCTCAACACGCTGATCTACACCTCGCGCAAGGGCGTGAAGGTGGGCGAGGATGAGCAGGGCAACGTCTTCTACAGTGACCGGGACGGCAAGAAACGCTGGGTGATCTTCAACGGCGAGGCGGAGGCCAGCCGGGTCAGCCCCGCTTGGCATGGCTGGCTGCACCATACCTACAAGGAACCGCCGACCGAGCGGCCGCTGCCGCGCAAGGCGTGGGAAAAGCCGCACGAGGAGAACCTGACCGGCACGGCGCTGGCCTATGCGCCGGCAGGCTCGATCCGGCGGCCCGAGCCCGTCGAACGCCGCGATTACGAGGCGTGGAGCCCCGAGTAACGGCGGCACCACGGGCCCGGGGGAAGGCAGCAGATGTCCACGCAGCAAACGACGGAAGTTCTGGTCGGCGGCGCCGTTCTGGCGGTGGCGATCGGCTTCATGGTCTATGCGGGCCAGGTAACCGGGTTTTCCGGTGGCCAGCCCGAATACCCGCTGAGCGCCAGTTTCCGCAGCGCCGACGGCGTCAGCGTGGGCACCGATGTGCGGCTGGCGGGCGTCAAGGTGGGCCGCGTCACGGCGATCGAGCTTGACCCGGAGACATTTCGGGCATCGACGAATTTTTCCGTGCGCGAGGGGATCGACGTGCCCGATGACAGCGCGGTGGCAATCTCCTCCGAGGGGCTGCTGGGCGGCAACTATGTCGAGATCCTGCCGGGCGGCTCGCCCTTCTTTCTCGAACCGGGATCGGAGATCGAGTTCACGCAAAGCTCGGTCAGCCTTGTCAGCCTGCTGATGAAGTTCGTGGCCGGGGACGAGGAGGGCTCTGCCGAATGATGCGGATTTTGACGGGGGCGATGCTGGCCTGCCTCGCGGGCGTGGCGGCGGCGCAGGAGAATGCCGTGGAAATCGGCACCGGCGTGGTGCTGCGCGGGCTCGACAAGGTGAATGCCAGCGTCACCGATATCGAGCTCCAGAGCGGGCAGAGCACCGAATACGGCCGGCTGACCGTCAGCCTTGGCGAATGCCGCTATCCCGAAGGCGACGCGGCGGGCGATGCCTTCGCCTTCCTGACGATCACCGACACGGGCAGCGGCGACGAGGTGTTTTCCGGCTGGATGGTCGCCTCCTCCCCGGCGCTCAACCCGCTGGAGCATCCGCGCTATGACGTCTGGGTTTTGCGCTGCAAGACCGGGTGAGGCGAGGGGTCGAAGGGCACCGCGCTGATCGAGACGGGCATTTCCAACGCTTCGTGGAGCAGCGTGCGGTAGCGCGCCCGTGAGATCTCGATGGCGCCCAGCGTGGCGAGATGCGGGGTCAGGAACTGCGTGTCGAAGAGGGTGAAGCCGCAGGCGTGCAGGTGACCGGTGAGATGCGCCAGCGCCAGTTTCGAGCCGTCGGTGCGGCGCGAGAACATGCTTTCGCCGAAGAACGCCGCGCCGAGCGCCACGCCGTAGACGCCGCCCGCCAACTGCCCGTTTTCCCAGATTTCCAGCGAATGGGCGTGGCCCAGCTCGTGCAGCGTGCTGTAGATGCCCGCGATCTCGCCGCTGATCCATGTCTCGTCACGATCGGCGCAGGCGGCGACGACGCGGTCGAAATTGGCGTTCAGCGTCACGTCATAGCCGCCGCGCCGGATGCGGCGGGCCAGCGAGCGCGAGACGTGGAAGCCGTCAATCGGCAGGATGCCCCGGCGGCGCGGATCGACCCAGAAAATTTCCGGGTCGTCGCGCGATTCGGCCATCGGGAAGATGCCCGAGGCATAGGCGCCGAGGATCAGCTGGGGGCTGAGCAGGGGGGCCTCGTCCTTCATGGGCGGGGCCGGGGATATGCGAGGGCGTGCAAGGGGGCGCTGCCCCCGGCGCGCGGGGCGCGCCTCCCCCGGGATATTTGCGGGCCAGAAGAAGCCGGGTGGGGTGACGGGATCAGCCGCGCAGGTTGGTTTCCAGCCATTTTTCGAGCCAGTGGATGTTGTAGGCGCCGGTCTGGATGTCTTCCTCCTGCAACAGCGCGTGGAAGAGCGGCACGGTGGTGTCGACCCCGTCGACGATCAACTCGCCCAGGGCCCGGTTGAGCCGGGCCAGCGCCGATTGCCGGTCGCGGCCGTGGACGATCAGCTTGGCGATGAGCGAGTCGTAATAGGGCGGGATCTTGTAGCCGTCGTAGAGCGCCGAATCCATCCGCACGCCAAGGCCGCCGGGGGCGTGGAACTGGGTGATCGTGCCGGGGCGGGGCGAGAATTCGGGCAGTTTCTCGGCGTTGATGCGCACCTCGATGGCGTGGCCGTTGATCTTGAGGTCTTCCTGCGTGAAGGACATCGGCAGCCCTTCGGCCACGCGGATCTGTTCCTGCACGAGGTCGACATCGAAAATCGCCTCGGTCACCGGGTGTTCGACCTGAAGACGGGTGTTCATCTCGATGAAGTAGAACTCGCCATTCTCGTAGAGGAACTCGATCGTGCCGGCGCCGGCATAGTTGATGCGCGCCACGGCATCGGCGCAGATCTTGCCGATGCGGTCGCGCTCTTCCTCGGTGATGGCGGGGCCGGGGGCCTCTTCCAGCACCTTCTGGTGGCGGCGCTGGAGGGAGCAGTCACGCTCGCCAAGGTGGACGGCGCGGCCCTTGCCGTCGCCGAAGACCTGGATCTCGATATGGCGCGGCGTGGTGAGGTATTTCTCGATATAGACCTCGTCATTGCCGAAGGCCGCCTTGGCCTCGGACCGGGCGGTGAGGAAGGCGCGTTCGAGCCCGGCGGCATCCTTGGCCACCTTCATGCCGCGCCCGCCGCCGCCGGCGGTGGCCTTGACGATGACCGGGTAGCCGATATCGGCGCAGAGCTTCTTGGCCTCGTCGACCGTGGCCACGCCGCCTTCGGAGCCGGGCACGCAGGGCACGCCGAGATCTTTCATCGTGTCCTTGGCGGTAATCTTGTCGCCCATGATGCGGATATGTTCCGCCGTGGGGCCGATGAAGGTCAGGTCGTGATCCTCGACGATCTGCACGAAATTGGCGTTCTCGGAGAGAAAGCCATAGCCGGGGTGAATGGCCTGCGCGCCTGTCACCTCGCAGGCGGCGATGATCGAGGGGATCGAGAGGTAGCTGTCGGTGCCCGGCGGCGGGCCGATGCAGACGCTTTCGTCGGCCATGCGCACATGCATCGCGTCGGCATCCGCCGTGGAGTGCACGGCGACCGACCGGATGCCCATCTCGCGGGCGGCGCGGATCACGCGGAGGGCGATCTCGCCCCGGTTGGCCACAAGGATCTTGTCGAACATGAACGTGGCCTTATTCGAGGATGATGAGCGGGGCGCCGTATTCGACCGCGGCGCCGTCTTCGACGAGGATGCGCTTGACGGTGCCGGAGCGGGGGGCGGGGATGTGGTTCATCGTCTTCATCGCCTCGACGATCAGCACGGTGTCGCCCTCGGAGACCTTGTCGCCCACCGAGACGAAGGGCGGGGCGCCCGGCTCGGCCTGCATGTAGACGGTGCCGACCATCGGCGAAGTGACGGCGCCGGGGTGGCTGGCCGGATCCTCGCCCGCGCCGGTGTCGGCGGGGGCCGGGGCGGCGGCAGCGGCGGCCGGCGGTGCGGCCGGGGCCGGCCCGGCCTGCGGGGCGGCATAGTGCGTGACCACCTCGGTCTTGCGGCTGACGCGGACGTTCAGGCTGTCATTCTCGCCATAGTCGCGTTTGACCTGGATTTCGCTCAGCTCGTTGTCGTTCAGCAGTTCCGCGAGGGCGCGGATAAAGGCTACATCGGTGTCGTGGGTTTTGTTCGCCATCTCAGTCCTCGACCAGAAGCGACCTTTTGCCGGTCGCATGTTTTGGCCGCTTATAGGGGAAGCCGAAGGGCGAGAAAAGCGGCGCTTTGCCTGTCAAGGTGGGGCAAGTGTGCGAAAATTGCGAGGGGAAACGCAAAAATTCGCTGACGCGGGGGCAGAAGGGGGCAACCGCGCCGCGCTCAGAGGGGCATCCCGGAGAGTTTGGCGACCAGTTCGGCCAGCTTGCGGGCCTGGAATTTTTCCAGCAGCCGGGCGCGGTAAACCTCGACCGTGCGGTAGGAGAGATCCAGTTCCAGCCCGATTTCCTTCGAGGTCAGGCCGCGGCAGGTGAGGATGGCGACCTCGCGCTCGCGCTGGGTGAGTTCCACCAGCGGGCGTTCCTCGGAGAGGTCGGCGAAGGACCAGACGCCGCGGGCGAACGGATCGTCGGGGGTGACCGACTGGCCCCGCACCCGGCACCAGAAGAGCTCTCCGTCGCGGCGTTTCATCACCCGCTCGTCATGGTAGGTGCCGGTCAGGCGCATCGCTTTCAGCCCGCGTTCACCGATGCGGCGGTAATCCTCGATCGAGGGGTAGTGATGGGCGAGCGGTATGCCCGCGTAATCCTCGGGGGCGCCGCCGAAGATGGCGGCGAACTGGCGGTTGCACTGACGGATGATGCGGTTTTCGAGCACCGCCAGACCGACCGGCGCGTGGTCGAAGGCCATTTCCTTGATCTGCATGGGCGCACTATGCCTTGGGGGCCGGGCGCCGCCAAGCGGGCATGCGTGGTTCTACGGAATTGATTGCCGGGCGGGGCGGTGGTTTGGTTGCGCCGGAAGAGGACGGGGAGGACAGGCATGAATATCGGTCACTGGCTCATGCGGGCGGCGCAGGTGCGGGGCGACACGGCCGCGATTTTCAGCGGCACGGAGCCGGTGGCGGATTACGCCGGGTTTCACGACCGGGCGGCGCGGCTGGCCGGGTGGCTGGGCGCGCAGGGCATCGGGCCGGGCGACCGGGTGGGCATTTTCATGAAGAACTGCCCCGATTTCCTGATCGCCTTCTACGGCATCTGGTATGCCGGGGCGGCGGCGGTGCCGATCAATGCCAAGCTGCACGGGCGTGAGGCGGCGTGGATCCTCGGGCATTCCGGGGCGAAGATGTGCTTTGCGACGCCGGAGCTGGCCGGGGCGCTGGGCGAGGCCGGGGTGGCGGCGGAGGTGGTCGACACGACCGGCGCGGATTTTGCCGGGGCGATGGCGGCCGAGCCGGTGGCGGCCCCCGCGCCGCGGGCGCCGGAGGATCTGGCGTGGCTGTTCTATACCTCGGGCACCACCGGCCGGCCCAAGGGGGTGATGATCACCCACCGGATGCTGGTGGCCACCTCGCTGATGTATCTGGCCAGCGTCGATCCGGTGACGGCGGAGGATGCCACGCTCTATGCCGCGCCGATGAGCCATGGCGCGGGGCTTTACGCGCCGGTGCATGTGCTGATGGGGGCGCGGCATGTCTGCCCGGTCTCGGGCGGGTTCGAGCCGGCGGAGATTTTCGATCTCGCCCGGCGCATGGGCCGGATGCATCTTTTCGCCGCGCCGACGATGATCAAGCGGATGACGCAGGCGGCGAAGGCCCGGGGAGAGAGCGGCGAGGGGCTGCGCAGTATCGTCTATGGCGGCGGGCCGATGTACGTGGCCGATATCGTCGAGGCGGTGGAGGTGTTCGGCCCGGTCTTCATTCAGATCTACGGGCAGGGCGAGGCGCCGATGGGGATCACCGCGCTTGCCCGCGAGGAGGTGGCCGACCGGGCGCATCCGCGCTGGCGGGAAAGGCTGGGCTCGGTCGGGCGGGCGCAGGCCGGGGTCGAGGTGCGGATCGGTGATGAGGCGGGTCAGCCCTGTGCCACGGGAGAGCCCGGAGAGATCATGGTGCGGGGCGACGTGGTGATGGGCGGCTACTGGGAAAATCCGGAGGGCACGGCGAAGACGCTGCAGGATGGCTGGCTGATGACGGGTGATATCGGCACGATGGATGCGGACGGGTTTGTCACGCTTCAGGACCGCTCGAAAGACGTGATCATCTCGGGCGGAACCAATATCTATCCGCGCGAGGTGGAGGAGTGTTTGCTGCTGCACGCCTCGGTCAGCGAGGTCTCGGTGGTGGGCCGGCCCGATGCGGAATGGGGCGAGGATGTGGTGGCTTTCGTGGTCTGCGAGGGGGCGCTGGACGAGGCGGCGCTTGATGAGCATTGCCGGGCGCATATCGCGCGGTTCAAGCGGCCAAAGGCTTATTTCGCGGTGCCGGAGCTGCCGAAGAACAATTACGGCAAGGTGTTGAAGACCGAGTTGCGCAAAGCGTTGGAGGAGAAGGCGGGCGGTTAGCCCGGCTTGGGCTCGAGCAGTTCCACCTCGACGAAGGCGCATTCGAAATCGTTGCCGTTGATCACGTCATGCTCGACGCCCAGTTCGCGGTAATAGGCCACGCCGTTCTGCATGGGCGCGGTGACGCGCTCGCCACCCCCGAGGTCGATCTCGAGCACGCCGTCGAAGAGCGGCACGACGATGTAGTCATAGGCGTGGCGGTGCCAGCCGGTGTTGTCGCCGCGCTTGGCGAAGCGCCATTCGGTGACGCGGACGCGGTCGTTGTCGATCATCACGGTGGGCGTGGCGGTGCCGGTGTCGGAGCACATGGGCTTGGTCCTTTGTTGGGGTCGGGATCAGCCTATGCCGCCGGGAAGATGGGCGAAAGTGCGGGTGGCAAAAAAGGGCCGCGGGTCTGGTGACGCCGCGGCCCGAGTGTCGCGCCATCGGCATGGGACGCCCCGGCGCGCGTTGGTTAACGAAAGGTTAATCGGGGTGGAAATCGTGCGGCGTGCAGCCGCCGGCAAGGGTGGCGGCGATCCAGTTGATGCGGATGCGCGCGCCCTGTTCGGCCAGCCATGCCTCCTGCAGCCGGTAGGCGGGCAGTTCCTGCTGGCCGGGGCAGTACCAGTGTTGCGCCGTGGCCTGACGGTGGTGGGCGAGTTCGTGGAGCAGGACGCTCACATCCTGCGGGTTGCGCATCGACCACGGGCGGACAAGGTAAATCGTTTGCGTATCAGGGTCGTAGAGGCCCCGGCGGGTGGCGCCGAGCCGGCCCGGCCCTGTCGACATGGCCCGTGCCCGCTGGGGCGAGATCAGGCGGAGGCGCGGCGCCGTCGCGCGGGCCGGATAGGGGCTTTCGGCGTCGAGCCAGTGGTCGAGCGTGGCGATGAGATCGGACAGGGAGGCCGCGTTGCGCCAATCGGGCCGGGGTTCGGCGGCGTGGGCGGTGAAGACGCCCAGGACCAGGGCAATAGCGATCAGGGCGGCCCGCGCAAGCGCGAACCGGGGCAGGGGGTGCATGGCACAATCCTTGAAATTTTGCGGAACGTGGGAGTCATGCTAACCTTGGGTAAAGAAAGCCTCAAAGGATCGTTCCTCAGCCGCAGATGAACCGGATTCACCCATGACCCAGCGCCCGCTTCCCCCGTTCTCCGCCATCCGCGCCTTCGAGGCCGCGGCGCGGCATCTGAGCTTCAAGGCGGCGGCGGAGGAGGTATGCGTGACCCCGTCGGCGATCAGCCATCAGGTGAAGACGCTGGAGGATCATCTGGGCCAGCCGGTGTTCGTGCGCGCGGCCAACAGGCTGGCGCTGACGCGGGCGGGGGCGGAGTATGCCGGGGCGCTTCACGGCATCCTTGGCGCGTTATTCACCGCGACGGACGCGGCGACGGCGGGGGGCAAGGCCGGCCCGTTCCGGGTGCAGGCGACGGCGGCGTTCAATGCCCGCTGGCTGGTGCCGCGGCTGAGCCGCTGCCCGCTGCGCGAGGCGCTGTCGGTGACCACCGCAGCCGGGGCGCCGGATACGGATTTTGCCAGCAATGACGCGGACTTGATCGTGCATTGGCGGGACAGCCCGATCCCCGGCTGCCACGTGCTGCCGATGTTGAAATCGGTGCGCTACCCGGTGGCGAGCCCCGCCGTGGCCGAGCGGATCAGGGAGCCGCAGGATTTGCTGACGGAACCGCTGTTGCGCGATCAGGTGCTTGATTGCTGGGCTGACTGGTTCCGGGCGGCGGGGGTGGTCGTGCCGGAAGAGGGGCTTGGCGGCAGCTTCAACGCCAATTGCGATATCAACCTGACCGCCGCCGAGCGGGGGCAGGGGGTGTCGCTGGCGTGGGACGCGATTGCGCGGGCCACTCTGGAGGAGGGGCGGCTGGTGCGGCTTTTCGATATCGAGACGGCGCCTTTGGTCATATATTCAGTGGCTTACCCGGAGGCGCGGGCGAATGATCCGCGCATTGCGGCGATGCGCGACTGGTTTTTGCACGAGAGCATGGAGGACGGCACCGCGGCCGATCCGGTGCGGATCGAGGCGGCGCAGTGAGCCTGAAACGCGGCGTCGGTATCACGTCGGTATAACGTCGGTATTTTGTCGGTGCGTTTTGCCGGCCCGCCGGTCGCGGCTTGCGTCACGCGGCGAATAGGGATAGGCCCCCGCCCTGCGGTCGCAGCCTACCCGCATACCAAAACAAGGGTCACAACCATGGATACGATTGTCATCTGCTCGGGCGGGCTCGATTCCGTGTCGCTCGCGCACAAGGTCGCGGCGGAACACCGCTTGCGGGGCCTGCTGTCCTTTGACTACGGGCAGCGGCATGTGAAAGAGGTCGAATACGCGGCGGCCTGTGCCAAGCGCCTGGGCGTGCCGCACAAGGTGGTGGATATCTCGACCGTGGGCGCCGCCCTGTCGGGATCGGCCCTCACCGACGATGTCGCCGTGCCCGACGGGCATTATGCCGAGGAGACGATGAAGATCACCATCGTGCCCAATCGCAACGCCATCATGCTGGCGATCGCCTTCGGCATGGCCGCGTCCGAGCGGGCCGATGCGGTGGCGGCGGCGGTGCATGGGGGCGATCATTTCATCTATCCCGATTGCCGCCCCGGCTTCATCGACGCTTTTCAGGCGATGCAGAACCACGCTTTGGAGGGCGTGGCGGAGGTGCGGCTTTACACGCCCTTCGTGACCATCTCGAAGGCCGAAATCGTGACGGAGGGGGCGAAGCATGGCACGCCGTTTGCCGAGACATGGTCCTGCTACAAGGGCGGGGCGGTGCATTGCGGGCGCTGCGGCACCTGTGTCGAGCGGCGCGAGGCGTTCGATATTGCCGGGGTGGACGATCCGACCGTCTATGCCGACCCGGAGTACTGGCGTCAGGCCGTGGAGCGCGGCTGATGTTTCGGATCACCAAGGAATTCGCCTTTTCGGCCTCGCACCAATTGAAAGACCTGCCGCCGGAGCATCAATGCGCGCGGCTGCACGGGCATAACTACGTGGTCGTGGTGGAACTGGCGGGCGCGGCGCTGGATGCGCATGGCTTCGTGCGGGATTATCACGAGCTGGCGCCGCTGAAGCGGTACATCGACGAGGAGCTGGATCACCGGCATCTCAATGACGTGCTGGGGGATGATATGGTCACGGCGGAGCGGCTGGCGAAGCATCTGTATGACTGGTGCGCCGCGCGCTGGGCGGAAACGGCCGCCGTCAGGGTCAGCGAGACGCCCAAGACATGGGCCGAGTACCGGCCATGAATACGCGCGATACCATACGGGTCTCCGAGATTTTCGGGCCGACGATACAGGGCGAGGGGGCGCTGATCGGGCAGCCCACGGTCTTCGTGCGCACGGGCGGCTGTGATTTCCGCTGTTCGTGGTGCGACAGCCTTCATGCGGTGGAGTCGGAGTATCGCGAGACGTGGAAGGCGATGCCGCCCGAGGATATCATGGCCGAGATCGAGCGGCTGTCGGGGGGCAAGCCGATCATGGTGACGCTGTCGGGCGGGAACCCGGCGACGCAGCCGCTGGACCGGCTGATCGAGCAGGGCCGCGCCAAGGGCTATCGGTTCGCGATGGAAACGCAAGGCTCGGTCGTGAAGCCGTGGTTTGCCGAGTTGGATATGCTGGTGCTGAGCCCCAAGCCGCCCTCGTCGGGGATGAGCACCGACTGGCGGATCGTGGCCAATTGCGTGCGGACGGCCAAGGCGGCGCCGACGGTTCTGAAGATCGTGGTGTTCGACGAGGCCGATTACGCCTTTGCCCGCGAGGCGTCGGAGCGGTTTCGCGAGTTGCCCATCTACCTGCAACCCGGCAACCACACGCCGCCGCCGCCCGGCGATGACAACGCCACGGTGGATCAGGCGGGCATTGACGACCGGATGCGCTGGCTGATCGAAAAGGTGGTCGAGGACAAGTGGTACGGGGCACGGGTGCTGCCGCAGTTGCATGTCATGCTGTGGGGCAACAAGCGGGGCGTCTGAGGGGATGATGCGATGAGCGACGATATTTACAAGGGGCTGAAACAGCTGGGCGGCGCGACGGTGATGCCGCAAAGCCCGGAGGAGGCCGAGCTGGAGCGGGTGCGGAACCCGCAGGCGGACGTGGCCTATAACGTGCGGTTCGCGGCGACGGAATTCACCTCGCTCTGCCCGATGACCGGCCAGCCCGATTTCGCGCATCTGGTGATCGATTACGTGCCGGGCGAATGGCTGGTGGAGAGCAAGTCGCTGAAGCTCTACCTGACCAGCTTCCGCAATCACGGGGCGTTTCACGAGGATTGCACCGTGTCGATCGCCCGGCGGCTGGTCGACTTCCTTGAACCGCAGTGGCTGCGGATCGGGGGGTATTGGTATCCGCGCGGGGGGATTCCGATCGACGTGTTCTACCAGACCGGACCGATGCCCGACGGCGTGTGGATTCCCGATCAGGGCGTGCCGCCCTATCGCGGGCGGGGGTAACGAAAAACCCGCCGGGGGTGGCCCGGCGGGTTGATCAAGTCAGATGACTTGCCAGTGCCTCAGCACGGGCCGCGGCGATAGCGGCCGTCGCCGGTGGCATAGGCGCATTGGTTGTTCGCGGTGTTGCGCGCAACCAGCGTACCGGCCGCGGCGCCGCCGAGGGTCGAGACGACGGTCCAGTCGCTGTCGGCGCCCAGAGCCTTGGCGGTGATGAAGCCGAGGCTGCCGCCGATCAGCGCGCCGCCTGCCTGGCGTTCCTGCTGGGGTGTCATGCAGCCGGTGACCGCGAGGGGCGCGGTGAGAGCAAGGGCGAGAACGGTCTTTCTCATGAGAAATCCTCCGAGTTGAGGCGGCATTATGCCGCGATTTCGCTGATGGGAAGCTAGGTTTCTTTGCGCCGAGCGGAAGGCACAGTTTTTCAGACGGCAGATTTTTGCAGAGGCGTCAGGCCCATACCGGCAAAATGCCGCTTACGGTCAGGGCCATGCGTGATCCTGGGGAACTTTTGGGGATGTGGCTGCATGTGGTCACGGTGATTGCGGGCCCTGCAGTGTCTGGCGCAGGGCCGGTAACAAGAAAGGCCGGCGCCACGGCACCGGCCTTGAGGCTTTGTGCCGGGCCCGCGAAAAGGCCCGGCAACGCAAGTGTCACTCGCGGTTCATCCGGTTGTCGATCAGGTCGTCCACCACGCCGGGATCGGCGAGGGTGGAGGTGTCGCCAAGCGCGCCGTAATCGTTCTCGGCGATCTTGCGCAGGATGCGGCGCATGATCTTGCCCGAGCGGGTTTTCGGCAGGCCCGGCGCCCACTGGATCAGGTCGGGCGAGGCGATCGGGCCGATTTCCTTGCGGACCCAGTCGCGCAGCTCCTTGCGGAGTTCCTCGGACGGCTCTTCGCCCGCCATCAGGGTCACGTAGCAATAGATGCCCTGACCCTTGATGTTGTGCGGGTAGCCGACCACCGCGGCCTCCGACACCTTGGAATGGGCCACCAGCGCCGATTCCACCTCGGCCGTGCCCATCCGGTGGCCCGAGACGTTGATCACGTCGTCGACGCGGCCGGTGATCCAGTAATCGCCATCGGCATCGCGGCGGCAGCCGTCGCCGGAGAAGTAATAGCCCTTGTAGTCGGAGAAATAGGTCTTCTCGAACCGCTCGTGATCGCCCCAGACGGTGCGCATCTGGCCGGGCCAGCTATCCTTGATGACCAGCACGCCCTCGGCCGGGTTCTCGGTGATCTCCTTGCCCGATTGCGGGTCGAGCACGGCCGGCACGACACCGAAGAACGGCTTCATCGCCGCGCCGGGCTTGAGCGCGTGGGCGCCGGCCAGCGGGGTCATCAGGTGGCCGCCGGTCTCGGTCTGCCACCACGTGTCGACGATGGGCACCTCGCCCTTGCCGACAATGTTGTGATACCACTCCCACGCCTCGGGGTTGATGGGCTCGCCCACGGTGCCGAGGATCTTGAGGGTCGAGAGGTCGCATTTCTCGACATACTCGTTGCCCTGACCCATCAGCGCGCGGATGGCGGTGGGGGCGGTGTAGAACTGGTTCACCTTGTGCTTTTCGCAGACCTGCCAGAAGCGGCTGGCGTCGGGGTAGGTGGGCACGCCCTCGAACATCAGCGTGGTCGCCCCGTTGGCGAGCGGGCCGTAGACGATGTAGCTGTGGCCGGTGACCCAGCCCACATCCGCCGAGCACCAGTAGATATCGCCCTCGTGATAGTCGAAGGTGATCTCGTGCGTCATGGCCGCCCAGACGAGATAGCCGCCGGTGGTGTGCACCACGCCCTTGGGCGCGCCGGTGGAGCCGGAGGTGTAGAGGATGAAAAGCGGGTCCTCGGCATCCATCGCCTCGGGTTCGCACTCGGCCGAGGCTTTTTCGACCAGCGGGCCATAGGCGAAATCGCGGCCGTCCTTCATGGCGACATCGGCGCCGGTGCGCTCGACCATGAGAACCTTGGTGTCGCCGCTGATTTCGAGCGCCTTGTCGACGTTGGACTTGAGCGCCGTGTTGCGCCCGCCGCGCGGAGCTTCGTCGGCGGTGACGATCAGCTTGGCCTCGCAGCCGCTGACGCGGGCGGCCAGCGCCTCGGGCGAGAAGCCGGCGAAGACGATCGAGTGAATGGCGCCGATCCGGGCGCAGGCCAGCATGGCATAGGCCGCCTCGGGGATCATCGGCATGTAGAGCACGACGCGGTCGCCGCGGCCGACGCCGAGATCCTTGTAGACATTGGCGAGCTTGTTCACCTGCTCGGAAAGCTCGCGATAGGTGATATGCTTGGAGGGCTCGTTGGGGTCGTCGGCCTCCCAGATGATCGCCGTCTGGTCGCCGCGCTTGTCGAGATGGCGGTCGACGCAGTTGGCGGCGACGTTCAGCTGGCCATCCTCGAACCACTTGATCGAGACATTGCCGAAATCGAAACTGACGTCCTTGATCTTGCTGAACGGCTTGATCCAGTCGACGCGCTGGCCGTGCTCCTTCCAGAACGCCTCGGGGTCGCTGATCGATTCCGCATACATCTTTTCGTATGCCTTTTCATCGACATGGGCGTTCGCGGCAATCTCGGCAGCGGGGGGATAGGTTTTCAGTTCGGACATATCGGACCCTTGGTTTTTTCAAATTCCGGTCGTGGTGAAACGGCCCGCGCCGCCGGCAGGGCAAAGACTGCAGGGCGCACGCCGTCCGGCCTCAGATGGCCAGGTATTCCGAGCGAAGCTCCTCGTTTTGCAGAACCTCCTCCGCGGTGCCGTCGAAGACGATACCGCCGGTGTCGAGGATAACAGCGCGATCGGAAAGTTCCAGTGCGCGCACCGCGTTCTGTTCGACGATGATCGTGGTCATGCCCTGTTCCTTGATCATGCGCAGGGTCTTCTCGATCTCGTCGACGATGACGGGGGCCAGCCCCTCGTAGGGTTCATCCAGCAGCAGCACCTTGATGTCGCGCGCCAGCGCGCGGGCCACCGACAGCATCTGCTGTTCGCCGCCCGAGAGGGTCACCCCCTCCTGCTTGCGGCGCTCGGCCAGACGCGGGAACAGGTCGTAAAGCCGCTCGAGCGACCAGCCGATGGGCGGGGCGATCTGGGCCAGTTGCAGGTTCTCCTCGACCGTGAGGCCGGGAATGATGCAGCGGTCTTCGGGCACCAGCCCGATGCCGGCCTGGCTGGCCTCGTGGCTGCTCATGGTGTGCAGCGGCTGGTGGTCGAGCCAGATCTCGCCGCGGTTCACCTGCGGGCTGTCCATCCGCGCGATCGAGCGCAGCGTGGTGGTCTTGCCCGCGCCGTTGCGGCCCAGCAGGGCGAGGATCTCGCCCTCGTGGACGTTGAAGCTGATGTCCTGCACGATGTAGCTTTCACCGTAATAGGACTGCATGCCCCAGACCGACAGGAAGGCGGGGGCCGTCTCGGCATAGTTCTTGCCCTTCGAGAAATCGGGTTTGACGTTCATCTTTCGTGTCCTCCCGTCCCGGACCTGATCCGGGACCTCTTGCTTGGGGGCGGGGCCCAGGGGCGGGCCCGGGGCGCCGGTGAAATCTCGCTCAGGCGCTCTCGCCCAGATAGGCCTCGCGCACCTTCGGGTGGCCCTTGATCTTGTCGGGCGTGTCCTCGACCAGCGGCGTGCCCTGCGCCAGCACGGTGATCCGTTCGGCCAGCGAGAACACCACGTGCATGTCATGCTCGATGATGGCGATGGTGATGTCGCGTTCGTCGCTGATCTGCTTGAGCAGGTCGATGGTGTTGTTGGTGTCGGCCCGCGCCATGCCCGCCGTCGGCTCGTCGAGCAGCAGAAGGCGGGGGTTCTGGGCAAGGCACATGCCGATTTCCAGCCGCCGCTTGTTGCCCCGCGACATCGACGCGGCCTTGGTGTGGCGCTGCTCGGCGAGGTTGAGGTTCTCCAGCATCTCCTCGGCCTGCGCGATGATGTCCTTCTCGTTCTCGGTCTTCTCGATGGCGTGCATCCGGAAGGCGCCGTCGCGGGTGGCGAAGATCGGGATCATCATGTTTTCCAGCACGGTCAGGTCGCTGAAGATCTCGGGCGTCTGGAACACGCGGGAAATGCCCATCTGGTTGATCTCGTAGGGCTTGCGGCCCAGCACCGACTGGCCGTCGAACATGACCGAGCCGGTATCGGGGATCAGCTTGCCGATCAGGCAGTTGAGCAGGGTCGACTTGCCCGCCCCGTTCGGCCCGATGATGGCGTGCACCGAGTTCTCCTCGACGCTCAGGTTCACGTCGCCCAGCGCCTGAAGGCCGCCGAAGCGCTTGTTGACGTTCTTGACCTCAAGAATTCCCATGGGTCCGTCTCCTTATTCGGCGGGGTTGCGTTGGTTGGCGGCCTCGCGCTCGGCATCCGCGCTCTTGGCGTCGCGCCGGCGGAAGGTGAAGCGCCCGATCCTCTGGCCGCCCTCGACAAGGCCGCCGGGCAGGAAGATTACCACCAGCATGAACAGCATGCCGAGCGTCAGGTGCCAGCCCTTGCCGACGAAGGGATAGATCAGCGCGACGATCACGTCCTCCAGCCCGTCGGGCAGGAATGAGAACCAGCTATGCAGCACCGCTTCGTTGATCTTCGAGAAGATGTTCTCGAAATACTTGATGAAGCCCGCGCCGAGGATCGGCCCGATCAGCGTGCCGGCGCCGCCGAGGATGGTCATCAGCACCACCTCGCCCGAGGCCGTCCACTGCATCCGCTCGGCGCCCGCCAGCGGATCGACCGCCGCCATCAGCCCGCCGGCCAGACCGGCATACATGCCCGAGATCACGAAGGCCGCCAGCGCATAGGGGCGCGCGTTCAGGCCCGTGTAGGTCATCCGCGTGTTGTTCGACTTCACCGCCCGCAGCATCATGCCGAAGGGCGAGCGGAAGATCCGGATGGCCAGATAGAAGCCGAGGATCAGGCAGACCGCGCAGACATAATAGCCGGTGTTGAAGTTGAAATCCCACGCGCCGAAGCTCATCTGGTTGTTGCCCCGCATCGACCAGCCGAAGACATGCGGCAGGTTGGGCAGGCCCGGCCCGTGAAGGATCTGGGGATCGTCGGCATAGACCTGAAGCCCGGTTTCGCCGTTGGTGAGGTTGAACTTGGGGTTCGACAGCACCGAGTAGGCCAGCGCGAAGGACATCTGCGCGAAGGCCAGCGTCAGGATCGAGAAGTAGATGCCCGAGCGCCGCAGGCTGATATATCCGATCAGCAGCGAGAAGAGCCCCGCAAGGATCACCGCCACCACGATGGCCGGGATCACGTTGTAGGTGAGCAGCTTGAACATCCACACCGCCGCGTAGGAGCCCACGCCGAGAAAGGCGGCGTGCCCGAAGCTGAGATAGCCGGTGAGGCCGAAGAGGATGTTGAACCCGATGGCGAAGATGCCGAAGATCGCGAAACGCTGCATCAGGTCCGGGTAGCCCGCGTTGAACTGCGCCATGGCGCTGTTCGTGGGGAAGGGGTTCAGCAGGAAGGGCGCGAATACCGTCAGGGCGATGACGATCAGGAAAAGCGCGGTGTCTTTCTTGTTCAGTCCGAGCATGGGTCAGTCCTCCATCACGCCTTTGCGTCCCATCAGACCGCGCGGGCGGGTCAGCAGGACAATGATGGCGACAAGGTAGATGATGATCTGGTTGATACCGGGGATCGTCGTTGTCGCCCATGTGGTCGAGGCAAAGCTTTCGAGGATGCCCAGCAGGAACCCGGCCAGCACGGCGCCCGGAAGGCTGCCCATGCCGCCGACGACGACGACCACGAAGCTGAGCACGAGGAAATCCATGCCCATGTGATAGTTCGGCGGGTTGATCGGGGTGTACATCACCCCCGCCAGCCCCGCCACCGCCGCGGCGATGCCGAACATGATGGTGAAGCGCCGGTCGATGTTGATGCCCAAAAGGCCCACGGTCTCGCGGTCGGCCATGCCGGCGCGGACGACCATGCCGAAGGTGGTGAATTGCAGGAAGGCAAAGACCCCGCCGATGATCAGCGCCGCGAAGACGAAGTAGATCAGCCGCCAGTAGGGGTAGATGATCGCGTTCGGGTCGAAGCCGAACATCACGCCGAGGTCGATGCTGCCCGCGAAGGCCTGGGGCGCCGGGGTGGGGATCGGGTTGGCGCCGTAGAAATACTTGATGATCTCCTGCAGCACGATGGCCAGGCCGAAGGTCACGAGGATCTGGTCGGCATGGGGGCGGCGGTAGAAATGCTTGATCAGGCCGCGCTCCATGATGAAGCCGATGAGCAGCATGATCGGGATGGAGAAGATGATCGCAATCGGCACCGACCAGTCGCTGATCGCGGCCCCGATCTCGGGCCCGAACCAGTTCTCGATATAGGGCGTCTGCACCTTCAGCGGGTTGCCGAGAAAGTCGGTCTGGCTTTCGTCGATCGTCGTGACGCTGAGGTTCAGGATGCGCTGTACCGTGACGGCGCAGAAGGCGCCGATCATGAACAGGGCGCCATGCGCGAAGTTGACGACACCGAGCGTGCCGAAAATCAGCGTCAGCCCCAGCGCGATCAGCGCATAGGCCGAGCCTTTGTCGAGCCCGTTGAGAATTTGCAGAATGATTGCGTCCATTGATCCCACCCGTGGGTTATCTGATGTGGGGAAAGACCCGGGCCGCCGGCCGGGTCGGCACCCCGGCCGCGACGGGCGCGGCCGGGATGTGATGCGCGGTTACGCGCCCGGGTTGCACTCACCCAGCGTGGCGTCTTCGCCGCCGAACATCGGGTGATCCGGCGGATACATGACCTGATCGACCGGCGTGATCTCGACGATTTCCAGCGTGTCGTACTGGCTGGTCGGGTTCTGCGCCCCGCGCACCACCAGAACGTCCTTGAAGCACTGGTGATCTTCGGCGCGGTAGAGCGTCTTGCCGTTGCCCAGACCGTCAAATTCGAAGCCTTCCAGCGCCTCGGCCACACCGCAGGGGTTGAACGTGCCGGCACGCTCGCAGGCATCGGCGTAAAGCAGAACCTGCGCATAGCAGGTCTGGGCCGAGTTCGACGGCGGCTTGCCGTATTTCTCGCCGAAGGATTTGACGAACGCCTTGGAGCCCTCGTTTTCAAGCTGCCAGTTGTAGTTCATCGAGCCCAGCACGCCCTTGATGTTCTCGCCCGCACCCTGGGCCATCAGTTCGGAGTAGAGCGGCACGACGATCTTGAAGTCCTTGCCGTTCACCTGCTTGTCGAGCAGGCCGAACTGGATGGCGTTGGTCAGCGAGTTGACCATGTTGCCGCCGTAGTGGTTGAGCACCAGCACGTCGGCGCCCGAGTTCAGGACCGGCGTGATGTAGGAGGAGAAGTCGGTCGAGGCGAGCGGGGTCTTGACGGTGTTGACCGTCTCCCAGCCCAGCGCCTCGGTCGAGGCGACGATCGATTCTTCCTGCGTCCAGCCCCAGTTGTAGTCGGCGGTCAGGTGGTAGGCGCGGCGATCCTCGCCCATCTCCTTGGCCAGCACCGGCGCCAGCGCGGCACCCGACATGTAGGCGTTGAAGAAGTGGCGGAAGCCGTTGGCCTTGCGGTCCTTGCCGGTGGTGTCGTTGGCGTGGGTGAGGCCCGCCATGAAGATGATGCCCGCCTCCTGGCAGAGGCCCTGCACGGCCACGGCCACGCCCGAGGACGAGCCGCCGTTGATCATGATCGCGCCGTCCTTCTCGATCATCGACTTGGCCGAGGCGCGCGCGGCGTCAGACTTGGTCTGGGTGTCGCCGGTGACGAACTCGACCTTCTTGCCAAGGATGCCGTTGCCCTTCAGGGCGTTCGAGGTGAAGGTGTTCAGGCAGCCGCCGTCGCCTTCGCCGTTGAGGTGCTCGACCGCCAGCTTCTGGGCCAGCAGCTCGTCGGCGCCTTCGTCGGCATAGGGGCCGGTCTGGGGTACGTTGAACCCGAGGGTCACGGAACTGCCCGTCGGCTCGTTCATATAGGCCGCCGCGGACGACGCCGTGAAGATCGTCGGCAGCGCGACGCCGGCACCAGCGACTGCGCTGGTCTTGATCAGGCCACGACGAGTCAGATGCGATTTAGACATTGATATCCTCCCGTTAATGATTTTCGCCGGAGGGCCTCCTCTGCGCCGCCGGCTCACACAAATGTGCAAATCGATTATCGCAGGTCGGAAGAAAATGTCGCAACAACTGGCTACGGCGAAAGGATTTTTTTGTAAAGAAATGGACAAGACGCCCGGAAATCTTGTAAATAATTTTTAGTGACGCCGCGGAAGCCGCGCGATTCAATGGGAAAAACCTGATGGCGGAATCCTCGATGATCGGCAGCCGCATCCGCGAGAGGCGGGTGATCAACGGGCTCAAGCAAGCCGAGCTTGCCCGGCGCGCGGGCATCTCCGCCTCCTACCTCAACCTGATCGAGCATAACCGCCGCAGAATCGGCGGCAAGACCCTGAACAAGCTGGCGGAAATCCTCGGCGTTGCGCCGGTGCTGCTGTCGGAAGGGGCCGAGGCCACGCTGATCGCCGCCCTGCGCGAGGCCGCCGCCCGGTCCGAGACCGAGGGCCGCGCCGGGGCCGAGGCGGACCGCGCCGAGGAGTTCGCCGGTCGCTTCCCCGGCTGGGCCCGGCTGATGTCCGATCTGGCCCGCCAGCGGGCCGAGCTGGAAAGCACGGTGATGGCCCTGACCGACCGGCTGGCGCATGATCCCCAGCTTGCCGCCTCGCTGCACGAGGTGATCTCGACCGTGACCGCCATCCGCTCCACCGCCTCGATCCTCGCCGATACCAAGCCGCTCGAACCCGAATGGCAGACCCGCTTTCACCGCAACATCAACGAGGACAGCCAGCGCCTTGCTGAAGGGGCCGAGGCGCTGGTGCGCTACCTCGAACAGGCGCCCGACGCCCGGTCCGAGATCATGTCGCCGCAGGACGAGCTGCACGCCTTTCTCGAAGCGCACGGCTTTCACTTCCCGATGCTGGAAGGGGCGGGCGGGTCGGCCCGCATCGCCTCGGTCATCGACCGCGCCGACCGGCTGGAAACCGAGGCCGCCCGCAGCCTCGCCCGCACGGTGCTGGAGCAATATGTCAGGGATGCCCGCCTGTTGCCGGCCGGGGGGATGGCCGAGGCGGTGGCCGAACACGGGCCCGACCCCGCGGCCATCGCCGCTGCAACCGGCGCCCCCATGCCCGCCGTCTTCCGCCGCCTTGCCATGCGCCCCGAGGCCGAGGCGGGGCCGGTTGGGCTGGTGGTCTGCGACGGGTCAGGCACGCTGATGCTGCGCAAGCCGGCGCTGGGCTTCACCATGCCGCGCTCGGCCGCCGCCTGCGCGCTCTGGCCGCTTTACCAGTTGCTCACCCAGCCCGGCGCGCCCGTCCGCCTGCGCCTGCGGCAGGGCGAGGCGCGGGTGCTGGCGCTGACCGTCAGCGAGGAGGTGGCGCCCGCCCGGTTCGACCGCCCCGCGCTCCACCGTCCGCACATGCTGCTCCTGCCCGATCCGGGGCCGGAGGCGGCAGGCGCGGTGCGCGAGGTCGGCGTCAACTGTCAGGTCTGCCCGATCGCCGATTGCGAGGCGCGGCGCGAGCCCTCGATCCTCGGCCGGAGCTTTTGACAGGCCAGCACAACTTGACGATAGTGAACTGCAGCCGGCAGCCGGCGCAATCGGATGGGGGAGGCCGATTGGATGGGAAAGAAAGTGATCCTGATAGAGGACGAGCGGAACATCATCGAGGCGATCAGCTTCATCCTGAGCCGCGACGGGTGGGAGGTGAAGACCCATTCCAACGGCCATGACGCGGTCGAGGCGGTGCGCGACAGGCGGCCCGATCTGGTGATCCTCGACGTGATGCTGCCGGGCAAGAGCGGCTTCGACATCCTTCAGGAAATCCGCGACGATGCCGAGCTTGGCGCGACGCCGGTGCTGATGCTGACGGCGCGCGGCCAGCAGAAGGACCGCGAGATGGCCGAGCGCGCGGGCGCCAGCCGCTACATGACCAAGCCCTTCTCCAATGCCGAGGTTCTGGAGGCGGTGCGCGATCTGGTGGGACCGTGAGCGCCAAGAAAACGCCCGTCTTCGTCCAGCGGCGCACCTACCGGCGCCGCCGGGTGGCCGATGGCGCCCGGCTTCTGCCGGTCTTCGGCGGCATCCTGTTTTTGATCCCGCTTCTTTGGGGCGGTGACAGTGCGGAGACGGTGGCCGATGGCGGGCGCACCGCCTGGGTGATGACCTATCTTTTCGTGGTCTGGTTCGGGCTGGCCGTGCTGTCGGGCATCCTCGCCCGCTTTCTCGTGGCCGAGGACGAGGGCAACGAAGAGGACGGTGAGAGCTGATGGTCACGCTCAACGTCCTTGTCCTTGTCTGCCTGCTTTACGTGGCCTTCCTGTTCGCCGTGGCCTTCGGCGCCGACCGGGCCGCGCTGGTGGGGCGGGGGACGTGGCTGCGCTCGCCCATCGTCTACACGCTGTCGCTGTCGATCTATTGCACGGCATGGACCTTCTATGGCGCGGTGGGTTTCGCCGCGCGCTCGGGGCTGGAATTCGTGACGATCTACCTTGGCCCGACGCTGGTGATGATCGGCTGGTGGTGGACCCTGCGCAAGATGGTGCGGGTGGGGCGCAGCCAGCGGATCACCTCCATCGCCGACCTGATCTCGTCCCGCTACGGCAAGTCGAACACGCTGGCGGTCTTCGTCACGCTGGTCGCGGTGATCGGCCTCACGCCCTATATCGCGCTGCAACTGCAATCCGTCACCCTCTCCTTCGCCACCTTCGCCGAGGCCGACCCCTTCACCGACGCGTCCCCCAGCCAGCAATCCACCGCCTTCTGGGTCGCCGCCGGGCTGGCCGTGTTCACCATCCTTTTCGGCACCCGCAACCTCGACGCCAACGAGCGCCATCACGGCGTGGTCATGGCCATCGCGCTGGAGGCGGTGGTCAAGCTCTTCGCCCTGCTGGCGGTGGGCGTCTTCGTGGTCTGGGGGCTGGCCGGCGGCGTAGGCGAGACCCTCGCGCGCATCGATTCCTCGCCCATCGCGCGGTGGGAGGTGCCGGGCAGCCGCTGGGTCGGGCTGACGCTTCTGTCGGCGGCGGCCTTCATGTGCCTGCCGCGGATGTTTCAGGTGATGGTGGTGGAAAGCGAGGACGAGGATCACCTGCGCATGGCCGCATGGGCCTTTCCCACCTACCTCGCGCTGATGAGCCTGTTTGTCGTGCCCATCGCGGTGATGGGGCTCGAACTCATGCCCGAGGGCGCCAACCCCGACCTTTTCGTGCTGACCCTGCCGCTGATGAACGGGCAGGAGGGGCTGGCGATTCTGTCCTTTCTCGGCGGGTTCAGCTCGGCCACCTCGATGGTGATCGTGGCGGCGATTGCGCTGTCGACCATGGTGTCGAACCATATCGTCATGCCGATCTGGCTGTGGTCCACCGGGGGCGGCGCGATGGTCTCGGGCGACGTGCGCAGCGTGGCACTGCTCGCACGGCGGCTGTCGATCGCGGTGATCCTGTTCCTCGGCTACTGCTATTTCCGCCTGTCGGGCGGGGGCACGGCGCTGGCCGCGATCGGGCTGATTTCCTTCGTCGGCGTGGCGCAGTTCCTGCCCGCGCTGATGGGCGGGCTCTTCTGGCGCGGGGCCACGCGCTCGGGCGCGCTGGCGGGGCTGAGCGTGGGCTTCGTGCTCTGGCTCTACTGCCTGTTCCTGCCCAGCTTCGGCGCCTCGCAGGTCATGCCATACTCGGTGATGCAGAACGGCCCCTTCGGCATCGGCTGGCTGCGCCCGCAGGCGCTTTTCGGGGCCGACGGGATGGACCCGGTCATTCACGCCGTGATGTGGAGCGTGCTGCTCAACACCTGCACCTTCCTCGGCGCGTCGCTGCTGACCCTGCCCAAGCCCATCGAACGGCTGCAGGGGGCGCAGTTCGTCAACGTGTTCCAGCATTCGCAGACGCCCGGCAGTTGGTCGGGCGGGCTGGCGCGGTCGGAGGACCTGATGATTATGTCGCAACGGATCATGGGCGCGTCCGAGGCGCAGGCGATGTTCTCGAGGGAAGCGCGCAAGCAGGGGATCGCGGGCTACCTGCCCGAGCCCACGCCGGATTTCCTGCAGACGCTGGAACGCGAGCTGTCGGGCTCGGTGGGCGCTGCCACGGCGCATGCGATGATTTCCCAGATCGTCGGGCGCGCCACCGTCTCTGTCGAGGACCTGATGGCAGTCGCCGACGAGACCGCGCAGATCATGGAATATTCCAGCAAGCTGGAAGCCAAGACCGAGGAACAGGCCCGCACCGCGCGGCAGCTTCGCGAGGTGAACGAGAAGCTCACCCAGATTTCCGTGCAGAAGGATGCCTTCCTCAGCCAGATCAGCCACGAACTGCGCACGCCGATGACCTCGATCCGCTCCTTCTCGGAGATCCTGCGCGACGGCGCCGGGCTGTCCGAGGCCGATCACAGCAAATACGCCTCGATCATCCTCGAGGAGGCCACGCGCCTAACCCGCCTGCTCGATGACCTGCTCGACCTGTCGGTGCTGGAGAACGGGCAGGTGGTGCTGAACTCCCAGACCGGGCAGCTTTCCGACATGCTCGACCGGGCGGTCTCGGCGGCGGGCGTGCAGGACCGCCTGCGCATCCACCGCCGCCGCGAGGCCGAGAAGATCACGCTGCATACCGATCTCGACCGGCTGGCGCAGGTCTTCATCAACCTCATCTCCAACGCCGGCAAATATTGCGATGCGGCCGACCCGGCGCTGACGATCCGCCCGCAGGCCGAGAACGGCAACCTCGTGGTCGATTTCATCGACAACGGGCCGGGCATTCCCACCGACCAGCAGGCGATGATCTTCGAGAAATTCTCGCGCATCGGCCAGACCAAGGCGGGGGGCGCGGGCCTCGGCCTTGCCATCTGCCGCGAGATCATGGGCCGGCTGGGCGGCGACATCACCTATCTGCCGGGGCAGGAGGGGGCGGCGTTCCGGGTGGTGCTGCCCTTGCGCGACGATGCGCTGGCGCAGGCGGCGCAATAGCAATTTTCGTAAACGTCATGGTAAGGATGCGCGCGCTAAGGTGCCGCGGCGGCCGGTCAGGGGCCGTGGAATTGCGGCGAGGGCGATGTCGGGCGAGGAACGCAAATCAGTCATTCACAGGAAGGCGGCCAGCGCGCGAGAGGATTTCGACGCGCGCGCCATGTCGCCCTCCAAGGCGCTGCGCCTGTCGCTGGAAAAATGCGGCGACCGGCTGTTTCACCTTGCGCTGACCGTGGCGACGCTGGAACAGCGGCGGCTGACCCATGCCGCCGTGAAGGGCGAGGTGGAGGGCGACGCGTTGATCCTGCTGCTCGACGGGCAGGGCGGGGCACGGGGCGCGGCGCTTCTCGACCTGCCATTCGCGCAATCGCTGGTCGAGGTGCAGACCATGGGTCGCGTGCGCCCCGGCCCGGCGCCCGACCGCCCGCTCACCGGCACCGACGCCGCCATCGCCGCGCCGCTTGTCGATGCGATGCTGACGGGCTTCGACGAGAAGCTGGCGGAGGCCGTGGCGGGTCACCGCCCGCTGGGCTTCCGCTTCGGCGACCGGGTGGCCGACGCGCGCGGCCTGCTGCTGGCGCTCGAGGCGGCGGATTTCGAACTGTTCCGCCTGACCGTCGATATCGGTGGCGGGGCAAGGACCGGCCTGCTGTCCCTGATCCTGCCGGCCGATGTGCTGGCCCGCCCCGATCCCGGCACGGGCGAGGCGGGGGAGGGGGCGGATTTCGACCTTGGCCAGCTTGCGATGCAGGTGCCGGTCACGCTCGACGCGGTGCTCGACCGGGTGCAGCTTTCGCTGGCCGAGGTCTGCGCGCTGAAACCGGGCATGACCCTGCCGGTCAGCACCGCCGCCATCGGCCGCACGGAGCTGGTCGCGGCCTCGGGCCATGTCGCGGCGCAGGCGCGGCTGGGGCAGATGAACGGGATGCGCGCCGTCCGGCTGAGCGGGGCAGGGGGCGACGATCCGGCGCCCCGCCCCGCGCCGGAGCCTGCCCTTGCCGAGACGCCGAGCGAACCAGCCGCCGGCTTCCCCGACCTGTCGGGCCTTGCCGCGAGCGAACCGCCCACGCTGACCGCCCTGCCGGACCTCCCCGACCTGCCCGCCACGGGCACCGCCCTGCCGGACCTGCCCGGCCTTCCGAAAGACGATGACGGCGGCGGCCTGCCGGACCTGCCGGCGCTGGCCGATCTGGAATGATCAGAGCTTGTTGAGCGGCACTTTCAGGAACACGTCGCCCTGCTCATCGGCTGGCGGCATCTTGCCCGCGCGCATGTTGATCTGCAGCGACGGGATGATCAGCTTGGGCATCGCCAACGTCGCGTCGCGCTCGTCGCGCATCTTGACGAAACTGTCGCGGTCGCGCCCCGCGCCCACATGCACGTTCTTCGCCTTCTGCTCGCCCACCGTGCTTTCCCACGCGAACTCCTCCCGCCCCGGCGCCTTGTAATCGTGCCCTACGAAGATCCGCGTCTCGTCCGGCAGGGACAGGATCTTCTGGATCGAGGCATAAAGCTTCTCCGACGACCCGCCCGGAAAATCACAGCGCGCGGTGCCGAAATCGGGCATGAACAGCGTATCCCCCACGAAGGCCGCGTCACCGATCACATAGGTCAGGCAGGCCGGCGTATGCCCCGGTGTCTGCAACACGTCGCCCCGCATCTGGCCCAAGTGAAAGCTGTCGCCCTCCACGAACAGCCGATCGAACTGCGAGCCGTCGCGCTGAAACTCCGTGCCCTCGTTGAAGACCTTGCCAAACGTGTCCTGCACCTCGCAAATCTTCTCGCCGATGCCGATCTTGCCGCCCAGCCGCTCCTGCAGGTAGGGCGCCGCCGACAGGTGATCGGCATGGACATGCGTCTCCAGCAGCCACTGCACCTCGAGCCCCTCGGCCGTCACATGCGCCACGATCCGGTCGGCCGAGCGCGTGTCGGTCCGCCCCGAGGCGTAATCGAAATCCAGTACGGAATCGATGATCGCACAGGCGCTTCCGGCGGGATCGCGCACGACATAGGAAATAGTATTCGTCGCATCGTCGAAAAATGCGGTAACATCAGGTGACATTCGGGCCTCCCCTGCGGCGCGCCATATTAAAACCTTCGCATATGTTTCAACCGCAGGGGTTGACGTGGGTCAAGGACGATCACGACATAAGATGACAGGGTGTGCCAAAAGACGGAGGAGAAACATGGCTGACACCACCCGCTACCGTAAGGCGCTGCTCGACCGGCTGGCAGAGCTCGACAGCCGCCTGCACCAGATCGAGGCCGAGCTTGACGAGCCCCATTCCAAGGACTGGGAAGAGAGCGCCGTCGAGCGCGAGGGTGACGAGGTGCTCGAACAGCTTGGCCACAGCGGCGAGGCGGAAATCGCCCGCATACGCGCCGCCCTGCAACGGATGCGCGACGGCACCTATGGCGAATGCGTCCGCTGCGGCGAGGAGATCGCCAAGGCCCGGCTCGACACGCTGCCCGACACGCCGCTCTGCCGCGATTGCGCGGCGGCGGCCTGATGTAACGCCTGTCCGCGCGGCACGGGCGCGGGCCGGTTGAGTGAACGGTGATCCTGGTACGAACCGCAACCTGGGAGGACGAACCATGACCACGCTGACCGACGACATGCACCGGCTGCACAGCCGCATCCTCGACACCGAAGAGGACCGCCGCTACCTGTTCCGGCCGCGGCTCACGGAGATGATCGACCGGATGGAGGATGCGGGCGAACGGGTGCCGGCGCGCATCCGCGACCTGCACGAGGAGCTGACCGCCGAGGCCATCGAGGCGCAGTTCGACAACATGCCGGTCTGAATGCCACGCGCCGCCCCGCGCGAGCCTTGCCAGCGCGGGGTTTGTCCGCTCTAATCGCGCGGAACGAACCGGGCGATGACGGGGGCAGGGCGTGACGCAGCAGGTGCAGCAGCTTGTGCAGGACGGGGTCGCCGTACTCACGCTCGACCGCCCGCCGGGCAATGCCCTTGTCCCCGCCCTGCGCGCCGACCTGCTGGCGGCGCTTCAGGCGGTTCTCGCCGATTCGTCTGTCCGCGCCGTGGTGCTGCGCGGGGCCGGCACGGGCTTCTGCGCCGGGCTCGACCTCACCGAATACGACGCCGGCGAGGGGGCGCCCCGGCTGCCCCTCAACGAGCTCTTCACCGCCATCGAGGAGGCCCCCAAACCGGTGGTCGCCGCGCTGCACGGCACGGCGCTGGGCGCCGGGGTCGAACTGGCGCTGGCGGCCCATGCGCGGGTGGCGCAGCGCGGCACGCGGATCTCCATGCCCGAGGTGACGCTCGGCCTGATTCCCGGCGGCGGCGCGACGCAGCGGCTGCCCCGGCTGGCGGGCGCGCAGGCGGCGCTGGAACTGCTGCTCTCAGGCCGCGCGGTCGAGGTGACGGAGGCCCGCCTTGCCCCCATCTTCGCGCAGATCACCGAGGATGCCCCCCTCGCCACCGCGATCGACCTCGCGACGGGCCTCGCCACCAGCGCCTCGTGGACCCGCAGCCGCGACGTCACCCGCGGCCTGTCCGATCCGGCGGCATATCAGGCGGCGGTCACGGGCGTCGCCTCCCGCCTCCGCGCGACCAACTCCGCCGAGGCCGATATCCTCGCCTGTGTCGAGGCGGCCCAGCTTCTGCCCTTCGAACAGGGGCTTATCTACGAGCAGAGCCGTTTCGAGGAACGGCTGGCGCTGCCCGAGACGCGGGCGATCCGGCATGTCTTCACCGCCGAACGCCGCGCCGCCGGCCTGCCGAAAACCGCCGTGGGCGACGTGCCGGTGATCCGCACCGTCGCACTGACCGGCGGGGCGCCGAGAAAGCTTGCGGGGCTGGCCGGGCTGTGCCTGTCCTCGGGGATGACCGTTCACCTGCTGACCGCCACGCCGGAACAGGCGGCGGCGGTAAAGGACAGGGTGGAGACCGCGCTGGCCGGGACGGTCGAGGCCGGCCGCCTTGCCCCCGACGCCCGCGACGATCAGCTTGCGCGGCTCTCCCTGCTGACCCGGCCCGAGGGGCTTGCCGACGCCGACCTCGTGCTCGACACCGGCACACCGGCTTTCGACCGGCCCGTGGCGCTGCCCTCCAGCCTGATCTGGGGCCTGCTCGACGACGGCGCCGACGGCCCCGGCCGCGCGCGGGAGGCGGGCGCCGCCGGCCGCCTGCTGCGCCTGCGCCTGCCCAGCGGCGGCCCGGCGGCGCGGCTGATGGAGGTGGCGAGCCCGCCCGAGACGCCCCGCGCGCTGTCATGGGCCGTGCACCGCGCCTTCTCGACAGGCTCGCGCTCGGTATTGCTGTCATCCGAGGCCACGGGCTTCCTGAGCGACGCCATGGGCGCGGCCCTGTTCGGCGCGGCGCTGACCCTGCTGGCGGGCGGCGTGCCCGCGGCAGAGATCGAGGCGGCGGCGCAAGGGCTGGGCTTTGCCCGTGGCCCTCTCCGCCTGATCGACGAGCTGGGCGCGGCCACCACCCTGCGCCGCCTGCGCCGGGTCTTTGAGGCGCGGCAGGTGCCGACCGGCCCGCTGCGCCTGCTCTCCGACCGGATCGCCGATCACGGGGCAGGGGCCGCTCAGGCGCTGGCCTTTCACGTCCCCGCCGGCCAGACGCTCGCCCCTGATCCCGATCTGGCCCAATGGCTGAAGGAGTGGCGCACGGCGCATCCCGACCACGCGCCCGGCTGGCCCGGCACCGACCCGGCGCTCGCCCTTCATGCTGCGCTGGTCAACGAGGGCGCGCGCCTGATCGCCGCCCGCGCCCTGCAACGCCGCTCCGATCCCGACCTGGTGATGATCCGCGGCTTCGGCATGGACCGCACAAGCGGCGGCCCGCTCTTTCAGGCCGACCTGAACGGCCTGCTGGCACCGATGCGCGCCATGGCGAAACTGCGCGAGGTGAACGCCGCCCTCTGGGCGCCGTCGCCGCTGCTGCACGACATGGTCAAGAACGGAGAGCGGTTCTTCTGACCCACGCCGTCAGCCCAGCGCGATTCCCATCACCACCAGCATCAGCCCCAGCACCGACAGCAAGAGCGCGCCGGTGTTGAGCGGCACCACCTTCTGCAATTCGGCGCGCAGCTCGTCGTCGCTCAGCCCCGCCTTGCGCGCCTTCCAGACCCGCAGGATGCACCACACGAGCCCCGCGAGCCCCACCAGCGAAACGCCGGTTCCCAGCCAGATCAGCACGTCCATCAACAGGCTCCTTTCGCCGCTATCCCATGGGCATTCCGCCGCCTAGCGCACCGGCGCCGCGCGCGCAAGCCGCGGGGCAGGCGGTTCACCCTTGCAGGGCCACAATGCCGGCATTAGGAAAAGGGCCCGGCCCAATCGGAGAGGATGCCATGACCGACGTGAATACCGATGCCAGCTACCGCGTGACCGCCGACGAGCTTCGCCAGTTCATCGAACGGTTCGAACGGCTGGAGATCGAGAAAAAGGACCTTGCCGACCAGCAGAAAGAGGTGATGGCCGAGGCCAAGGCGCGGGGCTACGACACCAAGGTCATGCGCAAGGTCATCGCGCTCCGCAAGCGCGACAAGGACGACATCGCCGAGGAAGAGGCGGTGCTGGAGATGTACAAGGAAGCGCTGGGCATGGCCTGACGGCCCGCGGCGCCCAAGGGCCGGTCGTCCCTCACGGCCCCGCGCGGGGCCGCTCGAACAGGCGCACCTCCCGCCCGGCCGCTTCGGTGGCGCCGAACGCGCGATAACCGAGGTCGCCGGCCAGCCGGAGCGACACCGGGTGGCCCCCGCCTTCCGGCGCGCGGCGCCCTTATGCGCAAAAAATGTACAATGACGTGACGGACATGTAAGGTCAGGCCAAGGGGGCCCGTGGCGGGCGCCGCAAGCCAGTCGAAGACCTGACCAGTGACCACGCGCTTTGCGAACCTGTTGATCGACACCGCCGACAAGCTGGCCGAGGCCGGCGATGCCGACGCGGCATGGCAGGTCATCGACCGGGTCGGCGCGCGTCTCGGCGCACGGGCGGTCAACGCGGGCGTCTTCCTCACCGGCACCGGCTCCATCGCGTGGATGCGCAGCACGATGAACCCGCTCTGGCTCGAGGAATACGCGGGCGACGCCCTGCACGAGATCGACCCGCTGCTCAAGGCCTCGATGGCGGGCGAGCCGCCGCGCATCTACGATGTCGGGTTCCAGCAGCGCCTCGGCCCGCCCGAGAGCCGCTACCGGCAATTGCACCAGCGCATGATGAGCTACGGCTATCGCTACATGCTCACTCATAGCTGGCAGCACGGCCCCGAGAACAAGTGCCTCGTGCTGAGCTGCGAGGACGATCCGACCCACCTTTTCGGCCCCGGCACGGCGCGGGCCTTCTCGGCGGTGGCGGCCATGCTCTCCTGCCGGATGGAGCCGCCGGGCGCGGCCATGCCCGATGCCCGCGCCTTTGGCTCGTCATGGCAGGGGCTCGACCCGCGCGAGGCCGAGATCCTGTCGCTTCTGGCGCAGGGCATGACCGAGGATGACATCGCCGAACGGGTCGCGCTGAGCGAGGCCGACGTGCTGCGCGTGATCGCGGGCGCGGCGGTCAAGATGCGGGCCGGATCGCGCGACGAGGCGCTGGCGCTGGCGGTGCTGCGGGGGCTGCTGACGCTCTGACGGGGCGGGGGAGGACCGGGTCGTGCCGCTCAGGGCGTGATCATCGTCACGCCCGGCACCCGTTCGATGGCATAGAGGTCTTCCTCGTAGAGATCGGTCAGCCGGTCGATCTTGTCCTCGGTCCAGCCCTCGATATCGTATTCCTCCTCGACCGCCTCGTCATCGGCGAACTTGTCGAGAAAGGCCGAGATCACCCGCCGCTTCTGAATCTCCGTCATGCCCGGATGCTCGGCGACATAGGCGTGAAAGCGTTTCATCCCCGCCTCGGTCATGATCTCCTCGAGCAGGCGAAACTCGCCCTCGAACCCCACCGTGGGCTCCAGCGCCGCCATCTCGCGCACCACCTCGGCCCAGATCAGCGGCGTATCCTCGTTGCACCAGACGGTGATCGGGATATCCGGCACCTGCGCCCGGATGCGCTCGAACAGCTCGGACCAGCGGAAGCTGAACGGATCGTAGCCGCGGAAGATATCGTCGATCGTGTTGAAATTGGTCATGGCCAGCAGCGCGGGCATGAAACTCGCCGGGTTGCGGATGGCAAAGAACAGCTCGACCTCGTCATCGGGAAAGATCGTCCGCACCGCCTCCAGCCTTGCACAGGCGGCGGGATAGAACATCCGCTTCACCGCCATCTTGTGGGTGCCGAAGAAACTGTCATTCGACAGGATCAGCCGGTCGGCCTCCTCCTCCTCGGGCAGGACGGCATCGAGGATCACCTCCCGCGCATCCGGGCCTACCCCGTCCTGCGTGGCGGCGTTGACGATGTCGCGCAGCAGGATGCGGTAATCGTCGGGCTTGGGCACGATCGTGCCCCGCTCCGCCAGCATCCCGGCATTGGCGACAAGGCAGTCGATCAGCCTGTCCTCGTCGGTCACATGGGCACCAGCGTGAAGTACGACCTGCATGAAACGTCCCGGTTCTACTCGTCAATCGCCGGCCAATATAGAGGGTTTTGCAAGCAGTTAAACAGCTTTCGGGAGGGCGGTCAGCCTTGCCCCCCGTCCCCGGCCTTGCGCCGCATCAGCCCGGCGCTCTGGTAATGCTGTATCCGCTCGCGCTTGGCCTTGTTCAGCGCGGCCTCGTCAAGCTCCGACCGGTTGAGCCGCAAAAGCTCCTCCGCCGCGCCATCGGGCTGCATGTTGTAGGACTTGAAGGGCATCAGGTCATCGGTGGCCACGCCGAGCTCCCGCAGGATCGCGCCCAGCGGCCCCTGCGGCGCGTCCGCCAGCGCCTCCACCGGGCGCGAGATCACCCGCGCCCGGCCCCCCAGCCGCGCGCGTGTCTCCGCCACCACCTCGTCCAGCCGTGCCGCCTTCTCCAGCCGGGGCCGGTAGGCCTCGAAATCCTCGGTGATCCGCATAGAGCGCAGGTTCTGCCAGTAGACGCTCCGCTTCCAGTCCTCCGCCGCGCGGGTGGTGAAGTAGAAGGTGATCTCCGCCCCCTTGCCGAAATGCCCCTCCAGCACCTCCGCCAGCCGCTCCATCAACTCCGGCGTCGCGGCATAGCTCCAGTTCTCCTTCCGCCCCGGAATCCAGCCCAGCAGCTTCTCCGAACTCACCAGCAGCGGCCGCGGATCGCCCGGATCGAGCGGCGCCACCGCCGCGGCGAACCCGGCGGCGTATTTCCTCAGCCGCCGCGGCGCGGGCTGCGCGCTGTGCCGCCGCGCGGCGGCAATGGCGTCGGGGAAATCGTCCATCTGCAGCACCCGCACCCGCCCGTCCAGCACCTCCGCATTGCGGGAAAGCCCGTATTGCACGCTCGTCGTGCCGGTCTTGTGAAAGCCGGGATGAACCAGAATCCGCATGTCCTGCCTGCCCTTGAAGTGCCGCCGTCACCATAGCCCCGCGCGGCCCGGAATGAAAAGCGCGGCCCGCCCCGACGGGCCGCTTTCCCGGTTGCATCCGCGCCGGAGCTTTGGCATTAGGAAAAAACGGCCCACGCGCTCTACCGCCGGGGGCCGGTCGAGGTGCAACATGCCACCTCCGCCCCTATAGCTCAGCTGGTAGAGCAACTGATTTGTAATCAGTAGGTCGGGAGTTCGAGTCTCTCTGGGGGCACCACAAAAATCTAACAAAAATAGAAACTTGAAGGATTTCTGCACCGACTGGCAAGCGCAAGGGTTCGCGTTGGAGGCAATTTGGAGGCAATCCAAGATTAGCTGCCTCCACTTCCATAAGTGCCTCAGAGAAGGAATTCCCCTAGGATGCCAGAAGAACCGTCTTGAAGGCTTTCATATGGAAATTTCGTATATCCTGACTTTCCTCGGCGGCGTTGTCGCTGACATCGCGCGAAAAGTGCTTATTCCCCAGACTGAAGAATGGCTCGAAAGGGTTGTTCCATACAAGCGTAGGGCACGTAACGCTGAGCGTAACCTGTTGCGGCTTGAAGTCAGGGAAAAGCTAAAAAACATGGGACACGATCCGGCTTTGGCGCGTTTCGTGGAGGAGGATGCAGAGGAGTTCTGGCAGAAACTGGAACAGCGTCAGGAAGCTAAACGCGAAGCACTGGTAGAACTTGAAACGGATCGCGTTCTGTCCGCTTCCGCGACACAAGCGGAAATGAACCAAAATGCTTTTGATCGGTTTCAAGAGGCAGATGAAAACCTAGCGAAGGCCATTGAGCACTTAAAGAGAAAAGCAGGCCTGTCGGAAAGCGCTTTGAATGCTTTGGACGAGTCTCAAAACGCGTGGGAAGCATACCGTGACGCCCAGTCGAGGTTCGAGGCATTAGTGCTTGTCGAGGGTGGAAGTATGGAGCCGATGGTTCAAGCAGGCCATGCTGAAGACATGACCATTGATCGCATCATGAATATCGCTGCATTGCGAAAGGGCCTGACACACTACGATAGTCTGTGAGCGCGCCTCCAAACCTTGGCGCGTCCTAGGTTGGGGAAAATGACGTTAGCCATCTTCCCCTTTTTCCATCTCTGCCAACGGGACATTATAATGAGCAATTACCTAGAATTGACGTTTGACCGGCGGCACATGGCTCCCTGATGCGACGGGATTGTTACAACTTTGGCTGCCCAGATTTACGGTTAGAGGGAAGTCACTAGAAAAGTCCTCTTTCAACTTAAAATCTCTTTGTTCGCTACAAAGAACTTGGAATGTTCGGCAACTCCAGCATCGCTTTTTGCGTGCAGTAGACTACTGACAGCACAACCGCTAGCGTCTGTTACTAGGTCGAATCTCACATAAAGGATCTAGAGTATAATGATTTTGGGGAAGGTCGGCGATGCCCCCGCTATCCTACAAAGTTGTTCCAACGCTTGATCATGTGGAGTTTGGTTACGATTACGATAGTGAATAGCCTGCTGGGGGCGCATGTTGATTGAGGTATTTTGAATGAGACAGCACAATGCAACTTTCGCCAACTTCATCTGCCGGTTCGGTGACGACAAGGTTTTGCTCCACTACGCCAAGCGCATCGTCATCCCAGCCTTCACCAAAGACACATATGTGCGTAGCTATGGAAAGAAGACTCATTACCACTTCTTTGAAACGGAGCTGATGAATTTAGCCAAGGACGGCGAAAATCCCATCATGGTCCTCGCTGGACGGTTCGTGAAGCAGACAGAGCTGACACGTACGCAGATATTCGACGATGCAAAAGGCTTGGTACAGGATAGGGCATCCCTTCTCTCGGCGCCATCTGCGTTTTTCGTCCTGATCCTGAATAACCATAGGCTGATCTATTTTCCTGAGACACCGCACGCGCCCGATCTCAACGCATTTCGAGTGACCGCACAACATTTCTTGCGGCAGCGGCATAAGGAGTTTATTGACGAGCGCTACGAGAAAAAACGTGGCGACGTTGAGGCGCCAACCAAGAAGTCCCTTTATGAAGCTCATCCTCGGCCTTCGGTAGAAGTAATTCCCCTCACCGGCAAGGCCGACATTGCCACGTTCATTCGCCGGTTCGAAAAGCTCAAGAAAATCAACTTCCGAGTCGTCAGGCCGAATGACGACATTGATGCTGGTGAAATACTCGGACAGGTCCGAGACCTCTCGGATGCTCTTGGATCAACCAGTACAAAAGTGACGGCTTCGAGCGGCGACGGCCTCGACATCGAGGCGACTATCGAAGCGGTGACAGAGGCGACGGGGTCAGGTAATCAAGACGTTAGTGTGTCTGGTATTGACACCAACGGGAACGCCTTGTCCGGGAACAATGAGCAGTTCAGGCTCAGTACCGAAATCGAAGACGTGCCTCTGAAAAAGGCCTCGTTGGTCAAAAGACTTGTCGATAGGTTTACGCAGCTAAGATCGGACGGTGCGATAGTAGCACCGAAGGCTGAATCCAACCTGACGAAGGTTAAGAATTTGACGAAGTTGCTTTAGGATGGATTGGCAGCAGAAAGTCACCAAAGAAAAGAGCCTTGGCGAGGTTTATTGGAAGGCCCGTCAAGTGGGTTCGACGCGGACCAATCTCCTTGTTTCCATCGGCGTTGGCATTGTCTTCTGTTTGCTCGCGACGATTGATTGGTACCACAGCCTTGGGGTGCTTACTTTGGTTCAACTGAAGACCTTTGTAAGTGCGATTGCCGAGATCGGTTTTGCGCTCACGACTGCAATCCTAGGGTTTCTAATTGCTGGTTTTTCGATCTTTGCCAGCATTACACGGCCTGCGATCTTCGCTGGTTTGGCCAAACTAGAACATAAGGATAGCGGACTGTCCCGCCTACAATTCATTTTTTTTAATTTCTTATTGGTCTTCATTCACTACCTCACATTTTTGGGGGCCAGCATTTTTTTGAAACTGACTCTTCCGATGGCTCCAGAGGTTGTCGAATTGATACGACACAAAACTGGGGTTTCGGCGGTGTATGTGTGGTCTGCCGCTACGGTTTTAGCCGCGCTTCTTCTTATTTGGCTTACATTTCTTATGATGCTGCTCAAGTCATTCATCTGGAACATCTATCAGGCGGTCTTGGTGGTTATCGTAACTGGTGATCAGCTCGCCGAGCTGGAGAGCAAGCTATCCGACTCAAAGCCTTCAGGATCGGACTAGTTGAATTGCCTCAACGTAAGTGAGCATTCAAAAGCGATCTCTAGTCTGATTTGATATTCAATCAGTTCTGCAGATATTGCCAATGGCCCGTTAAGTGAAGCAGCACAGTGTCGAAGAATGGTTCTCAACTGAACTTGCGGTGCGGACTGCAACTATTTCCCACAAAAAATAGCCGCAAATTTCGGGCATTTTGCGATTCCGGATAGGGGTGGTCGATTTCGGGCCGTGAGTCCCAAACGTTTCACATATTGTACGATTTGGGGGCGTAGGCCAACAATCGAGTTGTAGTGCTGTTTTTCGCGGGTTGCCGCCAGCTATCTGAACAGCCGCTACGCTCCCGATTCAGCCCCCTGCCGGGGGCGGCCACGGGTCCCATTCCATTGATTATAAACGATAAAATGACGATCAGCAATTGAACTTTTTGAAGAAAACGGAAGGATTTCATGCCCGCTAACGCGGGCCATCGCCACACTAGCTAGCCGGAACGTGCTGTTATGTCGAGATGGCTATGAAGCATCCAGTCTCTTGCGCAAATTCGAGACGCTGGACGGATGCCAACGCTTCTGCCGTGCCGTTCTAATCCCTCGCCGATTCAGTTCGTCGGCTTGCTGTTGAAGGGTCTTGAAGCCGCTCTGTTCGAGGTCTGCCAGCGTCTCGGCGAGGTCGTGGGCGCGTGCGTCAGCACGCTTCTTGATGGTCTTCACGGCGTCTGTGTTGCCCCTCTGGGCGCGTCTGAGCGCCGCCGCACCGTTCGGGTTGCCGAGTACCGTTCCGCGCTCCTTGGTCGCCCTCAGCGCCGCCTTGATGCGCTCACTCAGTACGTTCGCCTCATACTCAGCGACAAGGGCCATCATGCCCACGGTCATGGCGTTGGCCTCCGGCATATCTGCGCAGACAAAATCAACGCCAGAATCCCTTAATTTCATGAGAAATGCGGCATTCCTCCCGAGTCTGTCGAGTCGCGCGATAACCAAGGTTGAACCGGTCAAGCGAGCCTCTTTGATCGCCTTGGCGAGTTCAGGCCGGTCATTGTTCCGCCCGGACTCAACCTCGGTGAATGTCTTGGTGATTGTGGCCTTCCGGCTTTTGGCGAATGCCTTGATTGCCGCCGTCTGACCTTCCAGCCCCAGCCCCGATGCACCCTGCCGCGCTGTCGATACCCGGATATAGCTTACGATCCGCATTGCCTGCCTCCTTTCCAAAATCCCGCGTCTAATGACACGCAATTCTGTATAGCTTCATCCAGCATGATTCACGAGTCTTTTCAATAGTTTATCTAGGATCTTCGGCGAAAAAATGCGTTTCTGCAGATACCACATGTTCACCTCATGTTCTCATTGTGCGAAAAAGAACAAAATGTGAACAATTGGGAGGGTTGCGTTAGATTTTTCAGACGGCGGCTGAGGGAGTGGCTTGATGGTTCGAATCTGGCAATTGGTTTTTGGAAACGATACACCTAAACGAAGTAAAAGCTGGCGTGTTCAGCATAGGATTTTGAGGCACAGAATGTCCGTTAAGGAAAACAAGTGTCAACGGCGGAGTAAAAACCGACCAGATGGCGGCGCAAAAGTAGGCCACTTTGGGGTTGGCATGACGGGTTCGCAGAGCGCTGGCGGCCAGTCAGCCGCGCTCTTCACATAGCTGGCGGTTGACTGGCCGCCTTGGCCCGTGAGGGCCAAGTCATGGATTTTCGTTCAGGAGGTTTTGGTGGCTTTTCGCGCTTGGCTTTGAGCCAGGCGATAGCTTTCGCCGTTCATCTCGAGGATGTTGACGTGGTGGGTGAGCCGGTCGAGGAGCGCCCCGGTCAGGCGCTCGGTGCCGAAGGTTTCCGTCCATTCATCGAAGGGCAAGTTGCTCGTGATCAGCGTGGCCCCGCGCTCGTAGCGCTGCGAGATCAATTCAAAGAGCAGCTCCGCCCCGGTTTTGGAGAGAGGGACGAAGCCCAATTCGTCGATGATCAGCAGCTTGGCGTTGGCCATCTGTTTTTGGACCCGCAGCAGGCGACGCTCGTCGCGGGCCTCCATCAGTTCATTGACCAAGGCCGCGGCGGTGGTGAAGCTGACCGTCATCCCTTTCTGGCAGGCGGCGAGCCCCAGGCCGAGGGCGACGTGGGTTTTGCCGGTACCGCTTGGGCCAAGGGCGATCACGTTCTCGCGCCGTTCGATCCAGTCGCATCGCGCCAGCTCCAGCACCTGCATTTTATTGAGCTTGGGGATCGCCTTGAAGTTGAAGCTGTCGAGGCTCTTGGTGGCCGGGAACTTGGCCGCCTTGATACGGCGCTCGACCATCCGTCGCTCACGATCTATCAGTTCCAATTCGACCAGGCGCGTCAGGAACTGGACATGGTCCAAGCCCTCGGCGTCGCATTGGCGTGCCACCTTCTGATACTCACGCAGGAACGTCGGAAGCTTTAGCGTCTTGAGATGATGTTCCAGCAGGATCTCGGGGGCATGGGTCATTCTGCAGCCTCCGGCATGAGAGACATGTAGCTGGCCGCTGAGGTCGTCTCGACCCGCGCCCGTGGCAGGTAGGGGTACACGTCGAGGTCGAGCCGTGGTGGCCGCTTCTCGACCTGACACAGGACCAGATGCTTCACAGCATCAAAGCCGACCGCGCCCATCTTCAGGGCCTGTTTTACGGCGGCGTGCAGCTCCTCCATGCCGAAGGTCTCCAGAAGGCGCAGCACCTGGACATACTCGCGGCGCCCAATCTTCAGCATGCGCGCTTCCATCAGGCGGCGCAGCGTGCCGAACTCTTCGGGTAAGTTCCACTCCGCAAGGGGTGCGGCCTGATCCAAAGCATTGATCTTGCGTTCGATCAGCGGGAGGTAATGGATCGGGTCGAACACCATGTCTTCGCGCCCGTAGCACCGTGGATGGCGCGCGATCACGTCCCCGCGGCAGCCAATCACCACCTGATCGACATAGGCCCGCACCCAGACGTCCTGATGGCCAAAGGCTACGGGGACCGAGTAATCATTGGTGTCGTAGCGGACCAAAGACTGGGAGCTTACCCGGCCGCTTGCCTGTGCGCAGGCCTCAAAGGGAGCGGCTGGCAAGGGGCGCATCTCGGCCAGATCCCGTTGCAGCCGCGCACCGATCGTCTCCGTGTGCCCACGCAAGGTGGCGCCCTGACGGGCACGGCACTGCTCTTCGAGATAGGTGTTGAAGCTCTCCCAGTCCGGGAAGCGGGGGATCGGCACCATGTGGTTGCGGCGGGCATAGCCCACCATCCCCTCGACATTGCCCTTGTCGTTCCCTTTGCCGGGCCGTCCGTAGCGGTCTCTGAACAAGTAGTGCGACAGCAGCCCGCTGAACAGCGTGGCCCGCACCCGCGTACCATCCGGTTGGATCTTCGAGACCAGGCAGCGGTCGTTGTCATACAGCACCGACAGAGGCACCCCGCCAAAGAAGGCAAAGGCATGCACATGTCCATCCATCCAGGCCTCCGCCGTCGCCGCCGGATAGGCCCGCACGAAGTAGGCATCGCTGTGCGGCAAATCCAGGACGAAGAAGTGGGCCTTTTGTTCGAAACCTCCGATCACAACCAACGCTTCGCCAAAATCGGCCTGCGCATGGCCCGACGGATGCGTCAGCGGCACGAACACCTCCCGGCTGCACCGTTCACGCTGCCGAACGTAATCCTTGATGATCGTATAGCCGCCCGTGAACCCGTGCTCCGCCTTGAGCCGCTCGTGGATCCGCTTCGCCGTGTGGCGCTGTTTGCGGGGCACATTCTTGTCCCCGTCAAGCCAGCCGTCGATGATCTCCGTAAACCTATCAAGCTTGGGGCGCTTGATCTCCTTCGTGCGCCGGTACCCCGGCGGCGACGAGAACGCCAACATCTTGCGAACGCTGTCGCGCGATATGTTGAAATGGCGCGCCAACTCTCGCTGGCTCATCCCCTCGCTGCGCGCCAGCCTGACCTTCCTGTAAAGTTCCACGGTGTAAATCTCCTCGCCCCCCTGCAGCCGCAAGAAGGGAAAAAGTGGACGACTTTTGCGCCGCCCGCACCGCCATTACGACGGCGCTACCGTGGTCTAATTTTGCACCGCCGTTCTCAGAACTCGCCGTCTTCGATCATGGTCGCAAAGGCCCGGTGGACGGGGCGCATCGTCTCGCGTTCCATGTCTTCCCGGTCGGCGGTCAGGGGGGCGGTGAAGACGTCGCGCCACTCCATGCCTGCGTCTACCGGATCGTAGGTCATCAGTTCATGGAACAGCGCGCCGATACCGTCACCGTCGATCTGCTCACGCAGATCGCGGAAGTAGTCATCGTCACCCCTGCGCGCGCTCGACACACGCAGGACACAATACCGGCGCTCGGATCCGTTACCTTCAATACGCATCGCGTCAGAGTGGTTGCTGTCGAAGACGTAGCGCATGTAGCTCGGCATCTCGATGGGCTGGATGTTCTTCACCTCCACCGAGATTTCTTCTGAGTCGATCTTGTGCTTGAGCTGATTGGTCTCGCGGCGGTCACCAGAGAACACTGCTTCCTCGGATACGCCGACGATGTTCAGCGCGTGGCTCTGCCCAGACCAGCGCCCCACGACATCGTCGTGCGAGCCGAAGGTCGTGCCATACGGATGGACCAACGCGCGCAGCAGACGCCCGAAGGTGCCCTTGCCTGCGCCACCCTCGCCCCAAATCACCAGCGACGTCTTCGGCTTCTCGCCGGGGCGCTGGACCATGTGCGCCATCCAATGCCATACCCACTTGAAGACTTCCGCATCCCCGCCACAGATGATGTCGCAGATGAAGTCCTTGAGCATCGTACAGTCACCCGGCACGGGCTGGATCGTGAATCCGCGGAACATATTGAAGGCGTTTGAACCGATACTCGCGGGCGGCGGCGCGAAGGCAGTGCCAGACCAGCGACGCGCGCGGTTGAAGAACACCGGTACAGGGTTGATCTCTTCCTCTACCTCGTCCCCGGCGGCATCGGTCGCGGTGATCGTCACCTTGCGGTCCGCGTACCAGTTCGCGAGATTGGTGGTGGTCCAGACTTCCAGCTTGGGCTTCTCGCCCAGCGCCGGAACCCGAACGAAGCGGCCTTCACCGCCGATGTTCACGTACTTGAAGCCGCGGTTCAGCGTGCGAAGTGCTTCATCGAGATCGTCTCCGAGAGGCGCTGCCATGTCGAAGGGTTCCGCCGCCTGCTTCGCCCGCTGCTCGGCAATGTGTTCGCGCGCCTTGTCGATCCGTTCCATCAGATATTCGTCGGTGTCGTACTTGGACCGGTCCCTTTCAGGATCGCGCTCAGCTTCATCAATCCGCGAACGCAGCGCGTCAACCAACTCAGACGCGTCAACGTCCGTCCCGTGCGTGCTGAACCAAGAACACGCGGCGCGGTTGATGGGCGTATCGAAGCCCTCGCCGCCGTCATGGTCGCCGATGGTGGCAAGGATGCTCTCGAACCCACGGACCTCGCTCGCGCGAGCCTTGTCCGCCGCAGAACGCCGACCAGCCTTCTTCTTGGCCTGACCCTTCTTCCGGGGCGAGTTGCGCTTCGACGCGGTGAACGCCAGTTCTTCAAGCCATTCCGGTGCCTCAGCGATACAATCCCAAGGCGTCACTTCCCACTGGTAGAAATTGCCGCTCTTGTGGATCGACGGCGCGGCGATGATCTGTCCGCCTTCACCCCGAATATCGACGCCAGAGGCGATCCGTGACGCCGTGTTGCGGATGGGGCGCTTGCCCTTGAAGATGAAATGCCAGCCACCGGAACCGGTGATGCTCTTCGCCGTCCGGGGAAGGGAGCCGTGCTTTGCTTCCATATCCGCCAGAGCCGCCTTGCCCGCGTCCCCGTCAATGTCGAGAACGAAGAGGCCGCATCCCTCAGGAAATGCGATTGAGACGTTCCGGGGAGACCTCACGGGAGCATAGTCGTAGACATCTCCCTTCTTCGTCGGCGGGTACTGACCGTCACCGGTCCAGAACGCGATGATCGCGTCGCGAGACGAGGTCGCGCGCTGCTGCCACTTCGATCCGCGCGGCAGCTTGGCGAGGCCCTGCGGGTCCGTACCTTCTCCGGTCTTGGGATCAATCGCGTGGGAATCGATTACCGTCAGGCCGCAGGCCTGATACTTGAGCGCGTAGGCCAAGGTCATCGCGTTGTGATCGGCGACATCGGCATGACGCACATTGTGGCGCCTGAGTCCGGCGGCAAAGAGCGTCTGCATCGCTTCTGCGAACTCTTCCGGAACCTCGTGCATCGCGCGATCGCGTGCGGCCTGCGCGCGCTCGGTGTGATAGAGGCTCTTCTTGGGAGGCTTTTTGCCTCCCTCATCGGGGAGGCGGTCATGGGGGACTCCATCTCGGGGCGGGAGTTCGACGACGTTGTCATCTTCGACGACCATGTCGGCAAAGACATCGAACGGGGTTTCGTTTTCTACCTCACCACTGGGGCGGCGTCCGACGGTGTCTTCAAAAATGTCGGCTTCTGCGCCGAAGGGGCTGGCTGACTTTGCCATGTTCTGAATCTCCTAGTCAGTTTCATTTCATTTCTTCGGTCTCCTCTTCTCGACTGTTCATTCGGCCCCATCCTGTGAGGCGACGGGCGGCAACAGAAACAGACAAGCTTGCCGCCCCAGTATGTATGGCATGGCCCCCTGACGGGGCCCTTCACCAGTTCGCGTAGCTAGCGGTTCATGCGATTGCCCAGCACGCCCCCATCGCCTTCAGCATTTCGGACATGCTCTGCCGGTGATGCCCCGACGCTTCCAACTCACTGACGAGAGAATACATCAGCCCGACGACCGGCATGGGGTCTGCCCCGTCCCAGTCGATTGCCACAAGCGCGGTGCGCGCTGCCTGTACAGTCGTTTCGGTGCTATCCATTAAGCAGCCTCCCCGGTGAGGTCCGCCACCTTCAGGGCCAGCCGGTGCAAGTCCCGCCGAGTCCGCTTCAAGGGATACAGGGCAAGGTCTGCCATTTCATCGGTGAGGCGGATCAACCGCCCTTCGCGCTCTTCGTACGTCAACATATTGTGTTTCTCCTTGTGCTGCGATGTCTCCTACATAACAGCGAATCTTCATCTCGCAAGAGGCCATGGAAAACAGCGCAACTTGCTGATTTTTCAGAAAGTATTTTTCGCGCTTGAAGCTTAAAAAAGCGCTTTCACAAAAGCTCAGCTTGAAGCTAAATTTGCACAATATGTAGTGGTTGGCGGACGGCGCGACCCACAGACTGTCGCCGAGTTGGAGACGGACTGTTCTAAGCGTAATCGTCGACGATCTCTTCCAACTGCTCGGCGAACACCTCGGGATAGGTGAATCGACCGGGGCGGGTGTCTCCGTCGCCAATAGCCCACGTTTCAGGCAACCGCCGGAATCCGGCGCGGCGCAGGACGGCGCGGGCGAGGCGCGGGCCGATTGCATCGGAAAGCCATTCGAAGTTGAGGCGCATTCCGCGTCCGCCACCCCGGCGGGCAAGGGTGGTGAGCTTATCGGCAAGCTCCTGTACAAGGTCGTCGTCGATGGCGGGCAAGCGCCCATTGTGAAACGTCTGCATGTTTGTGTCTCCAAGATGTTTCTGCTGATAGGTCCGCCGGGGCGGGCATGGCAAAAACCTGCCCCGGCGGTATGGACGGCGGTTAGTGGGCAACCGCCGCCTGTTCTGTGGAAGGGGCCTAGCCCAACCCTTCGCGGTGAAGCTGGACGCTTACAGAACGCTCCACCGCACCCAGATTGGTGAAGAACTGTTCATCGCCCAGCCGAAGGCGGGCCGAATGCCAAAGGGCGTTTCGGCGCTGCATACGCTCGCGGGCCACGAGGTACTTGGCCGCGTCGAAGGTGGGGGGAGTGTTATGCAGCATCACGGCGGCGTTCCCATTCTTCGATCTGTGCGGTGATGCGCGCCTGTTCGGCAGTAAGGTCAGCTTCAGAAAGTGTGGACCTCTTTTCCATCGCCTTTTCCAACTTCTCGCGGCGGCGACGGCGGCGGCTCTTTTCATCCTTGGTCAACTTGCCATCGCAAAAGCCACCCACAAATCCGGGGTTCTCATCGAGAATGCTAGCCATGGTTGTTCTCCGCCTTGTAGCGAAGGGCATTCACCTTCCGCTGCGCCGCAGTCGGCCCCGGTTCATGCACTTCAGCCGCAGGTGCGAATTCTGCACGCACGGCGGCATATGCTGCCGGTGTCAGGATGTGGCCCGTGGGCAGGAACTTGTACCCGCCTCCGGCGACGACGTGGAAGACGCCCCAGAACGCCCCGCCATGGCGGTCGCGAATGGCCTGAATAATATCGTCAACGGTCATCTCAGCCTCCCTCACGCGAGACCGTGGCGGCGCGCATAATTCATGCGCTGCTGGGGGCTGAGACCCGCCAGAACGGCGTCATGTTCGTTCCGCGTCATGCTGCTGATGGTATCAGGGCGCGGCTTATCGAGGCCGTTTGCGCGCGCATAGTTCAGCTTCTGCTGATGGCTCATATTCTTGGTGTCGGAAGCAATCTTGTTCGCCTCAGCGATCTTGACCTGAGCGGCAATCAAGGCGTTGCTGACCTTGGGGTCTTCTTCCAGTTCCTTGATTGCGGCGGCGATATCCAGATCGATTTCGCCCCCGGTCAAAACGTGATCCTTGAGGGCGTTCAGGCCGACGATGGATTCCGGCTCGACGGCAACTGAAGTCTGCGCCTCAAAGGCCTTACCGATGGCGCTGACAGCCTGCGTAAAGCGCTGGCGGTCGGCGTCATCAAGGTGCGTGAGAATATCTTCAATGGCCATTATGCGGCCTCCTTCTCGATGGTGGTGGGGATGTTCACAACGTCTACGGCCTTGATCCACGCGGCCCATCCGGCGTCACCAACGGGAAGTTCTTCGACATCACCGGTCAGAATGAAACGGACGCAGGCGGGATGAATGATGGTGATCTGGCGCAAGCGCTCGACACGGGGCACACCAGCGACGAGGGCAGCGTGTGCTGTGGCCTTCTGTACCAACCGCGCGCGTTCCCCCTCTTCATCCGTCAGGGCCGCCCTGAAGGCCTCCGCGCGGGCCTGAGGGGTTCCGCCAAGCCAAACGTCATCGGGGAAACCCGGCGAGGCCGCACGTTCGGCGCGCTCGCCCGTGTCGTACGCCACGACGCGGGCCAGATTGTCGCCGTACAGCCCCCGCTTCCGGTTGGCGCGCAGGAGGGTCACAACCTCAGGCAGCGCGTACATCCGGCCACGGGGTGCAGCGGAAAAATCAACGTGAATAGGGATGGGGCGCGGCAACCATCGCTCGAATGAACGCGGGGCGACGTTCAGAAGGACACACAGGTCCGTTGCCCGCATGGTAGCGGTGATAGGGTTCATAATAGATTCCTCGCGCCCTGACGGGCGCACGTTGGTGTTTAGGGAAAAGGGTTTAGGGTACGATCTACTTGCCATCCTCAAGATGACCGGCTCGTATCCAAGGAGCGCTCCGCCCCCCTATGCTTATCAAGCGCGTCTTTCGCACTGTTTCGTCCTGTATGATATATTTTTCTTGACTTGTCAACCTCAAGCGGATAAAGGGGTCATTTTCGAATCACCGGTAGAGGCGGCAATGTCGGTTCAAGTCAAAGATGCAAAGCGGATCGTTCACGAATATGTTCAAAAATCGGCGCATGATGCTGGCGGTGAATTAGACCTGCAAGCTCTTGCGGCAGGAATGGCCGTTTTCTCGGAAGGTGAGCTGCGCCTGACGATTTTGATGGAAGGCAATACAAAAGGGGATTTGTGGCCCATCGCGATAGCGCTTTCACGTGGAGAGATTGAGCGAAGAGAAGCAGAAGACGCCAAAAGGTTAGCATACCGTACAACAATCCTCTCAGCCATCATTGGTGCCGTAGGTGCAATTGTTGGAACGGGCTTTGGTGCTTGGCTCGCAAACTGAAATTCAGGCTCTAGCCTTCTTCTGCCGCTGTCGCGGGCCATCACCAAGAAAACGGCCCGCCGATTTGGCGGGCCATCATGTTTGTGCGAGGGCAGGGGGTAATCAGGCTTCGTCGCCGGGGCCAAAAATACCTGCACTGATAGTATCGTGATACTTCTGCATAATATCGCGCTCACCTGTTTCAGGGTGCAGGTAGCTTTTCGCGGTCGTCGCAAAGTTCTTGTGGCCCAGCATCTTTTGAATGCCGATGATGTTCATTCCAGCGCTCAGTGCGTTCGTCGCTATCGTGCGGCGGAAATCATGAATGTGGGCGTCGGTATCGGGGCGCACCAAGTGCCACAAGTCGCGGATGACTTCGTAGCGGACCGGCTTTTCGGGGTCCTTCGGGGAGGGGAAGACAAACGTTTCAGACCATCTAGGGCGCGACTTGATGAACTCTGCGAAATGCGGGGAGAGGGGGGCGACGACTTCATTCTTCGTCTTTCGCATGGAGGCGGGGAGGTGCCAGACGCCCTGTTCGAAATCGAACTGTGCGTGCTTCAGTTTCTGAACTTCGCCGATCCGGGCGCTAATCATGAGTGCGCATCGCAACGCATTTGCAGCAATTGGTCGGTCAGCTTCGTGGGCATGTATGGCGTCAAGGACGTCCGTGACTTCGTCTATTGTGAAGACGCGCGTCCGTGCGTCTTCTACATGCTTTTTCATGTTCGCTGCCGGGTTGTAGTTGATGTGGCGCTTCTCAACAGCGAGCGTGAACAGTTTCTGTATGGCCGAGTGGGCGCGGTTTGCCGTGGTCTCTGATGCATCAAGGTTCAGGAACCATTCCCGGACGTCAGGACGGTCAATCTGGCGGAGGTCGTTTTCGCCGAAGGCAGGCTGGATGAACTTCTTCCAATAACGGCGAGTGTCCCGCCGGTACTGTTCGCCGTGCCGAGGGGCTTCGGACTTTTCCCATTGCTCCATCATGTCAGTGAGCGTCGGCGGTGCTTGAGGCTTAACGCGAGGTTGCAAGCCGTTTGCTAGTTCTTCCATAGCGCGCTTGCGCGCATCTGCGAGCGTCATGCCTTTGTCGGGACTGCCAAGCGTTACTGATTTGCGGTCGCCGTCGATGGAAGAGCGAACAATGAACTTCTTGCTACCGGAGTCCCTCAGGCGAAGGATAAGCCCCGGTACTGTGTCGTCTGGTATTTCACTTTTGCCGTACTTTTCTCTCGTCGCCGCGCGAACGATGGACTCGGTAAGTCGCATGCTGCCTCCATGATATGTGCCCGCCCGAAGTCGACTTTGGAGGCAATTTGGAGGCAGATCAAGCGTGAAAGCCTAAAACTGCCTCCAAATTCCGCTTGAAGCTGAGTTTCGGGGCAATATTCTGGTATAGAACGATATTTTTACATCGAGCCACACACCCGGAAGCTTTTGAAAATGTCACAACTTGGGGTCAAAAACTGATTTGTAATCAGTAGGTCGGCGGTTCGAGTCCGTCTGGGGGCACCATAAAATCAATACCTTAGCTGGACATCGTTTACATTTCGGATAGCTGTGTCTGGAAAGCAGGCGCTTCGAGTTGTGAGGTGGTTCACCAGTCGATCCGGAGAACTCATCGGGGCCAGCGACGCTCGCCGCGCGAACAGGCTGGACACGGGGCATAGCCCTAACGATCCGAGGGCAGACAAGGGAAGGTCTCACATTTCGCCGGGCGGGGCACGCAGCTGCGTGCCCCTCATACAACTCCTGCGGCTCCCAAGCGTTGTTGATTTATGTCCGAACAGCTGACCCCCGTGGAAATCTTCAATCGTTCCGCCGAAGAAGGACGGCGGCGCCTGGACCAGGGAAATCTGGAGCTCGTGGCTAC